>JAESGH010000144.1_pt1 | contig 192483 bp, 204 predicted proteins | sample 9269641 | NCBI WGS metagenome assembly JAESGH01 (sample SAMN14515345, study PRJNA621665) | algae metagenome | isolation source: Phormidium tanganyikae FI6-MK23 and co-occurring heterotrophs from granitic... | place: USA: Fort Irwin, California | collected 1998-05-24
ACCGGTGATTGAAACGGTCGGGAGCACAGGGGAAGCGGGAGAATGTCAATCAGATGCTCAAGTTGCGCTGTGTTTATCTCAATGCAACCTGAGCAGCTTGAGTCTTTTGCACATTTGGGTTGCTCCCTTATGTTGAGCGAGTCGATCGAGCAATGAAGAAGATTCTTTCTAGTCGAGCTTGGACACCTCCGCAGCGCCGCTGGCTAGAGCGAATTGGAAAGCAACTGAAAGCGGAAGTGATTGTTGATCGAGAAAGTTTCGATCAAGGTGCATTTAGAACCGATGGCGGGGGCTTTGAGAGATTAAATAAAACATTTGGGGGAGAGTTAGAAGCGATCGTGAGTGAGATTCGCGATCGACTGTGGCAAGACGTGAGCTAATTGCATCAGCGCTTGCCGAAGGGGATCTTTTACGCGCAAGGGGTGAAGACGAATGTGCTGTTTTTCCAGCGTGGGAAGGCGGAGAAAGGCAACACCCAAACCGTTTGGATCTTCGATATGCGATCGAATATGCCAAGTTTTGGTAAGCGGATTCCGTTGACGCGAGAGCATTTTCGGGAGTTTGAGGCGTGTTATGGGGCTGATCCGAATGGGCAGAGTCAGCGCATGGATCAGGGGGAAATAGGACGGTTTCGGTGTTTTTCACGGGAAGCGATCGCGAAACGGAGCGATAACTTAGATATTTCTTGGCTGCGGGATGAAAGTTTGCAGTCGGATGCGTTGCAAGAACCGGAAGTGATTGCAGCGGAGATTTTGGAGCGATTGCAGGTAGCGACGAAAGAAATGGAAGCGCTGATGGTACTGCTGGAAGGAGAAGAAGCGGCAGAGGCGGTGCTTCAGTTGGGTTGCCGTAAAATCGAATTGGGTGGAATGGAGGCTTTATGAGTCTTGAGCAAAAGATCGATTTAAACCAAGTTTTGCGCGATCGCTTAAAGGTGTCAGAGGATGTGATCGCGCAGTTTTGCCAGAAGTGGAAGATTGTTGAGTTTGCCTTGTTTGGGTCGGTGTTGCGGGATGATTTTCGCTCAGAGGGCGAAGATCCGAGCGATATTGATGTTTTAGTAGTGTTTGCTCAAAATTCAGGCTGGAATTTGTTTGATGTGATGAATATGCAGCGAGAGCTTGAAGGACTGCTACACCGTAAAGTAGATTTTCTGGAGAAGCAACAGTTAAAAAATCCATATCGCCGTAGCAACATCCTGAAAACGCATCGGGTGATTTATGCAGGCGAATGAGCGTGATAGTGCTTCTTTATGGGATATGGCACAGGCAATCCGAAGGATTCAGGAGTTTAGCGCCGATCTCACGTTGCAGGACTATTTGGAGAGTGTTTTTCTACAGAGTGCGATCGAGCGACAGTTTGAGATTTTGGGAGAGGCAGCGCGACGAATTTCGCCGGATTTTCAGTAGGCGCATCCAGAGATTGATTGGAGGAATATTATTGGTCTAAGAAATGTGATTGCTCATCGGTATGAACAGGTGAAAGGTTGATTTGATTCAAAAAAAGTTATTGAAGAATCCTTACAGTAGGGCTGAAATTTTGCGAAAGTATCGAGCGATTTATGCAAGCAAATAACCGTAATGCGACATCGCTTTGGGATATGGGGCAAGCGATTCGGAATCTTCAAGCTTCTTCTGCCTCCGATACCAGAAGAATAAGAACGATCGAGCTTCTTTGTTTCTATATTTATTTCGTCGGTTTAATGGTGAGAATGAGAGGATACAAGCGATGAGAGCGGGAGAAACAGGATGACGATCGTTAAACTTTCTAAGCAATATCTGATTGCTCAAGATGATGATTCAATTACGATCAATTTACCAGAGTCGATGGTGAAGAAGTTGCAGAATGGTGAAAGGTCAGATGATTCAAGATGAAGGGTCTAAGCCTTCATTGGGAAAGCGTTTGCGGGCGATTCGGGCGAAGATTGTTGAGTCCGGAGAAGGCTTGATGACGATTGAAGAAATTGAGCAAGAAATAGCAGAACAGCGAGATCGCTTAGGGTTTGTGGACGAATGATCCGAACTTATCTTGATTCTGGTGTGCTGTTCTCTGCTGCAAGAGAAACTGATGCTTTTTCCGAGAAAGCCTTGGAAGTTTTAGAGGATGAGAATCGGAACTTTGCGTCTAGCCTGTTTGTGCGATTGGAAGTGTTACCAAAAGCAATTTGTTATCGCAGGGCAAATGAAGCGCAGTTTTATCAAGAGTATTTTGAAGCGGTGCAATACTGGGCAAATGATGTGGCAACGCTGATAGAGGATGGTTATCAGATTGCTTGTAAGCATGGATTGTCGTTGATCGATGCGCTTCACGTTGCGGCAGCGTTGGCAGTTGGAGCGGATGAGTTAGTCACAACAGAGCGATCGACAAAGCCAATGCACCATGTTCGTAAAATCCGTGTGGTTTCAATGGTTGGTTAGAAGAACGATCGAGCTTTTTGTTTCTATATTTATTTTGTCGGTTTAATGGTGAGAATGAGAGGATACAAGGGGTTAGGGGATGAGGGCGAAGATCTCGGCATCAACTAATTCATATTCCTTGGCCCGTTGTTGATCTTAACTGTCTATCCACCTTACATGTCTTGAAAGCTATGGTTCAGCCTCGCATCGATTCTCTAGCGATCGGCTCTGACTCAACGGACTCAGAGCCGCTGTTAGAATTTGACAACGTGGGTTTAGAGTATCCGTTTGAAGGTTCAATGCGTCGGATTATTCAAGAGGTGAGCCTGTCGATTCAACCGGGTGAATTTGTGTCGTTTGTGGGCCCAAGCGGGTGTGGTAAGACTTCGATTTTGCGAATGGTGTCAGGGTTGAGTCCGGCTCCGATCGGAGAAATTCGCTACCGGGGAACGCCAATCAAAAAGCCGCTTCGCAATACTGGGATCGCGTTTCAGAATCCGGTGATGCTGCCGTGGCGCAATACGATCGACAATGTGATGCTGCCGCTAGAGATCGTTGAACCGTACAAGAAGGATTTTCGCCAGCGCAAAAGAGAATATGTCCGCATGGCGCAGGATCTCTTGTCAACGGTGCGGTTGCAGGACTTTCAGAAGCAGTATCCGTGGCAGTTATCTGGGGGAATGCGGCAGCGGGCATCTTTGTGTCGATCGCTGATTCATAGTCCAGAGATTCTCTTGCTGGATGAGCCGTTTGGAGCGCTAGATGCTTTTACCCGCGAGGAAATGTGGGGAATGCTGCAAAGTCTCTGGATGCGCGTGAAGTGCGTGGGAATTTTGATTACGCACGATTTGCGGGAAGCGGTGTTTTTGTCAGACACGGTTTATGTGATGGGTCCGCGTCCAAGTTCGATCATCTACAAAGTCAAAATTAATCTGCCGCGTCCGAGAACGCTGGAGATGGAATTGAGTGATGAGTTTAATCATTACTTCGCTAGCATTCGCCAACACATTCACCACAATTAATATCAACTATGGAAAAGTTTCTTAAGTCAAAGTCGGCTGGCTTTGTCCTTCCTTTCGCTGCAACAGTTCTACTGTTTGTTGTGTGGGAATTGGCGGTGATTCTTTTCAAGATTCCAGCGTTCAATTTGCCCGCTCCGACCAATATTCTGAATGCTCTGATCAATTTTGCGCCACAGTTGACCGCCAATGCACTCCGAACGCTTTGGACAACGATGCTAGGGTTTGCGATCGCGGTTGTCGTGGGCGTGATTTTGGGATTCATTATTGGCTATTCGAGGGTAGCTTATCTGACGCTGTATCCATTGCTCGTTGCGTTTAATACGATTCCGAAAGCGGCATTGGTTCCGTTGTTAGCAATTTGGTTTGGAGCAAATGCGATTCCGGCAACGTTAACGGCGTTTTTGCTGGCGTTTTTTCCGATCGCGGTAAACGTCGCACTCGGTTTGGATACGGTTGAACCCGAAATGAAAGATGTGTTGCGGGCACTGGGCGCAAACCAAGTCGAAACCTTTCAAAAGGTGGGATGGCCGCATACTTTGCCGTATATTTTTGCATCGCTCAAGATTGCTGCATCGTTTGCTTTTATTGGCACAGTGATCTCTGAATCGGTTGCCTCGAATGCAGGACTGGGATTTTTGATTGTGCAAGCCACAGCGGATTTTAATGTGCCGTTAGCATTCGCAGCGCTGCTAATTTTGGCATTGATGGGAGTATTGCTCTATTGCTTCTTTATTGTGGTAGAGAAGAAGGTCATTTACTGGGCACGGTAGAATTTTGCATAGAAAAAGCGGTGAGGATCGAATCCTCACCGCTTTTTTGTTGAGCCTAATTTGCTGGAATGTAAGCAGGTGTCGATCGAGCAAGTAGAGTCCATTGATGGTCGGTATTCACATACCCGACTTCAGCAATGTAAGTTCGATCACTCAAAGAAATCGGCACATCGCAGCTTAACGCCATGTCATCAATATCATGCTGCTCGTAGCGGGCTGGAATTCGAGTTCCAGCATCCGTGACATCGTATAGCCGCAAGACTAAATTATCGCCAGCGTTGCGATCGATTCGCGATCTGAGCGATCGCGGTAAATCCCAAGACGCATACGCCCAGCGAGCATTACGCGGCGTGAGCATCAGACGACCTTCACCGCTCCCGGTTGGCAGTGATGACTCGATTGTTTCACTCGTCAGATAGGGATTGACATCGGTGGTTTCGCCCGTTGCGAATGATGTCGTTTGATAGGCTGCGGTGTCTGATTCCAAGGGACGACTCACACCCGTGGTTTCACCTGTCGCGAATGATGCGGTTTCTGTAGGAGTCACTTCGGCGCGGGGATCAGCCGAACTCCGCTGACCGGAGACGAAAGACCAAGCCGCTGCTCCCGCTCCTGCTGCTGCTGCGGTTCCACCCGCGATTGCTGAACCGCCTGCTTGCGTGACATCGCTTGCTGTATCGGTGACTCGATGCGTAATCCGTTGGAGCCAGTCGGGAGATTGGGGATCAGTCGCTTGTGTTTCAGTCGGGGGAACGACCGTTGGTTCCACTTCGGCATCTCGATCGCCGGACAAGAACGATTTCGCAGAATCAACTCCCCCACCTACGACTGCTGCACCGCCTACGACCGCTGCACCTCCAGCTTTTGCTGTGTTGCCGAGGAAGTTAGAAGCGGCAGGAACGCGCACATGAGTCGATCTCGCTAAACTCAGCCATTGATTATTGGGAGTAAGATAGCCGATTTCCGCTAGATAGTCGCGATCGGGAAGTGCGATCAGAAGTCGTTGGCGTTGAGTGAGTTCATCGCAATCGAATTGCTGAACGCTGTGGGCAGGTTGCCGAGAAAGATCGATATCGGTGACATCGTAGAGCCGGAGGGCTAACTTTTCTCCGCCTTGTTGCCGCATTGCCTGACGTTCTTCAGCCGGGATATCCCAGAATGCCTCAACTTCTTGAGAACTGCGGGACTTTAGTACCACGCGACTTTGTTTCGCACGATTTCCGTCTAATGCTGACCAAGCCGCTGCTCCGGTTGCTGCTGCGCCGCCTGCTAATGCTGCCCCGCTTAAGTTTCCACTGATCGGACTAAAGCGATCGACGCTACCCGTGATGTTTGGGTCAAGGTCGAGATTGCTCGGTTGAGGGGTTCCCGCGTTCCAATCCAAATCGGGTGGAGCATCGACATTGGCAGAGAAATCGCCCTGCATCGGGTCGTATCCGCCTTCGACATACGGTGCGGCGCGATTGGGAGCGTCGTCATATCCGGGAGCATTAAAGGTTCCGGTTGCGCCGCGATCGCGACGATTGCGACGACCGCCTGCAAGTGCCCAGAGTAGCGCGGCTCCTGACCCGATCGGGAGTAGCCACCAGAGCCAATTTGGGAGTCCGGTTGTGGGATCAGCGGTTCCTGTTCCCGCAGTGTTTTCGCCAGGGAAGAGGAAGGCTAACGGGTTGCCGCCACCTGCTTGAGAATTGCCGCCGCCTTGAGAGGTTGTCACCGTTTGACCGCCTGCGGGTTTTGCGGCTGTGGTTCCGTCTTTTGTCGCAGTCGGTTTCTCAGCGGTTGCGCCCGTAGTGGTCTTTTGAGTCGTCACGGGTTTGGCAGCAACAGCATCAGCCGCACCAGATTTCTCGATCGCAGTTTGTCCAACGGGTGCGGTTGCAAGTCCTAGAAATGCTTGAACGGCTGGATTGGCTCCGTCTTTGTAGACGTAATACAGCGGCTGCGAGAACGGATAGCGGGCATCGCTCGGTCGGGTTCCGTGCATGGTCACAACCTTTGCACCGGATAACCCTTTGGTTTGGTTTACGGTGGTGTAGCTGATTCCAGTGTTGCCAAGGCTCGCGACGACAGCTTGGGTGGTGTCCTCGTTGAGCTTGACTGTCGTTGTGCCTGTCGCGAACTTTGCTTGTTTGAAGACAGGATATTCTCGAAAGGCTTGACGAGTATCGCTGCTGTCGGGTCGATCGACAAATTTGATCGGGGCATTGGTTCCGCCGACTTCTGACCAGTTTTTGATTTCGCCGCGAAACATTTTGGCGAATTGTTCGATCGTTAAGCTTTTGGCGAATGAGTTATTTGCGCCAACGAGAATGGCGATTTTGTCGCGTCCGACTTGAACAGCTTTTAAGCCTTGAGCTTTTTCGGCATCGGTGAGGGGACGACCGATTGCGGCGACATCGACTTGCCCGTTTGAAACGGCTTGAATTCCGGCGGGTGTGCCGTTGGCGGCGATGTTGACCTGTGTGCCCGGAAATTGCTGTTCAAAGCGCTGTTTGAGAACATCGTTGACGGCTGCCATGCTGCTGGAGCCATCGACCCGAACGTTAGTTCCTTGGGGAACAGAAGCGGGGAGTTTGAAAGCGGAGGTCTGCGATCGAACCAATTGCACGTCTGCGCCAGAAACAGCGGTTAGAAGCAGTGCAAGACCGACTGCGGAGGAGTAATTTTTATGCACCATATTTTTGTGCCCGTGGTAGCAAAAACTTTTTTACACTGTTGCAGCCTAATAAGGACAAGTGCAACTGAATACAGATAATGAGTAGCCATTGGAACAGCGGTGACAAAGCAACGAACACTCCGTGCAGCAGAGCTAGCGCACTTATCCCAGAGAACGAGAGCAACTGATGATTACAATACGGTGAATTGTATCGATTTGATCGGTCGTTAAGACTTTATTAATTAATCTGTAGGAAAAGCAGCGATTTTTAAGCGACGGTCACGAAGAGAGGGAGATCAGGATAATGCCCTTATCTCCCTGGATTTACGATCGAGCTTATTCCGTCACTCGAAACAGAGATTGTGCTGCGGATTTAATCGTGTCACCTGCATCAGATATCGCTTGAGTGATCGGTCTCTGAGATTGCAAAATCACTCGTGCAGCGTTGCGTCCTGGTAATCCTGAAATTGAGCCGCCTGGGTGCGTTCCTGCTCCGGTGAGATATAAATTCTCGATCGGAGTCTTGTAGTTCGCTAACTCCGGGAGCGGTCGGAAAAACATCATTTGATCAAATGTCATATCCAAATGATAGTAATTTCCTTTCAGCACACCGATTCGCTCTTCTAACTCTGGTGGACTTTCTATCCGACGCGCCAGCACTGACGATTTTACGTTCGGCGCATACTCTGCTAGTTTATCGAGAACGCGATCTGCCACTTGATTTTTGAGTTCTTCTGTCCACCCTGTTCCCTTCAAACCCGTGCCTTCTGCTCCCGCGATTTGATAAGGCACAAAGTACTCAATCCACAAAGTATGCTGACCTTCTGGAGCAAGCGACGGATCACGCATACTCGGAACCGCCGCATACATCGAGGGATCTTCGAGCGGAATTCTGCCAATGTTTGGATCGGTATGAGCAAGCTCGACCTGCGCTACCGAATCTGCAATTAAAACTGAGCCGATCAAATATTCATCCCGATGATTATGATTGACAAACCGAGGAGCCTCGGAGAGCGCACAATCGATTTTTAGAATGGCTTCATTGTGATTCGTAATCCGTCGAGCAACGCGATCGCGTAATTTCGGATCAGCCGCATCCACATCACTCGGATCAACTAAATGCAAAAATAATCGTTGAGCATCAAGGCTTGAAACCACGCCCACTTTTGCCCGGTATTCTTGCCCACTTGTGAGCTGAACGCCCTCTGCGCGACCGTTATCGACCAGCACCGATTTTACTTGCTGATCGGTGCGAATCTCTCCGCCCAAATCTTTCACACAGCAAACCAGTGCTTCAGTAAGTGCCCCCGTTCCGCCTTTCGGACGAGCCATTCCTGGATTGTGGCGCAGGCACATCATGATCGAACCGACTGCCATATTTTTCTGCGAAGGTGGCGTACTCAGTTCCGCTGCCAGTCGCGCTAATGGAGCTTTGAGAAATTCTGAATCAAAATACTCGTCGATAATATCCATCGGACTCGTGAACATCGATCGAATAAAGTCGAGGGTTTTGTCTGCTGATCCCATCAAAGAGAACATATCTTTGAGCTTTGCAATGTCATAGTTGCCCGCCATATCTACAACTGATTTCGGTGGCGCATTAAACATAGGAGTGAGCATTCCGATCACTCGTTGCCAAAAATCATTAAACTCGGCATATTTCTCAGCATCGCGTGGACTATAACGGGCAATTTCTGCGCAAGTTTTTTCAACCGATCGATGACCCAAAAAGTACTTACCATCAGGATGCGGACAGAACACGACTGGATCACAGAACAGATACTCCAGCCCATATTTTTCTAGCTCTAATTCCCGCACGACTGGACCCAAATGGATGAAAAGATGGTCGATCGCACAAGGATTAAACTTAAATCCAGACACGACATCGGGCAGCAGTGGCTCGGTCGTTGCGGCTCCACCTGGAATTGAGTTCTTTTCTAGCAGTAAAACTTTGTACCCTGCTTTCAGCAAATAAGCAGCGCACACTAAGCTATTGTGTCCCGCTCCAATCAAAATGAAATCATAGCTATCCATATCGCATCACTTCTAGAAGTCACTTTGCGAATTACGATAAGCAAAATCGCGATCGATTGCTTCACCCTTAAGTCAGGCATTCTTTCTCGTATGCGAGTTCACCCAGAATATACGTGGCTTGAATTGCGCGGTCGTCACCCATGATGATCAGGCTGAATAACAGATCGCTTAATGCGTCCAAAGTGGCCGGGGTTTCTGCTTGATTTCGTAATGCCATGATCGGAGTCGATCGCGGATCAACCACAATAAAATCCGCTTCTTTACCGACTTCAAAATTTCCAATCTTGTCCTCTAAGCAGAGCGCTCTTGCTCCTCCCAATGTTGCTAAGAACATTGCCTGAAACGGTGAAAGCTTTTGTTGTCGAAGTTGTGTGACCTTGTATGCTTCACTTGCCGTTTGGAACATTGAAAAGCTAGTTCCGCCGCCAACATCGGTTGCAAGTCCAACTTTAATTTGGGCAGAAGTCGCGCGATCGAGGTTAAACAATCCACTGCCGAGAAAGGTATTAGAAGTAGGACAAAACGCGATCGTAGATTTCGCTTCAGCTAATCGATCGAACTCACTCTCGGTCAGTTGCACACAATGAGCAAAGATCGATCGCTCTCCGACTAAGCCAAATTGATCATAGGCATCGACATAGCCTTTACTATCTGGAAATAGTTCTTTTACCCAAGCCACTTCACTTACATTTTCAGACAAATGAGTATGCAGATAGGTATCTGGAAATTCTTGTAAAAGCTTGCCTGCATAAGCTAACTGTTCTGGGGTTGAAGTCGGTGCGAATCGCGGGGTTACAGCATAAAGCGATCGACCTTTTTTGTGCCACTTTTCGATTAAGGCTTTGCTTTCGTCATACGAGGATTTCGCGGTATCTCTGAGAAAGTCTGGAGCGTTGCGATCCATCATCACCTTGCCTGCAATCATTCGCATATTTCTGCGATCGCTTTCTTCAAATAAAGCCTCGACCGATTCTGGGAACACAGCCGCAAGCACCAGCGCCGTTGTGGTTCCATTGCGTAATAGTTGATCAATAAAAATTGGTGCAATCTGATCACAGTACGCTTTATCTCGGAACTTTCGCTCAACTGGAAAGGTGAATTTCTCCAACCATTGCAGCAATTGTTCTCCGTAAGCTGCCATCATTTCGGTTTGGGGGAAATGAATGTGCAGATCAATGAATCCGGGCAGAATCAATTGATTGGGGTAAGCTGCGATCGCAATTTCCGCATACTTTTCTTTTAGTTGTTCATACTCGCCCAGTTCCTTAACCGTTCCGTTCTCAATCACGAGCAATCCATCTGGAATGTATCGCACACTATCTGACTCAGAAACATAGAACGGATCAGCAACAAAATCTAAAATCGCACTGTGGAATGCTTTGACGGTCATCTGAGAATCTGGGGGCTAGACTTCTGCTTGATTTTACTCGCTCTCAATCAGAATGCTGGAATCTCGGTAGGATTGAGAAGAAGCTATGACCAAAGTGAATGACTACAAATCCATTACTTGCCTTGAATTACGAGCCTGCCTTTGAGCGATTGGGAGATGAGTTTTCCGATCGCGTTTCCGCTGCTCAGTTTCCCCAACACATTCTGCGATTCCGTAATGATGATATTTTGGCGCAGTTAAGCTTAGAGAACGTGACGGACGATCATTTTATCGAAGCGTTTGGCAAGTTCCAGGGACGAGAGCCTTTCTTAGCGATGCGATATCACGGTTATCAGTTCGGAACTTACAATTCGGCTTTGGGAGACGGGCGCGGCTTTTTGTATGGGCAAGTTCGCGCGAAGGATGGAGAGCTATACGATTTTGGAACGAAAGGATCGGGAACGACTCCTTATTCGCGGGGTGGAGATGGTCGATTGACGCTGAAAGGCGGCGTTCGGGAAGTGCTAGCGGCGGAAATGTTGCATCGATTGAAGGTGAGGACATCGCGCTGTTTGAGCTTGGTTGAAACTGGAGAGGGACTTTGGCGCGGAGATGAACCGTCGCCAACACGATCGTCTGTGATGATTCGATTTAGTCGATCGCATATTCGATTCGGTACGTTTGAAAGATTAGACGCGATTAACCGAAAAGATTTGATTGCAATTCTGTTAGATCATGTGATTGAAACTTACTATCTGCATTTGGTTAACGAACGCGATCGCTATGCGTTGTTTTATGCGGAATTAGTCGAGAAAGTTGCAGAATTAGTCGCGCAATGGATGGCTGCGGGCTTTTGTCACGCGGTTTTGAATACTGATAATATGTCGGTCACGGGCGAAAGTTTTGATTACGGCCCGTTCGCGTTTATTCCAACTTATCAACCGGATTTTACTGCCGCTTATTTCGATTACTCTGGTCGGTACGCTTATGCGAATCAGCCCGAAATGTGCCGCTGGAATCTAGAAATGTTGCAGGTTCCATTAAAGCGAATTATTTCTGCGGATGATCTCAAATCTGGCTTGTCTAAATTTGAATCTCACTATGAAAAAGCGTATCAACAAAGAATGCTTTATCGATTGGGACTTGATCAATTAGAAGACTCGATCGCAAGAGATCTAGTCTATCGAACCGTTCAGTTTTTGCAATCGGCTCAAATCGATTATCACGATTTCTTCTGGGAAATTACCAAACAGTTCGATCTCAGTTGGAGCGAGAACGCGAGTAATATTTTCTCTCAACACGAAACATCGAATACGGAGTTGGCACAATCGTTTGAGAACTGGCGACAGAGTTATTGTCAGGCTTTGGGAACGTTAAGCAGTTTTGAGATTGATCAAATTCCAGCCAGACTCAAGGCGTATAACTCCGAAGTGGAATTAGTACGACCGGAGATTGAAGCCGTTTGGAACTCGATCGCAGATGACGACAACTGGCAATCGTTCTACGATTTACTCACCCGAATTCGCAACTAATTTTTTTGACTAAGGCAATGCTGCAAACTCCCGTCCTGTTGACCTCGCGACTCATCGTTCGATTGCTTCAGCAAAATGATACAAATGCGATCGTCAATTACTATATAGAAAACCAATCGTTTCTAGAACCGTTCGAGCCATTTCGTCCTGCCAATTTCTACACTCGTGATTTCTGGTCGCAGCAAATTGAGAGAAGCATTATTGAATTTGGCTATGATCGATCGCTGAGATTATTTCTATTTAAGAAAGACGAACCTCGAAAAATTATTGGTGCAGTGAATTTCACAAATATCAGTCAAGGAATCTTACATTCATGCAGCTTAGGATATAGCCTTGCTGAAAAAGAACAAGGACATGGCTATATGAATGAAGCTCTACAAGCTGCGATTCAATATGTATTTAATGACCTCAATTTACATCGAATTACAGCAAACTATATGCCGCATAATCGAAGAAGCGCAAATGTTTTAAAAAAGTTAGGATTTGTAATCGAAGGCTATGCCAGAGATTACTTATTAATTAATGGAAAGTGGGAAGACCACATTCGATCGAGTCTTGTCAACGAACGCTGGAAACCGCTATGAGTGAAACGATTGCCGCGATCGCGACTGCCATTGTTCCCGAACAAGGAAGCGTCGGCATCGTCAGATTGTCCGGCTCCGAATCAGTTGCGATCGCCAAAAAACTTTTTCACTTTCCCGGTCGTCAAACTTGGGAAAGCCACCGCATCTTATACGGCTTTATTCGCCATCCTGAAACTCAACAAACGATCGATGAAGCTTTGCTGCTCGTGATGTTGGCTCCTCGATCGTACACGCGCGAAGATGTGGTCGAATTCCACTGTCACGGTGGCATCATTGCTGTTCAACAAGTGCTGCAACTCTGCATCGAACAAGGTGCAAGACTGGCGCAACCCGGAGAATTCACGCTAAGAGCCTTTCTGAATGGACGATTAGACCTAACACAAGCCGAGAGCATTTCGGATCTCGTCGGAGCGAGATCGCCGCAAGCCGCTCAAACCGCTCTCGCCGGACTCCAAGGCAAACTCGCGCATCCGATTCGCCAGCTCCGCACCACTTGCCTCGATATTTTGGCAGAAGTCGAAGCCCGAATCGATTTTGAAGACGACTTACCGCCGCTCGATGAAGCCGAAATTCAAGCGCAATTTCATCAGGTTCTAGCTGAAGTGACTCGAATTTTAGCGACTGCTGATCGCGGTGAACTGCTCAGAACTGGATTGAAAGTCGCGATCGTGGGTCGTCCTAATGTCGGAAAATCTAGCTTGCTCAACGCTTGGAGCCGTAGTGATCGAGCAATTGTTACGGATCTTCCTGGCACAACTCGCGATGTGGTTGAATCCCAGCTTGTCGTCGGTGGCATTCCGATCCAAGTTCTCGACACGGCAGGCATCCGCGAAACCGAAGATCAAGTCGAAAAAATTGGCGTTGAACGATCGCGATTAGCGGCTCAATCTGCCGATTTAGTTTTGTTTACGATCGAGGCTCAATCTGGTTTTACAAAAAGAGATCGCGAAATTTACGATCGAGTCAACGATCGACCTTTGATTCTCGTCATCAACAAAATCGATTTATCCGAAGTCACTGGAGAACTTCCCAAAGCGCTGCAAATCGTAAAAACTGCGGCATCACTAAACCAAGGAATTGACACATTAGAAACAGCAATTCTAAACACTGTAAAAGCTGGAAAAATTCAAGCTGCAAATTTAGATTTAGCGATCAATCAACGTCAAGCCGCAGCATTAACCAGAGCGAAAATAGCATTAGAACAAGTGCAAAATACGATCGCTGATCAACTCCCGCTCGACTTTTGGACGATCGATTTACGTAGCGCGATTCAGGCTTTAGGTGAAATTCTCGGTGAAGATGTAACGGAATCAGTTCTCGATCGTATTTTCAGTCGATTCTGTATCGGAAAGTAGTAGAACAAATATCCTACCGTGATACACTAAATTCAACTTCTTGTGATGCGAGGTAAGGGGATGGCAACCACTCAAGACGCTTATGAAGTAGCACGCCTACTTGCAGAAGTTCAATATCCAGATTCAGATGGCAGACCGATAGCAGAGACCGATTTTCAGCGCGTGTATTTGATTTACTCGGTGAGCGTTTTGGATCTCTACTTTCAAAATCAATCGGATGTCTATGTGTCTGGAAACATCCTGATCTATTACGAAGAAGGCAATTCAAAAGCTTGTATCTCGCCGGATGTTTTTGTCATTCGTAATCAGGAGAAGCGAAAACGTCGATCGTACAAAGTTTGGGAAGAAGGCGAAAAATATCCGAATTTCGTTCTAGAAATCACCTCAAAATCGACCGTCAACGAAGACCAAGGCTCAAAGAAAGGACTCTACGCTTTTTGGGGCGTTGAAGAGTATTTTCAATACGATCCTACAGGTGACTATCTCAAACCACAGTTTCAAGGATTTCGCCTAATCGAAGGCAACTACTTCCCGATTCCCCAAGTTTCACTCAACGAACCGAATGATTTTTTACTGCGAAGCGAAGTTTTAGGAATCGATTTGTGTCTAAAAAATCAGGATCTCAAATTCTTTGAAGCAAGTTCTGGGGTTCAACTGCTTGGACTCGAAGAAACTGAATCGGCTCGTCGTGCCGCAGAACTTCGCGCCGAACAGGAAGCCCAAAGAGCGGATCGTTTAGCGGCAAAATTACGAGAATTAGGAATTGATCCCGATCGTCTTTGATGCCGATCGTATGCGGGTACACGCTCGCTCTAAGATAAAAGATTGTTGTGTAAGAGCGATCGTATGCGAATTCTGATCATGGGCGGGACTCGATTCATCGGAGTCTATCTCACTCAGCTTTTGGTGTCTCAAGGGCATGAGGTTATGTTATTCAACCGAGGCAATAAGCCTGCTCCCACGGAAGGCGTGAAACAAATTAAAGGCGATCGTACAAGTTCCACCGATCTGCAACAGCTAGCCGACCTCGATTTTGATGCAGTCTTCGACAACAACGGGCGCGAACTGAGTGACACCCAACCTTTAGCGGAACTGTTCAAAAATCGAATTCAGCATTTTGTCTACATGAGTTCGGCAGGGGTGTATCTCAAATCTGATCAAATGCCGCACGTCGAAGGTGATGCCGTTGATCCGAAAAGTCGGCACAAAGGCAAACACGATACGGAATCTTATCTCGCTGAATCGGGAATTCCGTTTACCTCGATTCGTCCGACTTACATCTATGGCGCACAGAACTACAACGACTTAGAAGCTTGGTTCTTCGATCGCATTTCCCGAGATCGACCCGTTCCCATTCCTGGACATGGACAGCACTTCACCCAATTCGGGCACGTCAAAGATCTCGCAGCAGCAATGGCGAAAGTCTTGGAAAATCAGAAAGCGATCGGGCAAATTTACAATGTTTCTGGAGATCGAGCGGTGACATTCGATGGATTAGCGCGTGCTTGTGCAGAAGCGGCAGGAAAAGATCCAAGTGCGCTCAAAATTGTGCATTACGATCCGAAAAAATTCGACTTCGGCAAAAAGAAAGCCTTTCCGATGCGAACCCAACACTTTTTTGCCGAGGTTCACAAGGCGATAACCGAACTCGATTGGAAACCCGAATTCGACCTGGTTTCTGGGCTGAAAGATTCCTACGAGAACGACTACCTAAAGACTAGACGCGACCAAGCTGAAATCGATTTCTCCTTGGACGATCAGATTTTGGCTTAGTACAGTTCTGTAAACCCTACCTTCGCAGATCGAAGCTTCGCAGTACAGTAAATGTAGTTTTTCCGAGTTGGGGGCAGCAAAGATGCTGACATATCTTTTAGCATTGACGATCGCATTAGGAAGTTTCGGGCTGTATATGTCCGCCTTCTTCTATCCAGAAATTTATCGCAAAGGCGATCTGACCCTTTCGGGTGTGGGATTGTTTTATGCGCTGGTGCTTTGGATTTGTGCCGATCGAATTACAGGCGCAGTTCTGCTGGGACAAATCGCAAGTGTTTCGCTGATTGGTTGGTTTGGATATCAGGCGCTAACTTCCAGACTGGGGTACACCCCTTCAACCGCCGAGCTTCAATCGAAGTTTAACGAAGTCGTCAACTCGGAAAATACTGCAAAAGTTTTAGAACAAGGGAAGCGAACGTTTGCAACGGTGAAAGACCGCGCTCAATCTTTGTTAAACAAAACACCTTCGACTCCTCCCGTTGAACCTTACCAGCCTTTGAAGCGAGAGGATTTCGGTAATCCAACCCCTGAAGCTTCTAAACCAGATGTCATGGACACGATCGGAGCCGTTGGAAGTGCGATCGGTGGAATGTTCAAAAAGCCCGAAAAGAACACCACGACTTATGTCCGCAAAGACTTCCGCAAGGAGTCGATCGAAACCGATGAAGCGTTCGATTTTGAAGAAGATATCATCGCCTCTGAGGAAGCCGTAGAGTCCAAATCTGTGCCCGTTGATCAAGATGGGGCATCGGAATCAACCTATGATGCGGATGAGATCATGCAAGAGGAAGTCGCTTTTGAAGCGAGTCATCCGCAAGCCGTTCCGCCGCATCCTCCGACTCCAGAACAGGTTGAAGCCGCGATCGTAGATGCTGAAGAGAAAAATCTTCCCGCCGATCCCCCTGAAGCTGAATAAAAATCAGAAAAGGGCTTGAGATCATCAAGCCCTTTTTTATTGGAACCCTAAACAGTCATTGGAACTTTGGCATTTACAGAAAGTGGAGCCGCGATCGTAATTTCGAGCGCTTCAGCTTTCAGTGCCATCCAAGGCTGAGAATCAATCAGCGTTGCAAACGGGCTAGACCGTGGAACCTCAAGCTGCGAACTTACCAGTGACACATTGCCGATCGCCGAACTCTCAAACCGCATCAGTTCCGCTGCAAGCTTTGTATAAGTATCAAACTGTCCGCTCAGTCGCCACAGCTTAAACTGCCAAGCCTGTGTGAAGTTGCACAAAATTTGATCGCCTTGTTTCACAGTAGCACCGCCCTCTGGCTGCCAGAGAAACTGGGCATCTTCTTTCGGTAAGCCCCAAATTTCTCGACCTCCCGCGATCGAACTCGAATCATCTACGTAGATGTGAGAAATCCAACTTCCAATCTTGTCGCCGTACCGAACTAAACCCGCAACCGCAATCAGTTCTCCGTAGGTCAATATTGACCCCGATTCATATTTACCAAGCACTAAACCGCCGATTGTTTTTCCAGGCAAGACTTGAACAATTTCGAGATCTTTTGGAATCACTTTTGCAGCATCAGAGAAATCAATCAGATGCAATGTCAAAAAGCCGTGTCCTTTCAATATCCAAGGCGCAGGTGGGTAATTCATGGCTGTGAATAAGGGATCGTAATTGTACCCTAAGCAAGTTTTATAAACTTTACCTCTATCTTTAGTAGCAGAGTTGCGCGAATAAAGTACGATCGTAGAAGTTCCTTCAATATGTAGAGATACTCTCTGAAAAGCTGCCTTACATTAAGACATATTCCTGATTCCTAAACGTATGTCTGAGCCATCCCGTCCTGAAGAGAATGTCTTTTCCGAATTTGCCAAAGTCGTTCTAGGAACCCAACTCGACGAGTTTAGAAAGGTTGCTGTGTCCGCTAGAACCAACCTGATTAAGTTGTTCCAGGGAGAGGTTGAAGATATCTCGTTTCAGGGGCGCAACATTGTTAAAGACGAAATCCAAATCCAGGAAGTAGAAGTTCAAACAGATCAAATCTCGATCGACCCACTGAGCATTCTGTTAGGAAAAGTCCGATTGAGTGAGCCGATCGATAGTCATATGCGGCTTGTCTTGTCTGAGGACAATCTGAATCAGAATATGAATTCAGATTATATTCAAGGCTTTCTTAAACCGATTCAACTAAACGTTGAAGGTGAGACTGTATCGTTAGAATTAAAGCCACCATTTAGCATTCGATTGCTCAACAATAACAAGATGCGTTTTACAGGAAATGCGACAATTCGGACTACAAAAGATGCAGAAAATATGGCATTCACTTCTGTCATTTGTCCGCGCACAGATACCAAGCCTGTTCGATTAGAAACATTCTGCTGTACTCCGAATGATGGTCGATCGATTCCGTTCATGATTTCGTTGATGCAATGGATGCAAAGCCTTGTGAGTCAACCTTATCAGGAATTTGAAGGAATTGCTTTTCAAGTGAAATCGCTCTTGATTGAGAACAAAGAATTGATCACTGAAGTTGAAATTCACGCGGCTCAAATTCCTGATTTATAACTTACTCTAGCTCGACTTTTCTTTCGTTCGCTCTTATAAACTTTCATTTCATCTGTGATTTGTCGCACATCATCTGGGAACCTTAGCAAAGACAGTGATGTGTAAGACGGAACTATTAGGTGATGAGCCAAGCTCAAGATGTTGAAATAACGCTTTTCTTCCAGAAGGGGTTATACCTCAATAAAACGAAAGCCTACGAAGCGGCAATTTCGAGCTACGAAGCTGCGTTGAATTTGAAACCCGACTATCCCGATGCTTGGTATAACCGAGGCAACTCGCTTTACCACTTGGGGCGCTACGAACACGCGATCGAGAGCTATACCCAAGCGATCGAATATCAACCCGGTTTCCCCGAAGCCTGGAACAATCGCGGCAATGCACTTGATGAATTAGGACGCTATCAAGAAGCTGTCCTAAGCTACGACCAAGCGATCAAATATCGCTCTGATTACCATTGGGCGTGGTACAACCGTGGCATCTCGCTACGGAATTTAGAGCGCTACGAAGATGCTGTAAATAGCTACGACCGAGCAATCGAATTCAAGCCAGATTACTATTGGGCCTGGTACAGTCGTGGATTAGCTTTGCGAAAATTGGGACGGTTAGAACGAGTCGTTGCGAGTTACGATCGCGCTCTTGAACTAAAGCCCGACTTTGAAGAATCCTGGACGAATCGCGGCAATGCGCTCTATCACATGGGCAACATTAATGCCGCGATCGAAAGCTACGATCGAGCGCTCGCACTCCGACCGGATGCGGCAACGGTATGGTACAACAAAGCCTGCTGTTATGCGCTTCAGGGCAGAGCAGATCTCGCCTACGAGCATTTGCAACGAGCGATCGAGCTTAGCCCAGAGGAATATCGCGAAATCGCTCAGAGCAATGCGGACTTTGCCGCATTGCGACGAGACAATCGATTTTTGTCGCTCCTCAGTGTCCGCCCACCTCGCGAGACATGATCGCTTGCTATGACTCCCTCTGATGAAACTCGGTATCGCAATGTCGGACGATCGCTTTCTTTGCTCGGTCGGTATGGTCAACAATATGCCAAATTTGAGCAGATTCTAGCGATCGATCCGGCTCACCCGAATGCTTTGTTGTGTCGTGGGTACGCCTCAGAGAAATTGGGGCGTTACGAAGAAGCGATCTCAACATTCGAGCGGGTGATCTCACTGCGTCCACGGCTGAGTTTGGCTTGGCAGGGTCGAGGGATCGCACTCGGTCGATCGGGGCACTACGAAGAAGCGCTAACCAGTTTTAATCAAGCCTTAAAGTTTGAGTCAGAAGATTATCGTAGCTGGCAAAATCACGGCAAAACGTTGATCAATTTGTATCGCTATCGGGATGCGATCGCATCGTTTGATCGCGTGATTGAGCTTAAGCCGGAAAACTATAAGGCTTGGTACAATCGAGCGATCGCGCTGGCATCACTCAACGACAATCAAACTGCACTAACGAGCTTAAATATCGCGCTTAAAATTAAGCCAACTTCCGATTACCTCTGGAACTATCGCGGACAGGTTTTAGGCAAATTGCATCAAGTTTCTGAAGCGATCGTGAGTTTTGAAAATGCAATTAGAATCAATGCTCGAAGCGCTAGTGCTTGGTATGGAAAGGCTTGCTGCTATGCGATCGAACAAAATGTAGAAAGCGCGATCGGATGTTTAGAGCAAGCGATAGCACTTTCACCTTCTGTCTATCGAAATCTTGCCAGCACTGACATAATCTTCAGTTTTCTGCATACCGACGAACGATTTCAAGCTCTGATTCACAGTCCAGCCGTTACCAGTGCTTCTTGAACAATCAGCACCGAACACTGAGCGTGGTGCATAACGTAATTACTAACGCTACCTAAAAAGAATTCGCTAATTCTTGATCGACCTCTGCGTCCCATGATGATGAGATCTGCGTTCCAAGTTCGTGCGATCGTGCAGATTGTTTCACCTGGATCGCCAATATGCTGAGTAAATTCGCATCGAACTCCCATCGCTGTTGCCTTCGCATCTCGCGCTCTCAGCATTTCTAACCCTGCCCCTTCCGCTTGCGAAAACAACTGAGCCGTAGAGCGAATCAAGGCTTCGTGCTGCATTGGGTAAAGGCTATCAGGCATCGGATACATCGGAGGCGGTATCCCTTCATTGATCGCGCTGATAACGTGCAACAACATCACTTGTGCTTTGTTTGCCGCTGCAAGTTCGATCGACTTTGCAAATACGCTATGACTACTTTCAGAATGATCAAGCGCCACTAAAATTCTTTGAAACATACCGATTCTCCTAATGGTTCAATCGAATGCTTATTACTACTTTGAAGCGAGGTTTATCAGACCTGATATTTAGAGTATAAAGCTGTAATTTCCTAACTTCGTTTGAATTTTTCGCTTCTTAACACTTCGGGAAATTCAAACTTTGGCTAGATGAATTTCTACACTCATTTTCGAGAAACTAGACTCTTTGCATTAAAGCAAATGTTGATTGAAGCCATTCGACGATCGAGCCGGAGAATTCTAACGTTTTGGCGGCGGAAAGTTGGAAATCAAGTCACACCGCTGCTTAGTGCGGTTCGTTTAGCCGGATTGGTGACGGCTACGATCGCGCTTTGGGGATTCGCAGAACTTGCGGAAACTGTAATGCGTGATCAAACTCAAGCCTTTGATACTAACATTTTGCTAGCGGTTCAAAAACTGCAAGCTCCATGGTTAACACCGATTATGTTGTTTATTACTGACATCGGTGATCCAACGGTGCTGCTTGTGGTTGGAACCATCATGAGTGTGGTCTTACTGCTGCGACACCAAAAATCGGAGGCAATGACGATCGCGCTCGGTGGGTTTGGAGCGCTGGGGCTAAATCTATTACTCAAGCGATTGTTTGAACGATCTCGACCTGCGCTGTGGTCGAGAGTCGTGGAAGTGAAGTTTTATAGTTTTCCGAGTGGGCACGCGATGTTATCGATCGTGATGTACGGATTGTTAGGGTATTTATTAGCGACTCGTTATCCGAAATATCGCAATCTTATTATTTTGTTCATGTCACTTGTGATCGGGTTAATTGGCTTTAGTCGTATGTATTTAGGAGTTCATTGGCCAACAGACATTATTGCTGGATATGCAGCAGGATTTGTATGGTTAATGACTTGTGTTCTAAGTTTAGAAATCTGGCGATATCGAAAAGATTTATCTAAATCAGAGCCTGGAATTTAAATTTCACAATTTTTCTTACAAGACAAGATATGCAGGGTTTTGCGATTACACTATTACTTCTCCAGAAAAACGTTTAGGAAGGAAAAGTAATGAGTAGTACCCCGCTTCATTCGACTCGAATTGATCTTCCAGTAAATGTACGATCGAAGATTATCGAAACCCTAAATCAAACGCTTGCTACAACGCTAGATCTCAAAACTCAAGTGAAGCAAGCCCCTTGGAACGTGAAGGGAATGGATTTTTATCAGCTTCACGAGTTGTTTGATGAACTGGCATCGGAGTTAGAAGAGTATGTCGATTTGTTTGCTGAACGCATCACGGCATTAGGTGGAACCGCTTTAGGAACGGCGAGAATTGCGGCGGCAGTGTCAGAGATTCCGGAGTACCCGATCGACATTTTTGACGGCAAATCTCATGTGACTGCATTAACCGATCGATATGCTCCTTACGCGAAATTGTTGCGCGATGGAATTGCAGAAACGGATGATCTCGGTGATGCGGATACGGCTGATTTGTATACCGAAGTATCGAGAGGAATTGATAAGCGGCTGTGGTTCCTCGAAGCCCATTTGCAAACCGATACGATCCCTGCTTCAAGCAATGGCGCATTTCCAGAAACAAAATTGACAAACGGCAAAAAAGCGAAATCGAAGAAGTAGTTTAATCTTCGTCAAATCGCGCAAATAGCTTTGTCAAAATCACATTAGAAAATAAGAAGCCTTCTGGATCGGTTAGCCTAATTCTGTCTGGCCTAATCTCAACCCAGGCGCCTTTTTCGTAGGGCTGTAAGCAGTCGAGAATTTGAGCGATCGCACTTTCTCCAAATCGCTCTGTTAAATCTTTCAAACGAATTCCTTCTCGCAATCGCAATCCGACCATCAAGCTATCTAATAAATATTCGATTTGCGATGTTTCACTCGCTGAATGTGGCGCTTCAATCCAACCGTAATACTCCCGAAGTTTTCGAGGTCGAGAAACACGATCGCCTTTTAAGTAACTGGTCGCCCCCATGCCAAATCCATAGAATGATCGATTCTCCCAATACACTCGATTGTGTTGACATTGATAGCCTGATTTTGCATAGTTTGAAATTTCATAATGCTCGAATCCAGCATGGGTTAATTTCTGTTGAGCAATTCGATAAAGATCTGCGGTTAACTCATCCGAAGGCAAAGGTTTCTCACCAGGTTGAAATTGCTTACCAAAAGGCGTTTGAGGTTCGATCGTTAAATCGTAAATTGACAAGTGAGTTGGAGAAAGCGCGATTGCACGATCTAGAGAATCTTGCCAAATCTCGATCGTTTGATGCGGTAATCCTGAAATTAAATCTAAGCTGAAATTCTCAATACCAGATTGATGAATTAGCTCGATCGAACTATAAATATCTTCAACGACATGAGTTCTTCCACACGCTTTGAGTAATTCAGATTGAAAGGCTTGTACTCCTAAACTGATGCGATTTGCGCCCGCTGATTTGAATCCTTTAATTTGTGTCAGGTCAAACGTACCGGGATCGATCTCCATCGAAATTTCAGCATCTGAGGCAATTCCAAATTGTCGATCGAGTCGTTCTAAAATCTGATGAAATTGTGAAACTGATAAAAGCGAAGGCGTTCCTCCACCAAAAAATATAGTTCTTAACGATTCACCAAAATTATTCGCACGATCGATCTCTTCACAAAGTTTTTCAACGTATTGCACGATCGTTCCAGAATTGCTGCCGTTACGTTGATCCCCGACGACAGAAATCGGAAAATCGCAGTAAAAACAGCGTCTACGACAAAACGGAATATGTACATACGCTGAACTCGGAATATTAAATTCCATAACTGGTAACTTATTTTTCAAACTCAATTCAGTGCTTTGAACGACGAAAAGCGCGATCGCTTCTCAGAAATCGATAAACTTTGTATCACAAATTACGAGCAGGGTGAGGTAAACTCCCCATCGGATAAGCATTTGGGCGCAGGAATCCACAGACAAGCAGGATATAATAAGGCCAAGTCAAGCGGTTCGCCAAGCCTGACACTCTCACACCAATTTGACAGGATTTTTATCCAAATCAAATTCGCCACAGTCACTTTTAGTCACTTCTTCTAGTCGTGTGGCGCAGTGCTTCACCGTCTTGCTTGACTTGCAATCTTCCCGTACAGACGCTCCCAATGCGTCTCCATCTCCATTATGATTGACGCAATTATCATCATCTCATTCATCCTAGCAGGGGCGGGAACTGGCTTCCGAGGCATCGAAGCATTGCCTGGAAGTGTGCTGCAACAAGTCTCAAATCCAGATGCACTGCGCTGGGTTTGCGGCGGATTCGGCGCGATTTTCGGTTTAGCGATCGGTCTTGCCGCTCAAACTGGTTTTCGTCGGCTCGAACGCCAAATTCGGCAGCTTCCAGCGTATACCTTGCTCAGTCGCGCGATCGGTCTGGTCATGGGGCTATTGGTTGCTAACTTGCTCCTCGCGCCGACGTTCCTACTGCCGATCCCACCCGAATTCTCGTTTCTCAAACCGCTTACTGCTGTGGTGGGTAGCATTATGTTTGCGGCTTCAGGAATGTCACTTGCCGATGTGCATGGTCGATCGCTGTTGCGCTTGCTCAATCCTAGTAGTGCTGAGACGCTTTTGCTCTCAGAAGGAACAATTAAAGCCGCAGCGACCAAAGTTCTCGATACAAGCTGCATTATCGATGGTCGGATTGCCGATCTGCTGGATACTGGATTTCTTGAAGGACAGTTACTTGTACCGCAGTTTATTCTGCAAGAACTTCAGCAAGTTGCGGATGCTTCTAATGATCAAAAACGAGTCCGGGGACGACGGGGACTTGATATTCTCACTCGCATTCGGGAAAGTTATCCCGATCGCGTTGTGATTCACCCCGCAGATTACGAGGATATCCCGACAGTCGATGCAAAACTGGTTCGACTCGTTCAAGAAATTAATGGCACATTGTTGACCACCGATTACAACCTGAATAAAGTTGCAACCGTTCAGAAAGTTCCTGTTCTAAATGTTAACGATTTGACTCAGGCGATTCGTCCGTCTTACCTACCCGGAGACAGCATCGATCTGAAGATTCTGCGAGAAGGAAAAGAACCCACTCAAGGAATTGGCTATCTCGATGATGGAACCATGGTCGTGGTTGAGGATGGTCGCAATCATGTTGGTGGAGAACTACAAGTTACTGTTACCAGCTCTCTGCAAACGTCCGCAGGTCGAATGATTTTTGCCAAACTGAAAGCTTCAGCTTTAGCGTAAAACCATGAGCCGCGATCGAGAAAAAATTTGTTCTCTGTGTGCAAAATCCGCTCCCGTTCTCTACCGTATTCAATACGATGAGTCCGCTGAGTGGATTTTTGTTTGTCGAGACTGTTAGGAGCGTGTGAGCCAAAACAACCCGTTCTATGTTTACGGCGGCACTTGGAAAGCGCACAAACGATAAAATCTCCACAGTATTGGTTGTGCTTTGAGAATCTGTCTTCTACGATCGCACTGATCATCCTTCACCGATTTGTCCATGATTTTGACTCCCGCCCACCTGACCGAGATCCGGCACATTGTTCGATCGTGTGGACAACAAGCCAAAACCCTTTCCGTTCAGAACTACGAAATTTTTCAGAAAGAACCCGGCGATTTTGTTACGACAGTGGATCAGACGCTCGATCGACAACTTTCCGAATTCTTCGCAAACCTCTTTCCCGATGATGGCGTGATCACTGAAGAGAATGCTGCTTCTCGAAAACACTATCAAGTTGATTACCCTCGATTTTGGTGTATTGATCCGCTTGATGGCACACAGGACTTTATTCATGGTGATCCCGATTACGCGGTGATGGTGGGATTATTGGAGAATCAGATTCCGATCGCAGGTTGGATCTATGCGCCTGAAAAAGATGCACTGTATTACGGCGGAAAAGCATTAGGAGTCTGGCAAGCATTGGGAGATGGAGCGCCAGAACTTTGTGAAATTCCAGCAGCGCGGGTGAATTCGTTTCGCGTGATTATTGGCGATAAGGATTTCAAAAATACTGCTGCGAAAATTTCTGCTTCGATTCCTGAAATTGATTTTTTGCGATCGCCCGGTAGTTTCGGACTGAAAGTGATGAACGTAGTGCTGGGAAAAGCCGAGGTGTATTTGTATCTCAATCGGCGGGTTAAGCTTTGGGATACGGTGTCCCCGATCGCGATCGCGCAAGCAGCAGGGTTGATGTGTTGCGATTTGGAAGGCAATCAGATTCAGTTCACACCGGAGGTCTTAGATCTCGAAAGTTTGGCGCATCGGCAAGCGATCGTCATTGGGCAAGCGGATGTAGTCGAAGCCCTTTTACCGCGTTTGAGAGCGGTGCTCGATCCCCAACTTTCGCTGTGATGTGTGTCACGCTTGGAAATGGGGAACGATAATACCGACCCTTTTCCCCGTGGATCGTTCAATGCAGACTGAAGTTTTCAGTGAGCTATTTCCGTTACTGGCGGCGGCAAATCCGGAAACCCTCGATTGGTTACTCTCCGTCGCCACTGAACATGAGTACCCGACTGGCAGAGCCGTTTTGATGGAAGATGCCTGGGGAAATGCTGTGTATTTCGTCGTTTCGGGTTGGGTCAAAGTGCGGCGGCACTCTGGTACAGGCGAAGATGTCGCAACTTTGGCGATTCTGGGTCGCGGCGACTTTTTTGGTGAGATGGCGATTTTAGACGAATCTCCGAGATCGACGGATGTCATTGCTTTATCGAATGTCCGCCTGATGAGCATTTCGGCTCAACGTTTTATCCAGACCCTTTTCAAAGATCCGCAACTCCATCATCGAATGCTGCAATTGATGGTGAGACGGTTGCGGCAAACGAATTTTAGATTCCAGTTGCGTCATCAGCCCGCAGCGATTAAGTTAGTCAACACGCTGGTTGGACTTGCTGAAAACTATGGGCAACCGTCTGGATCAGGTGTTGACATTTTCAATATTCCAGCGAAAGACTTGGCGGATGTCACGGATATTACGGTTGAGGAGACGAGCAAAATTCTTGAAAAGCTCGATAACAAAGGCTGGATTCAGGTGAATCCGAGTCAACAAGTGATTCATCTCGTCAATCTGAAACAGTTGACGCAGTTGGCAACTAAAAAGGGGTGAGCGCGATTCTGAATTGCGGCATGATGGAAAGATGAATTCTTTCTGCCGGAGTTGAGCGCTATGAATCACGAAGAGTTTGACGTGTCCCGATCGCTACATCCAGAAGCCGAAACCTCAAACTCTTCTACGCCTTTGTTGCTTGATTATTCTGTGGCGATGCCTGAACCGGAGTCGCACTTGTTTGAAGTGACTTTGCAGATTCAGGGCTGGAAATCGTCAACGATCGAGCTAAAAATGCCAGTTTGGACACCGGGATCGTACTTGGTGCGGGAGTATTCGCGGCATTTACAGAATTTCAAGTCTTCGTCGCCTTGGCAAAAGTTGGCGAAGAATCATTATCAAATTGAGACTCAAGGAAAAGATTCGATCGAGGTTCGGTATCAAATTTTTGCCAATGAATTAACCGTTCGGACAAATCATCTCGACGAAAATCACGGCTACTTTAACGGGGCTGCTCTGTTCTTCTACGTGCCTGAATTTCAACAGCAGCCAATTCGAGTCACGATCGTTCCGCCTCGTTCGGATTGGCAGGTGGTGACGGCGCTTCCAAAGGTTGCACCGAATACATTCGAGGCGAAAGATTTTGATACGTTGGTGGATAGTCCATTTGAGATTGGACAGCATCAAGTTTATGAGTTTGAAGTATTAGAAAAACCGCATCAGTTTGTGTTTTGGGGAGAAGGAAAGCTGGATGTCGATCGCATTATTCAAGACACTCAGAAAGTGATTCAAGTCGAAGCTGAGATGTTTGGAGGATTGCCCTACGATCGCTATTTCTTCTTGTTACATTTGACTGCAAATTCGTTCGGTGGATTAGAACATAAAGATTGTTGCTCACTAATTTACTCACGGCTCGGATTTCGGGCGAAAGAAAAGTACGATCGCTTTATTCAACTCGTTGCTCATGAATTCTTTCATTTATGGAACGTAAAGCGCATTCGTCCAAAGGCACTTGAAGTTTTCGATTACGATCGCGAAAATTACACTCCATCGCTCTGGTTTAGTGAAGGCACAACGAGCTTTTACGATTTGATCTTCCCGTATCGTGCAGGAATTTACGATACGAAGACTTATCTGAATGCTTTAGGCCAAGAAATTTCGCGCTACTTGACGACACCGGGACGTTTAGTACAGCCATTGAGCGAATCGAGTTTTGATGCTTGGATTAAGCTATATCGCCCCGATGCGAACAGCGCGAATTCTCAAATTTCCTACTATCTTAAAGGGGAAATGGTAACGCTCTTATTAGATTTAGCGATTCGGATCAAACATCAAAATCAGCGATCGTTTGATGATGTGATGCGATCGATGTGGCAGCAATTTGGCAAAGACGAAATTGGCTTCACGCCTGAACAATTGAAAACCACGATCAAATCAATCGCTGGATTTGATTTGACGAATTTCTTCGATCGCTATCTTCACGGCACAGAAGAACTTCCATTCGATGAGTATTTAGCAGGTTTTGGATTGCGACTGCGATCGAATGGAGAAGCTCCGAACTTGCCGCCGTTTACAGGAATGACTGTGAAATCTGAGGGCGGAAGAGAAATGATCAAATTTGTCGAAGCAGGTTCGCCCGCTCAGAAAGCCGCGATCGATCCAGGGGATGAGTTGGTCGCGATCGATGGATTACGGGTAGGTTCTGGACAATTTGACGAGCGACTGAAAGACTATCAGCCTGGAGATACGATCAATCTTACTGTGTTTCATGGCGATGAATTGAAACAGCGATCGCTGATTTTAGCCCCACCACGCGCGACGAGTTATTCGATCGACTTCATCGAAAATCCGTCCGATCTTCAGCAGCAGAACTTTGAGCAGTGGCTCGGTGTTTCGTTCGCTTCCATCTCCCGCTAAAATTAGAACTTAAAGAGAAAAATCATGATTGCAATTGCACCCCAAGAAACCTCAGCCCCATCTGAAGAATTGCCCTCTAAGCCATTCACATTAGAGGATTTCGTAGAGCAGTCTCCTCAAGACATGGAATGGGTAGACGGAAAATTAGTTGAGAAGACAGGAATGACAGTTCAGCACGCATTAGCTCAAAGTAAACTTGTCACTCACTGGAACAATTATAGTGCTACGCATGAGCCAGGAGGAGAAGCTCTAACCGAAGCACCTTGTAGAACGCTGAAGCAGGGAAGAAGACCTGATATTGCTTATTTGCCACCCAGTGTTTTTGCTCAAGTTAGACAGCTTAAAACTGCACCGCAAAGCTACCCTTTGATCGCGGAAGTTGCTTCACCAACAGATTATGCAGAAGAACTATTTGCGAAAGCAATCGAGTATTTAGAATCTGGTTGCGAAGAAGTTTGGCTCGTCTTTCCTGAAGCAAAGCTGATCATGGTGAAAACGATCGAGCAATCTTGGCAAGTTTTCAGCGCAGGACAAACGATCGCAACTCAGAAAGTTCTCAGCGGCTTTAGTATTGCTGTTGATCAAGTTTTTGCTTAGAAGCTCAAAACGCCTCGAGCGCCATCTAGCTCGACTGGAATTCCCACAGGTAAAGCGGCATTTTCGCCATCGTGACCAAAAGGTAACTCAGACACGATCGGAATTCCCAGATCAGACAGTCGATCGCGTAATACTTCTTCGATACTGAAACTTGGAACATTCGCAGGCGGATCACATTGACTAAATCGCCCGATCGCAATTCCTCGAATGTGCTGAAATTCTCCACACAAACGCCATTGAGTCAACATTCGATCGATACGATACGGGGCTTCGGTGACATCTTCGATCGCTAAAATTACGCCCGAAAAATCCGGTTGCCAAGGTGTCCCTAGTAGGTGTGTTGCAACTGTGAAATTTGCCGGAAGTAACAATCCAGAAGCTTGACCATTTCCCCAGCCTGAACCTTGAAGCGGAGACAGAGAGCGACCTTCTACCCAATCAAATAAGCGCTCTCTTGACCAATCTGGCTCAGAAGCGATCGTGGTTAACAATGGAGCATGAACGCTCGAAATTCCTTCTTCAGCGTATGCCCAGAGCAAACTGGTGATATCTGAAAATCCGATTAGCCACTTTGGTTCAACGGCTGGAAATCGCCATTTTTCTAACAATCTTGCGCCGCCCCAGCCGCCACGAGCGCAAAGAATTCCGCGACAGTTCGGATCTTTCAGTGCAGTTAAAAATTGAGCACGGCGGTTTTCATCGGTTCCGGCAAGATAGCCATGTCGATCGTCAAATCCAGGAATCAATTCAACCTGATATCCTCGCTGTCTCCACACTTCAACGCCTTGATTAAATGCGGTGAATTCGCGCAATGTGCCGCTTGGAGCAATCACGCGCAGAAGATCACCAGGTTGAAGTGGAGCGGGCGATTGACAGCGTTTCATAGAACTTACAAATTTTGCGATTGTATCAAGTTTGGGATAGCACAATGCGATCGAGCCAGATTTCCAAGCGCTCGCCCATTGCTTCTAGAGAATATTCGCGTTCGGCATCAAGGCGGCAATTTGTTCGATCGATTTGGTCTAATTTGGAAATCGCTTCTGCTAATCCATCCACGCGATCGGGTTCAACCAGCCATCCCGTTTTGCCATCCTGCACGATCTCAGCAGGGCCGCCCCGACGATAAGCAATCACCGGAACACCGCAGGCTAAAGCTTCGATCGCAACATTCCCAAATGCTTCGAGCCAGTGAGGTGTCATTAACAATGCGCGGGACTCTCCTAAAGCTTGCTGTAAGTCCTGAGTGGAGAGGAAGCCACAGTATTCGATCGGGGCATTCGGATAGTTCGTTTGAATGTGATTCCAGTAAGATTCGTCTTGAATTACACCCCAGATTTTTAACGGGATTCCAACCTTTTGAACGGCTGCCACTGCGTCTTCTAACCCTTTTTCGGGCGCAATTCGACCGACCCAAGCTAAGTGATTTTTAGAAGTTGGATTGAATTGGTATTGAGAGAGATCAAAGCCATTTTTGAGATTGAAACAGCGATCACGAAATGAAAACGTTTCTGCTTGAGCCAAACTATGAACCGCAATCGTCGTTGGAAACTGTTCGGCAACTTCTGCGATCGCTTGATCCATTGCATCGGTCAGCGATCCCATGCTGACTAAATGTGCGATCGGGCGTTCAAAAAATGGAGTCAAATAAAACGGCAGCCAATCATAAGCAAAGTTGATCAACACATCGTAATCGTGCTGAACTTGACGCGCATAGTTCCAGAAATTGCCCAACACCGAGTTTGCAGGCAGCGTGATCAAAGTCTCGCGTCCTTGAGATTGAGCCGTGACTTGAAGATTTCCCGCGATCGACACCAAAGGAATTCCATCCAGCACAGACCCTTCAGGAGCGACGACTGTGACCGAATGATTCAGAGCAATCAGCGATCGAGCAATATTTGTTAGCGTCAGTTCAACACCGCCACCCCGTCCTGAACCGATCGCACCAACCGGAGTCGAAATCAGCAATAATTTGAGCGAAGACGATCGAGACACAAGATTTCATCGTGGAGTGCTTTTTCACTCTAGTGCTTTTTCACTCTCTAGTGCTTTTTCACTCTCTAGTGCTTTTTCACTCTATGGCAAACTCTCCGGTGGACTCACAGAATTTTTGAGCGCAGGTAACGAATCTGCGGGAGTCGATCGAATTCGGTTCAACTGTCCTAACGCCCATTTCGCCGTTTCTTGCACATCTTGATCCGAATCCTCGGTCGCTTTGTGCAGCAAATTACTAATCTGCGAAACCATGTCGTACACACGGGTTAAATCCCGAATCGCATTTTTTCGCACCTCTGAATTCTCATCCTGTAGCGAAATCGCTAACGCTCTTGTCATCGGCTTCAGCGTCCGAGTTCCAATCTCTGAAAGCGCCGATAGAATTAAGCTGCGCTGTTTAGAATCCGAATCGATTAGCAGATCTACCAATGGCTGAACGGCGCGGGTATCGCCTCGCTGTCCCAATTCCCAAATCACTTTCCGCCGCTTGACCGGATCAGGAGCGCAGAGATCCTGAATCAATTCATCGACGATATTGACTTTTGCGAGGCGAGTCGTTTCTTCAAGCTTTGGTTGGGGGGTCGGTTTTGGCGGCTCGACGACTTGCAGCAGAGTTTCTAGGGCTTCAGCTTGCGAAAGGGTCTCGGTTTGCGTATGTCCGTTGCGAATCGAAGAATCGGGTTTTGGGGCAGAATGGCTTGTGCCGTTCACGATCGATAGCTTTGGCGGTGGAACGGGTTGGGAGTCGGGGAGGCTTATGCTGTGCTTTGCGATCGATTCTAAGATTTCATTCGACTCTAAAATTTCAGGAGTTGGGCGAACGTTTCGCTTCAGGATGAAAACGGTGACGGCTCCGACCAAACTCGTTGCGCCAAGTCCGCCCAGAAATAAAGGCGATGCCCAAAATGGCGGTTTTGCTTGCTGTCCGCTTTTTGCCAGGAGAGGCGTGACGAATTGGGGCTGGGCTGCTTGAACTGAGCGCGTAGACAGGCTGAGACAAGCCGCACAAGTGACAATCAGGAGTTGAGGGCGAATCATAGCTGAATCCAGAACGGGAAGTGACATCGCCATCCGGCTCCGTTGCCTAACGCTGAGAGTCGGAATCGGTTAAGGTCGTAATCTCACTGAGATTTGATTCGGCTTGCGGTAGCAATTGCCTATTCTCGGCTATGTTACCCTGAACTTCTCCGATCGACTCAGAAATTGATCCGCTGAGTTTCTCACCTAAGACATCCCGCTGATTGATGAGGTAGATGCTCACGAGCGTTAGCCCAACACCAAACCACTGAATCGGACTCAAGACTTCAGCTAAGAACAGATTCCCAAACAGCAGCGCGAATACGGGTGTCAAAAATGTTAGCGAACTCAAACTTGTCAAACTTCCACTCGCGGCAAAGTAGAAAAATAACCCGTAAGCGATCGCACTTCCAAAAATTGTTGAATACGAAAGCGATGCCCAATTCGCCGCAGTCAAATCGCTCCATTGCCCGCTTTCCAACTGATTCGACAATCCAAACAGCGGCAGTCCTCCCAAAATCATGTGCCATCCGGTCGCCGAAATCGGATCAGCATACTGGCATACATAGCGCGAAATAATCGTTCCTACTGCCATCGACAACGCCGCCAACAGCATCAACCACTGTCCGTTATCAAATAAACCTGCAAGCAGATCAGTGAACGAATTGACATCGACCAAGGCATCTCCGAGTTGCGATCCAGCCGAGAGAAGCAATTCTTCGGGCAATCCGAGCAAGCTGATTCCGCCAACGCCGATCGCTAATCCCAACCAGCCCCAAACCCCAATCTTCTCCCCAAATAACCACAACGCCATCAACGCCACCGCTAACGGCTGCGAATCGATCATTACCGATCCCAATCCTGCACCCGTTCTCATTAATCCTTGTGCTAGAAAGCCCTGAAACATTGCCCCATCGACTAGCGCAAACAAACTAATCCAGAGCCATGCCGCCCATCCTTTCGGCTGCGATCGACCCATCCACATCGCCGCTATCAGCACCAAAACGCCCGCAGGCAGTAAGCGCACCCCTGCCAAAAAAAACGGGGTCGTATTGGGGATCACGCCTTTCATTGCCACCATTGCGGTTCCCCAGAGGAAAAACGGTGCAATTAACAAAAGCGGAGAGCGAGATTTCGTCTGCATAAGGATTTGGGAATGCGGTTCTTCTCATCTTAGTAAATTATGTAGATCTGTTAAGTATTCTTTGTGGCGATGTCGATCGCATGGATTGCAGAAGGAAACGTTAAAATCGGTTTAACTTGTGATGGTTAAAGCATTATGGTTCGGTTGTTTAAGCGTGGGTTGCGGAAACAGATTGCTCGGATCGAAGTCAAAGGCGCGATCGCGGGCGCAACTCGAAATCGAGTGTTAGCAAATCTCAAAACGGTGGAAGAACGAGAATTTCCAGCGTTGCTGCTGAGAATCGATAGTCCTGGTGGAACCGTGGGCGACTCGCAAGAGATTTATGAAGCGTTAAAGCGATTGAAACAAAAGATCAAAATCGTTGCGAGTTACGGCAATATTTCCGCATCGGGTGGCGTTTATATCGGTATGGGCGCACAGCACATTATGGCGAACCCTGGCACGATTACCGGAAGCATCGGCGTGATTTTGCGTGGAAATAACATCGAACGTTTGTTAGAAAAAGTCGGCGTTTCGTTCAAAGTGATCAAATCCGGCCCTTACAAAGATATCTTGTCGTTCGATCGAGAACTAACGGAGCCAGAACAAAAAATCCTGCAAGAACTGATTGATATTAGCTATTCCCAGTTCGTTCAAACGGTTGCAGAATCGCGCAATCTTTCTGATGAAACGGTGCGAACCTTTGCAGATGGGCGAATTTTTACAGGGCAGCAAGCCGTCGGATTAGGAGTCGTCGATCGTTTAGGAACCGAGGAAGATGCGCGACGTTGGGCGTGTGAACTAGTGAATTTAGATCCAGAGAAAACCAAAACGTACAGTTTCGAGGAGAAGAAATCTCTGGTGAATCGGTTTACGTCAAACGATCGCTTAGATGGATTGATTGGAGCCTTACCGCCGCTGATTATTGGCATGGACTGGCTGGAGTTTGAACTAGAAACTTGTGGCTTGCCTCTGTGGTTATACCGTCCCTAAGCGTAAAGAATGCGGCATTGATCCGGATTCAACGATTCTCCGTTCGTTGATAAGCTAGGTACGGACTAGCAAGATTAGGAGGACAGGAACGTGCATTGGCGAGTACGAGCAATTCGGGGAGCGACTACCGCTTCAGACAATACGATCGAGGCAATTCGTGAAGCGGTTACGGAGTTATTAGACGAGTTGGAAGCATATAACCAACTAGACCCTGATGAAATCGTCAGCGCAACGTTTACTGTGACTCAGGATCTTGATGCAACTTTTCCCGCTGCGATTGCGCGTGAACGTTCTCACTGGGAAAATGTGCCGCTGATTGATGTGCAGCAAATGTACGTCAAAGGCAGTTTAGAGCGCTGCATCCGGTTTTTGATTCATTTCAATACGCCTGACCCAAATGTAAAGGTTCACCATCCCTATTTGAGACACGCGAAAAACCTGCGTCCCGACTGGTCATTAACCTCGATCGCAGGTTCACAAAATTAATTAAAAAGGGCGGTAATCGTACCGCCCTTTTTCGTATCAGAATTTTGCTGCTAATTACACATTCGTTTTGAAATCAGCACTGCGTTCAGCAAAGTACTTATTCAAAAAGGTGCTTGCCAGTGACAGAATGAACGGCGCAACCAAGAACGAAATCAAACCGTGAGCTTGGAAGCCTGGAACTAATGCGGCAGCCAGCGTAAAACAGATGCCGTTAATCACAATCGAGAACAATCCCAACGTCAGCAAATTAATCGGCAACGTCAACAGCGACAAAAGAGGTTTCACAAACGTATTGACCAAACCGATCGCGATACCCGCAATCAGGGCAACTGCAAAGCTTTCAATATTCACACCCGGCAATACAATGTCGACCACTAGCAAGCTCAGTGCAGTCACCAAAGTAGTTAGAAAATATCCCATTTCCTTTTCCTCAGATTAATAACATTTCTTCTAATAACGATTCTGACGCAGCGATCGGGGTTGCATCCTCTCCATCCAGGCAGATATTTCAAAGCCCAAATCTCTGGTCGAAATTTGGGGCTTTAGAGTTATTTGGCGATCGTACTTTCGGGAATTTCTTCCAGTGGCTTCGGTTTGGGATGAATCCGAATGCCTAAGAAAATGTCATAAACGAATCCAAGGAAATCTTCTTTGAGTAGCCCGATCGATTGAGGCGATCCTTTTTCGTCCAAAATCGGCTTCGCAGCGTAGTAGGCTGCCTCATACTTGTACCAAGGCACAGCGGGCCAAAGATGATGCACCAAATGATAGTTCTGCCCCAAAATCAGCCAGTTGAGAATCCGACTGGGGTAAACTCTGGCATTTTTCCAGCGATCTCGTTCCTTAAACGGACGATGCGGCAGGTAATCGAAAAATAGCCCTAAAACCAATCCTACGATCGCCAACGGCACAAACCAGAAATTGAACACATAGCCCAAAAAATCATATCGACAAGCGACGTAAACCACCGCAGCCAAGGACAAACGCGCCAAAAACCACTCAAACAGTTCATTCTTACGCCACAGCTTGCGCTGGAAGAAAAAGAACTCGTGGTACATAAATCGTGCATTGATAAACCACAGTGGACCGAAGGTCGAAACCACATGATCGGGGTCGTTCTCTGGATCATTGACATTGCCGTGATGCTGAATATGTACCCGCGTGAACACCGGATACGAAAAGCAGAGAAAAAACGCGCTTCCATGTCCAAGCACAGCATTCATCACTTTATTACGGTGAGCGACTCCATGACAGGCATCATGAATCACCGTTCCCACCATATGAAGTGCCACCGTGTTTAGACAAAAACACACCCAATCGACCCATCCCCAACACCAGTAACCCAATGTCGTGATAATGGCGATCGCGATCGACAACAAAAATATCAATAACGTTGGATTAAAATCACCGGGCGCTCCCAGCAACTCTCTTGGAATCGTCAGGGGCTTTGTTGCCGCCTCCGACATCACGCCATCTCTCCTTGCGAATACTTTGCGTAGTATACGATACGCAACGTGATTAAGTTAAGTAAAGCCATTTTAAGGATTTATGATCGATCGTAATTCCTAGAGTTGAATCGTCTGTCCGACTTTCAGGACTTGCAGTTTAGTTTTTACTTTTTGTCGATCGAGTTCGGCTTGAAAGGCTTGAGGCGTTCCAGTCAGCGCGGGAAATGTTCCGAAGTGCATCGGAATCACAACATCAGGTTTGACAAACTTCACCGCTGTCGCCGCGCGTTTTGGCCCCATGGTGAAATGATCGCCAATGCAAGCCAGCATGACAGAAACTTTGCGGAATTCAGGAATTAGAGCCATGTCAGCAAATACATCTGTATCGCCCGTGTGATAAATCACTGGGCCATTTTGCACTGTGATCAAAAATCCGCCTGGATTTCCGGCAAACTGTGCAGGACTGCCATCCGATGCCACAGTCGAGCTATGAATCGCAGGAATGAAAGCAACCTTCACTTCATTGTTTAATAGCGTCAGTTCGCCGCCAAAATTGCCCTGAGTGTCAAGGCTGACCAATTTTTTGGGATAGCCTGTCGTGATTAATGTTTGTCCTAAATCAGCAGTGCTGACCAAGGGAGCATTTGTTTTTTTAGCGATCGCGACTGCATCCCCAACGTGATCAAAGTGTCCATGTGTCACCAAGATTAAATCCGCTCGATTCAGATTCGCGAGGTCTGTTTTGCCGTTTGGGTTGATCGGGTTGGTGAGCCAAGGATCGATGAGTAGAACTTTGCCAGAAGGTGTCGTGAGTTTGAAGGCGGATTGTCCGTACCATTGCAGTTGAGTTTTGCCAGCGGGTGCGCTCGATCCTTGCGTGGTTGTACTGAAGATGAGAACTGCGATCGCAAACACAGCGGGAATTGTGACCTGAAGGAAGCGTTTGAAATTCATAACCGAATCCAATGACCAAAGGATATTTTTCTCGATTTGAGACACCGGATTTTAATCGAAATTCCGAGGGATTACGGAGAATTTTGCCAAACTTTACGGTTGACAACGGAACGAAACCTTGGATCTTTTCGTCAATCGGTCTATAATCGAGGAGAGTTAAACGCCTCTGATGCCCAGTTAAGTCTGGTCTGCTACGTGAGTTCCTGATTAGTGGTTTGCGGAGTCGAGGGATGAATCAGACGGTCGAAAAATGGTTAACAATCGGGGCGCTCGTGGGCTGGGTGGCTTCGATCGGGAGTTTGGTCGGGTTGGTGCTTCGGGCTGCCTCTCCTGCGATCGCATCTCGTCCAGTTCAGGCTTCTCGCTTGCACTCACCCAGCCGCAATTTAGAAATGTACAGTTTCAAGACGCAAGTGAATCAGCCTCCGTCGGATCTGTTCGCGATTCAGCAAGAGATTGTAGCGCCTCAGATTCCGATCGATACCTCAAAAGGCTTTTGGGCAGAATCGCTGAAGGAACGATCGAACAGTTCCTTCAAGTGGATGAGTCAGCGATCACAGTAGGTTTGTTGATAGGCTATTCGGATTGCAGGTCTGTGTCATTCCTATCATGATGAAGCTGACGACGCGCGGACATTACAGCGTGAAAGCCTTACTTGACTTGTGTTTTCAGCCAGAATACGGGCCTGCCTCGGTGAAAGCAATCGCCGATCGACAAGATCTTCCTGCTCCCTATTTGGAAAAGCTTCTGATCGAAATGCGTCGCGCTGAACTGGTTCAATCCATTCGGGGCGCACAGGGCGGCTACCAACTGGCGCGGCATCCTGCGAAAATTTCGCTTGGACAGATTCTCGCGGCGGTTGGTGAAAACGTGGAGCCTTTGTCGCGTCATACGCCCGATGATGCTCAGGCAGAAGATTGGGTGGCGTTTAGCGTGTGGAATCGGTTGTATAAGAAGTTGCAGGATGCGCTGTACAGCATTTCGCTAGAAGACTTATACTACGATGCACGCAGTTGGCAGGCATCCCAGGGAGAAGAGGCGAGCTTTGTGGTTTGAGGCAGGCTGGATTTTAATCGGAGCGGCAGGGCTGGATTTTTGCATCGGTGATCCCTGGGGATGGATTCATCCGGTACAGGTGATGGGATGGTCGATCGAGCAGTTCAAAACGATCGCGTTTCGGATGACAAAAAATCCTGCTGGGCTTCGAGTGGCGGGAATGGTGTTGACGATCGGGTTAATTCTCGGCAGCGGTGCGATCGCTTCGGGTGGGATTGCGATCGCGAAATCGATTCATCCGCTGTTAGGAAATGCGATCGCGATTGTTCTTCTCGCAAGTTGTTTTGCGGGGCGAAGTTTGAGGACTGCCGCAGACAATGTTTTGGGATCGCTTTCGGATTTGGAAAAAGCGCGATCGCAGTTGCGGTTATACGTGGGGCGGGATACTGAAAATTTATCGGAGCCAGAGATTCTCAGAGCTGTTCTAGAAACTGTGACCGAAAATGCTGTCGATGGTGTGCTAGCTCCGTTGTTTTATGCGTTGATTGGCACATTTACACCCGTGGGAAGTGTTGGATTTGCGATCGCGTATAAGGCTGCGAGTACGCTCGATTCGATGATCGGATATCGAGACGCGCCCTTTACGGATTTCGGTTGGTTTAGTGCCAAAACGGATGATGTCCTGACTTGGCTTCCCTGCCGTTTAACGGTGTTTACGTTAGGTTTGGTGTCGGGGAAGCCGCTTAAGGTATGGAGACTCTGCCGACGAGATGCGCCAAAGGATTCGAGTCCCAATTCGGGTTGGAGTGAGTGCGTGTATGCAGCGAGTTTAGGTGTCCAGGTGGGCGGGGTGAATTATTATCGTGGAGTTGAGAAGCAGAAACCGCTACTAGGGGAGCCGTTGCAGCCAATTACGATCGAGATTATTCACCAAGCAACGAGGAAGACGCGATCGTGCTTTTTAATTTGGTTAGCGATAGTTCTGTTGATTTTGATGGCTCAACGATTTTTAGATGGATGAGTAGTTATGCCGTTTCAAGAGCTAGAGTCGATTTTGGGTGCGATCGAGCCGCATTATCAGTCTTCAGAACGCCGACAGCTACAGCGCATTTTGGAGATTTGGACAACCTTGGTGACTGACGCGATCGCAGCTCATACCCAACCGATTGCGATTCAGCGCAACATTCTAGAAGTCGCAACTGCTAGCCCTGTTTGGACACAAACGCTGGTGTTTGAGCGCCCGGTAATTTTGAGAAAGATTCGCGATCTGTTGTCGATCGAGTTGAGCGACATTCGATTTTCCACGGTTCAATGGCGACCTCCACAGGCTGAGGCTCCGATAGAGGCTGACCCGTGGCAAAGTCATCCGAGTCGTTTGCCAGATGAGACACCAGAAGTTGAGACGCAATTAGCGCTGTTTAGCAATGCGAAAACGGCGTTCGATCGTTGGTCATTGATCATTCAAAGTCGCGCTCAACATTTACCGCTCTGTCCAGAATGCGGCAGTCCAACGCCACCGGGAGAACTTCAGCGCTGGTCTGTTTGTGCGATTTGTGCGGCACAACGTTAGAGAGAAGTTTGGAGCGAGAGAGTCGATCGAATTCACGCTAAACTAACGTCAGTTCGGCAAGCTGCTCACTCCAATGCTGAGATCTTCGCCCCCAAAATGGGGGATCTAGGGGGCAGAAGCCGACCCAAACGGAGCGATGAACAACTTGTGTGTAAATGGTAGAAATGGAATTCGGGGCGGATGAGTAACGCAGTCAGTCGATTCATCGAACTGAAGCTAAACTAACACCCAACTCGATAAGTACTCTCGCGATCGACTCTCTTCAATCCTGTGTTTCAAAACGCTCTCTTGAAATTTCTTACTTTCTGTTTGGGTGGGTGGATTCTACTCAATGTGCTTGCTCATCTGGGAGCAGAGATTTTCTGGTTTCAGGAAGTTGGCTATTTGCCTGTTTTCTTGCTGAGAATAGCAACTCAGGGAATGTTGTGGCTGATTGTTACAGGAAGTACGATCGCATATTTTCTACTGAACTTAAAGACCGTCGATCGATTAAAATGCGAGCCGCCCACTGAAGAACTTGAACCGAAATCGACTCGTCCCGACTCTATTCTTTCTCTACGATTGAGAACACTACTGCCGCTGACATTCGGATTGAGTTCATTGATCGGGTTAATGCTTTTTCACTATGGTCAGCTAGCTTGGCGCTACTGGCAAACCAGTGATACACCCACGGTTTCATTGTTCAATCTGAGCGCGATCGAACAAATCATTCAGCAACTCAGCACCCAAATTTGGTATTCAGCGATCGGGATTTCTGCTGCAATTGCAATTTTGATTTATCCTCAGTTTTTTCTAAGCGCGATCGCAATTGGATTAAGTCTATTACTGGGTTTTTTACTATCACAGCATTGGATCGATGGATTGCAGTCTCTTTATCCGACTGCTTTTAATGCGACAGAGCCTTTATTCGATCGTGATATTAGCTTTTATATTTTTACGCTTCCTGTTGCAGAGTTACTTTCGCTTTGGTTCGTTGGATTGTCGCTGTATGGTCTGATCTCTGTGAGTCTGAGCTATTTACTATCAGGAAATAGCTTAAGTGAAGGACGATTTCCAGGATTTTCACCCGCACAACAACGGCATCTATTCGGCGTGGGTAGTCTGTTCATGTTTTCATTGGCGTTTAGCTATTGGCTGAGTCGCTATGAACTGTTGTACTCAACGCGCGGTGTGACTTATGGTGCAGGTTATACCGATATCCATGTGCAGTTACCTGCTTACATTGCATTAGGACTAACTGCATTTGCGATCGGGCTTTACCTCCTCTATCGCTGGATCTTTTGGAGATCACGATCGAAACGCCGTCGATGGGTTGGTGTTGGATTGATCGTTTATGGTGTTGTTTCAATCATTGGGATTGTTCTACCCGTTGTGATTCAATATGTGATTGTGCAGCCGAATGAACTGGTACGAGAGCAACCTTACATCGAAAGAGCGATCGCGCTGACTCGTCAAGCCTTTGGTCTCAATCAGATTGATGCACAAACTTTTAATCCACAAGGAAAGCTAAGTGAAGCAGATCTAAAAGCAAATGATCTGACAATTCGCAACATTCGATTGTGGGATCAGCGACCCTTGCTTGATACCAATCGACAACTACAACAAATCCGACTGTACTATCAATTCCCGGATGCAGATATCGATCGCTATACGCTGCGAACTGGAGAGGCAAAAAGTTCAGAGATCGAACGCCGACAAGTTTTGATTGCTGCACGCGAATTAGATTACAGCGCAGTTCCAGAACAAGCACAAACTTGGGTGAACCGTCACTTAGTTTATACACATGGATATGGATTCACGCTCAGTCCGGTGAATGTGGTCGGTGCGGGTGGACTACCTGAATATTTTGTCAGAGACATTGGCGATACAAACGGTGGAGCGCTGGTCACATCAAGTGAAGCAATTCGCGACAGCATTCCGATTGGGCGACCTCGGATCTACTACGGCGAAGTCACCGACACGCACATCATGACGGGCACTCGGCAGCGTGAACTAGACTATCCGAGCGGCAGCGATAATTCCTACAACACTTACGACGGACAAGGCGGGATTTCGATCGGCTCATGGTGGCGACGGGGACTGTTCGCGCTGTATTTGAAAGATTGGCGATTGCTAGTCACGCGAGAATTTTTACCAGAAACGAAAGTCCTGTTTCGACGCAATGTAAAGCAGCGAATTCAAGCGATCGCACCTTTTCTAAAATACGATAGCAATCCTTATCTCGTGGCTGCGGAGGGCAAATCGAATTCAGCCACTCAGAACTATCTGTATTGGATTGTGGATGCTTATGCAACTAGCGATCGCTATCCTTACTCTGAGCCAACCCAGGACAATATCAACTACATTCGCAATTCTGTGAAAGTGGTGATTGATGCTTACAATGGCTCAGTCAGTTTCTATGTTGCTGATCCCAGCGATCCGATGATTACAACTTGGTCTAAGATTTTTCCAAGCTTGTTTAAACCTCTGAGCGCAATGCCCGAAACGCTTCGCCAGCATACCCGCTACCCTGTAGACTTTTTCAAAATTCAGTCCGATCGACTCATGGCCTATCACATGACCGATCCGCAAGTGTTCTACAACCGCGAGGATCAATGGAAGATTGCAAGTGAGGTCTATGGAAATGAGTCTCGACTGGTAGAGCCTTATTATCTCATCACAAGCTTACCGACCGTTCCGTTTGAAGAATTTATTCTGCTGTTGCCTTACACGCCGCAAGCCCGCACAAATTTAATTGCTTGGTTAGCAGCGCGATCGGATGGTGAGAACTATGGACGATTGTTGCTGTATACGTTTCCGAAAGAGCGCTTGGTTTATGGGCCGGAACAGATCGAAGCGCGAATCAATCAAGATCCGGTGATTTCGCAACAAATCTCGCTGTGGAATCGCCAGGGGTCGAGAGCGATTCAAGGAAACTTGCTCGTTGTCCCGATCGAACAATCGCTGCTCTACGTCGAACCCATTTACCTAGAAGCAGAGCAAAACAGTTTACCGACTTTAGTCCGAGTTGTGGTGGCTTACGAAAATCGTATTGTCATGACTCCAACGCTGGAAGAGTCTCTCAGAGCCATCTTTCGCCCAGAAGTGACTCCTGCCCCTGTGATTATTCGCCCCGTCGAAGAACCCGCAACCGGAACTCGATAAATACCGGATAAATCTACTATCTAGCCTTGATGAAGTTTACGTATTTTCCGTAAATCAGAAAAACCGCATTGGTAAAATTGTGTTCGCTCGATCAGGGAATTCGACGCAGGCTACCAAGTTCGTTTTGGCAGAAATCTCTTTAGCGTCGTTGTATGACTTTTACTTCTAAAAAAACCGTGAGTTCCTCAGGTATGGAGACTTCACGCGCGAAAAAGCTTTGTCGAATTGTAGGATTCGCTTGTTTGATTGCGTTTGCAGTCGATTTTCTAGTGGTCGTGTTTCCGATTAACTTCGCAGAAGCGAGTTGGCGACTGGGAACGCTGCAACAAATCGGCGATCGCAGTATTGTCGCGTTGTTCGGGTTGGCATTGTTAATTTACGGAGTTGAGCAGCGGAAACTTCTGAGATCGCTCTCATTGCTCTGTTTTACGATCGGAATTGCATTTCTATTGTTCTGTGTGGTGGTGGCGCAAGATAGTTTGGCTTTGCGGCGGCAAGCGGTCGATCGGATTAGCGCCCAGTCCTCGCAGTTAAGTTCGCGCATCCAAGCGATTCAAGGAGATTCCAACGCCGCTGCAAGAGTTACCCCAGAGCGATTAGAGCAAGCGACTCAGCAACTCACGACGCGGACAGAAACCGCAAAGCAATCGGCAAACAACAGCATTCTCAAAAGTGGCTTTCTGAGTATTGGAAATCTTGCAGTGGCGGGAGTTTCCCTACTCATTCTGGGACGCTACGGGCTGTACTTCCTAAAACACTAGACTTCTTGCACAAATGCGTAGAGAAATTTCTGATTTTAGATCGAGTCTGAAATCCATTCACAGTTGGATTCTTTTGCTCGGTGCAGCATTTGGACTAGGGGCTTACTTTCCCACCTGGCTCTCACTGACCGCATCCGTTCGGGTCAGCGGTATTCCGCATTTGGTTCTCAATGTCCTGTTCATCGGTTTAGCAGTTCGGCAGTTGAAGCACGATCGCACTTCTTCGACCGAACCTGCGATCGAAGATCAATGGCTCGGAAGTGGTTTAGTGCTGGGAGGACTTGCGATTTTTTATTCGTACCACCCAGCCGTGACCCCGCAAGCATTTAGCTGCATGATCATTCTGGTTGGCGGTGTGCTGAGTTACCAAAGCTTGCAATTTCTGCGGCGACAGTGGTTCGCGATCGCGTTACTCGCGGTGAGCCTACACCCGAATTTGGAACGAGTCGCGCGACATCTTTGGAGTCTTTTTGTGCCGCCGCAAGCACTATCAGAATTTATGGCTTGGGGCGGCAGTTGGCTATTAAGAGCGATCGGGCAACCTGCTTCTTCGGAGAGTCAGTTTGTGGTTTTACCCACTGGGAGCGTTAAGGTTGCGCCAGGATGTGATGGGTTTGAAATGACGTTTGTGATTGCGATCGCGGCAGTAATTATTGGGATCGCGTTTCGAGTGCGATCTCGCTGGACGATTCAGCTCATCGCGATCGGAATCATGCTGGCACTGACGCTAAATATTTTTCGCATTGCGGTGATGGTTCTCGCTGTGGTGTATTGGGGGAAAGATTCGTTTGAGTTTTGGCATGGTGCGATCGGCGGGCAGGTCTTTTCTGGAATTCTATTTACCATCTACTACTATGCGATTCAGCCGATTTTGAATCTGAAAACTAAAGAATGAAGGCATTGAGAAAATCATTGCCTTCATCGTTTTTCACAGTCTTTCTGGGGCTGAAATTTGCATATTTGCACTCATGTTTACAGTCGGTTGAGCTTCTGAGTGAGCAGCCGGGGCAACTTGGGGCGCATTCGGGTTGATCGATGTATTCGGCGTGGATTGATGTGAAAGCCAAACTAATCCACCACTCAACACCGCTGCATATCCGAGATACAAATGTACAGGTTTCAAAGCCATTCCACCAAGTTCGATCGAGCGTTTCTGAGGATGATACCAAGTCGGCAGGACAGCTTTCACCGGATCGACCGCTGGCAGCAGATCGAGGAGTCGAACGCTATCAAGGTTTAGGACTTTGGCAATTCGTTGGATGAAGCCGCGCAGGTAGACATCTTCGGGCAAGTGTGCGCCGTGGCCTGCTTCGATCGCTTGGATTTGGTGAACTGGCACGAGGGTTTTGCTGTGCAGTTCTGCGATCGACATGGCTCGAACTTGCCGCGCGGTGCGAATTTGTGCGCCCAGTCGTGCTAAACCTTCTCGGCGATGCTGCTCCGCTTCGGGCACTGCCTTCTTCGGGCGAATGGGTTCTGTCAGTTTTGGGTTTGGGGCGGTTTGGGGCATCATTTCCCGGAGCGCCAACCGAATCGCTTCTCGTCCAATGGATTTGAGACAAAACTGTGCAGATGTGCCTTCAGGGGCACTTTGTTCTAAGCTTTCCAAAGCGCGACGATATACTTCGCTACGATAGAGTTCTGCTTCGATTTGAGAGAGCAGGGCGCGGAATCCGTCTGAAAATTCCTCTCCTGTTCCCGTTACGCTGACCATGATCGAATCTTGCGCTAGCATTTCCAGTCCTCGTCAAAATCAAAAATTGCGATCGACTCCGTAAAAGGTTCGGGCAATGTTTTCTTAAATACCTAGAAACTTTTACGCGCGATTGTTTCGTTCTTCCGGATTGGCGTGAAGAATCTGGATGATTTTACTGGATTTACGCGAATTGATTTGCTTTACGTGCCCACTCAACGTCTTTTGAGGTAATGCCTCCCGCATCATGGGTCGTTAAGTCGATCGTGACACGATTGTATACGTTGAACCATTCAGGGTGATGTCCGAGCGCTTCGGAGACAAGTGCCAAACTTGACATGAATCCGAAGGCTTCGACAAATGAGGGAAATTTGTATTCGCGGTGAAGTTTGCCGTTGGAGATCGTCCATCCGTCGAGTTGTTGCAGTTCGGTTTCGAGTTCTTGCAGGGAAAGGGGGGACATGATGACACCTCAATTAGAGTGAGTTCGCGATCGCGGAAGCTTGCACTGCGATTTCAACACGATCGCCAGGTTTGGGTTCGATCACTTGTATGTTTAAGTTCGCTTGGGCAAGTTTCGATCGAAAATCGTCGGTCGTTCCAACGGCTTTGAGCAATGAGATCAAAATGCCTTCAAATTGAATGTCTCCACCTGCTGCGGTTGGGAGAATAATTTGTGGTTTGACTTGTTGGGCGAGGTCGATCGCGCTTTGAGTGCCTTTGATGATCGAACCGACGAGCGGTAAGGCTAGGTCAATGAGCGGCGTAATCACCACATCGATCGAAGAAGGCAAGGCTGAAGGATGATTCCCGTGGGGTTCGTAATAAAGCGTGACCCCTGTGGGCAATTCGGTGAATAAATAGCCGTTTTCTTGCACTCCAGGACCTAACGATGATCCAGGTGTGGCTTGAATTTCGATCGATTGAGCGATCGTAAAAGATTCGCCATGCTTCAAAACGGTGATCGATGAAAAACCGATCGCTTGTGCGACTTTTGCGGCACTTGGAGAAGCCACGATTGGAATCGAGCGATCGAGCTTTTTCAGAGTTTCAGGATGGGCGTGGTCTTCGATGCCTTGAGAAAGCACAATCAGATCGAGATTTTCGGGAATGGCTCGATCGCTCGATCTCATTCCCTTAAACAACCATCCAACATTTCCAAAGGTTAGATCCCCGACTAGCCACGGATCAAGCAAAATCCGTTTGTCTGCCAATTCGATCAGCCAAGAATTACTGTCGAGCCAAGTGAGATACATTGTTGCTGACCAAAACGCTACTTGATTCGATTTTACGCTTGTATCAACGCTCGTTCGACGGGTTCTCTCGCTCCGTTGTTGACGGCTTCTGCCCCCTAAATCCCCCATGCTGGGGGACTTTGAATCGGAATCTTTGGCTTGAAGTCCCCCAGCATGGGGGATTTAGGGGGCTTCCCGAAGTCACAACCGAAGCGAACTACTTCTATCAAACTCACGTTGTATTAGACCTGGATCGTTTCTCCCAGTGTCGTAACGCGATCGCCTTTAAGTAATTTGCGTCCGCGTCGGGTTTCTATGGTTCCATTCACCCGCACTTCTCCAGACTGAATCAACAGTTTCGCTTGTCCGCCCGTTTGCACCACTCCTTGAAACTTGAGAAACTGATCTAATTTAATTGTGTCGTCCTGCATTGTTTTATCTTTGATCTTCTACTGCGATCGTATCGAATTGTGGAAAAAATCGCAGGTTAAGCAATAAAATAGCGCAGAGCCAGATCGCTCTACGCCGCTGAGAATTTGAGCCTTGAATGTCTAATAGCGTCTAATAGCGATCGACGCTGCCTGCAAAGACTGGCTCCACTCGTAAACCAATCACTCGCGCGGGTCGCACGACCATGTATTCGCCCTGAACATTCTTAATCGGGACGCTGATAAAATCTTCCGAAGCTGCTTTCGGCATCAGTTCGCCACTGTACCATTTTTGAAATTCTTGAATCGTGGGAAATCGCACTTCCTCGCGATGTCCACCTTCCATCATGATGTGGACTGAAAATTCGGTCGGCGTTCTAGGCATCTGAGTTTACCCCCAAACAGGACAGATTCAGTATGGGCGAACCGATGAAAGAACTATCAAGTGAGGCTTTAGATCGCACGAATTATCGAACGCAAGCCTTTTTTACCAACCAATCAGACCGTTTTGGTCACAAACGAGATCGTATTTGTCACAAATACGATCTCGTTTGTGACTAATCGACTCGAATTCACCACGTAATCAAACGCTGAACTAACAAATAGATCGCCGTTCGTTACCACTCAGCTCGTTTTGGTTACAAATTCAAACAACTCCTCAACTCTCCGCCGCTTTTGACAACTCCGCCGTTTCCGATCGTGAAACCGCCACTGAACGAGCATCAGTCGCCACCAAAATCGTTGAACTTGGCGATCGCAAAGACACCAAAATGCTCTTAATCACAACCGCGATCGGAACTGCTACGACCACGCCGAGCAATCCGCCCACTCGTGCCCCCATCAAAATCGAGATAAATACCCACACCGGGTTCAATCCCGTGAAGCTACCCAAAACACGCGGCATGATTAGATTCTCGATGATCTGCTGCACAATCAAAGACGCGATCAACACCTCAACGCCCAAACCAATATCCCGCAGCGCCACCAGCAACGTAACCAAAGCAATCCCCACAGAGCCACCAAAGGGAATCAGCGCCATTGTGCCGATCGTCAATCCAAACAACAACCCAAATGGAACTCGCAGCGTCAGAAAAATCACCGTCAGCACAAAGCCCATTGAGGTAGACGAAATCAACTGACTAAAGAAGAAATTCTGAAAACTCAGGCGCAACGTCTCACTAAACGAGTCCCGAATCTTTTGCGGCAACCATTCCACCAAACTTTGCCACAGTCCATCGCTATGTTGCAGTAGATAAAATGTCAACACCAACGTCAATAGAAAATCGAGCAAACTCGTCACCGTAATCACGGCTAAACCAAGAATGTCGCCCGCTAAACGTTGCAGTTGATTTTTCAATGGCGCAGTGATTTGATCCGCCAACACATCAAGGCTAATCGGAAATCCCGCTTTCTCGATTTGATCATTGAGCAGAATCACTTGTCGCTGTCCTGAATCGATCCAATCCGGCAATCGAACCACCAATTGTTGCGCCTGTTGGAGTGCCAGCGGAACGAGTGTGACCCCGATCGCTAACAATACCGAAATCGTAAATAGAAAGACAATGATTGCAGCACGTCCTCTGGTCGTACCGTGTTGCTGCATATAGCTGACCGGATAATTCAGCAGAAAAGTCAGCAACGATGCGCCAATGACGATCGCTAATAAAGAATGAAAATAATTAAAAATAGACGAAATCGCCAGAGCATTGAGTACCAGGAGCGGCATAAAAGCAGCAACGGAGATCGCTCTTGATAAGGGAGACAGGGACTCCCACCAAATCCACAACTTATTGCGATGAGGCATGATGCAACAACTAACGACAGTAACTCAAGAGAGCATTTTGGGCAGTCTCTAGTTATTATTATCGCGCTTTGGTTTCGGTTCATCCTCCTTCCTTGTGATTCCTTGAGTTTATGAATGACTTCGATCGCTTAGAACCTGATGCAGTTCGGCATCTTCGGCTATTTTTCTATCTGTTGCCGATTTTTGGATTTTTCCCCGCAATTTGGACGCTGTATCGTCGATCAGGCGGGCGGCAAGAGCGGGCATTGAGTCGATTTGTGGTGAAGTTTGCGCTCGGTTGGCTTGTCCTGTATGGATTAATGGGCACGAGTGCCTTCACGTCCGAATCCGCTCAACTGCCGTTGTTATTAACGGCGAGCTTTATGACTTCGGGCTACTTTGTGCTGAATCTGTTCCTCATGGTGCGTCTGTGGCAGCGAAAAGCGATCGCACTTCCGCTTATCGGGAAAGTTGGGCGATTGCTTTAAGAATGTGACGCAGTTCGATCTCTGAATTATTTTGTGAAAGTGCTGCAATCGCGGCGAGTTCTGCAATCTTCTGAATCTCCCCGCCTGTCAAAATGTGCTTCTTGGCTAACGTTTGCCAGTCAATTTTTGTGATCGGCGTTTCCATCGGAAAGGCTTGTTTCCACAGTTGCACACGAGCAGCGATATCGGGTTTGGGAAACTCGATCGTGAAGTCAATCCGCGATCGGAGCGCTGCTGGAATCGCAAGCCGATGTTGCACGCTGAAACAGGTTAAACCGTTTCGAGAATCCATCAATTCAATCACTTGCGAAATCGGGGCTGATCGCTTTAACCACCGTTCAGCCGATTTGATTAAGAGCAACATCGGCGGCTGATCGATCAAGTCTTCGATCAAATCGGTTAAATCATGAACGATCGCTAAATCAATTTCGATCAGCGGCGTTGCCAACTTTTGCGCGATCGATTGAACGGCGATCGTCTTTCCGGTTCCACTTGCTCCAATCAGTAACGCTGTCACACCCGTCGCCTCTCCAAATCCCCACGCTCGTAACTGTGGCACGAACCGGATTTGTTCATACACCTGCTCTAATTGCGCCTGAACCGTCTCCGGCAGCACGAGATCAATCGATTGCACTTTCGATCGCGTCATTGCGACTTGAACAGGCATTTCTGACGCGATCAACTCTTCCAACACCGCTAATTCTGCTGGTTCACTCAGCAAAAAATTGACGCATTCCGCCGAAAGCTTCAGCGATCGCGCTAAAAACGACGATCGATCATTCTCCTCCACCTCGATCAGTCCTGATTGCATCAACCGACTCGAATCAATCAAGCTCGATCGCACAGTTCGCCATTCTGCATCCGTTCGACAAAGCAACCGCAAGATTAAATCGATCGTCGGTCGTTCTGAAATATCCTCGCCGCTTTGCAAATAACCAAACAGTTGAGCATACCGACGATGGACTTCAGGCGCAAGCGCAATCAAAATCACATTCTTCTCAAACGTCGTGAGATTCAAGCGATCGCACAATATCGGCAACGCTAACCCAATTCCTCGTTGCCCACTCGCTTCAATCCGCGCCTCCAATTGCTGCTGATAACTTGCCACAGGTGCAGCTTTACGTCGCTCCACTGGAGAATCCGACGAGATCGGTTCTTCTAAACTAATTAACCCTTTCCACCAGTGACTCGTCGCGCGATCGGCTTTCGTTTGCGCCACTCGTTCGATCGTCTTCGTTTCCTTTCGCTGACGTGCCACTGCGTTTAATAACAGCCGTTCCAGCCAATTAAATTCAACCTTGAGATACGTCCAATTATCGAGAAAGGGTTCCGCGCGCATACCATACCGAATCGATCGAGAAGTGAGAGGATCGTACTCTACTTCAGCCGATTCAGAAATTCGATCGGTAATCCATCCGCATCGGCAATAAACGCCACTTCATAGACGCGATCGCCAATCATCTGCTGCGTCGGCTCTAACAGTACTTTCAACGCCTGATCTTGCTCGCTTAATTTCGTTTTCAGCGACTCAATCCACTGCGGTAATTCGTCCGCTAACTCCGTCACATCGAACGACAGATGGTAATACCCCGTGTAGTGTTCGTCATTGAACGCATCGGGCGCAGGTTTCGGTTCTGGAATCTGCAAGAGTTCAATCCGACCGCCCAAACCTTCCATCCAACACGCCAGCGTATAGCCCGTCTGGAAGCGTTCGCAGACTTGAAAGCCTAACTGCTCATAAAATGCGATCGCTCTGAAAATATCAGCCGTTCGGATCGAAACGTGGTGCATAAAACTTTTTAAACTGAGCGTTGGTCACTCGCCTGAATATATCTGCGCAACACCGAATTAATTTCAGCTTTGTATTCGCTGCTTTGATCCTGAAACCATTTCAAGACATCTGGATCAATCTGCACCAATCGACGAGCCTGAGATGCAGGAATTCTCAGCGTTGCTTTCTCAAAAAATTCCTCACTCAAGGGTGGAATATCAGAGTAGTCGATCGTCTCATCTTCCATCGCTTCAAGTGCTTCCCAATTCGTTCGAGAGGTACTGCGCGAATTTTTGTCGCTCATATCGGTTTGCCCTTGGTGCTGAAATGATACGAATTACATTGTCTTGTCGCTCTGTCCAGACGATCGCTACGACACCAGGATCAAGAAATCCAATTCCAAACCATCGATCCTCGCCATAATCAAACCGCTCATCGAGTTCAACTAGCATTTCACCGTCAAACATCCCGAAAATATCTGCAAAGTCGATCCCATGTTTGCGAACATTCTCTGAATTCTTTGCTTCGTCCCACTCAAATTGAAGGGTCACTCAAACAAGCGGAAATAGGGATACCGAACAGGTGCGCCAGGTTCTTTTTCGAGATCAAAATTAATCACATCCCAGCAGGGATCATCTTTTGGATCAGGACTGAACTCGACGGGAAGCCCATAAAGTCGAGGCTTTGGAGAATCAGACTGTCCGCGCCAAGGCGTACTCCGCTCCAAATACGTACTAATCAAATCCTTATACCGTTGAGCAATAATCACACGAGTCGCGCGATAGCCCTGCGTATAAAGTCGATCGAGCGCTTCATGAATCTCAAACCGAATCCCATCCGGATGAGTATGTTGGCGATACCATTCGTCATTCCACAGCCGCCAATGCCGCGCCGACTGAAGATGAACCAATTCGCCCGTCTTCGGATTCGCCTCGAATGCACCATGACGCGGACACAAATAAGTATCCGTCAATGTCAACGCTGGAATCGTTTGGCGACAGTGCGGACACTGGATTTCGGGGCCAAAAATTGGATACTGAAAACTAGGATTAATCATGAAGTACGGGCACTCAAATCATTAATGTGAAGCGCGATCGTGAAATTATTATAACGGTCAACTTTTGCGCGTTTCTAAACTCATTATCACCGTGAATCCTTCTGAATTTCCAACTCTTTTTACTCCTTCCTACTGGAATCCCCCAAATTTGTCGATCGCTGCCTTCGTCGCTCCCAATGCCACCGTCATCGGTGACATCGAAATCGCATCGGGGGTAAGCATTTGGTATAACGCGATCGTTCGTGCTGATGTCGAACGAATCATTCTCGGAGCCAGCACAAATATTCAAGACGGAGCCATTCTCCATGGTGATCCTGGTCAACCGACGGTTCTCGAAGAATTCGTGACGGTCGGACATCGCGCCGTGATTCATAGTGCTCACATTGAGCGAGGCTGTCTGATCGGAATTGGGGCAATCGTGCTTGACGGGGTTCGAGTCGGAACAGGCAGCATTATCGGCGCGGGATCAGTCGTGACTAAAGATGTCCCGCCCCGATCGCTCGTTGTCGGCGTTCCTGGCAAACCGATCCGCACCCTTTCAGACTCCGAAGTCGAGCATTTGATCGAACACGCACAGCGTTACGAAAAACTCGCACTCGTTCATGCTAACAAAGGAACCGATCTCGGTTTCCATGTACAAATGTGAATTGCCTGAGAGAATTGCTTTGAAACCCACACAAAGTACGGTACAAATTTAAATAATTGAAACGTCTGATTAAACAAGAGAACTGGTATGGATTTCGACTTCCGCATCCTAATCGTGTTATTTCCAATCATTCTGGCGGGTGGTTGGGCAGTTTCCCGTATTCTTCCTTACGCATTGCAACAAGTTAAGAGCTTCTTGGCGAAATAATCGTCGATCGAGCCTTTGTAAGCCGACTTTTCTAGCAATGGAGAGGTCGGTTTTGTTTAGAAATCTTGCTAAACTTATCGATCGATAGTGATTCTAGGTAGCTGCGATGCTCGACGAACAGGCAAAGAAAGCAATGTTGCTCAAAATCCCTCACGGTTTATACATCTGCGGGGTGAAAGATGGCGAAGACGTAAACGGCTTTACTGCAAGTTGGGTGATGCAAGGCTCGTTTAAACCGCCGATCGTCGTTAACTGCGTCAAAAGCGACTCTGGCTCCAATCAGATGATCCGCAAAAGTGGCGTATTTGCCATCAGCTTTCTTGAAGCCGGACAGAAAGAACTCGCCCAAAAGTTTTTCAAACCTCAACGTCGCGTTGGCAATAAATTCGAGGATGTGGAATTCTATTTAGGCGAAACCGGATGCCCGATTATTTCCGACGCGCTCGGCTATGTCGAATGTCAAGTCGTCGGAACCGTTGATCATGGGGATCACACAGTCTTTGTCGGTGAAGTGATTGCCGCTGGGGTGCATCGCGAAGGCGATCCATTGCGGCTTGAAAGTACAGGCTGGCAGTACGGCGGCTAATTTACGAAATTGCGATCGCGCGATTTGAAGCTTATCTTGGACGAAATCCCGGTACTTCAGAAATTCTATGAATCGTGCAATCTTGAGCTTAGCTGTGGCGATGTTTTCAATCTCGCCTCTAATCTCTGCGATCGATCTGCCCAGTAAAGCGATCGCAGAAACTCCCAAACAAACCAACTCAAATAGTTTCCCCACTCAAGGCGCAAGCATCCAAGCGTTTGTCCCAAAAGGCTGGAAAGTCGAGTCAAAAGTTGAAGGCGACTTAAATGCAGATAGAAGACCCGATGTGGTTTTGAGGCTGATTGATAACTCAAAAGGTGATCACGATCGCGTTCTCTTAGTGTTGCAGAAGCAATCGAATGGTCAATGGCAGCGAATCGGCTTCGCTCCAAAGGTGTTGCTTTGTTCGACCTGTGGCGGAATGCTGGGATCGATTCAGCTCAAAATCGAGAACGGTGTGATCTTAGTGGATCAGTTGCGGGGTTCTCGTGAGGCGGTAAACACCTTACATCGCTTCTGGATCGATAAAACTTCTAAGAAAGTTGTGCTAATCGGACTAGACGTAGATATTCGCGATCGTGCAACCGGAGACGAAATCCGCGAAAGCAGAAATTTTCTATCAGGTCAAAAGATCACAGAGAAATATCGTGCAAATCGGCAGCAAGATGGGATCGAACTCGTTTCACGTCAACGATCGACCATTCCAAAAACAACAAGCGCGATCGAAACGGTTGATTATTGAAGCGATTAGCCTCTAAGTCCAATCGTCGTCATCGTCCCAAACATCAGAAGCCGGAGTCTTCGATCTCTGAGGTTCAGGCGGCTTAAATTCCTGCTTCTTGGGCGGTTCGACTTCCCAATCGTCCCACGGTGCAGGCTCAGAAGGCGGGGAAACATACGGCTCCGTTTCATCAAGCGCAATTTCTTCGACAAATTCGTAAGCCTGTTCGGTAAACGATCGAGCTTTTTCTTTCAGTCGACGGGCTTTTTCTTTTGCAACTTCAGCTAGAGATCGAACTTCTTGCGTCACCTGCGTTTTCTCATCGTTCAGCAGATCTTTCACTTTCGAGAATTTCTCCTGAACTCCGCCCCGATACACCGCAAAGGATTCCACCGATTCTTTGGGAACCATCACGCGCCGATTTCCATATCTCAAAATATAGTTCGGCGGCAGAAGATAAACGCTTCCGACAATACCGCCCCAACCATCCGAGACATACAAATAGTGTTGAATTTCACCCGTTTGCAAATCAAATAAGTAATCCACAACTTTACCGACTTGATCACCCGCATCCGTCCAGACCTCACAGCCCACCAGCGATTCGAGCTGCTTTACCTTCTCGGCATCAGTCTCCACAGGCTGCGAATTCACCAAAACGCCATTGCTCCCGATCGTTTCTAGCTGATTCAAGTTGAACGCCGTTTTCTTTTTGCCAAGCCAGCCCGACTTGCAAATAAAGCCCAGCACCCGATGCACTTTGGGATACATCCACAGCACTTCCACGTGTCCGACCTCTTGCATCGAACCTTGGTCAAGGACAGTCTGATTTAGAACTTCGCTCTGCTTGACAATCTCTGACATAACATCTCAAATGCTCTCCTTCTCTCAAGTGTATCTTGCACCCGCAGAAAATGTGACTTGACATCCTTGCATTTCATTTTGCATACTAGATAACTGGCTAACCATTCAGGCTCGGATCAGGTATTTGTCAACTGCGATGTTTTCGACGCACACAAGTGTGTTCGCAATTCACGATCGCGACCTGTACGGCAATTACTAGGAAAAACTCATGGCTTACGCAATTATCGAGATCGCAGGGCAGCAAATTCGGGTCGAACCGAGTCGCTTTTATGACGTGAATCGCCTTGTGGGAGATGTAGACTCGCAGCTTGATATCGATCGCGTTTTATATGTCAACAACGCAGGCGAAATCAGTATCGGCGCACCCGTTGTAGATGGTGCAACCGTTCAAGCAACCGTGTTGCGGCATATGCGTGGACGAAAAGTGATCGTTTACAAGATGCAGCCGAAAAAGAAAACCCGCAAAAAACGCGGTCATCGTCAAGAACTCACCCGGATCATGATTGATTCGATCAGCTTGGGTGGAAGTACGATCGACACGAAAGATCAGCCGCGCGGTTAATCTAGAGAATACGAGAACACAATTTCAGAGGGAATCATGGCTCATAAGAAAGGGACAGGTAGTACTCGGAACGGACGCGATTCTAACGCTCAACGTTTGGGCGTAAAGCGTTTCGGCGGTCAAGCGGTCAAAGCAGGCAATATCTTGGTGCGTCAACGCGGCACCAAGGTGCATCCGGGAAATAACGTCGGTCGTGGCAGCGATGATACGCTGTTTGCGCTGATTGCGGGTGAAGTGAAGTTTGAGCGGGTAGGCAAAGACCGTCAGAGAGTCAGCGTTTATCCGATCGCAGAAGTTGCGGCTTAGGTCGAACTTGAACGATTAAAAAGGCCGCCCAGAATTGGGCGGCCTTTTTAGTTGAGATTAGATTGATTGTGGTCAAACAGTTGCAGCGACTGCCGGTGTTGCAATGATGAATAAATCGATGGTTTCGGCGGCGGGCTGAGTCACTTGAACGCGCACACCCGGCCCAAAAAAGGTAGTCATTTTCTCGATCTTGTTTTGCCAGGTTTGAAGCGTGATAAATGGCGAATCGAATTCGAGAATCATCGCGTAGGCTCCGTCGATATTCTCTTCGCGGATACCCACGATCGTGGGTCGATCGTCATCGCTCGGAGCAAGTCCCAAGAATTTCAATGCGCTATCTAAATGAGCATCTTGCCCATAGCGATATCGGGTCAAGTCATCGAAGATTTGCTTCTGGGGATCAGTGGCTTGGGTGGCTCTGAGTGCTTCTACTTCGGACGTTGTGGGGATAGTGAGGGGAACAGGACGGAGTTCGGTAATTTTGAGAGCAACGCCGCCTAAAAGTAGAGGAATTCCGTAGAAGAAGCCAATCATGTTGAGCGCCGCGTAGTTGAGCGCGTAGGCTGTAAATCCGATGATAGTGATAATGGCTCCTCCACCGAGGCATAACGTACCCAAAGGAGGCAATCGACGAAGTAGCGATGACATAGGACTGACTCTTTGCAAGATTTGTTAATTTTTATTATCGCTGCTTTGGGTGCAGCCGCGCTTGTTCACAGAGTTTTACGCAAGTTGTGTGCTGAATCTTTTACCCTGGAGACAGCATTCAAATCTAGATTTCAGTATGACTCGTGCAGTGATTAAGTTTTCGTCTGAAGATTGTGGGATTTGTCACAAGATGGCGTTCTACGATCGAAAAGTGACTGAAGAATTGGGTTTACAGTTTGTGGATGTGAAAATGCAGGACACCGCAACCTATCGCAAGTACCGCAAGATTTTGTTGAGCCAGTATCCTGATAAGACAGAGATGGGATGGCCCACTTATATTATTTGTGACTCGCCGGAAGAGGATTTTAAGATTTTGGGCGAGGTGAAAGGCGGACACCCGAAAGGAGAGTTTCGCAGTCGATTACAAGCGGTGCTAGCAGAATCGAATTGAGTAGCATAGCAGTGGCGTGAATGCGATGTCTTTCAATTCGTTTCTCATTCACGGACGGATGGGAAACGAATTGAAAGACATCGCATTCATTTTGGGTTTAGGTCGCTCTACCAACGTCATAAATGTTGGTATCAACTCAAATGTTTCTCCACGGTCAAATGCTGCTGCACGGTCGAAACCAACTGCTCTGTCCAGTGCGTTGCTAACTCCGCACTTTCCGCCTCAACCATCACCCGAATCACAGGTTCCGTCCCCGATGCCCGCACTAGGATTCGTCCTTGATTGCCCATTGCAGATTTAGCTTGCTCGATCGCAGTTTGTACCGCATGATTTCGATGCCAATTCATTCGCAGCGCCCGATCTTCAACGCGGACATTTCGCAGCAGTTGAGGATAGGTTTTGAAACTCTGATCGACAAGTTCCGACAGCGAAGACCCCGATCGCTGAATCAAACTGGCTAAATGCAGCGCGGTTAACAATCCATCGCCGCTCACACTATGTTGGGGGCAAAGAATGTGACCGGACTGTTCGCCGCCCAAAGCCGCCCCGTGTTTCACCATCTCCGCATGGACATACTGATCGCCCACTGCCGCACGAATCAGTCGTCCGCCCAATTTTTCCCAAGCTCTTTCAAAACCGAGATTTGACATCACCGTTGCCACGATCGTCGCTCCTGGAAGCTGACCCGCTGCGAGTAGCTCCTGCCCCCACAAATACAGAATATAATCGCCATCGACCGTTCGACCTTGAGCATCGACCGCCAAAACGCGATCAGCATCGCCATCAAATGCAAATCCCACATCCGCAGAATGCTCTTTCACCGCAGCTTTAAGCAAACTCAGGTGAGTTGAGCCGCAGTTGACATTAATCTGATCGCCATCGGGCGTTTCATGGAGTGCAATGACTTCCGCACCCAAGGATTGGAAAACCTCGATCGCCGATCGAGTTGCTGCCCCCCAAGCCAGATCCAAGACCACTCGCAATTCTGCTAAAGGTCGCTCAGATTCAGCCATCAACGGTTTTTGAATCGCTTGAATGTAATCATTCACTAACTCTGAGCGATAAAAATGCTGCCCCCACTGATGAGAAATCGTTGCAATCTTTCCTTCGCCTCGCAATCCTGCTTCGATCTGCTGTTGAAGTTCCAGTGCTAGTTTCGAGCCGTCGGAATTGAAGAATTTAATTCCATTATCTTCGGGTGGATTGTGGCTCGCAGAAACCATCACACCTCCGATCGCTTCACTGTGATGCGTCAAATGTGCCACTGCTGGAGTTGGACACAAGCCCAAATCCCAGACCTCGATTCCGGCTGCGGTCAGCCCTGCCGAAAGCGCCATCGCCAGCATATTACTCGAATTGCGCGAATCTTGGCCGATCACCACAGGCGCACGAGTTCCAGAGCCTAAAACCTGTCCTGCCCAATAGCCGATCTGCATCGCCAGCGGAGCCGTTAACAGTTCTCCAGCTTTTCCCCGAATGCCATCGGTTCCAAACAGTGCAGACTCTGGCAGAGGGAGCGCATCCCAGTGATGGATTTGCGGACGAGACGAAAAGCGGCTGAACAATTCAGCTTTGGTTGGCAATGACACCATAAATTCACATCCTCACACAGTTGACACATTCGATCACACCCTTGCAGTCTACCTTGGTAACCCAATTTCCTCTAGATGCTTGAGTTACACTCCGACCGCATTCAGTAGACGCTGAAACGCTTCCCAACTCAGTCCCTTCTCCACATAGCGCGGCGCATTCGGGTTATACGGGCTTTCGAGTCGATCAACAGACTGCACGATCGCAGAATCCGGTAAGACTGGGACATCCGGATCGAATGAGGTCGGATTCATCAGCGAACTGGAAAATCCCTTAAAAATCGCGACTTGATCTGGTTGTCCATCAATCTCGATCGACAACAGCAAAACCTCACTCGGACACTTAATCGTGTATTGCTCTAAGCGATGCCCAATTGAATTGCTCATGAAAGTCTGTGGTAACAAGGGTTAATTTTCCATCGCAGAACGCTTACGCTTGCCCAATCGAAAGAAGACAAAGTAGCCTAAATAAAGCACGTAAATCGCTAGTCCTAGAATGCCAAAAAATCCGAGAACAAAGGGTCTGACTCCAGAGTGAAAATATTCACGAAACAGGAAGGGCGGATCAAGCCAAACGCGACACTGAGCATCGGTAAGAATTTGCTGACTGGCAAGCGTGGCACAGCGCAACACGGGAATTTGTCCGATCGCACCGAGAACGCAGTACAGCGAAACCGCCCAACGCCAAGAAACTAGCGATAATTTCAGCAAGTTCGCGGGCGAATCGCGGATTTCTTCATTTAAGTCCACCCAGTACCACAGTCCAAGCGGAATTAAAATCCGCGCCAACCAACCGGAAACAAACCCGATCGGCAAAACTCCAATCAGTAGATACACCGTGATCGCGAGCAAACTCGCGACGCGCCAGTAAATCAGCAGCAATTTTTGAATGGCTTCTGCACGTTGAACGATCGCCCAAATCAGCAACCCTAGCGGCAGGATGACAGTAAACAGAACTGCCAATCGGTAATCTGTCCAAACGATTGAAGATAACCAGGCGGGAACATCTTGCATAGCTCAAAAAGTAAAACGGGGTTTAGCCCCATCAGTATATAAAGGAAATCCGGAGTTTCAGCGTTTTTGACTGTACTTTGCGACGGTTTGTGCCAGTGCAGTGAGGTCGATCGGTTTAGAAACGTAGTCGGCGGCTCCCGCTGCGAGACACTTTTCGCGATCGCCTTTCATTGCCATCGCCGTTTGCACGATGACGGGAATTGAGCGATAGCGTTTTCGCGATCGAAGCTGTTGCGTCAACGTTAAGCCGTTGACATCGGGTAGGTGGATATCCATCAAAATCACAGCGGGGACAGATTGTTTGAGCGATTGCCACATTTCTTCACTGTTTTTTGACCAGGTGACTTCATAGCCGAGTTTGCAGAGGTAGGTGATGACGAGGCGGGCGTTGTGGGCGTTGTCTTCGACGAGGAGAATGTGGTTGGAGCGGGTGGGATTGAGGCGGGAAGAGTTGGAGAGTGGAGGAGTGGAGGAGTTGGGGGATTGAGGAGAAAGGCAGAGTTCGGTAGAGGTGAGAGCGGGAGAAACGGGAGCGGTGCGAGGAAGCGCGATCGTAAACCGGGAGCCGCAGTCGGGTTCGGATTCGAGTCGCACCCAGCCGCCGTGTAGTTCAGCGAGTTTTTGGGTCAGCGCGAGTCCGAGTCCGGTTCCTTCACCGGGGGTTGCATTTTGTAGCTGCGTGTAGGGACGGAATAGAATTTGCTGCTGTTCGGGAGAAATACCAGTTCCAGTGTCCCAGACGGTGAATTCGATGAAGTCTTCGACGGCTTTGACTTCGAGACCGACGGAACCTCGATCGGTAAATTTCAGCGCGTTAGAAAGCAGATTGAATAACATTTGCTTGAGTCGCAGCGGGTCAGCAACGACGATCGAGACATCGGGCGTGACGACCAGTTTTAGAGACAGCCCTTTATCGCTGGCTTTTTCTTGAACCAGTTTGAGCGCGAGTTTGCAGACTTCGATTACGTCGATCGATTCTTGCTGCAAGGTCAACTGATCCGCTTCGATTTTCGACAAGTCTAGAATGTCGTTGATCAAAGCAAGGAGGTGCTGACCGCTGCTGAGAATGATTTTGAGATATTCTTGGTGGCGCAGGTTAGAGGGGGTGTAGCCTTGTTCTCGGAGCAGATGCGTAAAGCCGAGAATCGAGCTTAGAGGTGTGCGGATCTCGTGGCTGGTGTTGGCGAGAAATTCACTCTTGAGTTTGCTGGTTTGAGCCAGTTCGCGATTGGTTGCCGCCAGCGTTTGACATTTTTCGATTAGGGTTTCGGTCTTTTTCCCGTGGCGAATGACCTGAACGGTTTGAGTGATCGCGCGACTCACACATTGATCACGCAGTTGAATCAGTGCTGCATCGATCGGGGTGGTTGAGATCGGAGAAGAAGCGGTGACGAGCCAGCCGTATGTGGTTTTGCGACCGCACAGTTCCCAGGCGTTTTGCCATTCCGTTTGGCGCAATTGCCGTAGTTCTGCAAGCGTGAAGGTGTTGCCTACTTCGAGTTCGGTGGCATGACGGGCGGTGCAAATCGAGGGGTTAAGCTGCATCATCGAACCCGCCAAGTGCTGAACTTCAAACTGTTCGGCATCGACTGGAAGCGCAATCGCGATAACTTCGCCTACTAACACTTGTCCCAGTTCATCAGCTAACGTTTGCCAGAGCCGCGCTTCGGTCGGTGCAGAATTGAGACCGTCTAGGAGACGGGCATTGAGATGATTGAGAAATCGTTCGATCCAAAGCTCAACAGCGAGTTGATTGGTCGTGCAAGAGTCCGATTGCGTAAAGACTTGACGCAAAGAAGCACTAATCGAATTTCCTCGGATCGTCTGATGTAAATGCAATTGCAGAGTCATGCAGCATTCTCGATCGGTATGACATCACGGAATCGGGCAGGTAGGGGGTTTTCTGGGCTTGCTCACTATCCTACTGAGATCTCCGTAGATCTCAGTACGGCAGGACGGTGAGCTTAACCAAAGCCTTAATAAATCCCACGCGAGTATGAAGCTTAGAATTCCCGCCGCGAGAAAATCAGCGACGCGATCGACAACGTAAATGCAATGTAAAACAGCGCATACAGCACGCTACTGAGTAAAATTTGCGATGATGGAATCAAGTTGTAGACGGCCTGATTTTTTAGATCCAACCGCGCTAGATCCGGTAGAACCAAATACAGCCCTTGCGTAGCGGCTTCGATCGGGGGATTTTTAGTCAGTCTACCAAATTTCACAATATCTTGACTAAGTTGCCCCATCAGATAAACGCCGAATGTTAGCGACATGGCTAGTAGAGAGCTTGTGAAAACGCTAAATAGAATCGCGATCGCACTCACAAGCGATAATTGCAGCAGCAGAAATCCAGACGAAATTAGAAGATTTGGCAGCGAGAATGGAATCTTGAGAGCGAATAGAAGTGCGATCGCAATTGCAGTCATTGCTGTAACCAAAACTGCCAATACTGCTGACAACCCCCAATGCTTACCAATAATGAACTCTGCGCGAGTGACAGGTTTTGCTATCAGAACAAAAACGGTGCGCTTTTCGATCTCCTTGTTGACCAAACTTGTACCGATAAAGATCGAAATGATTAAACCCAATACAGGCATCGCAGCCAATGCAAGATCAAGCAGAATTTTATTCTCTGTTGCCGCTGCAATTTCGGGTAAAAGGCGACTTGCTAACATCAGTACGCCTGCGTAAAGTCCGATTAGGTACAGAATACGATCGCGAATCACTTCTCGAAACACATTCGACGCGATCGCCAAAATTCGCGTCACCGTTCCACCCATGGTATAAATCGCTTCACTCATCGCTGTTGCTCCTTTGGGAAAACGCACTTTGGATTCCCCATTTTGCCCGAAGAATTACGATCGAGTCGGTTCAATTTGTCTCGGTGGATCGATCGCGCCGCATTGCACGGTTCCGACGATTTGCGGACGGGCAGGAGCCGTTGCGGGGGGAGCCGGGGAATTGAAATTAAACTCCGAAGGCGTACCGGGTTTACGAGTTTGAGTAATGCGACAAGTGCGAGTGAGTTCGTAACCTTGCCGACGCGAATTGGGGCGATTCCAAAGGGCTTGAAGCTGCAAATCATAAGCTGAGGAAATGACCCGACCATTCAGCGTCCACAAATCTGCTTCTGTCGATCGCGGTAATTGATCTCGAACTTGCTGTCTTAAGCGCGGAACTTGCTGATCGAGTTGTTGGAGCCAGCGTTCTACTTGTCCCCAAGGTTTGCCTTCAAGTTCGGTACGGACATTCTGCGCGGCAAGGTTGAGAATATCAGCTCCGCGTGATAAAGCTGCGGCTCGATCGAATCGCTGCGGCTGCCAAACAAAGGCACTGCGCGAGAAGTCTTCTGCCCGAAGCGCCGGATTTTGCGCGATCCAATCTTGAATCTGAAAGTAAAACTGAAACCAGCAGCTAATCACCAAATTGGCGAGCAGCACCAAAATAATATCTTGGCGTTTTGGCTTTGTGGGATTGCTATAAATGGGGCTTTTCGTATTTGGGTCAGATTTCACAAATTTTGGAGATGCCCAGATCAGCGCTGAGATCGGCGGCCAACTGATGAAAGCGGTTTGGGTCGGAACGGTTCTTCCTTCGATCGTGCCAAAGAGATAAACACACACTAGAGCACCAACGATCCAAGGGCCAAGAAATAATCCATAAGCAGTCAATTTCTTTTTCACTGGCGGTTCGTAGACAAACCACCACACGCTTAGAATTAAAAATATCCAACCGAACGATGAAATAATCCGTTGAGCAACCTGCGGCGGCGGCGAGGTCGTCAGCGCTGCCACGATCACACTAAAAATACTGAGAAACAATAGAGTCTGCCAAGAGGCCCACTGCGGCGGCTTGACGCGATCTCGAACTTGCTTAAAAACTTGATTCATGAATGCCATCGCTCGTGCCCCCTAAAACGTAACGGGCGGTTCTGAGAACGTCCGAATTGCAATAATTAATGTGATCGCGCTGAAACTCGCTGCATTTGCCAAAAGCACAGCCAATGCTCGGCTTGGCACATTTGAAAAGGGTTGTCGCTGTGCGTTTCTGCCTTGAAATTTAGTGCGATCGCGAACTTCGATCGTGGTTGGCTGCTTACCTTCGAGAATTAAATCCAGCCAGTTAAGGCTTTGAACCTTCACGATAAACGTTCCTAGAAATGTGAGAAAAGCTAATCCCACCAGCATCGGTGGATTGCTCGGCTCATCAAAGAAAATATAATTCGTTAATTGTTGCTGCCAAGGTTGAGGAAGCCAGGGTTCACTGACAAAAAACACAAACCAGCCAATCACCGTTGAGAGCAGATTTGCTGTAGACGCATATTGAATACTTGATTTTCGACCAATGAGCAAATATTTTTGCAGCACGAGCGATTCAACTGCGATCGCCAAAACAATAAACAGAAGCTGATATAAAATCGCACGCAGGGGCAACACATCCGACATAATTCGATCTGCACCAATTCACACCCAAGATTGTAAGTGCAGTTGTTCGGGTTTGCATCAAAAAGATGTAGAGAAACTGAAGAAAAAGCAAACATTCCGCAGCGCAACCCAGAATAAAGAGCAAAATGCGCCCAAGTTAGTTCTACAGTGCTTATGTCTCAAATTAAAATCGGCATCATTGGCGGCAGCGGTCTTTACAAAATGGAAGCGCTCAAAGATGTAGAAGAATTGTCGATCGATACTCCATTCGGATCACCGTCCGATGCTTTGATCGTGGGAACTTTGGATCAAACCCGCGTCGCTTTTCTAGCTCGTCACGGACGCAATCATCATCTTTTACCATCAGAACTGCCGTTTCGCGCCAACATCTACGCGATGAAAAGCTTGGGAGTTGAGTACTTAATCTCTGCTTCTGCGGTTGGCTCGTTGAAAGCAGAAGCGAAACCGTTGGATATGGTGATTCCGGATCAGTTTATCGATCGAACTTATCACCGCACTGGCACATTTTTCGGGGATGGCGTGGTCGCGCACGTTGCATTCGGCGATCCAGTCTGTTTGGAACTTGCGAAAGTGCTTGGCGATGCAGTTGAAAGTTTGAACCTCTCGGATGTTAACTTACATCGTGGCGGAACTTACGTCTGCATGGAGGGGCCTACATTTTCAACCAAAGCCGAATCGAATTTGCATCGCAGTTGGGGCGCATCAGTGATCGGCATGACAAATCTACCCGAAGCGAAATTAGCCCGCGAGGCTGAGATTGCTTATGCGACGTTGGCACTGGTCACAGATTACGACTGCTGGCATCCGGATCACGATAGCGTCACCGTTGAAATGGTGATCGCCAATCTTCAGCGCAATGCGGTGAATGCACAGAAAGTCATTTTAGAAACGGTGCGACGATTAACCGAAAATTCGCCTGTTTCCGAGGCGCATTCTGCTTTGAAATATGCGATTCTGACTCCGAAAGATCGAATTTCTGCGATCGCGAAAGAGAAACTAGGACTACTTCTAAACAAATATCTGTAATTCTAAGCATCAGATATCAATCGCCCTCTGCTCTACTAATCATCTGTGCAACCTCTTCATTGGTATACAAGCTCATAATTTGTATGTCTGGATGTTGCTTTCTGAAAACGCGAAAAACCTCATCTGCAAACGCCTGCCCGATCGCTTCTACGCCAGAGAAATCAAACATCACCACTTTGAATTTATCAACTCTAGTCAGTAACCTTTTGGCTTGAGAGCGTGACACTAATCTTTCATCACCGTATTGAGCGAGACGAACAGGCACGACCGTTTTTGTAAACGCATAATCATCACCCGATGAAAAATTATCAAATACCTGTTTAAAAGTTCTCGATGTGTTGTTGTCGAGCTTCATAACAACAAGTGTTCCAGCTTGAGCGTGATCCTCTTCTAAAATCCAATCTTCTGCTTCGTTAAACTCGTGCGAGAACAGCACGTTTCCAGAGCGAATGACAAATTCGTCAAACATCCGCGATGTGAAAAAGATGCTCTGCCCACTGTGATGATCGGGATCAGTTGTAAGCTTGCCCTTCGATAATTCCAGAACCGCATGACGCTCATCATGAAGTTCTAACTCTCTCTAAATCTTCCTAAAAATTCCTTCTCCATCGTCGCAGATGGTCATCTGAGTACTCGTTACTGTTTTCTCAACTTGAATCACAACCTCTCTACCCGATGAGTGGTTGATCGCGTTATTCAGCATTTCAGTAAATCCGTACACCCAAATATCTTTGACATTGCTGGGCAACTCGAAGACTAAAGGTTTGATGTCGGACTCCCAAACAATGTCTTCTTCAAGCTTGGTAGTGATCGGATAGGTCTTTGTCAGTTCAACGAATGAATGGAGGTGATAGCTTTTATTCTTTGTAGAGCCTTTCATCTCGATCGCTTTCTGCTCAACTAGCCGTTGAATATGTTTGTTAACGGCTTGCCGAGTAATGCCAAATTCTTGAGCGGTCAAGGTAGCAACATTGTTCGGATGCTGTTCTATCTTTGTCAAGATAAACTGACGAATCTGTTCACCCCGCTGACGAGCCTTTGCCACTAGCGCTGATTTCCTATCATTGTCAACTTTACGCCTATCATTGTCAATCTTATGCCTATTATTGTCAACTTTCTAGCGTGTGATGATCGTCGCAAAATCTCAAAGTAAACCTTCCAACTGGCGACGAATACGATCGAGATCTCCATTCGACATCTCAGGATCTTCCTGTGGTTGAGCTTTCTCGTCTGGATTCCAATCCGTTTCGTCGATATTGCGATCGGGCGGAGCTAACAGCAATCGCTCAAACTCATTTTGCGGTATGAAATTCTCTGGAATCAGATACGCCTCGTATCCGGCATCTTGGCAAAATTCCTCAATTTCTTCTTGGTCAATCTTTTCCACGCTCGGAACCGCAAAATCTTGGGCTTCCAACATCAATGCGTAGCGCGTGGCATCGTCTTCTTGAGCAAACATCAACACGAGATTCTGATCGCCCACACTGATTGTGTGAATTCCTGGATTATCAGTGTCGGAGTTGAAAAGTAAGACGAAAACTTGCATAACTCTAGAGAAATCGATGGATTAGATTTAAGGGTACTTCACTAAGTTCGCTTACAGATGAAACTATTTCGGAAATGTTGACTTCATTTGTGTATCAGTACAAATTGATACTAAGTCAAACCGCTGGAGTGGAAAGATGTCAGGAATGCGAAGAGTGGATCGAAAAAGTGGCTCTGATGACAATGCAATCAATAATCCTCGGTCTCAAAACTCAGAACCCCTTTCCTATCATGAACTGAAGCAGCATTGGCTATCTGCACGATCAACACAGAACGAGTTGCGGGACATTGCTAAAACGAAAGAGCAAGAAGCCGAACACACTCATCGCCTATACCTAGAAGAGCAGCAAAGGCATCAGACAGCGCTAACGCTGTATCAAGAGGTGCAACAAAACTATCAAACAACGCTGACGCAGTACGAGGAAGTGCAGATTCAAGCCCGATCATATCTAATACAGTATGAGAAAGCTCAAACGCAAGCAAAGTCCTACTTTACGCAATATCAAGACGCTCAAACCCAAGTACAGTCCTACTCTGCATTGTATCAAGAATCACAAACGCAATTTCAATCCTATTTAACGCTGTATGAGTCCGAGAAAACGAGAGGCGATGAATTATCTGTCAAGTTTGAGGAGATTCAAGCTGAGCGAGATCGCTATTTGACGCTATACAACGAATCACAGAATGAGCTTAAATTTGAACGCCGATCAAAGGCAGGAATTAAGGGTTGGGAGACTCGTCGCAAGCGAGAAAATGAGCGATTGAAACAAGAGATTGGGGAGATGACCGTTCTACTGCGAGATTCTCTAGAGCGGAAAGAGGAAGCGGTCAACAGTTTATATGTTGTAGCTGAACGAATGGATCGCATTCAACGATTAGTGGATTCGGTCGATGACGACGCAGCAGCAAATCCAGTGGGAATGATTCAAAAGCTACAGCGGATTTGGCAGACAGTAAAGGAAATTCTGGCAGAGTGAGACGACCATGAGTGAGGGTACTAGGGCAGTTGACAAAACGTTAAGTCAGGGGACAGCAGGCGATCGTATTCGCGCAATCGCCGATCAATTAAGACAAGAAACGAGTTTGCAAATTAAAGCGACCTCGCGAATTTTAGGGGCAGCGGCTCAAATTTCGGAGAATCACGATCGCTTAATTGATGACGTTGTTGAAATGGTAGAAGAAGATCTAGAGCAGCAGACTCAACCACCGATTAGCGAAGCAGTCACAGTCGAGCGACTCCAGCGGCAATTTAAAACTCTGAAGCAGGCAAAACTACATTTTGGAATAAAGGCAAACACTTGGGCATTGCTAGCGGATAGGCTAAGCCAACAATCCACTGTTCCTAACGATAATCAAGTTTCTGTGTTCCAGCGTTTAGACGCGATCGAGGGTGAGTTACAAGCTGTACGATCGGATTTGAATCAAGCGTTAAAAGTGTTGGAGCTAATTCTGAGAAAGATGTCGTAAAAGGCGATCTGGGATCAGCCATGATGTTGTAATCACAGGCGGTTCGCCCGAACTCTAACCCGTCCCAGATCGCCAGTTTTGCCATTATGTCAGTGGTTTATGATGTTCGTGCCAATGTTTAGCAATATCAATTCGACGACAGAGCCAAACGCGATCGTGTCCTTGCACATAATCCAAAAATCGCGCTAGTGCTGCCGCTCTTCCCGGTCTTCCCACCAATCGACAATGCAGCCCGATGCTCATCATTTTCGGTGCAGTTTCGCCTTCTTCGTACAATACATCAAACGCATCTTGCAGGTAGGCAAAAAATTGATCACCCGAATTAAATCCCTGATTCGTGGCGAACCGCATATCGTTGTTATCCAGCGTGTAGGGAATCACCAGATGCGGCTTACCATTGCCCTTCACCCAGTAAGGCAAATCATCCGCATAGCTATCCGAATCGTAAAGAAATCCGCCTTCTTCGATCACCAGTTTCTGAGTGTTTGGGCTATTGCGTCCCGTGTACCATCCGAGCGGACGGCTTCCGGTCACGCGGGTATGAATGTCGATCGCCGTCTTCAGATGCTCCCGCTCTGCTTCTTCAGAAAAATCTTTGTACTCGATCCAGCGATATCCATGACTCGCGATTTCCCAATCTGCGGCTTTCATCGCTGCGACGACTTCAGGGTTTCGCTCTAATGCCATTGCCACCCCGTAAACCGTGACCGGAATCCCGCGCGAGGTAAACATCCGATGCAATCGCCAAAATCCTGCCCGACTGCCGTACTCATAGCACGACTCCATATTCATATGGCGCAATCCTGGAAATGGAGCAGCTCCAACAATTTCAGATAAGAACGCTTCTGAAGCTAGATCGCCGTGCAGGATGCAATTTTCGCCGCCTTCCTCGTAATTAATGACAAACTGAACCGCGACCTGGGCTTGATCTTTCCATTGGGGGTGGGGCGGGGTCTGACCATAACCCACCATGTCTCTCGGATATGAATTTATAGAGGCAGTCATCAGCAATTGACCGATAGAAGTTGCTGATTGAGAAATATAACAAGATCTCGGACAGTATGTAGCATACCCACATCCAGTCGATCGCTAATTTCAATCCCAAAGCGATCGCGAAAATCATCGCACAAGTTACATTCCCAATCGAACCAGCACACGAGGGGAAGCTGCAAATCTTCGGTTAAGCGATCTCTTGGTGTGACTTTGGCGAAGGGCAAGCCCGAATAAGATTCCATCTGTTGATAAATAAATGCAGAAAGGTCTTGTGAAATTGCCAGCGGTTGCCAGAAAGAGCGATACCAGTCTTCTGAATTCCGTGCAGGGCGCAATCTCCAGTCTTGATGAATCCGACGACGAACGCTCAAGTCTGGACTGAGATCCGCATATGTTCTTACATTTAGCACTACGTTGTTTAGCTCGCGCCACATTCTCCCTGCTGCCCGGTTGCGATCGATTTGTCTCAGTATTCCCACTCAGGAGGAGACTTCCACATCGATTCTGTCAGTTGTCAACCTTCCGAACCGCCCGGATTTGAGTACAGTGAAAAACAACCCCCTTATCATTCCTGCTGGGTCTTGCAGCACAACCATGACGGAGATCAAACTTATCAATATCGGTTTTGGCAACATCGTCTCCGCCCACCGCGTCATTGCGATCGTGTCTCCCGAATCCGCCCCGATCAAGCGAATCATCACCGATGCCCGTGAAAGTGACAAGCTGATCGACGCGACTTATGGCAGGCGTACCCGTGCCGTAATTGTGATGGATTCCGGTCATATCGTGCTTTCAGCAATCCAACCTGAGACCGTTGCCAATCGATTTTTATTTCACAAAGATGGAATAAATGAATAGAATTTCGGAAATCCCCCCCGATCCTTCACCCTTTCATTGACTTATTCTGCCGAGTTGCAAGCTATACTCACAGAATCAGAAAACGGGAACACTAGCGCACAAATTACTTAAGCAGCTATGAGCAAGGGCAGACTCGTTGTTTTAACAGGACCTAGCGGTGTCGGAAAGGGAACCTTGCTGCGATCGCTGATTCAGCGCCACAAGGATCTGTATCTCTCGGTTTCGGTCACAACCCGATCCCCCCGCCCCGGAGAAGTCGATGGCAAGAATTATTACTTTGCCACTCGCCCTCAATTTGAACGCATGGTTGCTCAGGGAGAATTTCTCGAATGGGCAGAATTCGCGGGGAACTGCTACGGCACTCCCAGACGCACGGTAGAGGAAAAGATTCGAGAAGGCAAATGGGTGATTCTCGAAATCGAACTCGATGGCGCTCGCCAAATCCGCAAATCGTTCCCTAGCGCACTCCAAATCTTTATCGCACCGCCTTCGATGGTGGAACTCGAAGCCCGCATTCGAGGACGCGGACAAGATGCGGAAACCGCGATCACTCGACGGCTCCAGAGAGCTTGGGAAGAAGTAGATGCTGCAGGAGAATTTGACATTCAGGTGGTCAATGACGATTTGGAACGAGCGTTAACCGAAATCGAACAAGCGTTATTTGAGCCAGTTGCTGCGATTTGTTAACTTATCGTATTGCCTGCTTGAACGATCGTGCAGTCAATTTCACTACACAGCGAAACAAGTGGGCGATCTTCAAGATGCCCACTTGTTTCAATTCAGTAACAGCGTTATAGTCCGCTGGTAAAGTTTTTGAACAGCGCTAAGTTGGTCAGCACAAAGTAAGCAAAGGCTGCGCCACCGACACCGCCGACGAGGAATCCCGCTGCATATTCATTCCAGCCATGCCCAGTTTTGAGTTCTGCGGGCGGGTTTGGAGTCGTGATGGTGGTCATTGGAGCCGGAGGATTACTCGCGCCGTAGAGCGAGATAGACAGGGTAGAGATGATGATTAGCCCGATCGCGGAAAGCAATCCTGCCAAGTTCGCCAAATCCGTGTCCCGCAGAGGGCCGAGTTTTGCAAAGGGCCCGATAATCCAGTAGCCGTGCGCTAAACCGACTTCTAGACCGCGCCGCAAGGGAGAAAGTCCTTCACGATAGGCGGGTAGAGCGTTGATGTAGGAGCGGACGAGCGGCGAGGCATTGATCGGCGTTGCAAGGTTGCCGTTTTGAATATCGAAGGCGGGAAAGATGACCTCTTTGTTGCGGGGATCATCAGCGCGATCGGTGACTTCAGGATGTCTAAGAATTTGCATAAGAAATCGTCCTGTTTTTCAATGTGCTGGGGCGATTGTAAAAGCGTTGGTTTTCCGGCTTCATCGCTCTGAAGACACAACCTTAGTTAAGTGCAACGGAACCACAAGGAATGTGAGGGTTTGTGAACTCGTAAAGCTGATCACAACTTTCAAAGCTTAACTAGTGACATAATTCCAACATCGCTTAACCAAGTTTCTTTATAAAGATTTAAGATTTTGCAACATCCTGCCCCAAACCTGGAAATCCCCCGTATCGTTGGAGAAGTTCCAATCTGTTCTTAGTTCGCGTTAGGTGGTCTATGTCTTTTCATTATCTCCGATCGCTCCTTCTCGCCAGTCTGTTCAGCTTTCTTGTACCGATCGCGTTTATCGGTGGGATGCTCTCACTCTTGCTGCTGCTCGGATTTGTACCGGGACTGATGCTGCTCGGACAAGCCTGCACGACTCAAATGCTGGCGTTTCTGGGAACGTTTGGCAACGGCAGTGCGTTAGAAGGCACGATCGTGATCGGCTGTGCTTGCGGTGTCGTAGGGGCGCTGTTCGATACGTATATCTTCACCATTACAACTCCGATCGACTTCAACAAAACTGTTTCCAAGTAAGCCATTCTTGACAAAACTCTCTATCCTAGAAAACGTGCCTTGAGGGTTCGTTGATATGGTGAGAATGAGTCGGACGGTTGTTAGCTTCGTTTTAGTTTTTTTATTGACTTGGAGTAGCGTTCCTGGACTTGGACTCGCGCGGACGCTGCCATCACAGTCGATTCAGCCTTATCTCGATCGAGTGATTCAAAATGTCACCGAGTTTAAGTTAGAGAATGGACTGAAGTTCATTGTTCTAGAGCGTCATCAAGCGCCCGTCGTTTCGTTTCTGACCTATGCGGATGTGGGCGGCGCGGACGAACCGGAAGGAAAAACCGGAGTGGCTCATTTTCTAGAACATTTGGCGTTCAAAGGCACGACTCGAATTGGGACACAGAATTTTCAAGCTGAAAAGCCGCTGTTAGAAAAGTTAGATCAGCTTGCAGCAGAGATTAGAACCGCAAAAGAACAGAAGAAAGAGGTTCGCGCACTGCAAACAGAGTTCGATCGCATTGAAGCTGAAGCGACGAAATTAGGGCGGCAAAACGAATTAGGGCGGATTGTTGAGCAAGCGGGCGGAGTTGGATTAAACGCAAATACTTCCGCTGACGCGACTCGTTATTTCTACAGTTTTCCGTCGAATAAGTTAGACCTTTGGATGTCGTTGGAGTCAGAACGCTTTCTAGATCCCGTGTTTCGGGAGTTTTACAAAGAGAAAGCGGTGATTTTAGAAGAGCGGCGACTAAGGACAGAAAATTCCCCGATCGGGCAATTGATCGAAGCCTTCACGGGTGCAGCTTTTCAAGTTCATCCTTACCGTCGTCCGGTGATCGGCTATCCCACCGATTTGGCAAATCTAACGCGGCAAGATGTTCAAACTTTTTTTGATACGCATTACGTTCCGAACAATTTAACGATCGCCATTGTTGGCGATGTCAATCCCACCGAAGTGAAGCGTCTTGCTCAAACCTACTTCGGGCGTTACAAAACCAAACCCGCTCCGCCCGATGTGGTTGCCATCGAACCGCCACAAGCTAAACAGCGCGAAGTCTCTCTCAAGCTACAATCCCAACCCTGGTATCTCGAAGGCTATCACCGTCCTGCATTGAACCATCCAGATAATGCGGTGTATGAAGCGATCGCATCGATTCTAAGCGACGGGCGAACTTCTCGACTTTACAAATCATTAGTTGAAGAGAAAAAGTTAGCATTAGCGGCTCAAGGAATCAATGGATTTCCGGGCGATAAGTTCCCGAATTTGATGTTGTTCTATGCGCTAACGGCTCCAGGTCGATCGCTAGAAGAAGTCGCGCCTGCACTTCGAGCCGAAATCGATCGCTTAAAAACTCAGCCCGTTTCCGCTGAGGAACTCGATCGCGTCAAAACGCGATCGAGAGCCGGATTGTTACGATCGCTCGATTCCAACATGGGAATGGCTCAGTCATTATTAGAGTACGAAGTCAAAACGGGAAGCTGGCGCAATTTATTCGAGCAAATTGACGCGATCGCAAAGATTACCCCTGCTGATATTCAACGGGTCGCTAACGCCACCTTTACGAACGAGAATCGCACCATTGGACGCATTTTGCCACAAGGATGACGAGCCATGATAACTAACGTTGAGATTCGATCGCTTGAAGACTGGATGAAAGACCCACCGAAAGGAACAGAATGGGTCGATGGGAAACTCATCGCTAAACATCCCAATGTTTGGGTTGATGACGTATTAGTTGAGCACCAAATGACGTTAAGACACAGTAGGATTCAGGCGAATCTTGCAGGAGACTGGAAGAATTACAAAGAGCAGCAAAACTTAGGCGGAGAAATCTACACAGAAGCACCTTGCAGAACCCAAAAACAGGGACGAAAACCGGATGTAGCTTATCTCACTCCAAGTTTGTCCGCTCAATTTCGAGATGTCGATATTTTACCTCAGAGCTTTCCATTAATCGCTGAGATCGTATCACCGACTGATTTTGCTGAAAATGTGATTGCGAAGGCTCAGGAATATTTGCAGTCGGGAGGCGAAGAGGTTTGGCTGATTTTTCCGCAAAATCAGTGGATTATTGTGGTGACGCACTCATTGAGAAAAGTATTCGTTTCTGGTGAAATTGCAGATACACAAGTCGTTTTGCCTGGTTTTAGTATTACCGTTGATCAGCTATTAGCGTAAATGAAAACATTCCGAATCCCTACTCTATTTGTTCTAGCGTTTCTGGCTGTGTTGATGTTTGTGCATCCAGCCATTGCAGAAACCCCGAAACACTATACTGAACTCAAGTTTTCGCCACCTCCAGAAATTAGAGTTCCAGACTACACGCGCTTTCAACTGAAAAACGGCATGACCGTTTACCTGATGGAAGATCACGAATTGCCCTTAGTTAGTGGAACCGCGATCGTGCGAACAGGCGATCGATTTGAGCCTGCGAACCAAATCGGACTGGGTGAACTAACCGGAACAGTTATGCGATCGGGCGGAACTCAAAAGCGCACCGCCGACCAACTCAATCAACTCCTTGAACAGCGTGCGGCAGTGATTGAAACCGGAATCTCAACGACTGCGGGAAGTGCAGGCTTCAATACACTGACCGAAGATTTGCCGGAAGTCTTCGATTTGTTTGCAGAAGTGATTCAGCAACCTGCGTTTGCACCGGATAAATTGGCGATTGCGAAAGTTCAGCTTCAAGGCGGCATCGCTCGACGCAATGATGATCCAAACGGCATTGTCGGGCGGGAGTTTCAGAAATTAATTTACGGCAACGAAAGCCCGTATGCGCGTACCGTGGAGTATTCCACGATCGCGAATATTTCCCGCAATGATTTGATTCAGTTTTATCAGCGATCGTTTCGTCCGAATCAAATCCTGCTGGGAATTGTGGGCGACTTTGACCCGAAGCAAATGAGATCGTCGATCGAAGCGAAGTTCGGAACATGGAATCCTCAGATTCAAGCGATTCCAACTCAGCTTCCCCCCGTTTCCCAAGCGAAACAAGGCGGAATTTTCTTTGTCAATCAGCCCCAATTGAATCAGAGTTACATCGAGATGGGGCATCTCGGCGGACAGTTAAATAGTCCTGACTATCCAGCATTAAGCGTGATGGAAGATGTGTTGAGTGGATTCGGGCGACGATTGTTTAATGAAGTGCGATCGCGTCAGGGATTAGCTTATTCGGTTGGGGCGAGTTGGAGCGCTCAGTTTGATCATCCAGGCGTGTTTATCGCCAGTGGAGAAACGCGATCGCAAGCTACGGTTCCATTTATTCAATCGGTGCAGAAAGAAATCGATCGAATTCGCAAAGAACCCATTTCAGCAGACGAATTAGCGTTTGCAAAAGATACTGTTTTGAATTCCTTTATCTTCAATTTCCAAGATCCGGGTCAAACACTTTCGCGTTTGCTGCGGTATGAATACTACGGGTATCCAAAGAATTTCATTTTTCAATATCGCAAGGCGGTAGAAGCAACGACGATCGCGGATGTTCAAAAAGCTGCCCAAAAATATCTTCAGCCTGAAAAGCTGGTGACTTTAGTGGTTGGAAATGAGAAAGAGATTCAGCCATCGCTGTCGAGTTTAGGACAGCCTGTAACCGCGATCGATATCACGATTCCCAAGCCTCAGTAGTGCTCTGGTGTCAAACTCGATCGAGCGGTTGATGTGGCGCTGGTGGGAGTTCAACTTGGATCAAATCGCCCGGACGAACCTCACCATCCGCCACCACAATACTCATCACGCCAGACTTACGAATCACCTTACCTTGTTCGTCTCGATCCAGTACTGCTGCCATCAGTCCCGCTTGGAATCGATCTAACTGGGCACAAGGATTTCGTAGACCCGTCAATTCAACGATCGCGCGATCGCCCAAACGCAAGCGGGTTCCGGTCGGCAAATTGAGGAGATCAATGCCGCGCGTTGTGATATTTTCACCCATCTGTCCGGCTAACACAGAGAAACCCGCCGCTTGCAACTCATCATGCAATTCACCGTGAATCAGATGGACTTGTCGCAAATTCGGCTGAGTCGGGTCAACTGCTACGCGCGATCGATGCTTGATTGTCTGACCTAGGTGAGCATCGCCCTCAACCCCAAAACCGCTTATCAGTTGAATCCTGTCTTGATTCAGCTTACTAAATGTGTGGGTTGTGCTGCGGCTAACTGCGATAACAATTCCACTCATAAAAACTCCCCTTATCGGCTCAATCTTAGATGAGTCTGAAGCGATCGACGCATTACATCATCTGGAACCGATCGCTGTGTCCAAATCTCCAAAGCCGCCGCGCCTTGTTGAACTAGCATTTCCAAGCCGTCGATCGCTTCTGCTCCGCGCTGCTGTGCCTGTTGTAAAAATCGAGTCGGATTTGGAACGTAGATTAAGTCGTAAGAGATCGCACTCGATCGAATTAAATTGGCTTGTTCCTCGGTTAAAGGCGATTGATCGGAATTCGGGGACATCCCGATGGGCGTTGTGTTCACAATAAGATCCGCTTTCGGCAAAATCTCAGACATCTGATCCCAAGTATGAACCGAGAGCGAATCTAATGTCCAAGTTTCTGCAAACGCTTGAAGCTTCTCCGCACTGCGTCCAACAACGTGAATTTCTGCAAATCCTAATTCTGCACAGCCTGCAACGACAGCTCTCGCGGCTCCTCCGTTTCCTAAGACGAGCGCGATCGACGAATTCCACGATCGACCTTTCAGCGGCGAAACAAATCCTACAATATCGGTATTCGTGCCACTCCAACCGCGATCGCTTTTCCAAACGGTATTCACTGCCCCGATCGCTTTTGCCACCTCTGTCATGTCAGACAAGAGCGGCATGATCGCTTGTTTGTGCGGGATCGTGACGCTGAATCCTTGGAGATCAATCGCGTTGAATCCTGCGATCGCAGTTTTGAGATCACGTGATCGAATCCGAAACGGAACGTAGATGAAATCGATCTGCATTTGTGCGATCGCCGCATTGTGCATGATCGGAGAAAGCGAATGTTCGATCGGATCGCCAATCACGCCGAGCAGCTTGGTTTTACCCGTGATTCGGTTCATTCTTTGGAGGATTCGGGCTTAACGGGTGAAGTTTGGGGCAGGTCTTCGGTCAGAGTAGCCTCGGTGAGCGTCAAATCAAGCTGAACGGTTTCGCCAGGTTTAGGCTCTGGAAGGGCTCGAATGCGACGAATCGGTAAATTGGCGATTAAAGCCGTCGATCGCTGATGATTTTCCAGCACGAATTCCATGCCTTCATCGAGTTCGACATAGCGCGACACCACCTCTAGAATCTCTTTTCGCAATTCCTCAACCATGTGCGGCGGCAAATCTGCGCGATCGTGCGCCAAGACCAATTTCAGCCGACGTTTGACATCACTGCGGCTATTGTCTATCCCACGAGGAAATAAGCGTTCTAGAAATTCGGTGATCATGAGCAACAGATGCAAACGGTTAAACGAAACGTGAAAAATTAGTTCTTTTTAGAGAATCGACCAAGCAGCCGCGCAAAGAACCCTTCATTTTGAGGTTCTAGATTCATTAAGGGTACTCGTTCCCCTTCGAGGCGGCGCACGATATTGTCGAATGCGATCGCTGCTCGTGAGGGTGTTTCTGATAATACCAGTGGTTCACCTTTATTCGTTGAGACAATCACTTTCTCATCATCAGGTATAACACCCAACAATTGCACCGCTAAAATTTCTTGTACATCTTCGACGGACATCATATCGTTTGCCTGCACCATATTGGGTCGGATGCGATTGACGATGAGATTAATCCGTTTGATGTTGTTCGCTTCGAGCAGTCCGATCACTCGATCGCCATCTCGAACTGCCGCAATTTCGGGAGTCGTGACGATGATTGCTTCTCGTGCAGCTGCGATCGCGTTTTGAAATCCCATCTCGATTCCGGCGGGACAGTCGATCAAAATGTATTCGTACACCCGTGACAACGCATTCACCAATTGCCGCATCTGATCCGGAGTGACGGCTTCTTTGGTGCGATTTTGAGCCGCAGGAAGTAAGACCAAATTTTGGAATCGCTTATCTTTGACCAGTGCTTGTTCGAGTCGGCATTGTCCTGCAAGAACTTCGACAGCGGTATAAACGACACGATTTTCAAGCCCTAGCAATAGGTCTAAATTTCTCAGTCCAAAATCCGCATCAATCACGGCAACTTTGCGTCGCCGTTTTGCCAATGCCATGCCGATATTTGCAGTCGTGGTGGTCTTGCCGACTCCACCTTTACCCGAAGTGATAACGATGATACGCGCCATTAATAAAAATCCGCCTTTGAAACGAACGGAATATCCCGATTACAGGTTTTATAGAATATCAGAATTCGGAATTTGAAGCGTTCAGAATCTAGCACGATTTTGAGATTAGATAAAGAAAACTCTTCAGATCCAAGTTCGATCGCCCACTAGCATAGCGCAAGCACCAAACCGCACAAGTCTTGCTCTACAAAGCTTTACTGCTTGTGTAAACCATCGTGACGAATTCCAAACCCAGGCAAACCGTTTAATCTTCTTTCCGCATGACAAAATCTGCTGCTCTCGCAATCCGAATACTGCCTTGGGGCGAAACATACGCCACTTCTGGAAAGTATTGAGCCAAGGGCGTTTCGGGTGCGCGTGCTACATAATCGGCAATCCGAATCTGCGTCGGTTCGAGTTGCAGCGCCATGATCAGACATTTCACGTTGCCCTTACAGCCTGCGTGAGCGACTCCCCGCAAGCGGCCCCAGACGAGAATGTCACCTTCAGCCACGATCGTACTTCCTGGATTGAGATCGCCCAGCACGATCACCGTTCCGTTGTGGCGGATTTCAGTGCCCGATCGTAATGTCATCTGGATATAAAGCGGCTCCTCCATTGCAGTGGGAGTTTCTTGCTTGGGAGCGAGCGGATCAGCGGCGGTAATTTGTTCGACAGAATAGCCTGCGGTGGCAGCGACGACAGCAGTTTGGCGGCGGCGCGTGTGGACGGATTTGAGTTGCAGTTGGACTTCGGTGAGAGCTTCCGCGATCGCGCTAATTTGCCGCGTGTCGAGTAAGCGATCGTCGGCGATCAGATGCACGATCGTATTCGGCTGCCAAAACCGTTCTCGTCCGGCTAGAAGCTGTTTGAACTGCTGCCAGAGTTCTCCCCAGGCTAGAGCAACTTTAGAAGCGGCTTCAGATTCGGGCGGAAGGATCAGGTGCATCGCGCCATCTTTGGATTTGAGGCGGACTTGTAGATCTTCGATCGCGATTCTCGGCGCATCTGGAGTTTCGAGCGGCGGCAGTTCCAGTAAATCTGCTTCGATATCTGGGCTGGACACGGATTCCGGGGTCATTGGCGTGGGGTCGTTTGAGAGAGGCGAAACAGAAGTGTCAGAAGTCATGCCTTAACTGGGGGCTGCAACGGATAGATCATATTCACTCATTGGGCTGATTGCAAGATTGTTTCGATCGACAGACGCGATCCCCAAGTTTATTGATTAAGGTGTGGTTGCGATTTTGTGACAAGCAAGATTGTGCAAGGTAAGCAGGAGATAAAATGTCAGACCTAATTCAAGCCGTTCTAAAGAGTGATGAGAAAACCTGTTTGCGTCAGTTTGCCAGTTTGTTGAGAGCTTCTGATAAGCGATATTTCCTCAGAAATGAAATTTTGCAATTGTTCGGTGAGTATTGCCAGCAGTACAGAAAATCGGATCAATTCCACGCTTCATCTCATTTGGAGAAATTGATCAGCTATGTACAGGAAATTATTCTAGAAGACGGAAGTTTGTGTCTGATTATTCGTCCCAGGATTGCGCGACAAGAGGCGTATCGACTGCTTGAAGATTTGACGATCGAGCCAATGACGGTTCAAGAATTGTTAGATTTACGCGATCGTTTTGTGAATCACTATCATCCGCAGGAAGGTGATGTATTCGAGATTGATTTTGCGCCTTTTTACGATTACTCGCCTGTGCTACGCGATCCGAAAAATATCGGAAAAGGTGTGGATTTTCTCAATCGCTATTTATCAAATCAACTCTTTCAAGACCCAAAAGAAGGGCGATCTTCGCTGTTTCAATTTCTACAGTTGCATCGATACAATGGGCTTCAATTGTTGATTAATGAGCGAATTCGATCGCAAGATGAATTAAGCGATCGAGTAAAACAAGCTCTGGGAATTGTTAGCGATCGAGATTCGGGTGAGGCGCATGAAACATTTCGATTTGATTTTCAAAATCTCGGATTTGAACCTGGTTGGGGCAATACCGCAGGACGAGTTAAAGAGACTTTAGAGATTCTAGATCAGTTGATTGATTCACCGGATCATCAAACATTAGAAGCGTTTATATCGCGCATTCCAATGATTTTTCGAGTAGCAATTATTTCGCCTCACGGATGGTTTGGGCAAGAAGGGGTGTTAGGCAGACCGGATACAGGCGGGCAAGTTGTCTACATTTTAGATCAGGTCAAAAGTTTAGAAAAACAGTTGCAGGAAGATATTGCACTTGCAGGATTAGACGGACTGGGTGTAAGTCCAAAAGTAATTGTTTTGACTCGACTCATTCCGAATAGTGATGGCACGCTTTGTAATCAGCGACTTGAAAAAATTCACGGAACTACAGATGCTTGGATTCTTCGAGTTCCATTTCGCAAATCTAATCCGAATCTGACACAAAATTGGATTTCTCGTTTTGAGATTTGGTCATATCTAGAAACATTTGCGATCGATGCAGAACACGAACTTCGAGCAGAGTTTCAAGGCAGACCCGATTTAATTATCGGAAACTATTCGGATGGAAACTTAGTTGCGTTCTTACTTGCGAGACGTTTGAAAGTAACTTATTGCATTATTGCTCACGCACTCGAAAAGTCTAAATACTTATTCAGTAACCTTTACTGGCAGGAATCCGAAGAAAAATACCATTTCTCGCTGCAATTTACGGCAGATTTGATCGCGATGAATGCCGCAAACTTCATCGTCAGCAGCACCTATCAAGAAATTGTAGGAACGCCCGAAAGTGTTGGGCAATATGAGTCCTACAAATCGTTTACAATGCCAGACTTATATCATGTTGTCGATGGCATTGAGTTGTTTAGTCCGAAATTTAACGTCGTTCCTCCTGGTGTGAATGAAGCTGTATTTTTTCCATTCACACGCACCGAAGATCGATTATCAAACGACCGAGAACGCCTAGAGAATCTCTTATTCACCGACGAAGACCCGGATTTGATTTATGGCAAGCTCGACAATCCGGACAAGCGCCCATTGTTTTCGATGGCAAGACTCGATCGCATTAAAAATCTCACTGGACTCGCAGAAGCCTACGGCAAAAGCGAAGCTCTACAATCCCGCACTAATTTAATCTTAGTAGCTGGAAAGCTGCGGATCGATGACTCCACCGATTACGAGGAAAGCAGCGAAATCGAAAAGCTGTATGAAATCATCGATCGATATAACCTCAAAGGCAAAATCCGCTGGCTCGGTGTGCGCTTACCGAAAGGTGACACCGGGGAAGTTTATCGCGTTATTGCCGATCGACAAGGCATCTTCGTACAGCCTGCCCTGTTTGAAGCGTTTGGACTAACGATTCTCGAATCGATGGTGACTGGACTCCCCACCTTTGCGACACGATTCGGTGGTCCGCTCGAAATCATCCAAGACGAAACGAATGGGTTTTACATCAATCCAACGAATCCCGAAGAAGTTGCAGCAGTGATTTTGAAGTTTTTAGATCGATGCGATCGCGATCCGAAGACTTGGAGTGAAATTTCTCAACGGGGTATCGATCGCGTCTACACAACCTACACTTGGAAAATTCATACCACTCGATTGCTATCACTTGCAAAGATCTACGGCTTTTGGAACTACACTTCGCAAGAAAATCGCGAGGATATGCTGAGATACATTGAATCTTTGTTTTACCTCTTGTACAAACCCAGGGCGCAAGGATTGTTACAGGAACAGATGCAGCGATAAATGAAAAAGAGGGTGAGATTGCTCTCGATCCCTCTTTTGTTCAAGTCTCTTTTGTCGTTTTACACTTCAGCGTCAATCTCTTGCTTCTTGCGGTATCGAAGTGCGATCGCGCCTACTAAAGTCAAAGCTGCGATCGTGCTGGGTTCAGGTACTTTTCTAGGCTTCGGTGTGGAAACTGGTGGTGTCGGTGGAGTTGGCTCACTGGGCGGTGTCGGTGTTGGCGGGTTGTTTGGTTGAGTTCCATCGATCGGTGTATCAAACCGTGGCGGTGTTGGTGCAGGTGGAGCTGGCGGTGCAGGTGGCGGTGTTGGCGCAGGTGGAGCTGGCGGTGCAGGTGGCGGTGTTGGCGCAGGTGGATTAGTCACGGTTGTAATCGACGTTCCGCTACCTGTTCCACTTGCGCCCGAAAGCCCAAGGGAATTACTACTGATGCTCTGGTAACGAACTCCAAAGTTGCTCAAGCTCAATGTGTTTACGCTGCCACTCAATGCAAGCGAGAACGTGAACTTTCCAGTATCAAACGTTCCCGGAAGCGAAGTACTGTTGTTAACACCACCGCTCGTTCCACCTTGGCAAGTGTTTCCAGTGTTGAAGCACACATCAATATTGCCGAACTGGTTCGGGAACGCACCCCTTAGATGAGCGCTATCAAATACGCCCGTTGTGGTCGAACTTACGATCGTCTGGTTGGTGTTGAAGCCCAATCCCGAAACACGAGAGAACATATCGCCACTGGAAGTGTTGTCGAGGAAAATGTCAAAAGTTGCGATCGTGTTTCCATTCTGGGTGGTAAATCCCTTGAAGGTGAAATCAGCAAACGAGGACAATGCACTCACTGTTTGGGTGTCGACATTTCCGTCAAAGTTGACGCGGAAAATTTTACCTAAATCTTCTAACCCGACGGCGAATGAACTGGTAGCTGGCGTTGCTGGTTGAGTTGGAGCTACAACGGTCTGATTCGGAGTTGTAGTCGGAGTTGTAGTCGGAGTTGTAGTCGGAGTTGTAGTCGGAGTTGTAGTCGGAGTTGTAGTCGGAGTCTGTTTTTTGTCCTGAGCTGCTGCTGAGTTGCCATTACTGTTGGCAGATTTTGCAGATGCCGGATTAGCAGCAAGCAATAAATTTAAGCTCGCAACCCCAGAACATAGCATCAAAATTGCAGGAGATAAGTTTTTAGCCATCTGAGTGATTTTTGAAACTTCATGTATAACCTATTACATCTACTCGTTAGAAGCTCATGATGTTTCTGCTGACTTAATTGACTCTTTAAGAAAATCGGCTGTTTCAGTAATATTAGGGGAAATTTTTTACTTGGATGGAGCGATTTCTGCTCCAGCGGGAAGCATACTTGCCGATTTTTCAGTAAATCGCGTTAACAGTCAGTGAATTTATAAAGCCTATTGCAGTGCAAACACGGTAGTAAAAAGTGCTGCTACTGAGGGAGTAAGCAGAGCAAATGAAAATTTAAGGCTCTGCAATTTTACTGAGGTTATTCTGCCTAAGTGTGCGTAGCCCGTTGTGCCGAAACATTTTCTCGGACGCTCCCCGTGAATTTAGCATTGTCGAAGTTTTGGTTCTCGACATAATGGCTCTTGTTTTGACAATGCCATAGGTCGAGAATATGCTGGCGATCGTACAATCTTTGACTTCCTTCAAGCCCATACAAAAAGCGCTGATCGGATTGTGCTGTATTGCCCTATTTTTCGTCGGCTTACCGCTTTCAGCCCAAACTCCGCCCGAAATCAATCAGCTCAAACAGCAACAGCAACAACTCGACCAACAGAGATCGCAGGTACAAAAAGAACGCGAAAAAGTGCAGCGCCAAGAGCGATCGGCGCAAAAAAATCTCACAGGCATCCGTCAAAATATTCAAGTCACCACAACCCAAATTCAAACGACCGAAGCACAACTCAGCACCGCAAATCGAGTGCTGAAAAAATTAGAAGCAGATTTAAGTAACGCAGAAAAGAGCTATCAGCAAAAACAATCTTCCACCATTTCTCGACTGCAATTTTTACAACGTCAGCAAGGAAGTAGCGGCTGGGCGGTCTTACTGCAAAGTGAGAACCTCAATGATTTTCTCGATCGACGATTTCGCCTCAAACAGATCTACAAAAACGATCGCAAAACCCTAACCGACCTAAAAACCGAAGCAGAAAAAGTCGATCGTCAACGTCAACAAGTCGAGCAGCAGAAAAATAACATTGCGCTCATTGCTCAACAATTAATGGCACAAAAATCGCAGTTCGAGCAGCAAGCAGCATCTCAAAAAGAAATTGTCGATCGACTCAGAACCAATCGCCGCGCTCTCGAAGCCGCAGAAGCCCAACTCGAAAAAGACTCGAAAGGCATCGGAGAACTGATCCAGAAGCGCATTGCCGAAGAACGAGCTAAAAACGGCATCGTGATCCTAGGAACCGGACAATTTAACTTACCGAGCGATGCACCGATCAGCAGCGGATTTGGCTATCGAATGCACCCGATTCTAGGCTATCAGCGCTTTCATGCTGGAGTTGATTTCGGTGCGGACTATGGCACGCCGGTTTTAGCCGCCGATCGCGGAGTGGTGATTTTCGCTGGATGGTATGGCGGATATGGAAACGCAATCATTTTGGATCACGGAAACGGTATCACAACCATGTATGCTCACGCTCAAGAACTATATGTTTCAGAAGGACAAACCGTAGAACGCGGAAAAGCGATCGCGGCAACAGGTTCGACGGGACTATCGACAGGTCCTCACTTACACTTTGAAGTCCGAAAAGACGGAGAACCTGTCGATCCGATGAACTATCTCTAGATAGTATCTGGGTCGCGCTTGCCCATGAGGAACTGAAACGCGTGACTGGCTTCAGGAATCGCGAGCAGGAAGGATGCGATCGAACACAAAGTCGCCACCTGGCAGTAAGCGCAGAATGCTTCGTTATCTCTCCATTCGATTCGGGCTAGACGGAGCGCAAAGATCGAGTCAACCAAGGTTTTTCCAGCAAGCGCGATCGGTAAAAGCGGGACTTGCGTGGCTCGATTTGCAGTGCCTGCTCCCGCTAACAATGCTGTGATCGAATAGTTCACCAGCATAAAAAAGCCATCAGGCGTATCTAAGACGCTGTAGGCATAATCCGCAGCATCAACTTTGTTAGAATCAATCCCCGGAATCGGCAAATCTGGTAGCTCTTCAATCACACCGACTTGATACAGCGAAACTGCTTCAGCCATCGTTGCACCCAGCATCGAAAGCCCGACAATCAACCGACGGCGAGACAAGTCAGGATTTTTGCCTTTGCGGAGTTCAAGGCTAAGTTCTCTCGGTTCCATCTCAAAGATTCTCCTTGGTTAGTGAAATGCCTTGAATCATCGCTCTCGATTCGATGGCACAGTAAGTTTTCTCGATCGTGCTGAGACTAAAAATCTCCCACCCCATAACCTTATGCACAACCAAAATCGCGTTCGTCTAACTATCGGAAGGAATCTTTGGACAGAAATCTAGGTATTCGTTAAACCAGGGATGAGACTCTCGCTTTGAATCCTGCTTTCTCTAAAGCGGTCACAGTCGCCTGTTCGTCTTGGACGCGGAACTGAGAACCAAAGCGGACAATTTGACTGCGAACAGAGGTTCCAACGATCGCAATGACCGAAACTTTAGAAGTATCTCGATCGCCTTGTTGCTGCAACACTGTTTTGAGCCGATGACGTTCCATTGCATCATCTGCAACTTTTGGATCGAGTTCAACCATGACCATGCGTACATCGTCGATCGGTTCCGCATCGTCGACGATGAACTGGAACTGATCTTCGTCGCGTTTGTCGATTTTGCCCCAAACCATCAGCCGCGCATCCGGTTCGATCAAGCTCCCAATTCGCTCGAATGATTTCGGGAAAACAACGGCTTCCGATCGACCTGTGAGATCTTCGATTTGAATCACTGCCATTGCGTCCCCTTTCTTAGTGGTGACTCGTTTTACAGCCGTAATCATGATAATCGCGCTGACCGTTGAGCCTTCTCGACAGGTTGATAAGCTACCTAAGCTAATCGGTGCTAACACTCTCGCGGAGTCTTGTAGTTGTTTGAGCGGATGATCGGAAATGTAAAAGCCGAGGACTTCTTTTTCGAGACGGAGCTTTTCTTGGGAAGGATATTCGAGAACGACCGCACTTTTCGGAGCCGTTTCAAAGCTACCTTTCTGAGTGGCTGCACCGAGCAAATCAAATAAGCTACCTTGTCCACTGGCGCGATCGCGTGCCCTCGATTGTGCCCAGTCCATCACGAGTTCTAAATCGTGTGCAAGTTGGTGGCGATTCGGTTCGATCGAGTCAAAGGCTCCACAGTGGATCAGTGCTTCTAATGCGCGTTTGTTCACAGCGCGGGAATCAACTCGATCGCATAAATCCGCGATCGACTTAAACTTACCGCCTTCGTTTCGAGCTTCGAGAATTGCTTCGATCGCGCTCATTCCCACATTTCGCACCGCAGACAATCCGAAGAGAATTGCATCTCCGATCGGGGTAAAGTCAATTCCCGATCGATTTACATCTGGCGGCAGCACTTTAATTGCAAGATTCAGACAAGTTGCAATGTAGCGCTGAATCTTATCTTGTTCTCCACTGTTGATGGTTAGAATCGCCGCCATGTACTCAACGGGATAGTTCGCTTTGAGATAAGCAGTCTGAAAGGTGACATAACCATATGCCATTGAGTGAGACTTGTTAAAGCAATACTCTGCAAACATAACCATTTGCTCGAATAGTTCTTCTGCAATCTTTGCAGCAACTCCTCGCTCTTTTGCACCTTTAACAAACAATGCTTGGTGCTTTTCCATCTCAGACTTTTTCTTTTTCCCCATTGCTCGTCGCAACAGATCCGCTTGACCGAGCGAATAGCCTGCCATGTCTTGAGCAATTTTCATGATTTGCTCTTGAAACACCATGATGCCATAGGTTTCTTTTAGAATGGGTTCAAGAATGGCATGAGCATAGTCAATCTTCTCGCGTCCGTGTTTGCGATTGATGAATTTTGGAATCAGTTTTGCATCGAGCGGGCCTGGACGATAAAGCGCCAGAACTGAGGAAATATCATCGATTCCATCGGGTTTAAGGTCGCGTACAATCTGACGCATTCCAGAAGATTCAAGCTGGAAGATCCCTTCAAGTTCACCTCTCGCTAGAAGCTTGTAGACTTCCGGATCATCGAGCGGCAGTGTATCGAGATCAAGCTTCACTTTGCGGCTTTGTTCGATTAGCTCGATCGTTTTCTCAATCATCGTGAGATTTTTCAATCCCAGGAAGTCCATTTTCAGCAAGCCCAATAGCTCAATGTCTTCCATTGCATACTGCGTCACGATGTTACCGTCTTTGGTCATTTCTAACGGCACTAACCGATCGAGCGGTTCTGAAGCAATCACAACCCCCGCAGCATGAACTCCAGTCGCTTTGTTTGTGCCTTCGATCCGCATTGCCATATCTAGCCAACGACGGTAAGTAATTGGCGGAGTCGTGTTCGGAATGACTTGATCTTGAAGATATTTTTGGCTGAATTCTTTCGACGGGGTTTCAGTCGAAGAAACCATCACTTTGAGCTTCGTCGATTTGCCGCGAAACACCGGAATTTGCTTCGCCATGCGATCTGCTTCACTCAGCGGAATGTTTAACACTCGCGCGACATCTCGCAGAATCGCTTTCGAGTTCATCCGGTTGTAGGTAATAATCTGCGCGACTCGCTCTTTGCCGTACTTCTGAGTCACATACTTGATCACTTCATCGCGTCGATCAATACAAAAGTCGGTATCTACGTCCGGCATCGATTTCCGCTCAGGATTCAAAAACCGCTCAAACAATAAACCATGATGCACTGGATCAATGTTAGTAATTCCAAGTGCAAAAGCCACTAACGATCCTGCTGCGGAACCGCGTCCAGGGCCGACCGGGATTTTATTGTCTCTTGCGTATTTGATGTAGTCCCAAACCACTAAAAAGTAGGTTGAGAATCCCATCTGCTTGAGCATATTTAGCTCATAGATTAAGCGATCGCGATATTCTTGACTAATCTGATCGCGCGAAGTTAGCTTTTGTCGTTGAACGAGCGCATCCCAAGTAATCTTCTCGATGTAGGTATCGGCTGTAAATCCCGCTGGGATTGGATAATCCGGTAATCGCGGCTCACCTCCGAGCAGATCATAAGCTTCAACTTTGTTCGCGACTTCAACTGTGTTCGCGATCGCAGTTTCAACAATCTCAATCGGTAGATGATCCCGAAACAGCGATCGCATTTCATCCGCCGACTTTAAATACTCTGTTCCGGTGTAGCGCAAGCGTTTCTCTTCAGAAATTAGCTTCCCAGTTTGAATACACAACAAAGCATCGTGAGCTTCCACGTCATAGCAAGAAACATAATGCGAATCGTTCGTCGCGATCAGTTTAATATCAAACTCTTGAGCAATTCTAACAATCTCAGGATTCACGATTCGTTCTTCAAACAATCCATGATCCTGAATCTCAAGGTAGTAATCGTCCCCAAATTGCTCTTTGTACCAAGCGGCAATTCTCCTAGCAATTTCGGGCTTTCCTTGCAGAATCGCTTGCGGCACTTCTCCACCGAGGCAAGCACTCGTCACGATCAAGCCTTCGTGATATTCCGCGAGTAAATCTTTGTTGATGCAAGGACGAGAAAAAATTCCTTTGCCCTGTACGCCCTGCAAATGGGAAATCGTCGTCAGCTTCACAAGGTTCTTATAGCCTTGAGTATTCTTCGCGAGAACCACTTGATGATATTTCGGGCGGCGTTCCTGCTTCGTGATGTCGCCGTTGATCACATACATTTCGTTGCCAATGATCGGCTTAATGTCTTTGCCCTGACAAGTCTTGATCAGTTCGATCGCACCATACATCACCCCGTGATCCGTCAATGCGATCGCGGGCATTTCGAGTTCAACGGCGCGATCGACGAGTTTCGACAACTGCCCCGCACCGTCAAGCAGACTGTAATCACTGTGAATGTGCAGACCGACGAAAGACATAATCACTCAACCCACGCGAAGGAATGAGTCTTACATTAACCGATCCTGAGCGCTATATCTACAAATTTCTTCAAAGATTTTTCCCAACTGTCCCCAGATATAGAGTCAAGCGGAAATACGCAACCCGATTCACACCCCAATACCAATGTACCAAATTCAGCGGCGATCCGGCGTTGTACCCGTTACCGTTTAGGCTGAAAGGAGCGAGATCAATGGGGAAATATGTCGCAGTTAATTCAAGTGATGCAAAGTGTGTTCGATCGTCCTCCGGTGCCCTTCAATCCAGCCAATCAAACGCTGAAAGGATGGGCGATGTTTTGTTTACGCGATCGCGGTTTTATGGTGCAGTCCGCCCAAAATGCCGATTTCGCAATTAGTACGAAAGGCGAAAAAGTTGCATTTCGCGTCACCCAATCGGAACCCAGCGATCGTGCAACGGGTTGGATCGTGGTCGATGCCTCCGGGAAACAAGCCAGAGTCATCGCCCCCGAACCTTAGCGAACGACAACTTTTCGACGGCTCCGGATCAAAAAGATCCGGCGTTTTCTTGGCATATCTGAAGCGAGAATATCCCGCATTTCTTGCCAGAAGGGACGATCCGACTGATGCAGATCGACCAGTACGATCGCGACGCTAAACAACAAAATGGCAGTACCCGCCACGAACAGCGCCATCGATCCGGTAACAAGCCATTCAGCACTAAAAACCGTCCGAATTGCCAATGCAAACGTGCTTGAAACAAACAAAATAAAGGCATAATACATCACTAAAATGCCGTTGTTTGCAGATTTTACGCGCTGTTGCAAATAGCGAATCTGCTTCTGGAGCATTAACAAGCGATTCGATTGATCAAAGCGATCGAGGCTCTGGAAATATTCAACATTGGTGATTTGCAAGCGATTCTCGATCACGCTTCGTCGCAGCAGTAGCCCACCCAATACAAACGCACAGGCAAGCAACATCAGCACCGAATTAAGAATCAGTTGAATCAGTTGGGTCGTGTCATCTATACTCATGCCGTCTCTGATACTCTCTAACGACAAAAAGGATAGCACAGAATTTTAGTACCAGCGTACTAAATTATAAAACATCCTGATAGAAAACTGGAAACTAAGGAAGCGTCAGGATTTCTACGCCTTCTTCAGTCACAGCAACGGTATGCTCGAACTGAGCAGAGAGTTTCTTATCTTTCGTAATCACTGTCCAACGATCGCTTAAAAATTTCAAATCATACGTGCCTTCGTTTAGCATTGGCTCGATCGTAAATACCATTCCAGAACGTAACTTTACACCTGTGCCGCGTTTCCCAAAGTGCGGAATCTGCGGTTCTGTGTGAAACACTCGCCCCACGCCGTGTCCGACCATATCACGCACGACAGAAAATCCATTCGCCTCAGCATATTCCTGAATCGCCGCGCCAATATCTCCCACTCTCGCACCCGGTTTCACTGCTGCAATCCCGCGCATCATCGCTTCTTTTGTCACTTCAACTAGATTTCGAGCAGTCTCGGAAGGATTACCCACTAGAAACATTCGAGAAGTATCTCCGTGATAACCATCAAGAATCGGAGTGACATCAATATTGAGAATATCGCCATCTTTAAGAATGTGCTTTGAGCTAGGAATACCGTGACAAACGACTTCATTCACGCTCGTGCAAATCGAACCAGGATACGGCGGATGATTGGGAGGGGCATAGCCTAAAGTTGCGCTGATCGCACCGTGGGATTTCATCCAGCGATCGGCTTCGTCATTGAGGTTTTGGGTGTTAACTCCAGGTTGAACTAAAGGTTCGAGGTAGTCTAATAGCTGTGCTGCAAACTTCCCAACGGTACGCATTTTGTCGAGTTCTCGCACTGAAAGTAGGACAATTCCGCGAGGTTGGGTAGCAGGTTTCGCGATCGATAACAAATTTTGCAGATTCATAACATTTTATTGCTAGCACAGCATAGGCTAGCATAACACAAGCTAGGCTATTAACGGTATGCTATGAAAAACCAAGCGATAGAACTCACTTCTTATGGGCGGTAAAACAGATTTAGAGCGAGTGGTTGCCTATGTTCCTTTTGAGTGGAAAAAGGAACTGGAAACTTGGGCGCAAACGGATGAACGCTCTGTCTCATGGTTGGTTTCAAAGCTAATTGAGAAAGCATTACAAGAGCGACGAGAGCAGCAAAGCACTACAGAGGTCGTGAACGTTCCGAGATGATTTATGATTGACGGAGTTGCGTCAGCTTTATTCTATGGTTTTATCAACCCCTCAGCTTCAGAATCTAACGCTGCATCTTGTAATTGAGAAAACTGATGCGGGACAATCAAGAGCGAGAGTTTTGGAATTACCGGATTGTGTTGTGGAAGCGGCAACCGATGAACAAGCGATCGAGCAATTGCAGGCAGTAGTATCTGCTTATTTTGCAGAAGTAAAAGTGATGCCGCTCGAAGTCGCGATCAATAACGAGGCGAGTCGAGAGAATCCGTGGATTGAATTTATTGGAATGTACGAAGGGGATGCCGACTTTGCTGAAATTGCAAGAGAACTGCGCTCACCCTACTAGGATGAGTTCAAATGAAGTGGAATACAAGCTTAACGATCGCAATTCTCAGTGCTTTTCTGATGGGGCTTGCCACTGCGCCGATTAGCATTTGGTGGCTGGCTTGGGTGGCATTGGCTCCGTTGTGGGTGATGACGGTTAAAACACGATCGATGAAACCTGCGATCGTGTGGGGCATCGTGTATCACGGGTTTGCGCTGCATTGGATCACGGGGCTGCATCCGCTGATGTGGTTGGGAATGTCGTGGATTACGAGTGTATCTGTTGTAGCGTTTGCGTGGGCGTTTATTACGCTATGGGGAGCTGTCTGTACGGGCGTTTGGGCGTGGGTGCTGGCGCGAGTTCCGGGAAATGCGATCGCGCGAGTGATCACAGGCACAGCGTTGTGGTGTGGGTTGGAATGGATGCGGCAGTGGAGCGCGTTGGATTGGACGACGCTAGCTTATACGCAGAGTCCACATAACTTGATTGTGCTGCACTTGGGGCGAATTTCTGGAGTGTTGACGGTGACAGCGGCGATCGTGGCAGTGAATGGATTGATCGCGGAAGCGTGGTTAGCCAGAAGTAAGCGGTTGATCGGAAGTGCTATTACGCTTTTCGTCATTCTGCATTTGATCGGATTTGGATTGTTTCAAAGCTCGATCGTGCAATCTTCTGAAGCGAAGTTAACCGCAGGAATCGTTCAAGGAAATATTCCAACACGAGAGAAGCTGTTTTCAGAAGGATTGAAACAGGCATTGAATAGGTATTCGTCGGGATATCGATCGCTCGCGGATCAAGGAGCGGATTTTGTGGTGACTCCAGAAGGTGCTTTGCCGTTTTTGTGGCAGGGTGAGAATTTGCGAAATGCTGTCAATCAAGCGATCGTAGAAAAGCGAGTGTTGGCATTGCTCGGAACATTTGTGCCAGAAGGAACGCGATATACACAGAGTCTGATCGCAGTCGCGCCGGATGGAAGTACGATCGCGCGTTACAACAAGATTAAATTAGTTCCTTTAGGCGAATACTTGCCGTTTGAAAAGTTACTGGGCGGATTGATTGGGCGATTGTCTCCGATTCAATCTTTCTTAGTTCCAGGCGATTTTAAGCAACAGTTTGAAGCGCCTTTCGGACGAATTGCGATCGGAATTTGTTTTGATTCTGCATTCTCTGAAGTGTTTCGCAAACAAGTTGCAAATGATGCACAGTTCTTAATTACAGCATCGAATTTAGATCCGTATAGCACTGTTTTGATGGCACAACATGAGGCGCATGATGTGATTCGCGCGATCGAGACAGATCGCTGGGCAGTTCGGGTCACGAATACAGGATATTCGGGAATTGTTGATCCTCATGGTCGGGTGAAATGGCGATCGCAGAATAATCAATATGTAATTCATGCAGATACAATCTATCGCCAACAAACCCAAACGCTTTACGTGAAATGGGGCAATTGGCTGACACCAATATTGTTAGGAATGAGTGCCGTTCTGTTCTTCATAAGTCGCAACCAGCGGTAGATCTTGAGGATGATTACTCGGTCTAAGTTCGGTTAGATCTCGGATGTTTTTTAACATTGTTTCGCAAATTGCATCGAGTGGTAAATCATTCGGATCGCGTCCAAATGGATTCTCGATTTCAATCCCGATCGCTTCAATTCCAAATAGCGTAAAGCTAATCAACACAACAACAGGAGGTGTCCACCAGCCTAAATTTTCAACCATTTGAAACGGCAAAGATAGACAGTACAACAGAATCAATTGTTTGAGATGAATCGCATAAGCGATCGGCATCGGAGTTTTCAGAATTCGCTCACACGCACCCAAACAATCCACTAATCCATTGAGTAGGTTCTGCATCTCTGTAAGCTGATGAATTTTGATGCGATCGCGCTGATGCTGTAGCTGCAAATAATCGCCAATCCAAAAAGCAACTCTCAGCGGCGAATTCTGAACGCCTTGCAATCTGGCAAAGTGATCCGGTTGAATTAATGATTTGATTTCGCTTCCTAATGGCTCTTGTCGCAAATGACATTTCATCGCTACAGAAAAAGCCACTAATAAATGCAACGCTTCAACTTTATCGGCTCGATCTCGCTCTGTTACTTCAGAAATTGCAACCCAAATTTGTCTCGCCAAATTGCGAGTATCATTCACTAATTTTCCCCAAGCTTTTCGACCTTCCCAAAAGCGATCGTAAGCCGTATTCGTGCGAAAGACTAAGAGCAAACCCAGCACAATATTGGGAATTAAACTTGCTAACGCAGGCATCGAAACGGGATGACCATGGACAAATGCGATCGTAATCAACAGCCCAAACACACCGCAAAAGAGAGATCGAGGTAACACTTGCGGCACCACCGAGCCTTTGATTTGCAGGGCAGTCTGTAGCCAGCGTCTTTTTTCGGAACTCATAAAGCGCGATCGCAGTGCAACCGCTTCATGATATTGCACCCATCGACAAATGTTAAGAATTTTGTGGCTCTCTCTATGGAAGCGTTTGCAAACATTTCATCGAAGTGAATGCAACATTGCAACATAATAAGGATTGGAGCACTCGTGAGGTACGTTATGCCCGTCAAAAAAGGCGAAATGGTTCGTGTAATCCGCGAAAAACTTGAAAATAGTGTTGAAGCAAAAGCGAGTGATTCTCGCTTCCCCAGCTATATCTTTGAAACGCAAGGCGAAGTGGTCGATCTCAAAGGCGATTATGCCTTCGTCAAATTCGGCAAAGTTCCCACTCCAAACATCTGGCTGAGACAAGATCAGCTTGAATCCTTTAAGTAGGCTGAAATCTTAAAGAATCCCAATCTCGCCGCTGGTTGGTCGATCGTCAACGCTAAACTGGAGCGATCGCAAAAACTGGCGGCAATTTTATGGTTTCTTCAACTTGCACCCCATTTCGCGTTTCTGTGATCGGTGCCGGAAATGTCGGCAGCGCACTGGCACAACGGGTCGCTGAGAAGAATTTAGCCGATGTCGTTCTGCTGGATGTGATTGCAGGTCGCCCACAAGGGTTAGCGCTCGATCTGATGGAAGCAAGAGGAGTCGAACGCCACGATCGACAGATCATCGGAACCACGGACTACGCGGATACGGCTCGATCAGATGTGATTGTGATTACCGCTGGAATTCCTCGCAAGCCTGGAATGAGCCGCGATGATTTGTTACTCACCAATGCCAAGATCGCGCGCGAAACGGTACAAAATGCGATCGCTCATTCTCCCCAAGCAGTTCTGATTGTCGTTACAAATCCGCTGGATGTGATGACTCATTTAGCATGGCAGGCAAGTGGTCTACCGCCTCGACAAGTGATGGGAATGGCAGGCGTTCTCGACTCGGCGCGATTTCAGACCTTTATTGCAATGGAGATGAATGTTTCGATCGCAGATATCAGTGCGACGGTTTTGGGTGGACATGGCGATTTGATGGTTCCACTGCCGCGCTATTCGACGGTGAGCGGGATTCCCATTACTGAATTGCTGCCTGAAGAAACGATCGCGCGATTGATCGATCGCACTCGCAATGGCGGCGCAGAAATTGTTGAACTCATGCAAACCGGGAGTGCTTTCTATGCGCCCGCTTCATCTACTTGTGCAATGGTCGAAGCGATTTTGTACAACAAATCCCGACTGTTACCGATCGCGGCTTATCTGCAAGGCGAATACGGGCTGAATGATGTGTTTATCGGTGTGCCTTGCCGATTGGATTGTCAGGGAATTGCAACTATTTTGGAACTAAACTTAACCGATGTGGAACGAAACGCGCTTCACACTTCAGCCACATCGGTACGGCAAAATGTCGATCGCGCAAATCAGCTTTTAGCGGCTACAGTATAGGCGATTCTAAAACTCCCCCGTAGAAAGAGACGATTTAGCCAAAAATTAGGCAGACTGTTTTTCATGGAGTTTTGTACCTGTGTTGCCTTAGGGAACTGACCATGAATCGACGCTGGCTAGAGGGTTTGGTGGGTCTGATTTGTTTTGCAACGGTAGGATATACGATGTCGATCGTCGCGGCGACTCCTGAAGAAATGATTCGTCGTCCCTTCACCTGTCCAGGGCAATCGGAAGCTGAGGCAAAAGAGTTCCAAGTTCTCACGGTGCGAAAGTGGAAGGAGGGCGTAGTGGCGCTATATCGCGGAAGTTGTGACAGAGATCGACCCACAATGCAGTCGAAAGATTCCATGTCTCAGCCGATGTTGAGTTATCGAGTCGTTAAGCGCAACGGTATGGAATGGAACCTGCTCAGTACAGGTCGCTATTTCACCGAGCAGTCTAAGACCAAGAACGCTTCTAAGAAACTGATCGAATACAGTGTCGGACGCACGAACATCGCAAACATCAAAGGCAAAGAGAGTCACACCGTCTTTTATGGTGAGCTACTGTCTCCAACGGTGGCGGCGGTAGAAGTGACGTTTAACAATGGGAAAGTGCTGCGGGATAGTGGGTTAGATGGAATGCTGCTGCTTGTGGCTCCGGGAGCGACGGGAATCTGTGATGTGAGAGCCTTGGGCGTTGATAACCAAATCTTGCAGCGTGACGAGCTGATTCCGACAAGTGCGATCGCAGTCAATAACACCTGTCAACCGATTTCTGGACAACTCTAGCGGGCGCGAATTGATTAAACTTTCTCTATGAATCTTCTTCGATCGATAAGTAGATTGATTAAGAATCCCCGTAGATTCTACATCTAATCACGTCAATTAAAAGTGGGCTGCTCTCCGCAGAAAGCAACCCACCAGTATCATCTTTGTGAAGATGCGGAACCCGGGACTTGAACCCGGAAGTCCTTGCGAACACTAGAACCTGAATCTAGCGCGTCTACCAATTCCGCCAGTCCCGCATAGCGAACTTATTTAAGTGTCGCGATCTCTGATTGTTACGTACCTGGTGAGAAATGTCAATCCCTCGCGCGATTTAGATTAAGATGCGCGCTCGCAGAACATCCCCCTTGCTTTAAAGTGCTGTTTACTACAACGCTGGACAATCGCCAACTTTCCGGTAGAATCTAAACCAAATTTGAAGTAATTGTAGATATGCCGACTCAGGAGGACAAACCCATTACTCTCGCGCCCAGCTTGTCTAATTCCCATTCTTCACCCGAAGAGAGCCATTCTGTCCTTCACGTCTGGGGCAAGCAACCCCTGAGTGGGCAAGTCACCATCAGCGGAGCGAAAAACTCTGCGCTCGTCCTGATGGCGGGATCAATTTTATGCTCAGGTACTTGTCGATTGCGTAACGTTCCTTCGCTGCTCGATATCACCCGGATCGGTGAGATTCTGTCGGCGTTGGGCGTAAAAGTTTCTCACAGCCAAGGAATTCTCGATCTCGATGCGTCTGAGATTACGCAGTCGAGAGCGCCTTATGACTTGGTGAGCCAACTGAGAGCCAGCTTCTTTGTCACAGGCCCCTTGCTGGCACGACTAGGAGTGGCACAGGTTCCTTTACCGGGTGGATGTTCGATCGGCGATCGACCTGTGGATTTGCACGTCAAAGGACTGCAAGCCCTCGGAGCTGAGGTAATCATCGAACACGGAGTCGTGAAGGCGCATATTCGCGGCAATCGGAAGCGGTTGACTGGAGCGCGAATCTATCTCGACTTTCCGAGCGTTGGGGCAACCGAAAACATCATGATGGCGGCAACCCTAGCAGAAGGGGAAACGATCATCGAGAACGCGGCTCAGGAACCGGAAGTCGTTGATTTGGCAAATTTCTGTCGGGCAATGGGCGCACAAATCAAGGGCGCTGGCACGAATCGGATTGTAATCAACGGTGTGCCACAGTTGCATGAAGTGGATTATTCAGTCGTTCCCGATCGCGTTGAAGCCGGAACCTTCTTGCTGGCGGGTGCGATTACTCGATCGGAGATTAGCTTGTTTCCGGTTGTGCCGGATCATTTGAGTGCTGTGATCGCGAAGTTGAGCGAAATTGGCGTTCGAGTCGCGATCGATGCTCCGGATCGAGTGCGCGTGCTTCCGGCGGGTTCGTTCCGAGGTACGGATATCGAAACTCTGCCTTTCCCCGGATTTCCAACGGATCTGCAAGCGCCGTTTATGTCATTGATGACTTTGGCGGAAGGCGATAGCATGATTACGGAAACGCTGTTTGAGAATCGACTCCAACACGTTGCAGAATTGAACCGAATGGGGGCAGATATTCGCTTGAAGGGCAATATCGCGATCGTTCGGGGTGTGCCTCAGTTATCGGGTGCACCTGTCCAAGGAACCGATTTACGCGCATCAGCGGCGTTAGTAATTGCAGGATTAGCGGCGGATGGCATGACCACAGTGCGAGGGTTGAATCACCTCGATCGCGGTTATGACAACATTGAAGCGAAGCTGCGCGGATTGGGGGCGAAGATTCAACGCGCTCAAGAGGACGTGGTTACGGTGGCTCCACTGGAGTCGAATCCGGTCTAGTGTGAGCGGATGGGGAGACGGGCAGTGATCCTTGTCTTCCCAAGCGATTTGGATGTCGATCGTGGAAGATTTTTGATGTGCATCCCTATTTGAGAAAGTGAATTTTGGTTTGAACCTTTACGATCGCACTTCAGTCTAAGGGTAGGAAGCTGATTTGTTGGCTTTCAACTGTCCCATTTTGACTGACAAGATGAAAAAATTCTCTCTGATCCTTCCTGGTGCAATCGCGCTTTTAATGGTGGCAACACCGTTTGCCGTTCAAGCTCGTCCCTCCGGTTTGTTAGCGCAGCAGACGCAGCAACAACCCAAACGAGTTCGAGCAAACAAACTCAACTTGACGGACACCCAAAAGCAGCAAGCGAAAGCGATTCAAGAACAAACCCGCAATGAAATCGTAAGTCAAGTCCTGACGCAAGCACAGCGCAATCAGTACAATGCAGCAGTGCAGCAGGGTCAAAAAGGATCATGGCGATCGCTGAATTTGACGGATGCTCAAAAAACTGAGATTCGCAACCGGATGCAGGCATCACGCCAACGGGTTGAACGCGAGGTGTTGACGCAAGCACAGCGCGATCAAATGCAGCAATTCCGCAACCAGCAAGGACAACGCAGAAGCCGTCCGGGTGCGTAGTTCAAGTTCCTCATCACCATAAGAGTTCATCGAGGGCATCCGATTGGATGCCTTTTCTTATAGAAAAGCGATCGCAAAACCACGATCACTCTTTCCTAATTCTGGTTCATTTCCTAATTCTGTTTCAGTGTTTCCTTGCGTTGCGATGAGAACCAAGATCGACCAAACAACGATTTGAAATAGAGACTGCCAACAGTGGTAAGAAAGACGAGATAAGCGATCGCTTGAACCAGATACAAACGATCGGTATATCCAAATAATGCACTCAGGATCGAACCTGGGAATCGATCGGCTGGCATCACTTTACTCAAGTTCCACACCATGCCACCGAGAACACAATCTCGGTCTTGAGGCTTGGCGAATCGCTCATAGAAGAAACAGAGAGAAGCTGATTTGCGATCGACTTGTGACAGTGCGTTCATTCCTGCATCAAAATGACCTAATGCTGTCACAACCAAGCCAGACACAATTAGTAAAAGTAAAACACCCATCACCATGAAAAACTTGCGGATATCGAGGCGAATTCCCCATCGGAATAACAATGCTCCGATCCCCGCTGCAACTCCGATTCCACCCAACGCGCCCAAGGTCGGGATCAAACCCTGCTGAAACTTTCCAGCAATGAACAACACCGTTTCAAATCCCTCTCGCATCACAGCAAAAAAGACCAATCCGAAGATTCCCCAACCTGCTTGAGCATCTTGTTTTAGAGCAGATCCGATCGCACCTTCAACATCGTGTTTAAGCGATCGAGCATTGCGCGTCATCCAAATCAGCATCCAACTCAAACACGCGATCGCTAACACACTAAATGAGGCTTCTAAAAATTGCTCAACGGAAACACCCGCTGTTCCTGCCTGCTGCACAATCCAGCCAAACAATACGCCAATCATTCCACTCGCAGCAAGTCCTACTCCGACACCTCCCCAAACCCAACCCCTCAGATTGCGCCGATTCGCTTTGTTCAAGTATGCCAACACAATCCCAACGACTAAAGCAGCTTCAACCCCTTCGCGCAGGGTGATCACAAAAGTAGGAATTGCAGAACTGAGATCCATGATTGACTCCAACATTGCATCGAACATTCAAAAAGGCAGATCAAGCTTGATCTGCCTCCTAACAATTGACTTGATTCTAAGAGGCTTTTGCAACCTTTTGGGTACTGCTCTCGATATCTTTGATTAGCGTCGAAACTTGATCGCTGGTTTTCACAAGTGTTGCAGGGGGAGTCACAGTCGCCCAGGTTTTGGTCAATTCAGCCATTTTCGTTTCGATCATCTTATGTGCTTCAGGCTGAGATTTGAGCATCGTAGCAGAGATGCTTTTGTAGAGTTCATTCGCGTATAGTATAAATCCGCGTGAATCCTGGTACTCAATGACTTGAGAGATTTTGTTATCCGCGATCGCTGCTCCGTACTCTGAGTTTGCCGTATCTAACAATCCATTGATTACTTGCAGCACAAAGCTTGGAGATTGGCGTTGAGCTTCAGGTAAAGCCGCGATCGCAGTTTCGACCGATTGCATTGAAGTCTTATACCCAGTACTGACTTTCTCTGCATTCTTCGCACCCGCTTTCACTTCGTCTTGCAGTGCAACCAAGGGATCTTTGAATGCAGGGACTTTGCGTTCATTCAGTTGCTCTTCGACATCAGCATAAATTTCTTCAACTGGATGCCCGATGTGAGGTTCTGCTTGATCCGGTTTCTGAAGATCTAACAGTTCTTTTGCAACATACAGATGCCCTTTCATCAAGCCGAGCTTTGTCATGTAATCGATATCTTTGGCTTCGCCTTCGAGCTTAATATCTTCGATCGTCACCATTTCTTTGATCTGATCGAACTGTTGCTGATTGACCACATTCTTTGAAACCAACTCTTCAGTCTTGCCATAAGGGCGGCTTCCCTGAATCTTATTCGACAGTGCTGGAATTCCTAACTTTGCCTCTAGCTTGTCTAGCTCGGACAGAATTGCACTATTAATGTTGATCTTTCTACCACTATGCGACATTTGACCCATTGATGAATTGGTCGCTGATGAGTTGGTTGTTGGAGCAGGGGAACTGGAATTGTTTGCGGTCTGAGAACTACACGAAATCAGGACACTCAAGCCCAAGGCGCAAAGAAAACAGGCAAAGAATTTAAACTTGATAGACATGATTCGAGGTTCCAGAAATTGCAAAGAGAAAATCTTGTTGTTGAAAAACTTTCTACTTAAGTGGTGACATCGCTCATTGTGTGGCTTAATCAGAGTTTCTGTCAATAAGCAGCTTGTTAAGTTCAACTAAGCTGTCGGATTTGGAATCACATTAAACACGCCCATACAACCCGCTTCAGCAATATAGTCTTGGTGCGGATGGAACATAAATTTCCCAGTGTGATGAAAACTGAACTCTAAGATATGGCGTTCGGCTGTTCCCATCGTGATCACGTCAGTTTCTTCACTTGGCTCCAAAGTTCGCCCAGTGCGGTAAACGCGAAACATATTGGCATGAAGATGAAACGTTGCAACCGGATCAAATTCGATGATGTTCAGCACATATAGCCGAATCAATTGATCTTGCTGGATTGGAATCGGATTCTTCATGTAGTAATCAGGCAATCCGTTGAACGCATAGAGTTCATTTTTACGATCGTCATTCACGTCATACCCTGCCATGATCAAGACCATTTCATCCGCAGGAGGTCGCGGCGTTGGCGGATCAATAATGAACATCCCATACAAGCCTTTCCCAACATGGCGCGTAACTGGCTCAATATGACAGTGGTAAAGATGCACTCCATAAGGCTCTGCATCAAATTCGTAAATCTCTACAGCCTTATGTTTTACAGGCTTCACGCCATCCATGTCTGCGGGATGCACGCCATGAAAGTGCAGCGAGTGAGAATGTCCAGCCTTGTTGTAGAAAATGACGCGAATACGATCTCCTTGTGTTGCACGAAATGTAGGCCCAGGAACACGCCCGTTGAGATTCCAAGTCACAAAAGAAGTCGACCCATTTAATTGCAGTGGAGAAGTTCGCGCTTCAACCCGAAATTCCCGCACAGTGCGACCATCTTCCTGGGTCACCGTTCCGTAATCAAAGTCACGCAAGACTGCTAACGGATTTGCGGCATCTTTCGTTTGTGGAATGTCGATCGGTGGAATGACAACTTTTTGATCGCGTCGATTTTGAATCAGATTTAGCCCCAAGACTGATCCGGCTAATCCCGTTCCTGATAGCAGTCCAAGTTGGATCAACTGCCGTCGGCTTAGGGTTTTGAAACGGTTGAAAGTTGACATCACGCACTCTAACAATTGTGTCAGACGGATCGAGCCTTAAGATTATCAATTATTTTGCAGTTTAGGGCAAGCATATTGGTAATTGTTCTCAATACAATGTCAACAAGAGCAAGTCTGAATGAATGTGCGGGAGCTTTATGAGCCTTTTTGGTTCTGCGATCGAAATCGTCCTTCAAGAAAATCGCGCTGTTTCAAATGCTTCGTTTTGCGTCCGCTGACTCGTTCGCGCCACATTTTGAAGCTCAATCCTTTCATTTCCCGCCGCATCAATGCGATCGTTTGTTTTTCATCGAGTCCAAATTGCAGTTCGATCGCTTCAAAGGGAGTGCGATCCTCCCATGCCATTTCGAGAATTCTATCGATCGTTTCACTGTCTAATTCTAGCTGTCTCTTCATGCCCAAGCCATTCATCAAAACGCTGCTTTATTTAGTTTAATTCTGTCTGGGCTTTTGTGTCGATTTTACTGAGTTAGATACCCGTATTGACATTCTGGAAATTGAGTAAATTTGCGAATTTATATACAGTGGCAGTACTTAGAGGTTTTTTCATACGAAAAATAAAAACCGGAATTTCGGTAAAAATGCGACGTAATCAATTCACGATCGACATGGCAGCATACTAGGGGCTCTGTTACTTAAGTGAATTTCAGTAAGTAATTTGCCGACGAGTGAAAAGGTGTTGGGAGTCCAGCATCAAGTTTCTCTTGCTCAAATCGGAACGCCTGTTGCCAAAACTGTTGTCGTGTATAAAAAGTGTTCTGCTGATGGTGTCACAGCGTTATAGTTTCATTTTCCTAGTGGTCAGTTGCTTGATCAATCTTGTCTATCTGGAGAGTGCCCAAGCAGATCAGATTTCGACCCTTCAGACTGCTGCAACAGTTCGATTGTTGAACAATACCGTTTCAACTCCGGCAGCGAGTGCGATCGCTCAAAATGTGACCCCGGCACCCAATCAGATCGTCGTTCCCCAGCCGCCAGATTCAAAGCTGCCTGAAATCACGATTCCTGATTCTATCCTGCCCCAACCCGTAACACCGCCAACGCCTGCGGTTGAAGATCCTGCGGTTAGCCGCAAAATTCTCAATGCACTCATGCTGAATGCTCTGAAAAATAGCGCGGCTCGTTATCCTTGGTTTGTCAATCCGACAAATTCGGTCGCCGCATCCTCAGTTCCTTTCGACCCTAATCAAAAGCAAGACTACTCCACCTTAGATGTCCGCGCTCGTGGGAACCAGGTGATTGTTCGGAACTTCAACTATTCATCGTTTCGGAAGGACGAGCAATTTTACTGGGTACTCCCTGGGAACCGAGTCGTGGTTGAAACCCAAGGCTGGCAATTTGGCATTCGCTATCACGGCCAAACGAGACAGACACGGGTTGAACGAAAAATTCAACAGACTCAAGGACTTTGGGGACTGCAAACGGCTTGGACGATTCCTCAGCCCTTCAAAGATTTAGTCGGTGACATTGATCCGAAAACCTTGACGATTCGATCGATCTCGGGTGAAGTGGTCAATCCGGTCGGTACTCCCACCGGGCGAGTCGTGCTCAATACTGGAGTGAATGATACGAATGCGATTCGGATTCCCACCGCAACGCTGAAGTTGGGAACGGGTTCTACGTTTAGTGGAACGGGTGGAAGCGCGCTCTTTCAATTCCTTGATGCCAAGAATACACCGTTGATTTTACAAGGGTTTCCAACGAGCAATTTGCAATCGTTACTTCAGGGAGAGGGATTGTTTGTCGGAGCAAAAATCCCAAAAACGGCATTGGCTCAAGCGGGTATCGTTTGGGGTAATCCGACTATGGGAACGGGTACGATCGCTGCTCCGCCTATTTCTTCGCTGCCTGGAATTAAGATTGGTCAACTCGGCAAGTTCGACAACTTAGATTTGCTGAATGTTTTGGTCAATTCTAGTCTGAGCCAGCCGGAGCGAGATTTTCATTATCTAAACTCTTTGTATTGGGTATCTCTTGGAGAAAGAGCGCCGAAGATAGTCCAAGAAAGCATCAGTGTTGAAAATAACGACTGGCATCAGATTTCGCTGAGTTTGCCGCATAGTCGAAGCTTGTTGCAGTACGATTCGACGGAAGCGAAAGCAACGTACTCTAATGTGTTTTCAAATCCGGGAGCCGCAATTTCTTTTTCGTTTGAAAAGGGGAAACTCAATGATTTACAGACGTTTAATGCAACGTTTGCGTTGTTGATGGGGGGACTGTTTAAGTTTGTTGAGCTTCCGGCTTTAGACCAAAGTTTGCAAGAAGCTGGAGCGCGGTTTAAGAAACAAGAACAGTTCGCCAATTTGGAGACGAAAGCAACTTCAGAACAACGTAGACAGATTAACCAACGCTTGAATCGAAGCTTGTTTTTTGCAAATCGGCTGAGTGGGTTGCAGGAAACCTCTGGATCGGTCACGTTTCCCAGTACGGTCACACCCGATCGAGCAAGTGTATTTCAGATTCGCAGCGGGATGACTCAACGGCTGGTGAGATTTATTCAAGCAGAACAAACCTGGACTGAAGGTGATACGGTCTTTTCTCGGTTGAGATTGTCGAATGAGAATTTTGGGCCGTTGACTTTTCTGGGTACCCCGATTCCGGCGACTGAGACTTCTCTAGAACCGAGTAATCGATCGTTTGCGACTCAAGTGGTTCTGGATGCTCCGGATGGTCAACGGTTTTTCCAGGAATTTAACTCTCAAGACTTGACGACCTCTGACTTCACGACTGTGCCAACGGCAATTCGATCGTTTGATATGGCATTCGATCTGATTGAGCTAAAGCAAACTGGACGACAAATCACGCGGATTAATCGCTTTGATGGTTATCTCTTTTTGCCTACGGTCGAGGCTTTGTGGTCAGGTTCTCACGGAAAGTGGAACTATACGGTAAATTCTGGGCTTTGGCTAAACTTCAACGGAAATGCTGCGTTTGAGGTTTCGACAAACAATCGTGGCACCCCGGAACCAACGGTTGGGATGTATCTGAATGGGTTGGTGAATCATATTGATACACGGGTGCGGCGCGGTAAAGACGGAAAGCCACGATCGCTGATCACGATGTCTCCTGCATTGCGGTTTTCTTGGAATACTGCCGCAAATCCTTCTAATCCTGGCTATATCAACTTGAGCTATCTCTATTCTGAGCAGTCTCCACGGTTTAGCTATTCGCTGACTCCGGGTGTATTTGTCACGAATGATAATGCTCGCGTTCAATCGATCGCGTTTCTTCAGGGGCAGTTTGAATTGCCGCGTGGCTTTGCGTTCAACAGTTCGTTGGAGTGGGGAGAGAATTTCTACTACTCGATCGAGGCTTCGCAGAAGGTCGATCCGTTCTGGACAGTTGGAAGCTATGTACAGAACTATCGATCGGATTCGAGTTGGGTGGGTCGGCTGTCGGATATGTCTTACGGAATCTTAATTCGACACCAACCCTTGAGCCGAGCCGCGTCTTGGGAAACCAAGTTGGGAATGAGCGGCAATCAGTTTGAGGTTCGAGTTGAAGGAAGCTTTCAATTTTAACGCTAGTTCGATAAGCCTTTTCGCTTCGTTTCGGTGAGCTTCTGCCCCCTAAATCCCCCATTCTGGGGGACTTCAAGACAAGAATCCGGCTCAAAGTCCCCCAGAATGGGGGATTTAGGGGGCTTCCCGGATTCACAAACGAAGCGAATTACTTCTGCCAACCTCACACAATTTTAACAATGCTCTGAGCCTCAGCGATCGCACTGAACGATTTCTTAAGTACAACAATTCTTCAGAGATTTTGCGCGATCGCAACTAAGGCTTTCAGGGATGACTATCTACAGGCGAATTGTCCATTTATTCAAAGTGCTGTCCCTATGTCCCTCGCTGAATCTTTCTTTAACTCCGATCGCTCACTCCTTGCTGCTTCAGAAATAAAGCATTCTGCATTTGTCGATCGACTTTCGGAGTCGCCTGCTCGATCGATCCGTTCTGCTGCGACTGCGATCGTATTTATTGATGCGAATGTCAGCAATGCGGCAACGCTCATGGCGGGAGTTCAGCCTGGGACAGAAGTGCATTTACTCGATCGGGGAAATGCGATCGAGCAAATCACCCAGACGCTTTTAGGACGGAACAACATTGCCAGTTTGCATATTGTGTCTCACGGGCAATCGGGCGGGGTGCTATTGGGCGAAACGTGGCTGGGCGCAGAGAACCTCGATCGCTATGCTGATCAACTGCGATCGTGGGGAGGCTCACTCACCGAGTCAGCAGATATTCTCCTCTACGGTTGTGATGTGGCAGAAGGCGAACGGGGTCGAAGCTTTGTTGATAGCTTCAGCCAATTGACAGGAGCAGAGGTCGCCGCTTCAGATGACTTGACTGGAAAAGGAGGCGATTGGATGCTTGAAGTGCAGACCGGAGCGATCGAGACAACTTCTCCATTTCAGACCAGTACCTTAGCCGCTTACGACGATGCTCTTAATGTCATTATTAACGAGTGGTCACAGGGAAGTAGCGGCAATAAGGAGTGGGTGGAACTCCTTGTCACAGCTCCTACGGATCTGCGCGGTTGGACTTTGGCTGATGAAACTCCAGGTAACACCTACACCACCTTCAGCAATAGCTTACTCTGGCAGAATGTAGCCGCAGGAACTTTGATTGTCATTTACAATGGCGGAGATCGAGACACCGCACCCTTTCCAACGACTGATGACACCGATTTCAGCGATGGCAACTTTCAGATAGTAGCCGCTCACACCAATTTAACTCTGTTTACTACACCTACGAGTTGGAGTGGCTTTAATAACACTGACATAAATGATAATCCGATTCTACGCAATGCAGCAAATACGATCGTTCACGATTGGGATCAGAGCAACAATGCTGCATTTACAGCAGTGCGACCTGGAGGGACTCAATCCATTTTTTACACAGGAAATACAGTCGCAGGAGTCACGACTTCAGGAAACTACTCGCAAACTTCAGCAGGTAGCGCAACACCAGGCATCGGTAGCGGTGGTGCTAACACAACTTGGATTAACAGTCTGCGAACGACAGTGCCAACAGTCGCTCTATCTTCTCCCACTGCAACGGCAACTGAAACAGGTGCAAATGGTACTTACAGAATCGCCCGCACTGGTGGCACGACTCCATCTCTAACCGTAAAGTTGACTCTCAACAGCAGCAGCACTGTCAACAGCACGACTCCGACGATCGTAGGTAACGTCCTCACTACACCAGACTACACGCTAACGGGTGGTACAGGCATTACGCTAAATAGCCTGGTCGGCAACGAACTCACCGTGACACTAGCGGCTGGAACTAGCACCGCTGACCTCACCTTTGCTGCAATTAATGACATTCAAGCTGAAGCATCTGAATTTTTGCGGTTTGACTTGGTGAATACAGCCGATTATGACCCTGACAGCACAAACAACACTGCTACAGCCACGATCGCTCAAAATGATTTCGTCGTCATCAACACCACCGATAACGGCGAAGGCTCCTTGCGTCAGGCAATTCTGAATGCAAATGCGATCGCGGGGACTGACACCATTACCTTCGCAGGCAGCACCTTCACCAATGCCACACCCGACACCATTACCCTCACAACGGGTCAACTCGCGATCGCTAGCGACCTTACAATTACGGGTACAGGAGCAAACCTACTCACCCTTAGTGGCAACAATGCCTCCCGCGTGTTCAGCATCAGTAGTGGCAATGTCAACCTGAGTGGAATGACGATCGCAAATGGAAATGCGGGCAGTGGAACAACCTTTGGCGGCGGTATTTCTTTTCAAGGAGGAGGCACACTTAATCTCAGTAATAGTGTCATTCGTAACAATATTACTGGTAGTGGCGGCGGCGGTTTATACGTCTCGCGCAGCAGCATTGTAGTGACCAATACAATCATTCAAGATAATACGAGCGGCAATCAGGCAGGCGGAATCAACAATGAAGAAGGCTCTCTGACCCTGATCAATAGCACGGTGAGCGGCAATACTGCTAACGGTTTTGGCGCGGCTGGAGGCATCCTCAATATCTCCTTCACAGCCGGAAGAGTTGCGACTCTCAATGTGAACAACAGCACGTTCAGTGGCAATAATGGTAGCAGCGCTGGTGGTGGTGCTATTACTAACTATATTGTTGCAGGTGATGCGATCACCACAGTCACTAACAGTACTCTCAGCGGCAATAGAACTGCGGGTAATGGTGGAGCGATCTGGAATCAGGGCGGGACGTTCAACTTGAATAACGTTACCGTTACCAACAATCGTGCGGATAGTGACAACAATGGTGTGGGCGATGGCGGCGGCATCCTTCGCGAGGGCGGTACAGTTACCATTAGAAACACCATCATTGCAGGCAACATAGATGGAACAAACGGCACTGTCAATCCGGATGTTTCTGGCACCTTTACTGATAGCGGTAATAACCTAATTGGTAATACCACTGGCAGCACCAGTTTTACGACCAGTACTTTGGTAGGCACTGCCGCCGCCCCTATCAATCCGCTCCTGGCTCCCCTCGCCAACAATGGCGGCTCCACCCAAACCCATTCACTACTCCCTGGTAGCCCTGCTATCAACAGGGGCACCAGTACAGGCGCACCTACCCAAGATCAACGCGGCATCATCCGAACTGGAGCGATCGACATCGGCGCACTGGAATTGCAGAATGTCGCCCCAGTCATCACACTGCCTTCTGGCACAGTCAACTACATCGAAAACGCAACCCCACTTCTTCTTGACCCCACCGCCATCATCACCGATGCCGACAATCCGCCCAACTTCAACACCGGAGTTCTGACCGTCAGCTTCTCCGCTAACGTCTCCGCAGACGATCGACTCGCAATCCAGAATCAAGGAACAGGCGCAGGACAAATCGGCATTTCCGACAGCACGATCACCTTTGGGGGAACTGCGATCGCAACCTTCACAGGCGGCACAGGCACCACAAACCTCGCAATCACCTTCAACACCAACGCTACGATCGCTGCAGTTGAGGCACTCTTGAGAAACCTCACCTACGCGAATGTCTCTGACGCACCTTCGGCTCTCGATCGCACGGTTAGTTTTATCATGACTGATGGCGCAGGCGGAACGAGCACTGCGACAACCAAAACGATTAGCGTCACCTCAGTCAATGATGCCCCTAGTTTTGCTGCTGTTAATCAAAGAACTAGACTCGGGCAGCAAGTCATTCCGCTCTCACTTTGGACACGCAACTTTAACCTGGGGCCTGAAGAAACCGATCAATCGATCGACAACTTCATTTTCACCAACAGCAATCCTGGAATGTTCACCGAATTCCGATTTGAATCAGACGGAACGCTTGTGTTTACTGCGTCTAATGCGCTGTTGACCCCCACAACTGCAACGATCAATGTCAGAGTTCGCGACGACGGTGGCACTGCTAACGGAGGCATTAATGAATCTACCATTCAAACATTCACGATTACCGTCGTTCCGCCGCCTCGAATTGTGATCGAAAACGTGAGCCGCTCCGAAGGCAACAGTGGGACAACCTCATTCGACTTCAATGTGTCTCTCAGCCATCAATCGCTTGATCCTGTCACGGTTCGATACGGAACAGAAGACATGTCCGCCAGAGTTGCAGATCGAGACTATGCCTCTACTTTTGGCTCGCTCTCTTTTGCACCCGGTGAACTGAGAAAAGCAGTCACCGTGAGAGTGATTGGAGATACAAAGGCAGAACCGATCGAGCAGTTCCTTGTAAGGCTGAACAGTCCTACCAATGGTATAATCCAGTCTGGAATCGCCATTGGCACGATCTTCACCGACGATTCTGGCTCGTGGATTGGTAGCAGCAGTGCAACCGCGACAAGTTTCGTTGCTCCTTTGCTCTCTAGTCCTACAACGACCCCTATCGCTGCTTTACGCAGTAGCTCACCGATTGCTCCAACTCCGGTGAACCTGCTCCGTATCCCAAATCTGACGCTTCCCTCGATCGTGACCGTTCCTCCGATTTCAAGCCTTTCTAACAGCACCAATCTGTTACAGCAGAATCCTAATCCGGTCAAAAAGACGGTATCGATTGACGACGATTCAACTGTTGTCTAACGATCGATTTCTCTAGTCCAACTGAAACTAAAAGGGCAGGTAATGTTACCTGCCCTTTGTTTGTTGAATGATGTTTGTGCTAGTCCATTCAGAAAGCCTACCGTGTGCACAACTCGATCGGTCATTGCTGAAATCTTCGCCCCCTAAATCTCCCATTCTGGGGGACTTTGAGATCGAGAGCTTTCCAGAACTTTGAGAAATTTCTTAGGTTCAAAGTCTCCCAAATTTGGGGGATTTAGGGGGCTGAAGCCGACCCAAACGAAGTGATGCCTATGGCACACGTGAGCGAACGACTTGTATGCACACGGTAGATTAAAAAAGCGGAGGCACAAATGCACCTCCGCTAACTTTATGAACAGATAGATAAGTAGAGACCAAGCTCTAACTCATACAGACTGGAGAACGATCGTGATTATTCCAGACCGTCTGCGCCTGCTGCTGCTTTCAAGATTGCAGCATAAGCATCCAAACCAGGTCGGGTAGCAGGGTCGAGTCCGTCCAATTCTGCAATTACAGCTTGCTTGATTGTGGTACCCGCCGTAGCCACAGGCACTACAGTCGGCTCGCCGCCGTTGATTGTCAATACAGGTACGCCTGCGGTTGTAAAATCGCCAGTGAAAACATAATCACCACCCGCTCCAGGGTAGTACAGACCTTCAGGCAGAACTGCTTCACCGGAAACGGTGGTCACAAAACCTGCGGGGGTAACTTCAGAAACCGATCCTCTGATTGCGGATTCTGCGGATGCAGGCGAAGCAACCAAAGCAGCCAAGCCGAGCACGCCTGCCAATGACAAGCCAGTTTTCAAAATCATCTGAGCTGAGTTAGAAAGAACACTCATTGTTATTAGTCCTAAATAAGGTGACAGATTAGTGTTATGTGACACCACTTACGTGGCAGCCTCACCAATCAAGTGTTCTCGTATTATTGCCCGGCACCTAATCTGAGTCGTCCGAATCCCTACGCAACGTTTAAGTAATCTTGATGTTGAAGTAGTGATTAATACATAGGACTACCAAGAAGGAATAAAATGCTCCAAATAAGGTGATATCTATCTATCACAAACAAAGAAAAAGGGTACGATTATCGCACCCTTACTCAGCTCAAACTATAAGATGATTTGGATCAATCGAAGCGCAACTTACTCCAAACCATCAAATCCTGCTGCTGCCTTAACAATTGCAGCATAAGCTTCTCGATCAGAGCGATCGTCGAGGTCAAGTCGATTCAGTGTGCTGATCACCGTTTCCTTCAAAGTCGTCGGCAAAGCATTGTCTCCATAGACCGTTCTGATCGGGAGAGGAGCACCTGCATCAATGATCAATCGTCCCTCGCTGATCGCACTGCCACAGTTACAGTCTTCAATCACTCCGTTAACTGTGAGCGGTTGATTGAAGAACATTCCTCCAGGAGCAACCATTTGCCCTGCTACCGAAGTGACAAAGCCGCTCGGAGTCACACGGGTCATTGCACCGCTGATCGACCCATTCTCTGGGTAGGCAAATGCGGGTGCAGCACCGATCGTCATTGCGCTGAACGCACCGATCGCGGTTAAGCCTTTGAAAGTCACCAATGCAAAATTAGACAAACCGCTCATCGTTAATTCTCCTATTCGAGTCGCTCAGTGGTCGCTTGGAATGCTGACGATTGTTCGACCAGTTCCTCAAAGCTTCTTACTCCTCAATTGTTTTCCAAACGTTGGTCAATCATCCCCAGAGACTTTATCTAACTTTGAAGCACATCACTCGACTAAAGTCGAATAAAATCGGAGTTACTACTGATATCATCTTGATAGAGAAAAAATAATACAGACCTCAAAGGTCGAAATCGCGGCTTGGCTCGAATCAAGTATCACGATAATGGCTTCGACTTTGATCGAGTCTTCTATGAAGTCGATAGCCAGAAGGCTACTACTGCTGATTTAACCTTTGTCTCAGATCGCGGATCGCTGCACTTGTCGATCGCTCCAGAGCAATCTGCACACATTCTGCAACGATATCCAGAATCGGGATGTCTGGGAAAAAGCGACTTTCTTCCCGAAGCATATAAGCATCGTTCTCTAGTCCATAAATCCGAAGCTGTTTATTCCTGAACATCCATACTTCAGGAACTTTGAAAGGGAGATAGTCATCCACCTTGCTGTAACTGGTGACATCTATTTCAATTACCAAATGCTCCTTATCGTTCCATTGCTTCGAGTGATTTCGGAACTGCTGCTGTGAGGATTTCATTCCCGGTTTCGGTGACTAACACATCATCCTCAATCCGGATGCCGATACCGCGCCAGCGATCGCTAATTTCAGGCTGTCCCTCGATCGATTGAAAGTCCGATCGAATGTAAATTCCAGGTTCAACGGTCACGACTTGTCCAGGTTGGAAGTTCAGCCAGTTTTCACCAATCTTCCGCGCTCCTGCATCATGCACATCTAACCCAAGCCAGTGTCCTGTTCCGTGCATAAAGAAGGCTTTGTATTTCTCTTCTTTGATCACTTCTTCAATGTCACCTTGCAGCAAGCCCAGATCCATCAAACCTTCAGTGATCACTCGAATGGCTGCATCATGGAATTGATTCCAAGGATTTCCAGGCTTGACTTGCTCGATCGCTGCAAGTTGCGCTTTCAACACTAACTCATACAAAATCCGTTGTTCTTCGGTGAACTTGTTGCCCACTGGATAAGTCCGAGTGATGTCTGAGTTGTAATAGTTATAGGAACATCCTGCATCAATTAGAAGTAGCTCACCATCCTGCATTTGGCGATCGTTTTCTGTGTAGTGCAGAATGCAGGAATTTTTGCCAGAAGCGACGATCGAGGGATATGCAATTCCCTGTCCGCCCCGCAATCGGAACAAATGCTCCATTTCAGCTTGAATCTCATACTCATACAGCCCAGGCTTACGAATGTTCAAAGCCAAATTATGAGCTTCCGCCGCAATTTCTACCGCTCGTCGCATCTCAGATAGTTCGTATTCGCTCTTGACGACTCGCATCGGATGCAGGGTAAAACTGGGATCTTCGATCGCAGTTGGACCGACTCCATTTCGCTCATACAATGCGATGCAGCGCTGCCACAGTTTGAGAACCCGATCGTTAAATCCGCGATCGCGTCCGAAGTGATAGTAAAGCCGTTCTGCTTTGGTAACATACTGCGCCAATTTCTCATTCAATTCAGCGATCGGGTAAGCTTCATCGGCTCCATACTTTTCCTTTGCCGCATCAACCCCAATCCGATACCCTGTCCAAGTTTCCTTGTCACGATCCTTGGGCTGCACAAACAAAATAAACTTGTGTTCTTCATGCCAAGGTGCAAACACTGCGACCGCATCCGCTTCGTTAAATCCGGTGAGGTAGTAAAAATCGCTATCCTGACGGAAATTGTACTCTACATCGTTGTGCATCACTGCCATCGGCGCACTGCGGAAGATTGCGGTTCCGTTGCCGATTTTGGACATAAAGCGATCGCGTCTTTGCTTGAATTCGGAATGGAGCATGAATCTAGAATGTGAAGGATAAAGGAGGTGCTTCAGCCTTCATTTTAGGGCGGATCTAAAATCTCATCGCTTTGAAAGGTGTATCCCCCAAGATTTGACAAGTTTAGTACACTTGCTCCAAGCTGAACTAAGATGAAACAATTGCTTTGGGCGCGGTTATGGATCTAGAGAAGCCATTAGGATCAGTCATTCAAGGATCTCTGAGCCAGGGATTAGAAGTTCGGCTGCATCCTGATATCTCAGTCGAAGAAATGCGAGTCGGGAAGTTCTTAGTCGTGCAGGGAGTACGATCGCGCTTTTTCTGTATGCTGACCGATGTTTCTCTCGGAACTTCAAGCCAGCGCATTATCGCCAATCCTCCGGAGCCAACGAATTTATTTTTACAGGAAGTTCTTGCGGGTAGCGGGACATACGGCACGATCGAACTTTCTCCGATGCTAATGTTTACGCCAACGGATAAGCCCGTTGAGAAAAAGAAAACTTCGTCAAAGCTGGCATCGTTTGAGGCAAATTCGAGTGAAGCGATCGAGCTTTTGCCCGTGAAGACGATTCCGAGCCACTTTAGTCAGGTGTATGACGCGAGCGAGCGAGATTTTCGGGCGGTATTCGGTTGGGAAGATGACCCGCATCGACGAAATTTTGCGATCGGACAACCGATCGATATGGAAGTGCCGATTTGTTTGGATCTCGATCGCTTTGTCGAACGCAGTAATGGCGTATTTGGTAAATCAGGAACCGGAAAATCATTTCTCACGCGATTGCTACTTGCTGGCATTGTGCGAAAACAAGCTGCGGTGAATCTCATCTTTGATATGCACTCGGAATATGGTTGGGAAGCGACGAGAGAAGGCAAGCAGTTCAGCACTGTAAAAGGTTTACGCCAACTATTCCCAGGACAAGTGCAGATATTCACACTCGATCCTGATTCCACTAAGCGTCGAGGTGTGCGCGATGCTCAAGAACTTTATGTGAGTTACGACCAGATTGATGTCGAGGATCTGATGCTGGTGCGCGGAGAGTTGAACTTATCAGAAGCCGCACTAGAAAACGCAATCATTCTCCGTAACGAATTCGGCAAAGCTTGGATCAATCGTCTTCTCACGATGAGCAATGGCGAAATTCAGGAGTTCTGCGAAACAAAAATGGGCAGTAAGTCTTCGATCATGGCACTGCAACGCAAGTTGAATCGATTGGATGAACTGAAATACATTCGTAATAGTTGTCCGCATAACTATGTCGGTCAGATTCTCGACTGTATTGAAAGCGGAAAGCACGTTGTCGTTGAATTCGGTTCGCAGTCGAATTTGTTGTCGTATATGTTGGCGACCAATATTATTGCGCGGCGGATTCACCAAGCTTATGTGCGAAAAGCAGAGAAATTTTTGCAATCTAAGGAAGTGAGCGATCGACCTCAGCAGCTTGTGATCACGATCGAAGAAGCGCACCGATTTCTCGATCCGTCTACTGTTGGACAAACGATTTTCGGTACGATCGCGCGGGAAATGCGAAAATACTTTGTCACCTTGTTAGTCGTCGATCAGCGTCCATCTGGAATTGATAACGAAGTGATGTCACAGGTTGGAACACGGATTACAGCACTATTGAATGATGAGAAAGATATTGACGCGATTTTTACTGGAGTTTCGGGCGGTCAAAGTCTTCGATCGGTACTTGCCAAACTCGACTCGAAACAACAAGCATTAATTCTAGGGCACGCAGTTCCGATGCCTGTCGTTATTCGGACTCGCCCCTACGATGAAACGTTTTACAAAGAAATTGGCGATACCGCTTGGGAGGAATTACCCGATGTCGAAGTATTCCGCGCGGCTGAAGCGGCTAAGGCAGATTTAGGGTTTTAGATTTGATGCAGGGCAGCCAGTTCTACGATCGCGGCATCCCAAAAATAAAGGAGATCGCAATTCTGAAAAATCAGCGATCTCCTTCGTTTGTTCTAGGATTGGAGCGCGTTAAATCAGCAATGGACGAAATCCATGCTTCATCGAAGCGGCTCCGATCTGCTCCATCTTCTCCACCGTAATTCGATTGCGTCCCCACGAAAAATTCGTGTGCAGCTTCTCAAACTCCAGCAGCATCGACTCCGCAAAACACGCAAACAACTGACGCGCCGGAACATCCATATTTACAATGCTCATGATCCGCCAGTCAATATCGAGCGAATGTTCGACAATGCCGCCATTGAGAACAGTCACTCCTGGATGCTGTACCTTTGTGCCCAAGTTCTTCGGATAGCCACCGTCGATCAGCAAACAAGGCTGCTTCAATTGAGTCGGATCAATCTCCACGCCCTTCGGCATACTCGCCACCCAGACAATGATATCTGCCTGTGGTAGTGCTTCCTCTAGGCTCTGAATTTTGCCGCGTCCGAGTTCTGCTTGCAGATTTTGAAGGCGCTCTTGATTTCGAGCAATCAGCAGCAGCTCTGCCACATCAGTTCGAGCATTTAACCAGCGACAAACTGCACTGCCAATATCACCCGTCGCGCCACAAACCGCCACCGTCGCTTTTGACAACTCAATGCCCAACTGCTTCGAGGCTTGCTCAACTTGACGAGCGATAACATAAGCGGTGTGAGTGTTCCCGGTCGTGAACCGCTCAAACTCCAGCATCACATTTCGCACTTGTCGAATCTGTGATAGATCAAAATTCTCGAAGATAATCGACGAAAATCCGCCCAGAGCCGTGATACTCATCCCATGCTTTTGAGCGTGCGCCATCGCATTAATTATTTTTCGGGTTGCAGCTTTAATCCGACGAGTCGCCAGCATTTCTGGGAGAAAGCAAGACTCGACGTAACGCCCTTCGATTTCTTGTCCAGTCACACTTTTGACTCGGATCGAATCAACAATCAGAGGCGGTGCGCTACACCAGAAATCCAACCCTTGCTCCGCGTATTCGGGATACCCTAGCTCGCCTGCAACAGACTGAGCGTGTTCCAAACTTGTAAGATGACCAATTAGACCAAACATCGATCGTATGAAGAAGCTCGGCTTCGGTGAGATGGATAAATGGAACCGTTAAACTTATTTAAGAGAAAATGCCACAAATTGACGATGGACGCAAGAAATTCGAGAGTCCATCGTCTGAAATTTAAATCGCTGTGCTGTTATACAGCAGCGAGTCCGTGAGCCGACATCCGCATGACATCGCGGGTCGTAAAGCCAATGTTGTTCAGCGCTTCACCGTATTGAATCATAAAGTCTTCGACCAGGGCTTCGCGCTCCATCCCGAGAACGCTGGCATCTGTATCGACTTGATTAAGCATTTTCCACACCAAAGGAAGATTCGCTTTGTTCGCTTCTTCCAGCTCGGCTTTCGATGCCTCAAAGTTCGCTTTCAGCCACTCTTCACCGTAGTTCAAGTGCAGATATTCGTCTTTGACTACGCCTTCGGTGATCTTGCGGGCAAAGTCATCGGCAACGGGAATGTAGATGTTGTATGCAGAAATCGCGAAACATTCAATGATCAGCGATTGAATCAAGAGGCAGGTCACGATCTTGCCCTCAGATGCTGCAACTTGGAAGTTGTTGTGCAAATTAGAGAAAAACTCGCGGGCAAAATCCATATCTGCGACCACGCTCAGGTTGCGACCACAGGCTTCAAAGCCTTTTTTGTGACGGTTCTCCATCCGCGCGAGTCCCATTAGCTGATCTTTATCGTTTGGCATGAGTTCTGCCAATCTTTGATAATTCTCGTGCGCTTCTTGTTCGCCTTCGATGACGATCGCGTTAATTCGACTATAGGCATCTTTGTATTGTTCACTCTGGAAGTCAATCTCTGGGGTCGCCGCAAGTTGGGGCATAGATCAGATTTCTCCTGGTCATGACTACAATTTCCGCATCGTTGCGGGTTTAAGGTCGGGTTAGGTACGGTCTTGCCATTCTTTCCCCCTCTCACTTTACCGTTTAAGGTTGAGGATACGCTAAGAATCGATAAAATATCTGCATTAAGGGCCATCGAGGCGCTAAAATGACCGATTCTTTAGGGTTTTGAGGATGGAGTACGAAGAGCAATCGGGTTGGAAGCGCATTTTTAGTTTGGGAGTTCTGCTGATCGGAGCAGGAGTGATCCTGCTGCCCCTGATCGTGGTATTCATTACGTCGTTTAAGCCGGCCGGAAGTTCCCTCGATTCTCCAGGTTGGTCATTGGAGAATTATCGCGATGCTTGGAAACGTGGGGTTTTTTTGCTGGCGTTTGCAAATTCGATTTTTGTCGCGATCGCGGTAACACTGTTCCAAATTTTCACCTCTGCTCTCGCGGGTTATGCTCTGGCACGATTAAAATTTCAAGGTAAGCAAGCGCTGTTATTAATCATTCTTGCGACTTTAGTGATTCCGTTTCAAATTTTGGTGATTCCAATTTTTCTGGTGCTGAAATGGGGGCATTTGATTAATACCTACGGTGCGTTGATTTTACCAACTGCGGTGAACGGATTCGGAATCTTTTTGATGCGGCAATTTTTTCAAGGAATCCCGATCGAGCTTGAAGAAGCGGCAATGTTAGACGGAGCAGATCGCATTCAGGTTCTCTGGAAAGTAATGCTACCGTTATCGCGTCCTGCTTTGGTCACGTTATCGCTATTTACATTTATTGGAGAATGGAACGATTTATTTAAACCGCTGGTGTTTACGACGCGCCCAGAATTGCGGACAGTGCAATTGGCGTTGGCGAGTTTTCAAGAGCAGTTTACGAATAGCTGGACGTTGTTGATGGCAGCGATCGTCATTGCGACGATTCCGATCGTGGTGATTTTCTTAATCGGTCAGCGCCAATTAATCCGAGGCATTGCGACAACGGGAATTAAGAGTTAGGTTGCGCTCAGGATGACTCGACATTGGTTTATTCGACTAAGGTCTAAGCTTGGCAATGTAAAGCGATCTCGACAAACTTTTGAACTAGAGTAAAAGTGAAGAAATCCCCAAGGCTGAGGGCAACGGTGGGCAGATAGCGCTACCGTAAACTCAACTTCTACGCTGAATTTTACGAGCGACTTTATGACGAACTATCAACCGAGCTTAGAAACCATAACCCCTGAAGAAACCGCAGAGGCTGGCGTTAACTTGATCCAAGTGATCGAAACCGTGATTGGCAGCTTAGATCAGTCCGAGAGCGCCATGGTCAGTCACCACGAAAACGAAGGCGGCTATGTTTGGAAGTTCAAATATGGCAGTGTGGAAACCTTCGTACAGTTAACGGGCACAAGCGACGAAGATACTTTCACAGTCTGGGCAAGTGTGCTAAATCTCCCTGTGCAAAACGAGTCACAATTGACGCGCAAGCTGCTTGAGATGAATTGGCTGACGACGTTTGAATCACATTTTGCAATTTTCAACAATCAAGTTGTGGTCGTTTCTTCTCGAACGATCGCAGAATTATCACCCGGCGAGGTTTCGCGGTTAATTACGGTAGTCGCCACGATCGCAGATGACAATGATGATGTTTTGAGATCGGAGTTTGGAGCCGCGTAATATGAGAACTCCAGGGCTTCTAAAGCCTTGGAGTTCTACGATGATTGAGCGTCTAACAGTTGTTATGCTTTCGAGGATGCACCCATTCTCTGCACGCCAGCTTGCATAAATTCAACTCGTTCTTCAAAGCTCAGACCAGAGATAAAGTCGCTAAATTCGTGTGTTTGTTCTGGCAGCTTGTAATCTGAAGGCACGTTGATGATTTCGCCGCTCTCCATCCCTTGCCCCAGGAGCAACCAGATTTCAATCCGGGCGCTGTTGCTCAATGCACTATAGGTTCTGCCAAACTGGCTATCTGCACCGCTCAGAATGTCGCGCTGCACTTGAAGCTGTTGTTCTTGAGGAAGTACCTTGATTTCGTCGTAAATTGTGTGCGCCATGCGATCGGCAGCTTCAGGCGGGCCAGGGTTTAACTCATCTTTGATATCGAGATAACCATACCAAAGCAGTGCTAGCTGTGTATCAATGTCGTAGTTCTGAAACATTGATAAAGCACGCTGAGTATTTTCGCTGTGATTGTAAGCCATGAATCCTCCATAAATTTGGATGAATGCTCTTAAGGTAATCGTCGGACTCGAGCGCTTAACCCCGCAAAAGATAGATACGATACAATTGCCTTTTAACAGATGCTGAATTCAGATGTTGAGTGGCGTTTAATTCCAATGATTCAGGCTTCTGGGCAGATGCAGATGGCGATCGATACGTGGTTGCTTGAACAACATCGATCTCGTTTACATCCGCCAACGTTGCGCTTCTATACTTGGTCGCCTGCTGCGATTTCGCTCGGTTATCATCAGCGACACTATCCTGAAGGTTGGGAATCTTTGACTTGGAACGGAAACGCGATCGATTTAGTACGTCGTCCAAGTGGAGGCAGAGCCGTGTTGCATCAAGGTGATTTAACTTATGCGGTGATTACCTCTGGACTCGGACAGAATCGAATGCAGGCGTATGAGACGATTTGTGATTTTCTGATTCGAGGATGGGATCAGCTAGGGATTGAATTACAGTACGGTGAGGCGGGGCGGGGATACATTCACAATCCCAATTGTTTTGGAACTGCGACAGGTGCAGATTTAGTCACTATTGAAGGAATCAAACTGATTGGTAGCGCTCAGTTGCGACGAGAAGACACAATCTTGCAGCATGGATCAATGCAGATTCAATCGGATGCACTGTTGTTTGAGCAAGTGTTCGGACAGAAGTTAGAGTTCCTTAAAGTCGCAACTCCGATCGATACGATCGTAGAAACCTTAATCAGTGCTGCAAAAGATCGTTTTGAGATTGATTTCTTAGTTCAACCATTAACAGAATCGGAATGGCAGGACATTACTAAACTTGTTTAAGATCGTCTGGAGTGTTGCAATTCAGAAGGATGCGTCGATCGACAATCTTCAATTCCTGCACCGACTCAGCATCCAGCCAGGTTTGAAACGATCGCTGATTTCGCGCAATGTAATTCTGCAAGCTCTCTAAACGATCGCGGCGATAAAATCCGCACAATGGCTCCCAACCTTCCTGGCTTTTCGCAACAACAATTGGTGCATCAGATAGTTGCGCTGTCCATTGTTTTAGTGTTTCACCATCTAATCGAGGTAAATCACAAGCAAGCAATAACACCCAATCCGTTGTAGCTTGCTCTAAGGCTTCTACAAATGCAACCAGGGGAGATCGCGGACTTGATTCCTCGATCCATTGCACCTCTGATACGATCGATTGATAGCGATCGCGCCAAGAAGTGACCACGTAAATTAGATCGGTACAATGTCGCGCTGCATCACAAGTTCGTTTCAATAGCGGAACGCCATCAATTTCGATCAAAGCTTTATCACGTCCCATTCGGGAGCTTTTGCCGCCTGCAAGTACGATCGCACTTAGAGAAAGATTCATAATTTTGTGGCGAGGAAGCTGTCTTTCAACATACCAGAGCAATCTCCGAAGCGCTAAACTCAGAAAGATTCATTATCAATAAAAACTATGGTGATCGAGTGGTTGAAAGTGAAGGTTCCACTAGAACTGCGCGAAACTTACATTCAAAAAGATGCTGAGATCTGGACAGCGGCACTTTCAAAATATCCGGGCTATGTTGGAAAAGAAATCTGGTTTAATCCCAAAGATGAAACAGATTTGATTATGGTGATTTATTGGGAAACGAAAGACGCTTGGAAAAGCATTCCGGCTTCTGTTCTCGAAGACACCGATCGACAATTCACCGAAGCAATGGGTCAAACCTTTCCCTTTGCCGAAGAAGGCGAATATCACGTCCGTAAGTTTAGCGATCGTTCTTTATGATCAACTGTCCTCGCTGCGGTCAATCAATCAAATCAGATGCGATCGCTTGTCCACGCTGTCGAACTCCACTCAAAGCGTACGGTCATCCGGGTATCGTCCTGCATCGAGCGACCGGAGCAGAACCGCTGTGCAAAACTTGCATTTACGACGCGGATGATACCTGCAACTATCCGCAGCGCCCCGATGCCTACGAATGCACGATGTATCACAATGTCACGATTCCGATCGTCAGTACGCCGACGCGGTACGAGATGACTGCGGGCGTATGGGCGCGACGTAATGCGGGATGGATTGCTTTAGTGATTCTGCTTGTATTAAGTTTTGGATTGGCGTTATCGCGTCGATAGCGTTATACAAAGTGATACGGAGGCAATGCTTCTCCTAATCCTAATTCCCAATTTGGGTATTGATTTTGCCATTCGCCTAGATGTTGATAAAGCGTCATCTCTTCGCGCTTATCAATCAGCAAATATAGTTTTTCAACACCGTCTGATCCTGCTTTTAGCTTTGTGTCCGGATAGACCTGTTCAATCTCTGAAAGGATTGTCTGAAATTCTTGCTGCTGTTGATCTTTTTGATCAAGGTGAGCTTGATACTGCTGCTTTTTTGCCTGGAAATAATCGCGCCCTCTTGCGCTGCCATTCATCTCTGGCTCGCTCGGCAACTCTAATTCGATCGGCGTAAGTTTCAGACGATATTCCGCCTTACCTTCTAGCTGATTGAGCTTGTCTAAGTACTTGTCGCGGTTTTCGATCAGATGGGCGATTAAGTGAGCGTGTGACAGAAACTTTGTTCCAAACCGCAGCGGTAGGATCGTGACTTGCCAAAACAAATCACAAATCACGCGATCGTGCGTCAAAACTGCTTGCACGAGTTGAGTATCATCATTTTGAATCGCTTCAAACTCTAGCTCTGGTTCCACTAAAGCAGACAGAGTGCCCGTTTCAATCACTGCCAGATCTCTGGCAATTCCTTCACTCAGTTGCAGTGAGGTCGTAGGCGTTTTGAAGAAAGCGTAGGTATACATTGCAAGCTCGATCGATGCGCCATTCTGAGTCTATGCGATCAACTTGGATTCTCGGTGAACTTCATACGAAAGTTTGGAATTCTGGATGCGTCTTGGAACTCACATCGTTTGTTACAGGTAACTTCATCGTTATGAAGTGTGTATACGGATGCAAATAGCAGGGTTGAATTATCGAGCTGAACCAGAGAAAATCAGCCTGTGTGACTTGCGAGTGAGGAGAGAGAAATGCGGCGATTCTTTTTAACTGGGTTAGCTTTGGTTGGGTGTTTGTTGGGTTCGACTGTGGTTAGGGCAAGTACTCGATCGAATGCACCCGTTGACGATGCCGCGCATACGTACTGGCTCGAAGCGCACAATCTGATTCAAGAGCAAGTGAGATTGCTCGATCGGGTCGAGCAATCGACTGAGAAACCAGAGTTGAGCCGACTCAAGACATTGAGTGGACAAGTTTTGCTGCATACTTCTGCCGTGAATCGCTTTCTCAAGTCCAACTGTCCAGAGCCTAAGCTTCTTTGTATGCCTCCTGCGGGACTAGGTGAAGTTGCAGGAACCGATGGTGCAACTTTGGAGCAAGTTCAGGCTTATTGTTCGCTGTATCGATCGACGCGCGATTTAACGACGATGAAATCGCGGTTGGATCAGCAGGCAAGATTGATGACGATCGAAACAAGCAGAATTAAGCCTGTTCAGCAAACTGCAAGAAAGAAGATTGTTCCGGTGAATGTGGCGGCAGCGGTCAATGTTTCGAGTCGGGATGTTTTGGTGTTGGTGCAGTCATCACGACAACGATTAGCACAGATGCAGCCCGCATTTCCAGAAGCGCTACGAATCTCGGAGGCTTCACTGCGTGGAGTGGCTGTACAACCGGGTCAAACCGTCCCAACTCAATCCGCTGATATGCGAGGGCGCTAAGGAATGAGGATTGAATAAACTGTAATAAAGAAAAGTTGAATGACTGGCTTGACCCATTATGAAAAATTCGGGGTAGAACTGAAAAGGTAAACCAGGATTGAATCATGAGCGATCAAGCCGAAACCATTAGACAAGCTTGGGCAAATCAAAGAGCGCAAGCCTATAAAGCAGAAGAAACCGGAGTTCAGTCGTTTCAAGCCAATCCTTCGATTAGTTTGGATCTCAGCGATGAAAAAGTACGATCGACGATTTCGCAGCCCGTTCTAGAAGCTTACGACTACTACTACGAGCAAGTTGAATCAGCCGATTGGGGATCAGTCGCGGCTTCAAAAGAACAGATTCAAAGTCAAGAAGTTTACGCCGTTACGGTCGTCACGGATGGCAGTGATGGTTGGGTGGAATTGTTTGACTCCGCAGGGCAGAAACTCGGAGCCGCAAGAACGCTTGAAGAATGGACAGCTTGGGGTGATACCGAAGCGATTCGAGCCTACACGCAGAACTCAGCGTTTCCTGAAGAACTGCAAGCCAAACAGGAAACTGTAGCGAATCAGAACGCCTAGACCGATTTTCGCTACTCTAAAAATAGGCGTATTGATCAAAATTTCAGCATGACAACAGAAAAGCGCGACCTTGCCCAGCGGGAATATCAAGCCGGAAAAACGGCGTTTGAGGGGGGCGATTATCGGCAGGCGGTAATGTATTTAGAGCAATCAAATGCTCTCGTCGAGCCGGGTTCAAAACTGGGCGGTGAAATGCAAATTTGGCTCGTCACCGCTTACGAAGCCGCAGGACAAAGAACCGAAGCGCTGACTTTGTGCCGAAAAGCCTGCCAGCATCCCGATTTGACCACGCGCAAACAAGGAAAACGCCTGCTCTACATTCTCGAAGCGCCTCGACTAAAAACGCGCCCGGAATGGCTAACAGAGATTCCCGACCTGGGCACGATCGACGAAAACGAATCCGATCGCGATTTTGGTCGCTCCAAATTTGCCCCCACAGCCCCCCGAAAGCGGGTGGAGAAATCGCGCTCTGTCGTGCCAGAAGAAATCGATCTCAGCCAGGTCAACACAAAGGAGAACGGGTTTATCTGGGTGGCATTGATTGCAGGCGTAGCGATCGTTGCGGGATTGGTTTGGTTTAGCTGATGCTGCGAGAAATGATCGAGGACTTTTCTTACTCAGTTGTCGATCGAATTAATTCTTCTCGGATCACCAGGAGCAATTCTTGAAGCCGAATCGGTTTGACGAGATAACGACGTGCGCCGAGATTGAGCGCCCGCTGTTGGTCGGCGATAAACGCCCGCGCCGAAACGACGATCACGGGAATTCTGCGCCATTCTGGGTTTTGCCGCATCTGTTCTAAAATGTCGCACCCATCGATATCGGGCAGTTTTAGATCCAATAGAACTACTTGAGGCTGAAACTCCCCGATCGCGCGATCAAATCCTGTCCCAACGGCTAACGCTAATACGCTAAAGCCTTGGTAAATCAGGTAATCTTCGAGCAGTCTTCGGTTTGGTTCATTATCCTCAATTAGCAATATTCGGATCGGAAGATTCGATCCTATGTCTTGGTCAGTTGTCATCGCGTATGCACCCTTGTTGACTCCATTTTCGGTCAACGTGGAGAAATAGCGGGAGCAATTCGAGAATTCAATCCCTCTTTCGAGGACGGCTGAATTTTGCGAAGCGCTCGTATGTATCAAATTTCACACGCTTATCTCAGCAAATCAAGCCCATCTTGCAAAAAATGAATATTTAAAGCGCTGAATCTAACTCGGTAGGGATACCGCAGAGGGAAATAAAAGCGCTCGATCGACGAATTCAGGTTCACCTAACAGCACGATTGAACACTGGATCTGGGGTGCAATCTGAGCCGTTAAGCTGTTCAGCGCTAAACCTCCCGCACTGATCACTCGTTGCGGCGATCGTAGAACTAAGAGATCCGTCGATCGTGCCGAAGTCGCGATCGCGCGAGCAATATCGTCATCAGGCACGATTTGAATGTCAGCCGTGAGTGAGGGAAGTTTTGTCACGAGCAGCGAAAGCTGTGATTTGATCCAGGCGATTTTGCTAGGGGAAGTGGTTCGACCGCAGACGTGAAGAATGGTGATCTGTCCGTTCGTGATCGCGGCGATGCTTTGAGCAAACTGTAAGGTAGAAATCGATCGTGGAGTCAAATTCTCGATCGGGATCAAAATTTGCTGAAATTCACTCGGAGATTTGACTAATCGCGCGATCGCAACTGGACAAGGAGCGGCATATAAAACGCTGTTGACGATATTTCTAAACAGCCGTTCTCCCAGCGCACTCCTACGCCCCCAACCCATCACGATTAGATCCGCACGAGATTCGCGACTGGCCCGCGCGATTCCTTGTGCAATGTTGTCATCGATTCGCAGCAGGGGAGAAACGTGAACTCCATATTCTTCGGTCAGTTCTGCGGCTCGTGCTAATTGAGATTCACTGTGGGCGAGGCGTTCTTGCATCTGGGGCGAATTGAGAGACGCTTGGGAAAGCGCGATCGCTAAGGGAATCAATCGTCCAGAATGCGATCGTGCAATCAACGCTGATAACTCAAGTAAATAGGCTTCTGTATTCGGGTTGTAGACCGGAACAAGGATGGTAGCTTGGCGTGTCCAAGTCGGGGTAGAAATGCTTGGCTCGATCGCGTCTAACGTTTCGACACGCAGTTCAGTTGCAAATCGAGCGGTTAGAATCGGGCCTAACGTCGAAGTAACGATCATCAATACAATGACGCTATTGAGAACGCCTTCGGTGAGCAGTCCAGCCCGATATCCGACTAGCGTTGCCGCGAGGGTTGCCGCGACTTGAGGCAGAGAGAGCGATCCCATCACCATCATTTCTTGCCAGCTATAGCGGTACGTCAGTTTTGCCAACACAGCGGCTCCAAACTTACTGGCAATGAGTCCGAATACGATCGCTGCGGTCAGCCCCAACAATTTCGGATCGGTCAAACTCTGAACAAACGCCGGAACCCGAATCAGCAATCCCATGTCCACAAAGAAAATGGGAATAAACAAAACGCTGCCGACAAATAAAACTTTTTCCTTAACTGGGCTATCTCCCACGACGCGATTGACCGCAAGCCCAGATAGAAACGCACCTACAATTTTTTCGACTCCGATCAACTGCGCTCCAACTGAAGCGAGAAACACAGCCAGCAGAACAAAGAGAAATTGATTGCCTTCTTCGTCACCCGATCGCTTAAAAAATTCGCGTCCAGCTTTATCAAATCCAAAGAGAATGACGATCGTATAAATTGCTAGCGATCCGAGCAGCGTGATCAATTTGACGATCGTGAAGTCCCCCGCATGAATTCCCACACAAATCGCCAACACCAACAGCGCCCCAATATCAGTAAAAATCGTGGCTCCGATCGTGACCGTTACCGCTTCATTTCCCACCACGCCCAATCGACTGACGATCGGGTAAGCCAGCAGCGTATGAGATGCGAATAGAGAACCTATCAAAATCGCGGGATTCCAATCAAATCCAAACAAGCGACCGATGATCGTTCCGGTAATCAACGGCACTAAAAACGTATAGGTTCCAAACCCGATCGAGCGATTTCGAGTCCGAGTAAATTGATCAATATCAATCTCCAAACCTGCCACAAACATCAGATAAACTAATCCAATGTCTGAGAGTAAATTCATCGTTTCAGATTCGTTTTGAATCAGCCCCAATCCATTAGAGCCAAGCACAACCCCCGATGCCAACAAGCCAACCAATCCCGGCAACCGCAGCCTCTCAAACAGGATCGGCACAACCAAAATGACCGCCAGCAAAAGCACAAACGAAACAATAGGTTCTTGAAACAAACCAGCGGTTAACAGCACCATGCAGACACATTACTCAATCAAACCCTACAATTATCAAGTTGAGATTCAGTACGGAATCCACCTAGAGATGAATTTGACTCAAGATCACCCGTAAGCGATCGTAATCATCTTTGAGCAACAGACTCAGCATTCGACCTGCCTGAACGAGCCAAGCGCGATCTGCTTTTCGCAATTGATAAATTTCTCGAATCGATGCGGCAGTCAAGGCATCGACCGGAGCGCTTCCCACTTGAAGTAAGGTTCGCAAGAAATCAAGCTCATTGCTGAATTCGACAATCTCTTTAGGGTCACAAGCGTAAACCGCTTGGTGAATCTGGGGCGGACGTGGCGGCAAATGTTGATAAAGCGTTCCACCTGTGGAGCCGTTCTTTTTATTTCCGCCTGCACGATAGCCAACGATCGCCGATCGAAATTCTGTTCTCAGCATGGCGAAGATCTGCGGCTGTTGTTCACGTAGTTCTGACAGCGACATTCCCAAGGCTCTCGCCCGGTGGACGGTATCGATCGGGCTTGTCGTCGCGTGGTAAACGACACCGTAGATCAGATTATTCGATTCTTCGTCGATCGCTTTGACCCAACTCCCGAACGGCGGCATCACTGGAAAAGAAAGATCTTCCGGTTCCAGACATTGTGCAAGAAACTCGGTCGTCGCCGTTTCGATCACCTCAGCGATGTGATTGGTGGGACGATTCTGGGCAGAAAATTGGGGAAGTGGGAGGCGCATAAGCAATCGTACAAACGTTCCGTACTCCCCCACAATCTACCGCATTCAAAAATCAAAATGCTTATTTCGCTGCTTTTTTCTTCCCTGTTTCTACAACTTCAAGCTCTGACATTTTAAACGTCACCAGCTTATCCCAGTTGCCACCTTCAAACAGAACGGCAACTCTTCCATCGGTAATCCGCTGCACGAGCCCTTGGAACCCGTAGTAAATGTCATTGATATTTGTGACGCGAACGGCTGAACCTGGTAAAAACATAATCTCTGCAAAGTAGCTTCACTCTCAAGTGTACAGGCGCGATCGTCCTCTCTGTAATTGATTGTGTTCGATAGCTCGATCGTACTTTTCCAATCGTTCAATATTTCGGTTTCTGGCGGAAGTTTGCCACCGATTCGACTAAACCGATCGCCATAAAATTCATCAACAACGCCGCGTTTCCATGACTCAACCACGGTAAAGGAATTCCAGTGACAGGCGACAAATTAATCGTCATGCCGATATTGATCGACACCTGAAAAATAATCATCGAAAACACGCCCACCGCCAGCAATGAGCCAAATTCATCCTTCGCGTTTTGAGCAATAATTAGCAACCGATAGCAAATCAGCAAATACGCACCAAGAACGAACGCTGAACCAAAAAAGCCCAACTCTTCACCGATCGCAGTAAAAATAAAATCCGTGTGCTGCTCAGGAATAAAATCGAGTTGCGTCTGAGTTCCGCGAAACAATCCGCGCCCCATAAGTTCTCCAGCCCCGATCGCAATTCTCGACTGAATCAAGTGATAGCCCGCTCCTAACGGATCTTGATCCGGATCGATAAACATCAGAATCCGCGCCTTCTGATAATCGTGCAGCACAAATTGCCACAGCACTTGTCCCAATCCACCCGCAACGAGATTAATCACAACTGGAACCAACGTTCCATAAGTTCGCCACGGCAGCGTTTTCCATGCGACCAATCCGACCACCACAATCCAAAGCCCGATCGCGCCAATTCCTAAGGCTCCTTTGGTAATCAGCGTCGTAAATAAAACCGCTGAAATCACCGGAGACAACAGCAGTAACAACCAGCCCGGATTCGCATTTCCCCAATACAACATCCCGATCGTAATCGCCCCAAACACCAGCGAAGTCCCCAAGTTCGGCTGCAAAAAGATCAGCACCCAGGGCAAAGCCGCAATCGCCAAAACTTTTAGCATCATCGGAATGGTCGAAGCCGATCGCTGATGTAGCACTGCCGCAAGCGTGATCACTGCTCCCAACTTGGCGAATTCTGACGGCTGAATCCCAAACCCGAATAATCCTAGCCACCGCTGCGCCCCCTTCGCCTCTAGCCCCATGACCATCACGAGCAGCAGCGAAACATTCGTCGCGCCGTAGATCCACCACTTCCACGCCAGCAAAGCGTCATATCGCAATCGAGCCATTGTTAGCACAATCGCAATTCCCACAGTGCCAATTAGCAGGTGAAACACCCAGTCTTGGCGCTCCGTATGGGCTAACTGGACGCTGTGAATCATCACACCGCCCAAACCCGTCAACGCCAACACTGCCGCGAACAGATACCAGTCCATCCCTTGCCAGGGTTGAAGCCACGGTCTAAGTGGAGAAGGAGACTTTTTCCGGAACATAGAAGTTTACGCGAGGGCTGCAATCGATACTTTAGCAGCTATTTGCTGGGCTATTTGGGTTAACGCTTTCGCGGAAGCAGAATCCGGATCACCCACCACGATCGGGATTCCGCGATCGCCGCCTTCCCTTAGCGGAATCTCCAGCGGCACACAGCCCAAAAGCGGGATATTTAGCTCCTTCGCGGTTTTCTCGCCGCCTGCTGAACCGAAAATATCGTATTGTCGATCGGGCATATCTGGCGGAATAAAATAGCTCATGTTCTCCACAATGCCCAGCACTGGAACATTGAGCTGCTGAAACATTTTTAAGCCGCGACGAGAATCAAGCAGCGCGACAGATTGAGGAGTCGTCACGATCACGGCTCCAGCCATCGGAACTGCTTGCGCTAGCGTGAGTTGAGCATCCCCAGTTCCGGGCGGCATATCGACGAGCAGATAATCTAAATCGCCCCACTGCACCTGATAAAGAAATTGGCGAATCACCCCGTTTAACATCGGGCCGCGCCAGATCACAGGCTGATCTTTATCGATCAAAAATCCCATCGAAACGAGCTTAACGCCGTGGTTAAAGGCAGGCTCCAAACTTTCACCTTCAGCCGTTTGCCGCACTGCCATGCCTGACCCTTCTAAGCCCAACATCATTGGGGCATTCGGCCCGTAAATATCGGCATCGATCAAACCGACTTTCGCGCCTGCTTGTGCCAAGGCTACCGCCACGTTGACCGCAATCGAGCTTTTCCCGACCCCACCTTTTCCACTCGAAATCGCAATAATATTTTTCACGCCATCGATGCCAGTGCGATCGGGCAATCCTTTTTGCTGCGGTGTTTCTGCCGTGACCTCAACTTCTACCGATTCCACGCCCGGAAGCGTCTTTACTGCTCGTTCACAATCCTCGACGATAAATTGGCGCAATGGGCAAGCTGGAGTCGTTAGAACCAGCGTGAAGCGTACCTTGCCATGATCGATCGATACATTCCGGATCATGTTCAGCGCCACCAAACTTTTTTGCAGTTCAGGGTCTTGAACGGGTTTAAGAACTTCTAAAACGGATTCTGCACTGAGAGTCTCTAACATGAGCTTTGTAAAGTTAAGCGATCAAGGAGTGATGCCTTGATCTTACCGCTCGGAGGACGATCGCCTAGAAATCAAAGCAGCTTCCTTGAGTTGATTTTGTGGAATCGATCGGTTGCTCTGCTGCATGAGCGAGATCTTCCGCGACTCGTGCAGCATAGGGTTTGGTAATCGACCAAATGAGTGGCGACAGCCAGCCTTGCAGCGTTACCGAATACGCGATACTGGTTCCCGAAACCGTCGATTTCACTTCATACTGAATCCGCTCTTCGATGCCTGGAATCGCGATAATTCGCACACTCAGCAATTCTCTTGGATCAACGCGCTCGACAAAAATCCGAATTGGAAACGGGCCTAATCGGGTCACAGCTTCATAAATCAATCCGGGTTTTGCCACTTGTCCGCGTGGCACATTCGTTTTAGAAATCATTGGATGCCAAGAGACATCGGCTAAATCGATCACTTTTTTCCACAGATCATCCACCGATGCCGAACTAATCGCTTGATATGTGCGTGCCAAGTTAGACTGAACGCGCCGCTGCTTGCGATAGAAAAATCTCCAAGGAAAGTTCAGCATAAATACATCTCCTACAAAGGGAATCGGTATCACCCGTGCCCTGAATCCGGGGTGTTCGATCTTAGCCAGATTCGAGTCGCGATCGTCATCCTTCTTAAGTTGATCGGCCAAAGACAGACTGGAAAGTCACAGAACGTTATAAACATTTACGATCGCGCTTTGCCGCACAGGATACGACATCCTGAATTTGAAACCAGAGAGAATCGCCTTGTAGTCGCCGTTTCGCGATAGTCTAAATGAACCGTCTCGTTTCTAGCAATCCTGCTGAGTGAGACTCGACGGAAACTTTAAACTTCTCCACCGCATAGTAAGACGATTCGTTCCAGGAACCGACGTTTATGACTGCCTTCTTTACCTCCAATGCGACCGAGACGACTCAAGCGCTACCGCCAAAAGATTCACGAGAGCGTGTGAGTCAATGGCTACAATCCTTTCAAGAACGAGTCTGTGAGGGCTTAGAAGCCGCAGACGGAGCAGCCACCTTTCAGCAAGATAGCTGGACGAGAGAAGAAGGCGGCGGCGGTCGATCGCGAGTGATGCGTGAAGGTCGCGTGTTCGAGCAAGGTGGCGTTAACTTTTCGGAAGTGTGGGGCAAGGATTTGCCGCCTTCGATTTTGGTGCAGCGTCCCGAAGCCAAGGGTCATAACTTCTACGCCACCGGAACTTCGATGGTTCTGCATCCCCGAAATCCTTACATTCCAACGGTGCATCTTAACTACCGTTATTTTGAGGCGGGCCCAGTTTGGTGGTTTGGTGGCGGAATTGATTTAACGCCGTACTATCCGTTTGAGGAAGATGTGATTCACTTCCACCAAACGCTGAAGCAAGCGTGCGATCGTCATCATCCCGATTACTATCCGACGTTCAAACTCTGGTGCGACGAATACTTCTATCTCAAGCACCGTAAGGAAACTCGCGGTGTCGGCGGAATCTTCTTCGACTATCAAGACACGCGCGGCGATCTGTATCCGATTTCGTATCCAGGATCTCAGAGTGACACCCCTGCGGCACGTCGGAGCCAAGAAGTTGGAACCGTTCCAAATCGAACCTGGGAAGATTTATTCGCGTTTGTGCAGTCTTGCGGCGATGCGTTCTTGCCTGCCTATACCCCGATCGTAGAACGTCGTCACAATACGGAATATGACGATCGACAAAGACAGTTCCAGCTTTATCGACGCGGGCGGTACGTGGAATTTAACTTAGTCTACGATCGCGGCACGATTTTTGGACTGCAAACGAATGGGCGCACTGAATCGATTCTGATGTCGTTGCCGCCGATGGTGCGATGGGAATATGGATATGAGCCAGAAGCTGGAAGTCCAGAAGCGCGTTTGTATGAAATTTTCTTAAAGCCGCAAGATTGGATCAATTGGTCGAAAAACGGGGCACACTAAGGGCGATGGTGATAAGCCATTGACATCCATTTGTTAAGCCTTGCACTCCGAGGGAAGCGTTTACTGAGCGCGACCCTCTTTTTATTTGCCAAACCGTTATCCTTTCTCCTCCTTTGGGCATAACTGATCGAGTAATCGAGAAAAGATTGCACGAGGCAAGTCATGGTTTACATGGAGCAAAAGCCGATTCTCATGGAGCAAAGAATTTTTAGTACCCCGGATGGAACGACGATCGTGGTGTTTAGCCCGACGGGACGACTAGACATCACGACCGCATGGCAATTTCGCACCAAAATACAAGACTGCATTGCCAAACAGAGCAATCATATTGTTGTGAACTTGCGACAGGTAAATTTTATTGATAGTTCAGGTTTGACATCGTTGGTCGCAGGAATGCGCGATGCGGATAAAGCACGCGGAAGCTTCAAGCTGTGCAATGTGCATCCAGAGGCGAAACTGGTGTTTGAAGTGACGATGATGGATTCTGTATTTGAGATTTTTGAAAGTGAAGAAGAGGCTTTATCGGATGGTAAACAACCGCAGATTCCTCAGAGTTTAGCAAGCTAGATTGAGCAGCAATTGAAGATTTCACCCAAGCGCGATCAAGGTCGAACTATGACTTTGATCGCTTTTCGATCGTTCATCGCAGCATATCCTTCTGGGACTCGATCGAGATCAACGCTGACATCCAAAACAGGAGACGGATCGATTTTTTCAGCAATCACATCGCTCAACAGTTCAGGAATATAAGCCCGTGCCGGAGCGACTCCACCCCGAAGCGCAATATTACTCATGAACATTCTGCCTAAGTTGATCGTTTCGCTGCCGTGAGGAACGCCGACAAAACTGATTGCACCGCCTGGACGTGCAATTCCGATCGCAGTTTTCATCGCAGCTTCAGTTCCCACACATTCCAGCACTGAAATTGCGCCCCCTTTTGTCAGGGTTTGAACTTCCTCGATCGCAGCTTCATCTCGACTCGATACGACATCCGTTGCCCCAAACTGACGCGCGATTTTGATCCGAGGTTCATGGCGACCAAGCAGGATAATCCGCTCCGCTCCCAACCGTTTTGCAGCGAGTACGCCCACATAACCCCACTGCGCCATCTCCGACGACTGCAACCGTATTTCCAGCAGTCTACACCCCCTGAAACTGCCGCATGATGCCCGGTAGACATGACATCGGTCAGGGGCAAAATTTTGGTCAACATTGCATCATCATTTGCAACTTCATCGGGAATCTTCACCAGCGTCGAATCTGCAAACACTGCGCGAATGGCTTCCGCTTGTCCGCCATCGTTTGTGCTGCCCCAGAAAACGCGAAAGGAGCCAGAACCCGATCGCCTTTTTTAATCGATCGCACATCTGAACCAACTTCTTCAACGATGCCCATCCATTCGTGTCCGGTGCGCCATCCGGGTTTCCATTGATCTTTGCCTTGATAAAACCATAAGTCTGAGCCGCAAATGCAAGCATGAGTAATCCGCACGATCACATCAGTGGGAGCTTGAATTTTCGAGTCTGGAACTTGTTCGACGCGAACATCACCTGGAGCGTAGTAAACCGTTGCTTTCATGAAATCCCAGCCTTGTAAGGAGAAACAAGCGCATTCGTGATCAGACAATCTTAATCTCATGAAATCTGTCCTTAGACTGTTCCAGGCTGTCCTGGTGGAAATCTATCTCAAGGTGCTTCGGGATTGATATGGTAAAGGCTAATGTGTGCAAGGACGATCGAGGTGATTCATGGTGGATGCAATTTTGGCGCGATCGAAAGAACTCAAGCAAGCGCTAACTGACTTTGTTTACGATGCGGAAGGTGAGTTGGCGACTGCATTTGAGAAGTTTGTAGCGGGGAGATTAGCGCAATCGCAGTCAAAAGATAGCAAGCATCGAGATACGATCGTTGATATTTTTCTAAGTCATGGGCACATCGGAACAAAAACGCCGCTGGAATTATTTATTGAAAGCGAACCGGAACTGTCGGAAAGCGATCGAGAATTAATCTTGAATTGGAAGCACAACTTCTCAGGACTGTTTGCAATTCAGGAAATCCTACCCGATGGTTTCAAGCTGATGAATTGGCTAACGACCAAAATGTACATCGTCAAGCCAAACGATTTAGACATACTAGCGGCAATGTCACGATTCAAGCTTGGGGAAATGCTGGTAACGCGAATTGCACCGATTGAGAATTACTGGACAGTGTTTAGCCCGTATGTGCAACTTGGAAATTTAGGAAAGCCAAAGTTAGCAGTTGCGATCGGGAATTTCAGACAGAACTATAAGTCGGACCTCTACGGAGATGCACCCGATCTGCTTGAAGAAGCCTGGAAATCAGTTGAGCGCTATCACCAAGATTTTCTCGACTTTTTCGGCGGCGATCAGATTACGCTATCGGGCTATCATTTGGGCAAAAAGATCGCAGAATTTCAGGACTTTCTGACGCAGCGACGCATGGATGAAGTCGGACTCGATCGCAATAAATCTTTGGCAGAAATGGCACAAGATGCAGGCGTGAGCGATGAAGAACTGACTGAAATGGCGGAAGCAATGGGACTCGATGCGGCAGCGGCAGCGAAGATGATGCAGAACAAAGCAGCAGCGAAAATGGTCACACCGCAAATCGAATTACCGCCCGATTTGAAAAAAGCAGAAGAAGTTACGGTTCTCGCGCATCCACGTTGGGGACAAACATTGCTCACAACGTATACACAGTTTGAAACACTACTGAAATCAGAAAATTTGCAGTCTGTAAAAGGGGCAGATAAACTAATTCGGAGATACTTAACGGATGCTGAAGCAAATACTTTTGTGTGGCATCGTTTAGCAGAGCAGCATCCGACTCAGTTAGAAAATGTTTTGCGATCGTTTCTCCAACGTCCAGAGTTTGACCTTCAAAAAGACCTCGATCCACTGTTGCAGGAACACCACAAACCTCTGGAGCCAGAACTGCCAGAGATTGCTAGCGTTCCACTGCATTTGCACAATTTATTTCAAGAAGCATTAGCAGAAGTGAGCAAAACCAAGGCAAAAGAAAAAGCCGACAAAAAACCAGCGAAAGGATTTCAGCGGAGCTAGATTGTGCGTTTGAAACCGCGTCCCCAAATCAACGATCGACTTTGGATCGGAGTTGCGTTAATCTTCTATTCGTTTGTTGCGATCGGGATTGCGGAAGGCGGATTAGGTGTTCTTCTGCCGTCTATTCTACAAACTTACAATCTCTCTCCTGCAACGGTCACACTGTTGTTTATCAGCCAAGTGTCCGGATATGCGATCGCTGCAACAACCAGCAGTTTGCTCACTCATCGATTTGGATTAGCAAGAACAATGCTGTTTGGCTCGATTTTGCTAACCAGTGCTTTGAGTCTCTATGCTTCCACAACGCATTGGGGCGTAATGATTGCGGCTGGCTCACTGTTAGGGTTCGGAATTGGATTGATTGATGCAGGCGGCAATACTTTCATTGCAAGCGATCAGCGAAATGCGAATCTAATGGGATTGCTTCATGCGTTCTATGGTGTAGGGGCGCTTTTGGGCCCAGCGATCGCAACGACATTACTCACCTTTGGAGTGCATTGGCGGCAGATTTACGCTGTGATTGCAGTGATTGTAAGTTTGTCGATCGTGGGAATGGTTTGGGCGGTTCTGCGTCGCTATTCATCGTTACAGCAGCGTTTTACAGAGGAGACAAATGCTCGATCGAACCTTATAGCAGCCGTTAGAAACCCGATCGTGATTGTTTCTGCATTGTTGTTGCTGATCTATGTAGGCACTGAAGCCTCGATCGGGAATTGGGCATACACGGTACAGCACGTTAGTCGAGGCATTTCGACGCAGATTGCAGGGTATAGCGTGGCGGGATATTGGGTCGGTTTAACGATCGGGCGCTTGAGCTTCGGTCAATTGGTCAATCGATTGGGTGCAAATCGCACGATCGCCTATTCGCTCATTCTGTTGATTGTTGGATTGTTCGTTTGGTGGCAGATCCCGAACGCATGGATCGCTCTGCCTGTTCTAGGATTTGCGCTAGCGACAATTTTTCCGGCGATGATTTGGTTAACACCGCAACGAGTCGATCGAGCGATTGTTCCAACTGCGATCGGTTTACTTGCCAGTATGGGCAGTGTGGGAGCCGCTGTCATTCCCACCGGGATTGGCTGGATTGCTGATCATGTGGGAATTGGAGTGATTCCGGCGTTGATGTTGCCACTTGCGATCGTGATGCTGGGTCTGCACAGTTGGTTAACCAGCAATGGATTTACTTAGCAAAAAAATCTAATTCCACTAAAAAGACCTCCAACTATCTAATGAAGTCAGAGGTCTTCAGAGCTGAGACATCAACTAACCAACTTGTACTTGGTTCGTATCGACCGCACTCGCACCATTCACGTTATTCGCGACTTCCACCATCTTATTTAAAGTGTCCTGGCTTGGAACACTGCCCTTCAGCACCACAGTCGTTCCCAACTGCGCCACCCAGAGCGTATTAACATCATCCAACTGTCCATCCTGGTCAAACGCCAGCGCAACGCGCTTCGCGAGACCGCTCTGGTCGTATTCTCCACTCAAACCCACCCGCTCAGGCGGAATCGTATCCCCTGCCGCAACCTGAGCCTCTGGGGGTGCAGATGCCGCTGCATCTGGTGCGGGCTGTCCGCTCACTGCCTGCTGAGGATCTTGAGGCTTCTCCTGTCCGAAAAGTCTTTGTAACCAACCCATAACAATCCTGACTCCAAATATCACTTTACATAGTGGATTGAACGATCGAGCCGCGAGAATGTCCATCGCTCTAGAGAAGGATTACAGCCAAAAAAACAGCTCGATCGCGTCGCTTTTCACCTTATCGGCAAAATTCTTCGGGTTCGGATTTTTTCAAAAATTCTTTCGCTCTTGGGTGGACAAGACAGAACGAACGTTGCACGATAGAAAGACCAAATGTTAGTTGGAATACAGCAATGAAGCACACCCTCTCGGTTTTGGTAGAAGATGAAGCCGGAGTTTTGACTCGGATTGCAGGGTTGTTCGCCCGACGCGGATTTAATATCGAAAGTTTGGCAGTGGGCCCTGCTGAACAAATGGGCGTTTCGCGGATCACAATGGTGGTTCCGGGAGACGATCGCATTATCGAACAGTTGACCAAGCAACTCTACAAGCTGATCAATGTAATCAAAGTTCAGGACATTACTGAAGTTCCTTCTGTGGAACGGGAATTGATGTTGCTGAAAGTGAATGCGGGGAGTTCGACGCGATCGGAGATTGTGGAACTGGCGCAGATTTTCCGGGCACGGGTGGTGGATGTGGCAGAAGATTCGCTAACGTTGGAAGTCGTGGGCGATCCAGGAAAAATGGTTGCGATCGTGCAAGTGCTACAAAAATTCGGGCTGCGCGAAATTGCCCGGACTGGCAAAATTGCACTCAGCCGCGAATCTGGAGTGAATACAGAATTCCTCAAATCGTTGGAGGCAAAGGTTTAGGGGACGATCGAGCGCGAACCTCGTAGATTGAGATTGCTGCGAGGTTCGGCTGGTGAAACCCTGAAAATTACAGTTAAACTCGCTCAGTGCATAACAAAATGCTGACTTGTGGGGATTCCTGATGCTTTCACTCCTCGAAATTAGCATTGCTTCGGAAATTACTGTGGGTGTGAAACTTTAATGAAAATTCAAAAAAACATTCTATTTTGCATCGACTAGCCCAACTGTCGTCCGCGCCATGTCCAACCCCAACCCGTCACGGTTTTAACAATCGACCCCAACACGATCGCGCAAACGAGCAATCCTCCGATTCCTGATGCCCACCAGTACTGCGGCGAAATCGAGGTATACGGTTCGCTCCGAACGCGGATGAAATAATGCTGCAACAGGGCAATCGCACTCAATCCAATCACGATAGCAGTTCCGGCTGTCAAACCAGAAAGCGCTAAATGGATTAGCCCGATCGCCAATCCGATCGAGGGCATGGCAAAAATCAGAAACGTCACAAACACGCAGTACAGCGCGACTTGGTAGTTGCGATTTGATCCTTCAAACCAATTTTTCGTCCAGCCTTCCCAAAGTGCCGAAAACGATCGATACATCTGCACCTCAGCCAATCCCCGCCCCAATCCGTACCACAGTCTAAAGTTCTGCTGTTTGATCCGGCGACCCAACTCTACATCTTCCACGACATAATCATGTACCGCTGCATGACCCCCGATCGCATCATACGCGCTCCGTCGAAACAACATGAACGGGCCTGCCGCAAACGCAGTTTCTGACATCGGATCATTCACAGGCGCAAACTCAAATGCAATCCCCAGCAAAGCTACGACAACTGGCTGCACTAACCATTCCGACCAGTGCTGACACAAAATCACAGCCGCAAGGGACAGCAAATCAATCTTTTCTTGTTGGGCATAAGCGATCGTCGTTTCAATACTCTGCGCCTTCAATCGCACATCCGCATCAATAAACAGTAGAAACTCGCCTTCAACCTGTTTTGCTGCTTGGGTACACGCCCAATTTTTTCCAACCCACACTTCTCCCGCTGGACGCGCCCCCGCCGACATTATTTTCAATCGTGCATCCTGTCGCGTTTCTTGAAATAAGTCGACGATCGCGACCGTTTCATCGCTTGATTGGTCATCAACGACCCACACTTCAATCTGATCCGCGCCGAGCGTTGTGCTATCCAAAACCGATGTGATACACGCTTCAATATTCGCAGCTTCGTTGTATGCCGGAATGACCACAGACACTTTTGGAAACGGCTCAATTTCCTGCGATCCGATCGCAATCACAGGTGCATCTCTGAGCGCTCGATCGAGCTTTGTCGAGAAAACCGCGATCGCATACAGCGATACCACTAACACAAATGCAACGATCAACACGATGCTAACCTGGACAGACAACGCCTTTTACCATATCGCATCTACAGTAAATCCATCGGAGATCGCAAAACCGTTGTATTTTGAGAAAGATAGAAATACCACGATCGCACTATGAAAAAGCTCCTCCGTTCCTTCTGCCGGGGCTGGCTCCTTGCCTTGGTTTTGTGTACCTCGTTTTGGGCTGCTCCTGCTTTTGCAACCAGTTTGTATGAAGTACCGTCTGCTTCCAGCGATACGCGCGTGGTTGATTTGGGTGAGATTATTAGCCGCTTTAATGAAGGCAAACTGAATGAAACCTTAACCGATCTGGCAAACAAAACCGGTCAAGAGGTTCACTTTGTCACGATTCGACGGCTCGACTATGACGAAACGATCGATACATTTGCTAATAAATTATTTCAGCAGTGGTTTCCCACTCCCGAATCCGGTGCAAATCAAACGCTAGTGATTTTAGACAGCGTGACGAACAATTCCGCGATCGTCACAGGCGAAAAGGTGAAACCTGTGATGTCGGATGAGATTGCCAAGAGTGTTGCTCAGGAAACGATGCAGGTTCCGCTGCAAAAAGGCGATCGATATAATCAGGCATTTTTGGATGTTAGCGATCGTTTAGTGGCGGTGCTGTCGGGTGAGCCTGATCCGGGCCCGCCTGTAGTGGTTGATAACGTGAAAACAGAAGGAACCTTTGCATCGCCAGAAGAGACTGCACAGAGTAATGCAATTCCTTGGGTGATTGGCTTACTAATTGCGGCGACGGTGATTCCGATGGTGACGTATTACTGGTACGTGCGTTAATGCTTTGAGATTAGGGAAGCAGGTGCGTTTTTTGCCTCTGCTTCCAACGGTCAGGTTTCTACTTCAAAAGCGTTTCTTTGATATACATAATTGTGGCGTAGAACTGAAAGTCTACGTTTTTCTTCTTTGAAAATCCGTGTCCTTCATCTTTTGCCATCAGATACCAAACTGGAACACCGTTATTTCTAACAGTTTTAACAATCTGTTCTGCCTCATTTAGAGGAACGCGCGGATCATTTTTACCGTGAATGACAAACAGCGGTTTTTTGATTTTCTGTGCGTTATTGAGCGGCGAGATTCTTAATAGAAACTCTCGCATTTTTGGATCGCGTTCGTCGCCATATTCCACACGACGTAAATCGCGTCGATAGCTTTCAGTACGTTCTAAAAAGCTGACGAAGTTAGAAATTCCAACGATGTCGATCGAGGCTCGAATACGATCGCTGTAATTTGTCGCAACCGCTAAAGACATATAGCCTCCATAACTGCCGCCCATGACCAGAGTTCGGTCTTTATCTAACGTGGGCTGACTCGCGATCCAGTCGAGCAATGCGCCAATATCTTTGACAGAGTCTTCGCGCAAAAAGCCATTATCAAGCTGTAAGAACGTCTTACCATAGCCTGTTGAACCGCGCACATTAGGGAATAGAATCGCGACACCCAATTCGTTTAGATAGTAATTATTTCGACCTAAAAAACTCGGTCTAAACTGAGCTTCAGGGCCGCCGTGAATGTTAATAATTACAGGACGTTTGCCTTGGAATTTTGCAGGCGGACGATAGAGAAATCCAGAAATTGTGCGATCGTCAAAACTCTTCCAGCGAACCAATTCAGCTTCGGGAAAGTTCGTGGTATTTAATCCGCCCGTTTCACTTTCTGTCCAGCGATCGATCTTATTTGTCGCAACGTTGAGCGAGTACGCATCCACCGTCGATCGCGCTGAAACCAAGGTGAATCCTAGATCCTGATTATTTCGATGCCAAGCAATGCCGCTCACTTGTCCGATCGGCAATTTCGGCAGAGTTTGCTCTCGATTCGTCGCAGTATCAATCAAATGAAGAACACTAATTCCATCTTCGTTTGAGACATAAGCAAGCGACTTACCATCTTCTGAAAGATCGAATTCTTCAATATCCCAAGGAACTTGAGTGGTTAGATAAGTATGTTTCAGTGTGGCAAGATCGACATAGGTTAAACGCTGAAATTCCGATTCTCGATCGGTCACAACATATAAACCCTTTCCATCTTTACTAAACACACCGCCTTGGTAAGAAATTTTCTCTTTTCCGCCTTTAGGTGTGATTAGTTTTTTCTCACCTGAATCTGTGTCAATTGTCCAGAGATAACTCTCATTAACCGACACATATTCCACCACTAATAATTGTCGATCGTCGGGTGACCAACTCATCCCACCCCATCCGCCACCTTCGACTTGAGCAAGTAAACGATCGCTCTTTGAATTCGCCGGATCAAGACTATAAAAATCGTTGTCTTTTCCGGTGCGACGAGTCGAAGTATAAATCATGCGATCGCCTTTGTTCGACCAGACTCCGCCGCTGTTGCGCGATTTTCCATCCGTGAGCAATGTTACATCGCCCGATGCAAAATCGTAGCGATAAAGCTGACTGAATTCATTGCCGCCAATATCTTTACTAAATACAAAATAATTGCCTTTTGTCGGTTGATACCCTGCTCGAAAAACGGGTTCTGCAAAAAATGTCATCTGCTGCCGACTCGCCAGCGGAAAAGCGACTCGATGCACTTGGGGCACATCTCCAAATCGAGTTGAAATGAGGATTTCTCGGCGCTGAGGATGCCAACTTAACAATCCTGCCGATCGAAACTGCGTGTATCGATCGACCGTTTGAGCTAACGATGCTGGAATCGCTGGAATTCCTTCGACGACTAGGTTGTCGCCCGGTGTGATTTCTGCTGCTTGCACGATTGTCATAAATCCAGGAATAAGGAGAACCGCTAAAACTGCGGCAAAAAATCGAGTAAAAAATTTCATCTCCTAAGTGTAATCCGTTTGCGCGATCGTGCTGCGCCACTGCCGCCGCGCTTCGTACAACATCAGTGCAGTCGCGATCGCAACATTCAACGATTCCACGCCTGCGACTAAAGGAATTGTCACTTGAACATCTGCCAATTCAAGCAGCTCCGCTGAAAGTCCTGCTCCCTCATTTCCCATCAAAATCAAGCTCGGGCGAGAGAAATCAATCTCCCAATACGTTTGCATTGCAGTGGGAACAGTCGCAATCAGTTGCATTCCTTGAATTTTGGCGATCGCTAAATCCGATTTCAAATCCGAGCGAATCGACATCGGCAATCGAAACCATTGTCCTGCTGACGATCGTAAAACTTTCGGGTTTTCAATGTCTGCACAGTCTTCGCTTAACCAAAGTCCTTCTACTCCTGTCGCGGCAGCAGTGCGGATGATAGTTCCTAAATTTCCGGGGTCTTGAATCGTTTCGAGAACCAGTCCAAGCTGCGAAAATTTCACGTCGCGAGTGTGAAAGCGATCGACCGTTGCCACAATACCGTCGGGTTCTACAGTCGTCGCGATCGCTTTCATTACTTCTGGACTCACAAGCTCGACCCGCTGTGATCGAGCTTGCAATCGCTCGAATAAATTCGGGTGTTGCTGCTGCCAAGTTTCGGTGCAACACACGGTAAGCAGGGGGACTTCGAGCGCGGTCGCTTCTTCGATTAGATGCGTTCCTTCGATTAGAAAAAGCTGTTGTTCGCGCCGTTCTTTGGTGCGGTGCAGTTTTCTTAAATCTTTGATCAGTGGATTTTGCAGACTTGTTAGCATCTTCTCTTAATGTGCGCGAACTTAAAGGAATTTTAGAGCGTTGCTGAATTCCTGTTACACTCAAAAAACTCAATTTTAGGCTGCTGTGATGCTGAGAAAAATTTGGCGATCGCTGATCCTCTGTGTTCTTTGCTTTTCGGTGGTGATGGGTTGTACTCGATCGACTCCTGAATCGGTCGCGATAGAGAATGGGCGAATCACGATCGGCACGACTGCCAGCATTAGCACGCTTGATCCAGCTGATGCGTACAGCGTTTTTGCCGGAAATTTATTGTACAACTTAGGCGATCGACTTTATCGCTACAAATTGGGTACCAGTGAGTTAGAGCCACAGTTAGCAACAGCATTACCGAAAGTGAGTGCGGATCAGTTGACGTATACAATTCCGCTGCGAAAGGGCGTTGTGTTTCACGATGGTGAGCCATTTAATGCAAAAGCGATGGAGTTCTCATTGCAGCGCTTTATTCAGAATGGCGGTTCGCCTGCGTTTTTACTGTCTGATATTGTGGATTCGATCGCGGCGAAAAGCGAAGAAGAATTAACGATTAAGCTGAAAAAACCGTTTGCTGGATTTCCCTCGCTGCTAGCGTTTTCGGGTGCGTGTGCAGTTTCCCCCAAAGCTTACAAAATCGAGAAAGGCGCATTTAATTCTGAAACGTTTGTTGGAACTGGAGCTTATAAATTAGCGAGGTTTGGAACAGATTCGATTACGTTGGATGCGTTCGATCGATATTGGGGCGATAAAGCTGCAAATCGCGGCGTGAATATTCAGTTTTTCTCAAGTCCGGCGAATCTATTTAATGCGTTTCGCACAGGCGCGATCGATGTGGCTTATCAAGGGCTTGCACTCGAACAGATTCGCAACTTGAAAGACAATGCGAACGACAATACTTGGAGAATGATCGAGCGATCAGGCAGCGGAATCGATTATCTAACGCTGAATATGAAATCTCCACCGCTCGATCGCTTAGAAGTCAGACAAGCGATCGCGGCAATGATGGATCGTCCAATTTTGGAAAGCCGAATTTTTCAAGGACAGGTTGAGCCTTTGTATAGTTTGATTCCAGGCAATCTACGCGAACAGAAGCCTGTGTTTAAAGAATATGGCGATCGCAATATCAACAAGGCGCGAAATCTACTCACCAAAGCAGGCTATTCAGAATCGAATCCGCTGAAAGTTGAATTTTGGTATCGATCGAACCTTTCAAATGATCAACTTGCGGCACTTACGTTAAAAGCGATCGTGCAAAAATATCTCGGCGATTTGATGCAATTTCAGCTCAACAGCGTCGAATCGACCACAGCTTATAAAAATCTCGACAAAGGCGCATATCCGATCTTTTTGCTCGATTGGACACCGGATTTTCTGGATGCAGACAACTACATTCAGCCGTTTATGGAATGTGTGAAAGGCTCCTCAGAAAAGGGTTGCGAAGATGGATCGAGCGTATTGCAGGGATCGTATTACTACAGCGATCGAGTCAATCAATTAATCGATCAAAGTCGCAAAGAACGAAACCCAGAAGCGCGTAAGAAACTGTTTGAGCAATTACAAGATGCGCTGTTAGCAGATGTTCCGTTCATTCCACTCTGGCAGAATAAGGATGTTTTATTTGTACAAAAGAACATCCGAAACGCAACGCTGGAAGTGACGCAGAAAGTACCGTTTGCAACGATGAAAAAGGCTTAAGGTGGGTTCCCAATAGAAGTGACTAGCTTCGATTTGAAATCCGGGAAGCCCCCTAAATCCCCCATTTTGGGGGATTTAGGGGGCAGCGATCTGCTAGCAACGAAGCGAAAAAGCTTGTCGAACTGAATTTAACGAGAAGCGGCTTCCTCTTTGTCTAGCTCTGCCACAATTTCATCGATCGAGAGTGTCCGAATTCCCAACGGGTTGCCGCCCGTCGCTTTTCCATCAAAACATCCGCGATCGTGGATATTTTACGATGTAGAAAGAAATCATTTCGATGTTTCAAAAACTACATCTGATCCAGTACCGTTTGAATCACAGCAGGCTCAACTTGATCCGTCACAATCACTGTTCCAATCTGGCGCGGCAGAACAAATCGCACCTTGCCATCTCGCACTTTCTTATCCGCTTGCAGGGTCGGCACAATTTCAGAGCGATCGCATTCTTCCGGAATCCGAGTCGGCAACCCTGCTTTCTCGATCAAAACTTTTTGTCGATCGCATTCTTCTCGATCCCACAGCCCAATCTCAACCGCAATCAGTCCAGCAGCCATCATTCCGATCGCCACACCTTCGCCATGATTCACAACGCGGTAGTTCGTTAAACTCTCGATCGCGTGCCCGATCGTATGCCCGTAGTTGAGAATTTCCCGCAGCCCCGACTCTTTCTCATCTTTACTAACGACGTGCGCTTTTGCTTGCGCCGATCGCACCAGCATTTCATTCACCAAATCATCTCCGACCGCTCGAATCTGATCCAACCGTTTCGCGCGTTCGAGCTTCTCAAACAGTTCCGCATCCCAGATGATGCCGTACTTAATCACTTCTGCGATCGCGGCTCGAAATTCTCGCGCGGGCAGCGTTTTCAAAACCTGCGGATCGATCAAAACGAGTCTCGGCTGATGAAATGCACCGATTAAATTCTTGCCGTTGGGATGATTCACCCCCGTTTTTCCCCCGATCGCGGCATCCACCATCGCCAGCAATGTCGTAGGAACTTGAACCACAGAAATGCCACGGAGCCAAGTCGCTGCGGCAAACCCAGTCATATCGCCGACCACACCGCCACCCAGTGCCACCATTACCGACGATCGCTCTAGCCGATTTTCTAATGCAGCATCGTAGATTTTTTGCAGCGTAGCGGGAGTTTTGTAACGCTCCCCCGCAGGCAAAATGCAAGAACTCACGGTAAATCCGGCTTCTGTCAGCGAGTCAGTCACGGCTTGACCGTACTGTTTAAAGATGGCTGGATTTGAAACGATCAGCGCTTTTTTGCCGAGTTTGGGTAAAGCTTGCAGTCGATCTCCAATTTCATCAATTGATGCGATCGCGATGTCGTAGGAATTTTGGGGCAGCGAAACGGGAATAACAGACGGCATGATTCGCTCTCAAAAACAGCGTTGAGGTTGATCTTATCAAGCGATCGGGTTAGATGAGGCGCTGCATTTGTCTGTATAGTTTTGTTAGGGATCTTTAGGAGACACAATTTATGTCAGCCGTTATTGCGTATTTCTTGATTGTCGGTGGCGCGATCGCGCTTGCTTATGCGCTGTTCTTTACCTTCCGCGCTATCAAATTGATCTAGGTTTTTCGTTTGGGGCCGTAGAGATAAATCTGTACAGCCCCAAATTCTAGCCGTTTAAGCTTTCGGCACAACTTTCAGAATGATCGGTGCATCCGGAACATCCATCGTGACTCGTGATGGAGTCGCAAACGTCGCAGTTGCAGCATCCGATCGATTCGGTAAAAAGGTCGCTGCTTCCTTCGTAGGCGTTAACAAATTTACTGTAACCCGCTGAGTTTTCGTCGCTTCTGTACTTTCCGAATTCAGCCACATCACCAAATAAAACTCACCGTTGCTCTTTTGCAGCAGCAGATGACGCAGATCTTTGACATTGCCACTGAAATAGTAAGAGAGTCCTCCATTTGCAGTACTTCCAGGCGTATCATTCAACACGCGAATCATGTTTCGCAGCGCATAAAATGCAGGCTTCGGAGTTCCATCCGCGCGAATGATTCCAAAGTTGTTTTCTGCATCAGGCGCAGAACGCTGATCCATTAGTTCATAGATAAACGTCCGCTTCACGCCGCGATTGAAGTATTCCAAAAAGGTTCGTGGAATGTACTTGGCTGAGACTTGCTCTGTGATCGCTGTGTGAGTGGTTTGACGATCGTCGACTCCATTGTGATATCCCGTCTCGGTTGCGATAATCGGTCGATCGCCCGCATACTGCTTGGTCAATGGCAGCCAACGTCGATCGAAATCAAACGACGGAAAGCGACCGCCCGCGTAGCTGTGCATATTGCCAAAATCGCTAAACTCAGCCAGCGATCCGACTTGCTCTCCATTTTCCGGCTGTGCCATCGATGGCGTTAACACAGAGAGATGAGCCGTCGCGGGGTCACCTTTCACCGCGCGATACAAATCTGCTTGATAGTCCCGCAGTCCATCCGGGAAAGACTTGCCTTTATAGCTCATCGTGCTAGGATTTGCATCCCATTCGTTCGGGCCTTCCACCGCTTCTACGCCAGGTAATGCCTGTTTGATTTGCTCCACAGCGTTCTGAGGGGTGATGCCGTCGCGTGGGTCTAAAACCAACGTAGACTTGATGCCAAAGGTCGCCAGTCGTCGCATCTTGGCATACATATCCGCATTGCTTCCACCATCCCGAATATGCCGCAGCCCCAATTCGCGCAAACGCGGCTCGACCACATCTTCAAAGCGCCCATAACTGGTATCGCCATAGCGCAAATGCGTTGCAATTCCGATCGAGTCAATAAACGTATCCGCAGATTTCGCACCCTCTCGGATCGTCTCTGCGATCGCAGAAGTCATCACATAGTTAGTATTCACAGGCTGATTTGCGAACACTTGCAGCAGATAGGTTCCAGCGCTCAACACTGCACCGATGGATTCCATCGTAGTTCCATCATTGGCAGAGGTGCTAATGATATCACCGCGCTCATTCAGCAGTTTGAGATCTGCATTCTCCGATAGATTGTCGATCGTGACGTTAATCGCAGCGGATTGAGTCAGGGTAAACCGATAGAAATCAGAAAGATTCTCTGGACTCAAAGAATCGTTAATCGGAGTCAGATCGTTAATGTTAATGTCTCGAACATTACTAAATAGACCCGCCCCCTGATTGATATTCGTGCTGATCAATGGCGATGTGAGCTGATTTTGCGGAATCACTTCCTTCGATTGACTTGGACTTGCCCACTGCAATTTCGCGATCGCTTCTCCTCCAATCTCTGCGTATTCCACCCGAATGTTGTAGTTTTGTCCAGCATCGAGATTGATCGTGGGATTGAGATCGACTGGAACTTCCCAACGATCGATTAACAGTTTGTCATTGATCCAAACGCGAATGCGATCGTCTGCATCCGCCGAAAAGGTATACGCCTCGGAATAAAGCGGTGCAAGCTGCCCAGTCCAACGCACCGAAAAGTTGTCTGCCTGGGTTGCCTGATTGGGAGCATTTCTCCCCCAGTTGAAATCGATCGTTGGATCGGTGCGAATCATCGATCGCTGAGTCAGATTTCCATCATTAAAGTATTCTGCTTTGAGTCCCATCGCCCCGTAGTTTGTAGAACTCGCGGCGGCGACGACGTTGAGCGATGGAAATAGCGTATCTGGATTCGGGTCAGTGGTCAGGGCAGCGGTTGGATTTGCAGACAGGCTAAAGCTGCCGATATCCCGCTGCGAACTGGAAGTCGGATCTAACACAATTTAATTTCCTCTGTCATTCGACGACAAACTTTGCCGTGGTTCTAGGACGGCGACGATTTGCAAAAAACTTGCACGTTCAGGAAACGGTCAGGAACGAGTCAGATGGAGATTGACAACTTTGGAACACAGATTGCTGTCAGCTAGACATACATATCAAAAAAACTCACTCAAGCAAGGTAGCGAAGCACACTAAATTCATTTGAACTATCACATTTGACCCGTTAAGCACCTGAAACCTTTTGATAACTCAGAGCAAGAGGTAAGCCAAATTGCTTAAGTAGTGAGCCTGTAATGTTTCTAATGAAGTTGCTCCGTATCTTATCGCAGCTTTATTTTATTTAGGTGATTCTTTTAGTGTGTTGACAACTCGCACATCTAATGTTGAATCAAACGGACACTTTGTGCCTTCTCTAACTTAGTGTAAAAATCGATGCAATCCTTTCGTCACCGCTACTTGATCAATTTCGCTGAAACCTCGATCGAGGTTCCCAATCTGCACCCAACTTTTTGCACCGAGTCAAAAAATGTAACGGTTCGCAACGTATAATTGAATCGAATTGCCGATCACAAGTTAGGTGAACAGACTAAATGCGAGTAGCGATCGCCGGAGGCGGCTTAGCAGGACTATCCTGCGCGAAATATTTGGTCGATGCTGGACACACGCCGATCGTGTTGGAAAGCCGCGATGTTTTGGGCGGATTGGTTGCAGCCTGGAAAGATGAAGACGGCGATTGGTACGAAACCGGGCTTCATGCGTTCTTTGGAGCATATCCCAATATGCTCCAACTGATGGGAGAGTTGGATATTCTCGATCGACTCCAGTGGAAAGAACACGCGCTGATTTTCAATCAGCCGGAGAAGCCAGAAACATATTCTTATTTCAAAGTTCCTGACATCCCCGCTCCGTTCAATGTCATCACGTCGATTCTGAAAAATAACGATATGTTGACCTGGGAACAAAAGATCCGATTTGCGATCGGACTTTGGCCCGGTGTGCTACGGGGTCAGAAATACGTTGAAGATATGGATAAGTACAGCCTGCTCGAATGGCTGGAACGTCAAGGAATTGGCGAGCGCGTCAGTTCTGACATCTTCATCGCCGCATCAAAAGCACTCACTTTTATCAATCCTGACGAAGTTTCAGCGACGATCATTCTGACTGCGCTGAATAAATTTTTGCAGGAACGCTACGGCTCTAAAATTGCTTTCCTCGACGGTTCACCCACCGAGAGATTGTGTCAGCCGATCGTCGATCACATCGTTGCAAACGGTGGTGAAGTTCACCTGAAAAAACCGCTGAAGCAAATCTTACTAAACGATGACAATACGGTGCAAGGTCTTTTGATTCGTGGACTCGATGGCGAACCCGACGAAGTGATCACCGCCGATCGCTATGTGTCTGCAATGTCGGTCGATGTGATGAAAGTCCTGATGCCGCAGCCGTGGAGAGAAATGCCCTTCTTCCAAAAGCTCGAAGGCTTAGAAGGCGTTCCCGTGATCAATCTGCATTTGTGGTTCGATCGCAAACTCACCGACATCGATCAGCTTCTATTTTCTCGATCGGACTTACTTAGCGTCTATGCAGACATGAGTATTACGTGCAAAGAATACGAAGATCCCGATCGCTCCATGTTGGAATTTGTTTTGGCTCCCGCCAAGGATTGGATCGACAAATCTGACGAAGAAATCATCGCTGCCACGATGAAAGAGTTAGAACGCTTGTTCCCGCAGCATTTAACGGGTGACAATCCTGCTAAACTCCGTAAATACAAAGTGGTGAAAACGCCGCGATCGGTTTATACCGCCTCTCCAGGACGGCAAGCCTATCGCCCGGATCAAGCAACCCCGATCGACAACTTTTATCTTTCTGGGAGCTACACCATGCAACAGTATCTGGGGAGTATGGAAGGAGCCGTCCTTTCTGGTAAGCTGACAGCGCAGGCAATTACGAACGCGCCTGTCTCTACCCTGACTGAGCCGAAACGTTTAGTCACCAGTAGCAATTAGCGCTTTGTCAACCCTTCCATCTGTCTTACGAATGCTGCAATTGCCCGAACAACCCTCTTCCTTTGTACGATCGTTAGTCTCTGTCGATGAGGCTTACGAACAATGCCGCCAATTAATGGAACACTTTACAAAGTCTTTCTACTTGGCGACTCTGTTATTTCCCCCTGAAAAACGACGAGCGATTTGGGCAATTTATGTCTGGTGTCGTCGCACCGATGAGTTGGTCGATGGCTTCAATGGTAAGCAAGCGACTGATGACACATTGGATCAGTGGGAAAGACGATTAGAAAAGGTCTTTGCGGGTTATCCAGAAGATGATTTCGATGTCGCATTGGTAGACACGGTGGAACGGTTTCCGATCGAGATCCAGCCTTTTCGCGACATGATCGCCGGACAGCGCATGGATCTCTATCGCAGTCGCTATGAAACATTCGATGAGCTTTATCTGTACTGCTACCGAGTGGCAAGTACTGTCGGCTTGATGTCTACAAACGTGATGGGATTGACTGAGCCGGATAAGTCTGTGCCTTGGTATGATCCGGAGCCGGGATATTCACCGCTTGATGATGCGATCGCGCTCGGTGTGGCGAAGCAGTTGACGAATATTTTGCGCGATGTCGGTGAAGATGCGCGGCGGGGTCGGATTTACCTGCCGCTTGAGGATCTAGAGCGCTTTGGCTACACCGAAGAGGATTTGTTAAAAGGCGTGAACGACGATCGCTGGAAAGCGTTGATGCAGTTTCAGATTCAGCGGGCGCGTCAGTTCTACACGCAAGCGGAACGAGGAATTAGATCGCTGAATGAAGATGCGCGCTGGCCCGTTTGGTCGGCATTGATGCTGTATAGCCGAATTTTGAATGCGATCGAGAATAACAACTACGACAACTTCAACCGACGGGCATACGTGCCAGGGTTGCGGAAAATGAGCCTGTTACCGATTTCGTGGCTACGAGCAAAAGTATTGTAGGTATCAGGTCAAAACTGTACTTTGTCATAAAGATCCGCGCTCGGTAGAGTCACATCCATCGATCGCAGTTTTATTTCAGTGTCTTGATCGTCGAATTGATCGATCTGCCAACGTTTCGGTTCGGTTTTGTAGAAATGATCGATCGCGATCTGATTCCGACTCAAAGAGAATGCCTGCCAAACAGATTGAATCTCTCCAAACTATCTAGCAGGCATCAAATTTTTGTTCAAATACAGTCTAGAACAAGCCGAGAGTCAAACCTTGACTCACGGGGAAAATTGCGCCGATCCCGAGCCACATCGTCACGAAGGTTCCAAACAAAAACACTGCCATTGCAACGGGGCGACGGAAGGGGTTTTGGAACTTGTTGACGTTCTCGATAAACGGAACAATGATCAAGCCTAGCGGCACAGAACCCATCAACACCACACCCAGGAGCTTGTTCGGCACGAGGCGGAGGATGTTGAACACGGGGTACAGATACCACTCAGGAAGAATTTCCAGCGGCGTTGCGAACGGGTTAGCAGGCTCACCATTCATCGAAGGGTCAAGCACAGCCAAACCGACACAAAGCGCGATCGTGCCTAAAATCACGACCGGGAAGATATACAATAAATCGTTGGGCCAAGCAGGTTCACCGTAATAGTTGTGACCCATGCCTTTCGCCAACTTCGCACGTAATTGAGGATCGCTGAGATCCGGCTTCTTAACAGTTGCCATTTAACGAAGTCTCTCCTTAACTCTAGAGATCAGTAAAACCATTTTGGACTTTAGACTTATCTTACTTGTAGTCTAAAATCCAAAAATCTTTACAACGGACCTGAAATTCCTTGCTTCCGAATCATCAGGAAGTGCGCCAGCATAAAGACAGCGATCAACCAAGGTAAGACAAAGGTATGTGCGCTGTAGTAGCGAGTCAAAGTCGATTGACCGACGCTTGCACCACCCCGCAGCAAGTCTGCAATCAGCGTTCCCACCACTGGGATTGCTTCAGGCACACCAGACACGATCTTCACCGCCCAGTAGCCGACTTGATCCCAAGGGAGCGAGTAGCCCGTCACACCAAAAGAAACGGTGATCACTGCCAACGCCACACCTGTCACCCAGGTCAATTCGCGGGGCTTTTTGAAGCCACCGGTGAGGTAAACCCGGAAGGTATGAAGAATCATCATCAGCACCATCATGCTGGCAGACCAACGGTGGATGGAGCGAATCAGCCAGCCGAAATTGACTTCGTTCATGATGTACTGAACGGAAGTGAATGCTTCGGCAACGGTTGGCTTGTAATAAAAAGTCATTGCAAATCCAGTTGCGAACTGAATTAAAAAGCAGACCAGAGTAATGCCGCCCAAGCAATAGAAGATGTTGACATGGGGAGGCACGTACTTGCTGGTTACGTCTTCGGCAAGCGCTCCGATTTCTAGGCGCTCATCGAACCAGTCATACACATTTGCCATAAAGCAAGCGTTCCTAAAAATGATTGCTGTTCATAAAAAATGTAACATATCTGAGGGTCGGATTTCCGGGCGGAAAGAGGCAATTTATCAGGGTTTCTGCCGATTTTCCATTGGTTTCACGCTCGATCGACAAACTTAAGCCCTTATGAAGAATAATTTCGTTTCACAAAAATTTTACCGGACTCGGTGTTCTCTGGCAAAGTGAATCATACTGGGATTTTGCTGCGTCAAATTACCCGATTTAGCGCTACTATCGATCGCTATGGGAAAACGATTCATTTGGCTTCGCTCACTGACGGCTGTTGGACTCTCAATCGCCGCTTCGCTGCTGTTTATGGCAGCCCCCGCTACAGCGCTGACTGAAGAACAGAAGTTAATCAACGAAGTTTGGCGAATTATCGATCGAGCTTATGTCGACCCGACGTTCAATCACAAGAATTGGTGGGGACTGCGGGAAAAGTATCTAAAGCAGTCGTTGCCGAATCGGGAAGCGACTTACGGCACGATTTCGCAGATGCTGGGGGTGCTAGGCGATCCGTTTACGAGGCTGTTGAAGCCGGATCAATATCGCAGTTTGCAAACGAGTACATCGGGTGAATTGACGGGTGTAGGATTGCAGATTGCGCTGGATGTGGAGACGAAACGGCTGAAGGTGATTTCTCCGATCGTGGGTTCGCCTGCGGCAAAGTCGGGTATTCTCTCTGGCGATACGATCCTGCAAATTGACGAAGTGACGACCGAAGGGTTGAGCCTGGATGAAGCGGCGGAAAAAATGCGCGGAGTCGTTGGCAGTCATGTGACCTTAACGATCGCGCGTGAGGGCGGATTCGAGCGAGAGTTTGATTTAGTGCGCGATCTCATTGAGTTGAATCCAGTGCTGGCAGAATTGCGCCCACAGACGGACGGGAAGAAAGTCGGTTATCTGCGGTTGAGTCAGTTTAATGCGAATGCGACGATGGAAGTGGCGCACGCGATCGCGAAATTAGAGCGCGACGGAGCCGATCGATATATTCTCGATTTGCGAAACAATCCGGGTGGCTTGCTGAACGCGGGAATCGAAATCGCGCGGTTGTGGCTGGATGAAGGCGCGATCGTTTATACGGTGAATCGGCAGGGTACGATCGGCAGTTTTGAGGCGACGGGCAAAGCGTTGACGAACGATCCGCTAATGGTTTTGGTGAATCAAGGAACGGCAAGCGCGAGTGAGATTTTGGCGGGTGCGCTGCAAGATAACGGACGAGCCACAATTGTTGGCGAAAAGACGTTTGGAAAGGGATTGATTCAATCGCTGTTTGATTTGTCGGATGGGGCAGGATTGGCGGTGACGGTGGCGAAGTATGAAACGCCGAATCATACCGACATCAATCGCTTGGGAATTCAGCCTGATCGAGTTGTGGCACTGGAAGCCATCACGCTTGAACAAGTTGGAACTGCCGCAGATACGCAGTACAAAGCCGCAATCTCGGCGTTTGCAGATTCTCTTGTCGCAGGGGCAAAGTGAGTTTTGAGCGCGTCTACCACGATCCGTTGCATGGTGCGATCGCGTTAAATTCCAGCGAGCCAACTGAAGCGCTTTTAATTCAACTGATTGATACTCCTGCATTTCAACGATTGCGGCGGATTCGTCAATTGGGCCCTGCGAGTTTGACGTTTCACGGTGCGGAAGGATCAAGGTTTACGCATTCGCTCGGTGTGATGGCAGTAGCGCGACGGGCATTCGATCGTATTGCGCGAGATTATCCGCAGCTTTTACCGCATCGAACCGTTTTGCTGTGTGCGGCGTTGCTTCACGATATTGGACATGGCGCGTTTAGTCATACGGCTGAAGAGATTTTTGGTAGCGATCATGAGGTGTGGACACGACGAATTTTGCGGGAATCGAAGCCGATTCGGGGATTGCTCGATCGCTTTTCGCCAGATTTGATCGATCAGATTGAAGCGGTTTGTCTGAAAAAATATCCGTTGCCGTTGATTTGGCAGTTAGTTTCGAGCCAATTGGATTGCGATCGACTCGATTATTTGATGCGAGATAGTTACTTTACTGGAGCATCTTACGGACGGATCGATCTCGATCGTATTTTGATGGCGATGCGATACGATCCGGTGACACAACAATTAGTCGTGGCTCGAAAAGGAATGGCAGCGATCGAACATTATTTGATCGTGCGTTATTTTATGTATTCTCAGGTGTATAACCATCGTAAAAATGTGGCTGCAACTTGGGTTTTATTAAAGATATTTCAGCGAGCAGAACATCAATTAAACCTGGGTCAATTAAACGCGGATCAAAATGTAAAAGCGTGGTTAAATAACCAAATTGAATTAGCGCAATATTTAGCCACTGATGACGGGACGTTTGTTTATCATCTACAACAGTGGCAAACTCACGAAGATTCGATTTTGGCAGATTTATCGAGGCGATTTCTCGATCGAGATTTGCTCAAAGCGTTAGACATTTCTCATTTGAATGAAAGCGATCGTTTGTCGCTACTCGAAAAAGTTCAACTTTGGGCAAAGCAATTAGGATTTGATCCAGAGATTTACTGTGGATTGAGAATTGCGGTGAGTCGCGGGTACACGCTGTACGATCGAGGAATTAATATTCAGACAACGCTTGGACTGCGAGAAATCGGAGAGCTTTCCGCACTCGTGCAAACCTTAACTCAGAACGTACAGCGTGTTTGGTTGATCTATCCGAGTGAAATCAAAACGAAACTACAGCATTTTTTCTAGAAACTGCTTCGCTCGATCGCATTTCGGGTTGCCGAAAAATTCGCTCGGTGGCGCATCTTCCGCAAGCTTACCTTGATCGAGAAACAAAATGCGATCGGCAACTTCACGGGCAAACCCCATTTCGTGAGTCACGATCGCCATTGTGATTCCAGTTTTTGCCAGTGCTTTCATCACTTCGAGAACTTCTTTCACAGTTTCGGGATCGAGTGCGGAAGTCGGTTCATCGAAGAGAATCACTTCGGGTTCCATCGCTAGAGCGCGAGCGATCGCGACTCGTTGTTTTTGTCCACCCGAAAGGCGTGAAGGATACACCTCGCACTTTTCACCGAGTCCAACTTTTGTCAGCAGATCTCTGCCTTTTTCTTCGGCTTGAGCGTGGCTCATTCCTCTGAGTTTGATCGGCGCATATGTCACATTTTTCAGCGTCGTCATGTGTGGAAATAAGTTGAAATGCTGAAACACCATGCCTAACTTTTCCCGTACTTTTGCAATGTTCGTATTCGGGGCGGTAATATCCCGATCGTTGAAATAAATCCGTCCGCGCGTGGGACGTTCTAGCAAATTTATACAGCGCAAAAAAGTTGATTTTCCAGACCCCGAAGGGCCCAAAATCGCAACTACTTCACCGCGTCGAATCTCGGTCGAAATATCATCTAAAACTTTTAAACTTCCGAAAGATTTCGTGAGAAATTCCGTTCGTACAACAACATCATTCACTGCGTCTTAACCTCTTTTCAAGAATCGATGCCAAGGAAGTCAATGCCATCACCAAAACGTAATAAAGAAACCCTGCAAACAGCAGCGGCTCAAAATAAATGAACTTGTTTGCACCCACAATTTGGGCACTCCGAAGAATCTCCACCACACTGATCGTTGAAACAAGCGACGAATCTTTTAGCAGCGAAATTGTTTCGTTTACCAACGCTGGCAAAATATTTTTCAACGCTTGCGGCAACACGACATCCCACATGAGCAACGGATAAGGCACTCCTAAAGACATCGCGGCTTCAGTTTGCCCCTTATCAACCGCCTGAATCCCAGCGCGAATCGTTTCGGACATATATGCGCCAGAGTTGAGGCTAAACGTAAACACTCCCGCCTGTAATGCAGAAATATCATATCCGGTAAGCTGTGGTGTCGCAAAATATACAAGGGATAATTGCAGCAGCAGCGGCGTTCCTCGAAAGATTGAGGTATACGCGAGCGCAAACCAGATTAGAGGCTTCACACCAGAAATTTTGAATAGTGAAAGAATTGTTCCAAGCAATAACCCAAAGAATACTGAAGCAAACGTAAATAATAGAGTTTGCGGAACGCCACTCAGAATAAAAGGAATATCCGAAAAGATACGAGAAAAATCTAAGTTCATATTTTGATTGAGATCATCCTCCTATTTGGTGGGTGAGGGCGATGGAGATGCCGGAGCGCTGGTCGCAAACCATTGTTTCGCCAATCGATCGAGTTCTCCGCTCGTTTTCATCTTTTCTAGCACTTGGTTAAACTCTGCCACACGCGCCGAACCTTTGGGAAACGCAATCGCAGATCCCGAAGGCCCTTCAGACGGAATCACGTTATATTCCAGATCTGGATTCGCTTTGGTAAATCCTTGAATCACGGTATCTTCTACGATCGCAGCATCAATTCGCTTTGCCTTTACTTCTTGAATGATTTCTGGCACTCGATTCAGCGCTTTGATTTGTATCCCTTGCACCTTTTCTGAAATCTTCTTCAGATCACCTTCTTGGATTGAACCGAGCTGCACCCCGACCCGTTTTCCTGCAAAATTTTCCGCTTTCGCTAGATTGTTGCCTTTGAGCGCGACGATCGTGTTTTTCGCCTGGAAATAGATCGTCGAAAAATCCACGTTCTTTTTGCGTTCGTCGGTCGGAGTCATTCCCGCCATGACAAAATCGGCTCGATTCACTTGAAGGGCAGGGATCAAACCGTTAAAGTCTGATTCTTGCACTTTCAATTCGTATCCCAATTCTTTCGCAACGTAATTCGCGATGTCGATGTCAAATCCAACAATCTTACGTGCGCCGCCTGCGGTGTCATAAAATCCATACGGCGGATAATCTGGCGAGGTCAACAGCGTCAGCGTTTTGCTGCCGCTTGTGGATTGATTTGCAGATTGATTGCCGCCGCAGCCGATCGTAATCATGAGTGAGGCGATCAACAATCCGCCTAAAAGTAGCCTCCGTCGCTTCATCTCGAAGTCCTCATCAGTAATAGAAATAGATTTAGAGTATCAAACTCAATTTTGACAACTACCGCGATCGATAACTTTAGAAAGCAAACGTTGTCCGAATCACACCGATCACCACATCCGGATTGCGATTGTCGTGGTTTGGAACGGTGAGCCAAATTACGCCAGGCGTGACCGAAATGTTGTCGCTGAGTTGGTGACGGTAAAAGGCTTCAATGTGATAGCCCGTATCTCGATCACTGCGCTGTCCTGCCGGAAGTCCGATCGCTTGCGCTAGAGCATCGTTACTGGTTCCCGTCAATTTCGGCTGCATTCCAAAGACGATTCCGCCTAAGTTGCCTTTTTTGCCCAGGTCTGGAAAGGCGAGATTGACCGCATAGTTCCAAATGCTGGCATCGCCTTTTGTGCCGTCACCGAGCGATCGAGCTGCTGTGTATCCAAGCCATCCCCCTAATTCAAACCGAGGTGAAAAGCGGTAGTTAAACTGAAATCCGTAGGAGTTTCCTTGAACTGGTCCTGCGCCAATCACCTTCGCCGCATTGCTTCCCGCCAGTGTATCCACCCCGTTCACGACTGAATAGGTGTTGATATACATCAAGCCAAACTTGAGCGCACCGGAGCTGTAAACTAATTGCCCCCAAGCACTATGACCGCCGTTAAAGATGCCGGATTTGTTGTCGGGAAAGTTAGCCCCGCCGATCGTAGAATCCTCGCCGTAGTAACCAAAGTCAAAGCTGATCGCCGGGGAGACTCTCAGGTTTGCTGCAATTCCAGCACGGTTGCCCACAGGGAAAAAGATCGGATTGATTTGCCCGAAGTTTGAGGGAGAGCCTAAAACTTGATCGTTAAAAGGCGTGATCGGATCAGTGACGATGCTGGGGTCGATCGTATTAGCATCGAGATAGACGGTCAGAAGTTCGCCTACGGGAAAGCGATACTGCAAGCGGTTTATAGTAATTTGACCGTTTTGGGAGACGCTGGTTGCGAGAAACCTTGATTCGTCAGTTTGTCCTGCTAATCCGGTTGGGAATTCGGTCGCAGTGTCGAGTCGTCTTAGGTTTGTCGATTGGAGTCGGACTCTTAAGCGATCGCGTCCCGAGAAGCTGGTGTCAAAATCCAATCTCAGGCGATAACCCAGATTCGGATTGTTCGCGTTGCTGGCGTTTCGACCAAAGGCATCGGCTAGATAGGAAACGAGTTCGACTCCTAGCTTTGTGGTGGTTGAAAACTGCTGTTTTTCTAAAGTGGCAGTCCGAGCTTCCAAAGCATCCACTCGACCGTGAATCGTTGCCAGTTCTACCGCGAATTGTTGTTGAAGTTTTTGCAGGGTTGCTAGGTCTTCTTTTTTGACTAAATCGGCGGTTGAAGCGGCAATTAGTTCGTTGACTCGATCGAGACAGGCATTCAGTCCAGCGGCAAATTCGTATCGCGTGAGTGCCCGGTTGCCGCGATAGGTTTTGTCAGGATAGCCCGCGATGCAGCCGTAGCGTTCGACTAGCGATTGTAGTGCTTGAAATGCCCAGTCCGTCGGGCGAACATCGGTAAGCTGCGAAACAGAAGTAACTTGTTTGAGGCTGGGTTCTGGTTCGGTTGAGGACTAGATCGCAGAAATTTTTAAGGGTTCTTTTGGATTCGCGAAAGCACTTGGACTAAAAAACGTGCTGGCTGTGCAGATAGATAAAGCGATCGTTGTGGAGACAATGGAGCAGTTTTTTAAGTTAGATAGCATACAAACTTACTTCACACCACAGATGAATAGAAACAAGCAAATCGCTGTTTCAGTGGTGAATTGCTTCTGCTTTTCACACATCGAAAGAGCGGCTAAAGTTTGACAAAAAACTATCCTATAGAAGCAAGCTTGTAGAGCGTTCAGTTTCCCCAAACTTGCTTGAATTAGAGACATCATCTCCGAACAAATTGAAGTTTTTTGTCAAGCAAGATACTTGCAGGTTTCGTTTTTTAGATTCACCTATCTGTAGTCATAAAATTAGTCGCGCGAATTTGATTGACCCGATTCTGATACTCCGACTCACTTAGCACCGGAACTGCTCGATCGACATTTACATCATCGATCTCAATCCACGATCGACATCCACCGTAAGCATCTCGATAAGCAATCATCTGAGGTTCTGGCAATCGAAACACTCGCAACAACAGTAAATACAACGGCGATCGCGATTTCCATTTCAGCCGTTCTTCGACAAATCGATCATTCCAAATATGAAACGGTAACAGCGATCGCACGACTTCTGGATCACTCACTTGAATCACATCGGTAATCTCTGCGATCGAACTAATCTCGATCGTGTCAGGATGCCAACCTGATTCAACGAGATCGACTAGATTGGGTTGCTTAAGCAATGTTGGATCTTGATGCTCATACGTGGGATACAGCAGCACTCGACGAAACGGAACTTCAAACCGTCCCTTTTCTTCTCGGATGCCCCCTTTGCGAAGCAACAAAATTGTTTCTCCCTGCTCTAGCGCTTTAACCGCGATCGACCATTCTTTGAGCGCCTGTTTCATGACTTATTAATTGGGTAAATTCAGCGCCGAGAAAAACTCTACACACACCACAAAAAACGGAAACATAATTCCTGCAAGTCCAAACCAACCGCCAAACTGACCAATCAACGAAGAAACTCTTCTTCCTGCTCGATCGCCTGCCGTTGCCAAAAACCGAGAACTCATACTAACCAATGCCGCTCCGCCCAGACCAAACGGCACACTGAGCAGAAACCATGTTCTCAGTCTAGCGCCCGGATCAATCAATCCTAGCGTCGGAAACAACACAAAACTCACCGTCTCGACCACGAGCCAAAGTCCCAAAGCCGTGAGTAAATCTTTCTTTTGCAGGTCATCGAAGGAGAAGTTATTCATCGCCAAAACTTAAGGGTTTCTCAATCCTTGGGCAGAAAAGATCACGATCGCATTGCCTAAAATGAAGTTACTACTTCGGAGCGCTGAAACATGAACACCCACGATTTATTCATGCTGATTGTGATGCTGATCCCTGGGATCTTGCTGTCTGTGGCAATTATGGCAACGTTTGCGGCAGGTGGCTAACTTATTTCAGTCCGATCTCTGCAAGTCGCTGCTGTAAGTATTCGCCTGCTGTGATTTTGGGAAATGCAACTGCGCCGCCCGTTCTTTCGATACAGGTCTGGAGCGGCGTAAGAGCGGTTTTCCCAACCGGATGCACAAAAAATGGCATTGAGAATCGTTGAGAACGATCCCCGGGATTGACGACGCGATGCGTGGTACTTTTCAGCAATCCATTGGTCAATTGCTGCAACATATCACCGCTATCGACAATAATTTGCCCTTCTAAGTTCGGGATTGCTCTCCAAGTTCCGTCGCGCTGCAAGAGTTCTAATCCGCTCTCGGTCGCTTCGCAAAGTAAGGTGATGAGATTGATATCTTCGTGCGGAGCCGATCGCAGACTCGCGGGATTCGCGTCTTCTGGAATCGCTGGATAGTGAATGATTCGGAGAATCGTATCTGCATCGATCGTAGTTTCGCTCAAAAACGATCGATCGACTTCTAAATACAACGCACACGCTTCGAGAAGTTGAACGGCACACTGTTCAAGCTGTGCATATAACTGATTCATCGTGGAGCGAAATCCAGGAATCTCGATCATCTCAAGGTTTGCCAGATGGTTTTCTCGTCCGACGTGCCAAAATTCTTTGAGATCTGGTACGGGGTGATCTTTTGCGTGTTCTCTCCCAAATCGCGTAAATCCTCGCTGTCCATTCAGTCTCGGATCTTCGTAGCGCAATTTCACTTCATCGGGTAGCTCGAAAAATGCTTCAGCAAATTGATACGCGCGCTGGATAAGAGCGCGATCGACACCGTGATTGATCAGCGCAAAGAAGCCGATTTCTTCTAGAGCTTTACCGATCGTTAAAACAAAGTCCTGTTGTTGAATTGGATCGTTTGATAGAAAAGACTGAAGATCTGCGATCAGAATGGTTTGCTGCATAGTGATACCTAAAATGCTGGGCAGACGAACAATGCAGCGAGTCGATCGAGCTAATTCACGCAATTACGCAATTACGCAATTCTTTTCTCGCTTCGTTTGGGTCGGCTTCTGCCCCCTAAATCCCCCAGAATGGGGGATTTAGGGGGCGAGAGGACTAGGCGATCGCAGACCAATCGATTCGTGTGTACACGATAGCTCCTAGATCTACGAGAAATTAGCAGCGACTCGCATCAGATAAAGACTAAAACTGATCGTCGTTGCCGAGAGTTGGAGTCGAAGCACCACCTAAGAAGAGATTCTTAGCGTTATCGCTTTGGTAGACACAATCGATCGATACTTTATCTTTGTTGTCAAGATTGCCGACATAGCCGAAGGTGTTCATCTTTTGGCGGCAGTCACGGACTTGATCAGAGGTTAGAAGTTTCCGCTGCTCTAAGACCGTCCAGTTTGCCCGTCTGATGATACAAGCAGGTTCCATTGCAGCTTGTGCGACAAATACCTTAAAGGGATTCAGCGTCACATAAAGGCGCGTGTTCACCGAAATCGCGCTGGCTCCGTTTTGGATACAGATTTCGGGATTGGGAGCTTGCTGGTCAATTTGCAAGTTCGTCACAACGCTTGTCGGGTTTGTGGGAGTCGCGGCACTGAAGGCAATTCCGACACCAATTCCTAATACAAAAATGCCTGCAATGATCGCGATCGTGGTTGCATTAAACCATGAGGGAGTTTTGTTCACGGCGGGTTTTCCTTGCTTCGGTTCGTAGTCATCTTCTCGATCGTAGTTGTTATATCGATCGTCGTTGTAGGAATTGTTGCGGGGTCTGCGCTTCATAAGGGATTGACTTGAGAAGGATTGGATTCTATTCTAGCGGCTCAAGCCTTGGCTTTCTTTGAGGAGTTCGTAATAGGCTTGGGCGGTGTCTTTCATGTACTGATATTCGGCTTTGACTCGTTCGTATTGAGCATCTAGCGGGACGTGCAAATCAAGTAAAAGGTCTGGATTAAAATCTGCGATTCGCGTGCCGATTAGGGTTTCTCGCACGATGCGGACGTAAACTTCGCTGAGTTCTTCGACTTTTTTAATTAACTTTTCGGTTTCGTCGATCGCTCTTTCGTAGATTTCTAACTGCGACGAATAGAAATCGGAAACGGCAACAAGTTCAGCAAGTTTGCCAATTTTGACGGATTGTTTCTCAAGAGCAACGGTATCAAGTTCAAGTTTCAAATGTTCTTTAATCACGGGCGCGAGTTCTGCCATCACGCGAATTTTGTTTTGGCGATGAGTCCGGGAGAGTGTAATCGGCGTAACTGAATTCAAACTGTGCCACGAGTAAATATATTCAACATCGCCTGCATCAGTAATCGTCGGGAAAACGACCTGAACGCGATCGGGACTGCGAAACCGATGTGGAACCGCAAAATTTCCCAACGGTAAATTGGGATAGCGGTCTTCGGCTCCTTTGACAATCACCACATCGCTATTGCGGATCGCACAAATCTGATGATTTTGGTACTGCAAGAACAAATATGCAATCAAACCCATAAATAGAAAGACCAGCAGCAAATCCACCGAGGCATCTCCAGACTTTATCTGTTTATTGTGACGAATTTGATCGCGATTCCGCCACCTAGAGAGAGTTCGGATGCGATCGTTAGTGCAACAATGATGAGACTGTAACGATTTGTATTCTATGCGTTCTTCTCTTCGTCGTTCTTCGCTGTCTACGTTGTGGCAGGATAGCCTGACTGTGTTTTGGGGCGATTGGCTCGATCTGCGGGTGCGAATGACGCAAATTGTCGCTTCGGGATTAGTGTCGCCGTTAATCTATATTTTGGCGTTTGGCTTGGGTTTGGGAAGTTCTTTAGACAGCGTGACGAAGCCGAGCGCAGGAGATAACTATCTGCAATTTATCCTGCCGGGAATGGTCGCGCTATCCTCGATGGTGATCAGTTTTGGGGGAACGACCTTTTCGATTTGTGGCGATCGCTTATTCACGAAAACCTTTGAAGAAATTCTACTCGTTCCGGTTCATCCGTTGGCGGTGCATCTTGGCAAAATGTTGGCGGGAATTGTTCGCGGGTTGCTGACGGCTGCATCAGTGATTTTGGTTGCAGTTCTATTTACGGGTAAAATCTGGAGTTTTCTCAATCCGTTATTTCTACTTGTTCTGGTTCTCAATTGTGCTGTGTTTGCTGGATTGGGAGTGATTGTCGGATTGAATGTGAAATCGTTAGAAGGTGTTGGAATTTATAACAACTTTGTAATCGTACCAATGTCATTTCTAGGCGGAACTTTTTTTGATGCTTCGACACTACCAGCATTGCTAAAAGTAATTGTTTATCTATTGCCTTTAACATATACAAGTTTGGGACTGAGAGCGGCGGCGTATTTACCGATTGGGCAATTTCCTTGGTTTGTGATTCCGGTTTTATTGGTGATGGCGATCGCGCTTTCTGCGGTGGGTGCATATCAATTCTCACACCTGCAAGATTGAAGGTCTGTACGCACTTTTCCGATCTCACTCGGCGGCATCTGTCACTGGCAGAGGGTTCTGTCCAACTCCAATTATGATAAAAGCCCTTTCTGTGGAAAGGGCTTTCAAAAACTCAACTCGTGACACTGGCAGTTTTGGCTTGAGAATCGCGGTACTCTTCAACAATCTGGCGGAATTGGTCGCCCTCGATCGTTTCTTGCTCCATCAAGATATCCACTAAGTAATCGACTAAAGCACGATTCTCACGGACAATTCGACAAGCTTCGTCATAGCATTGAGTTGCGATCGCATAAACCTGATGATCGATCTTGGTTGCCATTTCCTCAGAGTATTCTGCTTGAGGCATCAGACCGCGACCCAAGAAAACTTCGCTGCCGCCACTTTCTAGCGCCACATTGCCCAAGTCAGACATTCCAAACAGGGTCACCATCTGCCGCGCAATGCCCGTGAGCGCTTGAATATCGCCCCCTGCACCCGTGGTAATTTCATCATCGCCGTAGATGATTTGCTCTGCAGCTCGACCCCCCAATGCACAAGTAATTTGCGCCATTTTCTCGGCTCTTGTGGTTAATCCTTGTTCCTCATCGGGCGTAAACCAGGTGATTCCTAATGCTTGTCCCCGCGGAACGAGTGTGACTTTCTGAACCGGATCATGGTGCTTCAACATCGTTGCGACGATCGCATGACCGACTTCATGATAGGCAATCAGCCGTTTGCGCTTGCTATCTACCAGCGGTGGACGTTCCATTCCGGCGACGACCCGATCGATCGCATCATTGATCTCCAGCATAGTGATCGCCTCTTTGCGTCTCCGAGCCGTGAGAATCGCTGCTTCATTCAAGAGGTTGGCAAGTTCTGCTCCGGAAAATCCGGGAGTCCGACGCGCGATTGTATCTAGGCAAACTTCATCAGCCAGTTTTTTATTTCGAGCATGGACTTCTAGAATTTTTAAGCGCCCTTTGTAAGTCGGCAAATCGACGATAATTTGTCGATCGAATCGTCCGGGACGCAATAAAGCAGAGTCGAGAACATCCGGGCGGTTCGTCGCTGCAATAATAATGATTCCGGCATTGCCTTCAAACCCGTCCATCTCAGTTAGAAGTTGGTTTAGGGTTTGTTCGCGTTCATCGTTGCCGCCACCGATTCCTGCACCCCGTTGCCGTCCAACTGCATCAATTTCATCGATAAAGACAATACAAGGCGCATTCTCTTTCGCTTTCTTAAATAAGTCACGAACGCGGGAAGCACCCACACCGACAAACATTTCAACAAATTCAGATCCAGAGATCGAGAAGAACGGAACACCCGCTTCTCCCGCGATCGCTTTTGCTAACAATGTTTTTCCGGTTCCAGGTGATCCAACCAGCAGCACCCCTTTCGGAATCCGCGCCCCTACTGCCGTAAAGCGTTCTGGCTTTTTCAAGAACGTCACAACTTCTTGCAGTTCTTCTTTTGCTTCTTCAATGCCTGCGACATCATCAAACATCACCCCGGTTTTTGCTTCCATCTGGAACCGAGCGCGGGATTTACCGAAGCTCATCGCTTGTCCAGGCCCGCCCGGAGAATTGCTCGATCGCCGTAAGATCAGCAGCAATCCAGCGATCAGCAACATGAATAAGAGCAGATTCGCCACCAATCCCACGACGACGCTATTATCTGCGGTCGGTTGGGATTCAAACGTCACCTTGTTTTTGCGGAGTCGATCGATGAGTTCTGGATTGCGCTCTAAGAGTTGCACTTCGATCGGCGCATCATTCTTGCTTTTTCCTTGCAGACGAACCCGTGCAACGTTCTGAGCTTCATCAATTTCAACCCGCTCGACTTCACCCGCATCAATTTTTTTCAAAAATGCGGTGTAGCTAAGGCTTTCACGGGCTTGAGCCATCGCTGGGGCGCTCATGAGGAGGCTTTGGAGCAGCATCCAGCCAACGAGCGAGGCGTTGACCACCTTCGATCGAGCTTTAGTGAGAGACAGCGATTGCGCGAGGTTCCGTGAGCCTTTCATCATGTGTTGCCTTTTGTCGGGTTGGACAATGTGGGGACGATATCAAGGGTGAGACACTCGTTAAAAAGTGACCCTATTTCCCTAGTCTAGCCCTCTCAATACGAATTGGACACTTGAGCGGTTCGAGTTTCGGGGGTGTACTTGACAATTTTGAGGCAGTTGCGATGTCCTTCGCGATCGTAGCTGACTTTATCGGCGAGACGACGCAGCAAAAACCAGCCATATCCTCCTTCTTGTAGAGTTCCGGGCTGGGGTTCTCGGATATTATCTGGATCAAAGGGCTGGCCCCAGTCCCAAATCTCGATTTCCATGCGATCGTCATGCAGGGCGACCTGAATATCGATCGAGGTGTCATTCGAGAGTCCAGAGTGGGCGTGTCGAACGGCGTTGGTGAAGCCTTCGGCTAGGGCTAGATTGAGGCGGTGGAGTTGGTTCTCACGCCGGGGAAAGTGCGGGTCGTGTTGATGCCAGAATTTCTCGAACCATTTCTGGACGTGGTTCAACACCGTGAGGTTACTGTTAACCGACAGATACTCTTGTTGAAACATACTCCGATTCGTTCACTCGATCGCGGGTCTGGGAATGTGATCTTAGTTCCTAACTATATTTATGATACGTGGCTTTCTGGCGACAATTCTTTGTATTTTCTCCGAATTTCACCGGAACATTTGGCACGCCGTAGAGGTAAGTAATAGACCTTTTTCAATGGTTATCATTGATATCTAACGCTTGTCGCTGCAATTGTAGCAGTTCCGTAATTCCTTTCTCTGCCAAGTTCATAATCTGATCCAATTGTCCGCGCGTGAAGCTTCCTTGTTCGGCAGTGCCTTGGATTTCGATAATTTCGAGGGCATCGTTCATGACGACGTTGCAGTCTGTGTCAGCGGTGACATCTTCGGGATAGTTGAGGTCAAGAAACGCCTCGCCTTCGATTAAACCGATCGAGACTGCTGCGACTTGATGACGAATCGGAGAGCGATCGAGTTCTCCACGCTGGATCAATGATTCGATCGCGTCATGCAGCGCGACGAATGCACCTGTAATGGAAGTCGTGCGAGTTCCGGCATCGGCTTGCAGGACATCGGCATCGATCGTAATTGTGCGTTCTCCGAGTGCCCGCATATCGAGAACCGAGCGTAAGCTGCGTCCGATTAGGCGCTGAATTTCCTGAGTGCGTCCGGAGAGTTTGAGCAGTTCGCGTTCTTGTCGATCGGGCGTGGCTCCGGGTAGCATTCGATATTCAGCCGTGAGCCAGCCTTGCCCTTTGCCTTCGAGAAAGCGGGGGACTTTGGATTGAATGCTGACGGTGCAGAGAACTTGGGTGTCACCGCAGCAGGTTAGGACAGAACCTGCGGAAAATTTGGTGAATCGCCGAGTAAAAGTAGTGGGACGGAGCTGATCGGGTTGCCGACCATCTGGGCGCTGCCAGGGCATGAAACTTCCTCAAATCTGTGTTTCAGCATACCGTCCACTCTTTGAGTTGTGGGGGAAGATTCCAGATTGTTTTCAGATTTGAAGCTACAATCCGGCAAACCATTCGTAACCCTGATCTTCCCAATAGCCCCGCGATCGACCTAATTTACTTACCAGCGTAATTCGCGTAACCCACTTGCTCTGCTTGTATCCCAGCTTGACCGAAGAAGCTAATCGCAACGGCGCACCATTTTCGATCGAGATTGCCTCGCCATTTTTCTGATACGCCATCAAAGTCTGAGGATGAAGGCACGATCGCAAATCCCAACTTTCCAAATAGCGATCGGCTGACTCGAAATAAGCGTATTGAACGCCCGGTTTTGGTTGTGCCAGTTGGATCAAATCCCGTAACCGAACGCCGCCCCACTGTACGATCGCTGCCCATCCTTCCACACAGACATGGCGAATGATCATCGAAGTCAGCGGCAATTTGTAAAGCTCGTTCAGGCTCAACGATAAAGGCTGATTGACCTCGCCATCAATGATTAATCGAAATTTCGCCGGATCAATCACTGGGGTAAATCCAAACGTATTGACGATCAATTGATTTGGCTCGATTTGGCTTGCGGCAAATTCAGGCACAGGAGTTTGAGGCTTAAATAACAGCTCCTCAACGCTTTGATTAAGGGGTTCTGTGACTGTACCCACCACATCCCCAAAAATTGGGAGACCACAGCCGCCCAAGATTAATCCTGAACTTGAAACGCCAGCAATTTTGAGAAAATCACGCCGCGAAAAATTCTGCATCACCGTTACCAGAACATTGAATCGATCAATCGAGAGCCGCCGACTTTCAGCGCCAGAAAAGAATGTGCGATCGCGAATCCAATCACGGTCGGAACGCTAGAAAAATGCACAATTCTCAGCGCCTGCCAATCTCCAAACATCTCGACAATCCAAGGGAACTGCGCGGGTTTGTACATCCCGATTCCGCTGAGGATTGCGAGGAGGAGGATAGGAACGATCGCGGTATAAGCCACTCGATGCCAAGCGTAGTATTTTCGCTTCGGATTTTTCCCCGTCTGAATCGCTTTCACATCATTTGCACCGACAAATCGATGCTTCCAACGCCGCGTAACCAGCACATAAATTCCATACCAAAGCAAATTCAGCGAAAACAATCCCATTCCCGCGAAGTGCCAATCTCGCCCACCTGCCAACCAGCCGCCCAGTGTAAAGATCGGCGGAATCGGAATTCCTGCTCTACCCCCAAACACCGGATTCGCATTGTAAATCTGCAATCCGCTGGTCAGCATGATAAACACACTCACCACATTAATCCAATGAAACGTTTTGGCAAGAATCGCCTGTTTCGGTAAAACCTTGAGTTCCATTAGCGCTTCACAAAAGATCACGTATTGCTAATGTGACACAAAAAAACCCGGAGTCGATCGATAAATCAACTCCGGGAGGCTCATCCTTCGGAGAAAACTACTAACGTTTACCGTTACTGTGTCCAGTTGTCACTAAAAGCCGTTCTGCTAACTTGTCGGGGACTTCCTGCAAATGATCGAATTCACATTGGAAAAAGCCGACTCCCATTGTTTGCGATCGTAGTTCCACGATCAAATCGTGCATCTCAGCTTGCGGCAACAAGACAATCACATCATCCCAACCCATCCAACCTGATTTCGCATCGTAGCCCAGCACTTGACCGCGCCGACCGCTGGATAAACGCAACACTTTCGAGGTGAAATCAGATGGAACGGAGACTGTCACTTGTACGATCGGTTCTAACAACACAGATTCGCATTTCGCCATGCCTTCCTGCATTGCAATTCGCGCTGCTTGTCTAAAGGCTTGCTCCGAACTATCAACACTGTGATAAGAACCATTCGTTAAGGTCACTGAAACATCAACCACGGGGAATCCAAGCGGGCCGATCGAGAGATACTCTCGCACACCCATTTCGACGCCGGGAATGTACTGTTTGGGAACCACGCCGCCAACAATCTTTTCACCAAATTGGAAGCCATCCCCACGCGACCCAGGTTGAATGCTGAGATAAACATCTCCGAACTGCCCGTGTCCGCCTGTTTGATGTTTGTAGCGTCCGTGTGAACTGGTGGATTTGCGAACCGTTTCTTTGTAGGGAACTTGTGGAAGATGCGTGGACATCGGTAGATTGTATTTTCGACGCAATCGATCGAGTGCAACTTGCAGATGAATTTCACCTTGTCCCCACAAGATAATCTCATGGGTATCGCCGTGTTGCTCCCAACAAATCCCACAGTCTTCTTCTAAAAGTTTCGCAAGTGTTCCAGTCAGTTTCACTTCATCATTGCGTTTTTCTGCCTGAATTGCCATTGCGTAGACAGGTTTAATCTGTTCCGGTTTGCGAAGTGCACGGACTGGCTCGGTTGAAAGGGTCGCTCCAGTCTTGACTCCTTCCATCCGCGCAAGGGCAACAATTTCACCTGCTTGAGCAGAATTCACGCTTTGTTGCTGTTGACCCATCAGGCGATACATTCCACCAATGCGAACGCCATTTAAGGGCATGCCATCGGAGATCGTGCCTTGCCAAACCCGAACTAGAGAAAGCTTTCCGCCTTGCTGTGTATTGTAAGTTTTCAGAACTTGAGCAATTCCAGTGTTGCCTACTTTGATGCCGCGATACTCTGCGATCGTCTCCGGCTCTGGAATTTCCCGCAGCAGTGCTGAGAGTAAAGGACGAACGCCAAAATCTCGATCGGCACAGCCAAAGAACACAGGCACAATTAAATCCGCGCCCAGTTCCATCTTCAGATCTTGCAGAATCTCATCTTCAGGCGGTTCAATTTCTTCGAGTAGTTCTTCTAATAGATGATCATCCCAATTCGCCAGCGTTTCGAGCATTTCCATTCGCGCGAGCTGCTCTTGATCTTTTAGCTCTGCGGGGAACGGAACCGGATCAGCAGGCGCACCGGGATGATAGTGATAAGCCTGTTCGGTCACTAGATCAATAAATCCGGTGAGCGATTCGCCACGCCCGATCGGATATTGATGCGGCACGAGCGGGCGACTCGACACGGTTTTCAGCGCGTGTAGCACTTCCATAAAGTCCACATCGGCGCGATCCATTTTGTTGAGAAAGACTAGATGCGGAATTTCCCAATCGTCTAAAAATTTGAACAATGGCGATAGAGTCAGAACACGGTCGACTAAAGGTTCCGTCACCACGACAACCGCATCGACCCCGATCAGCGCATTTAGTGTTTCTTGCGCGAACTCTACAGAACCGGGACAGTCGAGAAACGTAAACCGCACATCTTCGTAGAGCGTGTGAGCAGTGTTAAGTTCAACGGTCATTTGGCGATCGCGGGCTTCTGGGCTACTGTCTCCGACCGTATTTTTGTCTTGCACTGTGCCTTTGCGAGAAACCGCATTTGTGACCCAAAGCAAGCTTTCGAGTAAGGTCGTTTTACCGCTGAGGTAAGGGCCCACGATCGCCACGCTTCGGATGCCGATTGAATTACTTTTCATACCATTCTCCTAGATATAGAGATAGCAATCTTTCCTCGATTCAAAATATAGAAATTCAACCCAACTCTTTGCAATTGCAGAGCGCAAAGATCAAGCAGTTCCTACTAATAAATCGAAGTTATTCGTTCTTGTTGAAATCGAAGATTGCTCAACCTTGAGGATCGATAACATTGGATTATCAAACTGTTTTGATTACCTGAATCAAAACCTCAGATTGTCTTAACAAAAAAGGGGCGCGATTGAACGCACCCCTTTTTGATTATCTTACGAGCGATTCCACAGTATCACTCGTTGAATGTTTGCCATTCCCGTTTTGATGGGTTTGGTGTCCATTTTGGTCGTGAGTGTGTCCGTTGCCGTTACGCGGCTGAATTACTCCAAATCCGCTGTGATTGCGCTCGTAGGCAACGTTAATTTCGCCCGTATCGACGTTGCGGAACATATAGAAATCGTGTCCCACTAGTTCAAGCTGTTCGATCGCTTGATCCACCGTCATCGGCGGCATCGAGAAATACTTAGTGCGAACCACCTGCGCGGGAAGTTCTGGTTCTCGATCGAGATTCAAATCTTCAATTAGCGGCTGGTCGCCCAAGTTTTCTGTGGTTTTGTCATACCGATGTTGCGATCGTTTTTCTTTGTATTTTCGCAGTCGTCGGGCAATTTTGTCCGCAACTAAATCGATACTCGCGTATAGATTTTCGCTCCCTTCCTCTGCTCGAACAACAGTTCCATTTGCGTAAATCGTAACTTCAGCAATTTGCTTCACGATACGGGGGTTGCGGCTAACAGAGAGATGAACATCGACTTCGGTCGTTAGGGTTTGATAATGGCTTACCGCTTTTTCGATTTTCTGGTGAACGTATTCTCGAATGGCATCCGTGACTTCAATGTTCTTTCCCTGGATCACGAGCTTCATATAAGCTATCTCCTCCCCTGAAATGGTGGGTGATTAATCTCACATTAGCACTTTGTATTGTGGCGAACAACTCGATTAAAGATGATTTGCATCTATTGACAATTCTTATTTGCAAATGGCGGTAATTTCATCAGAATTTCGCTTGATCTTTTTTCAAAAGTAATTCAAAGTAAAGTATTTGGGATCAATCTTTCATGCGATCGTGCCTTCTCTACACTCAAGGTTTAATGCCCTACAAAACCGCTTGGGAGTGGCAGCGATCGCTAGTTGACGCGCGTAAACAAAATTCCGACCTCGATGATGTCTTAATCCTGCTGGAACATTTTCCGGTTTATACGTTGGGACAGGGTTCCGATCTAGGCTTTCTGAAATTCGATCCGAATCAATCCAATCATGAACTGCATTGCATCGAACGTGGGGGAGAAGTCACTTATCACTGTCCGGGGCAGATTGTTGGCTATCCGATCCTGAACTTGAATCACTATCAGAAGGATTTGCATTGGTATCTTCGACAGTTGGAAGAAGTAATCATTCGCGTGTTAGCAGTGTATGGATTGGTCGGAACGCGAATTCCGGGACTCACTGGAGTATGGGTAAACGATCGAAAGTTCGCTGCAATCGGAATTAAAGTCAGTCGCTGGATCACGATGCACGGTTTCGCATTGAATGTCTGTCCAGATCTGAGCGGATTCGATCGCATTGTGCCTTGTGGAATTGCAGATAAGGCTGTGGGAAGTTTAGAGCAGTTTGTACTTGGGATCACTGTCGATGAAGTGAAGCGAGAAATAGCGATCGCGTTTTCTGATGTGTTTGAAGTATTACTAGAGCCATCTTAAGTATGGATAGATCTCCTCGTCGTGGAAGACATAAGATTTTCATTGGTATGTCTCCAGGTGTTGGCAAGACATACCAGATGTTAGAAGAAGGGCATCGGTTGAAAAAAGAAGGGGTGGATGTAGTAATCGGACTGCTCGAAACTCACAATCGGCAAGAAACGATTGAACAAGCGATCGGCTTAGAACTGTGATTCCGCGTAAATCGATCGATTGTTCTGGTGTGACGCTAACCGAAATGGATACCGAAGCTGTAATCGCTCGTCAGCCTCAGCTTGCCTTAGTCGATGAACTCGCTTATACGAATGTTCCAGGCTGCGAGCATGAAAAACGCTACCAAGATGTGGAACTAATCTTAGCGGCTGGAATTGATGTGTTTTCAACCGTGAACATTCAGCATTTAGAAAGCTTGAATGATTTAGTAGCTCGGATCACAGGAAGCGAATCCCCGATCGACTATTATAGAACAAGCAGATGAAGTTGTGGTTGTCGATGTGACTCCTGAGACGCTAGAGGAGCGCTTGAGAGATGGTAAGATCTATGCGCCTGAGAAGATCGATCAATCTCTGCAACACTTCTTTCAGCGTCGTAACTTGATTGCTCTGAGAGAACTTGCTTTGTGAGAAATTGCCGACAACGTTGAGGAAGATGCCCGTGGGAATAGTATTTCAGATACCAATGCACCTTACTGCAACATTCATGAACGAGTGTTAGTCTGCGTCTCGACCTATCCCAATTCAATGCAATTACTCCGACGGGGAGCGCGAATCTCAAACTATATGCGTGCCCCGCTCTATTGTGTGTTCGTCAACGATCCGGATCGGTTTCTCAGCAAAGCAGAAAGCTTACAAATTGAAACTTGCGAAAAGCTTTGTCAAGAATTCGATGAGCAGTTCATTCGAGCCTCAGATCTAAACATTGCAAGAGCCATTTCTGAGGTGGCGAAACAGTATCGCATCACTCAAATTGTGATTGGAGAAAGTCAGCGATCGCATTGGAAAACCTTGCTTAAAGGATCGCTCACGCAGCAATTGTTAAAGTTACTGAAAAACATCGATGTTCATATCATTGCAACTGAGGAAAAATCTCGATTATGAGAATTACGATCGTAGATGTTCTATGTACTTCACTCAGTCGATCTCATACAATTAATTCAGCGCTTTGAGGGAGTTCCATACTTATGCAAATCACGATCGATCTTCCCGACGACATTGCACATCAGCTTCGTTCCGAAAATGCTTCTCGTCGAATTTTGGAACTACTTGCGGCTGATTACTACTGCCAAGGTCGCATCGGTGCTGGTGAAGTTCGACGAATGCTAAATTTCTCTTCTCGCTGGGAGACTTACGACTTTAGCTTACTTGTCCTATGGTGAAGATGAGCTAGATCAAGACGCTAAAGCCATTCGTAACGTAATGACTTTAGAATGATCATTGTCTCAGATACCTCTCCAATCAACTATCTCATTCTAATTGGGCAGATTGATCTTCTTCCTGCTCTATTTAAGCAGATTGTTATTCCTGAAGCTGTTTATGATGAGCTATCTGATTCAGCGGCTCCGCAACTCGTTCAAGATTAAATTTCTAACATACCGTGTTGGTTAACAGTTTGCTCTGTCACCCAACCTGGCGAGAAAATTGTTGATCAGCTTGATCCTGGAGAACGTGCTGCAATTCTTCTAGTTCAGCAGCTTAGTGGGGATTTAATATTATTAGACGATATGAAAGCGCATTAGGTCGCAATGCGCAGAGGCTTCGCGATTACAGGCATCCTCGGAATTCTAGATCAAGCTGCAATGATGAACCTAATTGATTTACCTGATACTGTTCAGAATCTTCGGAATACTTCTTTCTGGGCATCTGATGCTTTATTTCAAAAACTGTTAGATAGACACTTGTAGGAACTGTAAATGCGCCCGATTTATCTCGATAATCATTCCACGACACGAGTAGACGATCGCGTTTTAGCCGCAATGCTGCCGTTCTTTACAGAGCATTATGGCAACGCTGCGAGTGTGACTCATGCTTACGGTTGGGAAGCAGAAGCCGCAGTCACACAAGCACGCGAAATCGTTGCTGAAACGATCGGCGCGACTCCAGAAGAAATCATTTTTACCAGTGGCGCAACTGAAGCAAATAACTTAGCCATTAAAGGCGTTGCTGAAGCTTATTTCAGTCAAGGGCGACATATTATCACCGTTCAAACCGAACACAATGCTGTATTAGATCCTTGCCGCTATCTAGAATCACTTGGGTTTGAAGTGACTTACTTGAATGTCGATCGCTTCGGTCTAATTTGCCTGGCTGAACTCGAAAAAGCAATGCGCGAAGATACAATTCTAGTCTCCGTCATGGTGGCGAACAATGAGATTGGTGTGATTCAACCGATCGACAAAATTGGTGAGCTTTGCCATGATCGTAATATTCTCTTTCACACGGATGCCGCTCAAGCGATCGGGAAAATTCCGCTAACGGTTCAAAATGTTGATCTGATGTCGATTACGGGACACAAGCTTTATGCTCCAAAAGGTATCGGTGCATTGTATGTTCGGCGTAAAAATCCGAGAGTTCAACTTTCAGCACAGTTACACGGTGGCGGACACGAGCGAGGAATGCGATCGGGAACACTCTACACGCCGCTGATTGTTGGATTGGGTAAAGCAATTGAGATTGCTGATCCAATTTCTGAAGCAGTTCAAACTAGACAATTACGCGATCGCTTATGGAAGCAATTAAACCTTGATGGCATTCACCTAAACGGACATCCAACCCAGCGCCTACCTGGAAATCTGAACATTAGCATCGAGAATGTAGATGGACAGGCTTTACTGCTAGGGTTGCAATCTTCGATCGCGGTTTCATCCGGTTCCGCTTGCACTGCGGCAAAGATCGAACCTTCTCACGTTTTAAGAGCGATCGGAGCTCCTGATCCGTTAGCATTCGCTTCGATTCGCTTCGGAATTGGGCGATTTAACACCGAAGAAGATATCGATCGAGCAGCGAACTGTGTTAGAGAAACTGTACAAACACTCCGGGCAGCAAGTTGAATAATGGTTCAACAATCACAACACAGCTAATTTGATGCTTTAAGGTTCGTCAGTTGCTTCAAATTGCGGCTCGATCCCTAAAATTCTGGGAGTTCGACCATACAGTCGATCTAGGACTCGTTTGACTGAAATGCGCTGCCATTGTTGACCGCGCTTGGTGGTGTAGCCGCTTTGGTTGAGCCAGTCGGCAACCTGTTGAAGCGACTTTCCAGATTTGTGGTGTCGTCGGATCAGTTCAATAATCTGCTGCTCGTCTGGATTTTCAACCAGTTCGCCCTTAAGCGATCGTTGTCCAAATGCAGGAGACCCATAGCCAACATATCCACCCTGAGCCGCTTTTGTTTGTCGTCCTTGTTCTAGCCGTTCCCAGTCTCGCGGTCTTGAAAGTTCTCGGCAGCCATCGTCTATGTTGAGAATTACTCTGTTGAGGATGAACAGTTGAGCAATCACATTGCTCTATTAACTGAAGTATCAGCTTTTGTAGCCTATGTCATCTTCCTGAGAATAGAGCGTTCTAAACAACGGATTTGTTCAAGAGTTGCAAAGCTCGATCGATGTCTTTTCCAGTTCCTTAGATCATCAAAAGAAGGCAAGCAGTCCAACATCCAACAATAGCCTAGACGTACCAGCGAGTAAGTTACCTAGGATAAATCTTTTTTTCAGCCTGATCTCTGTTTCTGAACAGCGATCGTCATTCGTTGAATCCAGATAAATCTCTAACGCCTCGGTGCGTACATAATCACTAAAACACCAAGAAGCGCAATCCATCCGCCCAGCCAGTCATACTTGTCAGGACGAACTTTATCGACTAGCCAACCCCACAAAATCGACAGCACAATAAACACGCCACCGTAAGCTGCATAAGCCCGCCCAAAGCTCACAGGCTGCAACGTTGGTACCACTCCGTACACCGCCAGAATGATCACACCCAACACCGCTAGCCAAATGCTTTTGCCTTCGCGCAACCATAGCCAAAACAAATAGCCGCCGCCAATTTCACACAGTCCAGCTAGCACAAAGAACAGGAGAGATTGAATCATTACTTTTTGCGAGAATCGCTGAGTGTTGCAGGTTCTTCGATATTCAAAGCTGCTTCGTTCTCTTCGATCGTGAGAATCCGAATAGCCCGACTCACCGGAATCACAAACAGCTTACCATCTCCGATCGTGCCTGTTTTCGCAGTTGAAACGATAGTATCGACGACTTTTTAGCAGAATCGGGCGGAGCTTGCAATTGGTAAGTTGTCCACAAGAAAGCACTGGGTGCAATCAGAGCCATTGCATTAATGATGATCTCGACTAAGCCGAGTGTGGGTTTTAGTTCACCACTGGTTGAGTTAGACATCTTTTTCTGTTACATCCCTCTAAAACTTGCATAGATATCTTTGGGCGTAACTTATTTCCATTTAGTACTGGAAAATACAAGGCATCATCTCAAGTTCCGATAATTCTCCGTGAAAACCTAATCACAGAGGACTTAGAAGCAATTATCAAGTTTATACTTAGTAACATTTTTACTAAGTATAGTTAAGCGACAAACTTATACAAAGTTTTCAATTGTTCTGACAATTGGTAATCTGCAATACAAAAAACTTATTTATCTCTTTCTACTATGTACCGAGTAGTCAACCTAAAATATCACCCAATCTTTAAAAGCCGCAAGTTTCATAGTCAACTCCTGTTACATCCGTCAGCTTTACCTGATTGATTCCTAGAAAAGAGCTTTCAAAATGTTGCTGAACAGAATGGAACTTACAAAGCTGCATTCCTAGTCCAAACGAAGGCATCCAGTCGCGTCTGAAAAGTGCTAATTGTCAATTTGAAGGAGTTGCGCGACCGTCAGAACTCTCCCCAATGGGGTCGCCAGAGTCCGAAGGGTACGACAACAGAGATCAAAATTTGACAGCTTGCAACTGCTTCTCAGACCTTTCCTAAGCGCAAAGCGTTGGTGAGGGAGAGCGCAACTGTTTTTTTTCTCCCTTTTCGCGCTCCAGTTCACCAGGAGATTCAGTGTCATGAAACGCGCACACTGCGATGGTTCGCCGGCAGTAGAGGAAGCTCCATCGCTTGAGGAGAATCGTCCTAAAAAAAACAAGAAACACAAGAAACATACCATTCACCTTTCTACTGAGAATCAGCCTGCCGAGAGTGAACCGCCCGAACAGAAAAAGCTGAGTTCTAAAGCTTACGAGATTGAACTCGCACGCTTACAGGCAGAATTGGTAAAAATGCAGTATTGGATCAAGCACACAGGCTATCGTCTCGTCATTCTATTTGAGGGGCGAGATGCGGCTGGAAAAGGGGGCACGATTAAACGGATTGCAGAACCCCTAAACCCACGTGGCTGTCGTATTGTGGCATTGGGAACACCTTCCGATCGAGAAAAAACCCAGTGGTATTTTCAGCGCTATGTCGAGCACTTGCCCGCAGCGGGTGAGATTGTATTGTTCGATCGAAGCTGGTATAACCGTGCAGGGGTCGAGCACGTCATGGGGTTCTGCAATGATGATCAGTACCAAGAGTTTCTGCAATCCTGCCCAGAGTTTGAGCGGATGTTAGTGCGATCAGGGGTGATGTTGCTCAAGTATTGGTTCTCGGTGAGTGATGACGAACAAGAGCGGCGATTTCAGTCTCGGAGGACTGACCCGGCTCGTCGTTGGAAGCTCAGTCCGATGGATTTGGAATCGCGCGATCGCTGGGTGGAATTTTCCAAGGCAAAAGACACGATGTTTTCTTGCACGAATATTCCTGAAGCACCTTGGTTTACGGTTGAAGCGAACGACAAGAAACGCGCTCGCCTGAACTGTCTTAGCCATATTCTGAGCAAAGTCCCTTATACTGACATGACTCCCGAAGCGATGGAGTTACCGCCGCGCCGTGTTGCACCTGATGACTATGTTCGTCCGCCCCGGAATGAACAATTCTTTGTGCCGCCTACCTATTAATCTTTACCTTCGAGGACAATCTTTATGAGCCATGAATTGAGAGTTCAAGCGATTTCACAAGTTACCGATCGAACTCCTTTACCGTCGAAAATTCCATCACGTCTAGAAGCAATCTGGGCAATGGATGTGTTTACGCTGAGCAAGATGCAAGGGTGTCTCCCCAAGGATGTGTTCAAGTCTGTACAAAGCACAATCAAAAAGGGTGGGAAGCTGGATGTTTCAGTTGCAGGTGCCGTTGCGGCTGCAATGAAAGATTGGGCGATTTCCAAAGGTGCACTCTATTACGCTCACGTTTTCTATCCGCTAACGAATGCTACTGCTGAAAAGCACGATAGTTTCATCTCTGTGCAGAGCGATGGTTCTGTAATCTCAGAGTTTACCGGAAAAGTCCTCGTACAAGGTGAACCGGATGGATCGTCCTTCCCGAATGGTGGCTTGCGCGCGACGAACGCGGCTCGTGGCTACACCGCCTGGGATGTGACTAGCCCTGCTTATGTGATGGAAACCGATAACGGCATGACCTTGTGCATTCCGACAGTGTTCGTTTCTTGGACTGGGGAAGCACTCGATAAGAAGACACCGCTGCTGCGATCGAATTCAGCCATGAGCAAGGCTGCAACTCGTGTTCTCAAGCTATTAGGCTACACGGATGTTGCAACTGTGAACTCAAGCTGTGGTGCTGAGCAAGAGTATTTTCTGGTCGATTCTCACTTTGCTCACAATCGTCCTGACTTGTTGTTGACAGGTCGCACGCTGTTTGGAAAGTCACCCGCTAAGGGTCAGCAGTTTGATGACCACTACTTTGGAGCAATTCCAGAGCGGGTTCAGGTCTTCATGCAGGACGTAGAAGAGAAGCTCTATCGGTTGGGCATTCCAGCGAAAACCCGACATAACGAAGTGGCTCCTGGACAGTTTGAAATTGCACCGTTCTTTGAAGCTGCAAACGTTGCAAGTGATCACCAACAGTTGCTCATGACCCTTCTGAAGATCACAGCGAAGAAGCATGGTTTTGTTTGTCTGCTGCACGAAAAGCCGTTTGCAGGTGTGAATGGTTCTGGAAAGCACGTTAACTGGTCGGTTGGCAATCCGACACAAGGTAACTTGCTTGATCCGGGCGACAATCCGCATAAAAACCTACAGTTTCTATTGTTCTGTGGTGCAGTGATTCGAGGAGTGCATACCTATGGCTCACTGTTGCGGGCAGTAGTGGCAACGGCAAGCAATGATCACCGACTCGGTGCAAACGAAGCTCCTCCTGCGATCATTTCGGTCTACCTCGGAACGCAACTCGAAGAAGTGTTTGAGCAGATTGCCAACGGAGATGTCAAAGATTCAGCACATGGCGGCATGATGGATCTCGGTGTTGATACCTTGCCTATATTTGTTAAAGATGCAGGCGATCGCAATCGTACCTCTCCCTTCGCATTCACCGGAAACCGCTTTGAGTTCCGCGCTGTGGGTTCTAATCAGTCGGTATCCGGCCCGTTGGTTGCCATGAATACTGTTTTGGCAGATTCGCTAACTTGGGTGGGGGACAAGCTCGAAGCTGAACTCGCAAAGGGAATAGAGCTAAGTGCTGCGGTCTTCGCGGTTCTTAAAGAAGTGATGGACAATCACAGTGCAGTGATCTTTGGGGGCGATGGCTACTCTGAAGAATGGCACAAAATGGCGGTAGAAGAGCGCGGGTTGCCAAATCTGCGAACCACGGCTGATGCGCTGCCTGTCTTGAAAGAACCGAAGATCGAGGAATTGTTTGAGCGCGTCGGAGTCTTGACTCCGGTTGAACTCGAAAGCCGCTTTGATGTGTATGCAGAGCAGTACATTCAAACGATCGAGGTCGAAGCGAAGCTCGTGGTCAGCATGGCGAAGACGATCATTTATCCTGCTGCGGTGCGGTATCTGTCGGATTTGGGCAGTGCGATCGCGAATCTGAGCAACATTGGCATCACGATAGAGAAGGAAACGGCTGAGAAAGTCGCTTCGTTGACTCAATCGATGATGGATAATGTCAGCAAGCTGGTGGGAGCTTCGAGCATTCATGATTTTGAGGATGCTGAGGCTCATATGCAGTACTGCGCCCAAACCATTCGTCCGCTGATGGATAAGGTGCGCGAGTATGCAGATGCGCTTGAAGGCGAGATTGCAGATGATCTGTGGCCCTTGCCGACCTATCAAGAAATGCTGTTTGTGAAGTAGTTCTGCTCGACCTTCTGCATCAATCATGGGTGCAGAAGGTCTGTTGTATCATGGGGTCAAACAACACTCTACGATCGTAGTGCTATGACTGTACCGACGCTGAAACGGTTCACGATCAAGGAATATCACCGCTTAACCGAGTTGGGATTTTTCCAGGAAGACGATCGAATTGAACTCATTCGGGGGCAGTTAATTCATAAAAGTGCGAAAAGCAGAGCGCATTCAGTTTGTAATACTCGGTTAAATCGGCAACTCATTACTCTACTGGGCGAGCGATCAACGCTACAGAATCAGTCGCCAATCACTTTAGATAGGAGCCAGAACCAGATTTTTCAATCCTTTGGAATAAAGCAGATGACTACCTCTCAGCACATCCCAGTTCAGAGGATATCTGGCTGATTATTGAGATTTCAGATTCGTCTTTGACTTACAACCAAGAGACAAAGTTAAAGATGTATGCGGAAGATGGAATTCAAGATTATTGAATTTTTAATTTGCTCGAACGCGTTTTAGAAATGTACAGCGAACCGTATCAAAAACCAGAATCAGAATTTGGCTATCGCGTGAAGCGGATTGCGTTGCCGAATGAGCGTGTGAAATTGCCTCGGTTTTCGGAATTGTGGTTGGATTTGTCGATCGTGTTTCCGACTGCTTAAACTACAACAAAACCTTCAGCGCTAAAGTGAATCCCGGAACCACATCTTCGCCACTCAAAGTTGCTGTTTCGGGATACTGAGTAATTGAGCCATCCGCGCGGTAGACAAAAACAGTTTTGTTTTTACGATCGATCATCCATCCCAACCGCACCCCATTTTCGATGTACTCCTGCATTTTCTCTTTCAAGCCTTCGAGCGAATCAGTTTTTGACCGAATTTCAATGACAAAATCGGGCGCGATCGCAATAAATTTATCTTCCTGCTGATCCCAATCTTGAGGTAATCGACCTTTTGCAACGAAAGCGGCATCTGGTGATCGTACTGCTGTGTTAGCCAATCGAAACCCAGTACTAGAACTGAAAACATTTCCCAGTTCTTGCCCATGAACATGAACATAGAGAAAACTAATTGCAGCCGCTTCTCGATCTCCTGAAATTCCACCCGTTGGAGGCATCGTTAGCAAACTCCCATCTGCATTACGCTCGAATCGCAGTTCAGGATTTTTGGAACTCATTTGCATCAGTTCTTCATCGGTAATCTCGGTAAACGCAGGATGTACCATTAGCCTGTCCAGAATGCAGCGATATTCTTGACTATAGCAGGGAAACTCTCCATGATTGTCTGATGGAATACGCGATCGCACTTGGCAGTAATTTAGGAGATTCTCGATCGATTCTAGAATCTGCACTCAGCAGCTTAGAAACTGTGGTTGCGCGATCGTCTTGGTATGAGACGAAAGCCGTTACCTTACCCAATAGCCCACCCCAACCGAATTATCTCAACGGCTGTGCGATTCTTGAAACTGAATTAGAACCTTTGGAACTCCTCGCACAACTTCAGCAAATCGAAACCGAACTTGGACGAGTGCGATACCAGAAATGGGATGCCCGCACCCTTGACTTAGACATCCTCCTGCTTGATGATGTAATATTCCAAACCAAGACGCTCTTCATTCCCCATCCTCGGATGAGCGATCGCGCTTTTGTGCTTGTGCCATTAGCCGAAATTGCTCCCGATTGGAAACATCCGGTGTTGGATTGTTCGATCAGAGAACTGGTTCAATCCGTCGATGCTTCTGATGTGAGAAAGCTTTGAGCTTCTTTTTGTCCCTCACCTTGTTAGATTCATGTCTTTGGGATCAGAACCACCTCAACTGCTCAAGCAGCGTCTTCTCTATAAAGGACGCAAGTTCAATTTTGAAGTCAACAGTCTGCGATTGCCAAACAAAGCCGAGGGCGATTGGGAATGTATTCGACATCCGGGCGGCGCATTGGTGATCCCGGTGACGACCGATGGAAAGTTGGTGCTGGTGAAGCAATATCGATTTGCGGTGCAGCGGCGATTGTATGAGTTTCCGGCGGGAACTTTGGAGAAAGGAGAAGATCCGCTCGAAACGGTGCAGCGCGAGGTACAGGAAGAGACGGGCTATACGTCTGAGAATTGGAAAAAGTTGGGCGAGTTTTTCTTGGCTCCGGGCTATTCAGATGAAGTGATTTATGCGTTTCTAGCGACGGAAGCGACGATCGTAGAAAATCCGCCCGCGCAAGATGACGATGAAGATATTGAAACAGTGTTAATGTCGCCGCCCGAAGTTGAAGCAGCGATCTACGCTGGAGATATCGCGGATTCTAAGTCGATCTCAAGCTTCTTACTCGCGCGACCGCTGTTATTCGACTCGTAAGTTATGTCTGATTTGATTTTGTTTTGGCATCGTCGAGATCTTCGGATCTCGGACAATCGCGGTTTAGCGGCAGCAAGAGAACGATCGAAAAGAATCGTCGGTGTGTTTTGTCTTGATCCGTTGATTCTCGATCGAGATGATGTCGCTCCGGCACGAGTGAAATATTTGATTGGAAGTTTGGAATCTTTGCAGGCTCGGTATCAAGCGGCGGGGAGTGAGTTACTAATTATTCAAGCTGATCCGAAAGAGGGGATTCCGAAACTTGCTCGATCGCTGAATGCGGCGGCTGTGTTTCTCAATCAAGACGTTGAACCTTATGGACGCGATCGCGATCAAACCGTAATCACGGCACTGAATGCGAGTGGAATCGAAACACAAACATTTTGGGATCAGCTTCTACATCCACCCGAAGACATCAAATCGGGATCAGGTTCACCCTATACCGTTTACTCCCCATTCTGGAAGAATTGGAGCGCTCAGAAAAAAGCGGCTCCGGCTTCAGATCTCTCCGGTGTAGAAGGCTTGACAGATTCGGAGCGAGAACAGGCAGCAGGTTTGATTCCACTTCCGACCGCAAAAGACCTGGGCTATGTCTGGGACAATGATCTGATGCTTGACCCCGGTGAAAAAGCAGCGCAGGAACGACTAGAAGAATTCTGCGCGAGTGCGATTTATGAGTATCAGGAACAGCGAAACTTTCCGGCTCAATATAAAACTTCTTTGCTCAGTGCGGCATTGAAGTTTGGCGTGATCGGAGTTCGCAAAGTTTGGGCAGCGACGATCGATGCCGCAGAGCAGCGCGGCGAAAGTGATGATATTCGAGTCTGGCGGCAGGAAATTGCTTGGCGCGAGTTTTATCAACACGCGATGTATCACTTTCCCGGCTTAGCCGACGGTGCTTATCGCAAGGTTCTAAAGAATTTTCCCTGGGACAACAACGATCAGTACTTTCAGGCTTGGTGTGAAGGAAAGACGGGATACCCAATCATTGATGCAGCAATGCGGCAAATGAATCAAACTGCTTGGATGCACAACCGTTCTCGGATGATTACGGCAAGCTTTTTGACGAAGGATCTGTTCGTCGATTATCGCTTGGGCGAAAAGTACTTTATGCAGTGGTTGTATGACGGCGATTTGTCTTCTAACAATGGCGGCTGGCAGTGGAGTACATCGAGTGGAATGGATCCGAAACCGCTGAGAATCTTCAATCCGGCGAGCCAGGCGAAAAAGTTCGATGCAGATGCCGAGTACATTCGGGAATGGTTGCCAGAGTTGCGGAGCGTTGACACGGAGGATTTGATTTCGGGCAAGATCTCCAAAGAAGAACGCGATCGAGTCGGATATCCACAGCCGATCATTGATCACAACGTTCAGCAGCGAAAATTTAAGGAGCGCTTTGCAGCACAGAAGATCGCAACGGGAGACGGCGGCGGCGATTGATCGCTTAGACTAGCTTTAATCGCATTTCTGTTAGCCATGTCTTTCTCTGAAATCACTGTTCAAGATCTCGCCCAGCGCCTCGACAATCCAAATCTCCAATTCGTCGATGTCCGTGAACCGTGGGAGGTTGAAACCGCTTCTCTTGCGCCATTTCAAAACCTCCCGCTCAGTCAATTTTCTGAATGGTCAGAGCAAATTTACAGCCAGCTTGACCCTGAAACTGAGACGTTCGTGCTTTGTCATCACGGAGTCCGATCGGCGCAAATGTGCCATTGGCTAACTCAGCAAGGCTTTACGAACGTGAAAAACATTTCCGGTGGAATCGATGCGTATTCGCAAGCTATCGATCGCTCAATTCCGCGATACTAGCGATTTCGTCGGTTCTGCTACGATGCGTCACGCAAATCTAAAGTAAAACTAAGGAAAATGCTATCGTAGTCTCAATTCGATTAAGGCGTGATCGTTCTTGAAAATGTCGATAAACCCTCCCCTCAATCATCGTCAGCAGCAAGTCCTCTGGGCTACGGTCAGGCATTACATTGCGACGGCTGAACCTGTCGGATCAGGCGCATTGGTGAAAGAATTTAACCTCAGCGTCAGTTCTGCGACGATTCGCAACGCAATGGGACACCTTGAAAAAGTGGGGCTACTGTTTCAGCCACACACTTCAGCAGGTCGCGTTCCCTCAGATTCGGGGTATCGAATTTATGTTGATCAGTTGATTCAGCCTTCGCCCAAGGTCGCAATTCAGCTAGAGCAAATGTTTAGCGATCGCTTGAATTTGGACAAGTGGAGCTTTGAGGCGGTCTTGAAAGGAGCCGCGCAAATTCTCGCAGCTTTAAGCGGCTATATTGCGATCGTCACAATGCCAATGACGCACACGACGCAGTTAAGACATCTTCAACTTGTGCCGATTGATGCCAATCGCGTCATGTTGATTGTGGTTACGGATGCTTACGAAACGCAGTCTATTTTGATGGAACTGCCGCCCTGTGAAGAAGAACCAGATGCCGAAATTGTCGATCGAGAACTCAAGATTCTCTCGAACTTTTTATCGGATCACTTGCGGGGTCGATCGCTGACCGAACTACAAACGTTAGATTGGGGCGAATTGGGGCGGGAATTCGATCGTTATAGTACTTTGCTGACCTCTGTTTTGACGGATTTATTGCAGCGTTTAGCTCAATCATCTTTGCCATCTCAATTGATGATTAGCGGTGTTTCTGAAGTTCTGCGACAGCCTGAATTTTCAGAACTGCATCAAGTGCAAATGATTCTGCACTTGCTAGAAGAAGAGCAAAATCAAATTGTTCCGCTGATTTTTGAGCCACCGGATTCAGAAGGTCGGCGCGTTTCGATTCGGATTGGCTCAGAGAATCCATTAGAACCGATTCAGGCTTGTTCTTTGATTTCATCAACATACAATCGCGGAACAGTTCCAGTCGGAAGCATTGGCGTTTTAGGGCCTACTCGGATGCTGTATGAAGATACGATCGCGCTTGTGGAAGCAACCGCCGATTATCTCTCTGATATGTTGAGCTAAGAAATGTATTACGCTGGAGAATGTCGCTTAGCGGATTCTGCTCATGACTGCTTCTCTTGCTCAAGTTTCGCTCACTACACTCGCGCAACAGACTCAAAAGGCGGCGCGACAGCTTGCGGTGCGATCGACCGATATTCGGAATGATGCGATCGCGAAAATTGCCGATGCGTTAGAGAGCAATGCAGCCGAAATCCTGGCAGCGAACACAGCAGATTGTGAAGCAGCAAAGGCAGATGGAATTGCGTCTGCGTTGTATGCGCGATTGAAATTAGACGAAGCGAAGTTAAAAAGCGCGATCGTTGGTGTTCGAGATGTTGGTAAGTTAGCTGATCCGATTGGCGCAGTTCAGATTCATCGCGAATTAGATGAAGGCTTGATCTTAAAGCGAATTAGCTGTCCGCTGGGCGTTTTGGGTGTAATCTTTGAGGCGCGACCGGATGCGGTGATGCAGATTTCAAGCCTTGCGATTAAGTCGGGAAATGGCGTGATCCTCAAAGGTGGGAAAGAAGCGATTCGATCGTGTGAGGCATTGGTCAAAGCAATTCAGCAGGGATTAGCGCAAACGGAAATTGATCCATCTGTGGTGCAGCTTTTGACAACGCGAGGAGAAACGCTAGAGTTACTAAAATTAGATCAGTATGTGGATTTGATTATTCCACGCGGATCGAATTCGTTTGTGAAATTTGTGCAGGATAATACGCGGATTCCAGTGTTAGGTCATGCGGATGGAATTTGTCATCTGTATGTCGATCGAGCCGCTGATATTCCGAAAGCGATTAAGATTGCCGTTGATTCTAAAACGCACTATCCAGCAGCTTGTAATGCGATCGAGACTCTATTAGTTCATTCTGCAATCGCGTCGGAATTTCTGCTTGAAGCGGCCCCGGCACTACAGGCGAAAAATGTTGAACTCAGGGGAGACGATCGCACTCGCGACATTCTCAACATTCCAGCAGCAACGGAAATAGATTGGTCAACGGAATATAGTGATTTGATTTTGGCGATTAAGATTGTGAATTCGGTGGAAGATGCGATCGCACATATCAATACTTATGGCTCGAAACATACAGATGCGATCTCGACTGAAGACACAAAAACGGCGCAGTTGTTCATGGATCAAGTCGATGCAGCAGGCGTTTATCACAACTGTTCGACGCGATTTGCAGATGGTTTTCGGTATGGATTTGGGGCAGAAGTTGGGATTAGTACGCAGAAGATGCCTCCGCGCGGCCCGGTTGGACTTGAAGGATTAGTAACTTACAAGTATCAATTAGTTGGAAATGGTCAAATCGCGGCGACTTATTCGGGTGCAAACGCTAAACCTTTTACGCATCGAGATTTGTAGACTCAAAAAAAGAAAACTGGGCTTCTATAGGAATCCTAATTGGCTGGTAAAACGCATGAATTCTACCCACACCCTAAATCCCTCTCCTTGGGGGAGAGACTTTGAATCTTGCTCCCTTCTCTTGGGAGAAGGGACGGGGATGAGGGTAGAGCGAGTTTATGACTCATTTGGGATTGCTATAGGTGAGGCTATTCAACGATTTTAGATCGCTCGAACATGATTCGGACAGAAGCCCATCGTTTCTATGAGCGAGTTGGATACAGAGAGATTAAGCGATCTCTAGTGTTTCAGAAGCGGGTGTGAGCAGTTTTACCATTGCTTCCGCGACTCCGGTTGCAGAGGCGGGATTTTGTCCGGTGACTAAGCGATCGCTAACGACAACCTTTACTTGGAAATTTGCGGCTTTCTCGACAGTTGCTCCTCGTTCAATTAGCTTTGATTCCAAGAGAAAAGGAACAACCTCGGCGAGTTCAACGGCTGTTTCTTCTTCATTGGTAAATGTTGAAACCGTTTTCCCATCGACTAAATACTGACCATTTGCAAGCTTCAGATTCACCAACCCAGCAGGGCCGTGACAGACTGCCCCGACAATGCCACCCCGATCGTAAATCGATGCTGCAATCTGATCTAACTTAGGCGTATTAGGAAAGTCCCACATTGTGCCATGTCCACCTGCATAGAAAATTGCATCATACTCAGTTGGATCGATTTGGTCGGGATGCTGAGTGTTCTCGACTTGAGCCATTTTCTCGGCATCTTCAACAAAGGCTTGATTGAGTGGATCGCTCAGATCAATCCCAATCATCGGAGCTTTGCCACCTTTCGGGCTGACATACTCAACGGTTAAATTTGCTCGAGCGAAGACCGAAACCGGATGACTCACTTCTGGAAGATAGAAGCCTGTTTCTTTACCTGTGTTGCCTAATGTGTCATGGCTGGTCAGAACAATCAGAACTTTCTTAGACATAACGAACTCCTAAACGATTAACAACTTCATACTAAATAGAGTTCGTCTAGAATACAAATTATAAGATTTTGTATTTGCTATAAATTTGCTTATGGTTAATCTCGAATGGTATCGCAGTTTTGTTGCCGTGTATCGAGTGGGAACCGTTTCTGGTGCGGCAGAGAGTTTGTATCTTACTCAACCTGCTGTAAGTCAACACATTGCAGGTTTAGAAGCGACATTAGGGGTAACACTGTTTCAGAGAATGCCGCGTCGAATGTTACCCACAGAAGCAGGAAAACGGCTTTATACTCGCGTGGTGAATGCGATCGAAACATTAGAGTCTGTACCTACGAAGATTGCTGATACACCGCTTTTGATTCGGTTAGGAACTCCTACAGAATTTTTTAGCGAAATGATCTTGAAGCAGTTCGATGGACAAGTTCAGGTTGCAGTGCGGTTTGGATTGGTGCAGGAATTGATCGAGCAATTGCTATCGAATCAGATTGACTGTGCGATCGCGACTCAAAAAATTCCGAATTCAGCGATCGAGTGTCATCCACTGTTTGAGGAAAGTTTTTGGTTAGTTGCTCCGCCTGCTGTGAATGTTGAGCAAACAGATTTGGCACTGTTGGAACAATGGTTAAAACAACAGTCCTGGATTGCTTATGGTGAAGAGTTACCGATTATTCGACGGTTTTGGCGAGTCGTGTTTGGGCGACGGTTGGAAACGATTCCTCAGTTTGTGATCCCAGATCTGAGAATGATTCGAGATGCAATTTCACAAGGTCTTGGGTATAGCGTTTTGCCGGATTATCTTTGTGCAGATTGGGTTGCGGCAGGTCGATTAACTTTGATTCTTAAGCCTGAGAAAGCGGTGACGAATCAGATTTGGTTAGCGCATCGCAAATCAGAACGTCGATCGCAATCCGTTCAGTTCTTGTTGGAGCAATTTCAGCCGTAGAACAAGTGCATCCGACAATCCACCACTTTATGCAAAACCTGAATTATCATGATGCACTTCAATCATCTCGCAGCACTTTTTGTAGCAAAACTTACAAAATGAATTGTGGGATCTCATAGGCTGAGACTGGCAACGCAGCGGCGGACTAGCTTGTATGACGAAACAGAATTTGATTGTGATCGGCAATGGCATGGTTGGTCATAAGTTTTTAGAACGAATGATCGAGAACGGATCAGAAAATTGGAATCTAATTACATTCTGTGAGGAATCGCGTCTTGCTTACGATCGAGTGAATCTCAGCGGATTCTTTGCAGGCAAAACGGCTGAAGATCTGTCGCTAGTTGAGCCGAATTTTTATCAAGATCATCACGTTCAAATTCACATCGGAGATCAAGCGGTTCAGATCGATCGCGCTGGCAAACAAGTTACTTCAGCAAGAGGCATCACCATTGGTTATGACAAGCTCGTTTTGGCGACGGGATCGTTTCCATTTGTGCCGCCAATTCAGGGAAAAGAAACCAAAGGAACTTTCGTTTATCGCACGATCGACGATCTCGAAGCGATCGAGGCATACGCGAAATCCTGCCGAGTTGGGGTGGTTGTTGGGGGCGGTCTGCTTGGGTTGGAATGCGCCAATGCGTTGAAGAATTTAGGGCTAGAGACGCACGTTGTCGAGTTTATGCCGCGATTGATGCCTGTTCAGGTAGACGATGCGGGCGGGGCATTGCTGAAGCAGAATATTGAAGCGATCGGGGTTTCAGTTCATACAAGCAAATCGACGACCGAGATTGTGAGTAAAAACGGGCGCGTTCACAAAATGACCTTTGCGGATGGAACCGAATTGCAGACCGATATGATCGTGTTTTCAGCGGGAATCCGTCCGAGAGATGAAATGGCGCGATCGTGTGGTTTGGCAGTCGGAGAACGCGGCGGAATCGTGATCAACGAGAACTGTCAGACTTCGGATACGGATGTTTATGCGATCGGCGAATGTGCCCTCTACGAAAATCGCATTTACGGCTTAGTGGCTCCCGGTTATACGATGGCAACCGTCGCCGCAGATCATCTATCAGGAGCGCAACAGAGCCAGTTTACAGGCGCGGATATGTCTACCAAGCTCAAACTGTTAGGCATTGATGTTGCGAGCTTTGGAGATGCGTTTGCGAAGACACCGGGAGCGAAAGAAATAGCGATCGCAGATTCGATCCAAGGAACTTACAAAAAGCTCGTTGTGAATCAAACTGGAAAGTTGCTACTCGGTGGAATCTTAGTTGGAGATGCTTCAACGTATGGCAACTTACTTCAGTTGATACAGAATCAAATCGCATTGCCACCGCATCCTGAAGATTTGATCATTCCACCACGCAGCGGCAGTTCATCGGCGTTGATGGGTGTAGATAGCTTTCCTGATACGGCTCAGATTTGCTCGTGTAACAATGTAACAAAAGCAGCGATCTGTGATGCAATTCAAAATCAGGGAATCACAGAGATTGGTAGCTTGAAACAATGCACGAAAGCCGGAACAGGTTGCGGCGGATGTGTTCCCTTAGTGACTGATTTACTAAAATCGGAACTGAAAAAAGCTGGAATCGAAGTTAAGAATCATTTGTGTGAGCATTTTGCTTACTCGCGTCAGGAACTTTATCACTTAGTGCGATCGCAGAACATTCACTCCTTCGATCATCTACTGCAATCACATGGGACAGGTCGCGGCTGTGAGATTTGTAAACCTGCGATCGCTTCGATTCTAGCTTCCGCTTGGAATGACTATATTCTTGATTCTGCTCATGCTGGCTTGCAAGATACAAATGATGCTTTCCTTGCAAACATTCAGCGCGATGGAACTTACTCGGTTGTGCCGCGTGTTCCGGGTGGAGAACTGACACCGGATCAGTTGATTGCATTGGGTCAAGTGGCGAAAGAGTTTGGACTCTACACGAAGATTACAGGCGGTCAGCGAGTCGATTTGTTTGGCGCAAGAGTTGAACAGTTACCACTGATTTGGAAACAGCTGATTGATGCGGGATTTGAGTCGGGTCATGCTTACGGCAAAGCACTCCGAACGGTGAAATCTTGTGTGGGTAGTACTTGGTGTCGGTTTGGAGTGCAGGACTCGACCAGTTTAGCGATCGAGGTTGAACTACGTTATCGAGGCTTACGCGCTCCACATAAGATCAAATCTGCGGTGTCAGGTTGCACACGCGAATGTGCAGAAGCTCAGAGTAAAGACTTTGGCATCATTGCAACTGAGAAAGGCTGGAATTTGTATGTGTGTGGGAATGGTGGAATGAAGCCACAACACGCAAAGTTACTTGCAGCAGATTTAGACAAAGAGACATTGATTCGGTATATCGATCGTTTCTTAATGTTCTACATTCGCACTGCAAACCGCTTAGAGCGAACTGCAACTTGGTTCAATAAGCTCGAAGGTGGAATGGACTATCTCAAGCAAGTGATCATTGAGGATTCATTAGGAATCTGTGCAGAACTTGAGGCAGAGATGGCGCATCAAGTGGATACCTATGCTTGTGAGTGGAAAACGACGATCGATGATCCGACGAAAGTTTGCCGATTCCGGCATTTTGTGAACTCAGATGATAGTGATCCGAACCTAGTCCAAGTCGAAGAACGGGGACAGCAACGTCCGATTTATGAACATGAACGGCAGTTAATTTCGATTACTCGATCGTAGTTCGATAGAAGGGATTCGCTCCGATTATGAATTCGGAATGCCCCCTAAATCCCCCAGAATGGGGGATTTAGGGGGCAGAAGCCGACCGCAACGAGGCGAAATCGCTTATCGAGCTGATGTTAATTACTCTCAGTCCTTCACCGCACCAAACTATGCAACCTTCTCAGTCCATTGCTACAAACTGGCTCACTGTGTGCGACCTAGAAGATATCCTGCCGAATACCGGAGTTTGCGCTTTGGTTGAAGGTCAACAAGTCGCGATCTTTCGAGCCGGGCAAGATGCGCTTTATGCAATCGATAACTATGATCCGTTTAGCAAAGCTTACGTTCTCTCGCGTGGCATCGTGGGTGATCGTAATGGCGTTCCAAAGGTGGCATCTCCGATTTACAAACAGAATTTCAACCTCAAAACGGGTGAGTGTTTTGATGATGCTTCTGTTGTTGTTCGCACATTTGCCGTTCAACTGGTCGGAAACCAAGTGCAAGTCAGCTTAACCTAGCTGCATTTGTACCCATTGCCGAAAAGCTTTCAGGGTTTATCTGCGCCCTTCGGTTCGACTTTGTTCTAGAAATTGGGTTGTGTCGCAAGGATTTCAAAGTGACAAGCGAACCGGTCTCGTTCGTATTGCTTTAAGCACTCACTCCAAAGAGTTCGTTGATGAACTCGGCTTGAGATACGCTGTCCCCTTGGCTGATACTT
>JAESGH010000145.1_pt1 | contig 192110 bp, 205 predicted proteins | sample 9269641 | NCBI WGS metagenome assembly JAESGH01 (sample SAMN14515345, study PRJNA621665) | algae metagenome | isolation source: Phormidium tanganyikae FI6-MK23 and co-occurring heterotrophs from granitic... | place: USA: Fort Irwin, California | collected 1998-05-24
TCTTCGCTAAAACCAATCAAGGCTCAAACTCTGAAATCTAAACCCACCAACCAAGAATTTTGATCCCCGTCAGTGGTTTGCTGCAGCGCCAGAAGCCCGAAGGCGACGTCCTCTGCAGCGGTGAGGGCTATATAGGGGCACCAGATTCCCGTGTAAACCCCCGCCTTCATAAAACTGACATTCGCACCTTAGAGGCGGACTACCTTTTGTGGAAAACTCGACGGAAGGTCCAGAGAATACCGGGGTTTGAAGCTGTATTTAAGACTTCTGCAGCTGTCAGAAAGTTTTGCTTTGCGCTTCGGTCTAGCGACGTAGCCGGTGTGGATACGCAGTTTTGCCGCATTTTTCTTAGATACGGCTGGGCGATTGATATAGGCTCGGTTTGCAAGCGGTGCTGAGAGGCCGTACGTGTGCAACACCTGCGAGAGACAGGTGCTGGGAGCTGATGTAACGAGCCAAGGGATGGAGCGTTGAGTCCAACGCAAAAAAATCGCCACGCCGCTTTGCTCAAGGCGACCGGATTTGAAGATTGCGCTGCCCTGACCGTTCAGTCCACCGACGGCGATATTCCGCATGGACGCGAACTGAGTTTTGCCTGGCTGAGCGGCACGGTTATGACGGGGCTTACAAGCGTCTTGCTTATGGGTGCGGCGCTCTATGTCTCGTTCCAGGGGCAGAACACATTTTCTACGGCCTATGAAGCGCTCCAACTCGAAAGTTCCGGGCAAAAGCCACTTGCACCGACCGATATGATGGCCAAGTCCTCCCGTGTGCGGCCAGTGGCGGCGACACGATCAGACTCCGAGATCATCGAAGCATCCATTCGCGAGACCGTGGACGGCCGCGACATGATCCGCAACCAGCCGTTTATGCGGATCAGGGCGACGCTGGCAACAGCGGCCACTTCGCTGTCCGAGGGCGTGCCGGACTACGACCCTGTTGCAATTCTCAACGCGACGCAGCCGATCGAAGCCAGCGCTGGCGCCATGGAAGTCAACACCGACGTCTATGGCGCCGAGGTGGAGGGCGAAGTTGCGGTTAAGCTTGCAGCCATGCCGATGACCTTCGTGCCGCCACGAGCCATCTCGGACCAGTCGGCGGCTGAGTATGTTCGCAGCGCAGTTGAGGCAACGTTCTATAACGATGCCAGCTCGCCCACCCTCGCCTATGCGGCGCTGGGTCCGACAATCCGGGACTTGGGACAAGCCAGTGCTCCCGGTACGCTCGGCGGCGTGGTGGAAAACGTAACCGCCGTGCCGAAAACGACGCGCCCTGCCGATGCGCAGCTGGGCCGGGCGGAGCGCATCTTGACGATCAGGGAGCGCAGTGCGCTTGATGATGTGCTGCGACGCAATGGCTTTACCGAAGCCATGGTTGGCGCAATCGAAGGCACGCTGCAGAACGTTTTTCCGTCGACCGAGCTGCCGGCAGGGACGCGGCTGCGCATTCTTTTTGGACCGTCTCGCACGTCCAATTCGCTGATCCCTTATCGCATGAGCATCTATACCCACGATGATAGCAGCAACACCGATGTTCATAGGGCAACCGTGGCGCTGACCGACAAAGGTCAATACGTGCTCGGGCTAGCGCCGCCCGATATCGTTTTTCCCGAGGAAGACACCGAAGAAATCAACGTTGCCAATCTGCCCAGTGTCTACCGCTCCATTTGGGAGACTGGGCGCAAGCATGATCTTGACGACGCAACGATCGAGCGCATTATCGGCATGTTTGCCTATGACGTGGAGATGACCAAGAAGATTGCGGCGGGCGACTCCATCGATATCCTGCAAACCCCGCCAGATGCTGAAGGCCGTAGCGAACTGCTCTATGTAGCGCTGACCCTGGGCTCCACGACGCGGCAGCTTTATCGCTTCATGACCGATGACGGCGTGATCGACTTCTATGATCCGGACGGGGAAACGGGAAAACGCTTCCTCAACCGGCGCCCGCTTGAGGGTGGTGGAACGCTGCGGTCGCGCTTTGGCTATCGCATCCACCCTATCTTCAAAACTCGCAGGTTGCACACAGGTGTCGATCTTGCAGCGCGATCAGGTACTCCGATCTATGCCTCGGGCGACGGGACTATTGAATATTATAAATGGGCTTCGGGATACGGGAACAAGATCGAGATCAGCCACGTCAATGGCTACGAAACGGCCTATGGGCATCTGTCCCGCTTCGTTGATGGCCTAAAGGTTGGCAGCAAGGTTCGGCAGGGTCAGGTCATCGGCTATGTGGGCTCGACCGGACAATCCACCGGACCACACTTGCATTTCGAAATCGAAATCAACGGCAATCTTGTCGATCCGCTGAGCGTCAAGCTGCCCAAGGACAATGTGCTGCCGCAGCAATATGAGGCCAAGTTTGCCGAGACCATGGCGCAGATCAACGATCTGATGCAGCGCGAGCCGGCGCCGGTGACGGTGGCACAGAACTAAGCTTCAAACCGCCTAAGGTGAACCAGGCAATACCAGCCGAGAGCAGGCTTAGTGCTGCCGTGACGTAGGCAATGCTAGCGAAAGCAGCGTCTGTTGCAAGCAGGCGCGCGGTTTCGCCTGCAGGTGACAACCCTGTTGCTGGCAGGCCAAAGAAGATCGGCAGTTCGGCGGCTTCTCCGAGAGAGCGCTCGAAAACGGAAGCAACCACCACGCCGAGTAAAGCCACAGCAACCAGCCCTGCTACGCGAGCAACGGCGTTATTGACCCCGGATGCGATGCCGGTGTCGCTATCCTGCACCGAGGTCATGACGGCGGTGGACAGGGGCGAGACCACAAGCCCCATGCCCAATCCCAAAAGTGCAACCAGCGGTAGTACGGCAAGCCAGACATCGTGCAAAGGCGCTGTTATGCCCAGTCCCGTAAAGGCAAGGGCAACGAGCACGGATCCGCCAGCGATCAGGGGCCCAGGTCCGAACCGGTCGGCCCAGCGCCCGCTGAACGGAGACAACGCTGTCAGCAAAATGCCCATGGGCAAGAGTGCGAGCGATACCGTGGCGGGTGTTTCGCCCCAGCCGCCGATCATCGTCATGGGCAGGAAAAACATAGTGCCGCCCAAGGCGAAATAGAGGGTGAAGGTCAAGGCGTTTGCACCTGAGAAGCCTTTGTTGGCAAACAGGCGAAGCGGCAGCATGGGAGCGGCGCTGCGCCATTCCCAAATGACAAAAGCAATTGCGAGGACCAAGCCACCGGCGCACCACAGCAGTGTATGCGACAGCGGTGGTACGCTTTCGGTGCCGTCTCCTGTGAGCCCATAAGCGATCGCCAGCAGCGCCAGGGTGGCAAGGACAGCACCGATAACGTCCAATCGGCGGCCTGCTTCGGCACGATCGGGTGCAACTTTGAACCAAAGCAGCGCCAGGGCGGCCGCACCGAGGGGCAAGTTGATGGCAAAGACTAGCCGCCAACTCCAGTCACCCAAAGCGGTCAGAACGAACCCGCCGATAATCGGGCCGGCGATCGACGTCAGCGACGAGGCCGTTGCCCAAAGGCCGATAGCCCTGCCCCGCTCTTCTCGCGGATAGGCTTTGGCGATGATGGCAAGGCTTCCCGGCACCATGAAGGCGGCACCCATGCCTTGGATGACGCGGGCAATGATCAGCACCATGGGCGTTGGTGCCACGGCGCAGACCACCGATGCCGCAACGAACAGGGCGATGCCCCAGCCAAAAAGCTTGCGTAGGCCGAATCGGTCGCCGGCAGCGCCGCCGAGCAGGGTCAGCGCAGACAAAAGCAGCAGATAGCCATTGCTAATCCATTGCGCCTCGGCCAGCGTGGCGCTGATATCGGTCCGGATTGCCGGGATGGCGATGGAAATCACTGATCCATCGATGAAGCCCATGCTCGATGCCAGAATGGCGGCAATGAGCACGAAGCGGCGGCTCTGCGGGTTGGCAATATCCTGGCTCATTGGGCTATCCGGCTGTTGACGCCGGAGCAGCCTATTCCCGCGCGATCCAAACTGCCATCTCGTTTCCGCCCGGTTCGCGGAAATGAAAACGGCGACCACCAGGAAAATCGAACTGTGGGCGGGTGATGACGCCACCGGCGGCAATCACGCGGCGCTCGGCAGCATCAAGATCATCAGTACGAACGATCGCAAGGGGTGCAGCGACTTTTTCAGGCGCCTGGTCGACGCCACCATCAATGCCGGCGTCCGACAACCCATCATAGTCAGGGCCGTAGCTGACAATGCTCCAGCCAAAGGCTGCCTGGAAGAAGGCCGATGTTAGCGGCTTATTGCTGCTGGGGAATTCTATGTAATCGATCTTATCCATGACGAACATCCGTTCCCTATATGTTCCATGGTAAGCCAAGGAAGCCGATTGCGCAAGGGCAACGAAAAAGGCGCGGATCGCTCCGCGCCTTTGCGCTTTATGCAGCTGCGTCGGTTTCGACCGGGCCGCCCGGTAGCAGGACAATGCCATCATCATTGGCATCAACAACAACCCGGGAACCGTCGGTGACGCGACCGCTCAGGATTTCGTCGGCTAAGCCGTCTTGCACCGACCGCTGGATCACCCGCTTGAGGGGACGAGCGCCATAGGCAGGGTCGTAGCCTTCATGGGCCAGCCATTCGCGAGCGCGCGGGGTCAGCTCAAGGCTGATGTCGCGATCCTTGAGCAGATGCTGCAGGCGTCCGAACTGGATATCAACGATGGAACCCATGTGTTCACGGCCAAGCCGGTGGAACAGCAAGATTTCGTCGATCCGGTTCAGGAATTCCGGCCGGAAGGCGGCCTTGACCATGTCGAGCACCTTGCCGCGGACCAGTTCAACGGAATCGCCGTCCTTGAGGTCGACAAGGTACTCGGCACCCAGATTGGAGGTCAGGATGATCACTGAATTGCGGAAATCGACCGTTCTGCCCTGCCCGTCCGTGAGGCGGCCGTCATCAAGCACCTGCAAGAGGACGTTGAACACATCTGGATGCGCCTTCTCGATTTCGTCGAACAGGATCACCTGATAGGGACGGCGCCGCACGGCTTCGGTCAGAACCCCGCCTTCATCATAGCCGACATAGCCCGGAGGAGCACCGATCAGGCGCGCCACCGAGTGCTTTTCCATGAACTCGCTCATGTCGAGCCGAACCATGGCGGTTTCGTCATCGAACAGGAACTGAGCAAGCGACTTGGTCAACTCGGTCTTGCCGACACCGGTTGGCCCCAGGAACATGAACGAGCCGATCGGCCGGTTCGGATCCTGCAGCCCCGCACGGGAGCGGCGCACGGCACGGGCCACGGCGGCAACGGCTTCGGACTGGCCGATGACGCGGGCACCCAAGGCGTCTTCCATCTTGAGGAGCTTATCGCGCTCGCCTTCGAGCATACGGTCGACCGGAATGCCGGTCCATCGGGAAACAACCTGAGCGATGTCGCTTGGCGTGACCACTTCAGCCGCCATCAGTGCATCGACCGTGCCGTCTCCATTTGAGTCATCGGCAGCCTTGATGCGCTTCTGCAGATCAGGAATGACGCCATAGGCAAGCTCGCCAGCCTTGGCCAGATCGCCTTGCCGCTGGGCAATCTCGAGCTGGCTGCGCGCCGCATCAAGCTCTTCCTTGAGCTTTTGCGAGCCCTGCAAGCGTTCCTTCTCGGCCATCCACTTGGCGGACATGCCCTGGGCCTGCTCTTCAAGCCCAGCCAATTCGCTTTCCAGTCGTTCGAGCCGGATACGCGAGCCTTCGTCTTCTTCCTTGCGCAGCGCCTCGCGCTCGATCTTGAGCTGCATGATGCGCCGATCAAGTTCGTCCAAAGCCTCGGGTTTGCTGTCGACGGCCATGCGCAGGCGCGCGGCGGCCTCATCCATCAGATCGATGGCCTTGTCGGGCAGGAACCGGTCCGTAATGTAGCGGTTGGACAGTGTTGCAGCGCTTACTAGGGCCGAGTCCGAGATGCGTATGCCGTGATGCAGCTCGTACTTCTCCTTGAGGCCACGCAGAATGGAGATGGTGTCTTCCACCGTCGGCTCGTCAACAAAGACCGGCTGGAAGCGCCGGGCCAACGCCGGGTCCTTTTCCACGTGCTTGCGGTATTCATCGAGCGTCGTGGCGCCAACGCAGTGCAACTCGCCTCGGGCCAAGGCGGGCTTGAGCAGGTTTGAGGCGTCCATGGCCCCATCGGCCTTGCCCGCGCCAACCAGCGTGTGCATCTCGTCGATGAAGAGGATGATCTGGCCTTCGGCCGAGGTGACTTCGCTCAGAACGGATTTAAGCCGCTCTTCAAACTCGCCACGATATTTGGCGCCAGCAATGAGCGCACCCATGTCGAGCGACAGGAGCGATTTGTTTTTGAGCGATTCGGGCACGTCGCCATTGACGATGCGGATGGCCAGACCCTCGGCGATGGCAGTCTTGCCGACGCCGGGCTCGCCGATCAGCACTGGGTTGTTCTTGGTGCGGCGGCTAAGGACCTGGATGGTGCGGCGGATTTCCTCGTCGCGGCCGATGACCGGGTCGAGCTTGCCTTCGCGCACATCGGCGGTGAGATCACGAGCATATTTCTTGAGCGCGTCATAGCTGTTTTCGGCTGTCGCCGAGTCGGCGCTACGGCCCTTGCGGATAGCCTCGATGGCTGTGTTCAAGCCTTGTGGCGTCACGCCGGCCGAATGCAGGATCTTGCCGGCATCAATGTCCTTTTCGACCACCAGGGCCAGCAGCAGGCGCTCGACGGTGACAAAGGAGTCACCAGCCTTTTGCGCGGCGCTTTCGGCCGTGTCGAATACGCGTGCCAATTCGCGGCTGAGATACAGCTGACCGGCATCGCCGGAAACAGATGGAATTTTTGCCAACGCCGCTTCAACGGCGGCACGGGCGCCCTTTGGGTTGCCACCGGCACGCTCGATCAAGCCATTGGCCATGCCCTGGTCGTCGTCCAGCAAGACCTTGAGCAAATGGATGGGCGCGAACTGCTGGTGGCCCTTGCCCAGAGCGATGGTCTGCGCGCTTTGAATGAAGCCGCGCGCCCGCTCAGTATACTTCTCGATATTCATGCAACTCTCCTAAAACTCGCCCGCAGGGCGGCCCTCGAAGGCACCAGCCAAGCGGCGGAAGCGTCGTTGATGGAACGCCCGCCAGGCGGCGCTGCTCCATCGCTGCGAAATATATGGGGAGGGTTGCGGGCACGACAATGGTTCGTGCTCGACGAAATGCTTGAAGTTTGGGCGAGCGCAAGCGCCGCCTGCCTTGCGGTTGTCATGATACGTGCGGACCCCGAGACGGCTATCGCCTCTTAGGTTTGTAGTATGTGAGACGGTAATCGTCCCGGGGCTGCCAATTTTTGGAGTGGTTGGGGAGCCGCGCAGGGGATCGCTCGTCCCCTACGGCCACAACTCGAACCCGAAGGAGCAGCGACGCTCCCGCGATGGCATCACCCCGGCCACTGGTCGCTGCAGCGCCGCCCGTCAATCCAGAGTGATGGGCGGGAGGATAGTGCAGCGCAAACATAAGGGGAGAAGATGGATAAGTTTGTGCGTGGGGGAGGACCCCCACCCTTGATCCCTCCCCCTCGAGGGGAGGTTGTGGGCCAAGGATTGGGTTGCCACACACCCGCAACACACACGATGTCATCCCGGCGGAGGCCGGGATGACATGGGGGGTGGGGATGGCGTGGAGGCCAGAGTGAGGAAACAAAAATGCCGGGCATAAAGCCCGGCACCATAATTATTCGGCGGCGTTTGGCGTGCCGGCGGTGAGGAAGGCCGGAAGGCCTCCGACATCGCCCTGATCGGCATCGGCCCCTTCGGCGCCCGCTTCTCCAGCGGCGGGACGGCGGCGGCGGGGGCGGCGTTCGCGGGGCTTGCGGGCCTCGCCTTCGGCCGCCTCGACCGGCTGCTCGGGCGCGGCTTGCGCCACCGGCTGGACGACAGGCGCGTCAACCGGGGCAGTGTCCACGGCGGCGGCTGGCACAGCTTGAGCCTGCTGATCGGGCACGAAGGGGCGCGCCTGCTGGACTTCGCCCTCGGGGCGGAAGCGTTCGCGGCGGGGGCGACGGTCCCCTCGCTCGGGACGCTGCTGGCGCTCGCCATCCTGGCCGTCGCCGCGTGGCGGACGCTGCTCGCCCTGCTGGCGCGGCTGCTGCCCTTCGCCCTCGGCCTGCTCTTCGCCCTCCGCGGCCACATATTGCTGTTGCGGCTGCTGCTGCTGGGGCGAGGAGAAGCGCGAGTTCATCTCGGGCATATCATCATCGTAATCGTCGTCGTTCTGGCCTTCGGGCCGCAGGCCGCTTTGCGCCTGCTGGGCGCTCGAGACGATGCGGAAATAATGTTCGGCATGCTGCAGATAGTTTTCTGCCATCACCGAGTCACCGCTCGACTGGGCATCGCGCGCCAGTTGCATGTATTTTTCGGCAACATGGGCCGCGTTGCCGCGCACCTTCACGTCCGGGCCATTGCTCTCGAAATTGCGCGATAGCGGATTGACGTGCTTGCGGCCACCGTTACGGCCCCGCTGGCGGTTTTTGTTCTGGTTATTGGGTCTCATCTGGTCGCTTTATCTAACTCTAGAAAAACAAGCGTCACACTGCTGGCGGACCGGCAAACTGCCTGGTCGGGCCAATCCCGGCGAAGAACAACTCTTCACGGCTGGGCTCTAACTGGCTTCATGAAGACCTAAAACCGTCTGACGGCGCTCCGAACCTGTCCTGCGTTGTTCCAGCCTTAGGCTGGAGCCGCGCTGCGCGTCTTGCAGCTACCGGGAAGTTCGGGTGGCATTGTCGCCGTGGCGCTCATGATGCGCCGTTGACAGCAAGGGCAAACTATATGGTTTGCGCGCGCTTTGCCAGCATTAATTGCAAGGCTCACTGCGCTGTGCGTTCGCTTCTCGACAAATGGTGTGCATGGACGACCCGATCAAGCCCGTTGAGGTCCTGGTGAAGCTGGACCTCGGCAAAGCCGGCAGCACGGAACAGGGCGCAAACGGCGTCGCCTTGATCAAATCCGATTTCAACGAGGATGGAACCGGCTGGTTTAAGGTGAGCCGCAGCTTGGGCCGCGACGATCCGGTAGGGCGCGAGCCCATCTGGGCCACCATCGAGGGCAAGGGGCGGATCGAACGCGCGGACTTCCGCCGCAAGGGTTTGAAGGACCTCGGACGCGATATAGGGCGGGTTGGAGACGATGAGATCGAAGCGCTGGCTAGCGTCGAGAGCGGCGAACCAGTCGCTTTGCAGCACCTCCAAACGCTTGCTGACGCCGTTCCGTTCGGCGTTCTCGCGCGCGGCGGTGAGAGCTTCGGGAGCAAGATCAATGGCGAGGGCCGTTGCGTCGGAGCGGTTGGCGAGAACGGCAATAGGGATGCAGCCGGTTCCGGTGCCCAGATCAAGCAGGCGCCCGCCGGGTGGCAGGCTTGCAATTGCAAGATCGACCAGCAATTCGGTTTCGGGACGTGGCTCGAGCGTAGCGGCATTGAGCCGGAACGGCAGGCCGTAAAACTCGCGTTCGCCGATGATGCGGGCAACCGATTCGCCGGTCATGCGCCGTTCGGCTAGGGCAGCGACACGGTGAGCGCCGGCCTCGTTCACGGGCTCTTGCTCGCGCGTCGCCATTTCAAGCGGCGAAAGGCCGAGCGCGTGCGCGGTCAGCAGTTTGGCGTCGAGCGCGGGCGTAGGAAAACCGAGGCGCGTCAGTTCATCGCGCCAATAGCGCCAGAGACTACCGACTGTCCCGTTCAGTTGACGCTTTCCATCGCGGCAAGCTGCTCGGCCTGCGATTCGGTGATCAGCGCCTCGATGAGTTCATCAAGCGCTTCGCCGGTCATGACCTTTTCGAGCTTGTAGAGCGTCAGGTTGATACGATGGTCGGTGACGCGGCCTTGCGGGAAATTATAGGTGCGGATGCGCTCGGAGCGATCGCCCGAACCCACCTGCCCCTTGCGTTCGGCGGAGCGGGCGCTATCGCGCTCCTCGCGCTGCATCTCATAGAGCCGCGAGCGCAGCACCAGCATGGCCTGGGCGCGGTTCTGGTGCTGGGACTTCATCGCCGAGGTGACGACGAGGCCGGACGGGATGTGAGTGATGCGCACCGCCGAGTCGGTGGTGTTGACGTGCTGCCCGCCGGCGCCCGAGGCGCGCATGGTGTCGATGCGGATATCCTCGTTGCGGATTTCGATGTCGATGTCTTCGACTTCCGGCAGCACGGCGACCGTGGCCGCTGAAGTGTGGATACGGCCGGAACCTTCGGTGGCGGGCACGCGCTGGACGCGATGCACGCCCGATTCGAACTTCATGCGCGCATAAACGCCCTTGCCCGAAACATTGGCGATGATTTCCTTAAAGCCCCCCATTTCGCCAGGGCTTTCTTCCATGACAGTGACCTTCCAGCCATGGCCGGCGGCATAGCGCTCATACATGCGGAACAGATCGCCTGCGAACAGGGCAGCTTCATCCCCGCCGGTCCCACCGCGGATTTCAAGAATGATGGATTTTTCGTCAGCTTCGTCCTTAGGCAGGAGGAGGATACGCACGGACTGAAACAGGTGCTCGATCTTCTCATCGAGTTCAGCAATTTCGGCTTCGGCCATTTCGGCCATTTCCTTGTCGCCGCTCTTGAGCAGCGCCTCGGCTTCCCGGCGGTCGCTCAGCGCCTTGTTGTAGGCGCGGATCTCGCCCACGATCGGCGCGAGTTCTGCATGTTCCTTGGAGAACTTGACGAACTCGTCCGGACCCGCCCCGCCGGAAAGCGCCGCTTCCACATATTGGAAGCGCGTTTCGAGCGCGTCGAGCTTGTCCTGGGGGAGAGATGCCATATTCTACAACTACGTAAAGGAAGGGGATTACGCTGCGCGCAATGAACTGGTGCGTTTAGAGCGCCCTGCGCGTCTCGTCAAACCGGCAGGTTCTGCTTCTCGATCCATTCCTGCAGCAACTGGCGGATGCTGACGCCGTCGGAACCATCGCTGAGGGCCGCACCGACAGCAAGCTGGATGGGCTTAAGATCGAGATGAAGGATCAGTTCCTTAATTGGGCCAATGGAAGCCGGCCCCATGGACAAGCGCGTCATCCCGATCGCCATCAATGCTAGGGCCTCGAGCGGCTTGCCGGCGAGTTCGCCACACATGGTGATAGGGATATTGTAGCGGCGCGCGGCATCGACCACGAGCCGGATGGCGCGCAGGCGCGGCATGCCGATGGGGTCGTAGTTCTTGGCGACGCGTGGATTGGCACGGTCCGAGGCGGTGAGGAACTGCACCAGATCGTTGGAGCCGATAGACACAAAATCTGCTTCGGGCAGCAATTGATCGAGTTCGAACAGGAGCGACGGCACTTCCACCATGACGCCCAGTTCAAGCCGGCTCGGAATGGGCTTGCCGGCCCGGCGCAGCCGTTCGATTTCCTTTTGCACCACCATGCGCGTCTGGGTGAACTCGAAAGTTTCGGTCACCATGGGCACGAGAATCTTGAGCGGACGCCCGTCGGCAGCGATGAGCAAGGCGCGGATCTGCGTGCGAAGAAGGCCTGGCCGCTCCAGCCCCAGCCGGATCGAGCGGAAGCCCATGGCCGGGTTTTCTTCCGCCATCGAGCGCTGGTAGGGCAGAACCTTGTCGCCACCGATGTCGAGGAGCCGGAAGACCACGGGCCGTTCGCCCGCGATCGCCATAGCTTCGGCATAAAGCTCCTGCTGCTCCTGCAAACGCGGCAGCTTGCTCGCGATCATGAACTGCAGCTCGGTGCGGAACAGACCGACGCCAGCTGCGCCGGTATCGTCGAGCATAGGCAGATCGGCAACAAGCCCGGAATTGTGTAGCAGGGTGATCTGGACACCATCCCGCGAAACGCTGGGCTTGTCCTTGAGCGCGGCATAATGGGCGCGCCGCTTGGCCGTGACGCGGACCTTGTCGACATAGGCCTGCTCGATATCGGGCGTTGGCCGCAGATGAACAATGCCGGCTGTGCCGTCGAGGATGATGTCGTCACCCGTCTCGCACATCGAAACAATAGATTGTGCCTGTCCCACCGCCACCATGCCGAGCGAGCGTGCGACAATAGCCACGTGCGCCGTTGCGCCGCCTTCTTCGAGTACGACGCCGCGCAGCTTGGTGCGGTCATATTCGAGCAGTTCGGCCGGGCCCATATTGCGAGCGACCAGAATAGCGTTGTCGGGCAGTTCCTTGCGCGAGAGAGCATGACCATCGCCGGTCAGGACCCGCAGCAGGCGATTGGCGAGATCGTCAAGATCATGCAGCCGGTCGCGAATATAAGGGTCGGTCTGGCGCAGCATGCGGGCACGCGTGTCGTTCTGCACGCGTTCAACGGCGGCTTCCGCGGAAAGGCCATTCTCGATCGCTTCAGTCAACCGGTGTACCCAGCCCCGGTCATTGGCGAACATCCGGTAGGTCTCGAGAATCTCCCGGTGATCGCTGCCACCGGCCATGTCGCCATGGTCGAGCATGGCGTCGATCGACACCCGCATCTTTTCGAGCGCATTTTCGAGCCGGATCTTTTCGGCGTCGGTGTCTTCGGCGATGAAATTGGTGACGACGACGCGAGGATCGTGCAGCACCACCGTGCCCAGGGCGATGCCTTCGGTAAAGCTGACGCCGGTGAACATGCGAGGCCGCCTGAGATCGATATCGGACCCCGGCTTGATTAGATTGTCGAAGTCCGAGGTCGCGATCATCTCGGCCAGGATTGTGGCCGTAGTCAGCATCGCCTCGATTTCATCATCGCCATAGTGGCGACGCTCGGCATTCTGCACCACCAGAACGCCTAGCATCTGTCCAGCGCGCAAAACTGGCACGCCTAGAAAGGCGTTATATTTTTCTTCGCCCGTTTCTGGACGATAGGCAAAGCCGGGATGGCTGGTGGCATCTTCGAGCGACAGCGGCTCGGCTTCGGCGGCAATGAGGCCTACCAGCCCCTCGCCCAGACGCAGCGTCGTCAAGTGAACCGATTCTGCAGCCAGGCCCTTGGAAGCAAAGAGCTCCAAGGCGCCATCATCGCGCAGCACATAAAAGGAGCAGACATCGGCCTGCATATTACCGGCAATCAGGCCAACGATCTTGTCGAGCCGGTCCTGCGACGCCAGAGGCTCCGCCATCGTTTCGCGCAATTGCCGCAGCAGCACCCTCGGGCCGCCGATGGTCGTGACCATAACCCCTAGGCGGCCCGCAAAGCCGCCCCCCTTAAACGGACGCGGCTCGCTCCCCTCGATCGAGCTTAGGCGTCCTTCTTATCCAGACCGTAATAAGTATGCAGAGCGCGAACCGCAAGCTCAGCATATTGCTCATCGATTAACACAGATGTCTTTATTTCCGATGTGGTGATCAGCTGGATGTTGATGCCCTTATCAGCCAAAGCCTTGAACATGGAGGCTGCCACCCCGGCATGGGAGCGCATGCCAACCCCGATCACCGAAACCTTGGCGCCACCCCGGGAGCCGGACAAGCGCGCATATTCGATGCGCTCACCTGCATTCTGCAGGGTCTTGACCGCCTTGTCGTACTCGCTGTCCGGCACGGTGAAGGTGATGTCGGTGGTTGCGCCATCATCGGCGATGTTCTGCACGATCATGTCCACGATAATGCCCTGGTCGGCCAGTGTGCCGAAGATGGCTGCGGCCACGCCCGGATTGTCCTTGACGTCGCGCAGGGTGATCTTGGCTTCGGCCTTGGCGAGCGTTACGCCCGATACGATCTGCTTTTCCACGATTTCATCCTCATCGCAAACCAAAGTGCCGGGAACCCCGGGTGATCCGTCGGGCGCAATCTGTGGCGCGTCGGGATCATCAAACGTCGAGCGAACCAGGAGGCGCACCTTGTGCGCCATGGCCATTTCGACTGAGCGGATCATCAGGACCTTGGCGCCAAGAGACGCCATTTCGAGCATTTCCTCAAAGGAAATCTTGGTCAGCCGCTGGGCCTTGGAGACAATGCGGGGGTCGGTTGTGTAAACGCCGTCCACATCGGTGTAGATATCGCAGCGATCCGCCTTGAGCGCTGCAGCGACCGCCACGGCCGAGGTGTCCGAGCCGCCACGGCCAAGCGTCGTGATGCGGCCATGCGGGGAGATGCCCTGGAACCCGGTGATCACCGGCACCCATCCATCCTTCATGCGCTTATCGAGTTCAGTCGGGTCGATCTCGGTGATGCGGGCGGCGCCATGAGAATCGTCCGTGCGGATTGGCACCTGCCAGCCTGCGAAAGAGCGCGACTGGATACCCATTTCGCTCAGAACGATAGCCATCAGGCCTGCGGTCACCTGCTCGCCGGAAGCAACGACGGCATCGTATTCCCGTGCGTCATGGAAGGGCGAGGATTCGTTGACCCAGCCGACCAGCTCATTGGTTTTGCCGGACATGGCGGAAACGACCACGGCCACCTGATGGCCCGCATCGACCTCGCGCTTGACGTGGCGTGCCGCTTGCCGGATGCGCTCCACGTTGGCGACCGACGTGCCACCGAACTTGACGATAATGCGGGCCAAACCCTACCCCTCTGCCGGCCGAACCCGCCGGTACGCTTCTATTTCGGCCGGGGACATACGACAAAGACGAGAGGCGATCAATGCCCTGCGACGCCCCGGCGCCTTGCTTTGGCGCGTTGCGAAGGATCATATGCAAGCCAAACGGAGCTAGCCGCACATGACGACGACCACCATCAACGACGCTGAGATCGCCAAATTTACCGCGATGGCCGAGGAGTGGTGGAACCCCAAGGGCAAGTTCAAGCCGCTGCATAAGTTCAACCCGGTGCGGCTGGGCTATATTCGCGCGCACTTGCTTCGCCATTTCGAACGTGACGGCATTGACATGCGCCCGTTTACCGGGTTGCGCATCCTGGACGTGGGTTGCGGGGGCGGCTTGCTGTGCGAACCCCTGGCACGGCTTGGCGCCGAGGTCACCGGCATCGATGCGGCTGAGCGCAACATCGTTGTCGCCCAGATACATGCTGAGCAATCGGGCTTGGCTATCAACTACCGGGCGACTACCAGCGAAGTGCTGGCCGCCGAGGGCGAGACGTTCGACATGGTGCTCAACATGGAAGTGGTGGAGCATGTCGATAACGTGCCCCTCTACGTGAAAAGTTGCGCCGATCTGGTGAAGCCCGGTGGCCTCATGCTGACGGCCACGATCAACCGGACCTTGCGGGCACGGGCACTGGCGGTATTTGCTGCCGAGCGGGTGCTGCGCTGGCTGCCGGTGGGCACGCATGACTGGAACAAGTTCTTGACGCCTGAAGAGATCAAGGCACTTCTGACCCGCAACGGATTGGTGGTGACGGCGGAAACCGGTGTGGTCTACCATCCGCTTGCCGATGATTGGCGCCAGTCACCCGACATGGGCATAAACTATATGGTTATGTCGGCTCGTCCTGCCGCCTAGCCTGCTATCGCTTTTCGCAGTTTGCACTATAGCTAGGTAAGCAAAACCGGAGCTTCCATGCGCCTCAAAATCCTGGCTACTGCCGCCCTTGCCTTTATCGTCATCACCGCGCCTGCCTGGGCGCAGAGCGAGGAAGATTTGATGGAGCAGATCGAAACGCTTCATGGCATGTCGGAAGAGTTCGGCGCAGCCTTTGGGCAATTGCAGGATTCATTCCTGTTCGACGATCCGTCCGCTTTTGCCGATCTTGGCATTTACCCGCTCAGCGTCGCCGCCAATGGCGAGGTCTACGATGTTCTGGAGTCGCAGGATCTGCTCGATAACTTCGATAGCCTAGTGACTGCGGAAACCAAGGCGGCCGTAGGCGGTCAGGACTTTGCGGATCTGATCGTCACCAGTGAAGGCGTGGGCTTTGGCGCCGGCGCTTTATGGATGAGCCTAGTATGCCTGGACGATGCCTGCGAGGAGGCACAATGGGGCATTATCCGCATCAATAACTAAGGGGAGGCTCAGGCGTCCCGCTCGGCCTCTATGCTGGCTGCCAGCTCATAGCTTTCGTTTTCGGACAGATCGGTTCCGGTGATGTCGCCGACAGGTTCCCGGTCGCGCGGATCGGACTGCAACTGGCCCCACTCGCTTTGCCAGATGATGCCATCCTGCAGCGCAACGACGATTTCGCGAAAGCCATGCAGCGTGCGGGCAGCCTCGGCAGCCGCGAGGGCTTCCGCTATATCCCTAAATTCGGCCTCATCGGCATCAATGTCGCCCTTGGCTTCCCACCAGACGGCGGCTTTCAATTGACCGTCTGCATCCTTTTCAATGCCAACAGTCACGGCATCTTCGGCCATCTCGCCAATAGCAATCTGGCGATAGCTTGAGTGTGAAAGGTTCACGCTTTTGTTCCTTGCTGCTTGCCGGATATAACGCTTCGGGCGCGTCTGCGGTTCACATGAGCGGTACCGTACCGTACGGTACGGTTTTCGATTGCTCGATGCTTGGAATGGATCTAAAGAGATAAGTAAAGATGCGCCGGACGGCGCCACGCTTGCTTGAGGAAACATCATGCCCGCATATCGCTCTCGCACCACTACCCACGGCCGCAACATGGCTGGTGCGCGTGGCCTCTGGCGCGCGACGGGCATGAAGAATTCTGATTTTGGCAAGCCGATCATTGCCGTGGTGAACAGCTTCACCCAGTTCGTGCCAGGCCATGTTCACCTCAAGGACCTAGGCCAGCTGGTGGCCCGCGAGATCGAAGCAGCGGGTGGCGTGGCGAAGGAATTCAACACCATTGCGGTCGATGACGGCATCGCCATGGGCCATGACGGGATGTTGTATTCCCTGCCTAGTCGCGATCTGATCGCGGACTCAGTGGAATATATGGTGAATGCCCACTGCGCCGATGCCATGGTCTGCATATCCAACTGCGACAAGATCACGCCCGGCATGCTGAACGCGGCCATGCGCATTAACATCCCCGTGGTGTTCGTTTCCGGTGGCCCGATGGAAGCCGGCAAGGCCATGCTCAAGGGCAAGCTACAGGCGCTGGACCTGGTCGACGCCATGGTGATGGCCGCCGATGACCAATATTCCGATGAGGAAGTGCAGGCCGTGGAAGAAGCCGCCTGCCCCACCTGCGGTTCCTGCTCGGGCATGTTTACCGCCAATTCCATGAATTGCCTGACCGAAGCGCTTGGCCTGAGCCTGCCCGGTAACGGTTCGACGCTCGCCACGCACTCGGACCGCAAGCGGCTGTTCCAGGAAGCGGGGCATTTGATCGTCGACTTGGCCCGCCGCTGGTACGAGCAGGACGATGCGTCCGTGCTCCCGCGCTCGATTGCCACCAAGGCTGCCTTCGAGAACGCCATGGCGCTCGATATCGCCATGGGCGGTTCGACCAATACGGTGCTGCATATATTGGCCGCGGCGCACGAAGGCGGGGTCGATTTCACCATGGAAGACATCGACAAGCTCTCGCGCAAGGTTCCGGTTTTGAGCAAGGTGGCGCCGGCCAAGAGCGACGTGCATATGGAAGATGTGCACCGCGCCGGCGGCATCTTCGCCATTCTGGGCCAATTGGACAATGCCGGGCTGATCAACCGCAGCGAGCCGACGGTCCATGCGGCAACCATGGGCGATGCTCTCGACAAGTGGGACATTTCCCGCACCAATTCGGAAAGCGTCAGGCAATTCTATATGGCCGCTCCTGGCGGCGTGCGTACGACCCAGGCGTTCTCCCAATCCAACCGCTGGGCAGAACTTGACCTAGATCGGCATCACGGCGTGATCCGCTCGGCTGAAAACCCGTTCAGCAAGGATGGCGGTTTGGCCGTTCTCAAGGGCAACATCGCCATCGATGGCTGCATTGTGAAGACGGCAGGAGTCGATGAATCGATCCTCAAGTTCACCGGCCCAGCCCGCGTCTTCGAATCGCAGGACGATACGGTCAAGGCGATCCTTTCCAACGAGATTAAGGAAGGCGACGTCCTGGTCATTCGCTATGAAGGCCCACGTGGCGGTCCTGGCATGCAGGAAATGCTCTATCCGACGAGCTATCTCAAGTCCAAGGGCTTGGGCAAAGCGTGTGCCCTGTTGACTGATGGGCGGTTTTCCGGCGGTACATCGGGCCTTTCGATTGGTCACGTGTCGCCCGAAGCGGCGGAAGGCGGCACGATCGGGCTCGTGCGCGAAGGCGACATCATCGAGATCGATATCCCCAACCGCACGATCCATCTCGCGGTCTCCGACGACGAACTGGTGCAGCGCCGGCATGAACAGGACCAACTCGGCTGGAAGCCAGCCCACCCGCGCAAGCGCAATGTGACACAAGCGCTGCGGGCCTACGCTGCCTTTGCCACCAGCGCGGCTCGCGGTGCTGTACGTGATTTGGGCAAGCTGGATAGCTGAATTTTGCAAGCCTACTACATCAATCTCGCCCACCGGACCGACCGGCGGGCGAGCATGGAAGCGCAGTTTGAGCGTCTTGGACTGGCTGGCGAACGTGTCGAAGCTACTCCGGCCATGGACCTGCCAGCAGAGCTAGTGGCGCAGCATCAGTCGCTAGGTGCACACACCCGTTTCTCACTGCGCGAGTTTTCAGTTGGTTTTAGCCACCGTGAAGCATGTCGTCGTTTTTTGGCTTCAGGCGATCATTACGCGTTGATTTTCGAGGACGACATCGTTCTATCAAGCCGGCTGCCAGCTTTTCTCCGGGCGTTCGAGCAGGATAGCCAAGGTATTGATCTGCTTCGTATAGAAACGTTCAATGCGCCGGCGCAAATCTCCAGGCGTCCTGCATCAACAGTGAACGGAATGGCGCTTCACAGCCTGCACGGTTGGACCTGGGGTGCGGCAGCCTACATCATCTCGCGCCAGGCAGCTCAGGCAATGGCCGACAATCCTCACGCACTCAATTCTATCATCGATCGCGTGCTGTATCGGCCACATCGAACAGTGCTTGGCCCAATCAAGCGCCTCCAACTCGTGCCCGCGCTTGCCATTCAATCAGATCGCATGGATGGGGCAGTTTGGGGCGGGGACAGTGACTTGACGGCGAGCCGCAGCGAAGGCTTGGCGGCACCCAAGCCGACATTGGCGCAGGCCGTTGCCAGGTTCATCGACAATGAGATCATGATCGGGCTGCCCACTATACTGCATCGCGCGATAGGGCTATCGCACAAGCGTCACATCCCGTTTGACGCTGGCTGAGGGTCTTCATGCGCGCCTACTACATCAATCTCGAGCGGCGTCCCGAGCGGCGGGCCAACATGGAGCAGCGGTTTGGCGCCCTCGAATTGGACCATGTGCGCATCACAGCCGTGACACCCACCGACGTTACCGATGTACAACGCAAGCTCTACTGCGATCCCCAAGCACATCGTTGGCAGAGCGAAAGCGAACTGGCCTGCGGCCTCAGCCACGTTGCAGCTTTGAAGGCGTTTTTGGGAACCGGCGATCGCTTTGCCCTCATTCTTGAGGACGATACGATTTTGTCGCCCAGCCTGCCAAAATTCCTGCAGCTCTTTGAGAGCGACCCGCCCTTTTTGGACATCTTGCGGCTGGAAACCGACAATTCACGGATGCGCCTTGCGCCACGGCCTGTTGGGCGGCTGGATAATTATGAATTACACCGCATGTATGATGCTGGAGGCGGGTCAGCGGCCTATATTGTTTCGCGCCGTGCCGCTGAACGAATTATTGCCGGCGAGGAGGTGCTGGCCAATCTAACCGATCAGGCCCTGTTTAATCCCCGCGCGCCAATGTCTCGGGATCTGGTCGTACGGCAGCTTGTTCCCGCCTTAGCGATACAGGAAGATCGGGTGCCTAACATTGACCGGTTGGAGACCAGCGATCTTGAGTTGCAGCGGATAAATCGGCAACAGCGCGACGGACACAATTTCTGGCGACGGTCAGCCTATAATTTCTACGATCTGGTGGAGCGCGACATTGTCGGCGCTGTACGCAAGCTGTGGAACAAGCACCGGCATGGTGTCGTCAAGCGCGAACTGCCGTTCAAGCGGGATTGATTGCGACAATGGAGTGACAAGCGCGCCGGGCTCATGCTAGAGCGCACGCAGCCCTCAGGTGATCTGCCAAGGTTGCCTGTTGGTCAGGTTCGATAGCGGGGATTCCACCCTCCCTATCGAACCGACCTAAAATCCTCATATGGACAAAGAAAATATCTCCCCGGGATGGACCCCATGGAGACTGAATGCTTGTCCTACATGATCAGCCCTTGCGGCCAATGGCGTCGAGGGTCTTGAACTCCTCGTCGGTCAATTGGATGGCCGCTGCAGCGACATTGTCCTCGAGGTGTTTGACCTTGCCGGTGCCCGGAATTGGCAGCATAACCGGGCTGCGCTTGAGCAGCCACGCCAAGGCGATCTGGCTCGGCGAAGCGTTGTATTTCTCGACAATGCTGAGCGTTTCCGGATGCCCTTTTACCAGATCGCCCCCGGCGAGCGGATACCAGGGAATAAAACCAATGCTATTGCTTTCGCAATAGTCGAGCACGTCTTCGCTCTCGCGATGGGCGAAGTTGTAAAGGTTCTGCACCGTGGTTACGGGAAAGTACTTTTGCGCTTCCTTGATCTCGGCAACGCTCACCTGGCTCAAGCCCGCATGGCGGATGATACCGTCGGCCTGTAATTGGGCGATTGTCTCGAACTGCGCCTTGGCGGGCACTTGCGGGTCGATGCGGTGTAATTGCCAGAGATCGATGCGCTCCAGCTTGAGCCGGCGCAGGCTTTGGATGGCGCCCTGGCGCAGAAACTCCGGGCGCCCAAGCTGCGGCCATTGGTCGGGACCAGTCCGGGTCAAACCACCTTTGGTGGCAATGATGGTACCCTTGCCATAAGGCGCAAGCACCTCCCCGATCAGTTCTTCGCTGAAATAGGGGCCGTAGCTCTCGGCGGTATCGACAAAATTGACATTAAGATCAGGCAGGCGCCGCAGCGTGGCACGGGCTTCGTCCGGGTCCTCCGGCGGACCCCAGATGCCCTTGCCGGTGATGCGCATGGCACCAAACCCAAGGCGGTTTACTTCAAGGTCCCCGCCAATGGCAAATGTGCCCGAAAGGGCCGCGTCGATTGTGGTCATGGCTTTGTCTCCGTTGGTCACGCCGGGAGTGGCGCTCGGAACTAGTTGTGTTCTTCGGGCAATTCAGGCAGCGGCATCAGATCGACGCCGTCTTCCAGCAGCGCAACCACCTCATCGCGCGTGGCCTCGCCGTAAATGCCGCGGGTTTCGATCTCATCGAAATGCATCTTGCGCGCTTCTTCGGCAAATTTATCGCCAACATAATCGGCTTCGCTCATGACCTTCTGGCGGTATGCGCGCAGCATGTCGCGGAACTTTTGTGCGTCGGGATGACCCGAACTCAAGGAAACCTTCTGGCTGTCTGTGCGGGCAACTGCAGGCGCCATAAGTGCCTTTTGAACTTCGGCATCATCGCAAACGGCGCAGCGGACGATGCCGCGCGCGTGCTGCTCGTCAAACGCACCGGCGTTCTTGAACCAGGCGTCGTAGCGATGGCCTTTGGAACACTGGAGGGAATACTGGATCACGAAGAACTATCTCAGGAAAGACGCAAGAATGGAGAGCCACAGATATAGGCCGCAGGCTCATGCCTGCAAATGCTATGGCAAGGCAAAGTTTTTTGCGTTTGCCAGAACCGGGATGCGTTGGCGTGCGTCGCGCACCAGTTCCGGAGAAATCTCTGCGAGGAGCACGCCGGGTTCATCATGGTCGAGTTCGGCGATAACGCGGCCCCATGGGTCGATGATGATGGAATGTCCATAAGTGGCGCGGCCATTTGCATGCTGTCCGCCTTGCGCCGCGGCGATCACATATGAGCCCGTCTCGATGGCGCGTGAGCGCAGGAGCACGTGCCAATGCGCCTGCCCGGTGGGAACGGTAAAGGCTGCGGGAACAGCGATCAGATTTGCCCCGGCATTGGCTAGGGCATTGTATAATTTAGGGAAGCGCATGTCGTAGCAGATGCTCATGCCCAGGGTGAACTCGCCCAGGGGCACGGTCACCGCGCGCTCGCCACCGGCATAGGTGGCGCTTTCGCGATAAGCGTTGAGGCCTTCGATGGTCGCGTCGAATAGATGAATCTTGTCGTAGGTGTCGACGATAGCGCCATCGGGTCCAAACAGGACGCTGCGATTTGCAAAACGGCCATCCGGCAGCGGCACGGCGAGCGAGCCTATATGAATGTGGATGCCGTGTTGCCGGGCCGATTTACCGACCCGGCGCAGTTGCGGATTGTTCTCGAAAGACGCCGCGACGCTGGCCAATTGCTCCCGGTTCTCGGGGAAAATCACCGTGACTTCGGGGGTCAGGATATATTGGGCACCCTGCTCCGCCGCTTGCGCCAGCATCGGCTCGAGCGCAGCTATATTGGCGTCCGGGTCGAGCCCCGAGCGCATCTGAATGGCGGCGATTTTCATGTGTCATATCCCGGATTGGCAGCGTTCGGCGTCGCTTACTGCGCCAGCAATGGATCCAGCCCACCCTGGCGGTCAAGCGCTGCCATATCATCATAGCCCCCGACATGGGTTTCGCCGATAAAAATCTGCGGCACGGTGCGCCGGCCATGGGCGCGCTCGGTCATGGCAGCACGCAAGGAAGGATCAAGCACGGTGATCTCGGTGTAGTCAGCGCCTTTATCGTTCAGCAGCGCCTTGGCGGCGTGGCAGTAGGGGCAGGTCGGCGTCGTATAAATTTCGATCTTGGCCATCGATAGTCTCCAAGAGAAAGGGGGTTGAGTTCTTATATGGGCACTTCCGAGCCAATGACAACGCGGGCAAAGCTCATGACATCCACCGCCTCCACACCGGCTCTCAAGAGCGTTCGCGTCACCGCCTTGGTCGTGGCGCCGGTGGTATAAACATCATCGATCAAGACGATGCGCTTGCCGTGTGCCCGCACCAGGAGGTTGGGGTGAACGGCAAAAGCCCCCTGCACGTTGCGTTGCCGCCCTTCCCCGCTCAAGCCGACCTGCTGGCGCGTCTTGCGCTTGCGGTGCACAAAGCTTGGATCAACGGTAAGGCCAGTCAGTTTGCCGAGCGCAAAGGCAAGTTCCGCCGATTGGTTGTAGCGCCGCTCACGCTGGCGGCTTGGATGAAGCGGCACCGGAACAAGGATAGGACCGCCAGCCCAAAGCTCATGGCCGGCACCCGCCATCAGCCGGGCACAAAACAGCGCCAGTTCCGGCCGGTCACCATATTTGAGACGCGAGACCAGGGTGCGCGCGAGCTCGTTATAGAGAATTGCAGCGCGGGCACGCCCGAAGGGCGGGGGATCGGCCATGGCTTCGGCTGAGATCGCATTGGGCCCAGGTGAAATTTCGAACGGCACGCCGAGCACAGGACAGAGCGGGGCAGTGATAGGCCGCAGCTTGGTAAAGCACCGGCTGCACAAGGTATTCGCCGCTGCCGTCGGCGCATCGCAGCCCAGGCACACAGGGGGATAGAGCAGATCGAGCAGCACGCCGCCAGCCAAGCGCGCGCCTTGGCCCAGTCGGCGATGCCATGTCTGACTTTTGACAGATGCGTCCGGGCTCTCCATAAGCCTCTATAGTGTTCAATTCCCGATTGGCCGCAAGACCATCATGAGCCAGCCGCCACGGATTTTCGATACAGCCCTGATCGCCGGGCGCTTGGCGCAGCGGCGGGGCATGGGCGATTTCGTGCATGAGCTGGTGCTCGCCGACCTCGAGGACCGTCTGGCCACCTTGATCCGTGAGTTCCCCAAGGCCCTGATCATCGGGCCAGATGTTTCCAAACTTCCCCTTTCCGGTAAAACCGCCAGCGCGGAACTCTCCTTTACACGCGCAGCAGCTTTTGCGGGTGATGATGACATGCCCGCCATTGACGGGGATAACTTTAACCTCATCGTCTCTCTGCTGCACCTGCAGGCGGTCAACGACGTGCCTGGCTATCTCGCGAGGCTCCGGCAGAAACTGGCGCCAGACGGGCTGTTGATGATTGCGGCACTGGGCGGGGAGACGCTGACCGAACTACGGGAAGCGTTTTTGGCTGCCGATGCGCTGGTGTTCGGCGGAGCGTCGGCGCGGGTGGTGCCCATGATCCAGGTGCGCGACGCCGGTGCCTTGCTACAGCGCGCAGGGCTGGCGCTCCCGGTGGCGGATGTCGAGACTCATGTTGTGCGATATTCATCACCGTTCGCTTTGATGAGTGAATTGAAGATCTTAGGCGCATCCAACCCGCTTGTGGACCGGCCAAGGCGGCTGGCCACACCGGCGCTCCTGGCGGCTGCAGCCAATGCTTATCTGGTGCGCGATGGCGACCCGGATGGACGGGTCCGGGCAACGCTGGAAATTATCTGGCTGTCCGGTTGGCAGCCGCATGAAAGCCAGCAAAAGCCGCTTAAACCCGGCAGCGCAACGGTGCGGTTGGGCGATGTGTTGGGGAAGTCATGAGCATGGATCAATTGGCCGGTCATCTCCTGCTGCTGTCAGGCTCGCCGGGTTCGGGCAAGACGACCACGGCCGAGGCACTGGCGAGGCAAATCGGCATCCCCAAGGTCCACCTCCATACCGATGATTTCTGGGGCTATATCAAGCATGGACATATCGATCCCTGGCTGCCCGAAGCGGCCGGGCAGAACGCCATGATCATGGACATAGCGGCCAATGTTGCTCGCCGCTATGCGCAGGAAGGGTACTTCGTCGCGCTGGATGGCGTGATCGGGCCCTGGTCGCTGGCGCATTACCAAGACCTAGGCGTGCCGACGCATTATATTGTGCTGCGCACAGGGGTTTCGGAAGCGGTTGAGCGTTGCCAGGCTCGAGGAGAGGACTCACTCACCGATCCGGAAGTGGTCGCGCTTGTCCATAGGATGTTCGACGATCTTGGCGACTATCAGCGGCATGTCCTGCCGGTGAATGGGCTCGACCGGACGGCGACGCTCCAAAAGGTAGCCAATGCAGTTGTGTCAGGCGGTTATCGTCTCTGAGACATCGGGGCTCTAAGTGCTAGCAGACTGTTAACGTTGAGCGTCACCGATGGCCATACAAAAAGAGGCCGGTGTTGCCACCGACCTCTTGCATTCTTGTTGGAGCAGACCGCTTAGGCGGCAGCTTCCTCGTCGCTTTCGGGCTCGGCCGCATCGGCCTTGGTGCGCTTGGGCGACTTGGCGAGGTTCTTTTCGATCAACTGCACGGCTTCGGTCAGCGTCAGCTTGTTGACAGCGCCGATCTCACGGCTCATGCGATCCATAGCCTGCTCAAATAGCTGACGTTCCGAATAGGACTGCTCTGGCTGCTCCTCGGAGCGATACAGATCACGCACGACTTCCGAAATCGCGATCAGATCGCCCGAATTGATCTTTGCTTCGTATTCCTGGGCGCGGCGCGACCACATGGTGCGCTTGACGCGGGCACGGCCGGTAACGGTGGTCAGCGCCTGGGTGACCATGTCATCCTCGGCCAGCTTGCGCATGCCGACAGACTTGATCTTGGCGACGGGAACGCGAAGGGTCAGCTTGTCCTGCTCGAAGCTGATAACGAACAATTCAAGGGTCAGACCGGCGACTTCTTGTTCTTCGATCGATACGATCACGCCGACGCCATGCGCCGGGTAAACGACGTACTCGCCAGTCTTAAAGCCAAGCCGTGTCTGTGTCTTCTTGACGACCATATTCATGGAACTCCTTGTTGACGCCCCATGGACAGTTCCTGGCGGGAAGGACCGTCCACTCCTACTCTTACACTCACGTCCAAACGGGACGCCGCGCGCAACAAGAACCCCATGGTCTTCAAGGTCCGCTTTGCCTTGAAGATCAGCGCATCTATCGATGTTGTCAAAAAAATCGTGCCTGAAGGCACGGGTTGGGTGACGGGATCAGCTGCATATGGAGGGACCATAGCACAAAAAATCAGCAAAATCAAAAGCTACGAATCACTGCTGAAGTGATCGTGATTTGTTCGTCTATTACCTTTGACACAAACCTTGCGGCCTGCTGGGCGATCGCAGGATTGGCTCGGCCAAAGTGCCTAGTCGCCCTCGCCGGGCGCTTCGGAGAAATACTTCTCAAGCTTGCCGGTTTCGCCGTCCTTGTCCTTGGCTTCAGGCAAAGGCTCGCGGCGCTCAGTGAGGTTTGGCCACATGGAAGCATATTTGGTGTTGAGTGCCAGCCATTCCTCGAGGCCCGACTCGGTATCGGGCTTGATGGCTTCGGCGGGGCATTCGGGCTCGCACACACCGCAGTCGATACACTCATCAGGGTGGATCACCAGCATGGTCTCGCCTTCGTAGAAGCAGTCCACCGGGCATACTTCGACGCAATCGGTATATTTGCAGGCAATGCAATTGTCGGTGACGATATAGGTCATCTAAAGCCTAAGTTCGGCAGGTGTCGCAACGGGTCCGGTGCTAAACCGTTTTTCCGCGGGCTGCAAGGCTGCGTATGGGAAGGCGTTGTCGCATCGAGCCGGGTTTGTAGAATGTGTGGCTAGCCTAAGAGCTGAGGGTGAGCGTGGGTTCCCAATCGGTGGCTTATGGAACCTAGGACGGGCGCTGATTGCCCGACCTCGTGGTTCGACAAGCTCACCATGAGGTCTCAGGGGGAATGGCGAAAAACGAGGTCTTCGGGATCTTGCCGGGCGGCATCATTATCACGCACGGCGCCGAGCCGCTCGGCTACTGCGATGGAAGGCAGGTTGGCCGGATCGACATAGCTCACCAGCGTGGGGAGCTTGAGGACAGTCCAAGCCCAGTCCCGCAACGCGCGAGCGGCCTCAATTGCATAGCCCCGCCTTTCAAAGCCTTCGTAAAGGAGCCAGCCCAATTCCTTTTCGGGGAACTCGGGACCATGGTTGATGCCGACTTGGCCGACGCACTGGTTGCTCTGGCGGAGATCGATCATCAGGCCGCCATGGCCGAACAGCTGCCAGCAGACGAGGTCGTGGCAGAACATGCCCCAGGCTCGAAACCCTTGACACGGCCCGCCCATGTATTGCGAGCGAGGCGAGGCTAGGAACTCGGCATAGGCGGGATAGTCCGCAAGGACGGGTGGGCGAAGGATGAGCCGCTCGGTGGTGAGGGTGGGAATGGAGGTCATGTTGTTGATTGGCCCATGTGATCACGACGATAAGACGTCTTGAGGCACGACTCCGTTACGCGCACCGACTGTCTCCTCCCTCTGCGAGGGGGAGGTGTCCACTGCTCAGTTCATCTTCCCTTTGACAACATTGTCATCCCTGCGAAGGCGAGGCCTTGTTGTGAGCAAGCGTGGCAAACAGGGGTTCCCGCTTTCGCGGGAATGACGCTGGGAGAGTTAAACCTACTCCCCCTCGTCATCCTCGCCATGGAGCCGACCAATGTCGCGCCGTTCTTTCTTGGTGGGGCGGCCAGCACCTTCGGGGCGCTGGGCGATGGCGGCGTCGTAGGGGGATAGCTGCTCGCGCGGGAGGAGTGGCGGGGAGATGTCTTCGTAGAGACCCTGCGCTTCGGTGGCTGGGCCGCGCCGCTCACCGGGGTCAATGATGCGCCAGATCACGATGCGGCCATGCAGCGACATGGTCAGCACATCGCCGGCGCCCACTTTGTAGTCGCTGCGGTCAGTGCGTTCGGAATTGACCCGGACGGCACCGGTTTCAATGAGTTTTTGCGCCAGCGTGCGCGATTTAAGCGCACGCGAATAAAACAGGAACTTGTCGAGCCGCTCTTTGCGGACGGGCACGACAGGTTCAGCCAATTGCTACTCCGCCTTGCGGTCGCGCAGCGCCGCGAGCTTGGCGAACGGGGAGTCCGGATCGAAGGCCTTTTCCTTGCGCTCGACTTGGGGGCGTGCCTGCTGTGGCCGCTCGTTTTGCGGCCGCTCGAACTTCGAACGCTCCTCGCGTCCCTTCTCAGGGCGGCGATTGTCGTTGCGGCCCTTGGCCTCGAACGGCGGCTTGGGATTGAGGTGCTGGGCCTTCGTCAGGTCCTGCACTTCCCCAGGCGGGCGTTTGCTGACGGGCGGACGTTGGCGTTCGGGCCGCTCGCTCCGCGGGGGTCGCGCCTGTGTTTCGCCCTCGGGGCGGCGACGGCCTTCATGGCGGCGATTGTCCTGCCGCTTGCCGGCAGGCGACCAGATTTCATCGAACTCGGGCTCGGCCGGCGTGGCGGGAACCGTTTCGGCGGTTTCCGGGGCTGCTTCGATGATCGTCGTCTCGGGCACGGGCGCTTCGAGCACAGGCGCAGCAGCCTCTGCCGGGACGGCTTCGAGCGGGGCCTCGCTTGTTGCTTCGACCGAAACAGGGTTCTCGCTCAACACTTCCTCAAGCGCAGGCGCTTCGGAAGTCGCTTCTGCTACGGGCGCCGGCACAGGTGCCACAACCTTGGGTACGCGTTTGACGCGATAGCCAAGGGAGGTGAGGATGGAAGAGAAATCCTCGCCCGAGCAACCAAGGAGCGAAGTCATCTCCACGGTGACGCGGAAGCCATTGCCTTCGGCGGCACCAGCCGGCGCCTCGCCCTGGAAGCGGGTTGGATCAAGGGCAATGAGAGGACGGATAATGTCGGCAAGGCGTTCGAGAATATCGACACGTACGGCGCGGCGTCCGGCGACTTTGAAGCCGGCGATTTCATAGAGACGTGTATCGACCTCGGGATCAATCACGAAGGAGGTGCGGCCGCTCAAGACGATATGCGGAATATCGGTGACGCCCGGCTGGCGCACGCCGCCATGCTTAAGCGCAAACAAGATCAGCGCCAATTCACGCGGGGCTGGCTTGAGCGAGAGCGGCAGATAGATGTGGTAGGCACCGAACTTGATGCCCAGCTTGCGCATCTTGCCGCGGGTGTCCTGGTCGAGGTTCTTGACCTCGTCGGCAACCTGCTGGCGTGGAATAAGCCCAAGGTTCTCGTAAAGCTGGTAGGCAATGCCACGTGCCGCGCCTTCGATATCGGCGGGCGCTTCGAGAGCCATGACGCCTTCAAGCACTGTATTGATGTGGTGGCGCAGCCAGAGGCTGAGGCGATCCTGCACACGCTCGAGGTCGGTGCCAGTCAGCGTTTCGTCGGCCAGGATCAGAATGCGCGGGCGATAAAGGCTGTCGCCCTCGATCAGCTCGGCGACCAGATCGCCCTTCCAGCGTAGGCGGCCATCGGTGGCGAGCACGAATTCCTCGTTGGGCGCCCCCGCAAGCCGGTCGGCACGATTGTGGATTTCAGGAGCCACAACCTGATCGGCTGCCGACCGCAATCCCTTGGTGTCGGCATCGCCGTCGTGGCGGGCCAGGGTGAAACGGAAGCCTTCGAGCGTGCCGATGAGATGGCCTTCCAGCCGCACTTCGCCACGTTCATTGATCTCGGGAGATGCCATACGTTTGTCTTTCAGATGACGAAGCAGCACACTGGTGCGCCGGTCGACGAACCGCTGGGTCAAGCGCTCATGGAGCGCATCACTCAGACGATCCTCAATATCCCGGGTCTTTTCGCGCCAATGAGCCGGGTCTGCAAGCCAGTTTTTACGGTTGGCGACAAAGGTCCAGGTCCGGACCTGCTTGATCCGGTTGCTCAGCGTGTCGATATCGCCACTGGAATTGTCGCAAAACCGCACCTGCTCGGCAATCCAATCGGCATTGACCTTGCCGCGCTTGGCTAAATCCGAGTAAATTTTGGTGACGATTTCACCGTGATTGGCCGGTGAAATTCCCTGATAATCCGGGATTTGGCAGCATTCCCAAAGGAGGCGCGCGCCATCGAGGCCGCGGGCGAGTTGCCCAGCCTCGTTGCGCGATACGAACTCCAGTGCCTGCTGGTCCTTGGCGATTGGGACCCGGGTGAGACTACGGTGCTCGGGGGATTGCTCAAGGCTGTTGAGCAGCGCAGGGATAGACGAGAAATCCAGCTGGTTGTTGCGCCATTGCAGCACTCGGACGGGATCAAAATCGTGCGTTTCGAGCGCCACAACCATTTCCTCGTCGAATCCTTCCGTGCCCCCGGTGACGCCAAACGTGCCATTGCGGGCGTGCCGGCCGGCACGGCCGGCGATTTGGCCGATCTCGGCCGGGGTAAGCGGACGGCTCTGATGGCCGTCGAACTTGGTGTCGTCGGCAAAGGCGACGTGGTGGATGTCAAGGTTCAGCCCCATGCCGATGGCATCGGTGGCGACCAGGAAATCCACGTCGCCATTCTGGTAGAGCTCGACCTGGGCATTGCGGGTACGGGGCGATAGCGCGCCCATGACCACGGCGGCGCCGCCGCGCTCGCGCCGGATCAATTCGGCAATAGCGTAGACCTGGCGGGCCGAGAAGGCGACGATGGCCGAGCGCGCGGGCTGGCGAGAGATCTTCTTGGAGCCGGCATAGGTGAGCTGGGAAAAGCGCGGCCGGTCGATGATTTCGGCATGCGGTAACAGCCTGCGGATCACCGGCTCCATGGTCGCGGCCCCCAGGAGCAAGGTCTCGCTGGTGCCGCGCGCATTGAGGATACGATCGGTGAACACATGGCCACGGTCGAAGTCGATGGCGGTCTGGATCTCGTCGATGGCGACGCAATCGACCCGGATGTCGGTCGGCATGGCTTCGACCGTACACACCCAGAAGCGCGGCTTGGCCGGAACGATGCGCTCCTCGCCCGTGATCAGGGCAACAGCGCCCTCCCCGACACGCTCGACGCAGCGTTGGTAAACCTCGCGCGCGAGCAGGCGCAGCGGCAGGCCGATCATCCCCGTGGGATGGGCCAGCATGCGTTCGATGGCAAAATAGGTCTTGCCGGTATTGGTGGGGCCAAGGATCGCCTTGACCGATTGAGGAGGCGAGAAGGTCATTGCCGGCAATGTAGGAAATCCAATCGGCTCTTGCGAGTGCCACAAAGCAATGTCTCGAAAAAGGACAACAAAGGTGACGGAGCGCGGTTCCGGTTAAGATGGAGAACGGGAGCGGAACGAAGCAGCACCGAATCGATGATGGGCGGTGAGTCCGGCTTTGTTCACGGCAAGATGTCGTGGGTTGATGAGGAGAGGGGCACTAGGGTGAAAGCAGGTTGGGGCTAGAAGGGCGCCAAATAGGTGGAGAGCGTTCAATTGTGTTGATGAAAGGTAAATTTTGGCGGGAATGGGGTGGAGGTTAGTGGAGTGTGAAGCCTGATACCGGTGCTTTTCTGCGGTGATAAATTTTTCGGGGTGCGGAAGCTGGGCGCTTTGCTGGCAAGCTTCAACCAAAACATGGCTTGACCGTATCAAGATGAGACACTCCTGTTGCCTTCAGGCTTGATCCGAGGGTCGCGACAGAGAGGAGTTCGGATCCTCTCAAATCGATACAGCTTCACGCGTGACTGCCAACGCATGTTAACACCTAGTTCAAAGAGGGAACGAACAGGGACAGAATCGGCGCATGCGGGTTTGTTCACGGCAAGATGTGGTGGTTGGTTGAGGAAGCACATACTAGGGCGATGGCTAAACCTGAGGGTAGTGGTGCAAAGCTGTTCAGCTCTCTTGCGAGAAGCTTAAAACGGACCAAATTTCCGTGTTTCTCACCAGAACATTCGCTACAGCGCGGGCAAAGAAAAGCCGCGTTAACGGCTGGAGCCCGTTAACGCGGCACATATGACAACAAAAGCAACCAAAAACCATTTGACCGTCCCAAGGCGGGACAGCCGTGCTAGAAATCCATGCCGGTCAGGACCATGGAAAGATCGCCCATATTAGTGCCAAGGAGCACGCGATAGGGGATGAAATAGCCCGTCTCGCCAAGCGGTGCATACCAGATGACGATGCGGTCGCTTTCGGCAAGGTAATTGGTGATTTCCGAACTGGTGAAATGGCCCGATACCGGCTGGTAGTCTACCGTGCAGAGGACCACTGGGCCCTGGTAGCCGGTGCGTGGGGAATTGGCCTGTTCCTCGCGGGCATAGGCCATGGCGATGTTGAAGCGCTCGACACCGGTGAACACGCCGACCTTGCGCTGGCACAGGCTCTTGTCCAGCGCGCCGCCCTTGAGCACGAAGGCCGAGAGGAAATCGCCGGCGCCCGTCAGGTGCCGCCGCTCGATCGGTACGCGATCATAATTGTCGATGATGGGCGGCTCGACCTTGAAGGTGGAAACGTCCTGCCCGGCAAAGGATACATCGACCGAGAAGGTCTCCCCGCTCGCCCGGGTTTCGAGATCGAACTTCTGGGCCACCAGACCAGCGCCGGTGGAACTGCCTTGCGAGCTGACCTTGGCCGTGCCGCTGGCGACGACGGCGCCGAGCCCTGCGACATTGGCGGCAAGATCAAGCTCGTAGGTCCGGCCGTTGTCGCTTAGGTCCACATTCATGGCGGCGATGTTGATACCGCCAAGGGTCAGCACATAGCTGGCGCGGGCATTGACCTCGGCTGCAGCGACAGGCAGGGAGAGCGAAACCGCTAGGGCAGCGGCAAGGGTAAAGCGGGATCGGGTCAAAGGCTCAGGGTCTCGGCAAAAGCTGCAGCGAATCGGATATCGGCTCGAAAGTGCCCGCCCATCCTGGTGCACGCAAGGCGCTCGCACCGCTTTGAGCGGCTCTTGCCTTGACGCGGACGCCCATTTTCCCTATAGACCCGCCAGATTTCACAACAAATGAGGCCCGTTGCGGTTTGAACCGCCACGCAGGACCTTTACACAAATAGGATATCTTCCAAATGGCACGTCGCTGTGAATTGACTGGCAAGGGTGTGATGGTTGGCAACAACGTTTCCCACGCCTTGAACCGCACCCGCCGCCGGTTCTTGCCGAACCTCCTCAACGTTACGCTGATTTCGGATGCGCTGAACCGCCCGGTCAAGCTGCGCATCTGTGCGGCTGCCCTGCGCACTGTCGAGCACCGCGGTGGCCTCGATGCGTTCCTGCTCAAGCAGGACGATGCTGATCTGTCCACGCTCGCTCAGGGCATCAAGAAGGAAGTGCGCGCGGCCCTCGCCGCCTAAGCCGTACACCTTCTTCAAGTTTGACCGCGTGGAGCAAAAACTCCACGCGGTTTTGTTTTGCGCTGTGGTAGTGCAAAATAGTTCATACCGCATCGGTCTGTTGCCGAAGCGCGGTCTTTTTGAGGTGCATTCTCATGCTGGCTCGTTTTGTGGCGGCTATTGCCGCAATGGTCGCGATCGTCGCGGCCTCCAATGTTCTCGTGCAATATCCATTCATGGTCCAGCTTGGGCCAGTCAACCTCGGTGATATTCTCACCTGGGGTGCGTGGACCTATCCGGTGGCATTCCTTGTTACGGACTTGACCAATCGCGCTTTTGGCCCAGCCAAGGCGCGCATAGCGGTTTTTGCCGGCTTCGCCGTCGCCGTGGTCCTCTCGATCTATCTTGCCACGCCCCGCATCGCCATTGCCTCGGGTACGGCCTTCCTTTTTGCGCAATTGCTCGATATTTCCATTTTCCACCGCCTGCGCGATGGCGCCTGGTGGAAGGCGCCGATGTTTTCCTCGCTTGTGAGTTCGGCGCTGGACACAGCCATCTTCTTCAGCCTTGCCATGGCCCCGGCTTTTGCCGGCCTCGACACAATGTTCGGCATGGAAGATGGCTCGCTCGTCTTCCCGGCACCATTCCTGGGTGTTGGTGGCGAAGTGCCGCTCTGGGTTTCGCTGGCGGCAGGCGATTTCCTCGTCAAGCTGCTCCTGGCCATGCTGATGCTGGCGCCATACAAGACGCTGCGGGGATTGCTGGCTGGACGGAGTGCAGTTCTAGCCTAAGGGCCCTTATTGCGGCAGCGCGAACTCCAGCAGCAGGCTGCGCTGCCAATCGTTGAAGTTGTTGTCCGAGCCGATGACGATCCGCAGTTCGCCATCAGGGGCGGTGTGGACCATGAGGGATTCCATGTTGTCGATGGACCCTCCTGTGGCTGACAGGAGCAGTTCGCCAACCATGAGGTTGCCGGGTCGCACATCGGCGGCCGGGATACGGCGCAGATGCATGACGAAGCTTAGCATGGACACGCCGCGCTCGAGCACCAGCAGGTCACCATTGGGCAGGAAGGCGCAATCGGTGGGATTGACCACCGGCGTATCGCTCAGGGCCATCGGTCCCATATCATTTTGACCCAAAAGCCAAGCACGGTGGTCGCCCTGATCGTCGCGAACGTCTTCGGTGATGAGCAGGGTCGAGCCGGCAATCGAGGATGCCGGGGGAGCGATGCAGAGCGACTCCAGCGCCTCGTTGGAGCGGGTGTCGCTCAGCCATTGCGGGATCTGAATTTCGCGCGCCGCGCCGCCGGGCACACCATTGGTAAGGGCGAAATCAGCGACACGGGTGAGGTTTTCAAAGCCGACGCGCGCCGCGACCGGCACGCCGTCGCGATAAACGGTATCGACGCTTTCGGCATCCTTGGCATATTGGCGGGGCAAGGGCGCGCCTTGGGAGTTCTGCATCGGCTCGATGTTGACGCCGATAAAGCCAAAAAGCCGGTTGGTGTCGTCATAGGCCAATTGGCCCGTGATCCAATTGCCGCGATCGGTGACGAAGGCCACCTGGCCGTCGCTATTGGTGGAAGTCAGGCCGGAAAGACCGCCGAAGGTATCGTCCTGTGCGACTAGGGAAATGCCGCCTCGAAAGATCAGCCTATCGACCGGCTGGTCGAGCCCAACATCCTTGAAGCGGGTTATCGGTGCAGCGCTGACCGTAACTTCAACTGCGCTGGCGGGCAGGCTTGCGCCTAGCAGCAGCGCGGTAAAGAGGGCCAGCGGACGCATCATCCTCGTCCGCGCCGACGTGTCTGGGCCGGCATTTCCTCATCGAACAAGGCTGCCAGTTCGTCAGTCAGCGCACCGGCTAACTCTTCGGCGTCAAGCAGCGTCACGGCGCGGCGATAATAGCGCGTGACATCATGGCCGATGCCGACGGCGACTAGCTGAATGGGGGAGCGGGTCTCGATCTCCTCGATTACCTGGCGGAGGTGGGCTTCGAGGTAATTGCCCGCGTTGACGCTTTGGGTCGAGTCATCGACCGGTGCACCATCGGAAATCACCATCAGGATGCGCCGCGCTTCGGGGCGGGCCATGAGGCGCTTGCGTGCCCATTCTAGCGCCTCGCCATCGATGTTTTCCTTGAGCAGTCCCTCGCGCATCATCAGGCCCAGATTGCGCCGGGCGTGGCGCCAGGGTTCGTCAGCGGCCTTGTAGATGATGTGGCGCACGTCGTTGACGCGGCCTGGATTGGCTGGGCGTCCCGCTTCGAGCCAAGCTTCGCGTGACTTGCCGCCCTTCCAGGCGCGGGTGGTAAAGCCCAGGATCTCGACCTTGACGCCGCAGCGCTCCAGCGTGCGCGCGAGGATATCGCCGCAGATGGCCGCAATGGTGATCGGCCGGCCGCGCATTGAGCCGGAATTGTCGATCAGCAGCGTCACGACCGTGTCGCGGAAGTCGGTGTCGTTCTCGACTTTGAACGAAAGCGCCTGCATCGGATCGGTGACGACGCGGGTGAGGCGCGCGGTATCGAGCAAGCCTTCCTCGAGGTCGAACTGCCAGGATCGGTTCTGCTTGGCCATCAGGCGCCGCTGCAGCTTGTTGGCCAGCCGCGCGACGGCACCGGCAAGGTTTTCGAGCTGCTTGTCGAGGAGCGAACGCAATTGATCGAGCTCGTCAGCGGGGCAGAGTTCGGCTGCCTTGACGATCTCGTCGAATTTGGTGGTGAACACCTTGTAGTTGAACTGGTTGGTCGCTTGCGTGCCACCGTCCTTGGCCGGGGGCGGCATGGGCGCGTCTTCGCCTGCTTCGGCGGCCGCGTCCTCGTCGGTATCGGCCATATCTGACTCGATGCCCTCGACGTCCCCGGTTTCCTCCGATTCGCCGGCCTGCTCGTCCTGCTCGCTTTCGGCGCTGTCGTTTTCGCCTTCGCCCTGCTCGGGTGACTTGTCCGAGCTGTCACCGCTTTCGGGCTCCTGGTTTTCGCCCTCCTGCTCGTCGGTATCCTCGGCATCGCCCATTTCGCTATCGGGCACGAGGTTGAGGTCGCGCAGCAGCGCCTTGGCGGCCTTGGAGAACTCGTCCTGGTTCTCGTAGCGATCCAGCAACTGGTCGAGCGACTTGCCGCCCTTGCTTTCGATTTCCTTGCGCCAAAGATCAACAAGGGCATGGCCCGAGGGTGGCACGGGTACGCCGGCGAGCTTTTCGCGCAGCAGCAGGCCCAGCGCCTCGGCGATCGGCGCATCGCCCTTGTCGCCGACCTCGGCAAAATTGGCGCGGAAGAGCCGGTCTTCCAGCATTTCCCCGATATTGCCGACCATGCCGGGCATGCGCACGCAGCCCAGAGCCTCGACGCGGGCCTGCTCGAGAGCATCGAAGGCGGCACGGGCCATGGGGTCCATGGGCGCGCGCTTACGATGGGTGTCCGGGTCGTGGCTGGCCAGCCGCATGGCCATGGCGTCGCCCTGCCCGCGGGCAATGGCGATATCGCGGCGTGTCGGCAGGCGCGGGAGGTTAGCGAGGCGCGCCTTGTCCGAGGTCAGCAGCGGACGGTCGGCCGTGAAGGTGACTTCGAGGTCCGGCTTGGCTCCGATGGCCCGCACCGTTGCGCCCATAGCGGACTTGAACAATTGGGTCTGATCGGGCCGGTTGGCTTTGCTGCGGGGTGGTTGTGCCATCAATATGCTCGTCCGTTGGGCTGGTCGGTGCGCCTTGCCACCACTCCTGCAGTCGGCTCACCTCCCCTTGAGGGAAGGCCGGGAGGGGTAGTTCTGTGGGTCACCGATGGACCCCCTCCCTCGATCCCTCCCCTCAAGGGGGAGGGAAGCAATAGAGCCGCAATTTTCCCGTCAGGCCGTCACTGCCAAATTCGCCGAGCTTTCGGGCAGATCCTCGCCGAACACGCGCTGATAGAATTCGGCGACCACGGGCCGTTCGAGCTCGTCGCATTTGTTGAGGAACGTCAGCCGGAAGGCGAAGCCGACATCGCCGCCGAAGATCTGGGTGTTTTCCGCCCAAGTGATCACGGCGCGCGGGCTCATGACGGTGGACAGGTCGCCATTGATAAAAGCGGAGCGGGTCAAATCCGCTAGGCGCACCATGTTGCCGATCAGCTTGCGGCCCTTGTCGTTCTCGCCGAACACGCGGTTCTTGGCGAGCACGATGCCCACTTCCTTGTCATGGGGGAGATAGTTGAGCGTTGTTACAAGGCTCCAGCGGTCCATCTGACCCTGGTTGATCTGCTGCGTGCCGTGATAGAGCCCCGACGTATCGCCCAGGCCGATCGTGTTGGTGGTCGCGAACAAGCGGAACGCCGGATGGGGCGTGATGACGCGGTTCTGGTCGAGCAGCGTCAGCCGGCCCGCGACTTCCAGCACGCGCTGGATCACGAACATCACGTCCGGACGGCCGGCGTCGTATTCGTCGAACACCAGAGCGACATTGTTCTGCACGGCCCAGGGCAAGATTCCATCGCGGAACTCGGTGACCTGCTTGCCGTCCTTCAGAACAATCGCGTCCTTGCCGACGAGGTCAATGCGGCTGACATGGGCGTCGAGATTGACGCGCACCAAGGGCCAATTGAGGCGGGCCGCAACCTGCTCGATATGGGTGGATTTACCTGTGCCGTGATAGCCCTGCACCATGACGCGGCGATTGAAGGCGAAGCCTGCCAAGATCGCTAGTGTCGTGTTGCGATCGAAAAGGTAATCGGGATCGACCGGCGGCACGTGGTTATTGGGTTGCTTGTAGCCCATCACCTTCATGTCGGTGTCGATGCCGAACAATTCCCGAGCCGAATATTCGGTATCGGGCAGATTGGCGTACTCAGTCATGGCAAAGCTCTTGGCGGAATATTCGTAACGGCAGGAAGGTCGTGCGCTCTATAGCAGCATTGTCCCGGTGGGGGTAGTCACCGATGCCGCATGACTATTTGGCGACAAAGCCGCCCTTCTTGAGATGGCTATAGGCCGCGATGATCGCCCGAAGGCGGTCCTCGGACGATTTGTCGCCGCCATTGGCATCGGGGTGATGGATCTTGACCAGGGATTTGTAGGCCTGCTTGATCTGGTCGGATTTGGCGTGCCCGATGATGCCCAGGGTTTCGAGCGCCCGCCGATCCTGCTCATGCAGCGGCTTGACCCGCTCGGCCGCCGGCTGCTGGGACTGGCGGTGGCGATATTTGGCGAACACGCCGAACGGATCGCCATATTTTTCGCCCGGGCGCAGGCTCGAAGCCGCGGTACGCGCGGCGCGAGAATTGCGGATGCCTGGATTGCCGGTGGCAAAGCTCGAACGCGACTCGGCCTTGGGCGGGGTATGGAGCGCCTGCTCCAGCTCGTCCTTTTCCATGCCGGCAAAGAAGTTGAAAGCCGTGTTGTAATGGCGGACATGCTCAAGGCAAAAATGGTGGTACTGCCCCTCGGAGCGGTGCCCCTTGGGTGCCTTGTATTCGCCTGGCTTGTCGCAGCCTTCCCAATCGCAGGGGTTCTCGACCGGAGCCGGTTTGTCTTCCTTGCGGGGCTTGATGCGAATGGAGTCAAAGATCTTGGACGACAGTTTCATTCTCGCCTAGTTAGGTGCCAAACCGAATAGAAAGCCCGCTGCCATGAGCGTCAAAGACACCCTGATCGCCAAGCTTACCGACAGATTTGCCCCCGCTTTCCTCGATGTGATCGACGAATCGATGCAGCATCACGGTCACGCCGGGTGGCGGGAGGGTGGTGAAACCCATTTTCGTGTCAGAATCGCGACCCGTCATTTTGACGGGCTGAGCCGCGTTGCGCAACACCGCGCGGTAATGGAAACGCTCGATGCCGAACTCAAGGACCGCGTCCACGCACTGGCTATCGATGTTTTACCAGCAGACGGCCCATACGAATAGGGGCTCACCTCAGCTTGTGCGGCGCATCTCGTCGAGAAACGCCGAAACGCTTTGCGGATCGACGTTCTTTTCGATGAAAGCCTTGCCGATGCCGCGCGTTAGAATGAAGGTCAGGGCGCCGCGCGAGACCTTCTTGTCTTGTGCGATGGCTGTCATCAAAGCCTCTGTCGAGCCAAGCGTTTCGGGGATGTCACTCAATTTGGTAGGCAGGCCTGCCTTTCGCAAGTGGGCAGTGATCCGACCCGTGTCTTGTGATGGGGCTAGGCCGTGGCGGGCGGAAAATTCATGGGCAAGGACCATGCCGATGCTGACCCCTTCCCCATGCAGGAGCCGGCCAGAATATGCGGTGTCCTTCTCAAGTGCATGCCCAAAGGTATGTCCCAGGTTAAGCAGGGCCCGCACGCCGAGCTCTCTTTCATCTTCGATGACGACGCGCGCCTTGTGGGCGCAGCAACGCGCGATGGCTTCCCCGCGCGCTGGGCCGCCGGCGAAGATCTCGGCCTGGTGCTCTTCCAGCCAAAAAAAGAAATTTTCGTCGTCGATCAGGCCATACTTGGCCACTTCGGCATAGCCGGCGGCGAACTGGCGGGGATGGAGCGTGTCCAGCGTGGAAAGATCGGCCAGCACCAGCTTGGGCTGGTGGAAAGCGCCAATCAGGTTCTTGCCGTGCGGTGAATTGATTCCGGTCTTGCCGCCGACCGAGCTATCTACCTGGGCGAGCAGCGAGGTCGGCATCTGGATGAAGTCCATGCCCCGGCGCGCGATCGAGGCGGCAAAGCCGGCCAGATCGCCGATCACGCCGCCGCCCAGGGCTATAACGAGATCGCCCCGTTCGAGGCGCGCTGCGAGGATGCCTTCGACGGCCTGACCAAGGTAGACCCAGGACTTGGTGCTTTCGCCAGCCGGCAGCACGATTTCGCTGTGGCCAAGCCCAGCCGCATCGAGCGAGGCGAGGAGGCGCGGCAATTGAGCCTTCGCGACGTGCTCGTCGGTAATGATGCCGTAGCGGCGGCCGGGAAAGCGTTCCGCAAGGATCGTACCCGCATCGTCGAGCAGCCCGTCGCCGATTAGTATATCATAGGCGCGCTCGCCTAAGGCGACATGCACTGCGTGGGCGATATCGGGCATGGTTCAGTCCTGGCGCTTGAGAAAGCCGAGCACGGCGTCGATAACGTCATGGGCGACGACGTCCTGCGGAACGTCGCGGCTGGCGACGGTAATGTCGGCCTCGGCATAAATGGGGTAACGCTCCTCGATGAGCTTTTCGAGCGTGGCCCGGGGGTTGGGCGTCTTGAGGAGCGGCCGGTTGGAGCGGCGCGACACGCGCTCGAACAGGATATCGGCATCGGCTTTGAGCCACACGGAGATGGCCTCGTCCTTGACCAGGGCACGGGTTTCGAGATTGACGAACGCGCCACCGCCAGTAGCGAGGATGATGTTGGTGTCCTTGAGGACCCGGGCGATGACACGGGTCTCCCCGGCCCGGAACTCGCCCTCGCCGCGCTGCTCGAAGATCTCCGGGATGCTCATTTGGGCGGCTTTTTCAATTTCCTCGTCGCTATCGAGGAAGTGGCGGCTGAGCTTGGTGGCGACGCGCCGCCCGACCGTGGTTTTGCCGACGCCCATCATGCCGACCAGGACGATCGGCTTGCCGGCCAGGCGCTCCACTACTTCTTCGGCGCGGGCCTGTCGCGTTGCCGCGTCGGGACGGTTCACCAATGCGCTCCCCTGATGTTGCCGCTATCAACCCGCACCGGGCGAGACTGTCAAGAACTTGGACGCCAAAGCCCGCGTTATGCGCTATGCCTACCAAAACAAAACCATTTTCTGCCACATTGACGCAAACCCAAGCGCCGGACCAACATGCCAACCCTGATCCGTTTATTCATTCTGCTGCTTTTTCTCGCCGGCCTGGCCTATGCCGGCATGTTTGCGCTGATAAGCTTTGTGCAGCCCACGCCCAAGGAAGTCACGATCCGCATTCCATCGCGCGATCTGCTCGGGGGAGGCCAAAGCAATCTGCCCGGCAATCAGCCAGCACCACCTCCGGTGCCCGGCGCGACAGAAGAGCCGGCGCCGGCCGAACCTGTTGCGCCTGAGGGAGAAGCTCCGGCGGGCGACCCGGCCTCGAGCGAAGAAGCCTTGCCTGGCTCGCCATGAGCGGCGATCATCTGATCGGCGCATTTTTGGAAATGATGAGCGCCGAGCGAGGCGCAGCGAAAAACACGATCGACGCCTATCGGCGGGATCTTGGCGATTATGCCGGCTATGTGGCAGGCCGCAAGCAGACGCTGCTGAACGTAAGCCGCGACACGGTCAATGCCTATCTCGACCAATTACGCCGGGACGGCCTTTCGGCATCCTCCAGCGCGCGGCGCCTGTCGGCCATCCGGCAGTTCCACAAGTTCCTTTGCGCCGACGCCCTGCGCGGCGATGATCCGACGCGGATCGTGGCTAGTCCCAAAGCACGACGGGCTTTGCCCAAGGTCTTGTCCATCGCCGAGGTGGACAAACTGCTGACTACAGCCGAGGCAGAGGCCAACGCACCCAACCAGCCTGCCCAGCAAGCGGCGGCGCTGCGCCTTTATGTGCTGCTGGAACTGCTTTACGCCACCGGACTGCGGGTCAGCGAACTGGTGAGCCTGCGCCGCCAGTCGGTGATGCGCGATACCAGCTTCATTACCGTGACCGGCAAGGGCAACAAGGAACGCATCGTGCCACTCAACGATCGGGCACGTGATGCACTCAAGGCTTATGTTTCAACGCTTGAGCCGGGAGTGTTCCTGTTCCCGGCTGGTGGTGCGGAAGGTTTCCTGTCGCGTCAGGTTTTTGCGCGTGATCTCAAGGGACTCGCCGGGCGTGCCGGCATCAGCACGGCACGTATTGCGCCACACGTTTTGCGCCATGCTTTTGCCAGTCATCTTCTGGCCGGTGGCGCGGATTTGCGGGTGGTACAGATGCTGCTTGGACACGCCGACATTTCCACAACACAAATCTATACCCATGTGCTGGATGAAAAGCTGCGCGACTTGGTGGAAACGCACCATCCTTTGGCTCAAGAATAAACGCCGCGCACAGCAGTTTTGGGGCAAGTCTTGACTTGGCGTTGCGCCATCGTCACTTTCCGGCCACTTTAGGGCGCAACAGCAGCGGCCAAATCCACGGGTCGCAATGATGGACCCCTAACGGGCGGGTGGGATGCAGTCTTATCTCGATTTCGAAAAGCCGGTAGCCGATCTTGAAGGCAAGATCGCCGAGCTCAAGGCCATGGCCGCAGCAGACCAGGCCGTCAGCATCGACGAAGAAGTCAACCGGCTGTCGAGCCGAGCCGAAGAGGCGCTGGTAGAAATCTACAAAAGGCTGACGCCATGGCAGAAGACGCAAGTGGCGCGCCACCCACAGCGCCCGCATCTGTCAGACTACATCAAAGGCCTGATCACCGAATGGCAGCCCTTGGCGGGCGACCGCAAGTTTGCTGAAGACGCGGCAGTCCAGGCCGGCTTTGGCCGCTTCAACGGCCAGCCTGTTGCTATTCTCGGCCAAGAAAAGGGCGACAGCACCGAAACCCGGCTCAAGCATAATTTTGGAATGGCGCGGCCCGAGGGCTATCGCAAGGCCGTGCGCATCATGGAAATGGCCGACCGGTTCAATATACCAGTGCTCTCGTTTGTTGATACTGCAGGGGCCTATCCTGGCATTGGCGCCGAAGAGCGCGGCCAGGCCGAGGCCATTGCACGTTCGACCGAAAAATCGCTCGAACTGGGAGTACCAAATATTGCCATCGTCATCGGCGAAGGCGGCTCGGGCGGTGCCATAGCTATAGCCACCGCCAATCGCGTGCTAATGCTTGAACATTCGATCTATTCGGTGATCTCGCCTGAGGGCGGCGCCTCGATCCTGTGGCGCGATGCTGCCAAGGCGCAGGACGCAGCGACCAACATGAAGATCACCTCGGCCGACCTCCTAGGTTTTGGCGTGATCGACGGGATCATTCCCGAACCCACGGGCGGCGCGCACCGGCATCCAGAGACCGTGATGGCATCGACGCGCGACGCGATCACAAGCTTTCTGTCCGATTTCTCGGGCAAGGGCCGCTTAGAGGTGCGCGAGCACCGGCGTGAAAAGTTCCTGGCGATCGGGTCCGCGCTTTAGCGGATACCACTATCCCTAACCTGCCTTGAGAGCGGAGCAACATCTGCCGTCTTACCAGGACGAATTGAGCACGCCTGCGTGATCTGACTCCCGCTTTCGTGCTGATTTGCCTTGTGGTAACGGTTCGTTCACCGCCTTTTCTCATGCTGTAGTAACCACTCGGCCCTAAATGGGTCTCCGAAGTTTCGCTTTTGGGCTGCCGATTTTGACTGCCACTTTTTTGCGTAAGTTCTGTTCGGTGCTGATCTTGTTGTGGGTGGCTTTCGGGCTAGCCGCATGTGGCGGCTTTTTGCCCAAATCTAGCGACAATCGGCACAACCAGCCCCTGCAAGGCCACGTCGTCAGCGCGCTCAAAGCCATGGGCTCTTCGCCTGAACAGGCTATGCTGGTGCGCATTTTCAAGCAGGAGAAAACGCTCGAAGTCTGGAAGCGCACCAATGCGGGCGATTTCAAGCTGTTCAAGACCTACGAGATCTGCGCTTTTTCGGGCAATCTCGGCCCCAAGATCAAGGAAGGCGACCGGCAGAGCCCCGAGGGGTTCTACACGATCACGCCTGGCCTGATGAACCCAAAGTCCAGCTATTACCTTGCCTTCAATACGGGCTTTCCCAACAAGTTTGACCGCTCCTGGGGCCGTACCGGGTCCGATTTGATGGTGCACGGCGATTGCTCGTCGCGCGGCTGCTACGCCATGACCGACGAAGGCATCGCCGAAATTTATGCCCTGGCGCGCGAAACCTTCAAGGGCGGCAACCAGAGCTTCCAGCTCCAGATCTTCCCCTTCAAGATGAATGCGGCCAATCTGGCGGCACAATCGAGCAGCGAGCATCTGTCTTTCTGGAAAGACATCAAGGAAGGCTATGATTTGTTCGAGTTGACCAAGGCGCCGCCGGTCTGGGACGTATGCGAGCGCCAATATGTGTTCAATGCTGCAGGTAACGGCATCCTTGATGCCATGGGCCCTTGCCCTGTGATCGTGCAGAACCCGGTTCTGGTGGCCAAGCAGGAGGCCGACGAGAAGGCTGTTGCCAACCAACTTCTGGCAGCTGAAAAGAAGGCCAGTGAGGAAGCGGCCATCAAGGCGCGGGGCGAGGCCATGAGCGGGGCCGTTGGCAATCTGTTTGGCGGCTTAGGCTCGATGTTCGGCGGCGGCCAGCAAAGCGATGTTGCGCCGATAATGAGCGGCAAGACGGCACCCATTCCCTTCCCGCGTGCGCGCTGGCTGCTCTGAGCGAGCCGGCTGACCATAGGACAGCCGCAATTGCGCCTGATGGGGTGACGGGACCACCGGCAACGGAGATGCGCGCTTTGGAAGATACGCCGACGATCCAGAGCGAACCTCGGCCGGCAATGATGCCGGAACCCCCGCCGAGCCTGAAACCCCGATTACAGGCACCGGTATTGCTGGGCTTTGTTGCCGGGCTCGTGGGTGTCGTGGCGCTCGGTGCTTCGGCGTGGGTCTATACCGAAACGCGAAGGGAAATGGGCCGGCTTGCAACCGACATTGCCCAAATTAAGCTCAGCCTCGAACTGTTCAACCGGCAGCAATCGGCAGTGCCAGCTCCCGTCTCAGGGGATGCGGCGGCTTTGACCGAGTTGAACAACAGGCTAAGCCTGCTTGAAGAAAATTGGCGCAGCGGGGCGGCGTTGGCCAATGCACCTACGGCTTTGCCGCCGATTGCTCCGTCCAGTGCGGCAGCTGGCGCACCTGTGCCTACCGATGGCGATTGCCTGCCGACGGGCACGCGCTTCATGGTGGCGGCGGGCGATGTTTATCCGGTGTGCGGAACGCCGGCCAAGGTCGAGATCGGTGGGGTGGATGATGGATATATCACTCTAAGCGACGGCACGGTCATTGCCCAGGGCGGCACTGTCGGCTTGCCGGCGAGCCAATGCATGATCGCCGTGGTGCCCAGTGAAGGTGGCGCGATCAGCGGGTTTGCGGAGATCAGGGTAACATGCTGAGGCGTGGTGCCGGGCGCTCCGTCTAGATCGCGACATCGTTTGAAGCAACGGCTGTGTCCTCGGAGTTGATCCGAGGAACTTTCAAAGCATGTGCCGGATTGCGAGTGGCCCTCGTATCAAGTCCGAGGGCAATGCGGTGGTGAGAGCCTGATCGGGGCCAAATAAGAAAAGGCCCGGAATTCACCCGGGCCTTCTAAATTAGAACTGTCCGTGGCAGTGCTTGAACTTCTTGCCCGAGCCACAGGGGCATGGGGCATTGCGCGAGACACCTTCGAGCAGCTGGGGATCGATCGGCTTCAGCGATGGATCGCTGCCGGTGGCACCCAGGGCCCCGGCAATCGTGTCGTCGCCATCGCCGTCTGCATCATCCTCGCCGGTGAAGGGGTCGATATGGGTCTCGCGCAAGCGGCTGAGATCGGCCACAGGCGGCGCAACCGGGCGCGGCTGCAGCTCGACATGGCTGAGCTGGGTGGTCACCAGTTCGCGCAAATTGGCTAGCAGCGACTGGAACAGTTCATAGGCTTCCTGCTTGTACTCGTTGAGCGGATCGCGCTGGGCGATACCGCGCCAGCCCACCACCTTGGAGAGGTGATCGAGCGTCACCAGATGCTCGCGCCACAGACCATCGATCGATTGCAGCAGGATCGATTTCTCTACCTGGCGCATGACGGTGGGGTTCGGCGAAGCGGCGGCTTCCATGGCGGCGATGGTGCGGGCCTCCTTGGCGGCGGCGGCGGCGTCGGCCGCTTCGATCAGGCGCTCGCGCACGATTTCCGCGTCGATACCCTCTTCCTCGGCCCAGGATTTCACCGGCACTTCGAGATTGAGGTAAGTCTTAGCGGCGGCTTCTAGCTGCTCGACGTTCCACTGTTCGGGGTAGGAGCGGGGCGGAACGGCCTTGGCGATAATGCTGTCCACCACGTCGTGGCGCATCTCAACGACGGTTTCGCTGACGTCCTCGGCATCCATCAACTCGATGCGCTGCTCGAAGATCACCTTGCGCTGATCGTTCATCACGTCGTCGTATTTGAGAATGTTCTTGCGGATATCAAAGTTGCGGGACTCGACCTTGCCCTGCGCCCGCTCGATAGCCTTGGAGACCCATGGATGGGTGATGCTTTCGCCCTGCTCGAGGCCCAGCTTGCCCAGCATGGAGTCCATGCTGTCCACCGGAAAGATGCGCATGAGATCGTCTTGCAGGCTCAGGAAGAACGCCGAATGGCCGGGGTCGCCCTGACGGCCGGAACGGCCGCGCAACTGGTTGTCGATGCGGCGCGATTCATGGCGCTCGGTCCCGATCACCATGAGCCCACCGGCGGCGAGCGCCTTGGCCTTGTCGGCAGCAATGGTCTGCTTGATCTCGGCGATCTTGGCCTCGCGCGCTTCGCCTTCAAGACCTTCCGTCTCGCGCTGGATGCGCATCTCGAGATTACCGCCCAGCTGGATATCGGTACCGCGGCCGGCCATGTTGGTGGCGATGGTGATCGCACCCGGCAGGCCCGCATCGGCGACGATGAAGGCTTCCTGTTCGTGGTGGCGAGCGTTAAGCACATTCATCTGCCCAACATTCTTCTGGCGCAACAGCTCGGCCAGCATTTCGGACTTTTCGATCGAGGTCGTACCGACCAGCACAGGCTGGCCACGGTCCTGGCACTCCTTGATCAGATCGGCGATCGCGTCGAACTTTTCGGCCGCCGTGCGATAAATTGCGTCGTCATCGTCCTTGCGCTGCACGGGCACGTTGGTCGGGATGGTGATCACGTCGAGCTTGTAGATGTCGGCGAATTCTTCCGCTTCGGTCGCCGCCGTGCCGGTCATGCCGGCGAGCTTCTTGTAAAGGCGGAAATAATTCTGGAAGGTGATCGAGGCCAGCGTCTGGTTTTCTGGCTGGATCTTGACGTGTTCTTTGGCTTCCAGCGCCTGATGGAGGCCTTCCGAATAGCGGCGGCCCGGCATCATGCGGCCAGAGAACTCATCAATGATGACGACTTCATCGTTGCGCACGATGTAGTCCTTGTCCTTGCGGAACAGCTTGTGGGCCCGGAGAGCCGAGTTGGCGTGGTGCACCAGGGCGACGTTTTCAACGTCATACATCGAGGACGATTTGAGCAGGCCCATTTCGGCGAGCTTTTCTTCGAGCTTTTCGATGCCTGAGTCAGTAAAAGTGGCAGAGCGCTGTTTTTCGTCGAGTTCGAAATCCTCTTCCCCAATGATGGGCATGAGCGCATCGATTGTGGTGTAGAGGTTGGAACGATCTTCGGACGGGCCAGAGATGATCAAGGGCGTGCGCGCCTCGTCGATCAGGATCGAGTCCACTTCGTCGACGATCGCGTATTCATGGCCGCGCTGCACCATCTGCTCGCGCGTGTACTTCATGTTGTCGCGCAAATAGTCGAAGCCGAGCTCGTTATTGGTGCCGTAGGTGATATCGGCGGCATAGGCAGCCTTGCGCTCGGCGTCGCTCATGCCATGGACAATGATGCCCCATTGAAGACCCAGGAAATTGTAGATCTGACCCATCCAGGCAGCGTCGCGCCGGACCAAGTAATCGTTGACGGTGACCAGGTGGGCACCTTTGCCGGTGAGGGCATTGAGGTACATCGGCAGCGTCGCCACCAGCGTCTTGCCTTCACCGGTGCGCATTTCGGCAATGCCGCGCTCGTTCATCACCATGCCGCCGATCAGCTGCACATCGAAATGGCGCATGCCCAAGACGCGCTTGGAAGCTTCGCGCACGGTTGCGAATGCCGGAACAATCAAATCGTCGAGATCGGCACCATTGGCTATCTGGGTCTTGAACTCTGCCGTGCGCGCCCGGAGCGCTTCATCGCTCAGCTTCTCGAGCTCGGCTTCAAGGGCGTTGATCGCCGCCACCTTCGGCTGAAACCGCTTGACCTGCCTGTCGGACGGGGAGCCGAAAATCCGCCGGGCGAGCGCAGCAAGTGCCATATCGAGAAGTCCTTTGATTGCTCATCGCAGCGCCGGAGGAACATGATCTTTCCCGGGGCCGCGTGCGGTGAGAAGCCTTTTTGGCTTGCAAATTCATTTGTTCCCGCCGGCTGGCGGAAAAGCGGCTGAGATGTAAGAGCGAGGCCTTGTATTGTCAACGCCGCCAAAATGGGCGACACCTGCCCCGCCTGCCGGAATTCCGGGCGAAACCAGTCTCGTGCCGGGTCCATGCTCACGAAATGCGGCGTGGCACATTTTGGCCCAAGTGCCATGGGAGGGCAGGCAACAATACCAAGGCAGACGCATGGTCTGCCGTCCACCCAGAGCCGCCGCGCCCTCTGCGCGAGCGCCGGCCAAGGAGAACTAGCTTGATGATCTTTTCCCCCCTGCGCCTCGCCCGCAGTGCCAGTGTCCTGGCCCTGATGCTGGCTGCCACGGCTGTTGCCCCGGGTTTTGCGCAAGACGCGGCGCCCGCAGCACCAGCAGCGCCCGCCGCCGAGGCGCCAGCCGTGACGCCGGAAACCGTAGTGGCAACCGTGGGTGGCGAGCCGATCACCGAAGCCGACCTCAGCTTTGCCGCCGAAGACCTGACCCAGGAACTGAGCCAGATGCCGCCCGAGCAGCGCAAGCCGTTCCTTCTTCGCGTGCTGATCGACATGAAGGTGATGGCGACGGCAGGCCGCGAAGCGGGCATGGGCGAAACGCCGCTTTTTCAGCAGCGCCTTAAGTACCTTGAAGATCGTGCCCTGCGCCGCGCATATTTCGCCGAAGCCATTGCCTCGGGGGTGACCGAGGAGGCCGTGCGCGCCGAATACGACAAGTTCGTTGCTGAATTCCAGCCCGCCGAGGAAATCCGCGCCAGCCACATCCTGGTGCCGACCGAGGAAGAAGCTAGGACCGTCAAGACCGAGCTCGACGGCGGAGCTGACTTTGCGACGCTCGCTAAGGAAAAGTCGATCGATCCCGGCGCGGCCAATGGCGGCGATCTGGGCTTTTTCGGCAAGGGAATGATGGTCGCGCCATTTGAAGCGGCGGCTTATGCCCTGACCGATGTCGGCCAGGTTTCCGAGCCCGTGCAGTCCCAATTCGGTTGGCACGTTATCAAGCTTGAGGAAAAACGCCAGTCCAGCGCCCCGGCATTCGAGCAGGTCGCGCCGCAGCTGCAGCAGCAATTGCTGATGACCACGTTCGACGACACGGTAGCCCGGCTGATGGATGGCGTTGCCATCGACATTCCCGATCCGGCCCTTGCGACCGCCGTGCAGCAGCAGACAGAAACCGATGCTGCGGCCGAGCCGGAAGCCGCACCTGCCGCGCAGTAACTGAGCCAACGATTGCGGCTGAGGGAGCAACAAAACCCTCAGCCGTCTTGCGAATAGCAGAGGTTTGGGGCACACCGGGGCACGTTTTGCTTTTTCTTAAGGCTTCCCCCGATGGCCCATCCGGTTTCCCCCCTCGCGCCTAAATCCTACCCGGACCTGCCCGAGATCGCCGGGGTGCGCTTCGCGACCGCTGAAGCGGGGATCAAGTACAAGAACCGCACCGACGTTCTGCTGATGGCCTTCGACGAGGGCACGACGGCTGCGGGCGTCCTGACCCGTTCCAAATGCTCCTCGGCGGCGGTGGATTGGTGCCGGGCCAATCTGCCTTCGGGCGGCATGGCGCGTGGGCTCGTCGTTAATTCGGGCAATGCCAACGCCTTTACCGGCGCCAAGGGCAGGCAGAGCGTGGAACTGACCGCCCAATATGCAGCCAACGCTTTGGGCTGCAGAACATCGGAAATTTTTCTGGCTTCAACCGGCGTAATCGGCGAGCCGCTCGACGCCGGCAAGTTCGAAGGTGTGCTCGACACCATGGCTGACCGGCTTGGCGCCGGCTCGTGGATGGACCCGGCTAAGGCCATTATGACGACCGACACTTTCCCAAAGCTGTCAGGCGCGATTCTTGAGATTGATGGCGTCGAAGTTCGCATCAATGGCATTGCCAAGGGCAGCGGCATGATCGCGCCCGATATGGCCACAATGCTGAGCTTCGTCGTCACCGATATGCCCATTGCTGCACCCGTGCTGCAGGACCTGCTCGCCCAGCACGTGCAAACGAGCTTCAACGCCATAACCGTGGACAGCGACACGTCCACCTCCGATACGCTGCTGGCCTTTGCCACGGGCAAGGCCAATGTCGAGCCACTCACTACGCCCGACGATCCGCGCGCCGTGGCCTTTGGCGAGGCCCTCAAGGATGTGCTGTTCGACCTTGCCATTCAGGTGGTTCGCGACGGCGAAGGGGCCACCAAGCAGGTTTCTGTTCATGTGGAAGGCGCGACCTCAGATCAAAGTGCCTTTCGCATTGCCAAGGCTATTGCTGACTCCCCCTTGGTCAAAACGGCCATCGCCGGCGAGGACGCCAATTGGGGCCGGGTGGTCATGGCCGTGGGCAAGGCCGGAGAGCCCGCAGATCGCGACAAGCTGGCAATCCGCTTCGGCGATCTGCTGGTGGCCAAGGATGGCGAGCGCGCGGCTGTTTACGACGAGGCGGCAACGAGCGCCTATATGAAAGGCGAGGACCTTGAACTGACGGTCAGCCTTGGTTTGGGTGAAGGCCGGGCGACGATCTATACCTGCGATCTGACGCACGGCTACATCACCATTAATGGCGACTACCGGAGCTAAGGTGGTGAGCCTTACGCCCCTTGAAATCGAGCGTGCGACGCTTTTGGCATGGCCAGCGCTCGAAGAGATTGCGGACGGCGCCTGGACCGCGCGGTTTGCCCGGGGCTACACCAAGCGCGCCAATTCCATCCATAGCCTGGACACTGCGGATAGCCAAAAAGCTGCCGAGCGGATCGATGCGTTGGCTGAGCTTTATCGCGCCCGCAATCTGCGGCCGGTGTTCCGCATCACACCCTTGGCAAGCCCGGCTATAGCGGCGGCGCTCGATGCCAAGGCTTGGGATGTCTACGAGCCAAGCCTGGTCCTCAGCATGCCCTTGACCAAGCGGCAGCGGCTTGTTCCGGCAGCAACGAAGTATTTCGAACCCGGCGATCCGGAATGGCGTTTCTTGCAAGGCACCATGGCGGGATATGATGAGCAAACTTCAGCCGTGCTGGGCGATATTCTTGATCGTATCGCCGTACCGGCGCGCGGCGTAATCGTTTATGACGATGCCTATCAGCCGGCAGGTGCCGCCTTAGCCGTCGTGGCCGAAGAAACAGCGGTGTTCCTCAACGTCGTCGTCGACAGAGATAAGCGCAGCCAGGGTTTTGGGCGAGCGGTGATGCATGCAGCACTCAACTGGACCGCGCAGATGGGCGCGACCAACGCGGCCTTGCAGGTGCTGGCGGACAATGCCGTGGCTTTGGCGATGTACCGTTCCATCGGCTTTGCGGATCAGTACACTTACCACTACCGGCGGGCACCTCTATGAACATCCTGCTTGTTGTGGCCTGCGCGCTGGTGGATGCTGACCGACGGGTGCTGATTGCCCAGCGGCCGGAGGGCAAGAGCCTCGCAGGCCTGTGGGAATTTCCTGGTGGCAAGCTCGAGCCGGGGGAAAGTCCCGAAGCGGCGCTGATCCGTGAGCTGGAAGAAGAACTAGGGATTACTACTAAAACCGCCTGTCTGGCGCCGATATCTTTTGCGTCGCACTCTTACGAGAATTTTCACCTGTTAATGCCACTCTATGTGTGCCGGAAGTGGCAGGGAACGCCGCAGCCAAGGGAGCATCAGGCCCTTAAATGGGTGCGCCCGCAGGCCTTGCGCGATTATCCCATGCCACCCGCCGACGAGCCTTTGATCGCCGCACTCTGCGATCTGCTGTAGAAAGTCAATGCGCGGGGGCGAGCATGCTGACGGCCAAGATCAAGGCGTTCATTCACGACGACGGCGGCGCTACCGCAATTGAATATGGGTTGATTGCAGGGCTTGTGGCCGTGGTCTGTATTTCAAGCTTTGTGTTTTTCGGAAAAGAAGTTCTCAGGCTGTTCGACAACGGCGCGGCCGAACTCTTGGAAGCACAAACAGCCAAGATCAACTAAACTTACTGTAGCGCTACAAGCTTGTATTTCTCGCCCGGAACGATCGGATCGCCGGGATAGAGATTGTTGATGATGTAGAACAGCTCGGCACCCCGGTTGAGGCCGCGCATCTGCTGGGCTAGGCTGTCGGCCGTGTCGCCAGGCTTGGCTGTCACGATCTTGATGGACACCTTGCTGACCTGCGTCAGATCGGCCGCTTCGGTCCGCCGGAAGCTCTTGAGCGTTGCTTCGGCCCCTCGCGCAAAGCGCTCACTATCGGCCTTGGCAGCGAAGATGAAGCGATAAACCTGCCCATCGAGCCGCATTACGGACACCCGGAAAAACCATTGGTCCGTCTGCGCGAGGCCCGAGGCCATGTCGATGCCGTTAAAGCTTTGCGCCGTCACGCTGTCGCTCTTAAGGCCGGCAATCCAACCCGATTTCAGGTAATCAGTCAGCGCTAACGTGGGCTGGACATCGGCACTATCAAAGCGCACCGCCTCGCCATCGCCTGCAACACCTACCACAGCGCTTTGCGAGTTCTGCAGGGCATAGCCGGCTGGAACGGTGAAGGTGAACTTGGACGCCGGGTGAACGAAGCGCTGGCCAATAATCGAGCCTTGCGATGGGCTGTCGCCGAAAGTCAGGCCTGCGATAGATGCAAGGTAACCCGCGCGATCGGTTTCGCCGGCGCCTGACTGGCCGAACATGGTGCTGGCGGTATCGACCGCTTTCTGAATGCGCGCAGGCGTTGACGGATGAGACGACAGGAAACCGTCATCACCCTCGCCAGACCCTGCGGAGAAGCTGGCGAACCGGCTCATGACGCCCAGGAACCGTGCCGCGGCCTGAGCATCGTAGCCAGCTTTGCCGGCAAATTCGATGCCTTCGCGGTCGGCTTCCAGCTCCTGTGCCTGCCCGAAGGCGGCCATGGATTGCCGGGTACGATTAGCCGTTGCATCGGTCGAGGTGTCGCCGCCAAAAACGCCCGTGATGACCCGGTCAACGATCTGCGTGGTGCGCGTGCGGTCGGTACGGGCTCGGGCATGGCGCAGTGTAACGTGGGCGATTTCGTGGGCTAGAACGGCTGCAAGTTCGCTGGTGTCGGAAGCCAGTGCCAGAATGCCGCGCGTTACGTAGATGTAGCCGCCAGGGAGGGCGAACGCGTTGACCTCGGAGGTGTCAAGGATCGTGACCTGGAACTGCGCATTGGGCTGGTTGGCTGCCGCAAGCAAGCGCCCCACGATGCGCGCCACCATGATTTCGGCCGGGCGATCGGAATAGACTCCACCATAGGCCGCAATGATGCGCGGGTGTTCGCGGCGGCCGATGACCTCGTCGTCCGGGTTAGTGCCGGCCGGCACAACAGTGGGGGCGGGATTGTCGCCGGTCTTGCTGACGGCAATGTTGGAACTGGTCAGGGTCGTGCAGGCCGAAAGCGCCAGCAGCGAAACAGCCAGCAACCCGCGTCGCATTCCCGTCGCTATGTGCCCCCTGCCCGTCATCGTGCCGCCAGAACCTCGATCTGCTCGGGATGGGTAATCTCGATGCGCGGACCATCCCGGTCGTCCACCCATCCACGAACGCGAATCAACGCGCCGTCCAACACCAGCGGATCAATCCCGTCTTCTGCAAAAAGCCGCAGTGCCGGGGCCTCGATCACCGCCGTAAAATCTTCCTTCCAGAACCTGCCAAAATTGAGATAGACCCGCCCGCCGCTCTTTTCGGCAAGAAGGACCCGCCCTTCAACAAGTTCATAATGGCCAACGTGGGCGAGGAGGTCACCCGGCGCACTGGCCGTGCGAACGCTGTAATAGGGATCGCGCCAAATTCCAAGCCCGCCCAGACGCGCCCGGCCCTCGGCCGCGAACAAAAGATCAAGGCACGAGCGATTATCCGGAAAGGAGTAAACCCGCGCCAAACCCTTGGCGACCATGGCTTGCTGCGCCCAAAGCTGACCTTGCGAACTCTCAACAAACACATGTGCCAAAAGGCGCCCGTAACGGTCGATTTCTTCGCCGCCGTAACCCAATTGCACCTGTTTGTTGAGCGCGAGTTCCTCAAGCGCCGTCTTGGCCTCGGGCGCTAACGGCCAGGTGGGGTATCCCTCTCGACCCAGGGGAAGTTTCGGCGCTTGGGTTCCGATCAGCCGCACGACGCGTCCATCGTTCAGAACGACCGTGTCGCCGTCGGTGACCTGCACCACCGTGCCGCCCGGTTCCATCCGCAATTGCTCGCACGCCATCGCAGCCGCCGACGCAGCCGACAACCCTGCCAGGGTGACGAGATGGACTAAACTGGTCTTGAGCAAAGAGGGCCCCGCGAAGCGTTGAACTAGCTTGCATGCAATTGCGGCGGAATTGATAGACAATCAAGCCGTTGCAGCCCCGGGCGCCGCGCTTTAAGACCATGCGTGATGCGCACCGGCAACTTGTATCGCTCGCGGCTAGCTGATATTTCCTCGCTCCGTGGTCTCGTAGCTCAGCAGGATAGAGCACCGGATTCCTAATCCGGGGGTCATGGGTTCGAATCCCGTCGAGATCACCACTGGCCCATTACAGCTTCTCCGGTGTCCAGACTGTTTCCATTTTCATATCGGCGTCCTGCACCAAGACTTCAACGTCTGGATCTCCCGATTCGCCGGCGGCGGCAATGGCGGCCTCGATCGCTTGTTCCTTGTTCTCGAAGGGGCCGGTGATGTCGCCTTTGTGGCTGAACTGCCAGCCCGCGATGGCGGCTGCGGCAACGAGGTAGTGACTGGTGCTCATGCGCGGTTCTCCTGAGGAGAGATAATGCTGCCTCCCTGTTCGGGTTGCGTGACCCCGGGCGCCTGGTGCGGCAATCGGGTCGGAACCCATTGGAAGCAGCCAGAGTTTCAAAAATACTCAGATAGAACTGGATGTGCGGATGACCACTCCCAACGACCTCAGCGACAAGGCATTGGCTGTGTTCGCCTTTGCAATCTACCATCAGCTTGAAAGCGGCGATGCCGTGTCAGGTGTTACGGCACGCGATGAGGCGGGCCACCAAGCCGATCCAGAGGCTCTGGACGAATTGGCACGGCTGGACCTCGCCCATGTCGAAAACAGTCGTATCACCTTCACGCCGGCCGGGCAGTCGATGCTGAGCCAATTGGTGGATCGCTTGCGCGGCTCTCCCTAGACAGCGATCGATTCTCCATTCGTTAAGGCTATGGCAGGCTGGCTGGCGTAAGCAGGGGCAGATCATTATTCGGCCTTGCTGGCCGCATACTCGCCCTCTTTTTCGACCAGGAACCCTGCCATGACCCCATCGCGCTTCCTCAAGCCAGCTCTTTTCGGCTCCCTTTTACTTGCCGCAGGCTTTGCCATTTCTGCCTGCAGCATGGGAGGGGCGCCTGCTTCGGCGGGCCTTGCACTCGCGCCTGGCCTTTCTGCCCGCATGGACCAGCCAGGCGCTTCGCTCGACAAGGCTCAGGCGATCGGCATCGTCAATGCGTATCGCGCTACCACCGGCTTGCCGCCGCTGACGCCCGATCCGGCGCTTGATGGCACGGCACAGGCGCTGGCCAATCAATATGCCCAGACCGGTACGCCACCGACCACGCCGCAGGGACTTGCCGGCATGAAGCTCAGCGCTGGCTATGCGACTTTTGCCGAGACTTTTTCGGGTTGGCGCAACAATCCCGCCGATGCAGCGGGTTTAAGGGCCAACGCATCGCGCGCCGGGGTTGCCGTCGCGTTCAATCCAACTTCGAGCTACGGTATTCATTGGGTGCTCGTGCTCGATGAGTGAACTCATCGATGCCAGGGGGCTCAAATGCCCCCTGCCTGTCTTGAAGCTCGAGAAGCGACTGGCCGATCTGCCGTCAGGAGCCGGTCTTGTCGTGCTTGCCACCGACCAAATGGCTAAGATCGATATTCCGCTTTATTGCCGCCAGCACGGGCACCAGTGCGCCATCGATACGTTCAATGGCGCCCTGCGCTTCACGATCGTTAAATCGGGCTGATGCTCCTCATTGCATGAAGCTTGGACGCGGCCGGGGGAAGGGAATAGTGGCTCCACCGGAGGTGGGCTCGGCTGTATCGAGAGCTGCGGCGGCAACAGGCGCAGGGAAGCGCGGCTGATGCGGCGGGCGTGGCCGTGGCAGGCTTACGCCGACAGCGATCCGTCCCAAGTCCGTCGCGACATAGCTGGCCGAGGGCACGTCATCGGTCAAAAAGCTTGGCTGCCCGTCAAGCCCCATGGGAAAGGCTGCCTGCTGGGCAGCCACATAGGTTTTGGCTTCCTTGCCGCAGATCAGCGGGCGCATGTCGACGGGCTTGCCGCCCGAGCTATTGGCAAGGCTCAGCACTGTTTGCCCGCTGGGCTGGGCAGCGCCGGAAAAACCCTTAAGCAGCAGTTCTGCGGCGCGTTCATTGCGCTCCCGAGCCGACGAGCCACCGAGCACGACCGCCAGCATGTTGCGCCCGTTCCGCTGCACCGTTGCCACCATGTTGAGGCCCGAAGCACAGACATAGCCGGTCTTCATGCCGTTGGTTCCGGCGAACTTGGCGAGCAGTTCATTGTTGGAATCAAGCTCCGTCTTGCCCAGCCGCACGACATCGGTGCCGAACATCGGCATATGCTCGGGGAAGTTCTGGCGGATATAAAGCGCTAGAATGGCGAGGTCGCGGGCCGAGGTATATTGTTGCGGATCGTGCAGGCCGTGCGGATTGGTGAAGTTCGATGCCGTCAGCCCCATGCGCTTGGCAACATCGTTCATCTTGGCGACAAAGCCTGCTTCGCTGCCGCCCACGGTTTCGGCGATGCCCATCGCCACGTCGTTGGCCGATTTGACAATCATGACATAGAGCGCATCCTTGAGCGTCAGCGTGCTGCCGACCAGCAAGCCCGACTTGGAAGGCGCCTGGTTGATGGCGTTGCGCGAAAGCGTCACTGGCGTATCCAGCGTCACCGTACCCTTGGAGATTTCCTCGAAGGCGACATAGGCCGTCATCATCTTGGTGAGCGAAGCCGGATGCCAGGGCTGCCCGGCTTCCTGCGCGTAAAGGACATTGAAATTGTCCATGTCGACAAGCAGCATGGGATTGGCGAGCGCAGGGGTAAGGCTTGCGAGGATCAGCAGGCAGGCAGCGGCAAATCGGCGGAACAGGGGCACGGGGAAACTCGGCTCCTCAACAAGGCAGGGCGGAAAACGCGCTCCTTCTAGCAGCGCCCTCGGCTAACCTCAAGAAAACCGGGTTAAGCCTGACAGGCATGTGAAGCTGCTGACAACGATTGACACACGCGGCCGTGAAACTGGTCTCCACGTGAAGAGGAAGACCAATATGACCACACTTGTGACGATACTCACCCATGGCTTCGCCGATTGGGAAACTGCGCTCCTCAATGCCGGTGCACGGCAATACTTCGGACTTGAGACGCGCTTTGCCAGCGTCGATGGGCAAATGGTCGTTTCCGCTGGCGGCATGAAGGTCATGCCCGACATGAGCATCGAGGATGTCGAACCCAGCCAGATCGATGCGCTGTTGGTCAATGGCGGCACGGCGTGGAGTCAGCCGGACGCGCCGGATCTGAGGCCGCTGCTGTTGGCAACGCGCAATGCCGGCAAGACCGTCGCTGGTATCTGCGACGGCACGCTGGCACTGGCACGGGCCGGCATTCTCGACGGCGTTCCGCATACTTCCAATTCGCGCGAGAATCTGACGCCAACCAATTATACCGGTGCTGCGCACTATGTAGACCAGCCCAGGGCCGTAGTGAGTGGAAGGGTCGTGACCGCGCCCGGCACCGCACCGGTCAGCTTCATGGGCGCAGTGCTCGAAACGCTGGGGCTGCGCAATGGCGATGTCGACTATTACTTGGCGCTTTATGGTGCCGAGCACAAAGGATAAGCGAGCACCGTTGTCACTCTTGCCATGTCATAGCCCATTGTTCCCGGCCTAATCCGGAAATCGCCCCTAGGCACTGAAGGGAACTACATCTATATTTGTTCCTGAGTTACGTACGCAAAGGCACAAAGATGTCACTGCAGGATACATCCAAATCGGCCAATTGCACCGCCATGTCGGACGTCCTCAACCGGATCGGCGACAAATGGAGCGTCATGGTGGTGGGTATGCTGGGGCGGAGCGGCACGCTGCGCTTCAATGAACTAAAGCGCCTCATCAATGGGGTGAGCCAGCGCATGCTGACGCTGACCTTGCGCAATCTGGAGCGGGATGGCCTTGTCACCCGGACCATCTATCCCGAAGTGCCGCCCCGGGTCGAATATGGCCTCACTGAACTGGGAAAGACGCTGCAGGGCCCGATTAGCGAATTGTGGAACTGGTCTGCCGAGAATCATTCGGCCATCATCGACGCCCGCGCTATATACGACGCCCGTGAGAATGCCGTCGCCAGCGCCGAGCCGCGCAAGATGGTGTATGTCGCCCGCTGAGGGGATGCACATCTGGACGCGTCCGGAGCTTGCAGTGCACTTGACGGCACTTGGGCTAGTCAATGGGGATGCCGTGCTGGTTCATGCGAGCTTGCGGTTGGTTGGCCCCATCCTGGGCGGACCGGACAGCTTGATTGCTGCGATTAGGGACGTGATCGGGCCCGAAGGCACGCTGCTGGCATATTGCGACTGGCAGATGGAAGAGGCGGCACTTAGTCGGCCTGAGTTGCGACCGCATATTCCGCCGTTCGATCCCACCGCCTCACGCTCCATCCGCGACAATGGCGCCTTTCCCGAACTGGTGCGAACTACACCCGGCGCTCGCCGTAGCGGCAATCCCGGCGCATCCTGCGCAGCCTTGGGCGGGCAAGCCGATTGGTTCACCGCCGATCATGCGCTGGACTACGGCTATGGACTGCAATCGCCTTTCGGCAAGCTGGTAGAGGCGCGCGGCAAGACCATGCTGATCGGCGCGCCGCTCGATACCATGACCCTGTTGCATCATGCCGAACATCTCGCCAACATTCCGGGCAAGCGCATCAGGCGCTACGAGACTCCAGTGCTGGTCGATGGGCAAACCGTCTGGCGCTGGTTCGAGGAGTTCGACACTGGCGATCCGATTGTGGAAGGATTAGCCGACGATTATTTTGAGGACATTGTCGAGGACTTCTTGGCAACTAGCCGAGGCCGTCGCGGGCTTATCGGCCATGCGCCATCAGTACTCGTCGAGGCAGAACCGATTGTCCGCTTCGCGGTCAATTGGCTAGAGCAGCGATTTGGCTGATTAGGTCTGCACTTTACCGGTGCACTCTGGGCGCGGCGCAGTTATTGATCCATCTCATGACCCAGACAGCGTCACTGGCCTATCGCTTTTCCGATCAGTTTTTTGCCGGTGCGCGCGCTTGCTTGCCCGTCGTCATCTCAGTGGCAGCCTATGGCATCGTCTGGGGCATGCTGGCGCGTGGGGCGGGTCTGAGCGTTCTGGAAGTGGTCCTGATGAGCGGGCTGGTTTTTGCCGGTTCGGCGCAGTTCGTGGCGCTCGATCTTTGGTCGTCAACGCCAGCGAGCTTGCCGATAGGTCCGCTGATCCTCGCAGCTCTTATTGTCAATCTGCGCTATCTCCTGCTCACGGCTACGCTGCGCCCGCTTTATGGCCCCCATGAGCAGGTCAAGGGCGCCCTGACGATGGCGATCGTTTCGGACGAGACCTGGGCCATGACTGTTGGCGAAATGAGCAAGGGGCGGGGCACGGCGGCATTTCTCGTGGGGGGCGGCGTTTTTGCTTATATATGCTGGATGGCAACCACTGTGCTTGGTCATAGCCTAGGATCGTTCATCGACGATCCGGAGCGCTACGGCCTCGATTTCGCATTTACAGCCACCTTCCTCGCCCTTCTGTTGGGCATGTGGAAGGGCAAGGCGGACCTCCTGCCCTGGCTGACGGCTGCGCTGGCGGCGATCATCTCGGCCAAGTTGATCGAGGGCAGTTGGTACATCCTGATCGGTGGGCTCGTGGGCAGCTTTGCCGGGGCATTGGGAGAAAGGCTGCGCCATGCTGACCAGCGTTGAAGCCCTCCTTGCCATCGGCGGGATGGCGCTTGTCACCTTTGCGATCAAGTCCAGCGGCTTGTTGCTTGCCGGGCGCCTGCCCCGCACCGGCTTTGCTGCTGCCTGGCTCAAGCATATTCCAGGTGCCGTGATGGCGTCTTTAGTGGCGCCGGCGCTTGTGACCGGCAGCCCCGCAGAAGCAATTGCCGCCGCTGCGACCGCTGTTGTGTTCTTCGTAACGCGCAATCTCTTAGCGGCAATGGCGCTCGGTGTCGTGACCGTTTACTTCGCGCGGCTCGCTTTGGCTGCCTGATCGCTTGCGGGAATCCTCGACCTGCGCTAGAGACCTGTTTCGTGCCCCTCTGGCGGAATGGTAGACGCAGAGGACTCAAAATCCTCCGTCGCAAGACGTGCCGGTTCGAGTCCGGCGGGGGGCACCAATTCACCCTGAATTCTCGTTATTGCGTGGGCGTTTAACTGCGCGCACGGTTTTCTCGTCCGCCTGCCAATCCACCTTCTACTTGCGTCCACTTTGCTGTGGATAAAGCAAAACCCCCGGCCATTTCTGACCGGGGGCGTTACCTAGTTCATCAAGAACGGCAGTGATGCTGCCGAACTGTTTATGGTCTCTCGGCGGCCATCTACGACACCGGGATATAGAAGGTGGATGATGCTCTCGGCTTTGGTGACATCGCTATGCGACGCCTGCCTACGCCTCCGAGCCCTGGTTAACAAATAGACGGCTCTGCGGAGCAGCAGCCAGCGTATCACGACCAGTCCATAGTGTAGATGCGACCATCAGGGCCAACGATGGTTTGTGCTGTTTGCACCTGTGAGCGCTGTGGCACTCTGGAAAGTAGTTCTCGGCATTCCGCATCGATTGCCTTTTTAGCTTCCCACGATATGCCTCCGTAGCCAGTACCCATTTCGTCGGCGGCGCAGCAATCCTCTTCTGCGTCATGGGGCTCGTCCAAGATGTTGCCGCCTTCTTCGTTGGTGGCCTCGGCGTCGTGCGTGTCCTCGTCGTCCTCAGTGCCATGTGCGGAACCAAGAGCACGAGGTCCTGCTTCTGGCCACGACACGTCGCGCCCGTCCTCGTCCATTTCGTCGTGGGGCTCGTCCTGAACGTCGCCGCCTTCACGGTCGTCACCAGCACCTCCGAAGCCCAATGATGGTTCGAAATCACTGTCGCCTTCAATGTCGTCTAAGAATTGGATCAGATCCTCGATCGCCTGCTCTGCGGCATGGCGCTTGAGCATCAGGTCAATACGAGGATCGTTCATCACCATGGCAAGGGCCATCGCGGTTTCAGATGGTAGATGGATTGTCATTTTGTTTCTCGCGAAACCGACCTTCGAGGGCCGGTGGCGTCGCGCTTTCGAAGGCGCTCGACCAACACCAGCAGACGTCACTGGCACCGGGAGCTTCGAAACATGTCGCGAAACATGCGCCACAGCCTTTCCCCGAAGGGTATTGCATAACCGTGGCACTCCCGGCATAGTAAGCCGGTCGCTTCCCACGGCAAATGGGCGCGTCATTCTTCAATAGGTTTCAGGCCGGCAAGCCTTCTGCCTATCTATCGCGATTGCTGAGCAATCCCCGGCAAGGGACCCCAGCGAGAGTTTCGAAGCTCCACGCGAACCATAACCTGATTTCCCTTAGCGCTTCAAGCACCGTCCCCTAACCGGGCGGACGCTTGCGTCTGGCTGCTAGTCGTCCCACTCCGCATAAAACTCCCCACTGAAAGCGGCAACCAGTGCAGAGATAGTGCCAATCTGCTTGTCCTTTGTTGCACGCCGAAGCCTCAGGCAACCCATAGCTTTGGTCAGTTTCCCGAGCTTGACGCTGCGCCTTCTTGCCTCTGCAAGCACGTCTGAAAGGAGATGCGGTGCTGTACCAGGGGCGTGCTTTGCATGCGTAAGTCCCAACTTTTTTCTTTTCGCTTCGATAGCTCTAGCTGTTCGCCCCAACATAGCGCCCATTTGAGCATCGGTATGAGTACTGTAGAGCTTTCTGATCAGGTCGATCTCTGGAGAGGTCCAGCGCCTTACACGCTTCAGTTGAAGGACCGTTGAGCGCGCCCGTATCGCCTTTTGAGTTCGGTGGGGAAGCAGCACAGCGACTTTGGACAGATCCGGGTGACAGCGCCTGAGAATTCTGTCTTCATCTATTGTCCAGTCCGGATTTCTCACGGAGCCCAGATTGAGTGATTGTGCGCGGTGCTTTATGCTCGACCAAGTTCGTTTCTTCAGAAGCCCGAGAAGGAAGTCAGGGCTACTGACCCCGTAATGTTCCCGAAGCAGCGCGTCTTCCCATTCAGCATATCTGGGCACGAAACTGACCTACCTTGCGGCCACAAAGCGAGCACGCAACGTGCCGCCGAGCGCTGCAACTAACCTCTCATGAACAACATGGTTCTGTTTGTGCCGCCACTTCCGCTGGCTGAAGTAGCCCTTCAGGCGGGCAATACTGTCCAAGTCCTTCAGAGACAGCTTGCAAATTTTTGCACGCTCAAGGATTTGGTCTATAATCAGTATGCCCGTTGGCTCGTTCAACCGCTGCGGTCTGCGATGGCCCCGAGCTCGTGCTGCGGTGCCAATCGCTGCCCAACTTCTCCCAGGAAAGGCAGCGAGAATTTCCTCTTTCGTCGCGGTGCGGTAAATCCGCAGGCGAAGGATCTCGTTTACATCCCACTGGCGCCCGCGAGGTTTGGTGATCTGGAGCCGACTCGCCTTTGAGTGAGCGGCCGGTCTTGTGCGTCTAGAATGCTTGGCAAGAAACCGATCGTAAAATGGATGGATGCGGGTGAGGTCGCCCGCCTCTAACGAGTTCCAAAGCCGGTGACCGTTAGGAGTGACCCCGCGCAACTGCATCAGGCGTCTGGCGCGCTCTGCACTTGCTGCGCCGCGCGCGAACCATGATAACTGCATCTTTCCTCCGGGCGGCCAGGACACACCGGAGACGAGATGGAAGCAATATGGTAGCGGACTTATGCCCGCCATCCACAACGATCACATGCATTGCGCCGCCTATCAGAAGAAGACCTCCACCTCCTTGGCGTCGTTGCCAAACATGAGCGAGTCTGCATAGGCATGCCAGCTGATGCGGACTGGGCGCCTATCGCGTCCAAGTTGCACCAGCTAGCCAAGTGGAAGTACCTTGTTGAAGAGGTCACTGACGACGGGCCAGCCTATAGCCTCACTGCAGAAGCTTGGGATAAGCTCGGGCAATGAGCTGGTACCAAGCAATCGTCTCCACCGAAGGCGCCCTGGGTAAAGTTGGCCGGGAACTGCCATTCGTGTTCTACGACAAGCGCACGCTCGTTCAGTTGGATGCGGACCTTAAGGCTCATGGCTCCATCGAGGTTGAGCGGGCTACTGTTGAGCGCCGTGTGGAGTCTCGCGCGGCATGATGCTGCTGCGGGATCCTCATGTGATGGCTATCCAAAAGCGAATGGATCTGGATTGGAAGTATCCAGAGGGCCCGCCACCGTTCCAGATGCGGGACTATTCCAAAACGCTGAAGCCTCCAATCGAGCCGAAGGCATGACATTCTATGTGATAACTTTCGTCGGCCAGGTCTCCGCGGACGGTAAGCCTTTGCCGCACGATGCTTCACCATCGTTTGGTGATCAGAAGGCTGTACGGGAGTTGCCGGTCTGGGACGAGCGAGACTTGGCGGAACTGCGGTGGATATACAAAGAATATGCATCACTAACAACAATGCGGGTGGGTGAGCAGCACTCCAAGGGCCGACCTTGGGAACAGCGAGGTGAGATGACAATATTTGCGCCTTGGCTCATCGCCATCAACGCCGATGCCAAGATGAACCACAAGCAGCCCAGTGGGCCCGTGCCATACCAGCCCAGGCAGGATCCTCGGCAGTGATGCCCTACCAATGGACCACGGACGATGATGAAGTCGCACTCGATGCGATCATCGTTGGCATCGGTTCAGATGAGAAGGCATTCACCGCTGCCGGGATTGAATATGGCGAGGCACTAGCCTCCGTCTACTGGCCGGACTGGATCAGCCAAGGTGGAAAGATCAAATCGGCACTTGAGGGCCCCTACTCCGTTCCTGAAGCACTGAAGCGAGCCGACGAGCTTTGCGCCTTATGGGCGTACAATCGTGTTGTTATAGCCATTCAGGACAGGGCACTGTGGCGGCCAGAGTGGGGCGAGTTGGCGGAAGTTGAGGGCTTGGATGAAGCTGGTTGAGGTCCGTAAAGTCGCAGTGGCTGGTGCTTTTTGTGGCTTCGCCTGTGCAAGTTTTCTGATGGTCACAAAGTACCAGGCTGTGATTTGGTTACCGATATTTATTCCTGCGTTCTGGATTGGCGGTCTTGCAGGAGGTGCTGCGCTGTACGGCATAGCTGCGTCTGTCTGGAACCGGTTTGTGCAAAACCGTAAATACCCGGACATGGATCGTAGCTAATGTGCGGACGCTTCACCAACGAACTGACCTGGGGCGAGCTTCACGCGCTTTATAAGCTCAGCGATGAACTGCATCCGGTGCCAAAGTCCAACATGCAGCCGAGGTACAACATCGCGCCAACGCAGGACGTCGACTTTGTTCACCTGGATAAGGCAGGCAATCGCGAGATCAACCGGGGCCGATGGTGGCTAGTGCCGTTCTGGGCAAAGGAAGTGCCTAAGGCCACGCTTTTCAATGCCAGGATCGAGACAGCCGACAGCACGCCGGCATTCCGCGAAGCCTTCAAGTCTCGGCGCTGCCTGATCCCCGCCGATGGCTATTTCGAATGGACCAAGAACGCCGACGATGGCGGCAAAGACCCATGGTTGCTGCAGCTATGCGATGGACAGCCATTCAGCTTCGCCGGCATATGGGCGCACAACGACAATCTAGGCATTACGAGTTGCACCATTATAACAGCGCCGGCCGTGCCGGAGATTGCTCATATCCATACCCGGATGCCGCTGATAATTGATCCGGCAAGCTATGAACGCTGGCTTCGGTGCGAGGACCAGGCAGATCATGCCAAGGCTCTGCTGCTCGGATCTCAGATGGACAGCCAATTGCAGTTCCACCGGGTCGGACGTGAGGTCAACAACAGCCGGTACGAAGGCACTGATACAAAGAAGCCGCGGATAAACTCGCTATAGGCGCAATGAGACGCGCACTATCGGTGATTGTTGCTTAGGGAGTTGCTCTCGCTGCCCGCAGGAGTCGCAGTGCTTTGTACGTGTCGCCTTCCGCCACACACCTCATAGCCTCTTTTAGGGCGCTTGGATGTTCGTATTCATAGCCAAAGTATACCCGATAGATGTCAGCCAGGCTGGTCGCCCCGGGAGACAAGTAGTGAATCTGAACTGCCCGTATCAGCAGAAGGAGTGGGGTGGTAGCTTGGTCTGCATGGACGTAATCACGCTCGCGTAGAACAGGAAGCGTACCGTCGATGATCAGAGTGGAGCGCTCGTCTGAAGCGACAAGGATTGTCGAGTTACCGACGTAGAGAGTTTCTTGAGGGCGCAGGTCAATCTTGAGTGACATTCGACCGGCCTAACAGAATTGTAGGGGCAGCTAAAGCCACCCCTACAAGTTTTGCGATTAACGGATCAACTGGAGAACCGACTGGTCGGCCTGCGAAGCCAGCGAGAGCGAGTTGGACGACAACGACTGGCGGGTCTGGAGGGCCAGCAAGTTGGCGGCTTCTTCGTTCATGTCGGCAAGCGTCAGATTGGCAGCGCCAGTCTGCAGCGTGTTGATCATGGACTTGGTGAAGTCCTGACGATTCTGCACGATCGACAGGTTCGAACCGAACGCAGACGACTGCGAGCGCACGTCGCCTAGAGCGGTTTTAAGCTTAGCAAGCTCTTTGTCGATGTTCGCATCACTGTCCAGGTCCTCGGCTTTCAGAGTGGTCGAGACGCCAAGGTTGCCGGCGTTGACTTGTTCCGAGTCCTTAGTCTGAATGTCAATCGACGAAGTACCAGTTTCATTGAACGTGATGGTCAGCTTATCGCCGCGCAGCAGGTTGATACCGTTGAAAGAGGCATCGTCTGCAAGCTTGTCGAGCTGGTCACGCAGTTCGTTGAACTGGCTAGCCAGATCAGAGCGGACAGTGTTGCCAAGGATCTCGGCTGCACCCGAAGAGGTGCCATCAATGGCGCCCGAAGAAGACACGCCATTAACGGTGAGTTCCTGAGTCGACTGGTTTTCCAGGCGGAGCTTGCCGTTGTCGTTAGACGCACGCACCTTGCCAGCAAACTCACTATCAGAGTCGTTGATTTCACTAACCAGTTGATCAACGGTCTTGGCTTCGTAGGTCTTAGTCTGGGTCTGGGTTGGTGTCCCTGCCGAGAAACCGAAGTCAGCAAGGGTCAGGGCCGTACCCGCACCACCGTTCGCAATAACGCCAGCGGAGATGGCAACAGAGGCATCCTCGTAGTCGTCGGCCTTAGGACCAGTAAAGGTCAGATTGCCGCCGTCATTCGCAACGGTGACGTCCATGTCAACAGCGGCAAAACCGCCATTAAGGGCTTCGATCAGTTCGTCACGAGTTACCGCCGCACCATCAGCCACGTCCATCGTGAAGGACGTGGCACCGGCGTCAACGGTAATCGTGTTGGCACCAGTAGAACCGCGGACGGTTACTGCGGTAGCCGAACCACCATTAGTTGCAATCGAGAAGTCAAGGCCGTCGCCAGCCTCGTCAAGGTCGAAAGTTGCGTCAGAAGCACCGAGTTCGGTGGTGGCCGTTGCGCCGCCAATCAGACCAATCTTGGCTTCGGCACCTGCGGCAAATGCGCCACCGGAAACGGTAAGTTCCTTTGCAGCAGCAAGAGCGTCAGTCGTCACGCCAGTTTCAATCGTGGTAGCAGACATAGTGTAGGACGCAGTCTGGAAGGACTTGTCCTGGCGAGCCTGGCGGAGGGTCGACTGCATCGATTCCAAAGTCTTGGTGATCGAAGACAGACCATTGTCAGCAGCTTCCAGAGTCTGGATGCCGCTAGCCATACCATCCATGAGATTGTTCAGGTCGCCGGCGCGGCTATTCAGCGACGAGGCAGTGAAGAAGTTGGTCGGGTTGTCAAGAGCCGAGTTCACCTTGTTGCCAGTAGCGAGACGCTCTTGCGTCTTACCCAACATATCGGCCGTGCCCTTGAGTGAAAGCAGGTTTGAGCGAACGGCTTTCGAGAGGGAGATATCACTCATTTTTACTTGTCCTTCTGGTACATAACGCGTTCTCATCCTTGAGAACACCGCCACCATGCCCGTGCGGACCTAAAAACCAATTAATGCACTAGATAAAAATATTGGTGGCGCACTCTGCCCACCAGCATGGTTACTAGGCTGCTCCAGAAGTGCTCGTGTATTGACCAGAAGCCGCAGGTACTTACTCAGCAAGGCTGCTACACTGCTCATGGCCGATCGCATGGTCATGGGTTCCACCGCGAAGGTACACATAACGCAGCAAGGCGGCCGGCTGCTGGCGCAGTACAAAGCCGCTGCATCGCACCGCTAGCACCTATAGCCACCTGCCCCGCTTCCGGTACCGCCATGGGTTTGGAGGTCCGATGAAGTGCTTGCTGCTTTCTTTCTCGGCTTCCTTTGCCCGCTTTCGCTCGGCACGGCTCTCTGCTGCCATTTCTGCGTTGCTCTTGATGCCACGCCTTTTCCGGTCGGCTTCAAACTCAGCTCTGTTCCTGGCGACTTCTTCCTTTGACAGCGAAGGCTGGTGATCATGTGCGCCGCCGGCACCGCCCATCCCGATAGTGTCGGCGGCTGGAACGACAATGACTGAAGCGCCTCGCCCGCCACACGCTTCGCAAACTAGCCGCTCAAAAGCCGCGCGATCCTTCGTCCAGTCAGCATCTGGACCGAAATATTGGATGAGCTGATCCCATGTCGGTCTCCAACTGTGAATGCAGCGAGCGTTTGCTGCCAGGCAGTAGAACGTGATGCGCCAGCCCTCTTCGCGCATTTCCCTCAGCGTCGACACAGCTAGACAACGTCAGGCCCTTAGCCCTCGCTTGAGCGGTACGCCCTTGCTCCTGAGGGCCTGGCGCACTCGCTGAACTGAGGCGCCGACCCTCGTCGCCAATTCCTCATCGCTAATGGACGGCTCTCCCGCCTTAACGAGGCGGATCATCTCTGCCTTGTTCTGCGGCTTTGCTGCGGTCGGACTCATCGTCACCTCCGTTTGGAAGTGCCGAGTCATACCATCGTGAACAGAATGAGAACAAGCCGCTAGGGATTGTGGATAACAGTGGGGACAAACCACAAGTCAGATCTCGTCAAGGATAGACTTCCGACTTCGTGACCCACGGCTGGAATGGGCAACGGTGGAACACGTTAATGAACACATCCCGCAGATCAGCAGGGCTGGCCGAAACTTCAAAGGGTTGCGACAATTGTCTACCCAGCGGGCGCCCGATGGTTGTTCCGGTGCTGACGCTGCGAACCTCAATCTCGGCAAACTGTCCGCTTTCCCGGCTTCCCTTGTACCACGCATACCCCGCAGGTTCGCAACTGCGGACCTTGTTGAATGCTACGACAACGCTGCTGCGACCGGGGCTAATCTCTTGAACCGACACCAGTTCATAGCTGGTATAAACAGGCCACAGCCGGGTTTCAGCAACCGGCCCTACCGTTAGAGCAAACGGGGTGAACGCCAGGATCAGCAGCAGCCAGAAGACAGGACCTCTTAGAAGCTTGATCATGCAAACAACCTCGAAACAACCGCACTGCCTAGCGGGCTAATAACAGCTGCCACGAGCAGGAGCGTTATGCGGAACTGACCTTCCTTCTGATCCTTGGCTGTGGTGTCCATGCGCTTCTCAATAGCCTCGATAGACTTTTCAATTTCCTCCAGCCGCCGATAGAGTGACTTGTCCCGCTCGTCCTCACGCGCTGCTGCAACATCGCGGGTGTGCCGCCAGTCTTCGATAGCTGCGAGGCGAGCGCCGAACTTGGCAAACTCGTCATTGTAGGCCGTGAGGCTCTTGGCGTGATCTACTAGGCTGCGCTCAACAAGGGCAACGCGCTCTTCGGTGGTGATGGTGTTTGGCACGTCGCCCTCGCGAAAAGTGTTTAGTCGAAAGGGTCAATGGCGCGCGAACATGCCGGCGAGCCGCTCGGCTAGTGTCTGTTGCCGAGGCGCAAGCTTGGCGACCTGTTCCACTTCCTTTGCCGTTGCGCCGTTTGGCCGGAGCGCAATCTTCTCGCCGGAGCTCGTTACCACCTGCGGTTTGACCGTGGCCTGGTAGGACTGCCACTGCGTCCAAAGGTAGTAGCCAAGGCCAATGGCAGCGGATATTGAGAGGCCACCACCCTGCCCCGTAAAGATGGCTTGAACGTCAGCCTGCATGCTTGGGGACATGGCAAGGTAGATCGGCACGAGGACGCCGCCCAGGCTGGCGATCTCCTGGGCACGACGCCAGAGCCAGCCCAGGATGACGTTCTGGGCAATAGCGGTTGCGATAGTCGTGATCATAGGTTTGCGCCTCCTGCGCAGCTTAAAATAGCCACACGCCGAGGGCGATGAAGCCGACGGCAAGGACGATGAAGATGACGGTGGGTTTATGGTCCACCATTGAAGGATTGGTGGCGCCGCCCATGTGGTTTGCGCCAGCCGACAGCAGTGCGAAGGCGGCACAGACTAGCCCGACCAGAATGGCCAGGCAGGCGAGGATGAATTGGGCCATGCTGGCCTCCTAGAACCGGATGAAAAAAGCCCCGGCAGCTGCCAGGGCTATGAGGACGATTGCGGCAATGAGCCAGCCGGGAATGCCGCCCTTGCGCTCAGGCAAGCCGCTTGCGGGGATCGGCTGTGGATGCTGTTCGATGTCAGGCGGGGGCGGCAGCGTCACGCCCATGTCAGACGCCTGGAGAGCCGCGAGGAACTTGCTGGCATAGCCGGCGATCATGTCGGCTCGGTCGGTGCCGTTGATGACGCGACGTGCATTGACGAAATCTGCTTTAGGCTTGGGAGGCATCGACAAGAGCGCAATGCCGCTGTCGATGTAATCGCCCAGCTTCTTGCCGGTAAACGTGCCGAGCATCGAGCCTTGCACCAGGATGCGAGCCGCTACGGCAGGTTCTTGCACCAACTGCGGCTCTTTGATCAGGTCAAGGCCGGTCCGCTTGGACCAGTCCTGATAGTTGCGTCGGCCAGTTAGCTGGACGAAGCCGCGGCCCATGAACTTCTTGCCATCACCGGCTTGAACGTTGCCGAGATCGGCCCTGCCCTCATAGCGGTTCTGGGCTGCTGTCGGTCCCCAGATCTCCCGCATGTATTTGAAGGCGCCAGTCTCGTGGTGAGCAGTGGCCAGGATGTAGGCGAGCTTCCGAGCATCGCCGTCCCCATACTGCTCCCAAGCCTGGCCAATGGCGTTGAGGCTATCGACCTGCGCCTGGTTCAACGCGCCGCCGTATAGGGCATTGCGCACCGACGCGAAGAACGCGGTGTTCATGGTAGTCTCCAATGTAAAGAAAAAGCCTCGCCCTGTTCGGAGCGAGGCAGTTGGCCGCCCATTCAGGGAGCGGAACTGGTGATACGTTTGACGCGAGATTTTGGACCTATTGCCGCTTGCGCTTGCGTCCAAAGAAGAAAAATGCAGCACCGCCGGTCATGACGCCAACGACTGCAATGGTTGCTGCAAAAATGTCCTGCACTGCAATGCAGCGCCACAGCTCGTAGTTGGCAATCAGGAATTCTTGCACGCTGGTGCCGGTGGCGAAGGCTTCATCATGGACATCGCAACACGTCTGCCAGCTTAGCCCGCCCCAGCCATTGAAAAACATTGTGCAGCCATCGTTCTCAAACATTAGTCTGGCCAGTCCTGCTCGATTGTCCCCTCAAGGGCATCAAGCGCTGCGTGGGTAGGCGCTCCGTCGATCTGGTCGCACTTAGCCCAGACCGTCTGCACCAATGACGCGACCCAATCAAATAGGCCTGTTAGAACCCCCATAGCCTGCGCATAAGTCACCATGATAGTCGCATTGCTCTCAGGCCGGAACTTGGCGCCCTGGACTTCCCCTGCGCCCGCAATGACGGCTGCGGTGTAAGCCGACAGCGAAGCCATCCAGTTCTTTTCGTCGTCATTCTCTGGAGTTGCATCGCGCAGCTGCAGCACCTGGAGGTTTGGTGCTTCATCCGTGCCGAAGTTCACCTCGAACCCGCCGCGTCGGATGGTCATGCCATGAGCGCGAACGCGCGTCTTCAGGTCTTCCTTGCGCTCAGCAATTGTCGGCTGCGGCTTGTTCTTCGTCACATGGACGAACTTGACTTTGCCGTTGACGCGCTGCACGGCTTGGCCAGTGCTGACCTTATCGTTGGGCACAGCGTCAGGAGGCTCCGGAGCATAGAGCCCGATCCCTTCGAGCTGCGTCTTGCTCCACAGCTGCTCGATCGAAAGCGGGTGCCGCACGTCGGCAATAGGTTGGCCGATCCAAGGAGCAAAGCTCCCTGAAGTTTCAAGGTACAAGGTCATTTGATTTCCTCTATGCAACTACGCGGCGGACAGCCCGAACGCCGAACGAACCGCTTTTGTTTTGCGCACCAGACACCCCGGTGTTCATAAGAACAGTCCATCCCTCAGTTGTATTTGCTAGAACCTGAGTTGAGGACCAGTACCTGCCAGACGTTAAAGCGAACTGTTCCGCACCGCCTACCTGAAAGGCTGGCACAGCGGTTAGTCCAGAAGCGAGGTTCGCTGCTATGGCTGAGAGTTCATCAATGGCTGGCAGATACCAGTCGGTGTAACCATTCAGGTCGAGGGTGCCACAAAAATAGCCTGCCGGCGTAGCAGAAGCGTTCACCATGAGCGATGTGTTTGTCACGCCGTCAGTTCTGCTGTCTGTTCCTGCAATCGCGGCGTTGGTATTACGATGCTGAGCGGTTGTCTCTCCGCCGACTTTAGGCGCCACAAACAAGTTGTAAGTGACACCTCCGTCAACAATCTGCCCTCCAAAGTAGCCACCTTGAATGAATTGTCCTGGAGTAAACCCGACCTTTGCGTTGCCCATGAGCATGTTGTTCCAGATCATGCCACACCAACTTTGTTCAGCGAAAAATCAATACGGGTTGAGGAAACAACTTCGTAGTCGATCCGGAATTTCACGTTGGCTCCCGTCGGCGCTGAAGGAGCCGTGGCAGAGCCGATCGGAAACCAAAGGTTGCCGAAGCTCAACGTGAACGTGCCCGTCCCATTTTGCTGACAAGCAATGCTCCCTTTCATGCCGATGTAAGACGCGATGTCCGAAGGATTTGGCAGCGTCGCGTTGTGACCAAGCGTCAGTGTGCGGCTGTTGCCGCCAGCAAGGGTGAAAGAAAGTGTTGTTGCACTGGATAGAGAAACAGGCGCAGTCCGCTGAGGTGCCGTAAAGTTCTGCGCTACGTCGGTCTTAGCAGTGTCGACGTCATAGGGTTGGAGTGTCGATCCAATTGCGGCCGCCTGCAGAGCGCTGTCCGCTTTCACGCCTTGCGCAGACGTTGCAGCATCAGTTATGCCGTAACCGGCTAAAGTGGTTGGCTTCCCGCTCGAAATGTCGTTCCAGGCATGCGTATGCCCAACAGCAGACTTCGCATCGAGCGCCGATTGGGTTGCTGTCGATATTGGTTTGCTGAGATCCGACGTGTTGTCCACGTTTCCCAGTCCAACATCAGCCTTGACCAACGCCAGCAGCGTCTTCATGGCCGCGTAGTTTGCCGCCTGCAGCCATGACCGACCGTTCGGCGTCGCATCCGAGAGTTGCGAAACTGTATGAGAGTGTGAGATAGCCGCGTAGATTGTGCCGAAGTATGTTGCCAAGGCCGCTTTCAGATTTGCCCAAGAGAACTTCTTGAGAACGTTGGATGCGGCGCTATCCACAAGACCGACGAGGTCGGTGTCAACCGGCGCGGTCTTGGCCGCTAAATTATTGATTTCTGTGCCAAGAGTGCCAGGCTGCAAAGCTGTGGCTGCTAGGGCGCCCTGCGCCGAGGTAGCAAGACCTGACACAGCCACGCCGCCGCCTTTTAGCAGCTTGCCCGTGTTGGTGTCGAACACGGCAATGTGGCTATCGACAGCGCCGGCCGGTCCAATAACGTCACCTGCGCCCAGGCCATCCGAGCCTTTGTCACCGGCCGGCGAGAACGCCATGCCAAATGAAGCGCCGTTGACCAGGGTGCCGGCGTTGTCAATGAATGCCACAGGCACCTTGCGATAGCCGGTGCCTGCGATTACGGCGCCAGTGACCTTGAGCTTGAACCAGATTGCCCGATTGGCAGCATTGACGAACGTCAGTTCGCCTCGAGTGGTCGGGTTCGAACTATCGTCCCAGGTAGCGACCCATTGCGTGATGTCACCGCCAAGCGCTTCGAGATCATCGATGTAAAGGAACGTTACCGAAGTGATCGAAGAATTGTTCAGGCGGAACTTGCCGTTCCCGGGATCGGCGTCGGTTGTGCCGTTGTCATAGACCGAGAACAGCGTCAGGCGCTGCGCGACGTCGGCAAAGCCCTGCGCCGCATCTGCAGCGTTCTGAGCATTGGTGGCATTGGTCGGTGCTGCCTGGATCAAGGCGATGTTGTTCGCAGCCGCAATGATTGCGGCGATGCTGGTGGACGCTGTTTGCACAGCTGTAATATTGCTCGACACCGAGCCGATCGCGCTTGCGGCGCCAGCGACAATGCCAATGTCGGAGGCGTCGGCCGCGACAGCATTGATGTTTGCCGCGTTGCTCGCCACCGAGTTGACGTTGCCAATATTGCTGGCAACCGTGTTGATGTTTGAATTGGCCGTGGCCACCGTGTTGATGTTGGTCGAGTTAGCAGCGACAGCAGCGATGTTGGCAGCCATCCCGACGACGGTGCTGATGTTGGTCAGGGCACCGGCAACAGAGTTTATGTTGACTACGGCTGCTGCGACTGCGTTGATATTGGTTGCATTGCCTGCAACCGCCGTGATGCTCGCAGCATTCGTCGCGGCCGTCGTAATATTGGCGGAAATCGCCGCGAGCGTCGTCAGGGCAGATGACAATGCTGCAAGCGTCGTGACATTGGCGGCTATATTGGCCAAAGTCGTAATGTTGCCTGTTATGGCAGCAAGAGCGCTGATGTCATCGCTCAGATCAACAACCGGCCCAACTTGCTCAGCCAGCCACTCACCAACCTCAGTAACGTCGGCTGTCAGGTTGAAGAGGTTGTTTATGTAGCCAGAATTGTCGAACCCATAGGGGTTGGTCGAGAGGTTGAACGCTCCGTTGTTATAGCCTTGGGGAAAGCCAGCCGAGAGGCGTGTAAGGGCGGCACTTGGAATGGCCATCAGATGATTTCCTCGATTTGAAAGCCGGTGCTGACCCGGTTGAACATGACTTGGCTAAGCGGATCGAACTGGACGAACCGGCCAAAGAAGGAGCGCTGCTGAATGAAGGCTGCGTCATCGGGATCAGGAATGACGAAGACTTCACCGTCGTACCCGGCTACCCGAATGGCCCGCAGGAAGTTATTGAAGGCTTCCGTCTGTTCCACGGTCGGGAACGACATCGACATGACGCGAGGGTTGATGCGGCGCCACACCTCGGTATTCCCCGAAAGGGTGTTTGCCCGCTTGGAGTTGTCCTTGAAGGTCAGGCCATTGCCTTCATAGGCGTAGTTGATCGACGGGTTGAGCGCTTCGGCCATGAACAATCGGCCCGCTTCAATGAAGCCTGCCGGGTTGGATTCGTCGCGCAGCTCAATCCACCAAAACTGGCTTGAGATTGTTTGCGGCAGCACGTGGATCAACTGGATCTTGCGCTCTGGATCATCCCACGGGACCGAACCAACCCACCAGTTCGGATGCCCCCAATCAAGGATTGCCGTGCCGGCAAATGGCTTGATCCAGCCGCTATCATAGAGCGGGGGCGCTTCCTCATCGAAGTCGATGGTTTCGAATGCCCGGACACGGTATTCATAGCTTGTCGTGACGTTCAGATGCCCGAGCACTAGGGCACGAAACGCATCCTGCTGCGGTAGCAGCACCTGGAACTGCGTACTGGTCTCGCTGGCATCGGCTGACCGGGCCACTTCGTAGTAGCGCGGGCTGGCGAGATTGCCGAGCGGGAGCGCGGCCGACCAACTACCACCCTGAAAGGCAGCACTGTCCGAGCGCGGACCATATAGAATGATCGCGTTTGCCATCGGGCTCTCAATGTTAGGTTTAGATCAGGACCAGTACTTGGGGTCTTCGTAGTCTGCCGGGATCGGGGTCATGGCCTCGATGCGGTTGGATGCTGTACGCACGCCAGCAATCCACAGGGTCATTTCAGGACTGCCACCTTCGGCAAGAATGTTCATCTGGCGCCACAAAGGGTAGCGTTCCTCGATCCGACGCTGGGCTTCTGCCTTGACGTGAGATGGCGTGACCAGGTGTTCAAACCGCATAGGCCGTAATCCTGATCACTTGGCTTTGGTATGGGAAGGGCGGGTTTACACGAACCACCACCTTGCCAGCGAAAGCCGTCACGAATTCAAACGTCCCATCGTCAATAGGCTGAGGCTCGCCTCGGTCAATTTGAACCGTGGTGCCGAGCGGAACATTTTCGACCGCAACGGTTGTGCGACCATCAGCAGGCACCTCAATTTCAGTTTGTGAGAATAGCGCCGGCCTAGCTGTGAGCGCGCCACCTTCGACATACCAATCCCGGTCGCTCCAGCGGCCAGTCAACAACGCCTCATTCTCGGCAACATTCAACAACGCCGTGTCGTAATTTCCGACCTGCATCCGGATTTCCCCAGATTGTCGGTTATAGATCGTGAAGCCACCAGGAAGATCAGCGTTTGCCATTGATGTACCCAATGAAGCGTTGTGAGAAGACAATTATGCCGCTGCTTGCCCTTCCCTTAAGTTCCCAAGTTGAGTTGGAAGGGTTTGTGTCTACAAAGCTGATGCCGAAGAAACTGCTTGGCTCATCGTCGGTGTTTATCGCAGCCCCGGTTACTTCAACGCCATCTCGAAACAACGAAATGCCTCCATAGGAAACGCCGCTGCCAGCCGATCGCGCGTGAGCATTGCCGGTTACTGTTAGCTGCCCTTCGCTGGCTGAGATGTTCAGAGACACTAGAGTTGTCCAGCTAGTACCGACGCTTCTGTCGCCTGTTGATGTTGCACCATCTGAGTTGGTGACTTGGCGTATGCCAATCTTCTGCGTGCTGACCGCAAAGTCCTCCAGCTTCCCGCCGTTGATCGTACCGCCCAGAATGACGTTGCCGTTGATGAGAACGTCGCCAAGGGTCACCGCAATGGCATCCAGCCTTGTGACGTTGATTTTGTCGGCTGTAATAGCCTTGGAAGCAATCTTAGCGGCAGTGATCGTCCCAGCCGCTATAGCGTCCGCCGTAACCGCGTTCGCTGCGATCTTGTCCGCGGTAATCGCATCAGCTGCTATCTTCACTGCGGTGATCGCGCCGGCTTGTATCTTGGCAGCCGATACCGCGTTATTCTGAAGTTCGGTCTCACCCACCGAGTTCGGCGGCGGTGCCGTCGTGCTTGTCGTTGCGGAAATTCCCGCCGTTGCACTCAGCGGTAAATAGTCGCCCAAATTACCTGACCGGTCGCGCGCACGAACCCAGTAAAACCGCGTCGTGTTGATCAGCAGCCCAGAGTGGACAAACTGATTGCCGATTGTCTCTCCGACCTTTGTAGCGTTCGCCCGATTGTTTGCCGTGGCCGACCATATCTCGAAGCGATCGAGCTGCATGTAGGGCAAGCTGCGGAACTCGGAAGCATCCGCTGCTGTCCAGGCAAGCACAATCTGACCTACTCCGCCGGTCGCAGTGAGACCAGAGACGACGATATTGCTGTCAGCCATCCCCTACCCCCAGACCGTCAGGTCAACTGTTTCGTTGGCCGGGTCTTCCTTGCGGCCGATCACCACCATGGGCTTGCCGATGTCATAACCATAGCGAACGAACCGCACGGTCCCGGTCGAGCCGAGCAACATGGCGCTTGCGTTCTCGCGAGCCACAGGGATGACGATGACGTCCCGGCGTGTGCCGTATAGAGCTAGGCGCCGTGCCGACTCCGCAGCGGCGTCTGCTGCATTGACCAGCAAGGTCTCAATCACGAGTTCGGGTGCCAGCGGATGCCGCACCAAAACGGCGGCATTGTCTGCCTTGGCTTCCCGGTATTCAGTAGCCAGATAACCCTTACGATCGTCGCTGAGGAACTGCCCGACGCGCTCAGCGTCTTGCAATTCCCAAATGCGGGTATGGCGCACAACCACGCGCCATGCGGGCAAGTTTCGCTGCGTGTCCGGATTGCTGAACAGGGTCAGGTCGTCAGCCAGGATAATATTCTCATCGACCGTCCATGTCGGTGTTCCAGGCGCGGCCATCCGGCCAACCTCGAAAGCGCCTAGTGCATTCGGCACCAAATAGCCGCCGATCGACTGCAGCACAGCGCCGATCGCGTCGAGCGCCGAACGCTCATCGGTGATGTAAATGCCGACTTCCTGCGGTGCCACGGTTTGCAGGGCTGCGAAGGTAGCGGCGTTGATGTTGTCGGACCCGGTAAGGCCGAGCCGGCTGAGCATCCGTTGCACGACCGCGCCGGTCGATCGCAGGGCTAATGTCGCGCCCTCCGTCACATCGGCCGTGATGCCATAAAACGGGGTAAAGCCGATCCGGAAGAGCCCAAGAGCAAGGCACGTCGCATATTGTCCCGGCCGCAGTACCGCCGCCTGAAGCGCCGCGGCTGTTGCGTGGTCACCCCTGTTGGTCAGCGTGACGCCACCTTCGTAAGCAACGATCGCCGCAACTGCCCCATCGTTGACCTGGTAGATCAGATCAAACGGGTTGACCAAGATCGGCTTGACCACTAGGGCACGACCATAGACCAGCGGCTTGGGCTGGTCCTTCATATCGGCCGTGCCGTTAACCAGATTGCCGACCAGGCCGCCGCTTGTGGTTGCGCCAGAGTAGCGATTGGTCTGCAGCGCCCGCTCAAGTTCAAGCCGCCGATCATAGAGGCGCAGGCGCAGCGTCGTCAGCGCCGATGAACCGTCCAGCCCTTCCACTGTCCCGCGAAGGATAGTTTCGGCCGTGCTGAAGCTCGCCTGTGGCCCCGCGATGCGTTTGATCACCACAGGACGGCCGTCAAAGCCGTAGTCTAGCCAGTTATCCAGCCGGCCTGCAGCATTGGTCAGTTCGATCGCGCCGTAATCAGCTCGAGACATGCCCATCGTCCGGCCGTCTTCGAACAATGATCGGGCAAAATAGCCAGGGTCATTGACGTGGTTGGGATAGATGGTGTTCGGCGGGTTGTCTGTTGGACCGGTCACATATCCGCAAGACGAGACGCGCAGCGTGCGTGTCCCGGCCCCATCAAAAGCACCGATCTCCAGCAGGAACTCAGAGGCTTGGCTCATGGAAGACTCGACTCCGAGCACGGAACTTGCTTCGTTGCATGCCTAAGCATGGGGAGGGCTCTGTATTGGACTTTGAAGAGAAACAACGGCTGGGTGATTTGGCAGTCCAGATTGCCCAGACAGAGATCCTGCGGCGCTTGGTAGGGCATTATCTCTACGACGCTGACCCGGACACGTTTCGAAGAAGGCTTTCAGCATTCGAAGCGGCAGTAGTTGAAGACTTAACGTCCAGGACGCATTTCGCGCAGGCGTCGAAAGCCACGAATGAGTATGTCCGCGAAGCGGCTAGCGGGTACGCTTCCCGCGTTTTGGGAACTATCAACCATGCTCCCCCGGATGACCATGTCCCCACTGATGGTGACGCGACCTAACTGCGCGTCCACCGCACAAACGCTGTGCAAGCTGCTTGGTGTTTGTTCTGTCATTCTACGTGATCCTTCAACCGTTGGAGGCTTTCCGCTGCAGGCGAGCAAGGTCTGTGTCACGTCCGGACTTGCGAGCAGCGGTACTGACATTCCCAACGGCGCTAACCGTAGCTTGGGCGCCAGCCGCTACTGTCTGCGTCAGGACAGCAAGATCGGCGCGCAAGGCTCGGATTTCGCGCGCCATGGCACCATTGTCATTGCTAGGCGCAACGCCACGATTCATCGCCTCTAGTTGCGGCCGGAACATGCGCGTTGCCATGGCATTGGCAACGTACTCCTGCCCATGCACATAGCCGGCGATCTGGCCTTCCATACCGCCTGTGAAGCCGCCCTGAGCATAGCCAGGCATGACCACTTCACCCTTGCCGCGAGCACCATCGGCAAAGCGCTTGTAAATCTCGGCTGTTAGTCCACCAGCCTTCTGTATTTCTTTTGCCCACCAAGCAGCGCCCCCTGCGTCGGCATCACGGCCAAGCACGTTTTCATAGAGGCGATCAACCAAGGCCGATGTGCGATCCTGTTGCGCAGTACCGAGCTGTTTGTTGGCGAGTTCCAGTGCCCGGACGGCATCAGCTACCGACAACACTGAATTATTGATGTCGATCAGGTGGCCGACCTGGGCATTGAGAACACCGAGCTGCTTCTCTGTTTCAGTTACCTGCTTGGTTGCACGAGCAAGAGCCTGGTCAAGCGTGGCATCAACCTGCTCCCAAATCCGCATGTAGCCTTCGGAGGTGCCGTAATAGGCGCGCGCCTCTTCCAGGTACTGGCGAGACACGTTCTCCAGTTCGCCAATGGCGTCCTGATCACCCGCGAGTGCCTTCTGCCGAGTTTCCATGAAGTCTCGCTCCGAGGCCTTCAGGCGGTCGATAGGCGACAAAGGCGAGATGCCCTGGTCAAAGCGAAGGCTCTGCTTGAAGGCTTCCAGAGAGCGGATGAACTGCTTGTTGCGTTCGATCACCTGATTTAGTGCTGAAACTTCAGCATCATAGGCGGCACGCAGATTGCCACGAGCGCGATCAACAGCCTCTTGAGCATCAGCAACAGCCTTGTCCAGACCAGCCGTTCCGAGCGCTCCGGTCAGACCGGACGCGATGTCAGGGAAAATGGCTGCTAGACGCGCCAGTTCGGCTTCGCTCAGATTGGCTTCATCCGCGATCTTCTGCAGCGTCAGGTTTAGCTCGGTGAGCGCAAGGCTGCCGTCGGCGCCTAGCTGTTCAGCATCCTTGAGCCTGGTATTGTAGAGTTCCTGTGCGGCAGCGACCTCGTTGAGGTAGCTATTGCCCTGCAGCGCGTTGACCGATGCCTGCAGATCCTTTTCGTACTGGCGTGCGAGTGTCGCTGGCAGATTGGCCAGTGCCGCTTCGATCTCCCGGACCAAGTTGTAGTCTTTGGCCTTCTTGGCCAACCCAATATATTCCTGAGCCTGACGGTTCGCGTCCGCTAAAGCCTTGGCGTAGCCGGAAACCACCTCACCATTCATGCTGTCGATGAACTGCTCGATTGCCGGACGGACCTGATTAAGTTTTTCGCGGGCTTCTTTCAGGGCCTTATTTGCGCCGAATAGACCGCCGACGAAACCAGCGATACCGCCGATCACCGCTCCGATTGGTCCCATGGCCGCACCCGACAGCGCCCCACCAAGAGCACCCATGATCGGGTTTTGCGTCTGAGCGCCAATGCCAAAACCACCAAGACCGGCACCAGCCATGCCGCTTAGGCCGCCACCACCCTTGAGCAGCCCCATCAGGCCATCCTGAGCACCAGCCTCCGTCCCCTTTTTGGAGCCCTGAAATATGGCATCGAAGATTTTGGTCGAGCCACCAGCGTTGTCATTGGCTGCGTTCGGAGCGCCAAAACTCTCGAACAGCTTGCCCAGGTTCGCCTGCCCCATCTGAGCAAAGCCGCTGATCAGCTTGTCGAAGAACTCGTCCATATCCTCCATAGGACCGTCGAACAGCGAGCCGAGAGCAGAGCCTAGCGTGTCCATAAGCACGTCCGAGGTTTCCTCTGCGCGGTCCTCGAGGTTGCGTAGCCCCATGTCGGCAGCAGAAGTCAGATTTGCGATCTCTTTTTCAACGCCCTGTATTTGAAAACTGTCGAGCTTGTCCCGGTACTGATCAAGCAGCGACATCAGTTCAGCCGCTTCCTTGCGGGCGTACTCAGCAGGAAACAGCTTTTCCGCCAGCTTGTCGGCGGTGCTGATGAAGCTGTTGAAGTCGCGCTCGGCATCCTTGAGCGCTTTGGCAGCCCCGCCGGACTTGGCAGCGACTTGATCGAAGCTGGCACCGGAAGCGGCAAGCTCTTGGTTCATAGCAGCCGTGGCACGAGCAAGCTCATCCTCTGATGCGCCCGCTGCTGTAAGCTGTGCCTGAAGCTCAGCATAGCGGTCCGAGATACGGGCTGCCGCAGCCTCACGGTCGGCCATACCGCCAATCGCCGCCTGACGTTCAGCCTGCTCGAGCTGCGCCGTCGCATCGGTGAGCCCTGTAACTTGATTTTTAGCCGCTTCAAAAGCCGAAGTTAGCTCGGCTTCGCGCGCTAGATAGGCGTCGCGGGATAGCGTCAGGCCATCGAGAGCCTTCTTGCCCTTGTCATACTCTATGGTGGCGGCAGCAAGGGAGTTCTGAGCCTGCTGGGCGGCGGCCACGGCAGGGATCAGGGCCTGCAAGCGCTGTAGTGAGCCGGCATAGACATTGGCGGCACCAGCGGCAGTGCCGTAGCCCTGAGCCGCTTGAAGTGCGGCATTAAGGGATGCTTGCATGGCGGCTGCGGCGGCACGGAGGGAAGCCTCCAGCGCGCGGCTTTCATCTATCCACTCTTGGATGCCGCTGCGGATGGTTCCGAAGTCCTGCAGCTCCAGCCCTAGATTGCTCGCTGCGGTGCCTGCCTCACTCAGCGCCGCCTCCGCTGCGCGAGCGGCCTCAACGTTGGCCAGCATTGCATCAGCGATGTTGCGCAGCACGCTATCAGGGTTGTTCTGGATGAAAGCCTTGAGGCTGAGGGCTAGCCCGTCCAGATCGGGATTTGCGGCCTGGGCAGCGGATTGGATTTCCAGCAGTGCATCACGCTGGGCAAGCGCCGCTTGCCCGCCTTCCAGCATCAGAGACATCAATGTCTCTTGCGTAGTATTAGTCGCTAAAATCTGCTGGCGCACGGCCGCAAGCGCTTCTGCATAGGCCTCTTGCTTCTCAACGACATCGCCAGACAGCGCTAGGTTCACCTCCGCCTGGGGAAGTTTCCGGGCTTCATCGCCAGCGCGCTGAGCCGCTTCACGGACGCTATCGTACCCCTGGAGGATGGTATCGAGCCACTTGTCGTGTTCCTCCAGAGCGCTTGCCGCTTCCTCCGCTTCGTCCGCTGATGAGGTGAAAAACTGAATGGCAGCCGCACTTGCTGCAACGAAGCCGATGGTGAGCAGGCTGACTGGGTTGATGATCGAGACAAACGCAGATGCAAGGCCTCGAAGTGGGTTCTGCATCGTGTTGAGGACAGAACTTAACTGCGTGCCCTGCTGTAGGGCGATCATGAGCGGGTTCATGCCCATTGCCGCAGTAACGCCGATGTCCTGGAACTGCGCCGCAATATTGCCAGTGCTGCCCGCCGCATTGTCGTTTGCGGCCGCAAGGCGGTTCATCGCTACGGCTTGCTGGTCGACAGCCTGACTAGTTGCATTGATTTGCGTGCGAGCTGCGGTCTCGGCAGCGGCTAGGCGCTGAAACTTGCCCTGAAGCAACTCGGTAGTTTGAGCCATCTGGCCAGCGTTAATATGCCCCACGTCGAAGGCCCGGTTGACGATCTGCATCTCACGGTCAAGCTGCCGCTGAATCCAGACCATACGGTCGTTCTTTTCGATCAGCCGATCATATGAACCTGCAACCGACAGCACCCGCTTGGCCGTGCGGTCGGTCGTTAACGCCATTGCCTCGCCGGTCTGGCCTACGCGGTTTTGCGCATCACTGACCTTGTTCAAATCGCCCGCGACCTTATCCAGGCCCTGCGACTGACCGCGAACAGTCAGCGTCCGAATGGCGTTCAGTGATGGCATGGATTGCTCCAAGGCAGAAGCCAAGCTAGCTTCGGTGAAAACGAGGGTAGAATGAGACAGCGCGTAAATCTCGGAACGACGGTCGACCTGACGCCCACTGCAGCCTGGGGCGCGGCGCTGACTATCTTTGGACCCGTACTGAGCGGCATCCTCTACTTCCGAATGATCGGCGCTGCAGTCGCTCGCGAGGACGGCACTATCTGGGGATGGCTGCTGCTCGCCACAGCCTTTGCAAGTTTATTGGGACCGATCCTGATCTTGCTGGGGCTACGGCTCATCACTTCGGGCGAAATCGAGGACATTCAACCACGCCCTTGATCGCCCTTCCGCTCGGAAACCCACTTAAGGTACTCGCCGTCCATAGCTCGCAAGAGGTCGCGGAAGCGGTCAAACTCATCAAGGACAACGACTCCATACCGGCTGGCATACTGATCAATAGCGGAGAACGGGATCGCCCCCGCTCCGCCCAGATTGATCGGCCGGTCGGTGTGCAACTCCCACCATGCTGACCAGACGAAGTTGAGATGATCGAGCAGTTCTGGCTTAGTCTGGAGCGCTTTCGGCTCTTCGCCGGTCTCCTCTGCCAGGCCTTCCAGAAATTCAGCCTTTTCGCTCCATTCGAGATGCCAATGGAGCGCAGCTGTTAGTTTCCCGCTGCTTCCTCAGTCGACGCCATAGCCTCTTCCGATGCCACGGTTGCAGCCCAGACAACAGCATCGCGGAATGGGCGATAATCTGGATTGAGCAAGATGGTCTTGGCTGCTGCCTTGTCGAACTTCAGCGGCTTGCCATCGTCTCCTTCAAGGCCATCCCAGTCGATCAACACGGTATCGACCAGGCAGGTGACGTTGATCTCGTCCAGCTTGGCCGTGTCAATGATGCGGCCGGCCTTCTTGAACTGACGCGGTGTGGCCTCCACCAACTGGCTGGCCAGCCGACGATAGTCGCTGTTGCCGATGCCCCGAACCTTCAGGCGCAGATCACCCATCTCTGGGATGTTATCAACCCAGGCGCCCTGCTCTACCTTGGCGTTGTCAATCTTGGCGTGTCCGAGCTTCATTCTGCGTCCTTCTGTTCTGCCGCGGCTGGCTTCGGCGCCGCCTTGGGCGTGGCGTCTGACGCCAGCCCCTTGCTGACGATAAGGTCGGCATAGGTGTCTGCCACCTCTGCCTCCTCACCATACGCGAAGTGCCGTTTGCGGCCGTTGGGATAGCCGGTAAACCCGGCCGTGACTTTGATCGTCTTCATGGTGCCTCCTAGAAGCTCATGGATTTGCAAAGCTCTAAGGCTTGCGTCTCGGTGAACCCCGCTTCAAGATGCGCCAAGTATGAAGCTCTGCGGAGTTCAGCCAGTGTCTTGGCATTCTCGATCATCGCGGGCAGTTGCCGGCGGAGGGCATCTCCGGCGGCTCTGAGTTCATCTTTGGTCGGCATCTCAACCAAGGTGGGGCCGCTCACTAGGCCACGGCCCTTTCCACCATCAATGTGCAATCTTCGGTCTCATCGAGCAGAGCGCGGAACGGGATGGCAGCCATCACGTCATCGTCGTTGCCGCCAGCGGTGATGTTGCCGTCGCCAAACTTGATGCGTGGGAGCGTGATCGAATACTTCTCGCCGGTTTCATTCCCCACGTCGAAGGTGATCGAGCCCTCGCCATGGTCAAGAACTCCCTGGTAGAGCGCCTTGTTCTGGAAATAGGCTTCGATGCTGCCTGTGACCTCGAACCGGCCTTCACCGAACTCCGCAGAGTAGAGCGAGCCCACTTCTGGACGGGTGCGGAGACCGTTGTTGATCTCCAGCGACAGGCTGCGAACACGCGGCGCGGGGCTAACGCCCGCTACCACCAAAGCGCTGACGCTTGCCGACGCGGTTGTCACAGGCGTTGTCTCTGGATCGGCATAGGTCGCGCCGGTCACGATGGCTTCAGCCAAGGCTTCCATGCGGCCCATGATGCCGAACGAGCCAGTAATGGCTGCCCGTGCAGCGATCGACAGCGACATGGTGTTGATGCGGCAGCCGCTGAACCGGCGGAACGTGTCGGTGGTGCCAAGCTCATAGGTTTCTTCGAAGGTGAAGAACTTCTGCGCCAGTCCATTCTTGAGCACGTTGGATGACCAGGTGCTGCACATCACACCTTCCAAGAACTGATCGAACGACCCATAAGTCAGTTCGAAGTCGTAGGAGCCAGTAACGTCCTGACCAAGCTGGAACTCGTCGCGGACGTTGCGATCGGCCTGGCGCTCATTGCTGGTGCCGGTCGACTTTGTGGTGCGCAGCCCGCCGCTTGTGGTGCGGACGGTCTTGAACGCTGGTGTGGCTGGCGTTGTGCCAAACGCAGTCTCTGCGACAGCGGCAACCCGCACGCCGCTTCCGGAAGCGAAAGCCATAGTTATTCTCCTGGTGGTGGGGTTGGCCGATTAGCCGGGGAAGTCATATTTGTAGGGAACGGCCACTGCGTAAGTGAAATATTGGCCGTCTTCGTTGGCATCGTCAGACGACGCAGACGATGGGGTGAAGGTCTCGACCTCATCGAATATCTTGGCCAGAAACAGCATCTCGAGCTCGTCAGCCCATTGCCGACCAAGGTTGCCGCCTGAACCGCGCTCTACATGTAAAAGGATCCGAAAAGCTCCCTCTTCGCGATGAATATTGTTGCCGGGAACGCCGAACGTCACCCGTTCTGCCGAGGCGAATGGAAACTGCACCTGCAGAAAGGCTGTACCGTCCTCTGGCGTGCTGCCCTGGCTGTTTTCGTCATAGATCGGGCAATTCGTCCAGTTCGCCTCCAGGCGAGACCGAACGGCATTGACTACAGCGGCTTTTGCCATCGATTAGCGCCCCAGACGAATAATGATGGCGGGCTGGCGCAACCGGGCTTGGGCCTGCGATCGCGACCGGGAAAATTTGCCCCCCGCCCACTGACTGATTGCGCCAGTCGCCATTTCGCGATAGCCGAAATACACACGAGCGATATTGCCGAACCGCCTGTTCGCAGTGGCGCTTACTGCTTGGTAAACACCATCTGGCGCTTGTCCAGAGAGGCCCGCTTCGATCTTCCTGGCGTAGGGTTGAGCGTTGAGGAACACGTACTCCGAAGCCTCCGGCACCACGCCGTTCGGGTCTACTTCCACCCCATCTGCAAAGAACATATGGCTCTTGCTGTAGCGTCCGGAGCGAACCGGAGAATGCGACAGCAGTTGTTTCCCGATCCAAGCAAATACCTCGAGCAGCAGATCGAACTCAGCGACCACCGTGCCGTCTGCTTTCACACTGGTGATGGCAACGCCGCGCCTGCCGTCGACCGTCACCTCATAGTCAGGCATTTGGCCGATGACCTTCGCATTAAACGCCCGCGTTTCATCGATCTGCTCTTGCGCGTAGTTGGCAAGCAGAGCGCCGCGAGCGTCAGGCGATAGCTCCTCGTCAAAGATCAGGGCTATGTCGCGGTCCAGCGGCTCAATCTTGGTCGAAACGCGAGCCATCAGCCACGAACCTGAAGATTTACCCGCACCAGCACGTCGTTGATGTAGACAGGATCGGCCATGATCACGTTGCGGCGCCGCCCGTGAAACACTGCCTTGTTGTTAATGGTCGGGAGGGTGGCGGCGAAAGGTGTGCCCGCTAGGCTAGAAGGTGACAAGACCACAGTACTATCGCCCTGCTGCACACCATTCGCCAGTTCATCAGGCTTGTACCCGCGAGTGAAGCCCCGAACAGTTGCAGTGACCGCAGGCTGGTTCGGGACGAGTCGTTCAAGCGTGATTGTCTGCCCATGCTCGGCGATCTGTCGATCGAGCATCTCAATGGCGTCTGCCGGGCTCATATGCGAGGCACCTTGAGGCCGGAGAGGAGCCGCCGTGCTGTACCGTGGATAATGGCGCTCGCCTGATCCGAGATCGTGTAGGTTTTAGTGCCAACACCCTCGACCGCATCGCTGCGAAGAAACAGGTTCTCTGCGCTCAGTGACTTCATGTGCTGCACCGACATGATGACCGCCTGCTTAGCCCGCGCCGGCACTTGCTCGATCCAATTTGTGGCATCCTGCTGGTCTCGCTTTCCGTAACCGGCCCAGTAGCGAATGCGCAGATCCCCGGTACGGCCACGTACGGCAGGCAAATTGTCGAAATACAATGGCGTTGGAAAAGCCCACACCTGATCATCGCCAAGATGGTCAACGTAGGTGACGCTCTCAATTTCCAGCTCAGGCCCGATCGGCAGTGAATAGCCGCGGCAGGGCCAAGCGCTAAGCGACCATTCCAGCAATTGAGGCGCTAAGCACCGACCCAGCCAGCCGGTATAGCCATCGATCTCTTCAATGGCAGCGGCGATCATGGCGGTGATCTTCGGATCATTTGACTGATGCGAGCCGGCAATGTCCGCGGGCGTAACAAAAGGATCGGGCGGGGTGATGACCCTGATGCTCATTGTGATGTTCCCCGCCCGTTCGACTTACTTCTCGTCCGACTTGCCGTCGGATTTGGGCTCGGCCACGTCCTGTCCCTGCTCGCGCAGGTTTTCCGCAACCGCTGCGGATCCGGTCTGAATCGGATCATTAAAATCAATGCGGTTCTGATCAACAGACGTGCCCTTGCGAGGGTCGTTGTCGACAGCAGGATGGTTCACGTCCACATCCGGCACAATCTGAACCGGAGCACCGGCTGGATCGAACTCAGTTGCAGGCGCGATGTTGGCTGCACCGGACTTGTCAGTTGCTGCTGAAGCAGTGCCGACATTGCCAGTCGCAGGAGTGTTCGACTTGGTCTGGGCCATGTTGGCCTCCTGAATTTGGAAAGAGTGGGTGGCGAACCGGTTGCCCGCCACTTCTATGAGTTAGCCGTTGGCCGCTACCTTGAGGGCTCGCATGGTCTCGGGGTTGTCGACGCCGCCACCGACGCGTTTCGTGGTGTAGAAGTGCACGAAAGGCTTGTTGGTGAAGGGATCGCGCAGCACGCGGATGCCAACGCGATCGATCACCAGGTAGGTGGCGGCCATATCGCCATAAAGCGCTGCAATCGCGTCTGCGCCGATCGCCGGCATATCCGGTATGTCCACGATCTGCTCGCCGGCCAAGGTAGCAGGCTGGCCCTGGGCAAAACTGGGCTGCCAGAGGTAATTGCCCTGCCCGTCCTTGAGCTTGCGCATAGCCGCCTGCGAACCGCGAGCGGTAAACAGCTTGGCATTTGCCCGGAACTCGCTGGGGAGCGCATAGAACAGGTCAAGAAAGCCGTCGGCAGTCAGCGTAGCAGCTGCGCCGCTGTTGACCGTTGGGATGGCACCCCAGGGGTGGCGAGCCGCGTTTGCGCCGCCTGCCACATAAGTCAGGATGCCGTGCGGCTTGTTCACACCATTGCCGGACAGAAAGGCAATGCCCTCCTGGCGCGCAAACTCAGTGTCAACTTCGTCGCCGAGCCAAGCTTCCAGATCTACGGCTGCGTCATCCAGCAACTGCTGAGATATGGCAGGGTTTGCGTAGATTTCGCCAAGGGGGAAGTCCAACGACCCGATCTGGGGCGTGGAGGTGGCCGGACGCGACGCCGTTTCCCCGACCCAGCCCGACCCAACCGCGCGGTCGGTATAGAGCCGCTTGAAGCCGGAGACAGTAGTTGTGATCACCCGAGCATGGGCCCGGATCGGCGAAACCTGCTTGAGCTTGCCGGTGATGGTGCGGTCCCACTCCACTGGAGCGAGGTAGCCGCCATCAGCGTCGGTGCCCTTGGTCATCGCCGCCTGCACTTCGGCGCCGGCATTGTCGCCCTTGCGCATGTGGGCCTTGAAGGCGGTCACATACTCCGGATCCGCAGGCAGATCGCCGATGACATTGGCGCCGATACCGCCAGCAGCGATCTTGGCGTTCAGGTCATCGATCACAGCCTGGAAGTTGCCCACTGCAGCATCGATGCGGCTGACCTTTTCGTCGAGGACAACGTCGGCCTTGCCCTTGAGCTTTTCATCGTTCGCCTTCTTGAACTCCTCAAAGGCGCTCTGGACGGCGGCGATCATCGCCTTGGGATCGTTGGTATCGGCTCGGGGTGCCATGCTGATCGCGCGCGGCGCAAGCATGGTCGAGCCAGCCAGCAGCGCTGGCGTGGTGAACTGCTTCATCTGAAGCTCCTTTAGTTCTGTAGGGTAGCCAAAAGCCCGGCAAGGCCGGAGTAGTCATCGACCGCAGCGCCTGGCGTGCTGTCTTCAGAGGCAGCGCCGGGCGTGCCCTTGATCTTGTTGATGCTGGCCCGCGCTTCGGTGCGCGACTTGCCGGCGGAAACCAATGTGAGCTCCATCGCGCGGAGCTCGTTGATCTTGCGATCCTCTGCCTTGGTGCTGTCGTCGACCGTCATGGCATCCGAGGCGAGAAGTTCGTCGGCAAACCTCCGGGTGATTGCCAAGGACCCAGACATGAAGGTTTCCTCGTCCATCCATTTGGCGATGGCTTTCGGATCCTGCCCCGTCCGGCTGGCATATACGTCGACTAGAGCCTGGTCGAACGGCTCCAGCCAGTCTGCGACTTCGCGCATGTCGTGCCGATTGCCGGCGGAAACGACCCATGTGTTGTGGATCATGATGAAAGAGGCGGCGCCGATCAGGATGTTGTCGCCAGCCATGGCGATGATTGATGCGGCCGAAGCAGCCATTCCCATTACCTTGACAGTGATCGGCTGTGGGTGTTCGCGCAAAACATTGTAGATTGCGATGCCTTCGAAGACATCACCACCCGGCGAGTTGATCTGCACCTCGATTGGCCGCTCACCGATTGCCCGTAACTGAGACGCGATGCGCTTGGCTGTCACCCCGCCACCGGTCCAGTAATCCTCGCCTATGGCTTCAAACATGGTGATAATATTGTCGCCAGTTGCTACGGCACGCACACCGGCCGCGTCTTCGGCCCACTTATCCATGACGTCGGGCGTTGTGAAGGCATGCACATCCCGATTGGCCGGCACGGGCAGAGCGCCTGGGCGAGCTTTGTTCTGCGGTTTCCCTACATTGCCGCCGCTGGGCTTCGACACGGACGTGCCCGCCACAACGGCTCCTCGCCGGACTGAACCTGGAGTTGGCTTACTCGTCATCATCGTTTTCCTCTTCAGGAGGCTTAGGCTTAGGCTTGGGAGTCGGTTCGTCATTCAATGGCGGGCCGCCGTTATGACCCATCATCGGGTTTGGACCGATGTCGCGTTCAGGCAGATCCAAGGTTTCACGAACCTCGGCGTAATCCATCCAAGGCTGATGCCCGCCAGACCCGAGCGCTTTGGCAAACGCCTCATTCTGATCCTTGATCGAACCGCGCAACAGCGCACCCGGGTTGAACTTGGCCTCGTAGCGCTCTGCCTCTTCATCGCTAAGTAACGAGCGCTCAATTGTCTGCTGCCAAGCCTCGAACCAGGGCCCTAGGGCGTAGGCGACGAAGAACTGGCCCAGTGCCTCGATGCCCGATCCCCAGCTGGTTTCGTCCACCATTAACAGCGGCCGCGGGACACCCGAGACGCGGCCGATCTCTTCGACCTGGAGCTTGCGAAGCTCGTTCATCTGCGCGTCCTTGGCATTGGTTCCAATCGACTTATATTCGGTGTCGCCTTCCAAAAGAGGCGTTTGGCCCGCGTTCGCTGCGCCGGAATAGCGTTCCGCCCAGCTCTTTTTCAGTCGATCGAAAGCCTCGTCGCTCAGCTCGCCTTTGGTGACCAAAACGCCGTCAACGAAAGCGCCGTTCTTGAATATCCGACCCGCTGCTAATTCGGCACTCAGCGCCAGGCCAATAGCTTCCCTCGCCTGCTCTACCAGCGAGAACCCGTGCAAGCTGTCCAGTGACAGACCACGAAGATGGAAGATGTCGCGAGCGCGGTAGACGATCCTTGCGCCTTTGAGGGGCTGATACTTGTAGCTAACGGTCCAATTGTGGTTGAGCACAACTTCCATGCGCCGGGAGTCCAGCGGAACCATGCGCACGACCTTGTCCTTGCCAGTGCGCAAATCTTTTGACCACACGATCAGCGCGAAAGCATCGCGGTGAACCAGCGCGCGCAGCTGCATCAGGGCCCTAAAGTCGAAAGCCGATTGCCAATCGTTCGGGCGCCTGTGAAGAATGCGATGAACCGGATGATCAACCGCCTTCTTTTTGGTGTCCTTCTCGATCAGGTTGAGCGGCAGCATGCCGATCGAGTTCGAGATCAGGCTGCACGCCCGGAACATTGCCGGATTGCGCAGCGCTGTCTCAACGTTGACCGTGAAACCTGATGCTGTGAGTAAGCCGTCGCGCAGGAACTCGATGGCGCGCGGATCGTCAAGCGACATGAATACGCCGCTCTCAGAACCGGCAGCACGGGGCGAGCCCCGGCCTTTCGACTTGGGGTTAGCGCGGAAGATGTCCAAGAAGCCCATGGGCTAGACCATCCTCACAGCGCGATTCTCATATGGCGAGCGCTTGACCTCTGCCTTCTCATTTGTCGCCGCGCCGACGGCCATCGCGATCGTCACCATGCCGTCAATCCTTCCACGGGAGCGCTCCTTGTCGAAAGCGCGGTTCTCTTGGCCGTCACTGACGACATGGGCGTTAGCGGCGCAGCTGTAGGTCACAGGCGAAGCGTCGATGGTGATCGACTTTTCGAGGATGCGATCTTCCAGCCGCTCGATCGATCGCGGCATGGTCAGCTGCTTGTCTTCGAACCTGACCAGCTTGCCCTGGGCGTGACTGACCAGCTTCAGGCCCTTGCCAGCCGGTTCATCCGGTCCCTTGTAGCGCCAAACGTCAAAGCCGATTGCTTCGCAGGCAGCGATGAAGTCGGACATGCCGGCCGGGTCAAAGGCGAGGAACTCGACCCTGTGCGCCGAACAGATCTCCTTGACCTTGGCCGCGACGAAGGTCTTGTCGATCGTTGCGCCGGGTACAGCGGTTAGGCAGGCGGCCGGATCCAGGGCCCACTTGTCATAGGGCGCCATATCGGCGCGGGCCCGATCTTCGATGCCGTCCTTTGTCGTCCAATAAAACGTCTTAACCCAGAGGTGCCCGCGATCATCGATCCAACAGACTGAAAGCGACGTGAGGTCGTTTTTCTTTGATAGGTCGAGGCTCAGCCAGCATTTGAAGCCCTTCATCTTGGCTTCGTCTACGGCGCCCTGCACTGCGGCCCAGGCTTCCTCCGCAATCCAGAACTCGGTTGAGCCGACCGGAATGCCGAAATAGAGGCGCTTGACCGACAGCGCAGTAGACAGCAGCTGCTTGGCGGTGTTGACGCGCCCCTGAATGTTTTCGAGCGGGAACGTCACGCCCAGCGCCGGCAGTGCCTTTGACCAGACTTCCGGCTTGTCGAAAACGGTATCCCGGTCGGCCTTGTCGACACGCGCGACAAACGAGAACGCTTCGTCGTCGTCGAACTCGCCCTTGGCGACCCGCTGATAAAACTCTGAATACTCGGTTCCAACAATCTGGTTCGACGCCGGCGTATTGGTACCCAGGAGCATCAGCGCATCGCCGGGCATCTTGGCGATCGCCTCTTTCCAGAGCTCGATCGACGTGTTCGTTTTGAACTCGTGGATCTCGTCGGCCGCCACCAGCGTCGGCTTTGGTCCGGACACGGCCTCGCCATTCGCTAATGCCTGGAACAGCGCCTCGTGCTCGGGAAACTCAATCTTCCAAGCGTTGTCGCCTTCGCCGCGGATTAGAACATCGCTGCGAGAGGCCATGCTGTTCCCATCTTCATGCCCCGGCGTGGTCGCGCGGCACATGGCAACAGCATCCTTGAAGAGCACGTTGGCCGTGTTCTTGTCCTGACCGATAGCGAAGGCCTTGGCACGGTGAATGCCATAAAATCCCGTCATATAGAGGCCGATCGCCGCCATCAGCGGTGATTTAGCCTGACCTTTGCCCGTCTCGATCCATCCGGACCGAAAACGCATGCGGCCCGACTCCTTGCGCCAGCCAAACAGCGACCCGGCAACAAACGTGTGCCAGGGCAAAGGGTGGAACGGCTGACCGACGAACGAGCCTTCCGTAATCGACAGCATTGCTGGCAGGAAACGCAGCGGCCGGGTGGCATGTGGCACCGACCAGTGGAGCCCCCGGGCTTGTCCATCGCGCAGATCGCGCATGTGGCGCTCTGCAGCTGCTGCTACCAGCTCGCCGACGACGAACTTTCCGGCCAGAGCGTCTTGCGCCCAAGCCGTAACTGGATCAGCCGGCGCCGTTTCTCTTGCTCGTGAACTCATCGGATGCGCGAACCACCGTCTTTTTGCGCTCCGCCTTCGTCGCCGCAGACCGGCGCCGCGGGGAGAGGCCAAATTCTGCTTCAAGGGTCGCTGCGTCGGAGCCCATCTCACGCATGGCGGCAAAGTGCGGACTTGTTCGGGCAATCGCCCGAGCGTTGCCACGCTTCGGCTTGGTGACAGCGCCATGCTCGGCGACTTCGCGCAGGCTGCGGTCGTACAAGACGTAGGAGACAACTAGGCGCTGCAGAGCGTGCGCGTTGCCAGGAGCCATCAAGCCCCGATCGCGCAACTCGGTGGTGATCCGTCGCCAGTGTTCGACCGCAGCGCCGATCTCCAGCGGATCATTGAACAGGCTTTCCCAGTCGGGTTCGGGGACGATACTGCCGGTGTTTTCGATGAGGTTCATGTCCGGATCCGTACGTCATCTTCCAGCGCCGGTTGCAGGGCAACTAATTTCGATTACTTTGCTTCGGGGAGGCGAAATTATGAGAGTTCGTGTTGAGCAGTTAATCGCATTACTACTAGCGGCGGCAGCCGCATGGTCGCCGGGTGCAATGGCTGGACCGTTTGGTCTCGCTGAAGGACAGCGTCCAGGGGACCTTTCCCTTGGTGAGAACGTAGCGCCTGGCCACTTCATGCTTATGGAAGCGCCAAGTCCTCATCCAGAGCTAAAGGAATACCTTGTCCGCCTTGGAGCAAATAGCGGCCTCTGTTCCGTGATCGGATACACGCCCATCCTCGGTAACGAAGCTTCCGGCAAACTAGCGGTGCTGCTGGGTCATCTTGAAGGCAAATATGGGCTGTTTGGAGATCAGCCAAAGTCTGGCGCAAGAAAATGGGTTACCAGTAAGCCTGAGAACTGGGACGGAGTGGAGAGCATCACCCTATTCCAATCTGCTGGGCGCGTGGGCTTGGGATACCGTTTTTCCAATTACGGCGACTGTGAGTTTGACCCATTGCTTGGATCACCGGACGCACCGGGAGCAGATGTTTTATAGCCGCTTGGTTCGCATCACCCCTTCGGGGTGGTCTGAACTTTTATCTTGGAAATTGCTCGCAGTGCGAACGCTTGCCCCAGCCGGTCAGGCCCCAAAGCCCCTCTAGACTTTGCCCTCCCCGTCCCCTTTGATGGTGATCAGAGGAGATCATAGATGACCGACGATTCTAACCTGACACCAGGTGGCCCCGACAACACCGGAACAAGCGACCAAGCTAACCTGCCAGAAGTTCCAAGCGTATTAGATCAACCTGACGGTACCGACTGGTTCCTAGCTACACTAATACGCAATGCCGAACTTGGCCTGGAGGCTGGCGTGACACTTCAAGTCGGTGGATCGCTGGTGACAGGTCGGATCATCTCCGGTCGCAAGTACTTCGAACTGCTCGGCGAGCAGGTTGCACAGACCTTTCAAATGACTGGCGAAGGTGACCGAGAGCAATGGAAAGCCATCGTCGTCGAAGCTTACTCCGGGTGGGCGCAGGCTTTCCCGCCACAAGGCGAGGCCTCAAACCAGGGATACAATTACATTCAATTAGCGGAAGCTCGCATTTGCGATGCAGCTGGCAATTGGATTTTTGGAGAAAACACACTTTGGCGCGGCAAACTGGCCGCTGTAGATGGATTCATACCTGGCGAGATACAGCGCAGGTAAGGTTCCAAGGATGATCGGCAGCAGTCGGTCGCCCGCTAATGTCGTTGCCCTGCTCGCCATACCCATGCTCTTCACGCTGCTTGACGATGTCATGGTCGTCGGCACATAGCGGCTGCCAGTTCTTTCGATCCCAGAAAAGGCGTTGGTCGCCTCGGTGCGGTGTCTTGTGATCTACCCTCAAGCCGATGCGGCGAGGGTTGGTCTCAAGTATGCCGTCCATGCGCATCGTGCCGGGGTTGAGTAGGCCACGCGCCTTGCACTTCACGCAGAACTGGTTTTCAGGATGGGCGAGGAATACCAAGCGCTCGCGTTGCCACTTGCTGCCGTAGCCACGTTGCGAAGTTGTTTCACGCTCAGGTGATTTGCGGGCCATGCACTCCCAATCCTACTTACCACTCGCAAACCGATGGAGGTTCTGATGACTTCGGCAACCCAGATGTACGATCGATACCAACACGTTTCGCGGCGCTCGGAAGGGCTAATACTACCGGCAGGCTCAGCATTCCCCGAGGGCGCGGTTGCAGAGGAATGGAAACTGCATTCCACTGTTTCGGCAAATCGGCTTCATGCACAAGACTTGGCTGACATTCAGACCAAGGGGCACAGATATTTCAAACAGAACGTGAGCATCGGCATAGCAGAATGAGGTGCGCCGCCTGCAGACGACGACTTCGCAGAGATGTCTGCGCGCATTGCCAAAAGGCACACGCATGACACGTGTACCTTTGGCGACCCGTATTGAGCCTGCGAACGCACCGGGCGTAGGTTCGTGGCATCGCCTCAGTGGATTGTTTCGCAACCCCGCGCTGACGCCACACGCACGCCAGCGATTATATATTCGGGTGCAGGCCCAAACTGAAATGCAAAAGGCCCCCAATCGGGAGCCCTGCTTTATGGCGCGCGCCGCCAACTTATCTACTACTAGTGTGATTTGGCCCGCCGCGCAAGCAGGCCAACTCTAGCCCACTTCCTCGTTTTGGTGGATTAGCGGGAGCCGTTCGCCATCAGACCATCCGGTAGGTTTTCCAGTGTCCTTCGGCAAGAGGCGGAAGTGCCTGACTAGCACGTCCAAGGCATCCAGCAGTTCCTTCTCCAACTTGCGCCGTGCTTGACCGCCCTGCCCCATCTTGAGCTTTTCGCACAAGGCCCGCACCGACAAACCATAGACCACTACCTGATCCACAATGCTCGCAGCTCGCGCACCAAGCGCTCTACGAGCTCCTTCAAGTTCTGCCCGCGTGTCATCCTGAGAAGCTGAAACTTGATCCTGTCGCGGGCCTGAGGTGTCAACGCGAACTTGGCTGTAGTCTGTCGCCTTCATGGGCCCAATCTGGCTCGTTTCGTACAGGCTCAGGTACCGAGCAGCAGCCAGGAACTGTGCATCGCTCTTGTTTTTCACCCGGGCCAACCCACCCACCAGAACCACCTGGTTGCGCAGAACGCCGCTGTGCCGATCGTGCTGGGTTGTGACCTCGCCTTCAGCCACGGCGTCAAGCAAGCCTTGAGTGATCATCGGATTAGGCACCAGCGCCTCCTCAATCACCTTCTTGCCTTCGCCGGCTTCCACCACCGCCCGCAGCTCGTCCACGCGAAGCATGGCAGATTTGGACTTGGCCCGTTCTCGCGCCATTATGCCGTGCATCAGCCGCAACTGCGTTATGCACTGCTCATAGGCTTCAGCGTAAACGGACGATAATTCGCTTGCCCGTGCCATTGCGGCCGGAAGCTCTGATGCCGCCTGATCAAAGGTCAGGGGCTTGCCTTTACGGGGCTTGGACATGAAACGACCTCACGAATGACTGTGAGGTCGGGCAGGCTAGTCGGACGCTGTGATTATGCCTGTTCCCGCACCAATAATCAACCAATCGCTAACTATAGGTTTATCCACCAGATAGGCTTTCGGATGGGTTCGTAGAGGCACACTTCGCCCGGTAAGGGGCAAAGTATGCGACTGACAGGCTCACGGATTGGGACGCTGGCAGCACATCGCAGTAGCGGTTTTCCCTCTTCTTGGGAGGGGCACGGTAGGCCGGATATACCCCATGGCCGCTGCTTCATTCCTACGGCACTTTCCTCGAGCCACTGCGACGACATCGAGGAGAGCTTCCGGGCATTTTCAGCCGGAGTCTCGTGTGGACAATTTCAAAGCCGCTTTGCTCGTTTCGCCTACCGTCACCATCAAGAACGGAGCTACTTGGTTGAGAGCCTATGTCGCGCCCTTATCGGAGACGCACGAGGGCATTGCCATCCCTCTCCCGACTGGTCATTGCCGCTAGACGCGGATCCGAACCAGTTTTGCCCCGCAGCGGCTATGGGGCGGCCCAGGGCTACATTTTCGCCTCTCGGATCATGGTGGAGATCAGCTTCTGGACAACGAATATTCCGTCCGCCTGGTGCATATCGTTGATGTCCATTCCCGCGACGGGCGGCATCAGGTACGGGGCGCCTGCCTTACGGGCATAGAATTCGCCCGCGCCCAGGCCATTGAACTGTTCTGGCTTGGCCTTCGGTGGAGCGTCGTGGTCAGCAGCTATCCAGCGCCGGCCGCGAATGCTTTCGCCCACCCGAGCAATATTGGATGCTGAGAAGCACACCAGGATGGTGTCGCGGCGGCTAAGGCCTTTGAGGGCTGCACGAAGCGAGAGGGCGGTAGCGAAGCCCTCGCACAGCCAAGTATCGAGGCCGCTAGCCACCCTGTGGGTCGCGCCACCCATATCACCGCCGTATAAGAATTTCTTGGTGCCGTCGGTCCAGATCAGTTGGACGCTGGTGACGCGCAGCCCGATCCGAGCAGGAACCACGATCGCAGCGCCACCACACGCCGGCACCAGGTAGTCCCCCCCGATCCTCGCAACCACCTCATCCGCGACCACCAGCGGCTGTTCACTAGCGAAACCTTTGCGGGCCAAATAGGGATGGGGGCCGGGCTGTGCTGCAGCAATGATCCGGGTAGCAGTCCCGGCCGCGCGGTCCGCCCTGGCGCGCTCTGCCTGCCAATCGTCCGCGCGCTGCTGAGCGTACCGGCGCTTATCCTCAACTGTGCGCTCTTCCTTGAGCCACACGGTTGCCTTATCGCCGGTTTGCCAGTTTACGCAGGTCACCCGGTCATCGTCACAGATGATCCGGCCGTCGCCTTTGCCGTTCTTGGCATGTGTGTCAGCCTTCACCCACTTGCGCATGGCAATATGACCGCGGGGCGGGACGATGCCGACAGAAACGCAGGCTTGCGTGATGGCCTCTTCCAACGTCATGCGGCTGTCGCCCGACGGTAGCGGCTGACTTCACGCTCTATCAGGGTCCACTCTTCCGAACGAACGCCCTTGCTGTCCCCAAAGGCCTCATACAAGCCAAATGGGAGGTTGCTGTCGGGGTAGATCCCGCGCCAGATGCCATAGGCCCACTTGCGGGCTGCAGCCTCGCCTTTCTTGCTATTCACTTGGCAGTAAACCAGCGCGGCGTTCCACATGCGGCGTGGATCATTCAGGCAAGCGGCGCGAAGGCCCTTGCGTGGCGCGAAGGCTTTACCCGGGGCGTGATCGAGATCAATCATGGTGCCCTGCACTACTTCTATTTCGCCGCGCGCCGGACGCTCCCACCCGCATGCAGGGCAGGCGCTTTCACCGGGCGCCATCTGCGTTCCACACTCGCCGCAGAACCGCTCTTTCTTGACCTTGTCCTTGGGCTCCCGAACCTCATTGTCTTTCTTCTGCGCATTGGACAAGCTGTCGACGCCATACTCGAAAAGCCAGGCGGTATCGTCAGCGAACGATATGCAATTGCCAGAGTGATCCAGCCAGAGGCCGAACTCTTTGCCGGGATGGATGCGCATCACGCGGCCCATCTCCTGAATATGGCTTGAGAAGCTCTTGCGGTACGGCCGGCAGGAGATGCCACACAGCACGTCCGGTACGTCGAAGCCCTTTGTCAGCACGGCGCAGGAGACCAGGCCATCAATGGCGCTGTCGGGCTTGCGGAACTCTGCGATCTTGTCCCGGCGCTCCTGATCGTCTGTGTCGAGATAGCTGATTTGTTGGAAGTTGAACCCGGCTTCCGCGAACTGGCGGCAAAGCTCAGCGCCATGCTTGACCGACGGGGAGAACACGATCGTCTTGACTGGTCCGCCGAAAGTCTTGCGGGTCTGCTCGACCCAAGTTTCGACTACGTTGCCAATGATCTTGATGCCGCGCTGTCCGGCCTCTTCCTCTTCATATTCGCCGTTGAACTTTTTCTTGGCTCCCGCCATGTCGGCGCTGACACAGGCCTTGATGCGGAGTGGAGAGAGAAATCCCTCAGCCAGAAGCTTATTGACGGTGGTGCTGTTGACCAGGCCGTCCCAGTGTTCATCCATCCCAGCCGTGAAAGGCGTTGCCGTGAGGCCAATCACCTTGGCATCAGCAGCGCGGTTGATCAGCTCAACCACGGATTTATAGGTGGCGTGGCATTCGTCCCAGATGATCAGGTCCGGCAGATCGCGGATATTGCGCCGCGCTAAGGTCTGGGCGCTGGCAATCTGCACCGGCTTTGCATAATCGGTGAGGTAGTGGTCGGCTTGGATGATGCCATGGTCGATGCCATAGAGGCCGAACCGCTCGCTGGTCTGGTCGATGAGCGCAACACGGTCGACGATGAACCAAGCGCGAGAGCCCTTGTTTTGTGCCTCCTGCACGATGTTCATTGCCATTTCAGTCTTGCCAGCTCCAGTGGGAGCGACCAGCACTTGCCGGCGCCGCTTTTGCCGAATTCCATCACGGAGCAGCTGAACAGCACCGGACTGATAGGGGCGCAGGGAAACATCCCGCTTCTCGATCTGGAAAAGGGTCATTGCTGCACCCCGCCCAGTTCCTCGCGGACGATCCTGCCCGCTGTGGAGACGAACCAGGACCAGTCAGAAGCATCCACGTTCTCAGGCGGCTGCGCATACAGAACCCGGGCGAACTGGCCCCATGTGAACGGCGTTGTGTCATTCTCCGAGACGTCTGGCGGCAATGATGCAACCGCGGTTCGCAGATGCTGTTCGATCGCCTCTCGGTTCTCGGCAATCCAGTTGCGCTGATCCGTATTCAGATGCGCAGAGCCCACAATGGTTATCTTGCCCTGCTCGAGCACGATGTCAGCGCCCAGCGCCCGCACCTTCTGCAAAACAGCACCAACATCAGCCACGGGACATTTCCCCCGTTGCCATGTCGATCACGACGTCATCGTTTGCGCCGTACTCGTTCGCCAGCTTCCGCCAGTACTCAGAGCTGCGCAGGTTCTTGACCTTTTCGGCGCTCTCCCGCTCCACCTGACGCTGCAGCAATTCAATGCGCTGGCGGAGCCCTTCGATGACGTTGGCGAAACCACCGCGCTCGTATTCCACGACCATATCGTCGTACTTGGCCACTGTCCGCCGGAGCTCTGCGATCTCTTCGTCTTGTGCCGCGATGGTATTCCGCAGATCTTCCAACCCATCAGCGTCTGTTTCGGCTATCGGGGTGGTAGCGCGCTGGGCGCGGCGCTCATCACCGGCGGCAATATGCTGCTGTATTTCAGGTGGCAGGTTGCTGGCCACTTCCTGCCGGCGCTGCTCGTCTGCCTTCTGCGCCTCAATCGGCACTGAGCGGGCCGATGCCGCAACGGCCTTGATCGCAGTTTCCGGGCGCTCGCCGCTGTCCACGCGCTGCCTGACTGCTGCCACGGACGCAGGCAGATCGGTCTTTAGCGCCTGCACGTCACGGTGTGAAATGTCCAACGCGCTAGACAATTTGACGCCGCCGAATATCGCATCCGTGACCTTGGCCTGGTCGATCAGCTGGTAGGCGCGTGATCGGACAATTCCCCAGCGAGCATCGCAATACGCTTCGAACGTCTTGTGTTTAGCCCGGTAAAGTTTGCCGTCGCGGATCTCGGTGAGCGCCCGGCCCACCTCAGTAAAAACGGCCACGCCGCGCTCGATGACCGCCTCGCAGCGGGCAAGGTGGGTGGCCTCATCTGGCTTCAGTGCGTCTGGCAAAGCTCCGCCGCTAACGATCTTGTCGCGCCGCATGTTCAATGATTTCCTTGGAACGGCGGGGGCCGGTTGTCCGACTAGCCTGCCCGACCGTGATAAGTTGGGGTTCAGAGCTTAGGCGGCGGCTGTTTCAGCGCGACGGGCTTTAGCGGCCTCAATGACGCCCACGATTTCCGAGCGCGGCCAACGCGAAAGAGCGCCCAGCTTTACGGGCTTCGGCACGGTGCCGTCAGCAACACGGCGCCAGAATGTGGGGACGCTCACTTGAAGGAACTTTGCGCCTTCTCGTGCGGTAAGAAGTGGATCGGTGGGTTCCATTGGCTCGCCTCGTATTCGGTTGATACGAGACGAGTGCCAGATGATCTAGCTGAGTGGAACACTTGCAGAACAAGCATAATTCAAACCAAGCTTCTGCGTGTATTATGCGGGCAATTCTGCTTCAATTTGCTCTGGCGCTTTGGCTTGAATGTCCTCGCGCAAAGCTCGTTTCAGAGTGTCGATAGATGCTTGATGTCCGGAAGCACGATTAACTTGTTGCATCACCCGGGGCCAAGACATCCCCCCATGTCCCATTGGGAACAGCCTCCGATAAGTTGCCAACGTCTCAACACGAACGATTGGCGGGCGCCCAGCGGACGACGGCAAGTTCTGGTTTTCCCTGAGTGCTTCCTCTGCGAACACCTTTGGCCAATGATCCGCCACGTACTCGTTAGGCACGCATAAAGCCCAACCCTCAAATGGACGGAGTACATCTATTACGTCGGCATTTTCTTCTAATTCCGCCCGCGGCAGTTCGGCTCCCAATTCCCGAAGCTTCCGAACATAGTCTACGGCTGCAAGAGAAATCGTGTAGAAGCTGCGCTCATAGAAAAATGGTAAGTCCTGGTGGAAGATTTCATAACCATGCTCGCGAGCCACTTTGAAAAGGCTCTGGTTCTTCTCTTTGGCCTCTGCCGCGATCTCGTCGAACGGGACGAGCACCAGATCGTACATCCTATTGAAGTTCTTTGGTATCGGTGGAAGATCGGGTTTGTCCCGCACGATGTCTTCAAGCTGGGTGATACTTAGCTCCCAGAATTCGGTACGAGTTCGCAGCTCTCTCATATCGAACTTCAGCAGCACACCTGAGGGTGAGCAGATGTGGGCGTGTTTTTCGATCGACCTGAGGAAACTGTACTCGGCAAAATCCCACATAGTATGTGTGCGGAGTATAATTTCCCCAAAGCGGGAGTCGTCGTCTCCCTCGTACCAAGAACTGATGTGCTTGATCAGTTTGTCCTGAAAATCCCAAGTTAGTCGGTTTTCTAAGTCTGATAGCGACGTGAAGCCTTGTGGGCAGAACATCTACCTGGACCCTGTAAGTTGGAGTAAAGCGCCGTTCTGGCCAGTCGCATGGCGCGCCCAGCGCTCCACTAAGACGCGCCGCTGTTCGATGTAGTCTGTTCTGCGATATGCCCGCTCGACACTGCCACCGACGGTATGGCCAAGCATTGTTTCCGCCACTTCGTGTGGAGCATCAGTGGCCTCGGCTAGCCAGTCGCGCAGGCTGGAGCGGAACCCATGCGGTCGGGCTTCCAAACCGGCCCTCTCCATATGGCGCGCCATGGTAGCGTCCGAGATCACGCCCTTTTTGACGCTGGGGAATAGAAAGCCGTCTCGGGCATGGCGCCTAGCCAGGTCGACAACGGCTTGCGCTTCGGTGGACAGCGGGATCCGGAAATCAGTGGTCGCGCCTTTGCGGCCCTTCATCATTTCGGCGGGTATGGTCCACACGTCACCGTCGATCTGTTCTTCTCGCAAGAAGCGCAGCGGGCTGGATCGCGCGCCCGTAAGGATCAGCAGGCGCAGCGCGAGGTGAGTAAGTGTTGGTTCGGCGAGCGTAGAATAGAACCCCGGAACTTCCTTCCATGGCAACGCCGGAATGTTCTCGGCCTGGTGCCGCTGCTTGCCGAGCAAGGCGCGAGCCTTATCGGTTACCTGGAGGTCCACATCGATGCCGAGGGCTGCAGCGTGCTTGAGGCAGATGCTCAGGCGGTTCATCGCCTTTCGTGCCGTGTCCGCTTTGGTGTGCCATAGAGGTGCCAGTAGATCGCGGATGTCTTTCTGATCGATGTCTGCAACGGGCACGCCGCCCAACTTGGGCAAGACGTGCAGTTCCAAGGGGCTGAACCATCGGCCCGCGACCCCGTCCCCCTTGAGTTCCGCCTTCCGGCTCTCGAAGGCGTCGACGGCTATTTCACGTAGCAGATGCAGATTGCGTGCAGCCTCACGGCGCAGGCGCTCGCGCTCTTTGATCGGGTCAACGTTCTCCAATGCCATCGATCGCCAGCGCTGGGCGGCCGATCGGGCGTCCTTGAGCGACACGTCGGATAACGAGCCTAGGCCCATCTCGCGGCGCCGGCCATGGACGCTGAGGCGCAGCACCCATTGGGCCCCGCCATCGTCGCGCTTGTGTAGCCAAAGCCCACCACCATCAGCATGCTTACCAGGAGCAGCAGACTTAATGGTCAGAGCAGACAGTCTGTGCAGTTCACGCGCCATTCCAATCCACCCGCTAATCCACCTTTCACGTAAGTACCATGTGATAATGGATGATAGGACAGGAAATGGAATGAAACAAGAACACGCCCAGTTTTCCTAGGGTTTGTCACCACAAGATATCGGGTGATATGCGATGATTTTGGTTCTGGCGTCCGGCGGGGGGCACCAATTGCCTGCACGCGATGCGTTCTGAGGCAAAGCTAAGCTCCCACCCACAAGCGCCTTATGCCATCGCCCAAGAGGATCACGCCACCGGCTGTGGTCAGAGGAGCGGTGAGCTTTGCCAGTGCCCAATCCACGCCGCCGCGAATGCGCTGGAAGATTGCGTTCGACTGGGCGTGAAACAGCATCTGGCACCCAATCATGAGCAGCAGTGGTGCGCAGTAGACCAGGCAATAAAGCGCGATGGCTAGAACGCGGGTCAGCATAGTGAATACGGGATCAAGCAGCAGCACATTGACAGCAGCGAAATAGGGCAAGGCACTGGTCAGGTCTGCGATTGTGCTGCTTGCGGCAAAGATCAGCACTGCGGTGCCGCTCAAATCCGCTGGCGGTGTCAGCGTCACCCCGGCCCGTGACGAGTTCCAGAGCCAGATACCGCCGATGAGCAAGGCCAGACCGCCTAGCGCTTCCAACGCGCCTAAAGACCACCAGGGGAGCACGGGCGCGATCAGGGCGACCAGTGACTGCCATCCCGCGAGGAGCAATAGACCGCCGGCGAGATAAGTCACATAAGTTCCCGCCGTGAAGATCAAGCCGTTGATCAAGGACCGGGGCGTGCCCAGGAGGTACACCAAGGCCGCGATGGAAAACGGATTGAGAGCGTCGGCAATTGCCAAACCGAGCAGACTTGGAATTGTTATGGTCAAAGCTCATACTCCTATGTATACCGTCTGGACGGTTTAGTCAGGAATAGAACTCATGGAAGAAAAGAACAAGAGGGCTGAGCCCGCGCGGGCAAGATTGCTTGCGGCGGCATCCAAGATCGTTCGCGAGCAAGGCGCGCTGGCCCTGACCTTGGACGCCACGGCACGTGAGGCAGGCGTCAGCAAAGGTGGCCTGCTTTATCATTTCGCCACCAAGGAGGCCTTGATCAGCGCCATGGTCGAGGAATTCGGCAATCAATTATGGGACGAGGTTCACGAACTTCAAAGCCAATACAAGGATCAGGCGGGATCGCTTACGCGCGCCATTATCGGCCACACCGAGCGGAGCACGGGTGAGGCAGACAAGCTCCCAGTCGCCTTGATCACGGCGCTTGCCAACAATGCTGCGCTGCTCGAACCTGCCCGGCAACTCGTGCGCGAGCGGTTCGCGGCACTGCACGACGACGGTATTCCGTTCGAGATCGCGGCCATCGCCAATCTTGCTGCGGACGGGTTGTGGTTCATGGAGCTTTTGGGCATCGAGCCCTTCAGCCTCGAGGACCGCTCCCGCGTGTTCCTCGCTTTGCGGGAGCTCATTGATGGCGCTTCTTAGCCTGATCGAAGTCTAACTTGTTCCGTCACCGCCTGTTAACGGTGCGCTCAAGTTTGCGGCGCCGTTAAACGTCTTGCTCACTTCCGATTGGCACCTTGCTCGCATGTAAACCAGGCGAGTTTTGCCATGATGAACACTCTTGCGGCATCCCTTCTCAAGCTTCGAGACCGCACCACCCTCGGCCAGCAGGTGGCCATGGTCACTACAGCCTTGTGTTTGGGGCTGATCATTGCGCTCTCGGCGACCGCAGCCTATGTGGCGCGCCAGCAAGCCACCAACCGGGCAGAAAGCGAAATCGTGGGCGTCGCGTCCAACATGGCGGAACGCCTTGACGCCCGCATGTTCGAGCGATTCCGCGAAGTGCGCAATCTAGCGGCGCTGGAGCCGCTACGCGACATCTGGACCGGAGAGCCGGCGCAGATCCGCACCGCGCTCGAGCAGTTGCAGGCTAGCTTGCCTGAATATGCATGGATTGGTTTTGCTCTTCCCGACGGTACGGTGAAGGCCGCAACGGGCGGCATGCTGGAAGGCGTTTCGGTGGCGCAAAGGCCCTGGTTCATCGACGGCAGCAAGGGCCTGACCGTCAAGGACGTGCACGACGCCAAGCTCCTAGCCGAAATGCTCGGACCGCAGGCCAATGGCGAACCGTTCCGCTTCGTGGATGTGGCTGTGCCGGTCAAGAGCGCGACGGGCGAAACGCTGGGGGTCTTAGGTGCTCATATGAGCTGGACCTGGGCCAGCGTTGTCCGCGAAACGGTGCTGCAGCAGGTGGATGCATCGCTTGCCACCGAAATTTGGGTGTTGAGCAGCAATGGCTCTGCCCTGCTCGGCCCCGAATATGGCAGCATGCCTTTTGCGCAACCCACGCTGGACGCGATCAATGCGACCGGCCGCATGACCTTCACGGACGCTAGCGGAAACGCCGAACATCTCAATGCCGCGGTCAAGACCAAGGGTTACCTTGAGTATCCCGGCCTGGGCTGGACCGTTGTGGCACATCGCCCGTTGGACCTTGCTCTCGCTCCCGCCAACCAACTTGCTGCGATCATCATCCTGATTGGCCTAGCCTTCGCAGCAATCGGCGCGGCTGCCGCCAATATGCTGGCCCGCCGCTTGACCGAACCGCTGGCAGAGCTGGCTGGCAGCATTGACCGTATCGGGCGCGACCCCGCGGCTACCATGATCGCCCGCGATCACTCCTCGCGCGACGTGTCCTTGCTCACTGTCTCGATACGCTCGTTGCTGCGCCGCCTTGGCATGGCCGAAACTGCCCAGGAAACTGCACAGCGCGAAGCCGTTTTAAACAAACAGCTCCTAGCCGAAAAGACTCTACGCATGGGCGAGGATATCCATGCGCTTCAGATCCTGGCGGATACCGACCCATTGACTGGTCTTTTGAACCGGCGCGCGTTCAACGTGTTCGGCGTCGACGCCATGAACTACTTCAAGCGTCACAAGCGAGACGTGGGTGTCCTGGTCATCGACATCGACTATTTCAAGCGCGTCAACGATACCTACGGTCATAGCGTCGGCGATGATGTGATCCAAGCCGTCGGGCGGATCGTGCAGGAGGAAGCTCGCACCATCGACAAGGTGGCGCGCTTCGGCGGCGAGGAATTCGTGGTTCTGATGCGCGACACCGAAAAGCGGGGGCCCGTTATTCTCGCCGAGCGTATCCGCGAAAAGATCGCCAGCGGGCTGATCGGGCACCCCGAGCATGGCACGATCCATGTGACGGTATCGGTCGGCAGTGCCATGGCGTCGGAGGCGGATCGGGACATTCAGGACGTCATCGAGCGCGCCGACCGGGCGCTCTACCAAGCCAAAACGCTGGGCCGCAACCGGGTCGTCTTGGCCGAAGAAGTGGCGCAGTTTGAAACTATGGCAGCCTAATAGGGCAGCTATCTGCAGTTCCTGCCAGAAAGATTGCGGCCTTGGTCTTGCTAGATTGCAAGGCCAAGGCCGCACTGCTTTCGTGTACCGGCGCGCTGACGACTGCTTCTTTAACCGAACTGATAGCTGAACAAGCGAATGGGTAGGAGGCCGTCTTGCCAGGCCGGGGCTGCCCAACTCCAGGCGAGCGCCCAGCTGGAAACAAGGCCGGTGCCGAGCAGCGCAAGTACCACCAGGCGCAACCACGAGCGCACACGGGTGGCCGAGAGCCAGCCCAGCGAAGTTGCCAGCATCGCCGCCGCGGGCAACCAGGCGCTGAATCCCCAGCCAAATAGAGTGTTTCCGATTGCCAGATACACGGGGGCAAGTAGGGCAAAAAGTGTCGTGAGTACTTTGCGGCGACGGTCCGGAACGAAGAGGTGCAGGGTCAAACCCAGCGTGACGGGCGCCGTGAGAACAAGCAGTAGTAAGCTTGGGATCAGAGGCTCGCTGCTGCTGCCGAACACCTCAAGGAACGGCGCAGCCATGGTTTGCAAATCAACGCCCGCACGGGCTGCCATCGCTGCAAGACCTGCCATGATGATCAGCACAGGAATAGCGGCAACGATGATCATGGCAGCGAATACCGAGGGCTTTTGCCGTGCCTCCTCTTCCCGAAGCGGAACCATGAGGATCAAGAGGGGCAACAGCAATGCCAAGGCCGGTCCGGCCAGCAGCAGCAAGGGCAGTGTCAGCGCATAGTTGATGATGGCCTGAACGTCGCCAATTGCTTCCAGGCGCCGGCAGGTAGGGATCAGAATGCCCAGGGCCAGCACAAGCAGGAACTCGGGCGTGGCAGCTGTGATGGAGAGCAGCATCATGCCCTGCCCCGCAATAAGCCCCAGCACCAGTAGCGCCTGCCAGGCCGGCCAATCATTGCCGCGCAGCAGCCGGTACGACATGGCGGCTGCAAGGGTGGCCAACATCACGTAAATCAGAACGAGGCCGGTTTGCAGGTCCAGCATCGGGCTCAACCCGCTGGCCATCCAGCCGGTGAGCAGTTGCAGAACGCTACCGTTCCAGTTGAGGAAGACGCTTTGGTTAAGAGTAAAGCCAAGCACACCATTGCCGGCCAGATTGCCGCTGATGATCAGAAGGAATATCGCGACCAGCAGGCCTGCAGGCAGCGCCAGCTTGGTGCGGTAGCCGCTATTGGCCAGGCGAAATGGTGCCACTGCACTCATGACGCCTGGTCCTTCTTGGCGGCTGCAAGATTGGCCTGGGTAACGGCCGAGGTCCCGTGTTCGGTTTTCTCCCAGTAATGGGGGTTGCTGATCAATTGCTTGAGCGCCTTATAGGACGCGATCGAGTGGAGAACCCAATAGAGCGGCAGTGTCAGTCCGGCAGGCACTAGATCAAAGTAGCGCCGTTTAAGGGCCGCCACGACGCCGAAATAGATCAGAAACAGATTGCCGACGACGAGATTGAACAGCGCCATGGTTCCGAACGGTTCGGGGAAGAGCCAGCCGAACGGCACCACATGGAGGACGAACATTAGGAGCGTTATGGACCATAGGATCGGATTGAGCAGATTGGTGAATGCTGGCGCGCCAATGAAGAAGTGGAATGAAAAGAACCCAACCGGCCCGATCGAGCGGTAAAGATGGACCGGGTGGCGCATATGAACGAGCCAGGTCTGCATATAGCCCTTGATCCAGCGCGACCGCTGCTTGATCCAGCTTGGCAGGACGCCATTGGCCTCTTCATAAGTCGTCGAGTTGATGACCCCGACCGTATAGCCTTCTTGTGCCAACCGAACGCCTAGGTCGGCATCCTCGGTGACGTTGTAGGGGTCCCAGCCATTGATCTGCCGGAGTACGGCTAGCTTGAAATGGTTGGACGTTCCGCCCAGTGGGATCGGTACCTTGAGGCAATCAAGACCCGGTAGCAGGAAATCGAACCATTGCGAATATTCGAGCGTGAACATGGCCGTAAGCCAGTTTTCGCCGCGGTTGAAGTAGTTGAGACGCCCCTGCACGCAAGCCAGGTTTGGCGAGGAAGTGCGGAATGCCAGAACGGCTTTCTTGAGTTGGTCCGGCTCGGGCTGATCTTCGGCGTCGTAAATGGTCAGGAATTCGCCACGGCAGAACTGCAGCGCATAATTGCAGGCTTTAGGCTTGGTCTTGGGTTGGCTTGCCGGAACGCGGATGATTTCGAAATTGCCGGGCAGGTTCAGCGCCTTGGCCGCATCGATTGTTTCGTCGTCATCCTCTTCCAGCACGAGCTTTACTTCGAGCTTGGAGGCCGGATAGTCGAGCCCCTTGAGCGCCTTGGCGAGCAGCGGCAGGACCCGTGCCTCGCGGTACATCGGCACCAGCACCGTATAGACCGGCAGATCATGGTTGGGCAGGCTGGCGACGGCTTCGTCGGAAATGACCATGTCGGCGCGACGGCTCGACCCAACCCAGGTGAGGATGAACTTGAACACGAAAGTCAGCGTGTAGAGCACAGTAGCGGCTGACATCAGCACCACGGAAGTGGTCATGGGTGCTGCGATCAATGCAAGCAGCACAATTCCGAGACATACGAGGATGGTCGTCTTTTGCGATTTGGTGACGGTGTATTTGGCGGAATGCTCCGGCTTCCACTCATAAAGCCCCTCGCGTGCCATATGGCTGTCGCGCTCGCGAAACATCGATTGCGTTTGCCACAAGATGTCGTAGGGCGAGGTGATCACGAAATCATAGGCGTTGCCATATCGGGCGCTTGCCCATTCTTGCGCGACGTCGTTGATCGCAATGGTTGCCACCAGCATCTTGCCGTCGGCGATCTGCCAAGGAATGAGATTTAGCTCAGTATAATCGATGCGGTCTTCTTCGGCGACCAATTGGGGATCGCTGGGTGTTTCCCGCAGATTGACAAACGGCAGGCCGTAAACGCCGGCAAGCGCTTGGTAGTAATAAAGGCGCCGGACATAGCCCTGCGCAATCAGCACATGGGAGAGCTCATGCCCCCATTCGGCACTGTGGCGGGTTGCGGCAGCAAGGTCCACCAGCGACAGCTTGCCTTGGCTGACTAGCAGATCGGCAACGGCAAGCTGCAGCGCATCGCCGACCAACGGTCGTTGCGGGGCTTCAGGACCATGAAGTGGTACTTGTACGGCATTGTTAAGCATAAACCCGAGGCTATGGGCGAAGGTATGAAGCTTCTCTCAAGACGCCGATCACAATTCTTCTGGCGCTTGCGGGTCGCCCTTTGAACAAAGCTTTTTTAGAGCAGATGGCATTCTGAACAGTATCTAAACACTCGGTTCACGCCGGCGTGAGCCACGGCCCATTATGACACGCCTCATCAAACAGCGCCCATTGCGCTGCACAAATGAGGAAATCAACATGTACAAAACATTGTCTGTCGCAGCTTCCGTTGCTTTAGCGCTAATCGGATTTGCAGCAAGTGCTGCTCCATCACAGGCTGCAACCCGCTTGATGAGCAGCTCGCTAGAGGGCTTTGTCTATCGTTGTGAGCACCACGGCGGAGCCTTTATGCAGGACGGTAATCTCGTCGGCTGCCAGACGCCATCGGTTCCGGTTGCTTGCGAGTATTTTGATGAGCGTCAAGCTGTCTGCGAATGGCCCGGCATTGCTAATCAGATCGCTGTCATCCGTGTGATCGGCACGCTTCCCGCGTCAAGCGTTGGCGGCAGTTCGTCAGGCTCAGGTTATAGCGGAGGTGGCGGCAACAGCGGCGGCGGTCTGCTTGGCCCTGGCGATATCACCGATGTCCCCAATGACGAGCCTGAACCAGGCTTTGAAGGACCTTCGAATTTTGCCGCTGACTAGCTTTGGTCTTGGTGAAGGTACAGCGCTGCCCCACTATGGGCAGCGTTCAACTTTTGCCTTGCTAGGCCTCCACTTATTCCAAGCCACCGGTTAGATCCTCCGCTTGGACGGAGAGTTTCAGGTGAGTCTTGTTTTGTTCATCGCATACGAACATATCGTAGCGACGGGTGCGCCAGAGTTGAATACCTTGGTCCTTGAGCATCTGGCCGGCCACAACGACCGCCTGCGCCTTGATGTCTTCGGTCGTGGCACATTCTGTGCCTTCCAAATCGGGCACGAACTCGCCGTTTACGACATGAAAGAAGTACTTGGGCATTGGTGCCTCCGTTCTTTGTGTGCGAATGAAGCTCATGGCTATGTGGTTGCTGTTAAACAGAAGTTAGCTTGGCTAATAGCCGCGCCAGTGCCGCAGGATGGCCCGTGCGAAGTGGTGCACCGGCAGTTCATCCGGCATTAGTGGCCTGCTCTGATGATTTGACGTTTTTGCAGGCGCTTTCGTTTCAGTTGGTTCAGTCCGGACCAGCTTAACAACGCAGCCAACCAGCTTGTCGCGATCCAGCGGCTTTTCGAGCAACGGCACATTGTTGAAGCGCGGGGGAATGGCTTTGCGCTGATAGGCAGTGGCAAACAAGATCGGGACGGATCGCTCAAGCAGTTCATCGGCAAATTCGAACACTGTTGTGCCATGAAGATGAACATCCAAAACGGCTGCATGAACGCGTAATTTGCCGGGCGGTCCGATCAACTGATTCGCATAGAATGGCGTTGGCGCCGGTCCAAGCACCGTTGCCCCCAGATCGCGCAACTGCGCACAAACGTCCTTGGCAAGCAGGTAATCGTCCTCGACCACGAGGATACGTTTTCCTGTCAGGTCCAGCCCTTCCTGATTCAAGAATGTTTCTCCCCTTGAGCGCTATAGTATCTAACCTGCGCAATCCGGTCGGCACTTCCTGCAGTGCCGCTACTGCGCATCGCGACCGCCTATGACGCAACGTACCGTCGCCAAGCGTCAATGCCGTTGTCCCGGATCGGATTGGTTCTTGCTTCAAGTTTAGATCATGAAGGTAAAGCAGCGTGCCTGCGGCTTGCCAAGGTTCTCGGCAGCGTCTGCCTGATCGAGCAATATCATCGCTAATCGTCCAGTAAGTTCTTGCCTGTAGCGTTTGCTTTCTGTGAGGGCGGATTGCATGTCGTCTCTGGAATTTTACTCTGCTGCATCGCCGGATGCCATGATCGTTGCAGATGATCGAGGACTGATCCGTCACTGGAACGCCGCTGCCGAGCGGATGTTCGGGCTGAAGGTAAGCGAAGCGCTCGGCACTTCGCTCGACATAATCGTGCCCGAGCCGATGCGCGGCGCGCATGCCGAAGGCATGAAGCGGCTCCTGGCTGGCGGTAAGCCGCGCGTTGTCGGCAGCGTCGTTGAAGTCACTGCCCAGCACGTGGATGGCCGATTCTTTCCTATCGAGATGTCTTTGTCCATGTGGACGGAAGACGGACAGGCGCGTTTCGGCGCGATGATCCGGGACGTGTCAAGCCGGCGCGCCAATGACGAACGGCTGCATCATCTCGCCCATTACGACCAACTCACGCTGTTGCCAAACCGGGTTTCGTTTCTTGAGAAGATCGAAGCCGCACTATCGCCGACGACGCCCGCAACGGTGATGCTGGTCGATCTCGACCGCTTCAAGGAAGTCAACGACCAGCACGGCCACGCGGCAGGCGATGCCGTGCTGATCGAGACGGCCCTGCGCATCAAGAGATGCGTGCCTGGCGAGATTGCAACTGTTGCCCGTTTGAGCGGCGATGAGTTTGCGATCCTTCTGCAAAATACCGCCAATCCGCTGCAGGCTGACGCGATTGCGAAAAAGCTCCGTGACGAACTGCGCCGTCCATTCGATCTGGATGGCCATCTGGTGTGGGTAGGTTGTAGCGTCGGGATTGCCATGTCGCCCAGCCATGGCGAAGACGCGGCAACCCTGATCGGCAGCGCCGATTTGGCGCTCTACAAAGCCAAGGCAGAAGGCGGCGATCAGCAGTCGCTTTTTGTGCCGACGCTTAAGGCAGTCGCCAGTGCGCGCCGCAGCCTTGAAACGGAACTCAGGACAGCCTGGGAGCGCCGGGAGTTCGAGTTGTACTACCAACCGCAGGTGCGTTTAAAGGATCGCAAGATCGTGGGCGCTGAAGCCTTGCTGCGCTGGCAGCACCCGGCACGGGGCTTGCTGCAGCCGTCGGCCTTCATTGAAACTTTGGAAAACAGCAGCCTGGCTGCACCAGTGGGCCAATGGATCCTGGAAAGCGCCTGCAAGCAAGCCGCCCTTTGGAATGAAGCGGTACCGGGTTTCCTGATGGGCGTTAATCTTTTCAGCGCGCAGCTTAAATCCGACCCGTTGCCCCAGATCGTCCAGCACGTTTTGGCGAGTACCAAGTTCCCGGCCCGGCAGCTGGAGCTTGAAATCACTGAAAACATCATGCTCAACGATGGCGCCACGTCAAAAGAGCAATTGCAGCAATTGCATGACATGGGGGTCGGTCTGGCCTTTGATGATTACGGCACCGGCTATGCATCCCTGGCGTTTCTCAAGCAATTCCCTATTACCCGGCTCAAGATCGACCGCGGCTTTGTCAGCAACGTTCGGGCAGATGGGGCTGATGCGGCGATCGTAATGGCCGTGATCATGCTGGCGCGGCGGTTCGGTCTTTCAGTCATCGCCGAAGGCATCGAAACTATAGAGCAGGAAGTTCTGCTGAAGAAGTGGCGCTGTCCGCAGGCGCAAGGCTATCTCTACAGCAAACCCGTTAGTGCCCAGGTGTTTGGCTGCATGCTGGCTCGGCCTCGTGAAGAAGCGCGGCAGTTAGCGGGTGCCTGACAAGGCTTACCGGGTCAAGATGGAAGAGTTTTAGGCGCTCTTCTGCCGTTGTTCCCTTAAACGGGCAGCTTTTCGCGCAGCTCTAAGTTCATCGATATTGGGCTGCCGCCAGACGGGGTTCACGCTCGCGAATTTAGCAGGCCAGGTCTTGATCAGTTCATCGAACGACGCCGGACGCCATTGGCCCCAGACATATTGCTCATTGCTGGGCAAGCCTGGATAGAACTGCTCCAGCACATTTGAGTCGACCGGCTCGCCATCGCAACCGGTGAAAAGCACTATGCTATACTCCGCGGTCATCACCGGCCGGTCCAGGGGCGGCAGATCGTCGGGATGGATAGGATAGCGCCGGCGGCGGCGTTCGTTGGCACGGGTCCGGGCAGCCTGGGCTTCGTCCGAGCCGCTTCTTTCCACCTGGCGCTTGCGGCGTTCCTCGGGTTCGTTTCGTTGTGCGGCCGTTTCGATCTGGTCCCAGCGGCGGCGCAACTCGTCGTATGAGCGAAAAGGTATGGTCCAGACCCGGCGCTCGGCGTCCCAGGCGGCAAACGGCACTTGACGCAGTTGCTCGACCACAGTGCGAGAGTAGGGCGTCTGCACCTCTAGGTGGTTTCCATTTAATGTGAGGTATTTCGAAACAATCGGATCGAAGACATAGGCATCCCTGCCCTTTACATCCGCATACGCGCTCGTTCCGGCAAACTCCCGCGCCAGCCACTTTTGAAAGCGCCGGTCCGCCGTTTTGCCCGGGATGAACCAGGCCTTGCGATCGTCACTCCAGCGGGCGCGGGGGAAGTTCTGGCGGAAGTGCTCTACCGTCATGCGATCATAAGGGAACGCTGCTGTTGCTCCGCTCGCCTCGTGTGCTTTTTCGCCGCTCGTCATTTTCGCGCTGCCGTTCCGGGCCTCCACAGCTGAACGCAAGCGGAGTCCAACTGGTTCAGGTGCTATCTTTGCCGCAACCACGCGCACCCGCGGCCCTTTCAAGGTCATGGCTTCTTCGCCCAATCATTCAAGCATCGCCGCACCAGAGCCCGAGGCGGTTCTGCACACACCAGATGGCCGGTACATTATCGTGCGGGAGCGGCTGTGGCGGGCCAGCAATCCGGCCTTGCTGCCGGGTGTACGAGAGCGGCTAGTCGCCAGCCTCATGCAGGCGCGGCGGAACGTTCATCTCACCCACAACGATCCTGAAGCGCAACGCAAGGCACGCGCGGCAGTGAATTTGGCAAAGATTGGTCTGGGCGAACGCGGTCCACTATGGTGGGATGATGAAGCGCCCGACTATAACCGGCACCTGATCCATAACACGCCATACGCGGATTGGTGGAAGAAGCTCCACGCCTCCCCTGCCACTTCGATCTCTCCAAAGGACAGACCTTCGTGAACCAATTCATCGCATTCACCTCAGGGGCATTGGACCGGGCAGCCCATTTGCGCCTTACGGGCAGCGCACGCGAGGATGGCAGTGCGCGGACGCTGGTGTTCTGGCGCGGCAAGCTTTTGGCTGGGCTGCATGGAAAACCGGTGCTGGTGCCACTTGATCACCCGATCCTAAGCGATGGACGTGAGGCGCCGGTGTTTCTCGGGCTTACCCCATCAGGGCCTCTCTTTGCCGCAGACATTCCGCTTTGGGTGCCGCCTGAAGATGCCGCCACCATCGGGGAGTTCGTCGACCAGAGCCAGCAAGCGCACCCCGCCTGGCCCGAAGGGAAGTTCGTCGAGATCCGCGGTTTGATGCCGAGCCTGTCGCAACTGGATGGGGAGTGCATCGCAACCGGGCGGGCGCTGCTTGGCTGGCATGCCACGCAGCGGTTTTGCGCTAATTGCGGGACACCGACGATACCTGAACAGGCAGGATGGGTACGCAAATGCCCCCAATGCGCAACGCAACATTTTCCGCGCACCGATCCCGTCGTGATCATGGCCATAACGCGTGGCGATCAACTGCTGCTCGGACGGGGCCCGACTTGGCCTGAGGGCATGTACTCTTTGCTAGCCGGGTTCGTCGAGCCGGGTGAAACGATCGAATCGGCGGTGCGCCGCGAAGTTTATGAGGAGAGCCGGATTACGGTAGGTCCGGTGCAATATGTGACTTCCCAACCCTGGCCTTTCCCCATGTCGCTGATGTTCGGCTGCCATGGCGAGGCTACAAGCGAAGCAATCACCATAGACCCCATCGAGCTTGCCGACGCACGCTGGGTCAGCCGGGTGGATGTTACGGCAATTCTAGCCGGAACTCATGCGGGGATCAAACCGCCAAGGGCGGGCGCCATTGCGGGTAGCCTAATCAAGGCCTGGGCCGAAGACCGGCTGCTGGACCAAAGCTATTGGGCCGAGGAGCAGGCACGCATCAGTGGGCTCTAGGGCGTTCTGACACTACTCGGCGAAGCGGATACTCCAGCCAAGATCACTATGCTCGCCGGTGCCATATGTCACGTCCGGCACCCATTCATAAATGCCCTTGAACCAGCGGCGGGCAGCCCAGAAATTCGCCGGGGTCTCCTCGGCGGGAACGCCGTGATAGAAAAAAGTGGCTGTATCTTGAGCGGCTTGTTCTCCTACAACGCCGTCGCGCAGGACGAAGCTATGGTGGCCGACGCCTTTGGCCTTTGTTGCCAGCACACCTTCAGGGGCCAGCGTTGCCGGATTAGCGCCGAACAGGCAGCCGTTTGACTTGAACCAATCTTGGGGATTAAGCGGGTCGCCCTCTGCTTTGAGGCGCAGATCGGCGATGCAGTAATGTTCGGCCCATGAGCCATTGGCGGAATAGAACACGTGCAGCTGGCCAGTTGGGTCGACGATTGGCTGCGGTCCTTCATTAATGGTGGGCGTGTCGCCAACGATGTTTTCCCACGACTGGTCGGGCGACGAAATCATTGCACGCAGAGACTGGGGCCGATCGTCTGCATCGATCTCGACCACGAAAATGTCTTGCTGCACATCGGTGTCGCCTTGCCAGCCGGACCACACGAAATAGTTCTTCCCCTCGAAGTGGAACGGGATGCCGTCGATAGCCCATTTGTCGTCGGGTAAAAGAATTTCAGTCGCATCGCCATAGTCGGCGGCCGGCTGGTCCGAACTGACCACATACATGCGGTGGTCGCTAGTGACGCCTGCCGCAAAATAGATCTGGTAGCGCCCATCTCTGAAGACAATTTCGGGAGCCCAGACTTCGCCCAGTTGGTCCGGGTCGCTCCAGACGCGGGTCGCTTTGGCATCCGCCAATTCCGCCAGGCTTGGCGCAGTTCGCACGAACAGGTTGCGGCCGATTCGCGACTCTACTGCCACAAAGCCGTCTGCAGTCTGGATTACACTAGGATCGGCGCCGCGGATGCTTGTGTCGCCTGAAGCGCCGTTTGCAATTGCCTCCTGCCCGATGGAGATGCTTGAAAAGCTCATGCCTCCGGCCAGCACGACCATGAGCAGGGTTCTTGCGACGATCGATTTCAAGCGCATCTCGGGTCCTCCTTGTGCCGCCTGAATTGGAAGAGGCCGGGGCCGGTGAAGGTTCCCGACCGATCACTGAAGAGCTAATCCAGCACGGCTATCGCGTCTACCTCAAACAGCATGCCGTCAAGCGCGAGCCGTGGCACCGGAACTAGGGTCTGCGCCGGTAAGGCCGCTCCAAACATATCCTGTACCGCTTTGGTGACCGGGCCGAGCTTGGATTGATCATGATCAACCACATAGATGGTGAGCATGGTGACCTGATCGGATGTCGCGCCCATCTCATCGAGCACTGCCTGCAGATTGGCAAAGGCTTGTTCCACTTGCCGGTCGAACTCGGGGGAAAGGGCGCCCGTGCTATTCGCGCCGCCCTGCCCGGCCAGATAGGCGATCCGCTTGGACCCGGAGGCAATTACGGCATGGCTATAGCCGAAAGGCGCCGGATCAAAGAGTGCGGTTGGATTGACGATGGTTTGAGTGCGAGTGGTATCGGTTGCAAGTGCGGGTGAAACAAAGGTCATGATGAGGAGCCCTAAAATTTGCTGAAGTGCCGTTGGCATGATTGGTCCTGAGGCAAGGGTTGCGGGTCAGCCGGAAGGATAGAGGTACTGCCAGACTGATGAGCGCACTCTGCAGCGCCATACCTGTCAATTGGTGTCAGGTTGGGCTATGTATTTTGCATGCGTGCAAGCCGTTTGCTGTCCATCCTGACAACTCTTCAAGCCAAGGGTCACATCACCGCGCAGGCGCTTGCCGACGAGTGCGAGGTGTCCCTGCGCACCATCTATCGGGACGTTGATGCGCTGAGCGCTGCCGGCATTCCAATCTATAGCGAGCGCGGCAGCAGTGGCGGCTATCGCCTGCTCGAGGGATATCGCGTCCGGCTCAACGGGTTTTCATCGGCCGAAGCCGATGCCTTGTTCTTGGCGGGGTTGGCCCGCGAAGCATCTGAGCTTGGCTTGGGTGCGGTGGCTGCCAGTGCACGCAACAAGCTTTTGGCAGCCTTGCCAGAGGCTATGCGTCCAAAGGCCATGCGCACTCGCTTCCACCTTGATGCGCCAGCTTGGTTTGACGAAGGCGAGACCCTGGCCCAATTACCGCGACTTGCCCACGCAGTGTGGGGCGAGCGCGCAATTCGCATGCGCTACCAGAGCACCAAGAGCAACGCTCTTCGCCGTGTCGAGCCGCTTGGACTCATCTTGAAGGGTGGCGTTTGGTATCTGGTTGCGCAAGGCAGCGAGGGCATCCGCACCTATCGTGCTTCGCGACTCGAGGCGTTAGAAGTGCTTGATGAGCAATTCGCCTGGCCGCAAGATTTTGACTTGCAAGACTATTGGGCGCAGAGCACGAGGCGCTATGAAGCAGACCTTCACCCCAACAAGGCGCTGATCCGTCTTTCTCCTAAGGGCATCAAGCTGATGGATGCCTTCCTGCCGCCTTTCGTGCGCAGTGGTGCCGTGTTTGCACCTGAGGCCGATGAGGAGCGCTGGCATGCGGTGACCATATCGGTGGGATCTTATGCACATGCCGCAATGGAAATCTTGCGCTTTGGTGTAGAAGCCGAAGTGATCGGGCCGCCCGAGCTTCGCGCGGAGATTGGGGACATCACCCGCCGTTTGAGCGCCATCTATTCAGAGGCGCCCGCGCAAAGTTGATCGGTGGCCATGCATGACGGCATGGCGTTAACCTTGTTCGTTACCGGCGTGTTAAAATATTCGGTCGCATTTTGCCGAAAATTCCTGACGCTCCTTTTACCACAACGAGGACATCCATGAAGCGCATCGGCATCATGCTTTCCGCGACCCTGCTCCTGTCGGGCAGCGCCCTGGCTGCGGATTTGAACTGGAACGGCGGCTCCAGCACGATCTATTCCCCCACTCCGGCCAGCGGCTGGTCCGGCTTTTACGCCGGCATCAATGGCGGCTATGGCTGGGGCACGCTGACCCGTGAACCGGCAGCAGGCGGCCCGGAGGTCGAAACCAATTCCAATGGCTGGCAACTAGGCGGCCAGGCTGGCTATAACATGGATATGGGCGGCTTCGTGGTCGGTGCGGAAGCCGATCTGCAATGGGCCAATATCGGCTATAGCGAAGACATCCCAGGCGTTGGCAGCTTTGACTCCAGCATCGACTTCTATGGCACCATTCGCGGTCGCGCCGGCATGAGCTTTGGCGCTGTCATGCCATACGTCACCGGCGGTTTTGCAGCCGGCCGCGGCTCCGCCAGCATCACCGACGCAGGCAATGTCGTGACCTCGCAATCAGCCAACCATATCGGCTGGACCGTCGGCGGCGGTCTTGAAGCCAAAGCTACCGAAAACATTACCTTCAAGGCCGAGTACCTTTATACCAATCTCGGCACGCAGACCTATAACGGTCTGCCGGTCGGCAATACCGACATCACGCATAATTTCAGCGTGGTCCGTGCGGGTCTGAACTACAAGTTCTAGCGAGAAATTTTCGGTTCAAGACAATGGGGCATGAGCGCTGCGCTCGTGCCCTATTTCATTGGTTGATACCCAGGACGAAATTCTGGTCCTGGTCGATCAGAGCACCGGTCATGGGGATCGATGCGTCGCTCAGTAGAAATAGGGCAAGCCGCGCAACGTCGGCCGGTTCGACCAGCCGGCCCCAGGGCATGAGCGCTTCGGCCTTGGCCAGCCAACCCTCGCCTTTGCCGAGCTTGTTGGCCTGCATGTCGCGCTCGCCGGGCGTGTCGGTCCAGCCTAGATTGATGCCGTTGACTCGAATGCGGTCGAACCGATGTGCGAATGCGGCGTTTTTGGTGAGAACGGCGCTGGCCGCCTTGGTCGCGGCATAGACGCCCAGCTCGGGCGTTCCGCCATGGGCATTGATTGAAAGAATGTTGACTATCGCACCAGGTGCCTTGCGTGCTTGAAGGTGATTGATGAGCTTTTGCATCAGGAACATCGGCGCCTTGGTATTGGCAGCGAACATCTGGTCGAAAAACGCTGGATCGGCTTCCGCAATAGAGCCGCGATCCGTAAGGGCGGCGGCGTTGACCAGCCCATCGACCGATCCGAACTTTTGCAGCGCTTGGTCGAAGATCAGGTCCGGTGTCCGGCTATCTTGCAAGTCACCGGCGACAAAAAGCGCTGCAACGTTCAAAGCCTCCATCTGACGAACCGTCTCCGCTCCGCGTTCTACATTGCGTCCCGTCACCACCACACCGCTGGCGCCTGAGCGCGCCGCCTCGAGCGCAATGGCTTGACCAACACCTTGGGTGCCTCCGGTTACGATCAGATTCTTTCCGCTGATGCTGATTTCCATTCCAAGCCTCCGACGACGATCTAGTGCTCTACACTGCCGTCCTGCCTTGCCTCCGGGCAAGTACAATGACAGCTTGCCCCAACTAAGCGGGGGAACGACACAATGGCAAAAGGCACGGCAAGAACTGGAACGGCAGGCTGGGTGTTCGAGCCTTGGCGCGGCACGTTCTTTCCTGAGGGTCTCGTGCAAAAAAAGGAGCTGGCCTATGCCAGCTCGCGCCTCGGTAGCATTGAGATCAACGCGACCTTTCGCGCCAATCAGAAGCCGGAGAGCTTCCGCAAATGGGCGGGTGAAACTCCGGAAGGTTTCGTATTCTCGGTCAAGGGTCCGCAATTGGTCACCCACATCAAGCGGCTCAAGAACTGCGAAACGGAACTAGCAAACTTCTTAGCCTCGGGACCTCTGGCACTCGGCGCCAAGCTTGGACCCTTCGTGTGGCAATTGCCGCCGAACCTCGGCTTCAATGCCGAAGTGCTGGAAAGTTTCCTTGCTATGCTGCCGCGCGATCCGGATGGCTATGTGGGGCTCGCAAGCAAAGCCGATGCACGGCTCAAATCCGACCCTTATCTCGAGATTGACGGGATAGGTCCGATCCGGCATGCCATAGAATTGCGCAATGCGAGCTTCGATAATCCGGATGTCGCGACTCTGCTCAAGCGCTACAATGTGGCCCGGGTGATTGCCGACACCGCTGACAATTCGGACCGCTCATTGACAGCTGACTTTGCCTATTGCCGCCTACAAGGCCCTGCTAGCGCCGGTGCTTCCGGCTACACAGCTGCCGATATCGCAGATTGGGCAGGCGCGTGTCAGGCGTGGATGGACGACGGCAAGGACGTGTTCGCCTATTTCGTCCACGAGGACAAATTGCATGCTCCGGCAAATGCTATTGCGTTGCGGCAAGCTTTAGGGATCAGCTACCCCGGTGATTGATCAAAACCATGTTTCGGGCTGGAATTTGCCCTTATCACCATCTATCCAGCGCGCATCGCGTTTCTTGAAAGCTTTTCCATGGCAGCCTCGATCTTCCACCCGCTCGACAAGAAATCAGCTGCGCTGGCTTTCGTACTCGGGTTGGTCACCATTGTTGCCGCCTGGGGCTCGCAGATCATCGGCGGTCTCGTGCCGTGCGAGCTCTGCCTGGAACAGCGCTGGTCCTATTATTACGGGCTACCGCTTCTGCTAGCGGTGATGCTGACCTGGAACCGCCTGCCGCTCGCCGTCTGGTACCTCGCCATGGCGATCGTCACAGCGATTTTTGCCTGGGGCGTCTATATGGGTGCTTACCATGCCGGGGTCGAATGGAGCTTCTGGCCCGGCCCGACCGCCTGCAGCGGCGTTGGCGAGGCGATGGACTTTAACTCCCTGAACAATCTGACGCCGGTGATCGGCTGTGATGCCGTGCAGTTCCGGTTCCTGGGCCTATCACTCGCAGGCTACAATGCGCTGATCTCGCTCGTGATCGTAGCCCTGCTGCTAATCTCGATTTGGGCACAGATGCGCCACAACCGCCCGCGCTGATCAGGGCTCCAGTTCGATATCCCAGTAGAGATAATCGAGCCAGCTCTGGTGCAAATGGTTCGGGGGGAAAGCCCGGCCATTATTGTGCAGATCGTGCACCGTAGGGTGGTATGGCGCCTGATGCGGAAACATCTTGATTTCGTTTGGCATGCGATTGGCCTTGCGCAGATTGCATGGCGCGCAAGCCGCAACAACGTTCTCCCAGGTGGTCAAGCCACCCTTGGACCGGGGAATGACGTGGTCGAACGTCAGATCATCCTTGGCACCGCAATATTGGCACTGGAAGCGATCGCGCAGGAAGACGTTGAAGCGCGTGAAAGCCGGGTGCCGCGCCGGTTTGACGTAGTCCTTGAGCGACACCACGCTCGGCAATTGCATCTCGAAGCTGGGCGAGTGAATGACGGTGTCGTAATTGCTGACGATGTTGACGCGGTCCAGACACACAGCCTTAATCGCATCCTGCCAGGACCAGAGCGACAGCGGGTAATAGCTGAGCGGCCTGAAGTCGGCATTCAGTACAAGGGCGGGACAGGCCTCAGGCGACACATGGATGGTCACGTCAGGCTCCCGGAACGGGAATCGAGTAAGTCCATAGCTCCTTTATAATAGGCTGTTTGTGTCAGCGCTGTGAAGCTGAATTAACACACTATTTATTGCTCACCCGGGCAATGAAGTCGCCGGCGAAGGCAAGCCCATCCGGCGCGATGCCGTGCGCCACGCCCTGGCTCACATGATAGCTCACATCGAACCCTGCCAGCCGCAGCGCCGTATCGGCATCGGCACTGTGTTCAGGATCGACGACATCGTCCATGTCGCCATGGACGAGGCACACGGGCGGCTTGGCGAAGGCGCTCGAGCCAAACCCTTCGGGCGGCAGGAAGGCGCCCGAAAAAGCGATGATGCCCATGAGCCGCTCGGGCAAGCTCAGGCCGACATGGAGCGCCATCATCGCGCCTTGGCTGAATCCGGCCAGAATGGTCTGCTCCGGTGCTACCCCGGTCTGGCTCCAAAGATCATGCAGGAACTCGACGAGCACCGGTCGGGCTTCGACAACGCCGATCTGCCGGCTGGCTAGCTTGTCGCCCTCGAAGCTGATGTCGAACCATTGAAAGCCATAGGCCAGCTGGCGGCACATCTGTGGTGCGTTGGGTGACACAAACAGGGCATTGGGCAGAAGGGGCTGCCATTGCGGCGCCAAGCCGATCAGGTCATTGCCGTCAGAGCCATAGCCATGCAGCAGCACGACCGCCTGCTTGGGTGCGCTGCCCGAGGCTGGCGGCAGCATGGGTCCAGACAGCTTCGTCATAATACAATTCCTTCCCGGTCCCGCATCACGGCGAAATAGCGCCAGAACATCAGGGCCGCAGCCGAGCGGTGCGGCGCCCAGCCGGCGGCGATAGCGATCATGTCTTTGATGGTAGGGCGGGCGTCAAGCCCGAGCCCGTGATGCACGGCCTTGAGCAGCGCCAGATCGCCGGCAGGAAACACATCGGGATGACCGGCGCAGAACATCAAATAGACTTCGGCCGTCCAGGGCCCGATGCCTCTATGTGCCACAAGGTAAGCCACCGCCTCAGTGGCTGGGAGGGTCTCGAGGTGCTCGAAATCGAGCTCACCCGCGACCATGGCCTCGGCGATTGCCTTAACGGCCCGGAACTTGCCGGCCGAAAATCCAGCGCCACGCACGGCTTCTTCGCTCAAGGCCAGATAGCTGATCGGGTCCAGCGCGCCAGGCAGGGCCTCAAACCTTTTCCAGATTGCCGCAGCGCTCGCCACCGAAACTTGCTGGCCGCAGATGACTTTGACTATGCCGGGAAAGCCCGGCTGGGCGATGCGCGGCTGCACGATACCGGCAAATGCTCGCACGCTTTGGAGGCGCGGATCAATTTGGACAAGAGCATCGAGGTGACTGGAAACCAGTTCCACGCTGCGAAGGCGCGGTGACGGATCGACAAGTTTCATGTAAGGAAAGTCCGTGCCGCAATCATCATCCAAACCTGTGCTTCGCTTTGCGCCCAGCCCTAATGGGCGGCTTCATCTGGGCCATGCCTATTCGGCGCTCTATACCTGGAACGCCGCGGCAACGCTCAAGGGGGCAACGCTGCTGCGCATCGAAGACACCGATCTCGAACGCAGTAAACCCGAATTTGTCGCAGCGCTATTGGAAGATCTCGGTTGGCTAGGCCTGAGCTGGCCCGAACCGGTGCTGCAGCAATCAACGCGCTTCGACATCTATGCCGACGCCGGCAATGAGCTGCGCGCCCAGCATCTGCTTTACCCCTGCTTTTGTAGCCGGTCCGAGATTGCAGCGCTGGCAACCGACACCGATCCTGATGGCGCACCATTGTATCCAGGTACCTGCAAGCGCCTCAACCGCGGCGAACAGATTGAGCGGCTGGAACGCGGCGATCCGGTGCAGTTCCGGCTCGATATGGCGTCGGCGCTCTCCCGCGTCGGCATGCTGACGTTCACCGTGGTTGGACCATTGCTAACCGACCGGCCACAAATCCGGCATGCGCGACCTGAACGCTGGGGCGATGTAGTGCTGCAGCGCAAGGGCACGCCAACCAGCTATCAACTGTCCTGCGTGGTCGATGATGCCGCACAGGGGATCACGCATGTGACGCGGGGGCGGGACATGGAAGCGGCTACCGATCTGCACGTACTCTTGCAGATGCTTTTGGGCCAGCCCTCACCCACCTACAATTTCCACAAACTGATCCTCGACGACAACGGCAAAAAGCTTGCCAAATCGCGGGGTTCGGAGAGCTTGGCCGATCTGCGGACCAAAGGCTGGACGCCGGCGGATGTGCGCCGGGCCGTGGGCCTCTAAACGAAAAAGCCCGGATGCCGAGGGTGAGGCATCCGGGCTCTTCTTCGTCCGACCGTCACTCAACGCGGGTCGCTAAGGGACGGGCAGCGCCCTGCGCCAGGGAGACTAGAGCTTACCGATCGAACGGAAAGCGTCAGCGTCGATGCCCAGGGTCCGCAAGGTCTTGGCCTTGGGCTGCCGTCCTGCCTCGACTGCCGATGCAGCGGCAGCAGCGCTGCCAAACACATCCGCAATGGTGCCGAGGGTCGCAAACAAACGAGAGTTGCGTAAGCTGCTCATAGCCATTTTCCTTGTTCAGACCCGACCGACTGCCGGATCACTTTCATGACTGGACAGATGGGGCTGGCGCGGGCTTTTCGGTAGGCCTAAGCCATCAAGCCAGCTATGCGATTGACGCAATTGCTGGCACGCACTAACCCTTGGACGACATGTTTCGATGTAATTCCCTCCATTGCCATGCGCCAAACGCATGAACCTAGGGCCGTGGGGAAACGATCTCGCCCCAGCTATCCAGGAAGCGTTGGCGTCGCTGCTGATCAAGCGAGACAAGCAGCGCCGGGCCCAGCGGAATAGGCTGAATAACGCCACGCCCGCGGGCTGCAATGGCTTCGCTGGTCCACTCGCCCTCTGTACCCGGAACCAACGAACCAAGTGCCGTCTGACCGGCTGCAATCGCCTGCCCCGCTGGCGAGAGGGCAAAATCGACGAAGGCCTGCGCCAGGTTAGGACTTGGCGCATCGCGCGGGATCAGCATGGACCGTGTCAGCACCAGCACATAATCATCGGGCACCACGATCTCGATATTGGCGCCAGCGGCCTTGCGGGCAAAGGCATAGGAGCCCAGCACATTGTAGCCCAGCGCTAGCGAGCCATCGGCAACCCCGTTGAGAATGGCCGGGCTGGATCCGGAGAACTGTGCCTCCACGCGCCCGAACGCTGCTGCCAAGCGCCAGAAATTGGACGAGATGATCTGGTCCTGCGCTGCCAGCAGATAGCCGACGCCAGATCGCGCAATGTCATAAGTCGCAATCGAGCCGCGGAAGCGCCCGCTTTGGCTCTCCAGCATTTCAGCCAGCATCAAATGCGTGCGCGGCACTTCATCGGTGCTAAGCCGCTCTGGGTTATAGATAATGACCGCCGGCTCAAAGGTGAAACCAAACACTTCGTTACGCCAATGCGCCCATTCGGGCAGGTCATCGAGCCATGGGCTGTCATAAGCCATGGCGAACCCATCGTTGGCAAGCTTGATCTGGAGATCAGAAGCGGAACTGACGAGGAGGTCCGGGCGTGGCTGCAATTCGCCTGCCAGGAACCGGTCGTAGAGCGGCAGGGAGTCCGTTTCTTCGTAGAGCACGGTGACATCTGGCCGCTCCGCCTGGAAGCCCGCGATGAACTGGGCGAACAGGGGCGTATCGGTGACGCCGACAATAGTCAGAACCGTGCCTTTGTCACCGTCTGGCGCAGGGTAGCGGGTGGAAGTGGCGCTTGCTTCCTGCGGCTGCACCAGCAAGAGGCATAGTGGGAGCGCAGCAAAACTTCCCAAGGCTTTGCGCGATTGCTCCACTTTCGCGTTGCGGCCGACAAGCGGTAGATCGATCTCGACCGCTAAGCCGCCACCGCGTCGATCACGGAGCCGCAGCGCGCCGCGATGCGATTCGGCCACGCGCTTGACGATGGAAAGACCCAGGCCCGACCCAGCCTTGGAGCCACTCGCCGAGCCGCGCTTGAAGCGCTCCAGCACCAGGGCCTTTTCGCTGTCGGGAATGCCTGGCCCCTGATCGCTGATGGCAAGGGTCAGCACCCCCTCAATGATCTGACCGTCTATCTCGACCTGTCCGTTCGAATAGACAAGCGCATTGTCCACCACATTACGCAGCATTTCCCGTAAGGCCACCCGATCGCCTCGCACCTGCGCATCAGCGACTACGCCCGGCAAGGCGATCACGACGCGCCCCGCTTGCTCGGCCTCAAGGCGCTGGCAGACGTCCTCGATCACGGTGCCAATGGCGCTGGTCTCAGCCTCCTGGTTCTCCAAGCGATGGGAGATCGTGGCTTCCATCAGCAATTGGCTGACCAATTGGCTCGCCTGTACGGCGCCTTGGTGGATACGCTCGATGCGGCGGCGCAAGGCTTCGGGGTCCTGTTCATCCATTGCCACTTCGGCTTGCGCTCGAAGGGATGCCAGGGGCGTGCGTACCTCATGGGCAGCTTCGGCCACCAGCCCGCTAACGCGCTCGACGGCGCTGCCGAGGCGGGCCATGAAACCATTGAGCGCATTGACGAGATGGCTGACCTCCTGGGGCACCGGCACATCGACCGGCGAAAGATCATCCGGCGCCCGCCCGCTCAGTTCCTGCTCAAGTTGATAAAGCGGCGAGAACATGCGCCCGATGCCGAACCAGACGAGGGCGATGGCCAGCAATGTCAGCGCAATGACGGGGATCACCGCATTGCCGAGGATTTCCCCGGCCAAGGATTCGCGCTCGCTTTGCGTCTCGGCGACATGGATGGTAACCCAGTTTGCATTTCCGCCCGATGAGGTCAGCCGGCCGACGCTCGCCACTCGCACGAACTCGCTGCGATAGGCAATATCGGTGAACACCGGCCCTGCCGCCTGCAGTTGCGGCAGCATGTCCGAGAGGTCGGAGTAGCCGGTCACCGCGCCGCCACCAGGGCTTTCTACCGCATAAAAAACCCGATCGCGGCCTGAGAACATGCCGAACGAGGCAAAGGGCAGCTCGACGATGACATTGTTCCCTTCAACCTGCACGGCTCCGGCAATGGTCAGTGCCGAGGCGGCAAGGAGCCGGTCGAAGGCGCGATCAGCGGAGCGTTCCGCATAGTCCCGGATGAAGATGATCAGCACCAATGCCGCAGCCAGGAGCAAAACCAATGCCAGTGCCAGAATGCGCCGGCGGATGGAAAAACCATCAGCCCGCATGGGGCGGCCGCATGACATAGCCGACACCGCGTACCGTGCCGATTTCGATATTGGCGGCCTCAAGTTTCTTGCGCAGCCGCGAAATGTGAAGCTCAAGCGCATTGACCGAAACGGCTTCATCGAAATTAAAAAGCTGGTTCATCAGCCGTTCCTTAGCGACCACCTTGCCGCTATGAGTCACAAGGATTTCTAACAGCCGGAACTCACGCCGGCCTAGTTCGAGCGACAGCCCGCCGATGCTGGCATTGAGGCCTGCCAAGTCCAGCTCGAGATTGCCGACGCTGAGGGTACTGCTGGTCTGCCCGCCCGTGCGGCGGATTAGGGCCCGCAAACGCGCGTCAAGCTCGCGCAAATCGAACGGTTTAACCAGATAGTCATCGGCGCCAAGGTCAAGCAGGCTCACCTTGTCATCTATTTCGGAGCGGGCGGTGATTACTAGAATGGGCGCACTGAACTTATTTCGGCGCAATTCGGCAATAAGCGCAATGCCGTCCCGGTTGGGCAGCATGAGATCGAGCGCGACGGCGTCGAAATCATCGCCTTGTGCGGTGGGCACGACGTCATTGCCGTCGCGTACCCATTCGACGGAATGACCAGCGCTGCGCAGGCGCTTTTCGATTGCCTCGCCTAGATCTTCATTGTCTTCGACAAGTAGAATTCGCATCGGCGCCCATGATCTTCCTGGCGCCACACTAAGGTTTTCAGATCGTCCTGTCTAAAGGAGAGTGCCCATCATGGCAGCCGCAACGGCGATGATGCCGCAGGCCGCGAGCCCTGCCGCCAACAGCATCATTTGTACACGCTGCAGATGGCCGAACATTTTGGCCCGGCGGCGCGCTTCAAGCACTGAAAACAGCTGTTCGGTATCAAGATTTGCCATGCGCCAAGCCCTTCCGGCCTGCCGGTTACAACCGGACGAACACTTACCTCGGGCCGCCGCTTTGCGCTGTTCTTACCCCACTAGACGAAAGGTAATCCCGCTCCCCCTGACGGCGAACGGCATCTTAAGAACGCGGTTAATTTACATAAAATGCAGGCCATCCTGATCTTGTATGGAAGATGGTTGATCTGCCCAGGGCTTCATGGCAAAACCGCTTCATGACCCATCTGCACCCCGACCGCCTCTTCCCCGCAGCTGAGCCCGCCCAGTCCATTGCGCGCGAGCTTTACCCTGAAGTAGCGGACTTGCCGCTGATCTGCCCGCATGGGCACACGGACCCAGCCTGGTTTGCCAAGAACGAGCGCTTCTCCAATCCGGCCGCTTTGTTTTTGACCCCAGACCATTATGTGCTGCGCATGCTGCGCAGCCGCGGCTTAAGCTATGACGATCTGGGCGTGCCGCGTAAGGACGGCAAGCCGGTGGCTGATGGGCGCACGGCCTGGCGATTGTTTGCGGCCAATTATTATCTGTTTGCCGGAACACCCTCCAAGACTTGGATCAATCATTCGCTGCAATGGGCCTTCGGCATCGAGGAGGAACTCTCGAGCGAAACGGCTGACAGTATCTATGAAAGGATCGATGCCGCGCTGGCAACGCCGGAGCTTTTGCCACGTGCGATACTGGACCGTGCCAAGGTGGAAGTGATCGCAACCACCGAATTCGCGCTCGATCCTCTTACTCATCACCAAGCGATGGAAGCGGACGGTTATCTCGGCCGCGTGCGCACAACTTACCGGCCTGATGACGTCTGTGATCCGATCCGCGCCGGCTTCCATGATCGCCTGCACCAGTTCGGCGAGCTGACGGGCGAAAGTATTGGCAAGTGGGATGGCATGATCAATGCCCACCGCAAACGGCGCGAGATATTCCGCCGCTTTGGCGCTGTCGCCACTGACCATGGTGTACCGACCGCCAATACTGCCGATCTGGCGCCGATTGAAAAGCAAGCGCTGCTCGATCGCGTTTTGTCCGGTCAGTATGGCCCAGAAGATGCCGAACTGTTTCGGGCCCAGATGATGACCGAAATGGCAATGCTGGCTGTTGAAGACGGAATGGTTATGCAGCTGCATGCCGGCGCACGCCGCAATACCGATCCCTCACTGCTTGAGGAACGCGGAACAGATCTGGGCGGCGATATCCCGAGTAGGGTCAACTATGTCGATGGCCTGCAGGCCCTGCTGTCACGCTGCGGCAACGAGCCAAACTTCCGGCTAATCCTGTTTACGCTTGATGAGACCAACTACGCCCGCGAACTCGCGCCCATGGCCGGGTTCTGGCCCTCGCTGATGGTGGGGCCGCCATGGTGGTTCCACGACAGCCCGCAAGGCATCAGGCGTTATCTCGACCAGATGGTCGAAAGCGCAGGGTTCTACAATCTTGCCGGGTTCAACGACGATACGCGCGCCTTGCTATCCATCCCCGCCCGCCACGATGTGTGGCGGCGCGAAGTATGCGGTTTCCTGGGCCGCTGGGTTGGCGAAAACCGCTTGAGCAAATCCACGGCGCGCGAGATCGCACGGCATCTGAGTTACCAGGCAGCCAAGGACGCCTACAAGCTCAACTAGGCTGCAGCCTTGCGCAGGAACGGCTGGACTGTTTGCGCAACCGCCTCCTCAAATGGGGTCGCGAAATTCGGGCCGAGCAGGACATCCAGCCGTGGATCAACTAGTTCCATCGGGTTGTTCCAAAGGTAGCGCATCTTGACGATCTCGCGCAGCACGCCATTCGTCAGCCCGAGAGCGTGGAAGATTATCCATGGCAGCCGAGCAGCCTTAAGCGGTGCGCCGTAAGCTTTGCTGATTGCCGCTAGCATTTCGCCATTGGTGACGTAGTGCCCGGCGTAGTGGAAGTTCTCGAATGCACCAAGCTGGTCGCGCTTGTCGGCCAACACCGTGAAGGCACGAGCCAGATCGGGTAGATAAGCCCAGGCATGGCTAAGGTCCAGATCGCCCATATGGTAGAGCTTGCCCTTGTGCGCTTCGAGCAGCATGGCCTGGTCGAACCAATCGCCGGTGTTGTTGGCGGCAAAGAAGTCGCCAGCACGCAGGATGATGGTCTGTATTTTACCGGACCGGCTTGCAGCCGCGAGCATCTCCTCTTGGCGAACACGGATGGCGCCACGAGGCGTTTGCGGCCGTTGCGGGGTTGAGGGGGTGATGCGCCTGTCACTTGCGGCATAATTGTAGATATTGCCGGGAAACATCAGCGTTCTGCCGCTACTGCCCATCGCCGTGATTACCGTGGCAAGTTGCGCCTCGGCGCGGCCCTTGTCCCATTTGTCGTAAGGCAGATTGAGCGCACTAAAGACAATGTCGGCACCTGCAATGGCGGCCTTGACTTCGTCCAAACTACCCGCATCTCCCTTGAAGAACCCAACGTCAGCGATCGGCTGGCGATTGCTGCGCCCAAAGCCGGTAACCTCGTAACCAGCGTCCCGGAACGCTTGGGCTGCATGGTGACCGATATGGCCGTTGATCCCCAAAACAGTGACTTTGCCCTTGTTCATTGCCGTTCTCCATTGTTGGTATGGGCAATCTGCTTTATGCATCGGCGTAGCGGAATTTGTTGTTCTTGTAGGGTCGGCATTCAAGAATGAATAGGGAACCCGACTGGGCCTTGTGGCGGAGCTTCTCCGCTGTTGTAGCGAACGGATCACTTTCAGCAGCTGCGCGCGAGCTTGGCATCAGCCAACCCACTGTGGGCCGCCACATCGAAACGCTTGAACACAATCTCGGTTTGGCGCTGTTCGAGCGCACGCTGACGGGGCTCAAACCCAACAGCGCTGCCCTGCGCATTTTCGAGCCTGTGGCGCAGGCCCAGGCGGCTTTAGCCGAGGCCACAATGATGGCGGAAGGCGCGCAGGCCGAATATGGCGGCACGGTGCGCATCACAGCCAGCATCATGATCTCGCACTATGTGCTGCCGCGCCTCTTGCTGCCGATCCGTGACCGCTACCCCGGCATAGCGCTGGAGATAGTCCCGGCCGACTCTACCGAAAACCTGTTGTTGCGCGAAGCCGACATCGCCATCCGCATGTTCCGCCCCACTCAGCTTGAACTGGTCACCCGTCATTTGGGTGACATCCCTATCGTGCCCGCCGCGCACCAGAGCTATCTCGACCGGCGGGGCACGCCCAAGACAGCACTCGATCTCGCCAGCCACGATCTGATCGGGCTAGATCGCTCCGACCTCATCATCGTCCATTCCCAAAAGCTTGGCTTACCGCTGCGGCGGGATCAGTTCGTACTGCGCACCGATGATCAGGCTAGCCAATGGGAACTGATGCGTGCGGGGCTCGGCATCGGCTTTGCCCAGGCCAATCTGCTGCGGTTAACCCCGTCGATGGTGGAACTGACGGTCGATCTTTCCATTCCGCCGCTCGAGGTCTGGCTGACCACGCATCGGGAACTGTTCACGTCTCACCGCATTCGCGCAATTTATGATGCTCTGGCCGAGGGGCTTGGTGCGTATATAAGAAACTAGCGCCCAACCCAGTGTAGGACCCCATGGAAACCCTTCTCAATATCGCCATCGCCTTGGCGCTCCTGTTCGTCGTGATCGTCCTGGGGCTGGGACTTTGGAATATGCTCAAGGGGGGTCCGGGCAATACCAGTCAGCGCCTGATGCGCCTGCGCGTGATCGGCCAGGCGCTAGCGCTAGCGCTGTTGCTAGGCGCTTTGTTCCTGTTCGGTGGACGCAGCTAAATCATGGTCAAGCTCAACGTTATTTATACCAAGACCGGCGACGATGGCACGACAGGCCTTGTCCGCGGCCCACGCCGTCCGAAATATGATATTCGCATCGAGGCCTATGGCACGGTGGATGAAGCCAATTCTTGTATCGGACAGGCCCGGCTTCATACCGGCTCCATGCCCAAGATCGATATGCTCCTGAGCCGCATCCAGAACGATCTTTTTGACGTGGGGTCTGATCTCGCCACGCCTGGACCGGATGACCCACAAGCGCAGCACCCGTCGTTGCGCGTGCGTCCGGTGCAGACGCTGTTCCTGGAAAAGCAGATCGACCATTACAATGACGATCTGGAACCGCTCAAAAGCTTTGTCCTGCCTGGCGGGACGCCTCTGGCAGCCTGTTTGCATGTCGCCAGGACCGTGACCCGCCGCGCAGAGCGCCTGACGGTGGAACTCGCTGCGGCCGAACCCGACACCAATTCCGAGGCTGTCCGCTACCTCAATCGCCTGTCGGATTTGTTATTCGTCCTATCGCGCGTTGCTAACAGTAATGGAGCACGCGATGTTCTTTGGGTGCCGGGCAATTACGGCGACCTCAAGAAAGACTAGCGACACTTGGCACTAAATGCCGCCTTTGGGAGAAAGCTTTGTTTACACCTTGGTCCTAGGGTCAAGGCTTGGACAGCAAGCAAGGAGGTCCTTGATGAACAGCGACCTTTCCATGCAGATGATGGCGATGAACTCGGCGAAGCTGCAAAACAGCGTGCAGATCGCCGTGTTCAAAAAAGCCAACGAGATGCAGACCGAACTGCTTGATACGCTCATGCAGACGGCGCTTTCAGCGCCCCCACCCGGCCAGGGGACGCGGATCGACAAGCTGGCTTAGCCAACGGAGGACGAAATGGGCAATGCGCTCGGTATCGGTCCAAACATCATGATCAACCGTCTTGTGGATCGCTCTGGCACTCCCCCGGCAGCGCATCTGGGTAAAGTTGCCGAACTGCGCATGGACCTCGAAGTGGCGATCAACGAAGCGCAGGCCAAGGCTGCCTTGATCAGCCCGAGTGGCCAAGCCGAAGCGCCAGTGGTCGATAGCGGTGCCGTTGTGGATCGTCTGATCTAGGCGCCCAGCCCAACCAAGGCTTCAACGACTGCCTGCCCGTCCGGCGTGTTCCATTCAGCCGGTCCCTGCAACACGCCAAGCTCGCATCCGTTTTCATCCAGCACCAAAGTCACAGGCAAACCTACAGCCACTGCCTGCTGCTTGAGCCGCTCGAACGCTGCAAATGTCGTGTCTGCATAAAGCGGCAAATTGCTGAACTGGTTCTCGTCCAAGAAAGCCTGCGCCTTCTCAAGGCCATTGGCGCCGATGTCGAGATTGATCGGCAAGACCATGAACTGGTCCGAATTATATTGGGTAGCCAAGGCATCGAGCGCCGGCATTTCTTCCCGGCAAGGCACGCACCAGCTGGCCCAGAAATTAACCAGCAGCTTTTTGCCCTGGAAATCGGCAATGGTCATCGGCTGGCCTGCAGCATCTTTGAACGCCATGGTCGAATAACCGCGTCCTTCGCCGGTACCGTTGAGCGCGGCAAGTTCCCCCACCGCCGCATCTCCGATCGCGGTCGCGGCCTCTTCTTGCACCGGACACTCTCGCGCTTGCCCGGCATTGCCCAGCAACACCCACGTCGCTATAGCTAGCGCCAATCCCGCCAAGCCCAGGATGATTGCAAGCCGGATAGGGCGTGTCGCTCCAGGGCGGGGCGCGTGGGCATCGGTCATCAAGATCTCCGAGGTAGTACGATGAGCAACAAAATGTGGGGCGGGCGTTTTGCAACCGGACCCGACGCCATCATGGAAGAAATCAACGCTTCGATCGGCTTCGATCAGCGCCTCTTCCGCCAGGATATTGCCGGATCGATCGCCCATGCCACAATGCTCGCCGAGACGGGCATTCTGACGCAGGAGGACCGCGACAGCATCATTGCCGGTCTAACCGAGGTGCTGGCCGAAATCGAGGGCGGCACTTTCACCTTTTCGCGGGCGCTAGAAGACATTCACATGAATGTCGAGAGCCGGTTGCGCGAAAAGATCGGTGATGCTGCCGGCCGGTTACACACCGCCCGCTCGCGCAACGACCAGGTCGCGACCGATTTTAAGCTTTATGTCCGCGACACTATCGACACGCTCGTTATGCAGGTCACGGCCCTGCAACTAGCCTTGGTCGAGCGCGCCGAACACGAAGCCGAAACCATTATGCCTGGCTTCACCCATCTGCAAAGCGCTCAACCGGTGACCTTCGGCCACCATTTGCTCGCCTATGTCGAAATGCTCGGCCGCGATGCCGCCCGCCTGCTCGATGCCCGCAAGCGGCTCAACGAAAGCCCACTGGGCTCGGCCGCGCTGGCCGGCACCCCCTACCCCATCGACCGGCACATGACAGCTGAAAAGCTCGGCTTTGACCGGCCCACTGCCAATTCGCTCGATGCTGTTTCCGACCGCGACTTCATTCTCGAAACCCTAGCCGCAGCGTCGATCTGCGCGATGCACCTCTCTCGCTTTGCTGAGGAAATGGTAATCTGGAGTTCGGCCCAGTTCGGCTTCGTGCGGCTGTCCGACAAATGGACCACCGGCTCCTCTATCATGCCGCAAAAGCGCAATCCTGATGCGGCGGAACTGGTTCGCGCCAAGATCGGGCGCATCTTGGGTGCGCTCACCTCGCTGCTCGTCGTCATGAAGGGCCTGCCGCTGGCCTACTCCAAAGACATGCAGGAGGACAAGGAAGTGGCCTTCGACGCCCTTGATTCCCTTTCCCTTTCTCTGGCCGCCATGACCGGCATGGTTGGCGACATAACTGCGAATCGCGAGCGCATGCGCGCTTCGGCGTCGGCGGGCTTCTCAACGGCGACCGATATTGCCGATTGGCTCGTGCGCCAGGTCAATATCCCCTTCCGCGATGCCCACCACATCACCGGGCAGATCGTAGCCTTGGCCGAGCAGAAGGGCTGCGGGCTGGAGGGCCTCACCATCGAGGACTTCAAGTTCATCGACCAACGCATCGACTCCCGCATCCATAAGGTGCTGACCGTCGAAGCTTCCGTGGCAGCCCGCCAATCCTATGGTGGCACGGCGCCGGCCAATGTCCTTGTGCAAGCCGCGCGCTGGAAATCGCAGCTAACAGGGCGAAGCCACGAACCAAAGCCGCTTGGCAAAAAGAAGCATGGCGATGGCGGGGTTGAATAGCAGGTGCGAATAAGTCACCGTTTGCCTTAGTTAAAAGTGGAGCGAGCGGTGCCTAAGAAACCCCGGCAGATGCGCCTTACCGAGCGCCATGTCGGTTATTTGCAACCGCCCGACCTAACCGAAGAGATGCCGCCCCCGCCCGAGGGCATGCATGCGGCCACGCCTGAAGATCACCAACGCATTATCGCCGAGTTGTTCACGCAACAAGGCGATCTGGGAGAGGTCTGGGTTTTTGCCTATGGCTCGCTGATCTGGAAGCCGGCCTGCGACTTCGTTGAAATGCGAACCGGCCTCGTTCGCGGCTGGCATCGCGCTTTTTGCCTAGGCTGGAACAATCGCTTCCGCGGCTCGGATCAGAATCCAGGCTTGATGCTGGCGCTGGATCGGGGCGGCGCCTGCAAGGGCGTGCTCTACCGTCTGCCGCCAGAACGGGTCGAAGACTGCATGATCAAGCTGCTGGAGCGCGAAATGGCTTGGCTACCCTCAGCCTTTCCACCGCGCTGGGTCAATGCCCGTTCCGGCGACCGCACCATTCGCGCCCTGACCTTCTGCATCGATCGCAACTCAGGCCGCTATGTGTCGGGCCTGTCCGTTGAGCGTGTCGCCGAAGTGCTCGCAACCGCCGTTGGCTCGCGCGGCTCGATGGCGGAATACCTCTTTGCCACCGTCCGTCATCTCGAGGAGATGAGCATACATGATCCCCATCTTTGGCAATTACAATCGCTAGTGGCTGACCGCATCGAAGCCGCTTATGAGCCGGATCGGTAAGTCTTGCTTTTGTTATGGTTCCAAGTGCCGTAGATAGCCGGAAATTCCCACATCATGGATGCGGGTCGATCACGAGTAGGGCAATGGTCCACCATTTCGAACACCGCGGCGAAACCCTCTTCGCCGAAGACGTCAATCTCAACGACCTCGCGGCCCGGGTGGGCACGCCCTTCTATGTTTATTCGGCAGCCACGCTGCGCCGCCATGTCCGCGTGGTGAAAGCCGCCTTTGAGGGCATTCCGACGCTCCTCGCCTACGCCATGAAGGCCAATTCCAACCAAGCCGTGCTCAAGCTGATGGCAGCCGAAGGCGCTGGCGCTGATGTCGTTTCGCTTGGCGAACTTGAGCGTGCTCTCGCCGCCGGCATGAAGCCGGACATGATCGTCTTCTCCGGTGTCGCCAAGACGGTTGGCGAGATGCGCCGCGGGCTTCAAGCGGGCATCAAGTGCTTCAACGTTGAGAGCGAGCCCGAGCTCGAGCGGCTGTCGATGGTCGCCGCCGATATGGGACTCACCGCCAAGGTCTCGGTCCGCATCAATCCAGACGTCGATGCCCGCACTCACGCCAAGATCTCGACAGGCAAGGCGGAAAACAAGTTCGGTATCCCTTACGCCCGCGCGCTGGAGGTGTACCGCCGCATCGCCGACCTGCCCAACGTTGAAGCCGTCGGCGTCGACATGCACATTGGCTCCCAGATCACCGACCTTGAACCCTTCGGCAATGCTTTCGGCTTGATGGCGGAGCTGGTCACCGCACTGCGCGTTCAGGGTCACGACATTCGACACGTCGATGTCGGCGGCGGACTTGGCATTCCCTACAACATCGACGAAACCGCACCACCCTTGCCCAGTGCCTATGCTGCGGTGGTGCGCGACAAGATTGGCCAGCTCGGAGTGACCCTCGTGATCGAACCCGGTCGGCTCCTTGTTGGCAATGCCGGCATACTCGTCACCAAGGTCGAATATGTAAAGGAAGGCGGCACCAATTTCGTCATCGTCGACGCGGCGATGAACGATCTGATCCGCCCCACGCTCTATGAAGCGCACCATGACATCGTGCCGGTCAACCACTCCAATCTAGCGCCAATCAAGGCCGATATCGTCGGTCCTGTCTGCGAAACCGGCGATTACCTGGCCAAGGCACGAACAATGCCCGGAGTCAAAGAGGGCGACCTGCTGGCGGTCATGAGCGCTGGCGCCTATGGCGCAGTGATGGCCTCGACTTACAATTCGCGCGCGCTGATCCCCGAAGTGCTGGTTGATGGCGACCGCTTCCATGTCATTCGCCCCCGCAAGTCGATCGACGAACTCATTGCCTTAGATAGCGTGCCCGACTGGGTGTGACTCCCTTTGCGTTCATCGCCTGCTTTGAATAAGGTCCGCGCGATTTCACCCCGGCAGACCACCTATGTCCGATAGACCCATCCCGCAGCCTGGCATTCTCGATATTGCGGCCTATGTGCCCGGCAAGTCCGGCCTACCGGGCAGCAGTGCTGTCAAGCTCTCGTCCAACGAGTCCCCGCTGGGTGCCAGCCCCAAGGCCATAGAAGCCTTTACGGCCGCATCAACAAAGCTCGACATCTATCCCGAGGGCTCGTCCAAGATCCTGCGTACAGCGCTGGGCGAGGTGCATGGCATCGACCCCGACCTGATCGTCTGCGGCAATGGCTCGGACGATCTGCTGCATCTTCTAGCCCAGTGTTATTTGGGTGACGGCGACGAAGCCATCATGAGCCGTTATGGCTTTTCGGTTTACCCGATCATCACCAAGGCGGCCGGCGCCGATATCGTCATGGTCGACGAAGACGACTATACCGCTGACGTCGACGCGCTGCTGGTCGCCGTCACGCCGAAGACCAAGATTGTTTGGTTGGCCAACCCCAACAATCCCACCGGCACCTATCTGCCCGACAGAGAGATTAGGCGCCTCCATGCCGGACTGCGGCCTGACATCCTCCTCGTCATCGACAACGCCTATGCTGAATACGTGACGGCACCGGATTTTGCCGTCGGCACCGAACTCGTCAAGTCGGCGCAGAACGTCGTCATGGTGCGCACCTTTTCCAAGATGGGTCTGGCCGCCGTGCGTATCGGCTGGATCTTTGGGCCAGCCCATGTGGTCGATGCGATCAATCGGGTCCGTGGTCCCTTCAATGTTAATCTCCCCGCCCAGATGGCCGGCGCCGCTGCTACCTTGGACATCGAGTTCACCGCCAAGCTCAAGGCCCACAACGCGCAATGGCGCGACTGGATCACGGCTGAACTCAGCGGCAACCACATGCACGTCGTGCCCAGCCAGGCCAATTTCGTGATGGTGCTGTTTCCTGACGCCGAGCATGCGAGCCTAGCTTTCGACACGCTGCTAGAGCGCGGCCTGATCGTGCGCGAGATCGGCGGCTCCTATGGCATTCCCCATGGCTTGCGAATTTCCATCGGTTCGGAGCAGGCCATGCGCGGCGTTGTCGGTATCCTCAAGGCATTGGTTCAAATCGCATGAGCGTGCATTTTCGCAAATTGGCCCTGATCGGCATCGGCCTGATTGGCTCATCCATCGCCCTTGCTGCCCGCCGGCAGGGTCTTGTCGATGTCATCTCCATATCAACGCGCAAGGCGGAAACGCTTGACGAAGCCCGCGATCTCAAGCTGGGTGACATTTATACGCTTGATGCCGCCGAAGCTGTGCGCGGCGCGGACTTGGTGATCATCTGCACGCCAGTTGGCGCTTATGAAGGCGTGATGCGCACGATCGCACCGGCTCTCGAACAAGGCGCCATCCTGTCCGACGTTGGCTCAGTCAAAGGGCATGTTGTTCGCACACTGGCGCCACTAGTTCCTGAGGGCGTCAGCTTTATCCCGGGCCATCCCCTCGCTGGCACCGAGCACTCTGGTCCATCGGCTGGCTTTGCCGAGCTCTTCGCCGGACGCTGGTGCGTGCTGACGCCGGGGCCAGAGGTCGACCCGGCGCACACCGAAAAACTCGCCGCCTTCTGGCGCTCCATGGGCAGCCAGGTGGAAGCAATGGATGCCGCTCACCACGACATGGTGCTCGCCATCACCAGCCACATTCCTCACCTGATCGCCTACAATATCGTCGGCACGGTGGCTGATCTGGAAGCCGCGACCCAGTCCGAAGTCATCAAGTTCTCGGCGTCTGGCTTTCGCGACTTCACCCGTATCGCTGCATCCGATCCGGTGATGTGGCGCGACATTTTCCTCACCAATCGAAATGCCGTCCTCGAAATGCTCGGCCGCTTTTCAGAAGACCTATCGGCACTGCAACGCTCGGTGCGCACGGGTGACGGGCCGGCGCTCGAAGCCATGTTCACCCGCACTCGCGCTATCCGCCGCTCGATCATCTCGGCCGGCCAGGAAACCGCCGCTCCCGATTTTGGCAGGCCGCATGAAAGACCCCCAACGCCAACTCCTTCGTTTGTGCGCGAGCATGGCGGCGGCGACGACGCTTAGAACAACGGCGGAACGTTGGCGATCGGCACCAAGCCCGAGAACACCCCGCCAGCTCTGAAGTTGAGCTGATTGGAAAACGAGCCATCTGCTGCGGGCGTGCCGAACACCAGGGTGCGCCAAGGTTCGGCAAGCATGGGTCCGATGCGTTCGGCAACTCCGACCGATTTGATGGCGATTGTACCGTCCAGCATGCCCTGTGGATCAAGGGTGAGCTCGCCATTGGCATCGAGCACCGAGTCGGCATCGGTGCCATGGACCGAAACGACTCTGAGCACGCCCCCTGCTTGTTGGATGAAGGGCAGTATTTGCGGATCGCCCCAATTGCGCACATCGTCAGGCAAGCCGGTTAGTTCGAGTTGCACTTCCGCCTTGGTGTCGCTCAGCGTCATTCCCGGATAGGACACATTCTGAGCCAAAATGTATCCTGCAAGCGCTGCCAAATTCCGTTCGGCATCGTACTGCTCGGGAATATCGAACAGGTGCACTTCAGCAAGAGGGCTTTGTGCAATGAGACTTTCGCCCATGAGCGTGTCGGACCAGACGAGTTCCTTGCCGGAAATCGAGGCGCGCGCCACCCGCCAATCGCTAAGTCGAATGCTAGCATCGAGGGCCGACCAGGCCACCGAATTGCGGGTTCCCGTGAACCCGTCGGTCAATTGCAGCGGCCCCAGCGCCGATAGATAAAGATGAAACGGCGCATAGACCCGCACACTGGCGCGGACACCGGGCACATCGACGAGGATGTCGTTCGAACTGATCTGCGCCGTTTGGCAATCCACATCATAGCGGAAGGGATAGCCGCCTACATTCAGCGTCCCACAGGTGAGACGCGGCTGAGCGACCCCGTCCGCCAGTGCTTGTGCATCGATATACTGCTTGATGTACGCAGCGCCCGCGAGCCACGCCGCGCTCCACAGCAGGATGACGGCAAAAACAATGCTGCCAAGAATGATGATTCGTTTTTTCATGGCTGCCAGTCTTACCTGTGCCGCGGTGTGGGTTGAAGCAGCCATTGCCTGGGTGTCTGCAAAACCGGGTGGCTTACCTTTCGGATCGGGCCTAGCTAAAACCTAGATTTCTGTTCAGCTTATGGCGATGCTTCACCTCATGAACAATACCGGTTCTCATTGGGTTTTCGGCTACGGCTCCCTCATTTGGAACCCTGGCTTCCCGTATTTATCGGCCCAGCAAGGCTTGCTGCGTGGTGCCCATCGCAGTTTGTCCATCGTGTCACACTATCACCGGGGAACAGTTGACATGCCGGGCCTGGTTTTTGGGCTGGTGCGCGGTGGCTCATGCCGGGGCATGGTGTTCGAGGTGGCAAACAGCGATTGGGAGGCGGTGCGCGCCTATCTGCAGGAACGCGAGCAGGTGACGGCTGTATACCGCGATGTCATGCGCCCGGTGTGCCTGGCCGATGGACGTAAGGTAAGTGCTCTCGCCTTTCTGGTGGATGAGCGGCATGAACAATTTGCCGGCACGCTGACGCTCGAGCAGCAATTGACCATGGTACGCGCGGGCGTGGGTCTGTCCGGCCGAAATATCGATTATGTACTCAATACAGCCCGACATTTGGCGGAGCTGGGCATTCGCGACCGGCCTCTAATGGCTTTGGCCGAAATGCTGGAGCAGGAGGCTGCTTGACTCCTCCCGGGAACTACAACGTTAGGCCGCGCGAGCGCCGGTGAGTGGTGCGGCGCCTTCCAAATCCCAGATTGTCGACAGCCGTTCCGCTGCAGTTCCAGGGCTCAAGAGCCGGAAGACGCGATCGGCACAATCAAGCGCCAGCCGGAAACGCGAGCGGCTCATCGGATCGCCGACCAGCTCGCCGGTCGATCCAACCCAAAGGACATGGCTGCCTTTAGCAATCAGGTAGAGCTCGGCGTCGCCCATGGCGAAATGCTCGAGATTTTCGCTCACGACACCATAGGCGCGGCCGGACCGCCCTTGCCAGCTCGTGTGCCGGTTAAAGCCATGCGTAACGATTCTGCTCTCGAAAGAAGTCATTTCACGCCAGCCCCACAGCGCATCAAATAAGAACAAAAATAGAACGAAATTACACACACGTCAAGCGGCATTCTGCTTTGCATCTACATGTATGTCTATGCCTCCTAGCACGTCAACATATAGTAGTTAGGCGAGATCCGCTCTTGCTTGCTTAATAGCATCGACTTTGTCGCGAAACTCATCATTCAGCGGGCGGGCAATGCCTTGCTCGACCGCGTCGATGATCAAGCCATCCGAATCAGTCTCGATGGCTTTTTTGAGTCTTTGCATGAAAATGTCTGGTGGTAGCCCCGCCTCGATGGGTGGGAGGAACCTGGCGCGGGCGGTGCCTGGCCAAATAACGAGGCTGTTGCGGCCCCAGAACAGCCCAGAATTCAGCGCCACGGGAACCACCGGTACATTGAGTTCCGCATACATCCGCGCAATGCCTTGCCGGTAATCAAGCTTGGCCAGCGGCGCCTTGCGGGTCCCTTCGGGGAAAATGACGATACGGCAACCGCGCTCGATGGCAGCCCGCGCTTGGGCCATCATCAGTGGGATGGCTTCGGCGCCACGCTTGCGATCCACCTCAATGCAATCGAGCGACCGCGCAGCCCAGCCGAAGAACGGAATGTTCATGAGCTCTTTCTTGACGATATAGGCAGGTCGCCCTGTATAGGGAAAAATAGCGAAAACATCCCAGTCGCTCTGGTGTTTGGCCGCAATAATGCAGCCGCCCGGGGGAATGTTCTCGGTACCCGAGACGTCGGTCCGCACACCGGTTATGGCCCGCAAAAGCACCAGACTGGATCGGCACCAGTACTTGGCAAGCTCCCAGGTGAAGCGGGTCCGTCCGCGGATCAAGGCAACTGTTCCGATGACAATGGCGACAATCGCTGTCTGGCCAATGAACAGCACATAAAACAGTGTTGTACGGACGGCCTGGATTAGCTTCATGCAAATGGCTCCCGATGCCCTTTGGTTTGGGGCAGGGTCATAAACTTCGAACGCCGCATTGGCGAGCGATCAAATGGTTCAGGACGTTTCACTCAAGAACCGCCGGACGGTCATTCGTGAGGTAATCGCAGTCAGCGCAGCAATAACCGGAATAACGGCGACAATGCCAATGAGCCCGTCTATGCCCAGGGCGAAACGGCCGAATAACACGCCTACTTGCGCCCCCGCTTCACTGGACAGCATGTTGCCCGCCGCAGTGCCGATCAGTGCAAAGAAGAGGAGCGCCGCCACAGAACCTAGCAGCCCGCCTTGCAACCCGATGGACAAAAATCGACCCTGGAATTCGCCTGCAATAAATTTGTTCGACGCGCCAATATAGTGGAGCACGTCGACGATCTCACGATTTGTGGCCATGGCCCCGCGCGTTGCAAAGATGATCGCGAGTACCGTAGCCGCACCGATCAACACGAGAACCAGGAGGCCGGACAGAACGATCGTTCCAGCCATGGTATTGAGCTGCTGCCGCCAGGCGGCATGGGTATCAAGGCTGGCACCATTGATGGCGGCAAGATTGCGCTGCAGCGACTCGACATCCGCTTCAAGCGGATCGGCTAATTGCACAACGATGAGCCGGGGAATTTCGATGGAGCTCAGATCAAGCCCTGCTCCAAGCCACGGCTCAAGCAGTGCCTGGCTTTCCTCGATGGTCAGCGCTCTCGCCGACGCCACGCCCGGCGTAGTTTCGGCCAGTGTCACGGCCGTACGCAGATTGCTCTCCATGACCTCGCCCTCGACAGGACGGATCTGGATGGTCACTTCGCGCCCGACATCCGCCGACCAGGCAATAGCCGATTTTTGCACCAGCACCACGCCACCCAGCGTCACCGCCGATAAAAAGCTCATGATGGTGATCATGAGGAGGAGCGTTCGGCCCGCCACGCTTTTTTCGGGAACGATGGGTGCTGCGCCACGCCGACGCGGCAGGAGGGCCCTAACGCGCTCAATCATGGATCACCAACTCGCCTTTGCTCAGCAGCATGCGCGGATAGTTGAACTTGTCGAGCAAGGGTAGTTCGTGCGTAGCCAGAATGATTGTCATTCCCAAGGTGCGGTTCAGTTCGGCAAATAGATGCACCAAACGGCTTGAAAGGTCAGGATCGACATTGCCCGTCGGCTCGTCAGCCAGCAGCACCTTTGGCCGCGCTATAACGGCGCGTGCGATTGCGGCACGCTGCTTTTCGCCACCCGACAACAGCGATGGCAGGGCATTCATCCGCTCGCCCAAGCCGACCCATTCGAGCAGTTCGGTGACATTGGGCCGGTATTCGCTTTCCGGTTGCCCTAGCACACGCAACGGCAGAGCAACGTTTTCGAATGTCGTCAGGTGGTCGAGCAGGCGAAATTCCTGAAATACGATGCCGATATGGCGCCGCATCTGCAGAAGCCGGTCTTGCGAAAGATTGCTGACGTCCTCACCAAACATCGTCACTCGGCCGCGAGACGGCTTGAGCGAGAGGAGCAGCAGGCGAAGGAGCGATGTCTTGCCAGCACCCGAGGGCCCCGTCAGGAAATGAAACGAGCCGGGCTCAACCGAAAACGTCAGGTCCCGCAGGATTTCCGGACCATTGCCGTAGCGCAGGCCCACATCGGAAAACTCGATCAAAAACGCTGGCTCCCCAATAGCTCCGGCACAAACGCGAATCAGGCCTTGGCGGCACCATAGCAGCGCCCGAAGCCTGATGGGCTACAAGGCGTCCTTGGGGCCAAGAAAGCGGCACAAATGTGGTGGATAGCGCGTGGGCATGGGGGTTTGAGGACTATTAACACCCTGCCGCTAGGGTAGGCGGCGCCCCTTTGCATCGGCTCTGTCAGCGTCTGGCTCATGATCATTGCTTGCCCACATTGCCAGACCAAGTACCAGGTGACCTACGAGGCCATCGGTTCGGCTGGCCGCAAGGTGCAGTGCGCCCATTGCCAGCAGGCTTGGCAGCAAGCGCCCCTCAGCGAGCCTTTGCCTTCGGCCAAGGAGCAGAAGGATCTCGACGCCTTCACCGAAGACGGGCTCGATGAAGCCATGCGGGCGGAGGAGGAAGCCGCAGCAACCGAACTGGCCAAGCGTGTCGCCGACGAGGAAACGCACCAGAAATCGGCCAGTGCCGCCAAGGTCGACCCGGCACTGGTCCGCAGCCGGCAACGCGCCTTTTCCAAGCGCCAGGACGCCATTGCGGCTAGCCAACCTATGGCCCAGATGCGCCGCGCTATTCGCATCGGCTTGGCCCTGCTGCTCTGTGCTGTAGTTGCAGGCAGCTACTTCGTGCGCAAAGATATAGTGGCACGATACCCGGCCATGGCAGGCGTGTATGAGGCCGTAGGGCTCGGCGTCAACGTCGCTGGCCTCGAGTTTTCAAATGTCGCCGCACAGCGCTCGCTTCACAACGGCAAGGATGTGCTGGTCGTTTCGGCACAGATCGTCGGGCTTGATGCGGTGCCGACCACTGTGCCGCCAGTGGTGGTGACGCTGCTCGATGATCATGGCCAAAGCATTTATGCCTGGAGCATCGCGCCTTCCATTGGCGATCTGATGGCAGGGGAACGGGCAACGTTTGATACGCAATTGGTGATGCCTCCCGGCGATGCCGAACGCTTGCGGCTGAGCTTTGCGGAAGCGGCGCCCGTTTCGGCAGCCCTGACCTTGTCCGGCGAAGCCATACCCTTGCGGCCCAAAGGCAGCGTACATGCCCAAATCTCCGGCGCGGCTCCCGCTTCTCACCCGCCCCAAGCAGATGAACATTCGGGAGCGGCAGCCATCCATAGCGAGCCGGCTGCACTCCATGCCGAACCACCAGAGGCAGCGGCGGAGCACGCCGCCCCGCACAGTACCGATACACAAGAGCACCATTGATGGCCCGCATTCTCCTTGCCGAAGACGATCCTTCCGTTCGCGCGTTCGTTGTGAGTGCCCTGACCATGAAGGGTCATGAAGTCGTGGCCGAAGAGGATGGGGGGTTGGCAGCTGAAACAATGGACGCCGAGAACGGGCGTTTCGACCTTATGTTATCGGATATCAAGATGCCCATAATGGACGGCATTGCGCTCTCCTTGCATGTGGCGGCAAAATTTCCTGGCATCATCATCGTCCTGATGACCGGCTTTGCCGACCAGCGCGAGCGTGCGCACGGGCTTGATGCATTGATCTATGACGTCATCGTCAAACCCTTCACCCTAGCCGAGCTTTTGGGCAAGATCGACGACGCCCTTGCCGGCAAGCCCGTGGAGGTGGTTTCGCTCGGGCGCCAAGCCCGCGAAAGCTAGCAAGAAGCGGTGTAAATCCCCCTAGCCAAGCGCCCACTCTTGCTCTATAGAGCCCACCAACCCCAACAGAGCTCACGTCTCTGGGCCGCTTCCGGCGGCGCAATGTATTGAATTTCGGAAGGACCCGACCATGGCAGTGCCAAAACGCAAGACCTCGCCGATGAAGCGTGGCTTCCGCCGTTCGGCCGACGCTCTTGCTAACCCGACCTATGTCGAAGACAAGGACTCGGGCGAGCTGCGCCGTCCGCACCACGTTGATCTCAAGACCGGCATGTATCGCGGCCGGCAGATTCTCAACGTCAAGAATTAAGCTTAAAGACAGGTAGCGCGATGCGCGCCTTGACGCTACAGCAGCGGCCGATCCGGTAAACCCGGATCGGCCGTTTTGTTTTGCCAAGCCGCGTCCCGCAGCGGCCAATCTTCGGAGTTTCTCATGAGCATGCGCGTTGAATCGGATTCCATGGGCACCATCAATGTGCCATCCGATAAATACTACGGCGCTCAGACAGCCCGGAGCCTCGCCAATTTCGATATCGGCGGCGAAAAGATGCCGCGCGAGATCATCCATGCCTTTGGCATTTTGAAAAAAGCTGCGGCCTTGGCCAACCACAAGCTGGGTCTGCTTGATGAAACCACCCGTGACCTGATCGTCGCCGCAGCCGACGAAGTGATCGCCAACAAGCTTGCCGACCATTTTCCTCTGGTCGTCTGGCAGACCGGCTCGGGCACGCAATCCAACATGAACGTCAACGAGGTCATCTCCAACCGCGCCATCGAAATGGCAGGCGGCACCATGGGCTCCAAAAAGCCCGTGCATCCCAATGACCACGTCAACATGAGCCAGTCGTCCAACGACACCTACCCGACCGCCATGCACATCGCGGCGATCGAGGCGCTGGAGAATTATCTCTTCCCGCGCGTCGAGATCCTGCGCAACACGCTTCACGCCAAGTCCGAAGAGTTCATGGACGTGGTCAAGATCGGCCGCACCCATCTGCAGGACGCAACGCCCCTGACCCTGGGTCAGGAAATGAGCGGCTGGGTCGCCCAGATCGATCTGGCTGTCAAAGCCATCAAGGTCACCATGCCTCAGCTCAAGGAACTGGCGCTGGGTGGCACGGCCGTCGGCACCGGGCTTAATGCTCATCCGGACTATGCCGTGATGGTGGCCGGGGAGATTGCGCGACTTTCGGGCCACGATTTCATTACCGCCCCCAACAAATATGCCGTGATGGCTGGCCACGATGCTTTCGTCGGCACCTCCGGCGCGCTCAAGCAATTGGCTTCCGCCTTCATGAAGATCGCCAATGACGTGCGCTGGCTGGCTTCCGGTCCCCGGTCTGGCCTGGGTGAAATCACCATTCCAGAGAATGAACCCGGCTCGTCCATTATGCCCGGCAAGGTCAACCCGACCCAGTCCGAAGCCATGACCATGGTCGTGGCGCATGTGATGGGCAATGATGCGGCAATCGGCTTTGCCGCCAGCCAGGGCAATTTCGAGCTTAACGTGTTCAAGCCGGTGATCGCCTATAATTTCCTCCAGTCCGTGCGCCTGCTGGCCGATACGGCCAAGTCGTTCAACGACAATTGCGCCGTGGGCATCGAACCCGATCGCAAGCGCATCCAGCAGCTGGTCGATCAATCGCTGATGCTGGTGACCGCGTTGAACCGCAAGATTGGCTATGACAGCGCCGCCAAGATCGCCAAGACTGCGCACAAGAACGGCACGACCCTGAGAGAGGAGGCCATTAATCTCGGCCTGCTCACCGGCGAAGAATTCGACGCCGAGGTCAAGCCCGATCAGATGGTGGGACCTCTTCGTATCTCGCGGTGATAAAGACAGGGCGTGCGCAAGCGCCGCCTGTGGTGCGGTTGTCATGAGCACGTGCGGACCCCGAGACGGCTATCGCCTCGTAAGTAATAAGTAGTGAGACGACTGCCGTCCCGGGGCTGCCAATTTTTGGAGTGGTTGGGGAGCCGCGCAGGGGATCGCTCGTCCCCTACGGCCGCAACTCGAACCCGAAGGAGCAGCGACGCTCCCGCGATGGCACCACCCCGGCCACTGGTCGCTGCAGCGCCGCCCGTTCATCCGGGGTGATGGGCGGGAGGATAGCGCAGTGCAAACACGAGGGGAGAAGATGGATAAGTTGGTGCGTGGGGAAGGACCCCCGCCCTTGATCCCTCCCCCTCGAGGGGGAGGGTGTCGACTGGGAGGTGGTGGGCCAAGGATTGGGTTACCACACACCCACAACACACTCGATGTCATCCCGGCGCAGGCCGGGATCCATCCTGAGGTGTTTCCGCCACCAACAGTGGACCGAACGAACCAGCTTGCGGCTGCGGCACAATCTCGAGATGGATCCCGGCCTCCGCCGGGATGACATCGAGGATGGGGTGGGTCTGGCGAAACGCTGATACTTGCCCCCACCTAACCTCCCCTTGGCAAGGGGAGGAACAGATCAATGGTGAACAGGGATGTTGCCACACGCACGATGCGCTCCTCCCCTTATCAGGGGAAGGTTAGGTGGGGGAGCGATCGAGCAGCACGATCCACCTTGCGGCAGTAGTTCAATCTTGGGATGGATCCCGGCCTACGCCCGGAAGACATCGGGGGTGGGGAGGCTGTGAAGACCAGCTGACCATGGGATGATCTCGAGACTGACCCTACCCCCTAGCCCCAACTTTCCCTTCACTGCAGCGCATGCCTCTGGCATGGTGCGCGCGTAATCACCCTGGAGCTTGTCATGACCGAGACCGTCTATATTCCGCCCCAGGGCAATCGCGTGGTCAGGAACGGGCGGTTCATACCGCCCCTGCTGATCGTGCCGTTTATCGGCTATAATCTGGTGGTGTTCACCTTATTCGGCGGCAACCCGGTCAATTGGGGCGCTGGGCTCTTTTCCATGCCTATGCCGTCGGGCATGCCCTGGGCGGTGAGCGCTGGAGACTTTCTCCTCGTCGTGGGCATTATCTGCCTCTTCATCGAAGTTCTAAAATCCACCAATTCTGGCCGCTCCTCCATCGTCGAGCACATGCTCTCCATGGTGGTCTTCGTCTTGTTCCTGGTCGAGTTCCTCATTGTCGGCGCCGCGGCAAGCTCAGTGTTTTTCCTTCTCATGGTCATGAGCCTGATCGACGTGGTTGCCGGGTTCACCGTTTCGATCACCAGTGCCGGCCGTGACGTCACCATGAACTGAAAACAAAAGCGCCGGCTCCCTTGGTGGGAACCGGCGCCTGCTATTTCAAAACGATCGCGCAGCTAGAGCCGGCGAGACCGTCCATCAATAGTGGAATCATTGCGAGTGCGGCTATTGGCCGTGGCGCGAGCCTTTACACCCGTCACCTCCAGCGGCAGCATGGATACCAGCCAGCTCATCAGCATCGGCACGACGACAAAATCATCCATGATCCCGAGAAATGGGATGAAATCAGGAATGATGTCGATCGGGCTGATCAGGTACAGCGGCACCAGCAGCATAGCCGCCTTGAGCGGCACTGGCGTCGCTGGATGGCGGAAAGCCCGCCATAGCGTCATCAATTCCTTGCGGAAGATAAAGAACCGGCCGATGGTGAAGCGACCAAGCAGGGCCAAAGGCGAGAATGGGTTTTTCATGACCATTAAATGGCCCGTCCCTGCTTTGGTTCAAGACTTAACCGATCATATCCTTGAAAAAACTATCAGGGTCTCAACCCGCCGCGCTCGCGCAGGAGCTTGACGATGGCCATGGCATGGCCGTGCCCCAGTCCGTAATCGGCCTTGAGCCAGTCGGTAATGGGGGTTGCCTTGGTGCCCGGTGCGGTGAAGCCTTTTTCCTTGGCCAGCGCGATGAACTGGTCGGGCGCCACCCCGGTCTGCTTTTCGATATTGTCGAGATAAGCCTGAAACGACATGGTGCTGGTTCCTCTTTATGTCTTAAGCGACGAGCGGAACGAGGCTGGTTCGACATCGCCGCACTATCATCATCCAGATACATTGCGCTGATAACGTTCGCGGCTTATTTCTGGCTCGTTGATTTTGAGGTGTTTCATGGCTGGTCCTTTGGCGCGCAGGCAATCGGTGGGTGTCAATATCGGTGGCGTGATGGTCGGCGGCGGAGCGCCCGTCGTCGTCCAGTCCATGACCAACACCGATACGGCGGACATCGACGCTACCGTCAAGCAGGTCATGCAGCTTGCCCGGGCCGGTTCGGAGATCGTGCGCATCACCGTTGATCGCGATGAATCAGCTGCAGCCGTGCCAATCATCCGGGATCGTTTGGCTTTCATGGGCTATGACGTGCCGCTGGTCGGCGACTTCCACTATATCGGCCACAAGCTTTTAACCGATCACCCGGCCTGCGCCGAGGCCCTTGCGAAATACCGCATTAACCCCGGCAATGTCGGCTTCAAGGCCAAGCGCGACACGCAGTTTTCGACGCTGATCGATCTCGCGCTCAAATACGACAAGCCGGTTCGCATCGGCGTCAACTGGGGCTCGCTCGATGAGGAGCTTCTGACCCGTTTGATGGACGAGAATGCGGCATCTGCAGCGCCGATCTCGGCCGCTGCCGTGCAGCGCGAGGCGATCATCCAGTCGGCGCTGCTGAGTGCGCACCGCGCCGAGGAGATCGGGCTTGGCCGCGACAAGATCATTCTTTCAACCAAGGTGTCCGATGTTCAGCATCTGATTGCTGTTTATCAAGACCTCGCGGCTCGCTGCGACTATGCGCTCCATCTCGGGCTGACCGAGGCCGGCATGGGAACCAAGGGCGTCGTTGCCTCTTCGGCAGCGCTTGGCATTCTGCTGCAGCAGGGTATTGGCGACACTATCCGTATTTCCCTGACGCCCGAGCCGGGTGGCGATCGCACGACCGAGGTCAAGGTCGCGCAGGAATTGTTGCAGACCATGGGCTTCCGCCAATTCCTGCCCGTTGTTGCCGCCTGCCCCGGCTGCGGTCGTACGACCTCGACGACGTTCCAGACCCTTGCCAAGGACATCCAGGATCATCTCTCGGCGTCGATGCCCGACTGGAAAGAGCGCTACCCTGGAGTCGAGACGCTTACGGTTGCGGTCATGGGCTGCATCGTCAATGGCCCGGGCGAAAGCAAGCACGCCAATATCGGCATTTCCTTGCCGGGCACAGGCGAGACACCGGCCGCGCCAGTTTTCGTCGATGGGGAAAAGGTCGCGACACTCCGCGGCGCTGATGTCGCCGATCAGTTCAAGATCATGGTGGCCGACTATATCGAGCGCAAATTTGGCGCCGGGCAGCAGACCGCTGCCGAATGAAGCGATCTTAACAATAGCGCGTAAAAAGCCGCCAATCCTACTGTTCGAGCGTCATACTTATCGGCTATAGCACCTTTGCCTGAGCCTATTGGCTCGGCATGGGGAAAGTTCCGTGTATATCAATCCAATTGTGCGCCAGCGCCGGCGCCAGCAAGTCTTGGTGGCGTGTCTTGTTGCTTTGGCACTAATGATTTGCTTGTTACCTGCACCAAGCCGCACGGGCGAAACAGCAACGGCCTCCGCTGCGGCTGCCACGAGCGTCAGCGGGCAAGATATAAGCTAAACTATTGCTTGCAGCCGGTTTTAACTGGCAGCGGGCCCCTGGCACGCATCCACCCATTTGTTTCCGCACAGCTCAGCTAGCCGTTCCAGTGTCAGCCGCACCGACGCATGGGTGTCCCCGCCCGCTGGGATCAGTTCATCATAGACCTTGAGCGAAGCGTCCAAATAGATCGGCAAGGGCGCTGGCAACCCGAACGGACACACCCCGCCAACGGGGTGGCTGGTGAGCCGCAACACATCTTCGGGGCCCAGCATGCGCGGCCGTCCGCCGAATGCCGTCTTGGACTTCTGGTTGTCGAGCCGGGCATCCCCGCGCGTCACCAGCAGAAGTTCCTCGCCATTGACCCGGATGCAAAGGGTCTTGGCAATCTGGCCCGGCTCAACCCCATGCACTTCGGCGGCCAACTGCACCGTAGCGGTGGAGTTTTCGGTGACCTCCACCTGAAGGTCAGGCGCGCGGCTCGCCAGATCGGCTTGGACGGAAAGGAGGCTCATGACAGGTTCCTAGAACAGGCGGGCCAGCAGGTCTTCGTACTTGAAACGCGTCTTGTCGCGTAAAGGCGTGGTGAGCGCACGGCGCATGAAGGCAGGGTCCAGCTCCCGCACGCCATCAAGGGCCATCAACTCACGCACAGTGATCCGCTCGCCTTGATACGGCTGGTAAGTGACCTGCATGCCCGCCTCGATGCTAGCCGGCGCGATGACCCGGCAGTACGCACCTGGCCGACCGGCACGACAAAAGCGCCGCACGAAGCCAGGATCGCCCATCTTTGCCGCGAAGGTCATGCAAGGCGTGCGGTGGTAGGTCACCTCGAGTACCAGATCGCCGATAAGGATCCTGTCGCCGATCGCCGTACTGGCGCTGTCGGCACCGGAGAGGGTCAGGTTTTCCCCAAATGTGCCAGGTGGCGGGAGCGCTCCTAGGTCGCCGGCCCAGAACTGGTAGTCCGCGAGGAAATATACATAGATCGCTTGGTCCACCCCGCCATGGACAGAACGATTGCAGATTGCATCGTCGGCAATGCCGTTGCGCGTGATGCTGACGGGCCCGCTGATCGGTTCCTTGAAGATGCCCGTGAGCGCCTTCATGCCGGGAATCGGACGGGCTTGCCCGACATTGATGCTTTGGAGCGTGCTCAAGCTAGTTCTCCCGGCTTGCAAAATACCGGGCAGTCGCGCGCAGGCCGTCGGCCTTCGGCCCGAAGGTGCGCAGGCATCCCAGCGCCTCGTTGACGGTTTGGTTCAAGCGCGCCTTAGCGCCATCGAGCCCCAGTTGCCCCACCAGCGTCTGCTTGCCCAGAGCGGCATCCTTGCCGGTCGCCTTGCCCATGGTCTCGGCCGTCGCGGTGACGTCAAGGATATCGTCGGCCAGCTGGAACGCGCGTCCGGCGGCCTCGGCATAGGCGGTGACGACGGATAGGGCCCGCGCATCGGCCCCGCCAAGGATAGCCCCCATGCGTACGCTGGCGCGGATCAGGGCACCCGTCTTCATCGCCTGCATGGTGGAGATATCATCCCCGGAAAAGCCGCCCTTTTCGCCCTCGATATCGCGCATCTGCCCGCCAGCCATGCCGCCTGCCCCGGACCCAGCGACCAATTCGGCAACCAGTCGGACACGCACTGCCGGATCGGGATGGGTTTCAGGATCGGCCAGCAGGCCAAAGGCATGCGTGAGCAGGGCGTCGCCCGCCAGGATCGCGGTGGCATCATCAAAGGCCTTGTGCACCGTTGGCCGGCCCCGGCGCAGATCGTCATTGTCCATGGCTGGGAGATCGTCATGGATCAGCGAATAGCAATGCACCATTTCCACGGCTAAGCCTGCCATGAGAGCCTGGTGGCTGGGCACGTTGAAGATGTTGGCGGCCTGCCGCACCAGCAGCGGGCGCAGGCGTTTGCCGCCTTCAAGGCTGCCATGCCGCATGGCTTCGATCAGCCGCTCGGCAGCCGGTCCTGGCCCCGACAGCCGCCCCGCCACCAATTGGCGCTCCAGCGCAGTTTCCACGGCCCGAGCACAATCGGCGATATCGGCGGCAAAATCATACATGCCAATGTTGCTAGCCGTTCGCACAAGCCGCGGCAAGATGGTGGAACACACCGCAGAGCTTCGCTATGGAAACCGCATGGCACGACGACGCAACCCCACCGGTATCTGGCGCATTTTGCGATGGCTCGGCTTGGCCGTGGCGGCGCTGATCGCCATTCCCGTCGTGCTGACGCCGGTCTACCTGTTTGTCCCGCCCGTTTCCGTGCCCATGCTGGAACGTTATCTGACCGGCCGCCCGGTGGTGCGGGAGTGGCGCTCGATCGATAATATTTCCGATCGGCTCAAGGCCTCTGTGATTTTGTCCGAAGACGGCCAGTTCTGCCGCCATTGGGGTGTCGATTTCGGTGCCCTCCGAGACGAGGTCGAGCGCTACATGGACGGCGAGGACGCGCGCGGCGCCTCGACCATCACTATGCAGGTAGCGCGCAATCTGTTTCTGTGGAACCGCCAAAGCGTTGTCCGCAAGGCGCTTGAGGTACCGCTGGCGCTCTATGTCGATCTGGTGCTGCCCAAGAAGCGCATCATGGAAATCTATCTCAATATTGCCGAGTGGGGTCCTGAAGGGCAGTTCGGCGTGGCGGCAGGCGCCGAGCGCGCGTTCGGCATTGAGCCGCAGAACCTGGACTGGCGCACCGCCACCCTGCTGGTCACCGCGCTACCAAACCCCATGTTGCGCCAGCCTGCCCGGCCGTCAAACGGCATGCGGCGCATCGCTGCGACCATCGAGCAGAGGGTACAGCAATATGGCGAGCGTGCCGCTTGCGTGGGAGAGAACGGGCGGTTGGCGCTCTAGCTCCATCGCGCCGTGGCCGGACTCATGCCGGGGACGCGGACGAAGCGTTCCTCCCGCTTGCGGCGGGGAATGGCCGGGAAAGCCTCCTTGCGCGCCCGCACGCAGATGACCCCGCTCATCGCTGGGCCGAACAGGCGCCCTACCCGCTCGAAGAACCGCGTGGACTTGAGCACCAGCGAACTCTGGAACGGCGGCAGGAACAGCCCGTCGCGCCAGGCTTCGGGCACGAAGCTGTGGTCGCGCAGGAGCTTGTCCAGCTGGCTACCGGAGTAGGGATTGCCCTGCCCAAACGGAGTATTGTCCCGCTGCGCCCAGATGCCTCGGCGACGTGGCACAACGAGAACCAGTTCGCCATTGGGCGCGGTGATGCGCCACAACTCGCGCATCAGTTCCTCATCGTCGGCCACATGCTCAAACGCGTGGATGGCAATGGTGAGATCCACAGAAGCATCGTTTAATGGCATTTCAAGAGGATCGCACAGCACTGTATGGCTCGGACCCTCGCGCGGCCAGGCAGAGGCCCCCTGCCGCGCCGGCATGAAGGCCAGCACGCGCTCGGCCTTATCCAGCGTGAAGCGCAGATAGGGTGTGGCGAACCCCAGGCCCATGACGCGCTTGCCCGAAACATCCCCTGCTAGGCCCAAGACTTGCTCGCGCACCAGGGCACGGGAAATCCGCCCCAAGGGGGATTTGTAATAGCTAATGAGGCGTTGCACGTCGGCGGTCATGAGGGCAAGTTTGCCGCTTTTCCAAACACTTGTCTAATCGTTGTTGCGATGTGGGGCGGGGCCGCCTAGCTATCAAGCTCGTCTCGGCCAAAGGAGTGTAGCCCATGAGCGTGATCGTCGATGTCTTTGGAGCCCGGAGCGACAATTTCGGCTATCTGGTCCACGATGAGGCCAGCGGCCGCACGGCAGCGATCGATGCGCCAGAAGCCGCGCCGATTAAGGCCGCGCTTACCCGCCGCGGCTGGACGCTGACCGATATCTTCATCACCCATCATCATGTCGACCACGTCGAAGCCATTCCCGAACTCAAGGCCGCCTATCATACGCGGGTCGTGGGACCACGGGGAGAAGCCGAAAAAATCAACGATCTTGATGAGTTGGTCGCTGGCGGCGACCGGGTGAGCCTGGGCGAGACGGTGTTCGATGTCTATGACGCACCCGGCCATACGCTGGGCCACATCGTCTTTCACGACAAGGCCAACAAGCACTTGTTTACGGCCGATGCCCTGTTCTCGCTGGGAGTTGGGCGGATGTTCGAGGGGACACCGGGGCCGATGTGGGAGGGCGTCAAACTCCTGCGCACGCTGCCGGACGACACGCTGGTCTATTGCGGGCATGAGTATACCCAGAGCAATGCGCGGTTTGCGCTGTCGATAGACCCGGAGAACGCGGCGCTGCAGAAGCGGGCGGCCGAAGTCAAGGCTTTGCGGGAGCAGGGAAAACCGACCATTCCGTTTCTTTTGGGAGAAGACAAGCTGGCCAATCCATTCCTGCGCGCAGATGCGCCGGAGCTGGCAAGATTTTATGGCTTGGAGGGCGCTGCGCCAGCTGAAGTCTTTGCGGCGATCCGCAAGGGCAAGGACAGTTTCTAGCGTTCCCGCTTTAACTATTTCGTAACTTTTGGAGCCAAACTCGTTAACAGACTGTTAGCATCTGGCATAGCGCTTGCCCATATAGGGGCATAAGGCCGGACTTGCTGTTTCAATTCGAGACAATCTGGCCCGCTTTGAGACAGGCGAGGCAAAGATGGCCGGAACTGAAACAGGTGTAATTGGTCTGCCCATGTTGATCGAAGCGGCGCGTCCGCGTCCTTCGCTCAAGAGGAGCGAGATCGCTGCGCCGTTTGTTAGTCAGTTGCTGGCTGAGCGTGGAAATCTGCCGCCGCAGCGAGCGCGCCGTCGTAATAGTGCGGAGGGGGCGATCGGGGCCTATGCGAGCGGGGCTAGGATTGCGGTGAAGCGCATGCCGGTGGGGTATCGGACGAGTATCGTGGCTTAGTCGTCTATGGGACTGGGGCTCTCGTCCTTCCCTCCCCCTTGAGGGGAGGGATCGAGGGAGGGGGTCCATCAGTGGTCCACAGGACGACCCCCTCCCCGGCCCTCCCCTCAAGGGGGAGGGGAGGGATCGAACCAAGCCCGGTGCTACTCTAACCGCACCAACAGATCCTTCGCGTCGATCTGATCGCCAGGCTTGATCAGCAGTTCCGCGATGACACCATCGACTTCCGCATGGATGGCGGTTTCCATTTTCATAGCTTCAATGGAGCACAACACATCGCCTGCAGTGATCTTTTGCCCCTGCTTGACGGCAAGGCTCGAGATGACGCCGGGCATGGGGGCGCCGACTTGCTTTGGATCGCCGGCGGCGGCTTTGGCGCGGATCTTGACCTCGCCGACCTTGAGACGATCGGGGACGAGGATGGTGCGGGGCTGGCCATTGAGGTCGAAAAAGACGCGGACCTCGCCTTTTTCGTTGGTCGGGGCACGGCCGAGATAGTTGACGACCAGCGTCTTGCCTTTTTCGATGTCGACCAGCAGTTCCTGGCCTTCCTCGAGACCATAGAAATAAACCGGCGTCGGCAGCACTTCGCTAGGGCCGTAGCGGTCTTGGGTCTTTTCGAAGTCTGAGTAAACCTTGGGATACATCAAATACGAGGCGAGCCGGAAATCATCGACCGGATGACCGACTTCTTCAGCGATCTTTGCCCGCTCGGCTTCGAGGTCGACGTCTTTCAAATAGGAACCAGGACGCTCGGTCAGGGGCGTGCGGCCCTTGAGGACCTTCTTCTGCAACGCCGGAGGAAAGCCACCGGGGGGCTGGCCTAGATCGCCGGCAAAGAACCCTACGACCGAGTCAGGGAAGGCGATGTCGCGATTGGGGTCTTCCACGTCAGCCTTGCTGAGGCCAGCCGAGACCATGGCCAGGGCCATGTCGCCAACGACCTTGGAGCTTGGGGTGACCTTGACGATGTCGCCGAACATCTGGTTGACGTCGGCATAGGTCTGGGCGACCTCGTGCCAGCGCGTTTCAAGGCCCAGCGAGCGCGCCTGTTCCTTGAGGTTGGTGAACTGCCCGCCGGGCATTTCGTGGAGGTACACCTCCGACGCGCCGCCCTTGAGATCGCTCTCAAAGGCGCGGTACTGCGTACGCACGGCTTCCCAGTAAAACGAAATCTGCCGAATGGCTTTGGCATCGAGACCGGGATCACGGTCACCGCCGTGAAGGGCCGCAACGATCGAGCCCAGCGTGGGCTGCGAGGTGGTGCCGCTTAGGGCATCCATGGCTGCGTCGACGGCATCCACGCCAGCATCTACCGCCGCGAGAACTGTCGCCGCCGCAGCACCAGACGTGTCGTGCGTGTGAAGGTGTATGGGCAGGCTCGTCTCATTGCGTAGGGTCGAGATCAGCTTGCGGGCGGCAGCGGGCTTGAGCAGCCCGGCCATGTCCTTGAGGCCCAGCACGTGCGCGCCGGCCTTTTCGAGTTCCTGTGCGAGGCCGACGTAGTATTTGAGATCGTACTTGGCGCGGTCAGGGTCGAGCACATCTCCGGTATAGCAGATGACGCCTTCGGCGACCTTGCCCGCCTCGATCACCGCATCGAGCGAAACGCGCATGTTCTCGACCCAATTGAGGCAATCGAACACGCGGAAAATGTCGACGCCGCCCTTGGCTGCCTGCTCGATGAAGAAGCGAACGACATTGTCGGGATAATTGGTGTAGCCGACGCCGTTGGAGCCGCGCAGCAGCATCTGCGTCAGAATATTGGGCGCACCCTCGCGCACCTTGGCAAGGCGCTCCCACGGGTCCTCGTTGAGAAAGCGCATGGAGACGTCGAACGTCGCACCACCCCAGCATTCAAGGCTGAACAGGTTCGGCAAGCCGCGCGAATAGGCCTGGGCAATGCGCGTAATGTCATAGGAGCGCATGCGGGTCGCGAGCAGCGACTGGTGCGCATCGCGCATGGTGGTGTCGGTGAAGAGAACCCGGCTTTGTGCCTTCATCCACTTGGCAAGCGCTGCCGGGCCATCGCGGTCCAGAATCTGCCGGCTACCATCGACAACACTGAGCGGCGGGAACTCGGGCACGACAGGTGCAGCGGCTTCGGCAGGCGGCCGAGGCCGGTCGCGCACTTCGGGGTGCCCGTTGACGGTGACATCGGCGATATAGCTCAGGAGCTTGGTCGCACGGTCGCGGCGCGGACGGAAGTTGAACAATTCCGGCGTCGTGTCGATAAAGCGCGTCGTGTAGCGGTTCCCCAGGAAATCGGGGTGGGTGATGATGTTTTCGAGGAACTGCAAATTGGTCGAGACACCCCGGATGCGGAACTCGCGCAGGGCGCGGTGCATGCGGGCAATGGCTTCGTCGGCATTGGGCGCCCAGCAGGTGACCTTTTCGAGCAGCGGATCATAGAACCGGGTGATCACGGCGCCGGAGTAGGCCGTACCGCCATCGAGGCGCACGCCAAAGCCGGTGGCGGCGCGATAGGCGGTGATGCGGCCGTAATCGGGAATGAAGTTCTGCTCGGGGTCTTCGGTGGTGACGCGGCACTGGATGGCATTGCCGTTGAGCCGGATGTTCTCCTGCAGCGGGACGCCGGATTCGGGCGTGCCAATCACGGCACCATCGAGCAGGTGAATCTGTGCCTTGACGATGTCGATACCGGTCACCTCTTCGGTGACGGTGTGCTCCACCTGGATGCGCGGGTTCACTTCGATGAAGTAGAACTTGTCCGTGTCGGCATCCATCAGGAATTCGACGGTGCCGGCGCCGCGGTAGCTGGCTGCATTGCCCAGGCGCACGGCGGCGTCGGTCAACTCCTTGCGCACGTCCTGCGATAGGTAAGGCGCCGGCGCCCGCTCGACCACTTTCTGGTTGCGCCGCTGTACCGAGCAGTCGCGCTCGAAGAGGTGCACCAGATTGCCGTGGTCGTCGCCGATCAACTGCACCTCGACGTGCCGGGCGCGCTCGACCAGCTTTTCGAGGTACATTTCGTCCTTGCCGAAGGCGGCCTTGGCTTCACGCTTGCCTTCGCTGACTTCGCCTAGCAAGCTCTTTTCATCCATGATGCGGCGCATGCCGCGCCCGCCACCGCCCCATGAGGCTTTGAGCATCAGCGGGTAGCCGATTTCGGCAGCGAGGCGCTTGATCTCTTCGGGATCGTCCGGCAGCGCATCAGTGGCAGGCACCACGGGCACGTTGGAAGCGATGGCCATGTTGCGGGCAGCGACCTTGTTGCCGAGATCGCGCATGGTCTGTGCGCGGGGGCCGATAAAAATGATCCCTGCGTCCTCGCAGGCATCAACGAACTCGGGGCTTTCGGAGAGGAGGCCATAGCCGGGGTGGATGGCATCGGCGCCGGAGATGCGAGCGATGCGGATATATTCCTCGATCTGCAGATAGGCTTCGACCGGCCCCTTCCCCTGTCCGATCAGATAGGCCTCGTCCGCCTTGAACCGATGCAGCGCCAGCTTGTCTTCCTCGGCGTAGGCCGCAACGGTCTTGAGCCCCAACTCATTGGCGGCGCGAAACACGCGAATGGCGATTTCGCTGCGGTTGGCGACGAGGATTTTCTTGATGGGCATCGATCAAAGGTCCGAGCAGGAGGGATTGGGGACCCTTTTGGGGTCCGGCTCAGGTCAAGACGATCGGGCGGTCAATGCCCAACCGCCGGGAGAAAACGAAACTAGTTGCGGTTCAGATGTCCCGCGAGGTGGCTCATGTCGTAGCCGGCGCCGGCCGCCTGCGAGATAATCTCGCTCGCGTCCATCTCACCGGCTTGGCTCAGCGCCCACAAGGTGGTTGAGCGCGTTCCCGAACGGCAAAAGCAGAACACCGGACCATTGCTCTCCTCGAGAGCGGCCTTGGTTTGCTCCACCATTTCGGGCGATACGCCTTCGCGCCCGAGCGGAATGGCATAATAGTCGAGCCCGGCAGCCTTGGCCGCGGCTTCGATCTCGGCACCGGGCGGTTGATCCGGCGACTCTCCGTCCGGGCGATTGTTGACGATCGCGACGAACCCGGCCTCTTTGAGCGCCGCAACATCCTCTGGCATGATCTGTCCCGAGACGCTGACGTGATCGTTGATCCGCTTCAAATCCAAGGCACACACTCCCATAGCCAAATCCGGCATCCCGGCTTCTTATATCCACCCGTTCGGGACGTGTGCAACTGGAACGGAAGTATAGCTGTCGTCAAGCTGTCATGCACCAGGCGCTGGGGGCGCGCCTTGTCCAACCCACGGCCCCCATACATCCCGCTTTTCGGCCACGAAGCGATCGGCAATGGCTTCGATGGTCGCGCCCGGTTCATTGAGCTGCGCAAGCAGCCGGTCCATTTCGGCCACGGGCATGCTCGCCCGCTGGAAATAGGAGGCGATCGCCGGGGCCTCGGCAAACACCCATTCGCTTAGGGCCACAACTACAGGCTCGCTGACGAAAGCCGATGGCTTGGGCGCATCGCACACAAGACGCGCAAGGCATTTGGCGGCCTCATCGTCGTAAGCGCCCATGTCGAGTGGGCGGAAGTCGAATTGTGCCAGGATCGCATTGGGCCGCCAGTAGTAGAACACCACCGGCTCGTTGCGGCTGACAGCTTCGGCAATCAGCGTATCCATCTCGAAACGGTTGGCAGGCTCGACGATCTCCAGCGCCTGGTCCAGCCCATAGGCGCGGATCAGATTGCGGTTGATCAGGGCGCAGGCCCAATCAGCGGGGCAGGAGATGAACCGCACCTTGCCCTCAGGCTGGATGTTTGGCAGAGCCGCCACAAGCCCCGAAGCTGCGGTAAGGTCAGGGTTGGCGCTCGCGATGGTCGCCGGAATGAACCAGCCCTCGAGTTGCCCATCCACAAAGCTCGGCGCCGCCTGGCGCACCTGCTGCGCTTCGACCGCCGCATTCCACACTTCGGCGATGCGGGTGATCCACATTTCGGGCGCTATGGCCGGCTGGCCAGTGGAGCCCATGGACGAACCCGTCGCCGCCAAATCGCCGGGGATGACGCGGGCGTCGCACCCGAACTCCCGGGCGAGAATGCGCACATGAATTTCGGCCAGGAGCTCGGCCGATGGCCAGCCCATGCGCGCGACGTTGAGCGTTTGCGTGCCGCAGGGAGGTGGCGGCGCGGCCGGATCGGCCGGGGCAGCGTCCTGCGCCTGATCAAGAACGGTGATCTGTGCCCAGGCAGACGGGACCTGCAAGGCCAGCACTAGGCCCACTAAAAGAGCAATCCATTGCCGTGCCGTCATAGCGCTCGCCTCCTTAAGCCCGGGCGCACTCTATGCGAAAACCGGGCGCGTTAAGCAACAGCGACAGGAGACGGTTTTGCCAATCAATACAAGGTGACTCGCCATGGGCAAATGTGCAACATTCGCGCCAGCGAGGCGCTTGGTTGCGCCTCCTTTATCGCCTCGTTCGCATTGGAAAGACCGGCCCGGGCAAGGGCCGCCCCAGCAAACGAGCTACAAGAGGGATGAATATGCTCAAACTGAACAAGACCCTGACCCTGGCCGTTGCCGCATCGACCCTGCTGGTCGCTGCGCCCGCCATGGCCCAGGATAGCGGCGCCACCATCGGCTTCATCGGTGGCTTTACCGGCCCAATCGAATCGCTGACCCCGCCGATCTTTGCCGGCGCCGAACTAGTGGTGAAGCAGATCAACGAACAGGGCGGTATCCTAGGCGGCGAGCTCAAGCTCGTGTCGGCTGACGGTGCGTGCGATGCGACTGCAGCCGCAGCCGCCGCCGACCGCGTCATCAACACCGACAATGTCACCGCCGTGGTTGGCGCACTCTGCACCGGCGAAACGATCGGTGCTTTCAACGGCTCGGGCCTGTCGGGCAACGTCGTGTTCGTGTCCCCTGCCTCGTCGGCTCCGGCCCTGACGACGCTCGAAGACAACGACCTGGTTTACCGCACCACGCCGTCCGACGCGCTCCAGGGCGTCAAGCTGGCCGATCTGCTGATCGCCAAGGGCGTGATGGACATCGCCATCACCTACGTCAACAATGACTACGGCAAGGGCTTTGCCGACGCGCTCTCGGCTGCCTATACGGCTGGCGGCGGCACGGTTGCGGCCAACGTCGCGCACGAAGAAGGCAAGGCTGACTATCGCGCCGAACTGGGCAATTTGACCGCGTCGCAGAACCTGGTCGTGCTGGCCTATGCCAATGCTTCGGGCAACACCATCCTGCGCCAGGCCGTGGAATCGGGCAATTTCACCACCTATGTCGGCGGCGACGGCATGGTCGGCGACGATCTGCTGACGGGCATCGACACGGCAGCCGTTGAAGGCATGATCGCAACCCGCGCCGGCGCACCGGCTGGCGATGCGACCACCACCTATACGGACCTCGCAACCACCGCTGGCATCGAAGCCAACGCGACCTATGCGCCGCAGGCTTACGACGCAGCATTCCTCCTCGCCCTTGCCATCGAAAAGAACGGCTCGGCCGATCGTGAAGGCGTTGCGGCTGCCCTGCGCGAAGTTGCTTCCGCTCCTGGCGAAAAGATCCTGCCCGGCGAATGGACCAAGGCCAAGGAACTGATCGCTGCCGGTACCGACATCGACTATGAGGGCGCCGGTGGCGCGCTGGACTTCGACGAAGCCGGTGACGTGGACGGCATCATCGTCGAACTCGCCGTTGAAGGCGGCGCGTTCGTCGAAAAAGGCGAGATCGAGTAGTTAGGATCGCATAACCAATACAAAGGCCCGGGAGCGATCCCGGGCCTTTTTCGTTAGCTCGCCAACAAGGAGTTCCCATGCAGGTTTCCAGCGCCGATACCATCCCCGATCTCAGCGGCAAAACCGCCTTCGTCACTGGCGCCACGGGCGGCATCGGCCTCGAAACGGCGCGCATGCTGGCCAATGCCGGCGCCTATGTGATCCTGGCGGGCCGCAATGCCGAAAAGGGCATTGCCGCAATGCGCGACATCGCGGCCGGCGCGCCAAAAGGCAAGATCGAGTTCGAACGCTGTGACATGGCCGATCTGGCCGATGTCGCGGCTGCCGCGGCGCGCACCATGGCCACCCATGCAAGCATTGACATCCTGATCAACAATGCCGGCGTCATGATGCCGCCCAAACGGCAGACGACGGCCGACGGGTTCGAGCTGCAATTCGGCACCAACCACCTCGGCCATTTCGCACTGACGGGGCACCTCCTGCCGATGCTGCGCAGCAGCAATGCCCGCATCGTTAATGTGTCGAGCAATGCCGCTCAGGGTGGCAAGATCAACTTTGCCGATCTGCAAGGCGAGGCGCGCTATTCCCCCATGGGCGCCTATGCTCAGTCAAAACTCGCCAATCTGCTGTTTAGCCGCCGCCTGCAGCAATTGAGCGACAGCGAGGGGTGGAACTTGACGGTGCAGGCTGCCCATCCGGGGTTTGCGGCGACGGGCTTGATCCCTTCAGGCATGGGGCAGAGCCTTTCGGGCCGTATCGCCGGGTTCATTTCGGGCTTCGTTGCCCAATCTGCTAGCGACGGCGCCCTTCCTACTGTAGCCGCAGCCACGGAGCCAGGCTTGCCAAAACTGTCCTATATTGGCCCCGATGGTAGAGGCGGCTGGCGCGGCAAGCCAATTGCGGTGAAGCTGCCCAAGACTGCGGAAGACGACGAAGCTGCGCGGCGACTTTGGGAAATATCGGAAAATCTGACCGAAGTACGACTTGTGGTCTGAGACCTGATGGGTTTCTTCGCTATCATCGCTTCGTGCGATTAGGGGGAACACAATGGGACGGATCAGATACGGGATCAACATCACACTCGACGGTTGCTGCGACCATGAAGCTGGCATCCCCGACGAGGAGATGCACATGTATTGGGCCGAAGCGGTGGCCCGCTCCAGTGCGCTGCTTTATGGCCGGATTACCTACCAGATGATGGAACAAGGCTGGCGCGCGATTTTAGAGACGGGTGTCGCGCCAGAAGGCATGCCGGACTGGATGGTCCCTTTCGCGCATTCCATCGGCAAGGCGCGCAAATATGTGGTGTCGGGTACTCTCACCAAGGTCGGTTGGAACACCGAACTGGTGCAAGGCGATCTCAGGCAAGCCGTTGAACGGCTCAAGCAACAAGAAAGCGGTTTAATATCGACCGGCGGCGTTCAGCTTCCGGGAGAATTGGCAAAGTTGGGGTTGATCGACGAGTACGAATTTGTCGTGCATCCTCGGATTGCAGGGCGCGGACCGACGCTGCTGGCGGGGTTGCCGGCGTTTGTCGATCTGACGCTCGTTGAACGGCGCGAGTTCAAATCGGGTGCGTTGGCGCTGTTGTACGAGGTGAAGCGCTGAAACGAGCAAACTCGCTTCAAACTACCCTATCCTCGCCCCCAACCCGACCTCCTCCTGGAAAGGGAGGAGGAGCCTTTCACCCTTCCCGGCGCACGATCTCGGGGATCAACCCCTTGGGCGCGAAACGCAGGGCAATGGTGATCACCAAGCCGAGCACGAACACGCGCATCTGCGCCGAGCGGGACTCGATCTCCGGAATGGCGCCCCAGCCGATCTGGGTGGACCAGTAGCTCACCAGTTCAAACACCGAGCGCGCCACTGGCTCCGACACGACCCAGATCAGCCAGATCAAGACCGCCCCGAACACCGCGCCCCAATTGTTGCCGGCGCCGCCAACGATGATCATGACCCAGATCAGGAACGTGTGGTTGATCGGCTGGTAGCTCGACGGATCGAAGATTTGCGTGAAACTCACGAGCATCGCCCCGCCAATGCCCATCAGCACCGAGCCGAACACGAAGATTTCGAGCTGCCGCGCGGTGACGTTCTTGCCCATGGAGGCAGCGGCGATGTGATTGTCACGGATGGCGCGCATCATGCGACCCCATGGCCCGGCATAGGCGCGGGAGATGAGGAAGATGGCAATGGCCAAAACCGCGATGGCTAGAAGGAGGAACCCGCCGCGGGCCAAGAGAAGGGAGGAGAACTGATCCGAACCACTGGCCTGATACTCCTGCGGCAAGGGCGTTGGCCACGGAATGGGCGAGACGGTCAGGGTACCGCGCGTCAGCCAATCCATGTTCTTGATCAGCGCACGGATGATTTCCGAAATGCCGATAGTGGCAATGGCGAGGTAATCGGTGCGCAGGCCAAGGGCGATCTTGCCAACGATATAGGCGACGGCCGCCGCGAGCACGCCACCAAAGGCCCAGCCCAGCACCGGATGCCCGCCCAAACCGCCTACGAACCCGCCGCCGGTGGTTTCGATATAGGCAGCGGCTGGATCGATCTGGCTGCGGTAGACGCAATAGCCAATGAACCAGGCGAGGACCGTCAGAACGGTTTTCCAGCGACCGCGCACGCCCAACTGATGACTTTGCTGCGCGCCGATAACCAGGAGTGCCGCAGCGGCGAAGGCAATGAGCGCCCGCCCCAGCATCCAGGGACCGTCAGAACCCCAGAACGCAGCATTGACCGGATAGGAGATGAAGGTGACGGCAAAACCGCCCACCATCAAAAAGCCCATGATGCCGAAGTTGAAGAGACCGCCATAGCCCCATTGGATATTGAGGCCCAGGGCGATCAGCGAATAGGCCGCTGCTTCAACGAGACGGGATGAGGTAAACGGCAGGCCGACGGCCCAGCCAATGACGAGGATGAGGGCGAAGAGCCCTGCGAAAAGCGTGAGGGACCGCCGGATCATGACGAAGCTCCCTTGAAGATGCCGGTGGGGCGCACGAGGAGCACCACGACGAGGATCACGAAAGCCACGGTGAGCTTGTATTCGGTGGGCACCAGCGCGAGCGTTCCGGGCAGTTGCGCCCATTCGGGCAGGACAGCATTGAGCGGCCGCAAGACCATGGTCCAATTAAATACGGCGAGCGATTCAGCGAACCCGATCAGCAGGCCACCCGCGATGGCGCCGTAGGCCTGGCCCAGGCCCCCCACAATGGCGGCGGCAAAGATCGGGATGATGATGTTGAACGCAAGATCGGGCTTCAAGGTCACGTCGAGCGCCAGCATGGTGCCGGCCATGCAAGCCAGAGCGCCGGCAACGACCCAGGTAACGCGAACCACGAGCGTCGTATTGATACCCGAAACCTGAGCCAGATCTGCATTGTCGGCCATGGCGCGCATGGCCTTGCCCAGGCGCGAACGCGTCAGGAAGAAGTGGAGCGCCAGCACAGAGATGAGCGTCACCACGATCATCAGCAATTGCGGCTCTGTGATCACCAGCGGGCGGGTCGAGCCGATGGCCGAAAGATCAATGCGGAACACTTCCTTGGTTTCGGTCTCGAAGAAAGAATAGCTGCCCGCGCCGAAGAACAAGCGGATCAGGCCTTGGACCATGAGAGTCACGCCGATGGAGGCGATGAGAAGGGTAACCGGCCGCGCCCCACGCTTGCGAAGGGGGGCGTAAAAGCCCTTGTCGATGCCGAGGGCAAAAATGGCCGACAGCACCATGGCTATCGGCAGCACGACAAAGCCGGTCGGGATAGGCGTGGCTATGCCCCAGCTGGCAAACAGCGCAGCCAGCAGGAAGGCGAAGAAGGCACCCGAGGTCATGAGTTCGGAGTGGGCGAAATGGGCGAAGCGGAGAATGCCAAAGATCAGCGTGATGCCGACGGCACCCAGCGCATAGATGCATCCGAGCACGGCGCCGGCGATGACCACCTGGTTGATGAAGAAAACGAGTTCGGTCACGGCTCAGCCCCCGAGGAAACTTTTAGCGACTTCGGGATCGGCGATGAGTTCAGCACCCGTGCCGGTGAAGCGGTTCTGGCCTTGCGCAAGCACGAAGCCCTTGGAAGCAAAAGCCAGCGCCTGGCGGGCATTTTGCTCGACCATCAGGATGCCGACGCCTTCCTTGTTGACGCGCACGATGGTTTCGAAGATCTCGATCACGTAGCGCGGCGACAGGCCGGCAGAGGGCTCGTCCAGCATGAGAAGGTTCGGCTTGCTCATGAGCGCCCGGCCCATGGCCACCATCTGTCGCTGGCCGCCGGAGAGTTCGCCAGCGGGCTGGCGGCGCTTTTCGGCAAGAACAGGAAACATGCCATAGACCCAGTCCATGGTACCCTTGAAGTCGTCACGCCGGGTGAAGGCGCCCATTTCAAGGTTCTCTTCCACGGTCATGGACGTGAAGACGTTCTTTTCCTGCGGCACAAAGGAGAGGCCCTTAGGCACGAGCTTATCGGGCAAGGAATTGGCGATGTTCTCGCCACCGAATTCGATGGTACCGCCCGTGACCTTGAGCAGCCCGAAAATGGCCTTGAGCGTCGTCGATTTGCCTGCGCCATTCGGCCCAACGATGACGCCGATGTCGGAAGCGTCGATCGCCATGTTGACGCCATTGAGGATCGGCGCGCCGCCGTATCCGCCGACGACGTGTTTCAATTCAATCAGAGCCATTACGCAGCCTCGACCGGGGTGCCGAAATAGGCTTCGACGATGGCAGGGTTGGCGCGGATCTCGGCCATGGGGCCTTCGGCAATCTTTTCGCCCTGCGCCATGACGATCACCGGATCGCACAGGCGCGCGATCAGATCCATGTCGTGTTCGATGACAAAGAAGGTATAGCCTAATTCCTTGTTCATCCGCTCGATATTGCTCGCCAGGTCATTGAGCAGCGTCTTGTTGACGCCAGCGGCTACCTCGTCGAGCAGCACGACCTTGGCATCGACCATCATGGTGCGCCCCAGCTCGAGCAGCTTTTTCTGGCCGCCCGACAAATTGCCGGCGAGTTCATTGCGCACATGGCCGAGCTTGAGGAAGTCGATGACGTCGAGCGCTTTCTTGCGCACTTCGGTCTCGCGCGTCTTGGCACGGCCGGGGCGGAACCAAGCATTGGAGAGATGCTCCCCGGGCTGGTCGCCGGGCACCATCATGAGGTTTTCCAGCGCCGTCATGTTGGAGAATTCATGCGCGATCTGAAATGTGCGCAGCATGCCGGTGCGGAACAATTGATGCGGCTTGAGGCCGGTCACGTCGATGCCGTCGAAGATCACCGCGCCGCTGTCAGGCACGATATTGCCGGCTACGATGTTGAACAGCGTCGATTTGCCCGCGCCGTTCGGGCCGATCAGCCCAGTGACCGAGCCGCGCCGGACCGAGAGCGAGCAATTGTTCACGGCCAGGAGGCCGCCAAAGCGTTTGCTGACGTTGCGCACGTCAATTACTAAGTCAGAGGACACCCAATTCGTCCCGTTTTCCTGATGCCATTTACGCCCGGTTTATATTTTGGGCTATTTTGCGGCACATGCGCATAAGAGGGGCAGTGGGTCAACCTTGACCATCAGGTCAAATATACGCCAGCACCGCGTCGGCCGTGGCCTGGTTGTTCGCGCAGGGTACATCATAGAGCGTCGCCAGCCGCGTCAGCGCCTTGACGTCCACATCATGGGGCTGTGCTGAAAGGGGATCGATGAAGAAGATCAGCACGTCCAGCTTGCCCTCGGCGATCATGGCACCGAGCTGCTGATCCCCGCCGAGCGGGCCACTTTTGAGCAGGGTGACCGGCAGCCCCGTGGCGGCGATGATGCGGCCGCCCGTGGTGCCCGTGCCCCACAACTCGTGCTCGGACAGCTTATGCTTGTGGTGCACCGCCCAGCGGCAAAGGTCGTCCTTCTTGTCGTCATGGGCCACAAGACCGATCCGCACCATCCACAGCCTCCCAAAGCTTGGGCCGTTCAAGCACGCCTGCGTGCAAAGGGCAATGCAGAGGCAGTCTGCGCAGCTTCGGACCGCAGGGTGAACGTGCCGATGATCCGGTCCAGATCATTGGCTTGGGCTTCGGTCTGCTCGATAGCGGCGTTGGTTTGTTCCACCAAGGCCGCATTATGCTGTGTCATTTCGTCGAGCTGACGCACGGCCGAATTAACCTCGTCGATGGATGAGGCCTGCTCGCGGCTGGCATGGGCAATGGCTTGGAGAAGAGCGGCATTGGCGTGGATGGCCTGCTGCACCGATGCCAGTTTTTGAGCGGCCTGGGCCACCTTCTGCGTACCGCCACGCACTTCGCTGGCCGATTGCTCGATCAGGCTCTTGATATCGGACGAAGCACTTGCGGCCGATTGCGCCAGGCGCCGGACTTCCACAGCCACGACGGCAAAGCCCTTGCCGGCATCACCGGCTCGCGCCGCTTCGACAGAGGCGTTGAGCGCCAAAAGATTGGTCTGGAAGGCAATATCGTCGATCAGCCCGATGATGTTGGAGATCTTGCTCGACGATTGCGTGATGCGCTCCATGGCCTCGGTCGCCTCGCCCATGACGGCGCCGCCCTCCTGCGCTTCGCCCTCGACGAGCCGCGCCTTGAGGCTTGCGTCTTCCGCCTGGCTGGCATTTCCAACCACTGTCTGGCTCAGCTGCTCGATGGCGGCAGAGGTTTCCTCGATGGTCCCCGCCTGGCGCGTTGTGCGTTCGGAGAGATCGTTGGCGCCGGACAGGATTTCGCCCGTGGCGGTCTTGAGAGCGCCGGACGTGGCTCGCAATTGCATGATGATCTCGCCCAGCCGCTCGGCGACGGCATTGGTGTCGGACTGCAACTGGCCGAAGGCACCACGATACTGGCCTTCCATGCGCAGGCTTAGATCTGCTTGCGCCAGCGCTGCCAACACCCGGCCAGTATCGCTGAGGCCACGCTCCACACTGGCAAGCAGATCGTTGACATTGCCAGCAAGAGACACGAGTTCAGGGTCGGGCAAGCTGGTTGCGACGCGGCGGGAGAAATCGCCATCCAGCGCAGCCGCGACGGCTTGGCCGATATCTTCCTGCAAGCCGCGCACCATGTCTGCCTGGGCGGACCGCTCATCGGTCATGTCGCGCTCGGCAGCGCGCAGATCGCGCATCTTGAGGCCATTGCTGCGGAACACTTCCACGGCATTGGCCATGGCGCCCAGTTCGTCGCCGCGCCCGAGACCTGGCACAACGAGATCGAGCCGGTCCTCGGCTATCTCGCCCATGGCACCTGTCAGGCGGCTGATTGGACGCGTGATGGTACGGGCTACAAGGATGCTGATGAGGGCGGCAAGTGCCAGCAGCACTGCGCCGATCAGCAGCATGGTGTTGCGCAGAGCAGCCGAGGGCGCAGCGATCTCGGCCTGACTTTCTACTGCCACGACTGCCCAATCCACGCCACCGAAGCTGATCGGCATAGCGGCTGCCGCAAACTCCTGCCCATCAATGGGTGCCAGGGGCCCCGTCGCGGCCGTTCCGGCAAGCGCTGCTGTTACGGGCGCTCCAGCAATGCTGAGCGGTGCGGCGCCTGCTGCGGTACCTGCCGTAAAGTTGCGCAATTGGCCGTCCTGCCCGACAAGGTAAAGCTTGCCGCTTTGCCCCAGCCCCCTGGTGCGCTCAAGCACAGCACCGATCCGTTCGGTCGACATCTGATAGGCCAGAACCCCGATCAAAAAGCCCTGGTCCATCACGGGAGCAGCAATGAAGCTCGCCGGCGTGCCGTTGCTGGGCGCATAAGGCGCAAAATCGGAGAGGAACACCTCGCCTGCTTGGCCGGCGGCCGCCGCGCGCACGACCTTGCCGAGATCAGTGTCAGCATAAGGTCCGGCTCCTTCAGCAAAGCCGGTGGCAAAATCGGCTTCCTTGGCGACTGTGTAGACGTTCTGCAGTTCGTAATCGAACAGGAAGATGTCGTAGTAACCGCGCGTCTGCAGCATATCACGGAAGTCGGCATTGAGGGTGCGATGGTGCAGATCGTAGACCGGCACCTTGTCGCTGGAATCGAGCAGCGCGCGTTCGGCAGGAGCATTTGGATTCTGCGTGATGTAAGCGTCCTGCAGAATTTTCGTGGGATCGCCCTGCCCGGTCAGTGAGCGAAAGTCCCCCGAGAACATGTCAATAGCGGCTGAAATCTCGGAGCGCCCGGCAAAAAGCGTCAAATCCTGCGCGACTTCATCGAGATAGGCCTGCAGTGCTGACTCAGCATTGCTGGCTGCTGCTGCCAGGCGCTGCTCGCTCTGCTCTGTGACAACCGCACTGCTGGCAAAGTAAGCGGCGAACGCAAGGCTCGCACCAGTGGCCAGCGCAATAGCAACGATTATCGAGGGCAGTTTAACAGCGAGCTTGAGCGTCATTATATCGAACTTCGCAATGTTGGCCGGGCGCCGTTGATCAAAGAGCCGCAGCACCCAAACTGCGGTCATGGTCAAGGGCGATCTTACACGCAAAATGGTTAACGAACGGCGGACGCTCCGTGGAACAAGCAAAGCCCGCAGCGGTAGGCGCTGCGGGCGTGAAAAAAGCTGCTTGAGGGCGGCTAGAACTCGCTCCAGTCGGTGGCGACAGCGGCGTTTCCATTGCTGAGATAGGCTTGTGCCGCGCGCTTGACGCTAGCAGGCCGCGGCTTGGCTGGAGCAGGCTTGGCGACCAGCCGTACCGGCTCCTCAACCGTGGTGAACACCGCAACGATCTGGTCCAGTTCGCTGGCCTGTGCTTCGGTTTGCTCGATGGCAGCATTGGTCTGCTCGACCAGCGCCGCATTGTGCTGGGTCATCTCGTCCATGGTGCGCACGGCAATGCTGACTTCTTCGATGGCCGAGGCTTGCTCGCGGCTTTCAAGGGCGATGCCGTCCATGAGTTGGTTGTTGGCCCTCGCGGCTTCCAGCATTGCGGCAAGCCGCGCGGCGGCATCGGACACGAGCTTGGAGCCAAGGCCCACTTCGCTGGCCGATTGCTCGATCAACACCTTGACGTCCGCCGAGGCGCTGGCAGCTGACTGGGCGAGGCGCCGCACTTCGACGGCAACCACGGCAAAGCCCTTGCCGGCGTCACCGGCACGAGCTGCTTCCACCGAGGCATTGAGCGCCAGCAGATTGGTCTGAAAGGCAATGTCGTCGATGAGGCCGATGATGTTGGAGATCTTGCCGGAGCTAGCTTCGATGGCGCTCATGGCCTGGTTGGCCTTTTCCATCACCGCTCCGCCTTGTTCGGCCGTTCGGGTCACTTCACCGGCATTGACGCTGGCCTGCTTGGCGCGATCGGCGTTCTGCAGCACCGTCGAGGCAAGCTGCTCCATAGCCGCAGAGGTCTCCTCGATCGTTGCCGCCTGCTTGGTGGTGCGCTCGGAAAGATCATTGGCACCAGCCAAGATTTCACCGGTTGCCGTCTTGAGCGTGCGGGAGGTCGACTGAAGGCGGCTAACCACGTCGGTAAGCGTGTCACCCACCAAATTGGTGTCGTCCTTGAGGCGCTTGAAGGCACCTTGGAACTCGCCCTGAACGCGTTGGGTGAGATCGGTTTGCGCTAGCGCCGTAAGGACCTTGCCGGTTGCGGTAATGCCGCGATCCACGGTTTCAACCAGGCTATTGACGCTGCCAGCGAGGCTATTGAGTTCGTTGTCGCTGAACTGGGCGTCGACGCGTTTGCTGAAGTCGCCGGCAATCGCCGCGTCCACTACGTCCCCGAACGCTGCCTGCAGGGCGCTCATCATGTCCCGCCGCGTGGCTTCGTCGGCGATGATGCGGGCAGCTTCGGCTTCGGTCATATGATGCATTTTCAGACCATTCTCGCGGAACACAGCGACAGCACGCACCATGTCGCCAATTTCGTCCTTGCGGTCCTGACCCTTGAGGTCCACGGCAAAGTCGTTATGGGCAAGCCGGGTCATGTCGCTGGTCAGAGCCGTGATCGGCCGGCGGATGGCCCGGACAATGAAGGCACCCAAGACCAGCACCAGGGCCATGACGCTCAAGGTAATAACAGCACTCGTGGTAGCAGCCTGCCAGAAAATCGCCTCGACGGTTGTCAGGAGAACGCCCGAGGCAATGACCCAACCCCAAGGCTTGAACGCTTGGGCATAGGTTACCTTTGGCTTGAAGCTGCCGTCCTTGTCCTTGAACGCATAGGCCACAAAGTAAGAGCCGCTGGCCTTGGCGCCCGTAATCATTTCGTCGAGGTAAAGCTTGCCGTTGCCGTCCTTGACCGCCTTGCGGTCGGTCCCTTCCTTTTCAGGTTGGTAGGCGTGCATGATGTTGACGTAGTCGTAGTTGTCGACAAACAGATATTCCTCGCCCTGGTAGCGCATATGGCGAAGCGTATCGAGCGCTGCGGTTTGAGCCTGTTCTGTGCTCATGGCGCCGCTCTGCGCCAGATCATAGAAATTCTGAACGACGCTTGCGCCGGCTTGCACGACTGACTGGATTTCGGTGCGCTTGAACTGATCAAGGCTTTCCCGAAGCGAATAAAGCTGGAAGGCGACGACGCCTGCGAACCCCAGGGCAAAAACGACCAAGAGGGTGTAAAGGCGCCGGGCAATGCTGCCCGTGAACAAATGTGACAATTCAGGCTCCGGGCATAAGCAAGAGCTTCCGCAAAGGAAAGGCGCAAAGAGCGCCGTGCCTGCCCAGAAGCTTTGGTGGTAATGGAGGGATCAAGGACAGCATCAAAATTCCATACAGGTCCACGTGCCCACCGGAGCGGGTCGTGGCAGAATCGAATGCGTCCGTCCTCAAATTACGGCTTATGCCTTAAGCTCTCGTAAAGCCTGATGCAGTTTGCGCCCAGGGAGCTTAGAACTCGCTCCAATCGACGGCGAGGGCTGCATTGCCTTGGGTTCCGAGACGAGCCGACGCCTTGGCGAGCTTTTGCTGCAAGCTACGGGCACCGGTTTGGATAGGCTCACGCTCGGCAAGCTCATGACGATGCTCGACCTGACCGATATGGAAGATATCCACGATCCGGTCGAGTTCCTTGGCTTGCCCCTCGGTCTGCTCGATAGCGGCGTTGGTTTGCTCGACAAGCGCCGCGTTGTGCTGGGTCATCTCGTCCATGGTGCGGACCGCGACCGTGACTTCATCGATAGCGGCGGCTTGATCGCGGCTGTCCTGCGCGATCGACTCCAATAGCCCGTTATTGCCGCGCGCGGCGTCAAGCATGGCCTTGAGCTTGCCTGCAGCATCGCTCACGAGCTTGGAGCCGTTGTTGACCTCGCCGGCCGACTGCTCGATCAAGACCTTGACCTCACTCGAGGCCTGGGCGGCCGATTGCGCGAGGCGGCGCACCTCGACAGCCACGACCGCGAAGCCCTTGCCTGCATCACCTGCACGCGCAGCCTCAACCGAAGCGTTGAGCGCCAGAAGGTTTGTCTGGAAGGCAATGTCGTCGATCATGCCGATAATGTTGGAGATTTTGGCAGAAGATTGAGTGATCCGCTCCATGGCATGGGTCGCCGCGTCCATGACCTGCCCGCCCTCTTCGGCCGTACGGGTGACCTGCGTGGCATTGACGCTGGCATCCTTGGCGCGCTGGGCGTTCTTGGTAACCGTTGCCGCCAATTGCTCCATGGCCGCCGAGGTTTGCTCGATCGTGGCGGCCTGCCGTGTTGTGCGCTCGGACAAATCATTGGCGCCGCTTAGAATTTCGCCTGTCGCAGTCTTGAGCGAGCCGGACGTATGGCGCAATTGGCCAACGACTTCGGTCAGCTTGTCAGCAACGGCATTGACGTCTGACTTGAGTGTTGCAAAGGCGCCTTCATAGTCACCATCCATGCGCTCGGTCAGGTCGGTGTTGGCCATGGCAGCCAGCACATGGGCAATTTCGGTAACCCCGCGATTAAAATTGGCGACGAGCTTGTTGACGCTGGCAGCAAGGCCATTGAGCTCGGGATCGGGGAATTCGGTCGTGACCTGGCGGGTGAAATCACCAGCAACCGCAGCGTCGACCACTTCACCGAAGGCGCTTTGCAACTCGCTCATCATCTTCTGGCGATTTTCCTGATCGGCAATGATGCGGGCCGCCTCTGCTTCCGTCATCTGGCTGACGCGCAGGCCGTTCTGCCGGAATACTTCTACCGAACGGGCCATGCGGCCAACTTCATTGCCCATGGCTGTATAGGGAACGGTGGTGTCATAATTGCCTTCGGCGATGGCTTCCATGGCACTGGCGAGCCTTGGAATGGGGCGGGTCATCAAACGCGACAGCAGCAGGCCAACCAGGCCTAGCGCGACGGTGACGATGCCGCCGACCAAAAGGATCAGCCCAACAACGCTGTTGGCTTCGGCATCGATGGCTGCCGTAGGCGTGCCGACAAAGATGGCGCCCATGACTTCGCCGCTCATCTTCTCGATCGGCTCGAGCGCGGCGAGATAATTGACGCCGTTGATCGGCAGCACGCCTAGGTAGTGCTCGCCGGCCATGAGGGTCGTGTAGGCAGGGCTAGCCGGATCAAGCACGAGGTCGGTGAGGCGCGTACCATCAGGCGCGGCAAGGCTCGTGGTCTTGCTGATCATGTTGCCGCTTGCTGCGTCCAGCACATAGATCGTGGCGTCCTGCTTGGTAACGCGAGTAACCGAGTCGATGATTTCGGTGTCATAGAACGGCGGAACGGCCCAGCTCTGGAAGGTAGCGATGGTGCCTTCCGGCGTCCAGTTCAGCACGGAGCCGGAGATGCGGCGCTCCAATATGGTTGCAGCAACGCCAACATTAGTTTGCTGCTGTACCTGGCTGCCAGCGATCGATTGACTACGCAAATTCATGTAGATCGCGCTGGATACCGCTGCGATCGAGCCAATGATCGAGACGACCACAAGCGCGGCGATCATCGTCGTCATGCGGATATTGCCTAGGATACGGCCGAGCTTACGCATTAGATTCCCCCGGAACTGCAGCGCCGATCGCTGGTGGTTCACATCAATTAGGGAGAATTTACCGCATAGCCGTTAATCGATCGTTCTCCACATTTGGCGATGCGGGTAAGCGCAAAGGGCGCCCAGAGGCGCCCTGAAGAACTGATAGTTCGAGAGGAGGTTAGAACTCGCTCCAGTCGGTTTTAACTGCGGCGTTGCCTTGGCTGAGGTAGGAGCGTGCTGCGGTCTTGAGCCTATTCTGAAGACCGCGAGCGCCGGTGGGCGGCGCGGGTGCATGCTGCATGACCGGAGCTGTAGCGCCGGTCGAGAAGATATCGACGATCCGGTCGAGCTCGCTGGCCTGAGCCTCGGTCTGCTCGATCGCGGCATTGATCTCTTCGACCAGGGCCGCATTGTGCTGGGTCATTTCGTCCATGGTGCGCACGGCTGTGTTGACCTCGTCGATCGAGCCCGCTTGCTCGCGGCTTTCACGAGCAATACCGGTCATGGCGTCGTTGGATGAACGCGCGGCTGCCACCATGGTGCCCAGCTTGGAAGCTGCGTCCATCACCAGTTTCGAGCCGCTGCGCACTTCGCCAGCCGATTGTTCGATCAGGAGCTTGACGTCCGCCGAGGCGCTAGCGGCGGATTGAGCGAGACGCCGCACTTCGACGGCAACCACCGCAAAGCCCTTGCCGGCATCACCGGCGCGCGCCGCCTCGACGGACGCATTGAGCGCAAGAAGGTTCGTTTGGAAGGCAATGTCGTCGATGAGGCCGATGATGTTGGAAATCTTGCCGGATGATTGGGTGATGCGCTCCATGGCTTCGGTGGCCTGATGCATGATCTGGCCCCCCTCCTCTGCTGTCTGGCTGACGCCGGCTGCGGCTTTGCTGGCCTCCTGGGCACGCTGAGCGTTCTGCATGACGGTCGCCGCGAGTTGCTCCATGGCCGCCGAGGTTTCCTCGATGGTCGCGGCTTGCTTGGTGGTGCGCTCGGAGAGATCGTTGGCCCCGGCAAGAATCTCGCTCGTGGCCGTTTTGAGCTGGACCGAAGTGTCCTTGAGCTGGCCAACGATGTCGGTCAGCTTGTCCGCGACCGCATTGGTGTCGGCCTTGAGCTTGGCGAAAGCGCCCGAATAGCTGCCTTCCATGCGCCGCGTCAGGTCGGTATCGGCCAGGGAGGCCAGAACCGAGCCGGTTTCATCCAAGCCCCGGTCAACTGTTTCGACCAGCGCATTAACGGAACGGGCCAGCCGGTTAAGTTCATCATCAGGAAATTCGGCATCGACCCGCCGGGTAAAATCGCCTTCGATCGCCGCATCAACCACTGCGCCAAAGGCGCGCTGCAAATCCTGCATCATGGCAGCACGCTCTGCTTGGTTGCGGATGATCTGGGCGGCCTCGGCTTCGGTCATCTGGGCAATGCGGACGGCGTTCTCGCGGAACACCTCCACTGCCCGCGCCATCGCACCAATTTCGTCGGCTCGGGCCTGACCGGCAACTTGCAGGTCCAGTTCGCCATTGGCCAGTTCGTCCATAGTAATGGTGAGACGCGACAAGGGCTTGCTGATCGAGCGCGAAACAAGCAGTCCACCAAGGGCCGCCAGCGCCAGGAGCACGCCGCCTACGACGAGCATGGTGTTGCGCATTTCAACGATCGGCGCCATGGCCGTGCTTTCCGGCTGCGCGGCCACAATCGCCCAATCAATCCCCTGAACCGATACGCCTTGCGTAGCGATGACCATGGGCGTACCGCGATAGTCGGTGATACGGCCCTGGCCGGGCGTTCCTGCGGCGGCCTGCGCCACAAGGGGAGAATTGAGTGCTGTAACCAAGGTATCGTCGCCATCGGTATAGCCAGAATCGAGGCGCAGCAAACCATCGCTTCCCACTAGGAGCGCCTCGCCGCCTTCTCCCAAGCCAGAGATCTCGGTCAATTGCGCGCCAACCGAGCTAGATGTCACGGCGACTGCCAAGACGCCCATCGGCGTTTCCTCGTCGAATACGGGAATGGCCATGAAGCTTGTCGGCAGATTGCCGCGCGGGCCATAAGCGGCATAATCGGCAAAGCCGGTCGTGCCGGCGACGGCGTCCTTGGTGGCGTTGAACACGCTGGCAAGGCCGGTGCCGGACAGGGCCGGATCGGTCAGGACGTTGCCGGCAAAATCAGCCCGCTTGGCAGCCGAATAGACAATTTCGCCCTCGGGATTGATCAAGTAAAGGTCGGTGTAGCCGCGCTCGAGCAGCAGGGCACGCAGGCCTGGATGAAAACGCTTGTGCTGGCTGTCGTAGCCGCCGGCCTTACCGGCTGAGTCATTGAGCTCCCAACCCGCTTCCGGATTGGGATTGCTATCGACGTAGGCGGCCTGGAACAAAGCCTTTGTCCCGTCGCCGACACCCATGCGCATCTCGTTGAAGGTGCGGGTCATGTTCTTGAGGGCACCAGCCGTGTCCGAGCGCTGGGCAAATAGCCGAAGGTCGACTTCAACCGTGCGGTAGAAATTCTCGACTGCGGAAACCGATGTTTGTAGCGCTGCCTGCATGGCAGCATCGCGTTGATCTTGCACCGTTTGGAGCCCGATAAAATAGCTGGCGATACCGACGCCTGCACTTACGACCAGCGCCGAACCCACAAGGGCCAATGGCAGTTTTTGCGCAATCTTGAGCCGCGGCAAAAATCTCATATAACTTCTCCACCCGTCTTCCACGCAGCCAGTTTCGCCGCGGCGTGGAATTCATGGAAACGATACACATCGACCCTTAACCGCGCCTTACGGGTTAAGGTATCTGCCCAAAATCTAAGCAGAAACAAAAAAGCCACCCATCCGGGTGGCTCTCGATTGCGGATGTTCGGAGGGTTTAGCTCAGCGCGCCAATCACGGCCTCGATACGCTTCTTCATGGTGGAAGCATCGAACGGCTTGATGATGTAGTTATTGACACCGAACGAAATGGCTTCCTTGACCTGTTCCTTATCCGAGCGGCCGGTCGCCATAATGAAGGGCATGGCCTGGGTACGCGGATGCTTGCGGATCACCTTGAGCAGGGTCAAGCCGTCGATATCTTCCATGTTCCAATCGGAAATGATCAGGTCGACATTGCTCTTTTCGAGCTTGCCCAGAGCATCGCGGCCGCTCTTGGCTTCGATGATATCCTTAAAGCCCAACTGGGTCAGAATGTACTTACAAATGCCACGCATCGACTGCTGGTCATCAACGATCAGAACGCTGACAGCACTGGCTTTTGGCATGGTCTTTTACCTTGTTTGCGTCAGGGGCGGGCTAACCCGCATGAATATGAAACACTACGCAACAAGCGTTTAAATTCTCTCAATCGCGCTTGTTGTCTTGGCAGATGCTGGTGCTCACGCCGCCGACCTGATCCGCACAAGGGCGTTGGCGAGACGGCCCGCGATCGCCTCGACCGGCGCCTGCTCGATCACCGCACCCTCTTCGAAGGCAACGCGCGGCATGCCATAGACCAGCGCCGAAGCCTGGCTTTGGCCGACCGTGTAAGCACCCTTGTCACGCATGAGCTTGAGGCCACGCGCACCGTCCCGGCCCATGCCGGTAAGGATGGCGCCGACAGCAAGCGGCCCCACGACATTGGCAACGGACTCAAACAGCACATCGACGCTTGGGCGGTGCCCGGAGGCCAATTCATCCTGGGAGAGTTTGCACTTGAGCTGGCCCGAGGTGCGCTCGACGCGCAAATGGTGATCGCCGCGCGCTACATAGGCATGGCCCGGCAGAAGCACCATGCGATCTTCGGCTTCGACAACCTTGAGATCGCATAGTTCATCAAGCCGTGCCGCAAAGCGCGCCGTAAAGCCGGCAGGCATGTGTTGGGCGATGACAATCGGGGGGCAATCGACCGGCATTTGGGTCAAGACAGTGCGGATTGCCTCTACGCCACCTGTCGATGCGCCAATGGCAATGAGCGCACCGCCCGGGCCTGCTGCCGTCTTGAGGGCAATCTTGGGCGGCTCGGCGCGGCCGGCCGAGCGGCCACGCACGTCGGTCTTCGCCGCAGCCCGAATCTTGTCTCGCAGGCCCGCGCCAAAGGTCTCGATACCCCCTTCAAGGTCCGCACCTGGCTTGGCGACGAAGTCGACGGCACCTAGTTCAAGTGCCAATAGCGTTTCGCTTGCGCCCTTCTTGGTCAGGGTCGATACCATGATGACCGGCGTTGGCCGCAGGCGCATCAGCTTGTCGAGGAATTGCAGCCCATTCATGTTGGGCATTTCGATATCAAGCGTCACCACATCGGGGTTGAGCGTCTTGATCTTCTCGCGCGCTTCAATCGGATCGGTCGCCGTGCCTACCACCTGGATATCGCCATCGCGTACCAGCATGCGGGTCAGCACCTCCCGGATCAGCGCCGAATCATCGACGACGAGGACCTTGATACTCATGCTGCTTCTCGTTTGCTGGTCATTGCTTTGGATTGGTAGATCGTCTTGCCGACAAGGCGGAAACCGTCGCCGCCCGAGCCGAGGTTTTCAGAGTGCCCGATATAAAGGAAGCCTTGTGGCGCCAGCATCTTGCTGAAGCGGCCGAAAACCTCGCCCTGGGTCGGCTTGTCGAAATAAATGGCGACGTTGCGGCAGAAGATTGCGTCGAAGGGCCCTTTCATGGGCCAAGGGCCGATGAGGTTGAGCGGCTTGAATGAGACCATCTGGCGGACCGCCTCGGGGACCCGCACCGTCCCGTCGCTTGATTTTGTGAAGGGCCGCATGCGCTCGGCGGATAGGCCCGCCAACTCGCTTTCGGGGTAAACACCCAGCGCTGCCTTGGCGATCACGGCCGTGTCGATATCGGTCGCAAGGATCTTGAGATCCCAGCGCTTGAGCTCGGGGAACGCCGTCAGCAAATCCATGCCGATCGTGTAGGGCTCCTGACCGGTGGAGCAACCGGCCGACCAGATGCGCAGCCGGCTGCCGCGCGGCTGTTCGGCGATTAGGCTCGCGACATAGCTGCGCAGATGCGCGAAGTGGTGGTCCTCGCGGTAGAACCGCGTCAAATTGGTCGTGAGGGCGTTGACGAAATCCTGGCCATCGGTAGCCGAACCGCCACGCTCGAGGTAATCGATATAGGCATCAAAGCTTGTGAGCTCGAGGCTGCGCACGATCTTGCTCAGGCGGGAGATAACCAATGTGCGCTTGGCGTCGCTGAGCGAAATGCCGGCAACTTGGTAGACACGCGATTTGATACGCGAAAACTCGCGGTCGCTAAGTGAGATTTCTGCGTGTTCCATTGCTGGCGCACCCCATTTGCCCCGAACCGCCGAAAGCGGAAGCTCGTTCAGGCGCTAGCCCGCCGCTCCGGCCTTGATGCCGGTTGTGCCGCTTCGCCAAGCAGTGCCATCCGTTCGGCTAGCCGGCGCATGGCAAGCTCGCCTTCATCCAGCGCTGCGGCGATAGTGTCGCTGTCATTGCTTAAATTGCGTAAATAAGCGTCGAGCTCCCCAATCATTTTTTGCAAGCTGTGCGCTTCGGCAAGGCCGGTTTCCGCCTGTGCCCGGCCGCGGCTGACAACAGCGCGGATTTCCCGTGCCGACCGATTGGTCAATTGCGCCAATTGACGGACCTCGTCGGCAACTACGGCAAAGCCGGCACCCTTTTCGCCAGCACGGGCAGCTTCCACCGCAGCGTTGAGCGCCAGCAGATTGGTGCGGAAGGACACGTCCTCGATGGATTGCACCATCTGGTCGACTTCCCGCGTCATCTGATCGACCTCGCCAGCGACGGCATGGGTGCGGCGCACGGCCATTTCGGCAGCACCGGCAAGGTTCTTGGCATCGCGGCCTTGGGCCAGCGTTTGCTTGAGCCAAGCCGTGCCCATAGCCAGCGCCCGGCCGGTGCTTGCCGCATCGTCCTGGTTGGCGGCACTTTGCGCCCCCACCTGCGCAATGCGTGCTTCAAAGCCCTGCACCAGCGCACCTATGGCACCCAGGCGTGCCTCGAGTTTTTTGCGGAGTTCCTGTTCTTCTGCCACTTGGTCGAGCACTGCTCCGGCAAAATCGTTGAGGCGCCGGGCAACCCCGCTCAGGGGGCCATCCAACGCGTCATGCAACTCGTCATGACCTGCAGCAACGCGATCAAGCTGGTTGAGCCCTGCATCCATGGCAGCCATGGCGCCGTTGAGCGCCAGCAGCGCCTCGTTACGGGCGGTGGCCTGCGTCTCGAAGCGGAAGCTCGTATGCCCGCTTGCCAGTGCACCGGCGAAGGCGTCGAGATCATCGTCCTCGATGAAGGTGCCAGCTGGAACGAACTCCAGCAAATAGCGGTTGGCGGCGATGGAACGCCGCCGCACCTCGAACCGGCGATCATCGAGCATGACCATGAATTGTTCGGGCGGCCCCCCGCCGGCAGTCGAATAGCCTTCGCCGAACAGTGCATCGAGACTGGCGCCTTCCAGCGCTGATTGCACCAGTGGCGCAATGCCGGCGCTGACTGCAACGATCACACCCTCGTCGTCCGCAATTACCAAAGGATGCTGCATGACGCTGACAGCATTCTTGAAGTGCTGCGCGCGTTCGATACGCCGGCCCAGCCGAGTTACGATGGCACCCATGCTCATGGTTTCGCCCGGCGTTTCACTCAGACCGGCGGCGAGGGCCAGTGCCGTGAGCTTGCGCGCTTCGCGCTGGTCAGCCAGCACGGCGATGATAAGCGTTAGCAGAACCGTAAGGACAGGGAGCAGCACGGCCATGCCAAGCCAGATCGAGCCCTGTCCAAGCATAACCGCCAGCCCGCCCGTCAGCACACAAGCGGTCAGCCAGACTGCCGAAACGATCAGCGCTAGGCGCAGATTGGGCATGGTGCCGTTGATCCAGGGGTCCGCAAAGAATTGGCCATAAGCTAAACCTAACCCAGGAATGGTTAATCAACTCTATAGGCTGACCGGTAAGCGTAAGACTTTGCTCACCATAATTGCCCGAGGCCGAAGAACTTGTGCCGATGTCGAACAGCTTGATGCCAAGCTCTGACAAAGCTGGGCTTAAGTAGTTTGTAGAGGTGACGATTAGAACAATTCGATGTCGTCGACCGGTGCCGGCACCACGACCCGCCGCTTGGCCAAGGCGATTTCCTCACGGGCCACGTTGGCGCCCATGTCGCTATCGAGGCGCTTCACGAACGCCCGTCCGGAATGCGGCTTGAACAGCACGCGCCGCGCATAGCTGCCGCCAAGGTCTTCGCTGGTAGCGACATAGCCTTCGTCAGCCAGAAACTGGCGGATGAACTCGATATTCTTGGCGCCGACATCGTCCAGCGCGGAGTTGATCTTGCCGCCACCGAAGATTTTGATCTCGAGGTTGGACTTGCGGCCCGTGCCACGGCTCAGGACCTTGTTGATCAACTGCTCCATGGCAAAGGCGCCATAGCGTGCCGAGGCACCATAGCGATCCTTGGCGGAGCCTGATTGCTCGGCCAAAAGAAAATGGTTCATGCCGCCGATATTTGCCACCCGGTCACGCACGCAAGCCGAAATGCACGATCCCAACACGGTCGAATAGGTCAGATCGACAGCGTCCGATACATGGCAGTCGCCCTGATGAACCGTTGTGACCACCCCACGATCGAACTCGGGTGGTAATGAATTGGGCAGTGCCATCGAATGCAATAAATCCAAGTAGGGCCGTGGTTTGATCCTAAAGGCAAACTCGTTAGCCAATCGCTAACTATGCCACCAGAGCACCGGGCATGAGATGCAATTGCAAAGACTGCTTTAGGAAATGCGCGCTAGTGTCGGCTATAGGGGCTAGGAAGTATTTTGAATGTCACTGCAAAAACTCGCGAGAGAACTCGATGAGACGGCACGCCAAACGGCGTCGATGCTAGAAGGCATCACCGAGGCACTGGAGGTTCTGGCTGATAGCCACCTCAACAAGGACGCTTCGGTCCGGCACGCCGTTCAGATGATCATCACTGCCCTCCAAGGCCAGGATCGTATCGAGCAACGGTGCCATAACATGGCGCTTGCTGTGCGCCAGTTTGCCCTGCTGCCGCCCACGGCCCCCGACAGCGTCTACGATGAAATCTGGGCCAGCCTGACACTGGACGAACTGCGCGTTCCAGCGCTCTCCGGCATTGCCGCTCACCAAAGCCACGGCGACGCGGAGCTGTTCTGATCCAATCTGCAAGGACCGGATCAAGGCGCCACATGGCGCCTCGACGTGTTGATTGCGGGTCAATCGGCGCTTTGGAAGGCAACGACGCCGTCGTGCAGGAAACATGTCTTGTTAAAGAGCGCCAGATCAACCGGATTGGGCAGCCGGACGTCGCTCAAATCCGGAGCCGACTTCTCGGCCGGATCAAAGGCGCGCTGGATTTGCGCAATGCAGACGATCACGACACCCTGACTAGTTGCGAAGGACCGAAGGCTTTGTAGCTGTTCGGCCAAAGGTGGAAGCTCGCGCCGCTGATCGAGCAATTGCAGGTAATCGACGACGATCAGCGTGCCCTCGGACAAACCTTGCATCTTGGCAATGATGTAGTCGGCACAGATAGCGTCCGAACAGTCCATGGCGAAATGGGTGCGTAGCGCCTCGTAGTCGAAGCCAAGTTGACCCAAGTGGTCGCGGACATCCTGGTCGGTGTATTCAAGCGTGAAGAATGTGCTCTGCCGCTCGGACTTGGCTGCTTGAACCGCAAGTTCCAGCGCCAGCATAGTCTTGCCCTGACCGGGGCGGGCGCCGATCAGCATCAGATCGCCGGGATCAAGCCTGCCATAGAGTTTTGCCGCCGGGGAGGCCTTGGCATATTGGGCAGCGAGCAGGCTCCAGCTGCTGTAGCCTTCATCAGCGGCGATATGGTCGAGTGCTGCAACGAGCGGAATGCTATCTTGTCGCGAAAGCTGCTTGGCGTTCCGCTTGAGCCGGTAAATGGGCGCGGTTAGTTTCATCATGAACCTCCATTTGCGAGCAACAGCAGCAATCCCTCCTTATGCCTTTGCTCGAACAATGGGTTAGATGATCAACAAGCCCTGCAGGTGGTCTACTTTCCCGATCGAGGGGGGAGGCATGGGCGACGCCGACTCACAGGCTAGCCGATTTGCTTGCCATAGGCGACCGGCACGCAAGCTGTTTGAAAACAAAAAGGGCGCCGGAGCGCCCCCTCGCATGAAACTGATCAAGATAGATTAGGCGTCGACCTTGGCGCCGCTGACGACGGCGTGTAGATCGATCAGCCCCACCATGCGGCTTTCATGGGTGACGATGCCGTTGAGCAGTTCGGTATCGATTGAGTTGCCTTCTGGCACGTTGTGGATGTCGTCGCGAGACACCGTGAGGATATCCGAGACCGCATCGACCAGGATGCCGACCCATTTATCACCGACGCTCATCACTACGACGACATGGTTCTTGGTGGGTGACGTCTGGCCATCACCGAACCGGGCGCGCAGATCAAAGATCGGCACGATCGTGCCGCGCAGATTGATGACGCCACGCACGAATTCACGCGTGTTCGGCAGCGGCGTCGCCCCGTTCCATGCGCGGATCTCGCGCACGGTGGTGATCTCGACCCCGTAGGTCTGCTCGCCGATCGAAAACGCGATCAGTTGCAGGGAATTGTGGGCGGCGATTGCCGACTTGTCGCCCATGTCGTCGCGCAAACCCAGCGCTTCCATTTCTCTTGCCTTTCTGCCGCCTGTTCTGGACGGCTACGCATTACTCAGCGGCTAAGCTGCATTCTTGTGGACTATTGCGGTCTTGAGGCCCTGCACGTCGACGATCAGAGCGACATTGCCGTCGCCCAGGATCGTGCCGCCGGCTATACCCTCGACCCGTTCGAAATTCTCTTCGAGCGATTTGATGACGACCTGCTGCTGGCCGATGATGTCGTCAACGATCAGCGCCACCTTGTGGCTGCCCTCGGCTTCGCACAAGACGACGAACCGGTCGTCATGGGCCGAGCCGCCGCTCATGTTGAAGCGCTGCGCCAGGTCGATGACCTGCACATATTCGCCGCGCACCTGCAGCACGCGCTCCCCGCTGGGGACGCGCTCGAAGCTGGCGCGCGAGCACTGGATGGTTTCAACGATCGAGGAGAGCGGCACCACGTACGGGCTTTCGCCGACCTTGACCAGCATGACGTCGAGCACGGCCAGCGTCAGCGGCAGGCGCAGGGTCATGCGCGTGCCCTTGCCCGTCCAGGAACGGACATGCACCGAGCCGCCGATCTTCTTGATGTTGGACAGGACCACGTCCATGCCCACGCCGCGGCCGGAAATGTCACTGAGGGCTTCCGCCGTCGAGAAGCCTGGGGCAAAGATCAACTGGTCGATCTGCTCGTCGGTCGGGTTAACGTCGGGCGCAACGACGCCCTTGTCACGGGCGACCTGCAGCACGCGCTCGCGATTGATGCCGGCGCCATCGTCCTCGACGATGATCAGGATATTGCCACCTGCCTGCTCGGCTGAAAGGCGGATCGTGCCGGTATCGCTCTTGCCGCGCGCGAGGCGCTTTTCGGGCGTTTCTATGCCATGGTCGGCCGAGTTGCGGATCATGTGGGTCAGCGGATCGCTGAGTTGCTCGATCACCGTCTTGTCGATTTCGGTGTTCTCGCCGATGGTTTCGAGCTTGATCTTCTTGCCCGTCTTGTTGGCCAGTTCACGTACCAGGCGCGGCATGCGCGAGAACACGGATTTGACCGGCTGTGCGCGGATCGCCATTACCGAATCCTGCAGACCACGGGTAGTCTGGGCGAGAACCTCAAGCCCACGCACCAGTTCGGTGTAACGGGCGCGCAGGGTCTCATCCATTTGCTGGGTCAGCATGGACTGAGTGATCACCAATTCGCCGACCATGTTGACGACGCGGTCGACCTTGTCGAGATCGACGCGGATCGACTGCACGCCGACGCTGCGGCCGCTGCTCTCTTCACTGTCGGCGGCAGGCGTGGCAGTTGCCAGCTTTGCAGCTGCAACCGGTTCTTCGCGGACCAGGGCAGGTTTGGGCTGGATGGTTTCGGCCAACTCGGCAAAGCTGAGTGCCGGTGGCGCTTCGAAGTTGTCTTGCTTGCTGGCAGCTGGGGCAATCGGCTCAGTCGTGAAGCTGAGCAATTCGCTGACCTCATCGTCAGCCAAGGCCAGCAGGTCCTGCTCCTCGGTATGAAGGCGCGCAGTTTCAGCATCCATGATGATGATCGGCGCACTGACAGCGCTTGGGATATCCACTGCGGCGCCCACCTGCACGATCGAGATATCGCAATCCCCATCCACAAATTCGAACACTTCGCGGATGGCGGCTTCCGTCAGCGTCGGGCTAACCAGTGTGATTTCCCAAGAGCAATAAACCGCAAAGGGCTCGAATTCGGAAAGCTGCGGGATATCGGCAAGCAAGGCGCGCACATGCATTTCGCCCAAGGCCGCCAATTCGCGGAATAAAAGCAAAGGATCGTTGGCACGGGCATAAAGTGCGCGATAAGGCGTAAAGCGGATTTCCCAATGCCCGGCTTCCACCTGCATCGGCGCTATGTCGAAGGTGTCGGGCTCGACTGCGTCATCGACAGCATCGAGATTGACCATAACGGGCGTGAAATCGAGATCGAACTCGTCCATCGGCTCGCCGCCAACATCATCCTCGCTGGTAATGGATTCACCACGCGCCAAGGCATCGAACCGGGCCTTTTCGTCCAGACCGTATTCGGCGGGCAAAGCAACGCCGGTCTGCGCGGCCTTGACGTGATCGGCGACAATATCGTTGGCGCGAATGCAGAGCACGACGACGTCGTCGCTCAACTCGATACGGCCATCCCGGACGTAATCAAGCAAGGTCTCGTAGGCATGGGCAAAGCCGACCAGGGCCGAAAACCCGAACGCGCCGGCGCCACCTTTTATCGAATGGATGGCGCGGAACACCGCGTTCAGACGATCAGCATCGCGCTCACCCGCCTCGATAGCGGCAAACTGCTCTTCAAGCTCGGTCAGGAGCTCGGAACACTCGTCGAAATAGGTGGCTTTGAAGTCGTCCAGATCGCTCATAACAGGCCTATCCAACCCTTCTGGGTGTGGTCGTGATTTAGTGAACGACGCGGTGGATGACGGAGATCAGCTTTTCCGGATCGAACGGCTTGACGATCCAGCCCGTACCGCCCGCTGCCTTGCCCTGATCGCGCTTGTCCTGCGAGGTTTCGGTGGTGAGGATCAGGATCGGCAGGCTCTGATATTGCCCACTGGCGCGCACGTTCTTGATGAACTCGATACCGTCCATTACCGGCATGTTGATGTCGGTAATCACCACATCCACATCCTGGCTTTTAAGAACATCCAAGCCCTGCTGGCCGTCCTCGGCCTGCAGCACTTCGAACCCGGCATTGCTGAGCGTGTGGTGCAGCATGGCCAGGATTGTTCTTGAATCGTCGACCGTCAGAACCCGCAAAGTCGTCATCCTCTCATCATTCCGGAAAACTGGGCTCCCAGGCCCAGTCGCTCGATCGCGGTCATCATTGTCGCGCTCGGCTGCTCGATGGCAAAGTCGTATTGGTTCTTGCGGGCTGTCTCTGCGGCGCTGATCAGCATCATCAACGCATTGGTCGACACGCGCTCGACGGCGCTCGCATCGACCTTGACCGGACCTTCTTCGATCGCGTCGATCAATCCGTCCCGGATTCCGTCAAGAGAATCGAGATCGATGATTGCAGGCAAAGCGATGGATTGCTTGGCGTTGCTGACCATGACGAATAGCTGCTCCCGGAGTCCTTCTCCGTTCCGCAGTTTCCACGGGAACGGTTTAAGAAGTGCTAAGTTCGGCACAGCTTGCCTTGGCCAATTGCAGGAGCGGGCGGATTTCGGGGCAAGCCGCGTCCAACAATGCTGAACCAAGGCACCCACATAGGGCGTAACAGCATCGATAGTTTTGCTTGCGCACGGCAATCGGCCAAGGGTAGGCAGGACCCTAAGTTCAGTTGAGACATGATATGACCACACAGATCGCCCTGACCGGGCTCGCCCGTGACCTCGCCGCCCGCGCCGGAACGGGCAAGCCGATCCGGGTCGGGGTGATCGGTTCGGGCGAGATGGGGACCGATCTCGTCACGCAGATGTCGCTGATGCAGGGCATCGAAATGTCGGCCATTGCGACCCGGCGCCCGCATACGGCGCTCGAGGCCATGACCATCGCCTATGGCGATGACAGCAAAGGCAAGACGGCGGACAGCCCGGCGCAAGCATTGGCCGCGATTGAAGCGGGCAAGATCGCCATAACCTCGGCAGAAACGCTGGTCACAACGCCCAACATCGACGTTGTCATCGACGCAACGGGCAAGCCCGGGGTGGCGGCGGATTACGATTTGCTCGCCATGGAGCATGGCAAGCATCTAGTGATGATGAACGTCGAGGCCGACGTGACGATCGGGCCATATCTGAAGGCACAGGCCGACAGACTGGGTGTGATTTACTCGGTTGGTGCCGGCGACGAGCCAAGCTCGTGCATGGAGCTGATCGAATTCGTTTCAGCGCTTGGTCTGCCGATCGTCGCCGCCGGCAAGGGCAAGAACAATCCGCTTCGCCACGATGCCATTCCGGATCAATACCGCGAGGAAGCGACGCGCCGGAACATGAACCCGCGCATGCTTGTCGAGTTCGTCGACGGCTCGAAAACGGCCGTGGAAATGTGCGCCATTGCCAACGCCACGGGGCTCATCCCCGACGTGCCGGGCATGCATGGACCAAAGGCCGATCGGGACGACATGGCCAAGGTGCTGATCCCCCAGGCTGATGGCGGCATCCTCAACAAGATGGGCGTGGTTGACTATACGGTCGGCAAGGGCGTGGCACCCGGCGTGTTCGTCATCGTCAAGGCCGAACACCCCCGCATCATCGAGCGGATGGATGACCTTCATATCGGTCATGGTCCCTATTACAGTTTCTTCCGGCCCTATCATCTGACGAGCCTTGAAGTGCCGCTGACCTGCGCGCGCATCATGCTCTATGGCAAGCCCGACATGGTGCCCCTGCCCCAGCCCGTGGCCGAGGTGTGTGCAGTCGCCAAGCGCGATTTGGCCGTGGGCGAGACCTACGACGCGATCGGGGAAACCTGCTACCGCTCCTATACGATGACCATTGCCGACAGCCGCGCCGCCAAGGCAGTGCCCGTAGGCCTTCTGGAAGGCGGCAAGGTTACGGCGCCGGTTAGAAAAGGCGAACTGCTGACTGCCGCCAACAGCCAGCCGGACCAGTCAACCCGCCTCTTTGCACTGCGGCAGGAGCAGGACAAGATGTTTGGCCTGCTCTAGCGTAAGGCGGCTTACCAAGCGGTAACTTGCGAACCAATCTGGGCCGCACTAAATCCTGATAGAATCAGGAATATTCCATGTCTGAACTCACCGATCCCCGCGCACCCATTCGCATCCGCCACGAGACGCGCATGCGCCTGCTTGAAGTCACCGGTGTCGCCGACATCACACCGCGCATGCGCCGCATTTCGCTCCAGGGTGATTTGGCAGGCTTTGCCTCTCTCGGGCACGCCGACCACATCAAGGCGTTCTTTTTTCCCCAAGGCGTCGAGCCTAAGCTGGCGCCCATCGGTGAACGTGGCCCGGAGTTTGCCCAGGGTGAAAAGCCGGAGATGCGCGACTACACACCGCGCTATTGGGACCTTGCGAAAGGCACGCTGGAGCTGGACTTCGTGCTGCACGGTGACGGCCCGGCATCAAGCTGGGCTGCGCAAGCCACGATCGGCCAGAAGCTCGTGATCGGTGGGCCGCGTGGCTCGCTCGTCGTGCCAACAACATTCGACTGGTACCTGCTAGTCGGCGACGAGACGGCCCTGCCCGCCTTGGGCCGGCGAATTGAGGAACTGCCGCAAGGCGCCAAGATCGTCGCTATCATCGAGGTCGAGGACGCCTGGGAAGAGCAGCGCTTCCAAACTCAAGCCGATCTTGATCTCATCTATTGCCACCGCAATGGCCAACCTGCCGGAACAACGGATCTGTTGCTGGAAGCTGTCGAGAAACATACGTTTCCCCCAGGCACAGCTTACACCTATGTCGCTGGTGAAAGCGCGATGAGCAAGAGGGTCCGTGCCCATCTGACCGAGCAACGCGGCTTTCACACCGAATACGTCAGGGCTGCCGGTTATTGGCTGCTCGGCGTTGCCGCTGCCAAGGAGCCGCACTAGTCATCATGACCTGAGTGCACCCTCAATCATGTGGCGGCACATCAGCTTGATGCCGCTGCTCCTGGCCGTATCGTCGCTGGTCTTGAGCGCAATGCCATAAGCCGCCGCCATGATGAGGCGGGCCATCTCCTGCGCCCGAGGAACGGCCGCCTCATGCAGAGCCGCAACGATGCTGGCTGAGGCATATTCATCCTTTTCGCGGAATTTCGCGCCCGCGCGCTTATGCTCGCTCATCAGTTCGCTTGCATGGGGCGATCCGTTCAGAGCCTTGGCAAGTGCGTTGAACTGACCAGCTAGGGCTTCCCCGACGCGTTCGGCAATGTCGCCCTGGCTTTCCAAGCCTCTATCAAGTGCAGCGACCAAATCATCGGTGATCTCGTCAACAATGGCCGCAAAGATCGCGTCCTTGTCGGCGAACTGTGCGTAAAGAGTAGGCTTGGCGATGTGCGCTTCGCGTGCAATCGCTTCCATAGTGGTGCCCCGAAGCCCATTTCGCAGCACCAAACGGCGTGCGGCTTGGAGGATGTCGTGCCGGCGCTCGCTTAGCTTGTTCATGGCACCTAAGCTCCTGCGGGCAGCGATCTTGAACATTTTGAACGTTTATCGTATATACCGTTCAATCTTGTGGAGATCCATGCCATGTCTGATCGTGTCTTGCTCACCGGAATTTCTGGCTTTCTAGGCGGGCATGTTGCCTTGCAATTGCTCCAGGCTGGCTACACCGTTCGCGGTAGTGTGCGCAACTTGTCCAAGGCTGACAAGGTGCGCTCTACGCTCCAGAATGCAGGCGCTGATGTCAGCCGTCTTGAGTTCGTAGCGCTCGATCTTCTTGGTGATAAAGGCTGGAGGGAGGCCATGGATGGTGTTCGCTTCCTTCAGCACACAGCATCGCCTTTCGTTCTGGAAACGCCAAAAGACCCTGATGAATTGATCCGCCCCGCAGTAGACGGCACGCGGCGCGCTATCGAGGCGGCCCTCGCCAGCGATGTCGAACGCATCGTTCTGACCTCGTCCATTGCCGCTATCCAATATGGCCATGCCGATTATTCACGCCCTTTCACCGAAAGCGACTGGACCAATGTGGATAGCCCGACCACCCCAGCCTACCCCATGTCCAAGACCTTGGCTGAGCAGGAGGCGTGGCGCTTGATGGATGCGGCAGGACGGCACGACGATCTGGCCGTCATCAACCCTGGTGTCATCCTGGGTCCCTTGCTGGACGAAGATCCGGGCACATCTGCCACGCTTGTGCGCCGGCTGATCGATGGCAAGATGCCGGCTGTGCCCAAGCTCGTCATGTCCGTGATCGACGTACGCGACGTGGCAGCGCTGCAGGTCGACGCCATGACCAATCCCGCCGCTGGCGGGCAACGCTGCATAGGGTCGGTAGAAACGCTCAGCATGTCCCAGATCGGCGCAAAGCTGAAGCCCAGCTTCCCTGATCGCCGTATTCCGACAGCTGAAATACCGACTTGGCTGCTGCGGGGCGTTGCCCTGTTCGATAAGGACATACGCGACAACATCCATGAAATGACCGCGGCCAAGCTGATCGACGGCAAGCGCGGCAGCGAGCGCCTCGGCCGGCCCTTGATCCCGGCCGGGGACGCCGCCGCGGCAACCGCCAAGAGCCTGATTGAGCACCGATTGGTCTAGCCATGTCCCTCTTGCCGATCGGCCTGATTTTGTTCATACCAAGCCGGTCGGAACGGGGCTGTAGCTCAGTTGGGAGAGCGCGTCGTTCGCAATGACGAGGTCAGCGGTTCGATCCCGCTCAGCTCCACCATTCCG